>BNJU01003143.1_pt1 | contig 130526 bp, 218 predicted proteins | sample 8539281 | NCBI WGS metagenome assembly BNJU01 (sample SAMD00202456, study PRJDB9452) | human saliva metagenome | isolation source: human saliva | place: Japan
GCCGGTTTTATGTGGCGGTCAGTTTAGTTCCACCGCGCCGATATCCATGACTTTCCCCACCGTGTGGCTTCCTGCTGACCAGGTGGCTAAAAATCTTTTGCCTGACCGTTTCCTGATCGGCCTTCCCACCTGCGCTCCCGGCAGACTACCCAAGGACCGCACCCGCATGGCCGGAAATCATCCGCGTGCTGTTGTTGAACTCGGAGTTCACCAACGGCGCGGCGGGCCTGTCGCCCATCCCGCAGTTCCTCAACTGGACCTGGGTCTTTGTCTTCACCGCAGGCACTGTCGTCGTCATCCGCAACTTTCTGAACTCGCGTCACGTGCACGGCTGCATCGCGTGCGCGAGGACGAACAGGCTGGGAATCCATCGGCGTGGTGTTCCACCCGCAAAGACCTGGCCTTTACTGTCGGGGCCTTCTTCGGCAGCTGCCCTGGCGGGGGTCTTATGCTTCCTACTTCACTTCGTCAAACCCGACCTCTTCAACTTCATCGATGTCTATAAACATCTTTGGTAATCGTGGTTTTGGGGGTCTAGGTTCTCCCTGTCGGGTTCCGTCATCGCTGCGGTTCTCTTGGCGGTGGTTTCCACTCTGCTCCAGCCCTTCCCGGAAACCGCATGATCATCTATGCTTGGTCTTGGTGGTGCTGATGGTGTTCCGTCCCGAAGGATTGATGGGTTGCGTGAGCTTTCACCGAAAACCTCTCTCTCCTCATCCCCGGAAAGAAACCCACCCAAACCGCGGCTTCGTCCTCGACCCAGGAAGGGAGAGCCGCGATGACTGACTGGACGTCAGCACCTGGCGCGCTACTGGGGGACTGGCGGACGGTTTCCGACGTCGAGATGCATCCTCGACGAGCTGGGCGAGCTCATCGGGTTGATCGGCCCAACGGCGCGGGGAAAACCACGGCTTTTCAACCTCTTGACCGGAGTGTATCCGCCTCGAAGGCACCATCGCATTCCGGCGCGATGACGGACGTGAACAACAGCTGGGCGGCAAAAACCCCTATGCGATTTCGCGGGCCGGTGGCGCGCGGTACCTTCCAGAACATTCGCCTTCAAGGACCTGATGTGCTGGATAACGTGATTTGGCGCCATGGAGACCAGCGAAAAGTATGCAGTTTGGCGGCTTCGCTGTTCCACACCCCGGCGTGGTTGCGGTCCACGGAACGACCCGGCGGCACCCTGGAGCTGGGAGATGATGCAGCTGGGGGACAGGCCCAGAACTGGCCTCGGAACCTGTCTTACGGCGACCAGCGGCACCCTCGAGATTGCCCGGCTTTGGCTACCGAACCCAAGCTGTTACTGCTGGATGAACCCGCGGCGGGGATGAACCCCGGCGAAACCGCGAATCTGACGGAGCTGATCGAGTTCATTCGACGCGAAGACAAGTTGTCGATTTTAGCTGATTGAACACGATATGAGCCTGCGATGAAGATCTGCGAGCGGATCTCATGTCTTTGACCACGGGGTGATCATCGCCGCGGGGACGCCAGAGGAAATCCGAATAACCCCTCGAGTTATCGAGGCCTATCTCGGAGAGGAGGTGGAGGATGTTTGCGGTCAAAGACTTACAGGGTCGATTCTGCTGGCATCCAGGTCCCTGAAGGATTTCTTTAGAGGTGAACCCTGGGGAAATCGTGACTTTTGATTGCGCCAACGGCGCGGGGAAAAACCACAACTTTGCGCACAGTTTCGGGGCTGGAGCGTCCCGTAGGCGGCACCGTCACCCTGGACGGGTGCGACATCACTAAAGTTTCGGCGCGCGAGAGGGTCAAGGCCGGGCTGGTGCACGTCCCCGAAGGACGACGCATCTTTGCGCAGATGACCGTGATGGAGAACCTCGACCTGGCGTGGATATCTGCGCCGCGACCGCGCCGGATGAACGCCGACCTCGAGATGATGCTCGAGAGTTTCCCCATCTTGGCCCCAGCGCAAAACCCAGTTGGCGGGACCCTGTCGGCTGGCGAGCAACAGATGTTGGCGATGGGCGCGGGTTGATGGCCAAGCCGAAACTCCTGTTGCTGGACGAGCCCTCAATGGGGCTGGCCCCGCTTTTTGTCCAGGAAATTTTTGACATCATCGTAAAAATCAACGAAACCGGGACAACCATTATGTTGGTGGAGCAAAATGCAAATATGGCTCTCGCAGATCGCGCATCGCGCCTACGTAATCGAGACGGGCAAATCGTACTGAGTGGTACGGGCGAGGAACTGCGGACCAGCGAAGAAGTTAAGAAAGCATACCTGGGAGGCTAAATATGTTCGTCAAAAATGAAGATGACAGCTAATCCGTTCACTATTGATTCTGGCGCGTCTGTTCCGACGCTATAGAGTTGATGAAGCAGCACAACGTCAGTAAACCGCCCGCCCTTCGCGATGGGAAACTGGTGGGATTATTCTGCGCTCGGATATCAACCGCGCCATGCCTTCGCAGCGACTCTCTGTTCGGAGAAGTGGCTTACTTTGCTCAGTAAGCTAAAAGATCTATAAGATCATGCGCAAGAACCCGCCTACTATTGGACCGGATGCTTTGCTGGAAGAGGCCGCGATTCTGTTGCGCAAGGAAAAGTGCGAGATCCCGCCGTAGTAGAGGGCGACAAGGTTATCGGAGTAATCACCGAATCCGATGCTTAGATGCATTTATCGACATCAACGGTGCGGCTGAACCCGGCACTCGACTGGTGATCGAAGCAGATGACCAGCCCGGCGTGATGTTCCATACTGCCCAGATCACCGCAAAGATTGACACGATCTTACCCACATTGCGATTTTCACCGCACCGGGATGGATCGCCTTTCGTGATTCTGGGTGTGAATACTCTGAATACAGAAACCTGGAGCAGCACTTCCGTGACGAAGGTTTCAAAGTTTCACTGTGTTGCGTAACGCCTGATTCCGGGTCGAGGACGGCTTTTTCCTTTATGGCGTGTGCTCGCGGTTTCGCGGTGCGGCCCCTAGACTGGAACTAAGTCCCCTTTTTCGGCGGGTCAGCTTTGCTCGCCCTTTTGGGGTTGGATGCACCGGGAAAAGGATGGGTATGGCACGGGCTGAAAGTAGAAATGCTGAAGTGTCTTTCTGCGGCAAGTCGCAGAAACAAGTACGCAAGTTGATTGCTGGCCTCAGGGCATATATCTGTGACGAGTGCATCGAGCTGTGCAACGAAATTATCGCCGAGGAGCCACAGGGCGAAAAAGGAATCCGGCCTGATGTTTTGCCCACCCCGCACCAAATCTTTGACTTCTGCAGCATGATACGTGATCGCCAGGAACCCGCCAAGCGCGCTCCCTGTCCGTCGCGGTGTATAACCACTACAAGCGGGTGCGGGCCATGCGCCGCAACGAAGACAGTGGCATGGAGATGACCAGTCGAATATCTTTGCTGCTGGGCCCTATGGGACGGCAAGAGACGCACTGGCCCGGTCTCAGCTCGTTTACTGAAAGTGCCTTTCTGTATCGTCGACGCCACCGCTTTGACCGAGGCCGGCTATGTGGGTGAAGACGTAGAAAACATCTTGCTGCGCCTGATTCAGGCAGCCGACGGCGACATCGCAAAAAGCCGAACGCGGCATCATCTACATCGACGAAATCGACAAGATTGCCCGCAAGGCCGAAGGTGCCTCGATTACTCGCGATGTTTCGGGCGAAGGCGTGCAACAGGCCCTGTTGAAGATCATCGAAGGCACCGTGGCTTCAGTGCCTCCCACGGGTGGGCGCAAACACCCCAACCAAGAGTTCCTCGAAATCGACACTTCTTCGATTCTCTTCATCGCCGCTGGCGCTTGCGGGCTTAGACGACATCGTAAAGGCTCGTCTGGGGCAGCGTTCCACCGGATTCGGCCTGGATCTGAAGTCCATCAAGGAACACGGCGACCTCTATGCCAAAGCCACGGTAGATGACTTGCACAATCTGGTTTAATCCCGAGTTCATCGGGCGTCTACCTGTGATCACGAATGTTTCTGCTTTTGAAGTAGAGGACTTGGCGCGGGTCTTGACCGAGCCAAAGAACGCCATCTTGAAGCAGTACCAGCAGCTCTTTGAGTTGGACGGAGTAAAGCTGACTTTCACCGATGACGCCATCCGCGCGGTGGCGCAGAAGGCGGAACAGCGCGGCACCGGGGCGCGTTCGCTCTCTACCTTGATGGAGAACACCCTTGTCGCAAAACCATGTTTGATTCGGTTCTCGCGCGAGGACGTGGCTGAGGTAATCATCAACGCTCAGTGTGTCCTTGAAGGCGCCGAACCGGTTTTCGTGACTCGAGAAGAATCCGCGAACCGCAAGTCTGCTTTGAGTTCCCGCAGCCCAGTTTCCACCACCCGCACAGAAAGTTACCCGCATGAACGCCGAAGCCCCGCCGCGAACCCGCCCGAAACTCCCCATGAGCTGCGCGAATACCGCGCCACTATCGATAACATCGATGCTGCTTGGTGCATCTCTTGGCAGAGCGGTTTCGCTGCACCCAAAAAGTCGGCCAGCTCAAGGCCCGCTTGGACCTGCCCCCCAGCAGACCCGCAGCGTGAAGCCTCTCAGGTAGAACGCCCAGGCCTTAGCCAAAGATTCGGGGTTGGACCCCGAGTTCGCTCAGTAGTTCTTGCGCTTTCATCGTCGACGAAGTCATCCGTCACCACGAAGCCCTCCGCCGGTAAAACCTGCAAAACCGACAGCATGCTGAAACGGCTCCCGCACATGCGTGGAGCCGTTTCAGCTGATCGTTACGCCGGGCTTGTCAGCCCAGCTTTTTCTCGACCTGCCTCAGTCATTGCTGGACAGGCCCAGCATGGAACGCAGTAACCAGTGACTTTGCTGGGGTCCATCATGCCGCGCACCGAAACCACCGTTACCCGAGCCACCCTCGACCTGGGCATCGTGGATTCCGGCGTAGATGTCTTCAATCTCTGCCGCGCACTTTTCCATAACCACCTTTGCGTCGCACCTTCATCGAGGGAGTCAACATAGAGTTCGCCTCGGTGAAGTCATAGGCAGTACCCGGAACTCGCGAATGGATTCGGCACGCGAGACACCTTGGTTGGCGCGGTCGATAGCGCGCTTTGATGGCGTCCAGCACCACCGGTGGCGCGAAGCCGTAGATACATCCATGGCGGGGAGGTTAGTGCTTCTAGCCAAGAAGGCAGCATCTCGAGGTCCAAGGTAACCAGCGCACCCACGAAGGGTCGTCCCTCGCCCACAATCATGATCTGGGGAAATCAAGGGTGGGACTGCAGCGGGCCCTCAGAGTAGCGGGAACCACGTTCTTTCCACCCGCGGTAACCAGGATTTCTCCTTGGCGCGACCGGTGATAGAGAGCATCCTGTTGGCGTCCAGGTGCCCCAGGTCCCCGGTGTGCATGAATCCGTCGGTATCGAAAAATCCTCGTTGTGTTCGGGGTTCAAATATCCGGGCCGACCGTCGGGCCCTTTCGCGAGATTTTCTCCGTCGGGGTGACGTGAATCGTAGCGTGAAACTACCGGCGGTCCCACGGTGCCGATTTTTCTTTTGCCGCATGGTGTCTACCGCTATCGGGGCAGTGGATTCAGGTCAAGCTCATAGCCCCTAAGACGTTCAACCCAATCCCGCGATAGAAGTGCGACAGGTGCAGCCCCAAGCGCCCCACCGCCAGAGATAACGAATTCACAGCGCCCACCCAGCAGATTCATCGGTTTGCGGTAGACCACTTCGTTCAGAAGGCGTGGCGCACCCGCAGCCAACGCGTGGGCCCCTGGGGAGTATCCAAGGCGCGGAGTAATCCAAGGCGCAACGCACCGCGCGCTTTGAAGATGATGTGTTTCGGCTTGAAGTCGCGGGCTGGGCGTCGGCTGAGTTATAAATCTTTTCCAAGACGCGAGGCACCACCAACAGATAAGTCGGGTGGAAGGACTGGATATCGGGCAGCAGGTTCTTGATGCTGGGAGTGTGCCCCTAAGGCACCGTTACCCGAAATAATAAAGACTTCCAACAGCCGGGCATAGACGTGAGCCAGCGGCAGGAACAACAGCAGGCGAGCACGCGGATCCTTGAGATCTGGGCATCCAGTCCTGGTTTTGCCACACCAGCTGGGTAAAGTTCCCGTGAGTCAACACGGTGCCTTTCGGGGGTTCCAGAAGTTCCGAGGTATAGATGATGGTGGCCTCAGAATCCAGAGTCAATCTGTTCGCGGGCGCGGTCCACCTCGGCCTGCTGCCACGGTGCGGCTGGCTTCCCTGCAAGGCGTTGAGCGCCCCCAGGTCCAGGCCAATACGCGCACCTCCAGCTTTTCTGGGTGGCGGTAATCCGCACGGCCTCGCCAAGCGCGCGTCCTCGGTAAAGACCAGACGTACCCCGGATTCGCGCAGATGTTGCCGATCTGGGTCAGTGAAGAAGTCCGTAGATCGGGACATTCGCCGCGCCCACACTCCAGCAGGCGTAGTCCAGCAAGGTCCACTGTAAGAGGTGTGCGCCATAGTGCCATGCGCCCGCCCGGACGCAGCCCCAGCGAACAGCCCGCGCGCCACGGTGTCGACCTCGGTCAGGAAGTCCTGGCGGCCAGCTTTTGCCATTCCGATCCCAGACCGATTTTTGCGTTCAATCACCGTGCCGCGCGGATTGCGCTCGACCCGATTCAACAGCAACTTGATGATGTTCCAGTCGGGGAATGGTGGTGATGGCGGGGTTTTCCACCCGCATGGTGCCGTCAGACAGCGTGGTGACTTTCAACGGGTTACGGAATTGCGGTGTGTCAGTCAAAACTCATCCTATCTTTTTGGGAAATCTCCAGCTAGTCTATCGACTTTGGGTTCACTTTTGCCTGTTTCGCTGAGGGCTTCGCCCAGCTCGGATTCACTGACCAGGGCGGAGTCCACCGGGCCTTCTATGACATTTCAGGCTGCCTTCGACGTGGTTTGCCGCGACGAGGTCTTCCAAAGACTTTTCGGCCAGGGCTTGGGTTCCGCGGGAAAGTGAGGGTGGCGGATACGAAGGGGTGCGCTGGGATACCTTTTGCGTCGGATTTGACCTGCGCAGGGCCGAGAGCGCCGCCCGGCGACGCGCAGCACTCGGGGTCACCGCCCAGAAACTGGAGCGGGGCGGAAACCGGCCAGGAACTTTGGTGTACCGAACCGTCTTGGGGACGGTACCAGGACCAGACTTCTTCGCAGGTGAAGGGTGAAAGGCGCCAGGAGCCGCACCACGTTGTCGATGGCGAGGGCCAGGTGGTACGAGCCGAGGCGACTCGGCAGGGTGGCCCAGGTGTTCTACCCCTGTAGGCGCGATCCTTTACCAGTTCCAGGTCGTCGCACAGAGTCCAGAAGAAACTCCGGTTACTTCCAGGGCGCGGGCGTGGTCGATGCCCGAAAGCCTGGGGCGGTATCGATAACTTCGCGACAAAGAAGCCAGCAGGGAACGATCCACTTCTACGCAGACCCTGTGCCGGATCGAGCGACATTGCGGCATCGCCGCCCATCCCCAGGGCGAACTTCGAAGCGTTCAGCAGTTTGATCGCTAAGCGACGCCCCACCTTCATCTGTCCTTCGTCGAAAGCCGCGTCGGTGCCCAGGCGCGCCGAAGCCGCCCAGTAGCGCACCGCGTCGGAAGAATGCGATTCCAGCAGACTCATGGGGGTGACGACACTGCCTTTAGACTTCGACATGTTTTTCCGGTCCGGATCCAAAATCCACCCGAGATAGTGGCCTGTTTCTGGGCAGGCAATCGAACTCTAGATGTGCGCGCACCACGGTAGAGAACAGCCAGGTGCGGATGATGTCTTGGCCCTGGGGACGCAGATCCATGGGGAAGACTTTTCAAACAAGTCCTGGTTGCCCAAGAAACCGGCGTGAGATTTTCAATCAGAGAGGAAGTCGCCCAGGTATCCATGATGTCTACCTCTGCTACGAAGCTACCCGGAACCCCGCGTTGGGATTGTGTAGTAACCGGCGGGGACATCTATGGAAGGATCGATAGGCAACTGTTCCTCGGCGGGAACCAGGGGTGGTCGAAACTGCGTCTCCCGGATTCCAACACCGGGTACCACAGCGGGATGGGCACCCAAAGAAGCGCTGGCGTGAAAATCAGCCAGTCCGAGTTCAGCCCGTTGGACCCAGTTGTCATAGCGCACCGCATGAAGTCCGGAACGAATCCCAGTTCTTGGCCGCGCTCCAAGAGTTCCTCTCGCAGGTCAGCTGTTCCGTTTTTCGCACAAAAGGTGCGCCGCCGTTGCGGATATACCACTGCCGTGAAGTCACGATTTTCCAGCGGTTTGTCGCCTTTTTCAAAGAAGTTCGTCATGCGCTGGCTGGCTTTTGGGTCACCCTAGCATCTCGCCCGAGGCCCGCAGTGCCTCAACGATGGTTTTTCCGCGCCGTAAATGTGGTGGCCCCCGCGCAAGCCGCATAGAGTTCACGCCCGCGCTCCGATTCAATCCACTGCGGGTCTCGGCCTGCAATCGTCCGTCTTTGCGCAGCACCGTGCGGGTCGGCAGCGACAGGTCGCGCCACCATTCGACGTCCACCAAATCACCGGAAGGTACAGCACATGGCGATGCCGGAACCCTTTCCATCTCTGCCTTTGGGGTGAGCCAGCACCGGCACCGGTACCTCGAAACCGGGAGAAGTCACTGATTTCGGAAGTACGCCTGAGTAGCGTTCATCCTCGGTGGGCAATCAGCGCAACAGGCCGGCAGCAGCTCGGGACGGGTAGTTTCAATGATGATGTCTTGGCCGTCCTCTAGGTGGAAAGCTAAAGAATGATAGTGGCCCCGGATAGTCGTGCCTCAAGTTCGGCCTGGGCCACCGCGGTCTGGAAAGTCACGTCCCACAATCCGGGGCCTCGGCCTGGTAGGCTTCCCTCGCGCCAGGTTGCGCAAGAACATGGTTTGGGCGACCTTTTGGGCGTGGTCCCCGATGGTCTGCATGGTGGAACTCCAGTCCACCGACAGCCCCAGTCGCCGCCACAGCGCCTCGAACTGTTTCTCGTCTTCGGCGGTCAGGCGCTGGCACAGTTCCACAAAAGTTGCGGCGGCTGATGGGGAACCTGGTCGGCCATTTTAATAGATTTGCCGTCTCCTCCCTGGTGTGGGGCTGGAAACCGGCTGGTAGGGCAGGGAAGGGTCACAGCGCACCCCGAAGTAGTTCTGGACGCGCCGTTCGGTGGGCAAACCGTTGTCGTCCCAACCCATGGGGTAGTAGACGTTTTTCCTTGCATGCGCTGATACCGCGCCACCAAGTCGGTGTGGGTATAGCTAAAGACGCGACCCACATGCAATGAACCCGAAACCGTGGGCGGGGAGTGTCGATCGAATACACTTTCGCTGCGAGTGGTGTCGGGATTGAAACGAGGTGCTGTTTTCTTTCCCACACCGGGGCCCACTTGGCTTCGATTCCGTCCAGTGGTTTTCGCCGGTACTTGCGGTGCCGGTAGGGTGGCCGGATAAGTCACGAGGTTCTGGGTCACGTTCATCCCTTCTGTTGCGTTTTTGGGTCTTAGTTTAGCGCCTTTGGCGTCTCTGGGCTATGGCCTCGCGCACCATCTGCACCACCGAGTTGCTGAAACCCGCGGTTTCACCTGCCAAAAAGCCCTGCGATGGTGAGAGCCGCCGGGAGAGCACACCTGGTCTACCAACTGTCCGGGGTGTTTGTCCCTGTTCCAAGGCATCTTGCAGCATCAGCGCCGAACCCAGCAGCATCTGGGTAGCGGCCGCCACCGCATCCGCCTTCGTTAAAGCCGGCCGCGCCCCGGCCTTTGCCAGAGCCTCGACATAGGTATAGGGTCCAGGCTGGCGCACAACCCGCCAGCGGCGTGAAAGCCCCGAAAGCGATTCGTCTCAGGATAATCGCGCGACCCACGGAATTAAACAAATCTTTCGGGCGAACTGTGGTTGTTCCCGCGGTGGTGCCTTTCCCGCGCACAACGCCGACATCGAGGCACCTACCAGGGCATTAATATTCGGCATCACTCGCACCACCGCGGCCCCCGGCTCCAGGAACCTTCCAAGGCCGCCACCGGAACACCCCGGCAATGGAAAGCACTAATTTATTGCTCAATACCGGACGGATTTCTTCCAGCACCGCCATGATGTGCTTGGGCTTGACCGCCACAACTACCGCATCGACTTCGCCGAACCAGTTCGGTGTTTTCACAAAGTTGTTGCACCTCGAATCCCTGAGTCAAAGGGTGGTCACCGTTGCAGTTCAAAGCGGTGAAACCAAGTCCGACCCCGAGATGAAGCCTCTTTCGCAAGGCGCCCACTGGCGATGGCCCCGCCCATTGCCCCTAAAACCGATAAACCCCAGCTTCATCTTTGACTCCTGTCCTGTAACGGCGCGATCTGCACGCAATATCTTCGATAAAGTAAGTCTATAGCGTGGACCCAGCGGCAAAAATCTGGCTCCCAAAATCAGAAAGTGCAGACATGAAACAAAACCCCAGCTCAACCAAGTTTGGGACCCATCGACCCCGCCACGGCGGACCTCGACCCTGGCTACTGCTATCCCTCACCCCACCCCCGACCCCGCCGCGTAAACCCGGCCATGCCCTCGTCACGGGCGCGTCAACCGGAATCGGCTGGGACACCGTGGTGGCGCTGCGGCAGGCCGGCTGGATGGTGACCGCCACGGCGAGGCGCCGTGAACGCCTCGCCGGTTTGGCGCGACTCACGGCTGCCGCGCTTCGCCGCGGACCTCGCCGACCTTGAACAGGTCCGGGCCTCTACGAATACGCCACTCACCCCGACCCCGTCACCACGGTTATCAACAATGCGGGCGGCGCGTTGGGAAGTGACCCCGTCGCCAGTGGGGAACCCGAAAAGTGGCGTGAAATGCAGCTGACCGCAACGTGATTTTCGCCTTGCAGGTGACCCAGGCTTTTCTGCCGCATTTGCTGGAAAACGGCGGCGGAGACCTGGTTTATGTCACTTCGACCGCCGCAATCAGTACCTATCCGGGAGGCGCGATATACCGCGGCGAAACACGCCGAACAGATGCTGCCCCAAACCTTGCGGCTGGAACTGGTGGGAAAGCCCGTGCGCGTCATCGAGGTCTTGCCTGGATTGGTGCAAACCCCAGAGTTTTCCTGACGCGCCTGGGGACTCTGCCCGCGCTGAACAGGTGGTATTCCCAGGTCAAAGCACTCTTTGGTGGGGGCCGATATCGCCGGGGCCATCACTTGGGCGGTATCGCTGCCCGCGCACGTGAATATCGACCAAGTGGTGATTCGCCCGGTCGAACAAGCCACCTCTACGCTGCAGCGTCGGCTCGAGGACTGAAGCAACCCACCAACCGCAGTCGCGGCGAGCTCGCGGCGCGAAACCTCGAGAAAGGCGAAACACCGATGGCACGTATCGTGGTGATAGGCGCGGGGATGGCCGGTCACTCCACGGCGCTGGGGCTGCGGCACAAACTGGAGCAAGAACACGAAATCATCGTCATCAGCCCGGGAAAGGTGTGGGTAAATCCAGATTCTCTGGCCCAGATTGCGGCGAATCTGCAGGATAGTGAACGCGAAATCATCGAACTTGGGCCGCTGTATCGCTCTAAAGGCGTGATTTTCACCGAGGCATGGCGCGCGCCATCTATCCGGGCGGCACCAGGGAGGACGAACGCCCACAGGTAGAGATGGTGTTTACCGGCAGCTATCTCAACGGGGAAGTCGCTCGGGTGCCCCTATGACTATCTGGTGATCGCCACGGGACACGACATCGACAAGGTGGCCGGGCTCCCCGCCGAGGCCGCCACGGTGCCGACCCTGTGTCATCGACCGCTTGGATTCCGCCCAGGCCGGGCGGTGGAGCTGCGCCGCCTGGTTTCGGAGCTGCAGGATTCCCCACTGGACATGGAGCCCAAACGCATCGCGGTGGGTCGTTCTATCGTGAATGGGCGGATATTACGGAGCCTTTGGAATATATCTTGGCGCTGGATTCCTGCTGCGTTCCGAGGGGCTGCGATCGCGTGTCGAACTGCACTTTTTCGATGCCGGACAGCCTTGGATTGCGGATCTGCTGCGGCGCGGTCCCTCTGTTGGCCCGGCTTTGTTGGGTGGGGACGAAAGGCGCTTTCGTCAAAGCGGCGCGGCGTCCCGACGCCCTGGTGCAAGACATCGAAAACCAAGTGCGTCGTTCTTTGAACAGCTTTTGATTTTCCGTGGGATTGCGTTGCACGCGGGATGCGGATGTCAGGCATAAACGGGATGCGACTGCGGTTCTTGCCGGTCGAGGGCGCCGATGTCTATGTTTCGGGTGGCACGGGTCGAGGTCGTCCGGTGTTTTCCGGGGTGAGGTCCGCGCTGCAGGGTGGTGGCGAGGAAGCGGTGGTGGTCACTGGGGTAGGGACGGGGTTCCGGGGCCTTGGGAGTTGACTTGTGACTTGGTGGTCACCGAGGCATCTCAGGGTGCTTACCCGCTGAAGGTCTGGGCGAGGGATGGCGAGGACATATCTTCGCGTCTTTATGATGGCTGGGGCGGCTGCGGGTGGATGCGTCACGCGCCGAGGACGAGCGTACCGGCAAGATGCAAGAGGTCTGGCCCAAGACTTTCCGCAATCCCAGTTACAGCAATATTTTCGCCATCGGTTCGGCAATCGCTCTGAGATACCCGCGAACCAGATATTCAGGCTTTAGAGTCTGGGGAGGAGTCCTTGCGAACACAGGCGGGCAGCCTCGGGCCCAACATTCGCCGATTCAGACGCGCGATATGTCCCACTGATGTCAGCCCGCGTTTCGAACAAATCTTTACCGAAAATCACGGGTACACCGGCGAAAAACCGGTGGAGTCTTTTGGAGGAGATAGAAGCGGTGGTGAATCTGGCGTGGATTCGTCTTTGGTTTCCAGTTGTGGGTTTTATGCCGAGGTCCAGGCCCCGGCAGTACGCAAGCGTCGGGGTGGCGAAATCGGATGAATCTGCGGTTGCGGAGGTGGGTTTAGAGACCCGCCGTGGCATGGGAGCCTATTGGTCGATCCGTCTGGAGCGTTTTCATCGAGCGCTACTGCGCCAAAGGCCGCCCCTGTGGTGGCTCCTACCTCTTTAAACCTTTGTATGGTGCGTTACAGGTAGACAAGGAGATTTGGGCGCGTTTTTCAAACATACTGCAGGTAGACCGCGGTTTAGTTGAGGCGGTGGGCGTGGGGAGCTTGGTTTCAAGTTCCTCGAAGAATGTTTCGGAGGTACTCAAGGCACAGTGGATATGGTCTTCGAGTTGCGTGTCAGTCACACCGGACAAATAACTCACAGCTATTTTCGGTTTGAATCATCAACTTGCCTTCTTCATCAATGTGGGCATAGGCCTTTAGGCCAAAAGCGGTGTTCATTCCAGCTATTGCAAATGGAAGTCGCCAAACTATAATCGTCCAGCTCGGGAGTCTTGTGCCAGGTACCTCTCACACAGTAGTTTCTTCTTTCCTGCCGCATAACTCAAAGCTGTAGATACCCAGATTCCACTTGCCCGGAAACCGTGCCATCGTGCCCCACGTGATAGCTCCAGCCGTTATCCTCTAAAAATCCATTTGATGCGGTCCCGGTGCGGCGGCAGCAGGCAGGAACCGGCATGTTCCACTCTGGGGAAGTCATCGTCAAAAGCGTCTCTGTCCGTCATGCCATATCCCTTCGCCACGTTCTGCGCCCAAATCTACCCGGTAAATGGCCCCGGACCTCATAACCAGATTCCACCCTGCAGGCAGGCAAAGTCGAGGCCCGTTGCGCCACCCCAAAGAGATACTCGTGATTTGATAATCGCTGCAGTCCAGCCACCACATCTGCACCCGGGCACGCCTCGAAAATCCCCGCCATCACATAGAGTAAAACCCATGAGCCCCCAGACTTCACCACCCGCCCTAACCCTGCAGTGGCCTGGGAAACGTACCCCGACCTCGACCCGGATCCGCGCACCCCCAAAACCGCAACTGGCCGAAGTTTGGTCTCCTTCCTCGCCCCGGGCTGCACTGCGAAACCCCAGGCCGCGCAACCAGGCACCCCGTGCGACCCCAAACACCGTGTGACCAGGAGAAAACCTGGAGGTGCTGGGCGCGATTTGCCTGAACTGCGCGGGAAGGTCGACTGCATCTATATCGATCCGCCCTTTTACTCCCCAGGCGAACTACCAGGCAAAACTCAAACTGCGCCCCCACCCAGACCCCGACCCCACCACAACCCCCGCAAACCCCACCGCAACCTCGCAAACCCCACCGCAAACCCCGCCGCGAGTGCCCTCTGCCCCCGCGCCCGCAACAAGTGTCCCTGCCCCCACCTCACCCTGGCGCCCCAGCAATACCAGGACCGCTGGGATCGCCCACCATCTGCAGTTCATGTATGAACGCCTGGTCTTGCTGCGAGAAACTTTGGCCGAGGCGGGGTCCATCTATCTGCACTGCGACTGGCACGCCGCCGCCAGCTTTGCGTCTGGTGATGGACGAGGTGTTCGGCGCGCGCAATCTGCTCAACGAAATCGTGTGGAGTTACGGGTCCGGTGGGGTCACGGCGGCGCTTTTGGGCGCAAGCACGACACCATCTTGTTCTACGCCAAACGTGCCGGGCGCCACTTCTTTGACCCCGAGGCTGTGCGGGTACCGTATCGCGCCGCCATTGCCCCTCAAGCGCCGCGCCCACTTTCATCCCGAAGGCATGGTGAGCCCCGATGTGGGATATTCCCCGTCCGCCGAATCACGCGGATTCCTGGACCGTTACCCCACTCAAAAGCCCCTGGCGGTGGTGCAGCGAGCCCTACGGGCTGCTTGCCCGCCCGGCGGTCTGGTGTTGGACGCCTTCGCTGGTTCGGGGACTACCTTTGGAGGCGGGGGCGCGTCTGGGGATGCGCACCGTGGGGATAGAGCGTACCGACCTGGGTTTGGCGTTGGCCAGGCGCCGCCTGGTCGAGGCCGGGGTGGGGTTGTGGTGTATCGTCACGTCCCCGGAGAGGTTCGTGGGTTGAGCGAGGTTCGCGGGAGGGCGCAAACGGCAGTGCGGTGCGGGTGCGGATGCTGTCCAAGAAAGCGGGTGGCGCATAGAGCGGGTCGAGTTGCCGCAACTGCAAGCGCTTTTGGTCAATCAAGGCGCCAAGAGATGCCGTGGCAGAACTTGGTGGATGCTCATAGCCATAGATCCCCACTGTGACGGGCAGGTGTTTCGCCCGAGTCTGGCGAGCTGCGACCAAGAACACGGCGATAGCCACCGATTTTATCCCCGCCGAAACAGGCCTGGAACTCTATAAAGATGGTGAACCGTGCGTGCAAGTCACCGACATCACCGGTCAACTTCACTGGTACCGGGCGGGCCTGGGGGCTGATGCTAATTTAGAGTCATGAGCGAAACAGAAAAGGGCCCCTGGCGTCCGCCGAAAATCCTGGCGCGGCCTGGCGGCGATAGTTGCCGCCGGGGCCATCGGCGTGACTATTTATGCCGGGGAGGCGCAGGTTCAGAGTTCTTGCAGAGTTTAGGGTGGACCTCACTCATCTCGGGATAGAACCCGGGGTACCTCCAGCCAAAACTCAAACCCCACGAAAACTAACTCCACCACCCAAAGTCTGGAAATATCCTCGGCGCGAACGCAGAAAAACGCCACAAACGCAAACCCCTAGCGGCCTCGCCCTGAAGTGCTGGGAACCTTGCAAGTCAGGCAAAAAGACCCTTCCAATGATTACAACCGGAAACTTTTCGGGGATGGATGGTTGGATCTGACGGGGACGATTGTAATACTCGCAACGAGATTTTGGCGCGTGACTTAGAAGACGTTAAGTTTCGCCAGGTTAGACCCGCGAATTGTGTTGTAGCAGAGCGGAGTTTTGGCAGACGAATATACGGGTAAACGCATCGAGTTTAGACGCGGGTCGGGCAGTTCCGCGGCAGTGCAGATAGACCACGTGGTGGCTTTTGGGTAATGTGTGGCGAACCGGGGACGCCACCTGAGCGCGCGCCAGCGCGAGGCGGTAGCGAATGACCCGCTGAACCTGCTGGCCACCGACGGAGATACCAATCAAGACAAGGAATCTGACGATGCATCCAGTGGCTGCCGCCCCGGGCCGCCTTTCACTGCCCCTACGTGGCGCGCCAGATTGCAGTGAAGGCCAAGTACGGTTTGTGGGTGACTCCCGAAGAATCTCGGGCGATGCGACAGGTACTTTCCAGCTGTCCCCAACAGGCCCTGCCTTCTCAGTAGCCGGCGGTCTTAGGCGATGCGAACGCCGGGAGGCAGACGGCGTATCGGGGTTTTCAGGCGCAGCCAGGCGGTGGTCAAGGCGCCCGCGGCCAACAACAGATGCAGCCCCATGCCCCAAATCCACGAAGTGCCGAGATAGTCGAGGAAATCGGTGCGGGTTTTATCGCGAGGGTTTTGTTCCGGCCCCAGAATCTGTTTGCTGGGGACCTCGGTGATGGCGCCGGTTTCGTCGACGTAGCAGGCATCGCTACGAGAGATACGCGGGGCCGAGGCGTCGGTGAAGAAATCAATCTCGTCTTGCAGCGAGGGGTTCCCGGCACGCATCCGAGCCAGGTATTCAGCTGAGGAACCCAAGAAATTCGTGGCCCAAACCCCTTTGCCTTTGCGCTTTGCCTGGGCCAGTTGGGAGCGCAGCTGAGTGCGCGTCAGGTCTCCTTCGATGGCATCGGGCATCATCAGATAAGGCGAAAACCCCCAGCATCAGCCAAGCTTTTTCCCGTGTGGGTGACGCGCAGCAGTTGCTTTTCGGGTTGGCACTGCTTTTTCGAGGCTCGGGGTTCCAGCTCCCAGTTCTTTTGTTCTTTCATGCGGTCATAGTAGGACTGCTGGTAGCTCAGAACCATGCGGTTGTAGCTGCCGGTTTCGCGCAGAGAATCACTGAGGAAGGTAAAGCCCAGCGGCAGTATCGCGCTGATGGTGACGATGCTGAGGAAAGTAGCCAGCACCGAGTGCACCGGGCGGGAATCAAGGCCGAGAAACCCAGGCCGATGGCGCAGACCACGAAACTCTCTATCAGCAGGAAACAGATAGTGCGTCCCAGCACCCCAAAACCTAAGTCATGCGTCAGGGCGATGACTCTCAGGGCACCGCCGCCACCAGGATGAAAGCCGCCCCACCCAGCCAGGCAGAGAGCAGCTTCCCCACAGCAGCTGACCGGTACTGAGCGGTGCGGCCTGCAAGATGGCCAGATTGGCGTGTTCGCGGTCGCCGTTGATAGAAGTCGAAGACAAACTGGGAGAGACGATCAAAGAAATCGTCAAGGTGAAATAGAGCAGCGCGATGAAAACCACCCTGGGCGATGCGCCGCGTTACCGAGGCGTTGTCCTCGTAACGGCCCTGACCCCCAGCAGATCAGACAGAGTGCTGAAACCCAGCCACATCACTGCCAGGACCGCAACCCACGCCACCATCGCCAGAATCCATTTACGCGAACGTGCCCGCCCGCTGAGTTCCAGGCGAATCACCGTCATGATAGCGACGAAGGAACTGGGGAGAGTGACTTTGGTAGTGCTTTCATGGGATGGAGATCTGACCTCATTGCCACCCCTCCTCTATCTGGAGATAGATATCTTCCAAGGTCTGTTTCTGTCGGGTGAAAATCGAGACGAGGACGCCGCTGGCGGTAACTTCTTGCAGCAGTTTCGCCGCGGCTTCTAAACTGTCGAGTTCGACTTCGTATTCGCGGCCCGTGTCGTTAATGGCTTGTCCCGCCCACTGGGAGTCCGCGAAAAAGCGACGCAGCGCATCGGCTTCGAGGGCGCTGAGATGGTACTTCAGCACCGACAGATTCGAGGAATCGGCGTCCTCGTGAATCCAGCTGAGGTCCATCGCCTTGCCGTTCTTCATGAAAACTGCGTCATCAACGATGCCTTCCATCTCGGTCAATACGTGGGAGGAAATCAGAATCGCCAAGCCCTGGTCGGCCATTTCGCGCAGCAGGCGCCTAAAGCTCTATACGGCCGCGCGGATCCATCCCGGAAGTCGGTTCGTCCAGCAACAGCACCTTCGGGTCTCCAACCAGAGTGCGCGCCACTCCCAGGCGCTGCTTTTGACCGCGCGACAAGATGTGTCCCGGCAGATTCGCATAATCGCTCAGGTGTACCAGTTCCAGCAGTTCAGATGTGCGGTACAAAGCGGCTTTTCGAGTCATGCCATAGAGCCGGGCGAAGTGATAGATGATTTCCCGCACCCGCAAATCTCCCCAGGCGCCGAAAGTATCGGGAAGCCACCCAATCTGGGCGCGTGCCTGGCGCGGATTCGTGGCGAAGTCTACTCCGCCTACTTTTACCGAACCCGCCGAAGGTGCCAGCATTCCCGACAGCATCAGCATCGAGGTGGTTTACCTGCACCGTTAGGTCCAATCAGGCCCACAATCTGGCCTTCATCGAGGCGAATATCGATACCGTCCACGGCACAGAAGCTGCCGTAATAGCGCTCCAGCTCGGTGCCGAGAAGTACAGAATGCATAGTAATAGCGTGTCACAGTGAACACCAGAGGGGAAAGCTGAAGAGGTAACAATCCCGGTAACAGCCGCTTTGTACACCATGCCCATAGGTCCCAGCCTGACGCAAAAATGCAAGATAAAAATCAGGGGTTGGTAATTCGAAAGGGTAGGTATGCTGACTGTCTTTGAGTTCTTGGCCGAGAACACCGTGCTGCTGCTGTTCCTGTTGCTGGGTGTGGGGATGGCTTTCGAGACATCGCGGTGAAGAAGATATCTCTGGGAGCCGCCGCGGTTCTCTTTAGCGCCATCGCGTTGGGAGCCGTCGCTTACTCCTACGGGGTAGAGATGACCATCAGTAAGGAACTGGGGACCTTGGGCTTGGCGCTCTTTGCCTTTGCGATCGGCATCAGTTCCGGTCCGAACTTTTTTCTTCTTTGAAAACTGCCGGTGGGCCCATTTTGGCCCCCTCATCGGGATATTCATCTTGGCCTCCGGAGTAGCCGTGGGTTTGGGGAAGCTGTTGGGGATGAACGCCGCCCAAATTGCCGGTACCTTCGCGGGAGCCTTAACCAACACTCCTGCCCCTCGAAGCTGCCGGTTCCGCCTCCGGGGACTTGGCTGACGCCACCGTGGGTTACTCTATCGCCTCACCTCTTCGGAGTTATCGGCATGATCATCATGGCCACTTTGGCCTTGAACTATGGGAAAAACGACACCGATGTCCCCGCACCCATCGTCTCGAAAACCATTCGCTGGAACGCGAGGACCACCCTCGAATCGGCGACATCTTTCAACGCTACGACGAACGCTTGGCTTTCCCCGACTGCGGCGCGGCGAATCCGGACCCATCACCCGACCGAATATGTCCGACGTCCTCGACCAGGGCGACCTCGTCACCATCGTCGGCGCCTTTGGCCTCAGTCGAGTCCGTCATCCACGAACCGGCCACCCCTCCAGCCACCCCTTGCAGAGCGACCGCCCTTATCTCGACTACCGCCGCATCACCCCTGTCCGATGCATCCAAGGCCGGGAAAACCATCGCGGAGCTGAATATGGGTGACCGTTTCGGCGCTACCGTCTCTCGGGTGCGGCGCGGGGACGTAGATATGGTGGGGTACCCGGATTTGGTGCTGCAGCTGGGTGACCGACTACGCGTGGTGGCGCCGATTTCCCAGATCAAAGAAGCGAATAAGTACCTGGGGATTCCACCCGCGGGCTGACTTCTCTGAGTCCGGTGGCGCTGGGGCTGGGAATGGCGTTGGGGATTTTGCTGGGTATGGTGCCGATCTTGAACCCCATGGGTGGACACTTCACCATCGGTTCGGCGGCGGGCACCTTTAATCGTGGGGCTGCTGTTTGGGCGAGTGAGGGCGCATCGGGCCGATCGTCACCGCGATTCTCACACTACCCTGCCAGGTTCTGAGCGATCTGGATTGCTGGTGTTCCTGGCGCAGGCCGGAATGAACGCCGGGGGTTCCATTACCAAAGCTTTCACCGGTGGGGACTGGTGGAAGATGCTGATTCTGGGAGCGGCCATCACCCTGACAGTGGGGGTCGGGCTCTTCGTGACGATGCGCTGGGGTTTCAAGATGGGCGGGACGAAAACTGGCCGGTCTGCTGGGTGGGGCCCAGACCCAACCCGCAGTTTTGGCTCTACGCCAACAGTCGGACCTCGGTGGATGCGGCGTGGCCTGGGCTACGCCATGGTCTCATCCCTGTGGCGATGGTCGGCAAGATTCTGTGCGCCAAGATTATCGGGATGTTCTAAAGGTCCTTGAATCGAAAGGTAAGAAGTGGATCAGGCAGATTCCCCAATCCGTACCAGTTTTCTAACTCGCACCGCAACCCTGCGCTGCAACCCGCACCGCAACCTGGCGCGATAGATCCCCAATCGAGGCCGCCCACGAACGTTTGGCGGTACAGACTATGGTGGTGTCGCATTTGGGCGGTTGATGATGTCGGCCGGTGCGGGGCGTACCGCACCGGTCTCGATGGCGCGAGTGGCGGCCTCGCTGGGAATTGAACGCCTCCACGTCCAGCTCTCTATGAACGAGATGATCGTCACCGCTCACGCCAACCACACCTTCCGCACCTCGGTAAACGACCAACGCGTCATCGGGGTGAATGCCGACAGACTGGAAGTCCTCAACAACCTGGTGGCGAACCTCGAACCGAAAAACCCGCGCCGAGGACCTCGAAAAAGGAACTGCACCGCATCGAACACACCCCGGCGCGTTACGGCTGGTTCCTCAACGCCTGCCTCGGGTTTCGCCTGCGCCGGTTTCGCCTTCCTCAACCAAGGCGGGGCGGTGGAGTGCTTTTCGGTGTTGATTGGGGCTTTCGCCGGGCAGTTCTTGCGGCGCCAAATGCTGCATCGTCACATGAATCACTTTGCGGTGTGGCTGGCTTGTGGCTTCGTGGCGGCTTCTCTATGTCGCAGTGGCTACGCTGTTGGCGAATCTGGGTTTCGCATCGCACCTTTCACCAGGCGGGTTTCATCTCTTCGATTCTGTTCCCTGATTCCCGGTTTCCACGGTTACCGCGATGCTGGACCTGGTGCGCGGATTTCTCTCGCTGTCCAGAGGAGCCACACCGCGATGGTGATGACTTCGGCGGCGGTGTCGGTGTGGGTGGTGTCTTTCCTCTATGCATGGCCGGTCGAGGTCGACTATGAGGTTTCGCTGTCGTGGTGGTTGATGCTGGGGTTGCGAATCATCTCCAGCTTCGCCGCGGCTTTCGGATTCGCCATGCTCTTTAACTCCCGGCGCAGCTGTGCCTGATTTCGGCGTGCATCGCCGCGGCGACGAACCCCGCGCGGATTTATCTGGCCACCGAGATTAATCTGCCCGGTCCCTTGGCGGTGGGTTTGGCTTCGCTGGTGTGGGCTGGTGGTGGCCCCTGATACGCGCCACGTCAGGCTTCGCGCGTCAGTCTCTCGGTTCCTGCCGTAGTCATCATGATCCCTGGGGTGCCGTTGTATCGCTCTGTCACTGCCCTGAACCCCACCGACGCTTCTTCTTTCGTGGTGGATCCGGTGGATCTGGGCGTTTTTGCCCCGCTCTTGCGGTGCTTTTTCACCATCGCCGCGATCGGGATTGACAGGCCCTGGCTCGGGTCCTGACTGGACCGCAGGGCCTCGAAAGCTCGACACACTCCACCCCGACCTGCGCAACGACGAAGACCACCACCCGGTACGCTGAACTACCCAGAGCGCCACCATCCACCGCATTGTCGGCCTTGCGGCGAGCCCGGGCGCGGCGACCCTCGAACCGGGAACCAAACCGACGACCTCGCACCTCGCCTAACGTATCTCAGAATATGGGCCCAAAATCCACATAGTGAGACGCGGATGCGAAGTCCGGAGACTCCCGCTACAGTGTAGCCATGAGTGCTAAAGCTGACCAGACCCCAGGTCAAGAGGAACCTACCCAGAATCCTGCCAACAGCGGCGAAGTCATCACCGGAGTCGAAAGCTGTGATTCGCACCCCTGGAAGCCCTGGGGTAACCGACGTATTCGCTGCCGGCGGGGCGATCTCTCTACTTTCGATACGCTTTACGACGCGAAAGACCTGAACTTTATTTTGAACCGCCATGAACAGGGCTCGGCACACGCTGCGGAAGGCTATGCCAAGTCCACCGGAAAAGTCGGCGTGTGTTGACTCCGCCGGCTGCAACCAACGCGATGATCGGCCTGGCAGATGCCATGATGGATTCCGTACCTCTGGTGGTGCTGACCGGCACAGGTCGGCGCGGACTCCATCGGCACCGATGCCTCCAGGAATCCGACGTGTCAGGGGCCTCGATGCCCCTGACGAAACACGGCTTTCAGTGATGAAAAGCCGAGGACATTCCTACCCGGATAGCGGAGGCTCTTCATATTGCCGCCACTGGCAGCCCTGGCCGGTCCTGGTCGACCTGACCAAGACCGCACAGACTGGAACCATGACCTGAACTGGCCTCCCACTCGAACTGCCTGGTTACAAAACCCCGGTAAGCCATCGAAATCGCAGATTGCCGTGGCCGCGCAGGAGATCACTGCTCGACCCGGCTGGTCCCTTCACGTCGGGGGCGGTATCGCCGCCGACGCCACCGAAGAGCTGCGAGCTTTGGCCGAGATGACCGCGCCGGTGGTGACTACCTTGACTGCTATCGGGCCTTCCGAAGACTCCCCCGCAGTCACTGGGGATGCCGGGGATGCACGGCACGGTTCCGGCGGTTCTGTCCCAGCAGCAAGTCGATTTGTTGATTACCTTAGGGGCGCGTCTGACGATCCGCGTTACTCCGACGTCAACGCCTTTTGCTCCCCAATGCCCGAGTCATTCACGTCGACATCGACGCGGCCGAGATATCCAAGATTCGCCGCGCCCAGGTGCCGATCGGGGGGACTCGAGAGAAGTGTTGCAGGCCCCGTTGCGCGAACTGCCCGGTGCCTATAAACACCACGGGAAACCCGACTTGTCTGAATGGATGCGGAAAACTCACGCAACTAAAGAATGACTATCCGCTCTACTGGGATGAACCTGCAGACGGTTTGCTGGCACCTCAGGCGGTGATCTGTAAACTCGATGAACTCACCCCGAGGATGCCATCGTCGTCACCGGAGTGGGCAGCACCAGATGGGGTGCCCAGTTCATGACCTATCGCCACCCGCGCACCTATATCTCATCTTGCGGTTTGGGGACTATGGGTTTCGGAGTTCCCTGCCGCGATGGGAGCGAAAGTTGCCAACCCCTAAACGCGAAGTTTGGTTGATCGACGGTGACGGTTCCTTCCAGATGACTAATCAGGAACTGGTTCCCCTACTTTTGGACAACATACCCGTGAAGATCTTTGCGATCAATAACCTTCTCTGGGTATGGTGCGACAGTGGCAGACTCTGTTCTATAACGAACGCTATTCCCAGACCGACCTCTTCGACGGGCGCGCCGGGCCAAAGACGCCGAAGTAGTTGGGGTGCCCTGACTTTGATGTTGTTGGCGCAGGCTCTATGGGTAGCGGGAATCCGCGTGACTCGTGAAGACCAGATCGAGGACGCCATCAGCAGGCCTCGTGCCATCAACGACCGTCCGGTATTGATCGAAGTCGTGGTTTCTCCCGACGCCATGGTTTTTCCCCATGGTTCCAGCCGGTAAATCGAATGACCAGCACTATTCACAGACCCAGACTGTGGAATGGGAGGGCTAAGCAAATGTCGAATCAACACACTCTGTCGGTCCTGGTAGAGAATAAACTCGGCGTTTTTGACCCGCGTGGCGGCCCCTTTTCGCCCGGCGCTCTTTCAACATTTTGTCCCCTGGCAGTAGGCGAAACCGAGAAACCTGAGATTTTCTCGCATCACCATCGTGGTGGATGTTTCGAGGTCCCGCTGGACCAAGTGACGAAGCAGCTGAATAAACCGATTAACGTGCTCAAGATTGTTGAGTTGAGCCGAAAAGACCGTGGAACGCGAACTGACGAAAGTTAATCAAAGTCGGCGCGGACAACACCGAGCGCACCGCGGTGTTGCAGATCGTGGATCTGTTCCGCGCCCACGTGGTGGATGTGGCGAAAGAAACTTTGATTATTGAATCCATCGGTTCGCCTTCCAAGCACTAGGCATTGCTGCGCGAACTCGGCCCCCTACGGATTGCGCGAAATCGTCCAGAGCGGGAACGTGGCTTGAGCGCGGTTCGCGCCCATTACCGACCAACTTTAGGGAACCACACTCGGTGGAGTCCTGATTCAAACTTGCCTCAGAAATATCAAAACCCATAGTAAGGGAGAAAAATGGCAGAAATCTTTTATGACGATCGCAGCGGACCCTGCAGGTAATCCAGGCCAAGAAAGTAGCGGGTTATCGGATACGGTTCGCAGGGTCATGCCCATGCCTTGAACCTGCGATTCCCGGGGTCGAGGTCGTCGTTGACTGCGTGAAGGCTCCAAGTCGGTGCGGCGGCCGAGGAGCAGGGCCCTGACAGTTAAGGGAGTGGGCGAGGCCGTGCCGAGGCTGACGTCGTGATGATTCTGCTGCCCGACCAGGTACAGGCCAGGCATATGCCCAGGAAATCGCCCTGAATCTGAAGGCCGACGCAGCCCCTGTTCTTGCCCACGGTTTCAACATTCTGCTTTCGGCGGTATTCAGCCCGGGCCCCGGCCACGATGTTTGCCTGGTAGCTCCCAAGGGCCCGGGACACATTGTGCGCCGCCCTTTGTCGAGGGGCCGGAGTTCCCGACGTCGTAGCGGGTAGAGCAGGACGCTTCGGGAAATGCCTGCCTTTGACTCTGGCCTACGCTAAGGCGATCGGCGGCACCCGCGCCGGAGTGATCAAGACCACCTTCACCGAAGAAACCGAAACCGACCTCTTTGGGGAACAGACCGTGCTTTGTGGTGGCTTGTCGAAGATGATTCAGTACGGTTTCGAAACTTTGGTCGAGGCCGGTTACCAGCCTGAAATCGCTCTACTTCGAGGTGTGCCACGAGTTGAAGCTGATTGTGGATCTGATTAACGAAGGTGGCTTGTCCAAGATGCGGTGAGTCGATTTTCGACACCGCCGAATACGGCGACCAGTGTCGGGTCAGCGCTTCACTCACCCCGCAGGTGAAGGAAGATATGAAGAAGGTTCTGGCTGATATCCAGTCCGGCGCTTTCGCCAAGCGCTTTATCGATGACCAGAACGCCGGTGCCCGGAGTTCCACCAGATGCGCGCCGCCGGTGAAGGCCACCAGATCGAGAAGGTCGGCCAGGAACTGCGCAAGATGTTTGCTTTGGTCGAAGGTTGACGCGACTACGTCGACGGACAGGTTGGCCGCTAACACCCTGCCACCCCGGACCTCGAACCGGGAACCGAAAACCCGGACCTCGAACCGGATTTAGACGCACTACAACCACAACGCTGCCCCACTGGGCCTCGCCACCCAACGGGACCGCGTGGGCTGCGCTGTATGGCCGCATTAGTTAAAGGAGAAAACATGAGCAAGATTGATTTGGCGCTGATTCCAGGGGACGGCACGTCGCGAAGTCGTCCCTCGGAAGCCGTGAAGGTGCTGCAAAAGTCCTGGATCAAGCCGGGTTGAGCTGAAAACCACGGGATACGACTTTGGGAGCGGCGCGTTGGCACCGCGACGGGGTCTATTTTGGATGATGAATCCTTGGCGGCACTGCGGACTCACGACGCGATCTTGCTGGGCGCGGTTGGGGAGACCCTCGGTGCCTTCTGGCGTGCTGGAGCGCGGGCTGCTGCTGAAGCTGCGTTTTCGCCTTTGACCACTATGCGTGAACCTGCGGCCTTCCGGCACTATCCGGGGTGCCACCCCGCTGGCGAATCCCGGTGACGTGGACTTTGTGGTGGTGCGCGAAGGTACCGAGGGCTTGTATTGCGGTAACGGCGGTGTGGTGCGCGAGGGTACTCCCCAAGAGATCGCGACCGAGGTTTCGGTGAATACTCGTTACGGTATCGAACGCGTGGTTCGCTATGCCTTTTGAACAGGCCCAGCCCGGCGCAACAAACTGACCCACGTGCATAAAACACAACGTCTTGGTTCACGCCGGGCACCTCGTGGCGTCGCTGCGTCGAGGAAGTAGCGCGGAATACCCCTCAGGCAGAAGTGGATTACCCGCACGTCGACGCCGCTACGATTTTTCCTGGTAACTAATCCCAGTCGTTTCGACGTGATCGTTACCGATAACCTCTTTTGGTGATATCTGACCGACGAGGCCGGGGCCATCACCGGTGGTATCGGGCTGGCGGCCTCGGGAAACATCAATCCCGACGGGACTTTCCTCTATGTTTGAACCCGTCCACGGTTCCGCCCCTGATATCGCCGGGCAGGGCAAAGCCGACCCCACCGCCACGATTTTTCTCGCTGGTGCTGCTGCTGAATCACCTGGGTTATCGCGACTTGGGGCTAGGTGCAAGCCGCGGTTGACGCCGACATGGCTGACCGCTCCGCCGCTGCCGAGGCTGGGCACCCGCCGTCACGTTCCACCAGCGAAATCGGCGACGCCATCGCGACGAAACCTGAGAGACTCCCTGGGAACGCCGCTTTTTCTGCAACCCGCCGGAGAACCTCGTGCCCTGAAACGAAATCACAGAAAGAAGAATCAAGATGAACGCAACAGATCTGGAACAACTCAGCGCCAACCTGGTACCCTGCGGCCCCACAGTTGGCGGACGTTTCCCTGGAACCCAACCCGCACCCTGCCTCCGAGGCCGACTACCGTCGCATCATGGATTCCCTGTCTTTTCGGCAAGCGAATTTTTCCGACCACATGGCGGTGGCTGATTTGGCGTCACGGACAGGGATGGGGCGAATACGCTCTGAAGGCTTACGGGCCTTTGCCGGTGACCTGGGACTTCGGTGCTGCACTACGGCCAAGAAGTTTTCGAAGGACTGAAGGCCTATCGTCGCCGACGGCTCGATGGCTGTTCCGCCCGGCCTTCAACGCGAATCGCTTTCAACCACTCGGCCCGCCGCCTGGCGCTGCCCTGAACTGCCGGTAGAGGACTTCATCGCCTCTTGTGTGGACCTGATTCGCGCCGATGCCAAGTGGTGCCCGAACAAGACGGCGCCACCTTGTATCTGCGTCCCTTTATGTATGCCTCCGAAGCTTCCTGGGGTGCACCCGGCCCACGAAGCGACTTCTTCTGAACATCGGTTCGCCCTCCGGTCCCTACTTCATCAGCGGTTTTTCGCCGGTTTCGATTTACGTCACCCAGGAATACCACCGCGCCGGACCGGGAGGAACCGAGCGGCGAAAACCGCGGGAACTATGCGGCTTCCTCGCAGCCCCAGGAAATCGCCTACCCAAGGGCTACGAACAGGTGTGTTTCTTGGATGCGGTCGAGAATCGCACGTCGACGAACCGGGTGGCATGAATGTTTTCGTGGTCTATGCCGACGGGCACCTGGCCACCCCGCACTGACCGGCAATATTTGAAGGCAACACTCGCGCGGCCATCAAGCAGTTGATGGCGGATAAAGGGTCGAGGTTCGAGAGGAACGTATCGAGCTGCAGCGGTTGTTGGAAGATATCGAGGGTGGCCGGGTGACCGAGGTCTTCGCCTGCGGTACCGCCGCGGTAGTTACGCCGATCGGTAAGTTGGGTGGGGAAGGTTTCGAGGTGAGCGTTCCCACCGGGGAAGTCACCAAGCAGATCCACGACACCATCACCGATATTCAGTGGGGCGCCGCGAAGATCCGCACGGCTGGTGCTACTGTGTGCTGAGGCGAGGGCCCATTAGGGGAGTGCTGGCTCGCCCCCCAGTCCCTGTCTTTGTCTCGCTTAGCTTTTAGGTAACATGGAACGATGAAAGATTTACGCAAAAGAGCTTGCGGCTGCTTTAGCGGCCGACCCCAGTGCCTCGGCCCCGTCCCCAGGCTCCGGTAGAGATCTACGACACGACTCTGCGTGACGGGCTCAGATGGAAGGCACGCCCCTGTCCGTGGCGGATAAACTCAGCATCGCCGCGGCTCTGGACGAGCTGGGGGTGTGGGTGATTGAGGGTGGCTGGCCCGGCGCCATCCCGAAAGACACCGAGTTCTTTGAGCTGGCCCGCAAACTGGAGCTGAAGCACGCCCAGCTGGCGGCTTTTCGGCGCGACCCGCAAAAGCCGGGGTAAAAGTTGAGGAAGACCCCCAAGTCCTGGGTCTGCGCGATTCCCAAGCCCAAATCATCACCTTGGTGGCGAAATCCGATCTGCGCCACGTAGGAACAGGCCCCTGAAGACCACCCCAGCAGAGAACCCTCGCCATGGTCCGCGACACGGTGGCTTTTCCTCGTGGAGCAAGGCGTCGCGTCATCCTGGATGCGGAACACTACTGATGGAATGGACTATGACCTGAATACGGTTTGTCGGTCCTGGTCGAGGCCGTGCGCGCCGGTGCCGACACGGTTACTTTGTGCGACACCAACGGTGGCTCGCTGCCCGACGGCATTGCTCGGCGCGTCACCGAGCGCGCCAGGCCCTGGGCCCAAGCTGGTTTCCAGCTGGCCAGTGGGCATCCACACCCACAACGACACCGGCTGTGCGGTGGCGAACGCCATCTCCGCCATCCGCCGGGCGGTGCACGTCCAGGGTTGTGTCAACGGTTACGGTGAACGCATCGGGGAACGCGAATCTCTTTGACCATCATCGGGAACCCTCGAGCTGAAACTCTGAGCGGCCTTGCCTGCTGGGTGAAAAACGGGTGGCGGACCTGGCCCGCGTTTCACACCGCGTGGCCGAGATCACGAACCTGCTGCCCTCGCGCCGACTTCCCTTACGTCGGCAGTTCTTCTTTCAGCATAAGGCCGGCCTGCACGCCTCGCCATCCGTGTGGACCCCAACCTCATCAACACATCGACCCCTCCCTGGTGGGTAACGACATGCGGATGTTGGTTTCGAGATGGCGGACGCGCCTCGGTGGAGCCTCAGCCAAAGAGATGGGGATTGACCTGTCGGGGACCCCGTACCTGACGGGTCGGGTAGTGGACACTCGTAAAGCGAACGCGAAGCTCGGGGATACACCTTCGACGCCGCCGATGCTTCTTCGAGTTGCTGGTGCGGTCTTGCGGCGGTGACTTGCCGACGAGTTTTTCGAAGTAGAGACCTGGCGCACCATGGCAAGCCAGTAACTATCAGGGTGCTGATCCCGGCCAGGCCGAGGCCGAAGCTACGGTGAAGCTGCGCACCGCGCGGGCGCATGGTGGTTACCGGTGAAGGTAACGGTCCGGTCAACGCCCTGGATCACGCCTTGCGTGAAGCTTTGAAAGGTACGTACCGATCTGGAGCACTTTGCTTTGATTGACTACAAGGTGCGCATCTTGGATATCGCTCTTTCGGTACTGACGCCACGGTGCGAGTCTTGATCACCACTTCCGATGGGGGAACGCCAGTGACCACGGTCGGGGTGGGGCGAGGACGTCATCGAGGCCTCGTGGGAGGCGCGATGGTGGAGTCCGTCACCTGGGGTCTGATGCGTCGCGGGATTCGCCCTTTGGTCTAGCTTCTTCCACCGCGGGTTTGTCTGCTTTTTCAGATCGGATGAATTTGAGCTAGATTACAGCAGAAACCGAGGTTTCGCTGTACGTAGTATAATGGGTCTCGATCGTTTCTAGCACTATGCATGAAAGGCACTCAAATATGAGTACTGAGGTTACTGCAAAACTCGCCGGTAGGCGGTTCCAATAGAAGCAAAAATGGCATATCTTTCAAAAATCATCAGCACTAATCTTGGTTGCGCTGCGGCGGCGGTGCTGTGTGATTGCTTCGGTTGCGGGCATGTTCTACGTCAAGAGTATGGTCGATGTCTCCGAAGCAAATCCGACACTCCACCACCAGCTCAGCCAGTTAGAGGCCAGCTGGCAAGAGTTGGTGTTCTGGAAACCCAGGGATTATTATGCTGCATTATCAAGACCTCCGGCGATGGGGACCTTCACACTATCTGGAGGTCAACGAACGTTTCCAAAAAGAAGTCTCCGAGATTGATCCCCGCTGTTTTAGGCCAGGAGGCCCAAGGAGTTTTGAAAGAAATCAAAGACACCGCGCAACGGCAGAAACCACCCTGGCAAAGTCTTGCAAGACGGCGAGACCCTGCCCGGTGGTGCCGCGCAAGCAGTTCTCAAACGACGAGGAAAAACTCTTGCCATTGCTGATGAGATGGATCAGAAGCTCTCGTATATGAGAGGTTTGTCTCAACGATTACCCGCATAACGCCGAGCATACTCGTCTCATACTTCAAACCATCGTTATCGTGGGATTACCCCGCTGTCGGGCCTGTTGGGTCTGGGCGCGGTAATCATCTTGACCTCATGATTGCCTCCGGTTTCTAAGGCCGCTAAGGTAGCGGTGGAAGCCCCAAAGACCCTCCTCGAACCGCGACTTGACCGCCACCCCAAGCGCCTGACGAATGACGAAGCGCGCGCATGGCCGATAAGTTCAACGTCGCCATGCATACCTTTGCGTGAAACCACGGGCGAAGTGGTAGATACCTCTAACGAAGTAAACACCGCCACGAAGCAGATGGTAGAAGACAGCAATGCTTTGGTGGTGGCGCTAACGAGGCCTCCGCCACGGTTGAGTCGGTAGCTGCGGCTGCCGAACAGGTTTCGGCTTCTGATTGCGACGGTGGCTGCGGGTGCGGAAGAGATGGGTGCTTCTATCTCGGAGATTTCGGCTAACGCCAACGAGGCCGCCCGGGTAGCTGCCGAGGCCACTGAGGTGGCGACGCGCACGAATGACACCGTGGCGAAACCGGGCGAGTCTTCCCAGGAAATCGGCGAGGTTATCGCCACCATCACCGCGGTGGCAGAACAGACCAACCTGCTGGGCTCTCAACGCCACAATAGAGGCCGCCCGCGCCGGAGATGCCGGCAAGGGCTTCGCCGTGGTGGCATCCGAGGTAGCGACCTGGCGGCCAGCACCCAAGTAGCTACGGCAGATGTGGCCGGACGTATTGAACACATCAGCAAGACACCGGTCGCGCAGTGGAAGCCATCGGCTGATTTTCGACATCATCGCGCAGATCAATGACTTCAAATTATCATCGCGGCGGCGGTCGAGGAACAGACCGCCACCACGAACGAAATGTCCAAGTTCGTGGCCGAGGCCTCGGCCGGATCTACTCGAAATCGCGGCGAATATCCAAGAAATCGCTCCGCGACACCAAGCAAGCCACCGATGATCTCAAAGAAAGCATCCGGCGCGCGGATTCGGTGTTGCAACAAACGGATGAACTCAACGCCGACTTGGCTGGATTCAAGTACTGAGGAAGGGGAGTACCGAAAATGACTGAAGAAAAAGCAGCCCAAGCCTCTAAAGCTACCAAGGCTACCAAGCCTGCTAAGACCTATCGTCGCACCACTCTGATGCGACGCCTGGTGCTGGCGGCTATGCCCGGCATCATCGGCGTGACCGTGCTGATGGTGATGGCGGTCATCACGTTCTCAACTTCGCTTCGGGGGTTTCGAGGTTCTTGAGGCGGAAACCGACACGGTTGCGGCAAAGACCGCCCTGTCCGAGGGTTTCGACGCGGCCGCCACCCAGTTCGCCTACAACGACGCCCTGCGCGAAGGGAAATCCGGGGAAGATATCTTGGCCACCCAAAAGTCCGACCTGGATGAGTTGACTTCCTTCGTCGAGAACACCAAGAAACGAAGCCCCAACCCCAAAATCGACGCGCACTTAGATATTGCCCTCGCAACAAATCCAGGCCTTCGTCACTACGCTGAATCAGGTCACCACGGATATGCAGGCCGTCAAGGGAAGAAGCCGCGTGAAAGCAGCGCCCAGATTCCCGCAGTGTGGCTGACCTTAACACCGAGTTGGCCACGGTGGCTGATTTGATGGACCAGTACCGCGCCGAAAAAGCGAAGAAGAAGCCATGCATACCATGGCCACCACCTTTACTGTGCAGATGGTGGTGCTGGCTCTGACAGTGTTGATCTCCCTGGTGCTGATTGTCCGCACCCGCCGGAACATCCTTTAACTCGGTGTTCTCGGTCGAGGACTCCTTTGCGCGCCCCTGTCGGACTGTGACTTGACGGTGGACGCCACCGCCCAGTCCAACGACGATATCTCGGATATGGCACGCCGTGAATGACTCGAACTACAGTTGCGTGACTTCTCTCGAAGATCACCGATGTCTCCAACGAGGTGCTGACCCAGTCCGAGGCAGTTCACGATCTGACCTCCACCGCGGCGAATACCGTGGCGGACAAGGCCGTCCAGGCTCAGGCCGTGGCGGGAGCCGCCGAACAGGTGTCTTTGAATATCCAGGACCGTCGCCGCGGGTGCGTGAAGAGATGGGCGCCTGATTCGCGAAATCTCCTCCATCGCCAACGACGCCGCCCTGGGTGGCCGCGGAAGCCACCGCAGTGGCGGCCTCTACCCAAGAAGTGGTCGAGGAACTGGGACGTTCTTCATGGGAAATCGACGAAGTGATTCGCACCATCACCGGAATCGCGGAACAACCAACCTCTTGGCCTCAACGCCACCATCGAGGCTGCCCGCGCGGGTGACGCCGGCAAGGGTTTCGCGGTCGTCGCCGGAGAGGTAAAGGACCCGGCTGCGGAAACCAGCCGCGCCACGGAAGACATCACTAACCGCATCTCGAAGATCCAAGAGGACACTAATCGCCGTCGGCGCTGATTCACCGTATCTCCGAAATCATCAGCTCGATCAACGACTACCAGACCACCATCGCCGCGGCCGTGGAAGAACAGACCGCGACCACGAACGAGATGTCGCACTCCATCGCCGAGGCGGCTACCGGTTCGGGACAGATCGCCTCTGATATCCAGAGCTATGCGGAACACGCCACCGGCACGGTCGAACCCTCCAGGGTCTGGCCCAGCTGTGCAACACCTTGACAGCCAAGGTAACCAGCCTGACTACGACCCCTGTCGAAGTTCACTTTCCAAAAGAGCTAAGAGGCTGGTTTTTCATCAACTAATCCGGTTTGGGAGGGTTCATACCCTTCCCCAAAACCGGTTTTTAGCCCTAAACTAAGTACGGGAGGTAAGACGGTGATTGGTCTGGTCTCAGAGTTCGCCAAACTGGCGGCTCGGATACAGAAGAAGACTATCTGCGCGCCACCACAGATGTGGCCCTGACTTTCGTGTGGAAGAAATCCTGCGTCAACGCCCCTGAACTGGCTCGAACTGGTGGCGCATTCCCAAACCATCCCCTGATTCCGTCTTAGAGAGCATCACCATCCTGGGTCCGTGGCGGCCCATATCTGGTGGCGGGACAGGCCCGCACCCCCGGTTTCGTCTTGGCGAAACTGGCTAACGACGGGGATTCCTGTCCAGAAAGCCGCCTTGGGTAATCCTAACTTGCGCTGAAACTGGTGGGGAGCTGCGCCACCACCCCAATCCCTGAGGTCGCCCAAACCGCTCAGATGGTGGGGAAGACCGCACGCGGCGCAGCGGGAAACACACTGTGCAACAAGCCGGCTGGGATGTACCCGAGCCGCCACCAGAACCGATTTTCGCCGGCCTCGCAGGTGGGGCGTTATACCCGTACTCGATGAACTGGTGGCGCGCTACGGCATCGACCCTTCTCAGGTAGTGCGCAGTTTCGACCCGCGAGACTCGGACCTGCCTTTTCGCCCCCGAAGGACCGTGGGTGGTGGCTCCCCTGGGGAGAGGAATACGTGGTCGGTTCCCAGCGCGAAACGAGTTCGCGGTCTACGAGATTGTGCCTCCCCTTGAGGTCGCGGTAGAGACGGTGTCGCATTTGGTTTCCGAGGTCCTGCTCAGAAGGTTCCTTCCCGAGGACGGTTTCCCGACGCGGGGTGCGGCGACGGAAGTAGGGATAGTTACGCGGACGAAGGCGCGCGCGAAACCCGGTCCCAATGCCTTTAAAGGTTGGGGACCTCTGGATTGTTTCGACGACGATAAGGCCCAGTTCTTGTTCGCCATGGGGACTTCCCTGGCAGCGCGGGCGCGCATCACTACTGACAAGCCCTACCGGGTCTTTTCAAGTCATGGCGCTCTGCCCCGGCAGTGTTTAGAAGGCTTGACTGCTCCCGCGGCGAAAACCGCCGGGGAGGTGCCATCGTGGTGTTGGATCGTCCCCTTGCGATGGTACCTGGACCACAGTTTCTGCTGGAACTTGGCTAGGCACCACCACCGCACCGCTGGCCACACCAAAGGCGACCACCCGGCCTCGACCCGGGACACGCCACCGCAACCCCACGCGACCCAACCGCACCCGACCTCGACCCGGACCCCAGCCGCAATCCACGCCCGGTTTCACACAGTGATATTCTCGGTCTCGCGATGCGAAACGTACCGCTAAGATGACCTCATGATTACTTCCGGATTCGCCAATCGCCAACAGCCCACCTCTATGCCGATCGTGAAGTACCGGCATTTCCTGATTCTAACCCCGTGTCGCTGCCGGACCGCACCCGGCCGAATAACCGGATAACCAGCGCCGCGCTGGCTCTCACCGACCTGCGCGACGGGAACCAGGCCCTGATCGAACCCATGGATCCGCGCCGGAAGCGGGAAATGTTCGACTTGCTGGTGCGCCTGGGGTACAAGGAAATCGAGATCGGTTTCCTGCGGCCTCCCCAAAACCGACTTCGACTTCGTGCGTTCCCTGGTAGAAGACCAGGCCGTGCCCGAGGACGTCACGGTTTCGGTCCTCACCCAGTCGCGCCTCGACTCTGATCGGGCGCACCGTGAATCCATCAGGGATTCCTCGCGCGCCACCGTGCACCTCTATAACGCCACCGCGCCCTTCTTCCGCGAAGTAGTTTTTCGGAAACGACAAGGCCCAAAACCGTGGCACTGGCAAAATCCGGAATCGAAGAGGTCCTGTCTCAGGCCCAGCAACAACTGGGCGATGAAAACTGTCTTCGGCCCTCGAATACTCTCCAGAGATCTTCGTAGACACCGAGATGGATTTCGCGCTGGAAGCTTTGCTGCCGTGATGGATGTGTGGCAGCCCGGCCCTGAGCGCGAAATCATCTTTGAATCTGCCCACCACGGTAGAGCGCTGCACTCCCAATGTTTACGCCGACCAGATTGAATATTTTCTGTCGAAATATCCCCAGGCGCGAATTCTGTTTGTGTTTCGGCACATAACCACAACGACTGCGTGGTACCGGCATCGCCACGGCAGAGTTGGCGATGTTGGCTGGCGCGACCGGGTCGAGGCTGCTTGTTGGGTCAGGGGAACGTACCGGTAACACCGACTTGGTGACGCTGGCTTTGAATCTCTTTAGCCAAGGTATCGACCCCCAGATTGACCTCCTCGCGACTGGACGAGGTACGCCAAGTGGTCGAACACTGCACCCGGATGGAGACCCCGCCGCGCCCTGCCCCTACGTGGGGGATCTGGTCTCACACTTTTCTCCGGCTCTCACCAAGACGCCATCAAAAGCGGGTTTCGCTGCGCGCGAGGCCGCGATCAAGCGCTGCGGGCGGGGACGAAAACGCGGTGCGGTGGGAGCTGTCTCACCCGCCCATCGACCCTCACGACGTGGGTCGCAACTACGAGGCGATTGTGCGCGTCAACCCCAGTCCGGCAAGGGAGGCGTGGCTCACCTGATGAAGCGCGAAAAGCACCACTTGGATCTGCCCCGCCGCCTCCAGATCGAGTTCTCGAAGCTGGTCCAGCAGGTCACCGACCAGGCCGGCGGAGAAATCAACGCGGATTCCCTGTGGCAGATTTTGCCGACGAATACCCGCCGGCTTCCGAATCCGGGATCCAGGCCAAGCACTGGGGTCGCTTCTATCTGGACGGGCGCACGTGTCTTCCGTGCCGGGGCCTGACGGTGCGGATACCGAGGTCACCATCGCGTTGAATGATCGCAGTTGCGGTGCAGCTGGAGTCCTTCGGTAACGGCCCGGTGGATGCTTTCGTCCACGCCTTCGAAAGGATGGGGGTCGAGGTTAGATTCTGGATTACGTCGAGCACGCGATGAGTGCGGGCGCGACGCGACGGCGGCGGCCTACGTCGAAGCCGTGGTGGACGGGAAGGTCCTGTGGGGGTCGGTATCGATCCCTCCACCATCAAGGCGGCCTACAAGGCGGTTATCTCCGCCATCAACCGCGCCCAACGCTGAGGCTTACTTCCCTTTGGCGGGCTTTGGGCCAGGCTTCTGCCTGGCCCAAGTTTTACCCACCCGCACCCCTCCCACCGATTTACGCAAGCCTCGCGCCACGTTCCCGACGCCGTCCTCGACCCGGTAAAACCGTCCTGACCAGGGAATATGCCATCGGGAAAGCAGAGTAGTATGGTGTGCCCTTGATGTTTTTTCCTAATTCGAAGTGGTCGGCGGCTCGTTGGCTTGACCGCCGCCGTGGCCGCGATTCCACCTCTGGTGTTCTTTGTACTGGTAGGAGCTCTGCGGGTGCGTTCGCACCGCGGGGCTGGTGTCGCTGATGGTGGCTTTGGGGCTGGCGATCGGGGTTTTCGATGCCGCCGCACCAGGCCTTTTCCGCGGCCGGACTGGGGATCGAAAACGGCCTGGTGCCCATTGTGGTCATCATCGTCGCCGCCGTGTGGTTGCATCGCCTGATGGTGGCCACCGGGCGGGAAACAGACCTGCGCGAGGTTTTCGCTGCGGTGGGTAACGGGATGCGAATCCAGGCCCCTGCTGATTGCGCTGTGCTTCGGCGGTTTACTGGAGGGCCTGTCAGGTTTCGGGGTGCCCGTCGCCATCGTGACGGCGCTGCTGCTGGGCTGGGTTTCTGCCCGGTCAGCCGCCACCATCGCGCTGCTGGCCAACACCTCGCCGGTAACTTTCGCGGCTTTTTCGGGGTGCCGCCAACCACGGCGGCAGGCGTCGCGACCGGTCCCGGCACCACGCATGAAAAGCCCCTGAAGTCGCCCAATATTCTGCCCCTGCTGCAGCCTGCCATCGCCCTGGTGATTCCTTTTCGTGCTGGCCTTGCTCATTGATCGGGAGCATCTGCGCCAGCTCCCGCCTCTGGCCTTGGTGATGGGCGGTAGAAGGCACGGGGCAATACCTGACCTTGCACTCATCTCTTTGAGCTGGTGGGTGCTGCCACCGATTCTGACTTTCCTGGTGGTGGCCCTGATGGTGCGAATCTATCAGCCCCCCATCAATCCCTCGGAGTTCTCGGTTCCCGTCCCAGGAAACTGCACCCCGGGCGCGTGGCCTGGCAGTGATGCCCTACGCGATGGTGATCGCTGTGTTGATGATCGGGCGCATGGTCCCGGCGGTGCGCAGCTGCTGCACTCGACGGATCTGCGCGTTACCCTGGCCGGGTTGGGAGCAGCAGGCACCTGCACAAGGTCCCGGAAGGGGCCTTTGAGCGGGTTATGTCACCATTCCGATGCTGTCCCAGCCGGGTTTCTGATTGCGATGGCGGCGGTTTTATCCGGGTGGTGTTTTCTGGTGAGTCGAGGTACGCCGCACCAGTTAGGGATGCGTCGTGTCGTGGGAGAGTTGGCTGTGCGATTAACCGCATGGCTTTGTCTTCGGTCACTCATCCTCGAAGTCATGGCGCTGTCCTACCTGATGAATCTGTCGGGGATGGTGCTGGCAATCGGACTCTGCTGGCGCGCACCGGGGTGTTCTATCTGTTGCTGTCTCCGCTGATCGGTTACATGGGGACGGCGGTTTCGGGGTCCTCGGCCAGTGCGAATGCGCTTTTCGGCGGCTTGCAGCAATCCGCGGCGGCGCAGGTGGGTTTGCCCGGCGCCTACGCCGTGGCGGTGAACTCGGCCGGCGGGGTTATCGGCAAGCTGATAGCGCCGCAATCCCTCGCTATCGCGGCGGCGGCCATCGGAGACCCAAAGAGCGAAGTCGCTCTGATGCGTCGTGTCCTGGGTTGGTCCCTGGGCCGCTGGCCTTCATGGTGCTGGTGTCTTCGGCTTGGGGTTGTGCTATCTGCATGATTGAGCTGGGGCTGGCGCTTTGAGGCGAGGTTCGGTGGTAACTTTCCGCGGCGAGGTTCGGTGGTAACTTTCCGCGGTGAGGTTCGGCTTCCGGCCGGTCGGGCGATGGCGTGCCATAATAAGACAGATGAATACTTTTCGTGATGAGGCTTTGGTCTTGCGCACCCGTGACCTGCGTGAAGCTGACCGCATCATCACCCCTGTTGACCCGCAACCACGGCTCTGGTCCGCGCGGTGGCGCGAGGGGTTCGCAAAACTACTTCCCGCATCGGGGCGCGTCTGGAGCCCTTCAACGCGGTCGATGTCCAGGTGCGCTACGGGAAAACCTCCTGCACAATGTCGAACAAGTCGAAATCCTGGCTCCTTACGGTCGCTCTATCGCCCCGGATTATTCGCTCTACACCACTGCCAGCTTGATGATGGAGATTCTGGAACGTCTCAGCGAAGAAGCCTGGGATACTACGCGCTATTATTCGCTCAGTTTAGGCGCAATACATGCTTTGGCTCTGGGACGGCACCAGCCTTCTGCGGTCTTGGATTCTTATCTGCTGCGTCTCTTGGCCAGTGCCGGTTGGGCGGCGTCTTGCTGGGACTGCGCGACTTGCGCCGCCCCGGGCCCGCACTCATACTTCAACCCCAGCGAAGGTGGAGCGGTTTGCGTGAACTGCAAACCCAGTGGGGCCGAAGTGGTGGAAGAACCTACGATGCGGCTCCTGGCTGCCCTGGCGGTGGGGGATCTGGCCAGGCGCCGAAGCGGCACCGTGGTCCGCCCGTGCCCAAGCCCACATCTGGTTTCCGCCTCACCCAGTACCACCTGGAGCGTCGCCTGAAGTCCCTGTCCCCTGCTGGAACTGGCGTGATGCGGTTTTGGGGTCGAGGTTCGCGCGGAGGTTTCGATGACCAGAGTTTCGTCCCAGCCCTCCCTACGAGGGCGGCACTGGTTACGCGGGCGGCGCGACACCGCCGTGGCAACGCCCTATCTTTGCCGCCAACGCACCCCGAGGCACCGACCCCACCGGCGGACCTCGTTGTGGGAAGCGCCACCCACGTCGCCATCATTATGGACGGCAACGGCCGTTGGGCTAACGCAAGAGGCCTGGACCGCACTGCTGGACACGAGGCCGGGGAATACGCCCCTGATGGATACTCTGGCCGGGGCGGTGGCGGCCGGAGTCGAGCATCTCTCGGTCTATGCGTTTTCTACCGAGACTGGCGCCGTTCCCCCGCCGAGGTGCGTTTCCTGATGGGGTATTCGCGTCGGGTTTTGCGCCAAAGGCGCGATGAGCTCCACGCTTGGGGGGTGCGGGTTCGCTGGTCGGGACGCCGGGAGCATCTGTGGAAATCGGTGCTCCGAGCTGCGCGCGGCCGAGGAATTGACCGGTGAAAACCAGGGCACGCAGCTGATTATGTGCCTGAACTATGGGGGTCGGGCGGAACTGACCGACGCGATGAGGGCGGTGGCCCGGCGGGTCGAAGCCGGGCAGCTGCACACGGCGGGGATTAGCGAAGCCAGCGTGGCCCAGGAGCTGTATCTGCCTGATGTTCCTGACGTGGACTTGTTGATTCGCACTTCGGGAGAGCAGCGCCTGTCGAATTTCCTGCCCTGGCAGGCGGCCTATGCCGAGTTGGCTTTCGTAGAGGAAGCGTGGCCCCAGTACGGGCGGGAAAAGTTGTGGCGCGAACTCTGGATTTCTCAAGGTCGGCAGCGGCGCTCGGGGCCGCGGTGAATCGACCGCGGTAAAAGCGCGCTCGCAATGCTGGGGTGGCGCGGCGGGTGACTCAGATAAAAACCGAAGGGTCGATATTCATGCAATCCGGGATGGGCGCTGGGTTTACGTACCTGGCGGGGACTCCCAGCGCGATGCCAGAGTCAGGTACATCGCGTACCACTACAGCGTTGGCGCCGATTTTGGGCGTCTCGATCCGATGTTGATGGGGCCCAGAACCTGGCTCCCGCGCCGATCATGACGCGGTCACCCACGGTGGGTGGCGTTTGCCCTTTATCATCTGTTGACCACCCAAAGTTACCCTGTGGAATATCAGGCAGTCCTCGCCAACCGAAGCGGTTTCGCCGATGACCACCCCCGTGGCGTGGTCGATAAAGAGGCGTCGGCCCAGATGCGCGGCGGGGTGAATATCTACTCCGGTGAAAGTTCTGGTGAATTGTTGAATCATGCGGGCCAAGATCTGCGCCCCGTTACCGCCTCGCTTCCAGATGCGGTGCGAGAGTCGATGTGCCCACAGGGCGTGGACCTGCAGGAAAGAGCCACTCTAGGCGGTTTCGGGCTGCGGGATCTCGGCGCAGCGCAGTGTCGAGGTCTTCCGAGATAAGCTCGCGGAAGGTCATTCTCGCGGCGGGGACGTGATGAGGCGGAGCTGTAGTGTGTGAGAATGCCATAGTTACCTCAGATTACCGTTATTCTCCAATGCCTTCAAACAGCACGGTAGACAGGTAACGTTCGCCGGTATCGGGCAGTACCGTCACGATGGTCTTTCCGGCGTTTTCCGGGCGGGAGGCCAAAACCTTGGCCGCCACCAGGTTTGCCCCGGAAGAGATGCCGACCAGCAGGCCCTCTTTCCCCGCGGCTTCGCGAGCCGCCGCTACGGCGTCATCGGAAGCCACCGTCAGGATTTCGTCAACCACCCGGGGGTTGTAGTTATCCGGAACGAAGTTTGCCCCGATGCCCTGAATCTTGTGCGGACCGGCTTTGCCTTCGCCCAGCAGCGGAGATTCGACGGGTTCCACCGCAACGACCTTCAACTCGGGGTTGACGGACTTGAGGTACTTTCCAGCACCCGCGATGGTTCCAGCCGAACCGACCCCGGCGACAAAAATGTCCACGTCTTCACCGGACTGGGGCCCAGATTTTCAGGCCGGTGGTGGATTCGTGAATATTGGGGTTAGCCGGGTTGGCGAACTGGGAGGCGTAGACGCTCTTCGTGCTCGGCCAGGTACTTTTCCGCGGCAGCCTTGGCGCCGACCATACCTTTTTGCGGGTTCACTCAGCAGCAGTTCGGCCCCGTAGATAGCCATCAGCTTGCGACGCTCGATGCTCATAGAAGAGGGCATGGCGATAACCACCTTGTAGCCCAGGGCGGCTCCAACCATAGCCAGGGCGACTCCGGTGTTGCCGGAGGTAGCTTCAACGATGGTCCCGCCAGGCTGCAGCGCCCGCTGGCCTCGGCTGCGCGAATAATCGCCAACGCGGGACGATCCTTTATAGAGCCGCCGGGGTTGCGGGATTCAACTTTGGCAAGTACCCGAGCAGGTTTAGATCCGCATTCCGAGCATTCGACAGCGAGATGGTTAATCTGAATCAGCGGGGTACGACCGACCAGTTCGGTCACGTCCTGGCGATTTGCGTGTCTTTCATAGCGGACTTCTTTCGATAAAGCCACAGTTAGCGGCAGTAGTTCATAATAAGCAACACGAGTGTTACTTTAATCTCTATTATGCCGGCGTTATCTACCACCCGGCAACTTGAAAGAGGTTTGTTTTCATACCGTGACTTCAACGGTTTCACTACCGACGAAATCCCAGAGTCATCGCGGTGCCCAGCTGGGAACCGAGGGCGGCTTCTAGGCTGGATTTTCATCCTCGTCTGGCAGCACCAGACGAAAAGCTGCTTTGTTGGGACCAGTCGATTCTCAGTGGCTTCACACCCGTCCTCGTAACCAGGCCTCTACGGCGGGAGCTGCGTCAACGCCACTCAAAGGAGACGACCGGCGGGTCGTTACCTGTACTCGCGAAGCCGCGGCGAGGACCTCGGCGACGGCACCGGAATAGGCGCGTACCAACCCTCCCGTACCCAGTTTGATACCGCCGAAATACCGGGTCACCACCACCGCGACGTTCTGCAGTCCGGTACCCACCAAGACGTCGAGCATGGGGCGGCCCGCCGTGCCGCTGGGTTCGCTGTCGTCCGAGGACCGCCGCACGGGGTTCGCCTGTGGTGGCAGATAGGTGTAAGCGCTGCAGTGGTGGCGCGCGTCCGGATAGAGACGTTTCTGGGAATCGATTACGGCGCGGGCAGCGGTTTCGGTATCGGCGCGCGCGGCGAAGGCCAGGAACTTGGAGCGTTGAATTTCTATCTCTATCGTCGCGGGGGTATCGCGCGGTAGGGTTTCGTATTCTTCTGGCATTTACTTCAGCCGTAGCGGTGCGCCGTTTTTCAAAGTACAGCGGTTGGCCGTATTCCATATTGGGGCCATCGTCATAGAGACTGTCCAGATATTCTTGCAGTTCGGCGCGGGAGGCGAACCCGATAGCGCGGTAGGGTGCATCGAAAGCCAGTTTTTTCTACGAAAAGCAGCGATTTGTGGTTATCCACCAGTACCCCTCAGTGTCCGACAAAGGAATACGCTTGGGGATCGATGGTGTCATGAATATAAACCGAGATAATGGAAACTGGATCCTTGGCGGAAGCTTATCTGGTGGTTGTTAAAGAGTTTTCATATCGCTTTGTCGCGGTTCTTTTGGCGTGGTCAGAAGTCGTGGCATCTGGCCGTAAAGCGCTTCGAAATCTGCTGATTTTTCGCCGAACAATGCCGGGGGACTTCAATCTGTTCCAGATCCATAAAAGTAACTGGTGCTGGCTCCCCGCCGGGTTCCTGATAGTTATCAAAGAATGTGCCAACGTAAACGTAGTAATGCGGCAGTCAGTGAGTCGGGCTTGTTTCTGCGTGGCGGTGGCGATGGTACCGTCATCGGATTTGCCTGGGAAAGCGGGGTCCAGTCGGACACCAGGGCTTTCGCCGGTGCGACTTTGTTGAGGGACCGTACCTGCGCGGCAAAGCTTTTTCGACGTCCTGTGGGCAGACCGGCGTCTTCGAGTCGCTGCGTGACTTCCTTCAGCGAGGCATCGTCACCCAGATTCGTGTACCTCCCCGCAACTGGGGGTTCGCGCTGGGGGAGGGTGGAGTATCTCGAGCTGGTGGCAGCGGCGGTGTCGGTGGCATCAGTGGAGGGGTTCGCCTGTGCCAGAGGCACAGGCGCCCAGTGACAAGGCTGCACCCAGCATCAGAATCGATAGATATGCGTTGGAAGATTTCAAAGTGTTCATCGCTATCACTTTACTGTAAGGTCGGCGAAATCTGGAGCGGATTTATTGCCGTGCCTCTTGCTATTCTTTTAGAGCCAGTTCCACCGAAGCCATCAAAGTCCGCAGGGGGCCCTCAGCGCCGGAATCTTCACTCCAGTTTTGCTGCGGCGCTTTCGGGGCCTTCGTGGGGCGATCTGGCCGGGAACCCTAAGCGGACGGGTTTGCGTGCGGGCGGTGGCTTGCTATTATTGAATGTCTTGTGATTACACATCTATGAAAGGAGCGCAGGGTAATGGCAGTTCCCAAGCGCAAAATGTCCCGCGCTAACACTCGCGCACGTCGTTCTTCGTGGACCGCGAAGTTGACACAGCTGGACACGGTAAAGGTGCAGGGACGCGAAGTTTCTATCCCGCGCCGACTGGTTAAGGCCTACCAGACAGGTCGCCTGACCGTAGAAGACTAACTCTTCGCATACTTCGTGAATCGCCTGGCCGAGTGCCGGGCGACACGTTTTTAACTATCCGGACAAAGGAAGAGTTGATGAGTATTTGGGTACCTCGAGGAGATTGGGCAGTTCCCGCAATCTGGGAACGCCCAACCCAATTACCCCAGACGGACTCCCACCTCGCCGAGACCGCAACCGACCCTCTCACTGCGGGGGTGGACCTCGAACCGGTGACTGGCTGGCGGCTGGAACCGCGACCCTTGGCGCTGCTTTTTGATTTGGATGGGACCCTGACGGATTCCGGGCCGCTGGTGATTGATTGTTTCAAGAAGATGCTACGGCAACTGGGGGAAGAGCGCGCGCGCAGATTCCTCGAGGCGCAGCTGTGGTCGTATCTGGGGCCCGCTGGAGGACTCCATGAGAGATTTGGAGCCGGGGTGTTCCCGGGAACGTGCGGCGTGCATGATTGAGGTGTATCGCGAATATTACTTACCCCGCGCGCATTCTTCGCCACTTTTCCCTGGGGTAGAAGCGATGCTGCGCCAGCTGCATGCGCAGCGGTATCGCATGGCGGTGGCGACTTCGAAACTGCAAGAACCGGCGGTACGGATCTTGCAGTCGCTGGGAGTGGCGGATTTATTCGAAACTATTTCCGGCGGAATTCCAAGGGAAAACGCCTCTTTGAAACATCAGGTTGTGCGCGGTGCGCTGGAAAGGATGGGTTTGGGGCACCGGATTCGGCCGCGCAGGTCCTGATGGTGGGGGATAGATGTTACGACGTCGAGGGCGCTGCGCAGGAAGGGGCGCCGGCGGTGTTGGCGCTGTGGGAGAGACGGCTGGGCCGGGGAAGCGGCTGGTGCGGTGGCTGTGGTGGATACCCCAGCGGATCGGTGCAGCTGCTGTTTAATCGGTGGGGCTTATCCCGAGTTCTCGTCAGGCAGCCCGATACGTTGCCAGTACCGCGTCACCGGGCGGATAAGCGAGACAGCTTAGATGACTTCAGGACACTTTTTAAAGTTTCGGTAAAGCTAAAGAGTTTCTGAAGCGACTTTTCGTTGATGTTTCAACGGCTTTGTCGGGCTGACAGGATTTGAACCTCGCGACATCCCTGCTCCCAAAGCAGGCGCGCTACCAAGCTGCGCCACAGCCCGTGTGGATGAATCTATACTCACCGTAAAAGCGCAGGTACATTGAAAAATGTCGTCGCCTGTATGTGCCTTTTCACTCTTGTCCTGCGCCGCGGTCTTGTCATTTCCTGTGTTGTTTTCGTGTTCCAGTAGTTTCCACATACTCACCGTTTTCTCACCTCGGCGTATCCCAAGCCGCGAGATAGCGTCACGAACCCATCTCGGAGCGCACGCGTTTTAACGGCGTTTGCCCTGGTCAGAGTATGTTTCAGTGGTATTTTGGAGGCTGGCCAGCTCTCACGGGTTCGATTCCCGTCTTTCACAATATGTGTTTGGGGTCCGGACCATAAGATCCGAACCCCAATCAAAAGAGCGAGCGACGGGAATCGAACCCGCACCATCAGCTTGGAAGGCTGAGGTTCTACCATTGAACTACGCTCGCGGTGCATCAGCATTCTAGCGTGAGAGCGGTGCTGGGCTCAACTTCGATATGATTAGGTCAGAAACTGACACGGTTGTCCACAGAAAGAAGGAAAGCGCATGGCACCCGCCACCCCGCCTAATCCGCACTCCACGAACGAACCCGGCGACGCACCCGCGAGCCTGACCGCGAACCCGTCCTCGAACCAGCCCTCGACCCTACCCACAAACACCAACTCACCCACCTCGCTTGACGTCCTTGACCGGGGAAACACCAACATCGGCATCGAAACCACCGGTATCGAAGTGGTCAGCGACGAACAACGCACTGCCAAACCCCGCAACCTTTTCCTGCCTTGGTTCGCCTCCAATATCTCGGTTTTTGGGATGTCCTACGGCTCGTGGATTCTGGGATTCGGCATCTCTGTGTGGCAAGCCACCTTGATCACAATCATCGGAGTCGTGGTGTCTTTCCTCTTCTGTGGCATCATCGCGCTGGGCGGGAAACGCGGCTCGGTGCCAACCATGGTGATGTCGCGCGCTGCCTTCGGGGTGAACGGTGCGAAGATTCCCGGCATCATCTCGTGGCTGACCTCTATCGGTTGGGAAACTCTGCTGGCCATCACTGCCGTGCTGGCCACCGCCACGGTTTTTCGCCCGGATGGGCTGGGCCGCCGAAGACTCCATCACGTTGCGCATCTTTGCCTCGGTTGTCATCGCTGCCGCCATCGTCCTGGGCGCAGTCGCGGGCTACCACATCATCATGAAGATGCAGAACATCTTGACTTGGCTCACTGGCATCACCACCATCATCTACATCATCCTGGTGATTCCTCACCTCGACTTTGCAGCCATCGCCGCCATCCCCGACGGTGAACCGGCGCAAAATGATTGGCGCCATGACTATGGTGATGACCGGTATGGGTCTGGGCTGGGTCAACATCGCCGCCGACTGGTCCTCGCTACCAGTCCCGCAACGCCAAAGGCGCCCAAATCGTATTCTGGAACACCTTTGAGGTTCCCTCGGGGCCGGTGGTTCTCATCACCTTCGGGCTGATGCTGGGAGCCGGACACGGATTTGATGGAGGCGGTCGGCAGCGACCCTGTCGGCGCGCTGGCCAGCATCCTGCCCACCTGGTTTCTGGTGCCGTTCCTCTTGACCGCCATCCTGTCCCCTGCTTTCCGGCGCCATCAACGGCATCTACCCTCGGGCTTGACCTGCTGACCCTGGGAATCTGCATCGCGCGACCCGTGGCCTCGCTGGTCGACGGCATCATCCTGACGCTTGGCACCATCTACGTTGTGTTCTTCTCGCCTTCATTCATCGGTCCCTTCCAGTCCTTCCTCATCACCCTGGGAGTTCCCCTGGCCGCCTGGGCCGGCATCATGATGGCTGACATCACCCCTGCGCCGCCGCCCCCTACGACGAAGCCTCCCTCGTTCGATGCCTCCGGCCGCACGGTTTTGTCAACTGATCGCGTTGAGTCTGATGGCGCTGTGCTGTTTCGTGGCTGGGGCCTGGTCGTCAACGGCTTCGACACCGACGCGCCGTGGAACAACCGGCAGGGCTACATCCCTGGATGTTTGCGATGCCCGCGACTCGATCTGGGGCCACCGGCAACATCGGAGTGATCATCGCCCCGGGCTATGGGATTCTTGCTACGCCTGGCTGTGCTTTCAACCGGGTGCGCCGCCAAGAAACCCTGTGAGGCCGCGTGGATACCTCCGCGATTCCCGCCGCGCGCCTCGAAGCGCTACGGCAATGTAGCCAATCCGATGGCGGTGCGAAGCTGCGTGATATTCTCCGCGGGCGGATATCATTCGCCAGGTCACCGGGGTGGATTCTCACGCGGTTTTAGTGACTTTGGGTTCAGGGCTCGCGAGGTGTCCTTTGACCAGGACGCCTGGACGGCGCGGGATGGCGTTTGCGGGCCCGGCTGCCGCTGTCGGACCTTCCTGGGGTGCCCGTCCCCACCGCCGAAGGCCACGGGGAGAAATATTGAGTCTCACGGTTCCGGCCGTGTGGTTTTCCGCGGCGAGGACGGGGTTTCAGCTCGCGGCGAGGACAGGGTTTCAGCTCGCGGCGAGGACGGGTTTCGGCTCGCGGCGAGGGTGCCTTTGTGGGGAGGTACTGGCTTTTAGTCGCGACGGGGAGGTCGCACTTCACGAGGGCCTAGCCCCGACTCAAATCGTGCAGCTTGCGCATCGCCGCGGCTGCCGGGGTGAATTCGCCTTTGCTGACGAATGCGGGAGGGTGTTTGTACCGGCCCGGTGGCGAAAACACAGTTAGCGGCGTCTGTATCCCAGACACGGCCAGGGCCGGCGCGACCGCCAAAGAAGATAGGTGGCACTGGGAGACTTGATGGTGATAGATGACCACGTGAATCTCTCGGGAGCTCTCCTTCACTGGGCCGGTTTTCGCTGATATCTGGCAGGTCTGGGACCGGGAACTATCCGCTGTCCTGTCCGGCATTGCCCCGCGGCGCGGAGTCTATGCCTTGCTGCGTGGTCCGGAATTCCAAACCGCGGCGGAAACCCGGGCCTTGGCGGGGTTGGGCATAGATATGGTGGGGATGAGCACGGTGCTGGAAGCTATAGCGCTGCACCAGCTGGGAGTGCGGGTGTGTGGACTATCAGTGACTTCGGATTTCAGCTTTTAGCTCTGCACCTACCACTCACCAAGCAGTGCTGAAAGCTGTACGAGGCGCCTTCCCGCAAATTCGTTGCGCCGTAGAGGTTCTGGCAGGCCTGTGGACGCAGGGCTACTCGAAACACCGCGCATAAAACTGCAAATTTTCATGAAAATCCCCGGAATCTGGGTCGCGGAGGCGGGTTTTGCAGTTTTATGACGCAGCCGCGCCGCTACAACTACCGCACAGATGCCTCCCGGGCACTACATCTTCTAATACAATGAGGTGCGCGGAGCAGGCGAAGCCGCCGCCGCAAGTTGCAGTATCCAGACACGTACAGAAAGCAGAGAAACCATGCAGATTGGCGTATTCACCGATGAACAAGCCGTGGCAGAAGTCGCGGCGCAGTGCCTGATCGAGTCCTTGCGCCAGGCCAGTAACCAGGTCCTCGGTGTGGCTACCGGTTCCACGCCACTGCCTCTGTATGAGCGTCTGCGTGCCGCGCACCGTGAGGGCAGCTCGCTGAGTAACTTCCAGGCCGTTGCACTGGACGAATACGTTGAATCGACCCGAGCACCCCTGAACGCTACCGTAACGTGTTGCGCACCGAACTGGTGGGAGAGAAGAAAACCGGCCTTTTCAGACCAAAAACCTCTTTACCCCAGAAGGAAACGCTGCCGACCCTGAATCAGCCGCGGCGAAGTACGATGCTTTGATTCGCGAACACGGACCCATCGCGGTGCAGATCTTAGGGATCGGCGCAGACGGCCACATCGGTTTCAACGAACCGGGGGTATCGCTGGTTTCGCGCACTCACGTAGATACCTTGACCGCCCAGACCCGCCAAGACAATATGCGCTTCTTCGACTCGGACATCACGAAAGTACCGACAAAGTGCATCACCCAGGGTCTGGGAACCATCATGGAGGCCCAACAAGTATTGCTGATAGCCACTGGTTCCAACAAAGCCCGGGCGGTGAAAGAACTGGTGGAGGGGGCGGTTTCGTCCCGCTGGCCAGCCACAATTCTGCAGCTGCACCCCGACGCCATCGTGTTGGTAGATGAAGCGGCCGCCGCCCAACTGGAGCTGGCTGATTTCTATCGGGAACGCTGGAACCCTGCGCTGAGCCACCCACCCGCATTCCCTCCGCGCCCTCCGCGTAGGGCACAAACCAAAGTACCGGACCCACCTTCTCGCCTCGCCACGGCAAACCCTGGGAAATTTTCTTTAAAAGTGCTTGTCAAAGCCCTCGCGGTGACATAGGGTGGTAGTCGTCTGGGTGTTACTGGTTTCGCAGATCGAGCAGGCCCTGGGAAAGCAACGCGATGCATCCGATGATGAATTACTTTCAGCCTGGCTCAGTGCTCGCGAAACGAGTCAGGGCCGGAAGGTATCGTCGCAACGAAGCGGCGCTTTTTTGGCGCGGGAACTGCCGCGCGAAAGCGAAGTGGCGCGCCGGGTTGTTACGAAACTCTGCGGCACGGTTCCTCCCCGGCAAGCCGAAGGGGAAATCGCGTATTTCGCCCTGGCCTTACACGGCTGGTTGAACAACACCATGTGAAAGGAAACTGCGTAATGGTAATGGAAAGACTCCAAAAACTCGGAAAGGCCCTGATGGGAGCGGTGGCGGTGCTCAGTTGCCGCCTTGCTGATGGGCATCGGCTACTGGCTGACCCCGATGGTTGGGGGACTAACAGCGTGGCGGCAGCCATCCTGATCAAATCCGGCGCCGCGGTGCTGATAACTTGGGGCTGGTTTTCGCCATCGCCCCTGGCCTTTTGGGCTGACGAAAGACTCTAACGGTGCCGGGGCCCTGTCGGGATTCATCGGTTTCACCACCGTCACCCTGCTGCTGAGTGAAAAATCCGTGGCGGGATACCAGGGCATCGATCTAGAGAAACTCACCGACGCGCAGAAACTGAACTGGGCCGCGGAAGGCTGGTCCAAGATGGGGCCGGGCAACGTCCTGGTCGGTATCTTGGTCGGCATCCTGGCGGCGTGACCTCACAACCACTTCCACGCCACTAAACTACCCGCCGCCCTGGCATTCTTTTCTGGGCGACGCCTGGTGCCGATCCTCACTCGATTTTTTCTATCGCTTTGGCGGGGGTGTCGATTTGCTGTGGCCGCTGCCTACGGGGCACTGTTCCACTTCGGGGAATGGATCGTCGACAGGGGGCCGGGCGCGGGGCTCTATGGTTTCTTCAACCGTCTGTTAATCCCTCACGGACCGCACCACGCCCCTGAACTCAATCTTCTGGTTCGACACCATCGGAATCAACGACATCGGTGATTTCCTGGGTGGAGGTAAAACCATCGAGGCCGCCAAAGTCGCCACCGACGCCGCCTCCCGCCCCGGGGTTTGATGAACAACGCTTGCGAGGTCATCGGTGAAGTCGGCCGCTACCAGGCCGGGTTCTTCCCGGTACGATGTTCGGCCTTCCCTGCCGCGGCCCCTGGCCATCTATCTGCGAGCCGATTCCAAGCGCAAGAAAGTGGTGGGTTCCTTGATGGCAGCCGGCGCCCTGGCGGCCTTCTTCACCGGTGTGACCGAACCGTTGGAGTTCTCGTTCATGTTCGTCGCCCGGTTCTCATCTGCGCACGCCATCTTGACCGGAATCTCTGTTTATCTCCGCGGCAATGCACTGGACGGCAGGTTTCGGTTTCTCTGCGGATTCGTGGACTTCTTCCTTCTACGCAAAACCCCTGTGGCACACCAACCCTGGATGCTGGTGCTGCAGGGCTTAGGCTTTCGCGGTGGTGTATTTCTGGTGTTCTACTTCTTGATTCCGGCCTTGAACCTGAAAAACCCCAGGTCGCGGTGAAACCGAAGACGCGGGTGCGAAACTGTCCGGCGATGCGCCGCCGTCCGACGTAGCCGCTCAAATCATCGAAGGCTTGGGAGGCATCGAAAACATCGACTCGGTGGACTACTGCGCGACCCGCCTCACGCACTGTAATCAAGCGACTCACACCCAGGTTAAAGAATCCGTAATCTGCGAGCTGGGTGGCTGGGGTGATTCGTCCTCACAGAAATCCGTCCAGGTCGTCATCGGCCCGAAGTCCAGTTCCTCACGACGAGGTCTCCGAAAAGCTGCGCGCCACCGATGTGGAACTGCACGGCGAACAGGCCCTGTGACTCCCTGGATCCCGACTGACAGTCGCCTGAACCCCCAGGGTGGCTTTGGCCTGTCCTCGCGCCACCCGGGAGAAAAGGATGCACCGAAAATGTTCGGTAAAAAAACCAAAGTAACTTTGCACGCGCCCTGCCCGGGGAACCTGGTACCCGTCACCGAAGTGCCCGACCCGATGTTTTCCCAAAAGATGCTGGGCGACGGTTTCGCCGTGATCCCGCCTCTGGAAACCTTCGAAGTCGTGGCTTTCGCGCGGGCATCGCTGTTCAAAAGTCTTCGACACCGGCCACGCCTTCGCCATGAAAAGTACTGAAGGCCTGGAAATCCTGGTCCACATCGGCCTGGAAACCGTGGAACTGGCCGGCAAAGGTTTCACCCCTCTGGCCCAGACCGGGGACCGGGTCGAGGCCGGTACTCCGAGTGATACGGGTGGAGGGCGTGGCGGTGGGGGAGGCGGGATACAACCCTGATAACCGTCCTGGTGCTGACGCGCCCCGCCCAAGTCTCCAAACTGGGGCTGACGCCCGCAGGCGCCGAGGTGACCTTTGACGTGAGCGAGTTGAGGTTGCTGGTCGAGGCCGGGTGGTGGCCTGGTGTGAGCGAGTTGAGGTTGCCGGGTCGAGGCCGGTGGTGGCCTTGCGTGCACCCCCGCGCCTATACCCCCGCACCCCAAAACTTTCTCCGCGCTTAACCCCAACCCGCGGACTAAGGTTAAATGCGGCAGACAACCTAGACGAAGGAGTGAAGATGAGCTGGAGTGCAACAGTCAACCCGAAGCCTACTATTTTGGGAATAGGGGTTTGTCCGGGGACCCGGCTCGGTCCGGCTTATCTCATCGCACCACCGCTTGGCCCCGAGCCCGACGAAGTTCTCGGCCAGCCCCGCCGACGCCGAACGCATCCGCGAAGCCTTCCAAAGCGTGGCCCTGCGACTCGATCAACAAGCCCAGGAAAAAACCGGTCAATCCGCTGAAATCCTGCAGATGACGGCCCAACTGGCCCGGGACCGCGGCTTCATCAAATCCAGCGTGAAAAAAGCCACCACAGGTCTGGGCCCCACCCAGGCCGTAGCCGCCGCGGCCGCGGACTACGCCGAAATGCTGAGGCAACTGGGCGGCTACATGGCCGAACGCGTCACGGACCTCGACTCGGTGCGCGACCGCGTAATCTGCGAACTCCGCGGCGAACCCGAACCCGGCATTCCCACGATGCCCCAACCCGGCGTCCTCGTCGCCATGGACCTATCCCCGGCACAGACCGCGCAACTGGACCTCGATAAAGTCCTGGGCATCGTCACCGAAAAAGGCGGGCCGACCTCGCACACCGCGATCCTCGCCGCGACCTTGAATATCCCCGCCGTCGTCACCGCGACCGGGGCTGAAAACATCCAAGCCGGCGACCAGGTCCTGCTGTCGGGACGCAGCGGAGAGGTTTTCGTAAACCCCGACCCGGATTTCGCCGCCCGGATGCTGGAAAACGCCCGGCGTCAAGAGGCAGCGTTGGCGATCTCAGCGGGCCGGGACGCACCAAAGACGGCATTGAAATCGCGCTGAAGGTGAATATCGGCACCCTGGCAGATGCCCAGCGTATCGCGCAAAACCCCAAACCGAATCAGATATCGCCGGGTGGGCTGCGCACCGAGTTTATGTTCCTCGATCGCCCCCAGGCTCCCGACCAGGACGAACAGCGCGAAAACTTCGCCGGGATTGTGCGGGCTTTGCGGGGAAAACCGTGACGGTGCGCACTTTGGACATCGGCGCGACAAACCGAGTGCCTTTTATCGACCAGTCCGATGAAGAAAAACCCCGCCCTGGGGAATCGCGGCATCCGCCTGGCCCGCCAACACCTTGAACTTTTGGACACCCAGCTGGCGGCACTGGCCGAGGTGGCCGACGCCAATACCCGCGTCATGGCGCTGATGGTGACGACCCGCGCCGAAGCCCAGTGGTTCGCTCGGCTGGCGCGCGACAAGGGCTTGTCCCAGGTCGGCATCATGATTGAAACCCCCGCCGCTGCTCTGCGCGCCGCCCAGCTGATGACCGAGCTGGACTTTGTTTCTATCGGCACCAATGACTTGACCCAGTACGTCATGGCAGCCGATCGGCTCAATCCAGCTTTGACAGCTCTGAACGACCCGTGGCAGCCGGCGGTGCTGGATCTGATTGACCAGGTATGCCGCGCCGGCAAAGCCACGCACACCGAAGTCGGGGTTTGCGGCGAAGCCGGGGGAGACCCGCTTTTGGCGCTGGTACTGGTGGGTTTGGGAGTAGCTTCGCTGTCGATGTCCGTCCCGAAGGTCGCTGCGGTGCGGGTCGCGTTGTCGCGCCACACCTTAGAGGAATGCCACGAGATGGCCCGGGCGGCCCTAGCGGCGGATTCCCCCCAGGCCGCACGTCAGGCGGTCCACGTTTGGGCCGGGGAAACCGCCGTTTTGGTGGGGTGATTTTCCCGCGGCGAGGTGCGGTGGTGGCGTTTGCGGTGTGACCCCGGCGAGGTAGGCGGTTTCAGCGGAAAACCACGGTGCGGTTGCCGTTCATAAGCACGCGGTGTTCGGCGTGCCACTTTACGGCTTGAGCCAGGACACGTCGCTCTACATCCTGTCCCTGCTTCACCATATCTGTAGGAGTAGCGGTGTGGTCCACCCGGGCCACATCCTGTTCGATGATGGGGGCCCTCGTCGAGGTCAGCGGTGACGTAGTGGGCGGTGGCGCTGATGAGTTTTCACCCCGTGTTCGTGAGCCTGGGCATAGGGTCGGGCACCCTTGAATGAAGGCAGGAAAGAGTGGTGGATATTGATGATGTGTCCGCTCATCTTTTGGCACAGGCCATCGGTGAGGATCTGCATGTAGCGCGCCAGCACCACCAGCTCAATCTTTTCGGCTTCTACCAGGTCCAAGAGTCGCTGTTCGGCTTGGGCCTTGTTGGTCTTAGTTACCGGCACCAAAATAAATGGCACCTGATAGAAAGTAGCGATGGGAGCCAGGTCCGGGTGATTCCCCACCACAGCCTTCACCTCCAGAGGCAAAGCGTTGTCGCGCACCCGGTAAAGCAGATCGGAGAGGCAATGCCCTTCTTTGGAAACCATCAGCACCGTGCGCAGGGGGCGTCCGATTTCATCTAGGTTCCACTGCATCTGCATGTCTTTGGCCAGAGCCTCGACCCCGAGGGAAACCGAGTCGAAATCCGGAACTTCCATCTCGACTCGCATAAAGAACAAACCCGTGTCGGGGTCTCCGAACTGGGCGGACTGAATGATGTTGCCTCCGGCATCTGCCACCAAACCCGAAACTTGGTGTACCAGTCCGGGCTGGTCTGTGCAAGACAGGGTCAAAACCAGACGGGCAAGTCCGGTGGGGGCGAGGTTCGAAACAGTCATACCTGCAAGCATACCGTCTCGCCGAGGCTTTCTTGACCTCGCCCCAAAAACGGGCGCCGGCCTCGACCCGGGACCTTACCGCGCCGCAACCTAAGGCAACGGCCTCGACCGGGGACTAGGCCACCATCGAATGCGTCAGGTCCAGGGCGCTGACCGGGCTGAACTTGGGGTCGCTGGGAGGCAGGTGATCGGCGATGGCCGCGGTGATGGCCGCGATCTGGGCTCCGTTGTCGGTGCAGAATTTTAGGGGAGGGATGCGCACAGTGACGCCTTGCGCTTGGCATTCCTGGGTCAGCCATTGACGCAGCCTGGAGTTCGCCGAGAAACCACCTCCCACCACCAGGGTTTTCGCCCGGTTTTCGCCAGGGCACGCATGGTTTTCGACACCAGCGAATCGTTGATGGACTCGGAAAATCCGCGACAGATATCCGCTACGGGCAGCCAGGGCTTGCCTGCAGGGCTGGCGGGGAAGTCCGGATCGAAGTCCGCGCGCCCCCGCACCTGGTCACTGTCTTCCAACTGGGAAATCTGGCGCGCCACGGCGGTTTTCAAGCCACTGAAAGAAAAATCAAAGGGGTGAGTTTTCGCATACTTTGCCCCCGACAAGCCGCGCGGGAAATCGAAAACCCCCAGTTGCCCCTCGGTGGCCAAGCGATCCACGTGAGGCCCGCCCGGATAGGGAAGTCCCAGCACCCTTCCGACTTTGTCGAAGGCCTCTCCCGCGGCGTCATCCAAGGTGCCACCCAGCTCTTCGATACCGCCCGGCTCCCAGAAGGACCGAATCAACAACAGATTCGAGTGCCCACCCGAAACCACCAGCCCTACCGCCGGCAGCTCCAGTTCGGCCTCGCCGGCCAGCTGATCCACCGCCAGGTGACCGATGATGTGGTTCACCCTGCACAGCGGTTTACCCAGCGCCAGCGCCAGGCCTTTGCCCCGGCAATCCCCACCGCCAGGGAACCGATCAGGCCCGGACCGGCTGAAACCCCGATGCGGTCGATCTGTCCCAGCTCCAAACCCGCCTGTTCCGCAGCGGCCCCCACCACGGGCAGAAAAAGACCCAGATGTGCCCGAGAAGCGATCTCTGGATGATGCCGCCGTAGCACGCGTATTTGTCCATCGAGGTCGCCACCACGTTGGCCAGCAGACGGGTTTTTCCCCGCCACCAGCGCCGCGCCGGTTTCATCGCAGGTCGATTCGATTCCCAGAGTAATAACTTCGCCGTTCAACACGCGATTATTGTACGCGCTTTGCCAGCAAGGCACGATGCGAGCCAGCCACCCGCGTCGCCACCAGCACCAGGTCCTCTCCTTGCGAGTCAGGCCGGGACAGCACCTGTTTGCGCAGCGCGGCGGGGTTGATGTCGGCCCCGCGTTTCTTTATCTCCAGGTTGCGCACCTGGCGCGTCGACAGGGCGCGTCGCAGTACTTTGGGTTGCAGCGGCAGCACTTCCTCGATTTCGAACCAGGACCCCAGCGCGCGCAGACGCGAGTCGATCTGGGGCAGCCGGTTAGTGGAAATATAGGCAATCTGGTTCGAAATTGTTTCTCCTTTGACCAGCTCGGCCGCCACGGAGGTGAGCCCGGCACGAATCACTGCCCCGTCAGGTTCAAAGAGGTATGTCCCCAACTGTTGTGGACTTTTCAGGGCAGGGGCGAGGGCGGCCGGCAGGCGCGGGTCTGTGCCTTCGGGGTCCGCTAACCACGCCCTCACCTTCCCCGCCGCGTCCAGCAGCAGGGCGCTGCGTCCCGGTTCGAGGTCGGGTGGGGTTTGTCCCGGTTCGAGGTCGCCGCTGTTCGTGGCGGTTTCGAGTTCGGTTTTAGGGGTGGCGGCCGGAGGACGACGCAGGCCTCCTAACCAGATGCCGGCCTCGACCACTTCACCCTGCACCGAAACCCACTCCACCTGGGCATTTGCCGGTAACGCACCATAATCCACCCCGGGCGCAACCTTTACCCCCAATTTCCCCCCGGGGACCTCGGCGGCTAAATCCAATATCTTTCCCAAGGGAGGCTGCCACTGTTCGGGGCGCAACACCCGGCCTTTTTGGTCGCGCCGGGCCGGGTCCGCGAAGGCCCCATCCACGCCGCGTTCGCGCAACTGGGCCCAATCCAAAGTCAGGTAGTCGGCCCGTGCGACGCAGGCTTGGGGGAAGGCCCGCAGATTCATCAAGGCGAAACTGGCGGTGGCTTCGTCCATTTCGTAGGCTTCGACCTGCAGTCCGACACCTGCGAAAGCCAGGGATTCCGCGCCTAAGCCACACCCCAAATCTGCCACGCGCCGACAACCAGCCGCGCGGAACCGCGCCGCGTGGAAAGCCGCGACCACCAGGCGCGTCGCCTGTTCCAGCCCGGCGCGGGTCAACAGCATCCCCGCGGCGAAATCCCCGAACTTCGCCTGGGCTTGGGTGCGCAACTGTAGTTGGTTCAGCACCGCCGCGACCAGTTCCGGTGCTATGCCGCGTTTACGCAAGCCACTTTGGAGACGCTGTGCCAGGGCTTTCGCTATAGGGTCCCAGTTTTGCCAGGGATTCCAGCAGTTCAAAGCCTTCGCGGGAAAGCAGCAGGGGCAAACCGGGTTCGTTCATGTTGCTATTCTAGGCTCGGGGTAGGTATCGCGGGTGGCCGCGGGGCTGTGAGTCAGCGCGAGGATTGCGGGCAGGGCAAGGTAGGGCAGAGGCCTTTAGCACTCGAGTTGCGCGAGTGCTAAGCCTGGCTTAAACTAAAGATAGCTGGCAGCTCGCCACCCGCGACGGCAGGCTGACAGGGAAGAATAACCGTTACTTGTCAAAGAAAGGGGAATCGCAGTGTCGGTTTCCATTAAACCTCTGGAAGATCGTGTGGTCGTGAAACAGGCTGAGGCCGAGGAAGTGACTGCTTCCGGTCTGTACATCCCTGACACCGCTAAGGAAAAGCAACAAGAAGGCACCGTAGTCGCCGTCGGCCCCGGCCGCGTCGACGACAAAGGTGTACGCATCCCCATGGATGTCAAAGAAGGCGACGTGGTGCTCTACGCCGAGTATGGCGGCACCGAGGTCAAGTACGCCGGAGAGACCCTACATGATTCTCTCCGCTCGTGACTTGCTGGCTATCGTCGGTTGTTCATTTTCAGGAACGGGCCGGGCTCACCCCGGCCCGTTCCCAGCTGTTTAACCCGGTTGCCTTCGCCACCCGTCCTCGCCACGCGTTTTGTAAATTTGCGTGGGCCGAATCTTTCGATTCGGCCCACAGGTTTGGTACTTTATTCTTTTGGCGGATTTAGCCACGCCCGGCCAAGATGAAGTTGACGCGGAGAGCGATACCTCGTGCTTCCAGTAGGCAGCGCGTTCCTCTTCCGTCATGCCGCCCCAGATGCCGTAAGGTTCGTGGGCAGACAAGGCATATTCACGGCACTGTTCCAAAACGGGGCAGGTGGCGCAGATTGCCTTGGCGGCTGCTGCGCGTCGCCGGCGGGTACCGCCGCGTTCTCCATCAGGATGGAAGAAGGGTTCCGTACCGGCTCCTGCACAAGCAGCGTGATCCTGCCATTCCCACGACTCGACGGTCGGAGCGGGAAGATATGAAACATTACTCATCGATTTTCCTTTCCCCATATGGCATCGTCACTGCTTTTCGCACCGATTCACTTGGTATTTATAGACTACGCGCCACGCCAAGAAGACCGCGTCCTACCTGAGGACGATGTGTGAAGAGGGCATCGCACCTGGGGATGACCTGGGGGTCAAAGAGGGTTAGTATTAACCAAACCTCCCGGGGACGTGACCTCAGCGAAAACCCGCCCCAGGACCTCGTCACTGAAAAAGAAGGAACCGGACATGACCGAAAAACCGATGAACCCCCTGGCAGCGATGCGCGAAGGACGCGACCCTTTCGCCGTAACCGGTCTGACCTATGACGATGTGTTGCTGCTGCCGGAAATCACCGACGTGGTCCCTGCCGAGGTCGATACCACCAGCCGGTTCTCGCGAAACATCAACCTCAATGTTCCCTTGATTTCCGCCGCGATGGATACGGTTACCGAAGCGCGGATGGCTATCGCGATGGCGCGTGAAGGCGGGATCGGCATTATGCATCGCAACCTTTCTATAGAGGAGCAAGCCAGTCAAGTCCGTCAGGTAAAGCGCAGCGAATCTGGGATGATTACTGACCCAGTCACCATCGAACCCGATGCCACCCATCGAGGCGCTGGATCAGCTTTTGCGCCGCGTATCGGCTTTCGGGCCTGCCGGTGGTGGATGCGGAGCGCCGCCTGTTGGGGATCATTACGAACCGCGATTTGCGTTTCGTGCCCCCCAGCAAGTGGTCGACCTTGACGGTGCAGGAGTGCATGACTCCGATGCCGCTGGTCACCGCAAAGAAAGGCGTGCAGCGCGAGGAAGCCATGCAGCTGCTGGCCAAGCACCGCATCGAGAAACTGCCGTTGATTGACGAAGAAGGCCGGCTTTCTGGTCTGATTACCGTAAAGGACTTCACTAAAACTGAACAGTACCCTCACGCCACGAAAGACGCCCAGGGCCGCCTGATTGTGGGCGCGGCCATCGGGTATTGGGGTGACTCCTGGGAGCGCGCTACTGCTTTGGCCGAGGCCGGGGTGGATGCTTTGATAGTGGATACCGCGAATGGAGGGGCAAAGTTGGCCCTGGATATGATCGCGAAGATCAAGCAGGACCTCGGTTCGAGGGTATCGACATTGTGGGTGGTAACGTCGCCACCTATGAAGGTGCGAAGGCCCTGATCGAGGCCGGGGTGGATGCGGTTAAGGTCGGGTGGGGCTGGTTCCATCTGCACCACCCGTGTGGTTGCGGGGTGGGGGTCCCCAGATTACCGCGGGTGATGATGGCGACCGAGGCCCGTCGCGAGGCCGGAATCTCTGATCGCCGACGGTGGTTTGCAGTATTCCGGCGATATTGCCAAAGCCATCGTGGCGGGGGCAGACACGGTGATGCTGGGTTCGCTGCTGGCGGGTTGCGAGGAATCCCCGAGAGTTGGTTTTCACGAACGGCAAGCAGTGGAAGCACTATCGCGGCATGGGTTCCTTTTGGCGCCATGAGCAGCCGTGGCCGCAAGTCTTACTCGAAGGACCGGTACTTCCAGGCCGAGGTGTCTTCGGATGACAAGATTGTTCCCTGAAGGTATCGAGGGCCAGGTTCCCCTATCAAGGCACGCTGCATTCGGTGGTGTACCAGTTGGTGGGTGGCCTGCACCAGTCCATGTTCTATGTGGGGGCTCACGACATCGCCGAGCTGCAAAACCGCGGCCGCTTCGTGCGCATCACCCAGGCTGGTTTATAGGAGTCCCATCCCCACGATGTACAGGTCACGGTAGAGGCCCCGAACTACCAGCGTCGCTAGGTTTCATCACGGGTCGAGGTGGGACGAGCTGTTTCCGACCAAAGTAGTTTACTTGGAGACATGGAAGCAACATTGAGTCAAGATTCTTGGACGCTGGGGACCTGGTGGTTTTTGACACCGAAACCACGGGACTTTCCCCGAAACGTGACCGCATCGCCACCGCGACGGTGATTTTGCGCGCCGTGGGGGAAACCCCAGAGGAACGCGACAGGGTAACTAACTGACCATTAACCCCGGTATCCCCATGCCGCCCGCGGCCTCGGCGGTGAACGGGTTGACGGATGAATCTCTGCGTGAAAACGGGTGGAACCGGCCCCTGGCCCTCGAGGAAATCGCCTCTGCTCTGGCCCGGCCATGGCTGGGGGACCCCGCTGGTGGGATACAACATTTTCCCATGATTTAGGGCATGCTTGAAGCCGACTTGCGGCGCAACGGTCTGGAAACTCTGCGTTCCCGACTGGGAGGACGGATTTTTCCCGGTTATCGACCCTCTGGTGCTGGACCGGTGGTGGACCGTTACCGCAAAGGAAAACGCATCGGCCGCGAACTGTGCCTTCTACGGGTAGCCCTCGCGCGGATTTTCACAACGCCGAAGCCGATGTCATCGCCACTTTGACCTCCTGAAAAGTTACTGCAGCACCACCCTCGCGTGGGGCAGCCTCAGCATCCAGGAACCTCTTGATTTTCAACAACAGGGCACCAAGACTGGGCCGAAAGTTACAACGCCTTTTATGGCTTTCGGCGCAATCCGCGGTTTTTTTCCCCTACGCACTGGGGTGGCCCATGCCCCAAGACCGCCACCCCTGAACCCTCAACAGGAAGAGAGATAATGAGCACCCCCACCCCATCCCCGGTAGTCGACGAAACTATTACTGTGGCCGACACCGCTAAATCCCCCACGCTGCGCTTCGTGGCGGCGGGAAAGGGCCGTCTCTACGATGTTTTCCTGGCGCTCTTCGTTTCTTTTGCTGCTGGTGTCGAATGTCGCGGCTTCAAAGCTGATTGGCGTCGACCCGCTGGATTGAGTTGGCTTTTCGACGGGGAGCCGTTACTTTCCCCTGACCCATATCTTGGGTGATGTGCTGTCCGAGGTTTACGGTTTTCGCGGGCTCGGCGCGCGGTCCTCTTGGGTTTCGTAGTTTCCATCACGGGTTCGGCGATTTTCTGGATAGTTTCGATTTCTCCGGCCGGGCCCGGTGACCTCAACGATGCCGCCTTCAGCCACTTCGGTTTTGTACCGCGCATCGTGGCGGCTTCACTGGCGGGCTACCTGGTGGGACAGCTGCTAAATGCTTTTGTGTTGGTTCGCCTCAAAGGTCGCACCGGGGAACGTCTACTCTGGATCCGCATGGTGGCTTCTACCTTGGTAGGGGAACTGGCTGATACCGTGATTTTTCTGCACGGTGGCTTTTCGCCGGGCTAATCAGCGGCGCGGATTTCCCTGAACTACGTAATCACCGGTTATGTCTACAAATGCGCCATAGAAAATCATTCTCTCCTCTGTCTATGCCCGCGATTTTCCTGGTTAAGCACCGCGAGACCGAATACAAAGAGGTGTCGCGGGCATGACTCACGGTTTCGAGATAGTGGCGCAACAGGGAGAATTGGCTCGCGCTGGGGTAATCCACACTCCACACGGAGACATCCCCACCCCGGCCTTCATCCCCGTGGGAACCAGCCACCGTCAAGTCCCTGGTTCCCGAACAGGTACGTGACTTAGGCGCAAAGGCAGTTTTTGGCTAATGCTCACCATCTGTAGTCTTCAACCCGGCCCCGAACTGGTGGATCGGGCCGGGGAGGGCCAGTTCATGAACTGGGATGGCCCCACCTACACCGACTCTGGCGGTTTCCAGGTCCTCAGTCTGGGCGCGGGCTATAAAAAGGTCCTCTCGCAAGAATTCGCCGGTGGCTCGGGTATAAACCAAGAAGCCGACTCCGTGGCCCCCGCACCCAGCGGGACTCTGACTGGGCAGGGCGGTTCTTCAGTGGCGCACAATCATTCCGGAGACAAACGCCGCGCTTTAGAAAACACCGAGGAAGACGCCCAGTTATCCGCTAATCCGCGCCAACCTGGCCTGGCCAGGGTTGACGAAGACGGGGTGAATTTCCGTTCTCATCTGGATGGTTCCAAACACCGCTTCACCCCAGAGGTCTCTATGCAGATTCAACACCACCTTGGGGCCGACATTATTTTCGCTTTCGACGAGTTGACTTCTTTGGTGCACCCCTATGAATACCAGGTCGAATCCCTGGAGCGTACCCGCAGGTGGGCCCAACGCTGCTTGGCAGAGCACCGTCGTCTCACCCAGCAGCGTGCCGACAAGCCTTATCAGATGCTTTTTCGGGGTAATCCAGGAGCCCAGTGGGAAGACTTACGCCGCAAAGCCGCCCGTGACTTGGGCCAGATGGAGATAGAGGGACAGCGCTTCGACGGTTTCGGCATCGGCGGGGCACTGGAGAAAGAGAACCTGGGTACCATCTGTTCCTGGGTTTCTTCCGAGTTGCCCCCGGATCGTCCCCGCCACCTTCTGGGGATTTCCGAACCCGAAGATTTCTTTGCCGGAATCGAGGCCGGTGCAGACACCTTCGACCGTGTCTCGCCTTTCCCGGGTGGCGCGTACCGGGGCCGCCTACCCGTCTACGGGACGCATGAACATGGCGCGCGCCGCTTTCCGCGAGGATTTTTCTGCGGTGGAACCGGAGTGCGGTTGCTATACCTGCACCCACTATTCTCGGGCCTATATTCATCACCTTCTCAAAGCCAAAGAGATGCTGGCCTCTACTTTGTTGACCATCCACAACGAGTACTACACGGTAAAGCTCTGCGCGAATATCCGCGCCGCCCTCATTGCAGGCCCACAGGCGTACCGGGATTTCAAAACCCAGACCCTGTCTCGCCTGGGGCGTCTCTAAGTCAGAATCGGCCAGCAGGTCGACGGTGTGGAGCAACCAGCAGGTCCACGTGGGAATCCCCGGTTGGGAACCGAGGCGCTCGGGACCGGTGGTCCGGGGCGCGGCTGGCTTAGGTTTACCTTTGCACCTGACTGTGATAGGACTGAAAATATGAGGAAATCAACGCAGACACCCCATCGCTTAAGGGGGCAGAAACTCTCTTCGCTGCAAAGCCTCCAGGGAAAGAAATCTGCCTGGTTGGCTTCAGCCCTGTTTTGGCTGGCCATCATCGCCCAAGCCACCGTTTTTGTGGCGGCGGGAAAAGTCCTCGACCTCATCTTGAATCCGCAGCCGGGAATGGCGTTTTATTCCTGGTTGGTGCTGGGAATAGAAGCCACGATAGTGATATTCGTGGCCAAGTTCTTTGAAGTCAGGACGGAGGCTCTGGCGCGAGTCCGTGAAGATACCCAGTTGCGTTCCCGCATCCTTGCTTCGGTTTTCAGTGCCGGACCAGCTCGGGTCAAACCCGAATCCACCGGCAAGATAATCACTTTAGCCACCAACGGAGCCGAGAAATATGCCGAATACTCCCAGTGGTTTTTGCCCCAAGTTAAGGCTTCTTTCACCGCGCCGATTGTGCTGTTGGTCTTTATGGGGATTTTCGTCGATCCCTTGCAAGCTGTGGTGATGTTGTTCTGTACCTTGCTGATCCCCCTGGCCATCGGGGGTTTCATGAAACTGTTCCGCAAAGCCAGTGGGGGACAGTCCCGCACCCGCTCCCAGCTGGCCACCGCCTACCTCGACGCCCTGGGAGGTTTGACTACCCTGCGCCTGCTGGGAGCTGATCAACGCATGGGCGAGGAACTGCGCAGCGTAGGGGAAAGGAACCGCGTGGCGATTATGCGAGTTTTGCGCACGAACCAAATAGTCATCCTGGTGATGGACCTGGTGTTTTCCCTGCTGGCTATCACCGCCGCTGCACTGTTGCTGTTGTGGGAAGTAAATGCCGAGCCATTACCTGGGAGCGGCACTGAGCGGTATCGGTTTGGCGCTGTGCCTGCTGGAACCCATCGATCACTTCGGCGCGTTCTTCATGTGGCCATGGGGACGGGGTTCTGCCCGGGGAATCCTGGGCTTGTTGGCTTCGCTACGCCAACCCCAACCCACCCCTTCACCTCGGTAGGACCCACTCGAGAAGGGGACCCTCGACGGAGGGGAAAAACCTGAACCCGGCAACGCAACCACCCGCTGACCCCAGGTCCCGGTGGTGGCGCAGGTACGGGCGTGAGTTTTACCTCACGACGAAAAAAACCGTTATCCGGGGTGAATCTTCAGATTCGCGCGGGGAACGCGTCGCAATCGTGGGTCCTTTCGGGTCAAGGTAAAACCACTTTGCTGCACCTGTTGAAAGGCTTTTGAGCTCCCGCGGGCGGTACGGTGAGCGGTTAACGGCAAACCGGTTGATTGGTAGGGCAATCCGCCTTGGTTTCACAGCAGACCCGGCTCTTTACCGGAACCGTGCGGGAAAACCTGTTGGTCGCGGCCCCGCAGGAGCCCCAGCCCAGTGACTCGGAACTATGGCAGGCTCCTGGCCGAAGCGCACCTCGAGGCAGAGGTGCGTACCATGCCCCCAAGGCTTGGACACCGTACTGGGGAAAAACGGCAGGTTTTCTTCGGGCAAAAACAGCGCTTGTCTCTGGCTCGCGCTTTGGTGTCGGGACGCAAGATTTGCTGTTGGACGAGGCCACCCGCAGGTGGATCTGGCTTCCGAACGGGAAATCTTGGCGGTTCTGGCGGAACTGGGACGGAATATACCTTGATTATGGTGACGCACCGTCAAGCCGCTACCGACTTTGGCTGACCGCGTTTTGCGGGTGGAAAAACCGAGAGGTGGTGCCGGCATGAACTCAGCAGATCCACTATCGCGATGCCGCCCTCGGCTGCATCCGCTTCAGCAAGGGTCGAACCCAAGTGTCGCGCTGGGTGCTGACGAAGTGGCTGGTGGGGACCACACGTCCCGTCTTGCGGCGACTTATCGACTCTACGATTTTTCGGATCGGAATCAGCTGCTGGGAATCACGCTGCTGGTTTTGCCCTGTGGTGTTCTTTTGCCAACGCCTATCTGCGTGGGGAAAACTGCGACTGCGTCTTGGGTGAGGAATCCAACGCCTGGGGTTTGGCCGGGATGATGGCACTGGTGGCTTTGGTCAAAGCGGTGTTTAGCTATCTGGAACAGTACTGGGCATCTGGTGGCTTTTCAAAGCCTTTGAGTTGCTGCGAGGCGAGGCCTCACCGTTCGATCGCACCGCAGACACCCGCCATCGTGGCGCGTCTCCCACACGGGGATTTGCTGGATCGCCTCACCAAGGACATCGACCGCATCGAAGTGTTCTTGCCCACACCCTTTGCCCCCGGCGGTTTCCGCGGTGGTGGTGCCGGGAGTTGTTATCGCCACGACTTTTTTGGCTAGCACCCCTGGCAGATGGGTCTGGCGGTGACGCTGGTGTTGTTGATAGGAGAGCTGATTCTCTGGCTGGGGATGAATGCCGGGCATCGGGCCGCGGGTGAAAAAGATGCGCCCAGGCAGGGTTCCACCGCGGTGTCTCTGACTGATTCAGTAAAACGGTTTGACCGAAGTTGTGGATACGGCATGCAGACCCAGCGCTTGGAGCAGCTGGAACAGTGGGGTTCTCGGCTGGGGAAGGCCGAGAAACGTTATGTCCGCCCCTGCCGCGATGCGTGAGGCCTTGATGATGTCGTAGTGAATGGCATCCTTGCTGATTCTGCTGGGAGTCGGGGGATGGTTGTGGGGACAGAACCAGGGACTCAGCTTGACGGCGTGGCTGGCCTGTCTCGTCGCGGTGCTGCGCTGCTGGGACGTCCTCAACGGTATCGCCAGTTTCGGGGTGGATCTGAATATTTCCTTCGCCGCGGCCGACCGCGTCTATCGCTTGACTCACGCCGGGCTGGAACTTCCTCAAGGCCCAGCCGAGGTCCCCGCCAGGACCCCTGGGTTTGCGTTTCGAGGACGTAACTTACAACTACCAGGACCGCGGCACCACCCTGGACACTACAGAACCGGTCCAGGGCGTAAAGTCGGTAAAACACGCCGGGGTATCCCAGGTAAATCTGCAGGTAAAACCGGGTTCCTGGACCATCCTGGTGGGAGCCACCGGCTCGGGGAAGAGCACCTTGACCCGCCTGGCACTGCGCTACTTTGATCCCGACCGGGGACAGGTCTATCTCACCTCCACCCAGGAACCCGAGCTCGCCGTATCCCAGCTGCGCTTAGAGGAACTGTGGCGCAGCGTGGCGGTGGTTACTCCCGATGTGACTTTGCTGGACTTGACGGTGGCGCAGAATCTGCGCCTGGCAGATCCAGATGCCAGCGATGACCGACTGTGGTGGGCCCTGTCGATGGCCGGCATTGACCGAGAAATCCACGCCCGCGAAGGCGGATTGCACAGCCGAGTCGGAGCCAAGGGCTCGGCCTTGAGCGGGGGACAGCGACAGCGTTTGTCCCTGGCGCAGGCTCTGCTGCGCGGCTCCAGGGTGCTGATATTGGATGAATACACTCTAATCTCAATCCGGAACTGGCCGGGCAAGTCAGGAACAACTTGTTGCAGTGGCGCGATATGCGCGCCGGGGAACTCACCGTAATAGAGGTGACTCACAATCTGGACCACGTCACCAAGGCTGACTGGGTGGCAGTCTTGGACCTGGGCCGGATAGTAGAGCAAGGCAAGCCCGAAGATTTGCTGACTAACCCGGATTCCCGAGCTGACATTTTTGGTGGGGCCACGCTGCTGAAAACCCCTGGCTATCTGCATGTCGCGTCCCGAAAGCCTGGGGTGCATCCCTTAGGGTGACTCTAGAAGGAACCGCCCCGCCCCGCCACTGTACGCGGTGCTTTGCGCGGCGGCACAGTCAAGCAACAGCCCGAGGGTTCTTGGAGGATAGCGGTGATTAAGTATCTGGGTTCCAAACGCACCTTGGTGCCGGCACTCACTCAGATTGCCCGACTCTCCGGGGCCACCACCGCTCTGGATATGTTTACCGGAACCACCCGCGTCGCCCAGGGTTTCAAAGAAGCCGGTATCGTCACCGCGACGAATGACGTCGCGACTTATTCCCCAGGTCCTTTCGGACCGCTATATCGTAACCGACGCGCGTCGCGTGGATTTTTCCCTCGTTGCGCGAAACGTTGCGTGACCTCAACGCCACGAAAGGGCGCGAAGGCTACTTCACCCAAACTTTTTGCCGGGATTCCCGGTTTTTTTCCAACCGCACAATGGGGCGCGCATCGACGCGATTCGCGAACGTATCGAAACCGAGTTTCGCTTGAGCTGGATGTATCCGGTTTTACTCACTGCGCTTTTGGAGGCCGCGGATCGGGTGGACTCTACTACCGGCATCCAGATGGCGTATCTCAAACAGTGGGCCCCTGCGCTCCTACCGCGATCTCGAGTTGCGTCTGCCCCAACTCCTGGACGGAACCGGTTGGAGTTTTCGGCCGCGACGCCAACGCATTCTTCCTGAGAACTGGCCGCCGAAGCACAGCGCTTCGACCTGGTTTACCCTCGACCCGCCCCTATAATCAACACCGCTACTTTACGAACTAACACATCTGGGAGACTCTGGTGCGCTGGGATTGCCCCGAGTCTTATGGCGTGGCGAATAAGCGCGTGGATGCGCGCGAAGATAGACACAAATCCCGCTATAACCGTCGTCGCGAAATGCCTGCCGCCTTGCAAGAGCTGATTGAAACTCTGCCCACGCATACACTGGTGCTGTCCTATAACAACGAATCCTGGATAGATTTTTTTCCCCGGCTTTTTCGACGCCGTATCCGCGCGTTTTCGAATCCAGCTTGGCGCTGAGCTACGACTACAAACGTTATGTCGGCGCCCAGATCGGTATCTATAACCCCGCCGGAAAACGCGTGGGTGAAGTTTCGCACTTGCGCAACGTGGAATATATCTTCATCGGTTCCACTTCGGAAATCATTTCACGGATTCGCACCCAGATGCCGGGCGAAAACTTGGTGGGCTCGGGGATGGGAGCTGGCGTCGCCGAATGGAAAAATCTGGCCCTTTAGCGTTACAGTAGTTTTCTTGCGTTGAACCGGCCAGGGGGCTACGACTAGTTGGCAAACCTGGGTATCGCCGGGGAGCAGCGGAAAGAACAGGCTTTGACCGGTGTTTTTTATACCGGTACGAGGCGGCCGCCGTCTTTAGGTGGTGGGGGTCGCGAGGTTCGCCGCCGGGGTTTCGCCCGGTGACAGTTCCAGCCTCAGTAGAATCCGCCGGGTTGGCCCGTAACAGCCATAAAGAAGCGGCTCGCCACCCGCGACCGGGTGACCACCGGGTACCTCCGCAGCGGGAACCTCGACCGGGGCAGGCGGGCAAGCGAGGTGGTACCGCGTTGCCGCCGCCCTTCCGGGCTGCGATGGCGTCCTCGTATACCGAAGCAGTTTTACGAGGAAGATGAATATGAGCGAACCACAAAAACGCGGCTTTTATCCCAAACACCGCGAAACTCCCGTAGCGGCGACTCCCGATTTTCCCGCTCAGGAAACTGAAACTTTGGCTTTCTGGAAGGAAGACCACACCTTCCAGGCCAGCATTGACAGCCGTGAGACCGGTAAAGACGGCGCCAATGAATTCGTGTTCTATGACGGCCCTCCCTTTGCCAATGGTTTGCCGCACTATGGTCACCTCTTGACTGGTTACGTGAAGGATATCGTGGGGCGTTACCAGACCCAGCGCGGTCGCCGCGTCGAGCGGCGCTTTGGTTGGGATACTCACGGACTGCCCGCCGAGCTGGAGGCGGAACGCATCTTGGGGATCGAGGACAAGACCCAGATCGAAGGCGAAGGCGGAATGGGAATTGAGGCCTTTAACCAGGCCTGTCGCGAATCCGTGTTGAAGTACACCAAGGAGTGGGAAGAATACGTGACTCGCCAGGCCCGGTGGGTGGACTTCGAAAATGACTACAAGACCCTGGATCCGACCTTTATGGAGTCCGTTATCTGGGCATTCAAAACTCTGTACGACAAAGGTTTGATCTACCAGGGTTTCAAGGTGTTGCCATATTGCTGGCACGACGGAACCCCGCTGTCGAACCACGAGTTGAAGATGGATGACGACATCTATCAAAACCGCACCGACCAGACCGTCACCGTGGGGATGCGCCTGGAAAGTGGGGAACTGGCACTGATCTGGACCACGACCCCTTGGACCTTGCCTTCGAACCCTGGCAATCGCGGTGGGGCCGGAAATCAATCTATGTCAAAGTCACCCCGAAAGAAGGTGCCTTGGCCGGTGAAACCGTGATTTGGCCGAAGCCCTGGTGCCTTCTCACGCCAAGGAACTGGGCGAGGACCCCAGGTTTCAAAGCCTTTCCCCGGCGCAGAGCTGGTGGGTAAACGCTATTACCCCATCTTCGATTACTCGAGGCACAGCAAAAGGACGCGGTGGCCGGACAAACCAAAGAAGCACCGGGGTGAATGCCTGGAGCATCATCGCTGCGGACTTCGTCTCGACCGAGGACGGTACCGGCCTGGTCTCACATCGCCCCGGCTTTTCGGTGAAGACGACATGAACGTGGGGATGGCCAACGACATCGGCGTGGTGATGCCGGTGGACGACGAAGGCAACTTGATGGAAATCGTCAGCGACTATGCCGGAAAGAATGTCTTTGAAGCCAACCGCTACGTGGTGGCCGATCTGCGTGAAGTAGAGGGACCCCACGCCCGTCGCGATGCTCCAAGCGGCCCGGCTGGTGCGCGCGGCCTCTACGAACACTCCTATCCGCACCGCTGGCGCTGCCGCCAACCCCCGATCTACAAGGCGGTGTCTTCGTGGTTCGTGAAAGTCACGGCTTTCCGCGACCGCATGGTCGAGCTCAACCAGCAAAATCACCTGGACCTCGGAACACACCAAAGACGGAATCTTTTGGTAACTGGCTGGCCGGTGCTCGCGACTGGTCGATTTTCACGCAACCGTTTCTGGGGTTCTCCTATCCCGGTGTGGAAACTGACAATCCCCAGTATCCCCGCGTGGATGTCTCACGGTTCCTTCGAGGAACTGGAACGCGACTCGGGGTGAAGGTCACGAATCTGCACCGCCCCTTCATCGACCAGTTGGTGCGTCCCAACCCCGACGATCCCACGGGTCAGTCCATGATGCGTCGCGTTCCCGGAAGTGCTGGACCGCTGGTTCGAATCTCGTCGATGCCCCTATGCCCAGGTCCACTATCCCTTCGAGAATCGCGACTGGTTCTGAAACCCACTATCCCGGAGACTTCATTGTGGAGTACATCGGCCAGACTCGCGGCTGGTTCTATACCTGCATCGTTTTGGCCACCGCGCTGTTTGACCGCCCGGCTTTTTCGCAACTGTGTCTCTCACGGGATTGTGCTGGGTAACGACGGACGCAAGATGTCCAAGTCGCTGCGTAACTATCCCGACGTGAATGGGGTTTTCGACAGCTACGGGCTGATGCCATGCGGTGGTTCCTCATGTCCTTCCCCGTTGCTTTCTGGCGGCAACCTGATTGTCAAGGACGAGGCCATCCGCGACACGGTGCGCCAGACCTTGCTGCCGGTGGAACGCCTCATTACTTTACGCTCTATGCCGGTACCTGTGCCAAAGGCACGGGCTATGACGCGAAGCTGGTGGATGTCTTTGACTCGCACAGGTCAACGCCCTGCCCACGATGGATCGCTATCTCTTGAGTGCCGCGCGTGATCGGTTCCGCCAGATGCGCGTCGAACTGATGCCTCACCACATCCCGGAGGCTTGCGAGAAGTGCGCATTTTCGATCTGTTGAATAACTGGTACATCCGGATTTTCCCTGCCAGCGCTTTCTGGGACGAAGACACCCAGGCCTTCGATGTGCTCTCTATACGGTGTTGGAAGCCCTGATGCGAGCCATGGCACCGCTGTTGCCGCTAGTGACAGAGGAAATCTGGAAAGGCCTGACCCAGGGACGTTCGGTGCACCTCACTGACTTCCCTGACTGGGACCAAGCCGGCCACGATTCGGCCCTGGTGCAAGCCATGGACCACATCCGCGACGTGGTTTCCGCCGCCCACGCCCTGCGTAAAGCCGAGAAGCTACGGGTACGCCTGCCGCTGTCTCGTCTCACCGTGGTGGCTCCTGACCCCCACGCCCTGGCTCCTTTCGCCGATCTGGTGGCTCGGAAGTCAACGTGAAATCCGTCGAGGTCATCGGAGTGGCGCAATCCGGTTTGCAGTCCAGCCAGGAACTGAGCCTGAATCCCAAGGCTTTCGACCCCGCGGTACGAAAGCTCACCTCCCAGCTGTTCCAGGCCCAAAAGTCCGGTGCTTGGGAAGTGAACGAGGACGGCTCGGAAGTGGTGTTGCCGGGGGTGCTGTTGGATGGTGCCCCGGTGCGTTTGCACGCAGAGCAGTTCTCCCTGAGCACCAAGGTTCAGGCTGCTCCGGGGACTGTTGCGGACGTAATCCGTGGGGGTATCTTTGTGGTGCTGGACACCGAAGTAACCGAGGAACTGGAAGCAGAAGGCTATGCCCGCGACGTGATTCGCGCCGTGCAAGACACCCGCAAGGCCGAGGGCTTGGATGAAGCTGACCGGATTGATTTGCGGGCTCGAAGTCCCCGAGTACCTTCCTGCCTTGGTGCAGCATCGCGAACTCATCGCCTCGGAAACCCTCTCTCTAACAGTGGAAATCACCGGGGGAGCAGCACAACTGCAGGTAGGGGTAAAGAAGCACGCCTAAAATCCAGGTACCTTTTCGGTACCAACCCGTGACGAGGACCTCGCCTGGGTAATACCGCAACTTACGGTAGCCGGTGGCGGGTTCTCGTCGTGAAAGACTGGAAGGCCTAGGGCAAAATCTGATACAAAGGTAAAGAGGCAGGCCCGGATGAGGTGACGCGAAAACCGCGTCTACTGATTACCAAGAGGAATCGGGTCGGATGCCAGGGAAACCCCTAGAACGGCGAGATAATGCGCAATTTATTCATACTGTACGGGCCTCAGGGCTCGGGGAAAACTACCTTCGTCCGGGAAAACGGATTGAGTGAGTTCTCTGTGAACGCCGATGAAGTGCGCACCTCTTTTTCTCGCTATGTCCCTTGTGTGGACGGCGAAACTGTGTTGGTGGCCGGCGAACACCTGCAGCGCCTCACGCGACGCATCGTACAGGAACAAGTCGATAACCTGATGTTTCTGGGTTCGCCTGTCATCATCGACGCGGTCAACGCCTCGGAACGCAGCCGCGCCCAGTGGGCCGCCCTGGCGTCTTCTCACGGCTACGATATGTGGTGCGTGGACTTCACCCACACCTCCCGCGAGGAACTGGTGGCGCGTAACCAAGCCCGCGGCAGAGACAAGATCCCCGACATCGAGACTTTTCTGGACCGCTTTGACCAGGTGCCGCCCCCGCAAACCATCACGCCAGAACAGATGTTGGCTTGCTTCCAGACCCGCCAGGTTGACTTAGGCAACCGCCCGGTGGTGGTGGTAGGCGACGTCCAGTCCTGTGGCAACGCCCTGACTCAGGCCGTCGAACAGCTGGGGACCCTGACACAGTGGCAGTTTTCGTCGGGGACCCTTTGATCGCGCCCCTGACGCAGGAAAGGTGTGGAAGTTGCTGCAGAGCCTGGACAACGCGGTGGTGACGGGGAACCACGAAAAAGCCCTGCTCAATGCGTTAAAGGGCCGCGGCACGAAATCCGCCACGGCAGTGACGATGCGCCAGCTGCTGGGTCGGAGCTACGCCTTCCCAGCTCGAGGACTGGTATCGTTCCACCGTTCCTTCTATGATTTCCGCACCTCAGGGCGCGACTCTTCGTGTCGCACGGCGGGTCACCCCCTGCAATCCGCCAGATTCGCCGCGAAGGCCGCCGCGATTTACCCGATGACTTTTTATCTCGGCGTGGGACGCGGGCTAACACCTATCGGCGCCGCTACGAGTTCCGCAACTTTGCCGAGATGGCTTCTGACACGGTTACGCAGCTGCACGGGCACCGCAATGAAGGCCGCGATAACCACGTGAACCCAGGGGTGATTGACTTGGAATCCGGGGTGGAAAAAGACGGCTGGCTCTCGGTTTACGCCATCGACGGGGCCAGCGGCGAGGGCAGATCCACAAGTTCTTTGAAAGGCATTGAGTTTTCGGCAGGCCGCGTCGAGGTTCGGTTTAGCCTCCCGGTCGAGGTTTGCGCGGTGCGTTCCCGGTCGAGGTTGGGTGGGTGTTCCCCGGTCGAGGTCGGGGTTGGGTTGGCGCGCTGTTGGGGTGGGTCTCAGTCGAAAACCGGTTCCTGAGTTGGGAGCGTGAGCGGCAGAAAAACACAGCAAAAATCTGGGCGGTGGTTTGTTTCGCCTCGCAAATCTTTGGCAGGTCATCGGCACTGAACCAGCCGCGTTCCAAGTGTCTCCAGATTCGGGGTGAATCTCGCCCAAGGCGCGGCACTGAATAAAGACCTTGGTGATGTTGTGCCCCAGGTGCGTCCTCGGAGTTGTCGTGCGATTCAGCACCGCCAAGATCTCGCAGAGGTTCTACCTCCATCCCGGCTTCTTCGCGGGCTTCCTTTACCGTGTTGCTCCATACCGTTTGGTCGACATCCACCCAGCCGCCCGGCAGGGACCACAGCCCCGAAGTCTCTTTCACCAGCAAAATCTTTTCCCCCGCATCATCGAAAACCACCGCGCGGGAATCCAATCTCGGGGTCTGGTAGCCATGCTCGTTACAGAAAAGTTCCCGGACTTTTTCTAAAGGAAGCTGGGTGTGTGCCGCCATGATCTCGGCGCTGATGTCTCGGATTCGCGCATAACGCTCCAGCTCGAAAGGGTTTTGACTGTAAGCCAAACCCGCTTGGGACAGGGCCTGGAGTTCTTTGGCCCAAGCAATCAACTGGGGTTGACCTAGTTCGGGAGTCGCAGCGGTTTCGGAGCTTGAAGTTGTGCGAGTCATTCATAGCTTCTATCTTTCTCCTCTGGCTTTCCCGCCGCAAACCGCAACCCGGCGTCCACCCGACCCTCGTCCTCGACCCGGGGCCGTCACCACACTACTTCCGCTTGAGCGGAATTATATTAACTCAGTTGACTCCAGTGACGCCACAAATGCGCGGTTGTGGTTCAGCAGCAAGGCACGAATCACCAGCCCCAGGAACAGCACCGGCAAGATATAGAGCGCCAGTCTGCCCAGGTGCAGCCAATAGTCGTTGCCGGCGAAACCCTGCGATGGCGTCACGCATGGCGTCGATGCCGTGGGTGGCGGGCAGGAAGGGCGATATTCGGGTAAAGAACTGGGGCAGGATTTGTAGGGGGAATGCTCCGCCGGCCCCGGAAATCTGGAGCACCAGCAGGAACACCGCGATGGCTTTTCCGGCGTTACCCAGCGCCGCCACCAAAGTAAAGATCAGGAAAGAGAACAGCAGCGCCATCACCCAACCCGAGAGCATATAGAGCCAGGGATGCACGCTTTGGACTTCGATGAACCACAGATTTCCCGTGCACACCAAAGTGGCTTGGACCAGGGCGATGGTGGCGAATATCCCGTAGCGACCGATATAGGCCTGGCTGGGACGCAACTTCAGGTGGTGTTCGGGCGCGCAGCTGCTCCAGTTCGCTTTCGCTGATGTCAGAGCGAATCGTCACCACCAACAGGATGGAACCAACCCACAGCGCCAAGACGGTATAGAAAGTGCCATGGCTCGAACCGAAGTTCCCACCGGGAACACTCGCGTGGGTCTCGACCCCCACCGGCGAAGCCAGGAATCCTGCGGTGACGGCGGGGTGATCGGTCAAGTCACGAATCAGTTTTTTCGAGGTCGTCAGAAATCATGGCCCTGGTTGAGTGGTTGTGTACGTCGAGGAAGTGTTGAGCGGTTTCGCGCAGCTCCTGGGCTGTGCGGGCAAAACTTTGCTGGGCCTGGGCGAGGTCCCTGGTCAGCCCCGGCGCCGCTCGCGCTGGAGGTGGGTTGATTGGCTGGTATTTTTCGATGATCCCCAAAGCATCTTGCAGCGAAGTAGTCATCGAACCCAGGTGCTGTTGTACCTGTTGGAAAAACTTAGCGAAAGAATCTTCGAAATCTCTGCCGCATCTGTTTTGCGGCGTCTTGGGGCTCCTTTCCAGGGCTGCGCGGCTTCGCGGCGCTGGGCCCTGGGCTGGGAGTGTTTTTGCCTCAGGCCGAGGGCGCTTTGTTCCCAGCTGTTGAGCCGCGGTCTCTCAGGCGAGTGGCACCGGTCTGTATCGAATTAGTGAAAACCGTGATGGGGTCTCGTACTTCGGGAGGCAGATTCTGGGCGGCCTGCTGTAGGGATTGGGCGATCTGGTCGATAGGACTGAGCTTGTTTGCGGGTAGCGGCGGCGGCATCCACCAGCAGGTCTTGTCCCTGCGAACCGGCCCGGTCCAGTTGCGCGAAAAAGTTCATCCAGGGTTTTGCCCAACTGGCTAGTTGGCTCTGTGTCTGGTTCAGCGCGGTTTGTAGAGCTTGCTTCGAGGCTTCCAGCGCCTGGCTGAACTCGGTTTTCGCCCCCTTGACTGAGCCCACTGCAGATTTGCCGGTTTTCCCGGCCTGGGCGACTTTATCCAGGGTCTGGGCGGTGTTATCTACCAATCCCGAGGTTGGGATGCGACCCCACCGAAGGCATCCAACGTGGCGGCGGCTTCGTTGAGTCGAGTAGAGATACGCTGGGCCTGCTGGCAATCTGGGCAATGTTGCGCTGTTGTGCGGGGTCTTCGATAACGCGATTCACCCCCGGAAACCAGGCTCAGCGCTACTTCGAGAGAGTCTGGATAAAGATCTGGTTTACCTGGGTCGAGAGCTGCCGGGCCCCCTGGCCCACGATCTTGGGGAGAGGCCGTTCTTCTTTTTCGTTGACGTAATAGATGAGTTTGGTGCGAGGAGTATCGGTAGAGAAAAAGGTGAGCATATTCTTCGAGAAATCAGCGGGAATCACCACGGCGCCATAGTACTGACCTGACCGCGTTCCCTCTATGGCGCGTTCCTGGTCGGTAAAGACCCAATCGAGCCGGTCGTTTTTCCTGAGCGCGGATAGTACCTGCTCCCCAACGTTTATCTTGGTGGGGAACAAATCTGAGGTGAAGCCTTCGTCGGAGTTAGCCACGGCGAAGCGTAAGTCTTTCGTGATTGGAAAAACGGATCCCACACCGCCGAGATAAAGTTAAACCAGGCAAAGAAAGAGGGGATGGCCACCAGCCCCACCACCACGACCAGGGTGACGACGTTCATCTTCAGACGCGAAAGATCGCGGCGAAAAATTATCCACGCGCCCTTCACTGTGATTCACCTCCCAGTCGTTTCCGCACGATGATTCCGCGCAGGTCCTCGTCATTGAGCTCAGCCAGGGACACAGAGCGTTCCACGCTGTCACGCAGGTACTCCAGAGCAATCATCACCCCGAAGAGTCCCAAGATTCCCACGCCGATTAGGGCGATAACCATAGAGCTTTCCAGCAGGCGAGTCACCGCGCCCAGTATCAGCAGGGCAAAGACTAACATTGCGACCGCGAGGGCACGGCGCTGATAGCGGGGATAGCGTTGGATGAATTCTTGGGCGCGTCTGGTGGTGACTTCGCGGTATTCCTGGTGGTTACTAAGTGCGTGCAGAATCTGGGTGAGGCGATAGCGGGAGCGGTCACTTTGCACCTTCTCGGCTTGAATCATGCCACTGGCCAGGAGTTGTTTCGAGAATAGGCGGTTCAGATTCACCAGGTAGGGACGCATCTGCACCCCCCAAACGCAAGCCAGGGCGGCCACCGCAAATAGAATGCCCATATCGAGCCCCCAACGCGAGCCATAGAACCCGCCCACTACTTCTCTCGCCGTGATTAATACCGTAGGTGAAGGGGAAGAACGGATAGAGACAGCGGAAGAAATCCGGCATCATTTCGATGGGGTAGAGACCAGAGGCACCGGGAATTTGGATGATCAGCAGTACTACACACAGGCCTTTTCCGACATGTTGGAAAGTGGTGGACAGTGCGTAGATGATGGATAGATACACCAGTCCCACCGTGATATTAGTGAAGATATAGGCCGCAGTACTGACAACTTGGACTCCAATCACCAGGTTACCGATAGAGACAATGGTTTTGCAGTGCGCAGAATATACTCAGCAGCATCAACCGGCCGTAATAGCGCTGTCGGTAGGTGAGGGGTTTGGTGCTTTGAATGCCTTTTTCGAGACTTCCAGGCGAATCATCACCACCAGGGCGAAAGCCCCTGATCCACAGGGCTAAAACTGGTCTGTGAAGGGAGCCATGGCAGAGCCGTAAGCTCGCTACTGGGAATACCGGTTTAGTTTCCAGTTGGGTGGGGGACTGCATAAACTCCGCGATATGTATGGGGAGACCTGGAGTTTTTCCGCCAAACCATATATCAGTGGAGCTGGAACCGAGAGCCTGCAGGTCGTCTCGTGCCACTTCCATATCCCCTTCGAGGGAGTGCAGCAGGTTCTGGTAGTGCCGATGGTGTTTTTGGGTTAGAGATCTAACAGTTTATCCACCTGGGTCAGCAAGTTATCGAGTGGATTTCGGCTTGCAGCATACTCAGCGCGCTGCCCAGAGGGCACGAGCCGCGTCGACTTGGTTCAGGCCTCTGATTAATCTGAGGTAGCTGGGCGGTCACCATGGTGGGTGTCGGTCAAGATATCGGTGAAAGCTTGGGATTTTCTGGTCGGATTCACGCACCAGCTGCGTGATGGTAGAGCGGATTTGAGATACTCGTGCTCAGGGCCGTGATGCTGCCCAACAACTGGGAGTTTTCTTTTTGGTGAGCTTCGATATCGGCTGATTATCTGTTGAATCTGGGTTTGGTCGGTGGGTAGGGTTTTTCGCAGTTCCTCAAGTAGTTTCTGGGTTAAGTCATTGACCCCGGCGAGGTCGGCAACTACGGTATCGACTTGGGTATCGGTTTTCGCCAGGGCGCTGTCTATTGTGTTGGCGGCCTGGGTGGCTTTATCTGCCGCCTGGTTCAGCGCGGTGGTGGTGGATTTACCTAAGGTGCTGACCTGAGCTGGAAGGGCATTCACGGCAGTTCGGGCCGAGTTCGTGAGTTGCTCTAAATCCGCCAGCAGGTTTTGGCTGGAAGCGGCAGCCTGGTCAAAGGAAGCCAGAGAGTGGCGGGCCTGCACCACTTTCGCGTGTCCCGTGCTTACCTTCGACCCGGCCTCGTTCAGGAATTCGCCGCGTTGGTAAAGGCCGTATTGGCTTTGGTGATAGCCCCGTTGAGTTCTAAGTGGATTTTCTTGGGTTTTATCGATGATGCTGCTGGCGGCTTCGTCGAGTTTTTCTGCCACGGTTTTGCTGACTACCGAGGCGAAAGAAGCATTGATTCTTTCATCCACCGTAGTTGCTCCGGTGCCGGTGATTTTCGGGGCCACCGCATTGGCTTTCTCGTTTACATAGTACTTGATTTTCGGCGGGTCGATGTGCCCGGAGAGGACAGCGGTGAGGCGCTGGCTAAAAGTCTGGGGGATGATCAGGGCGGCGTAACTCATCGCCGGTGCGTACCTCTTGCAGTGCGGCTGAGGTGACGAGTGCCACCCCATCTGGTCGTTTTCCTTTAGCTGGGCTTCGAGTTGATCGCCGATATTCAGTGTGGTTCCACTGGGTAGCTCAGCGCCCCTATCCGAGTTCGCTACGGCGACGCGGATATGTGAGGTGTTGCCGTAGGGATCCCAGAAACCCACGATGTTGAACCAGGCGTAGAGCGAAGGGATGAAAGACAATCCCACTATAACCACCCAGGCAGCTGGCACCTTGATGAGGCGCAAAAGGTCACGGCGCAGAATCCGCAAGCTGTTGAGCATTTTCTCTCACCTGGTCGGCTAAAGCAGGGGTACAACGGTTGCAACCTTCCCATCATACGCCATCCCCGCCACCACCCGCGCCCCTGCATCGAGCAGGGGAAAGGACGATGCAGAGTCGATCATCGAGCTCGGCCGCCGCACCGCCAGAGGGTTCCGGAACTTCGAGCACTACCGTCTCCGAATGCGCCTCATCACCGGCGGACTCGACACCTCACCCGACACTCAAACCTGAGGAGCCACATAAAGACACCTTTCACTAGGAGGGGGTAAAATAAGAGCGCCCACCGAGAATGGGTAGATGCAAAAATAGTTGATAAAAGCATTCAGCTCTGATTGGCTTCACACCCGCCAAGGAGCCTCAATCTGTTATGCACTTGAAAGGTCTGTGGGCGTTGACCAATTCTGGTCAACGCCCAAAAACAGGAAGAATGACGTTGCGGGGCTAAGGAACGTTAGCCAACCACGCCCCACCGGTCTGGCGAGACATAAAAATCTTAATCGAAGATATTTTTGAATCTCGAGCCTCACTAGTGAAAAGAATCCTCCTTTTCTGTGTAGATTTTGATAGTTAAATCACGGGTTCAATTAACTTCAATCAGCGTGTCTGCAGCAGCTGGATTTCCAAATATCTTGATAAGTTTATCGCGGTCTCCCGCGTTAGCTGCATCAATAACAGATACGGCTAAATTCTTGTGTTCAGGAAAAACAGGTTCTCGCGCCAGTAGCCAGATCGTTAAAATGCCCGCGACGAGAAAAACGCCCGCTAGGACAGCTACTTTCAGATTGATTAGGTTACGTGCGGTAGGCATAGAAAGTGGCTCCCTTCCAGTCAAGAAGAACTTGATTTAGGCTTCGCCTATAACGATTCAAGCTGTGGTATGTAAAATACGGAACATTGTTGTTGAAGTACGAAACCATCATTGTGTGGACTTTTTGGTTTGATCCTCGGCGCTTGACTTGTTCGTCTCCTTGCGCTTGCGGCTCTAAAGCAACTTGGGCATTTGAGGTGCCGTAGCCAAACATTAATGTTAGGCCACCCCTATATCATAAGGTTTCTTGATTTGAACGGTCAAGATCTGACTCTCAACAACTGCTCCATAACCGGATCTGCAGCGTCCTGGGTTTTGTTCCGCTCCTTAAATGGGTGCCAACGCTCCGGCACGAGTTTGATTGTAACTGTTGACCTTCTCTGCTGGGGTCCGGTGTCCGAGTGCTTCGTGTAGCCGACCGCTCTTGGCGCCTTCTTTGGCGCTGTCTGTTATCTTGCCACCTTATGAATCCACCTCCTCAGCTGAGCTTTAGTGTTCAATGAACGCCAGATACTCGCTCGTACTTGTGCAGCATCATATTCTCAACATACTGCTCCATATACTCGCAATCAGGCCTCGCCCTCATCAGTAACAGGAGCATCACCCTGCATCTTCTTGATTCTTGCGTCGTTTATCTCACGGTTGAAGTTGAAGTTTGGGCCTTGCCTCTCGATCTGTTGTTGCGAGGAAGAGATACACGAACTTCGACGTGCCCCTCACGCTTCAGGCTTGTCACATGATCGCTCGCGACGAACTCAAACGGTTCGACACCCGCGAGCTTGAAGCGCAATAATCAGCATTGGCAGGGCAGGGTCTACGCCGCAGCAACTGTCCTTGACGAACTCATCGCGACTAACTCTCGTCAGCCACTCGACCAAGACGACCACCAAACGCGATTTAACGCCCTCGCCGAACGACACGTGCGACTATTAGCCGAACACAAAGCGATCGCGGACCAGATTACTGACCGGCAGACCCGGCGCAAAGCCTACAGAACACTACCAGCAACAACTAGCGAAACTTGGAGACGATGTCGGCGTCGAATACAGCCCGTTCCGCTGGCATACGCTTCGACCACGCCGAAGTCTTAACTGATGACACGATCACCTATATGTTCAGAGAAGGTACTCGCAAAACTGTGCAGCTCTAGCGACACCAAAACACGCGCTGAAAAATGTCGGAGCAGTTTCGTATCATAGAAGTATGAGTTTCACAGCTACCGTCTTGAGAGTTGCTATTGCTTTCACCCTCTGATGTTCAAGATGCCCGCAATGCCGTTGAGAAAGCGCTGCATGATTGGAATGCTGCGAATCTCGCTACCAAGAGGGTCGTCCTACTCCCGTGGCGTTGGGAGACTTCATCCGTTCCGATGCTCGGCGGCCATCCGCAAGAGCTCATCAACAAGCAAGGTATAGATTCAGCCGATATTCTCATCGGGATCTTCGGTAGCAGGCTGGGCGTACCAACGCCAGATGCCGTTTCCGGCACCGTCGAGAAATTGAACGTGCAGCATCAAGCGAGAAACCAGTTCACCTCATTTCTCAACGGCTCCATTGCCGAATGACGTTGATACCCGCCAAATCGATGGATCTGCGAGAGTTTTAAGAGTGAATTCAACAACGTGGCCTCTACGGGGAATTTATGACGCCCGAACAGCTCGGCCATGAAATATGGAAAGCAGTTGGGTATGACGTAGATTCCCTCGAAGCCGAACCCGTGAAAGAGTCGGCCCAAGATTTGGGCGTGGTTCTCAAAGTGCAGTCTCGCGAAGAACGCGAAGCCAAGGGACTCGATAATAAGGAAAATGCAATACAACACTAAACATTGGTACGAAGTTACAAATGTAGGTGATGTTAAGGCAACCAACATGACATTCTCGATGTCCGAAGACACTCAAGGAGTTCGCCTGATTACGCCTGAGAATCCAGTACTCTCAACCAGGCACAACATGGAAAAATCAACGTTAGCTATACGTGGGGCATGACCCAGCCCCACCTGGTCGTTTCATGGGATGAGGATGGCGAACAGAAAGAAGAGACTTTCGACGTCCAATAGAATTCTCGGATCCCCCGTAACCCGAAAACTACCCCCTACGCCGCGAGCGCGTAGGTTGTGCCGATTTGTATCCAATCCGAGCTGTAAGTTTCGAGCACTACGTCGTCAGGCTGGATGTCAACCAAATCACACATAAGGTCAGTGATGTGGCGAGGCGTCAGGATGATGCCCAGCGTCTGCCCATCGCCGCCAGAATAGCTCATGAACTCGCCGTAGAAGCGCCCGATGAAGTCCTCGGAGGTCTTCTGGTACTTGATGTTCTTAAACACATGCTCATAGAGGAACTCCGTATAGAACTTCAGCGGCGTCTTACCCAGCGTGTCGTTTACCTCGTTCAATCTGAAGCTGGTCTGCAAGATGGCGAACTCCGCAAGGAGCTTGTCCTTCTTCGCGTCTGGCCCAACGTTAGAGCGGGTCAGGCGTGTCTTGATAGCGTTCATCAGCTTGTCGCCGTCACGATTATCCGCAATCTGGTCTCCCTGTCAGGGAATCGAGGCTGAATCCCCGTAGTCAAGCTCATCCAACGCCAGCAGAATACCAGCGACAAACCAATGGCTTGTCTTGGTCTTTCAGCGTTCCGTAAGTACGCAGATATTCGTGAGCTCAGCAGCGTCCTGGAGAATCTGTTCCGTCGTCTTTTTCAACATCGGTAGCCTCTTCCAGAACATACCTCGTGTAGTACTCGTTGATGTTGCTCTGCGAGAACCAGACGAACGATTCAATGTCGGGTAACTGCTTTGCAGCTCTCACGGTCATCGACCCAAAGCGAGCGTAATCTTGTGATGCTTCTCATCCCGGACACACCAACAGCAAACACCTTCTTGAAAGAGACAATTCTGGGCGATATGCTCCCATAAAAGTAGCACCGTTGACCGCATAATCGGTCACTGACTTAACTTTCCGTGTCAATCACGCCCTTATCGGTCAAATTGACATGCTTGTCAGCGCCGCCTTATTCTCGATAACCAGCACGAAATCCCGATAACAGCGACGTACTCGGGGTATCCTGCCTGCCTGTTCCTCGCTTCGACGCAGTCTTTAGGGCGTCGTCAATCTCCAACGTATTGCTGCCCTGAGCGTCGAACTTGATACCGCACTCATCAAGCTGCTTAGCGACCCAAAGGTCGGTCTTTACTTCTTTCTTTGCCATTATTACTCAACCCCTGGCATTTTTTCCTCAATCCACTCACGCAGCATCGCTGAGATAGATTTCTCTCTCTGGGCTGCAATGATTTTCAATCTCTTCTTATCCTCTGCTGTCACGGAGAGCGTCAGCTTCGTTCGCCTGACGCTCTCTGACGGCTTTTTGTCGTCTTTCTTGGTCATTTCAAGCTCTCCTACAATAATACGTATTCACGTAATTACGTATTACTGTACAACATTTCACCAGATAAATCAACCATTTACGTGCAGCAAGACCTCTGAAGTCAGGGATTGATATTCTTTCCAGCAAGCACGTAATCAACGCCGGCAAGGCATCTGAGAAATCAGAGCACAGGGAAAAGAGGCAGAAAAATATTTTTAGATGGAGGCTCGCTCCCCCATCCGCACGAATCCTGACACAATTTGACACAGCCGCTGTCAAGCACATACGCCTGAATCTGCTCGTACGTCGGCAAAGGCGGTAGCTGCTTGTCTTTCTTTAGCTCTTTTCACATCTATATCAACGTTGACATACCCCGCGACATTTTTTCGGGTCAGTAAACATACGCACTCCACGTGAGGAGTGTGTGGGAACATGTCGACGATGCGGGCCTGGCGCAGGGAATAGGAAGACAAAGCCTGTAAGTCAGTCGCGAGACTGCGTGGGTTACAAGAGGAATAAATCAGATATTGGCATCGGGAAGACTCCAGCCACCCCCTCAGTTCTGCGCCCAGACCGCGTCGCATGGATTCCAATCACTAGCTGTGGGTAGCAGAAACCGGCTGCTCACGGGCCCAGCGGGTAGCATCCGCCGCTATGAAGTTCAGTTGTGGTTTCGCGGTTAAACCCTGGGCAGCCGGGGCCAGGCCGACTTCCCAATGTGTCTTCGCGGCTTTGGCTGCCTCGATACTGGAAGCAGTTATCTCCACCCGGTAACAGCGCCCCCACCCCCTGACCGCACTGGCCACCCTCGACCACCGCAGCCACCCTCGACCACCGCATGGCCACCCTCGACCACCGCATGGCCACCCTCGACCACCGCATGGCCACCCTGGCCACGGACCTCGAACCCCGCACCACTTTCCTCGAACAGGGCGGTCGCCGCCGCAAAGGCGAAACCCCACACCGCAATAGAGATCCCACACCCTGTTGGGGCCGCAGCTGCCACCCAGTCGTGGGCCTGTCGATAAAGCCCCAGGGCCGCCGCGGTGTTCGTCTGGAAAAACGCGCCGGGAGCCAGCGCCAGATTCGTCCCCAGCCCCGGCATCTCCAGGTGTGAAGTCTGTGACACCAGGATTTCCTCCGGCCCTTCCAAAATCGCGGCGTGCAGGGTTGCAGATTCAGGAAAACACCTTTAGTCCCGCAAGGCCGCACGCAGCTGCCCCAGGTCTTTTTGATACGCCCCAGTGCCGCTGGGGAACGCAGCACCAGGCGCAGCGCCGTCTCGCCGCCCGGATTGCAACTCAGAATCACGCCTTTGAGTTCCCCGCGGTCGCGCTCAATCTGGTAGGGGCGCGCCCCCAAACCCGCCAGCCAGTCGCGCACCACCGGCAGAGCTTGGCGAATCGGGGCTTCGTAGAGCGGACACTGACACAGGTCAACCCCCTTGAGATGGGCTCGTGGGTGCCAGTCCCAGCCGGATGTCGGTCTTCGTCCCGCAAACCGTCATCTTTGCCTTGTTGCGAAAAGCCGGTTTCCGGGGAAGTCAGCGGATTTAGCCAGCGAAAATCCGGGGAAGTACGCGAGGTAGTTACGCCGGCTTGCTCCAGGATCTGCGTGACGCTGGCTTGTTTGCCGCAAACCTGTTGGGGATAGCGAGTTTCCAGCCAGTTACGACCGGCACAAACCCGCTTTCGAAGTATCCGCATTCCACGTCGTGTCCTGCGGTTTCAGGGTTTTGCGCCCGGGTCGAGGGCGGGGTGTCCGGGTGGTCGGGGTGTCCGGGTCGAGGACGGGTGCGGAGGTGGCGGAGAGGGTGGGGATTTTGGTTGGTTGCGGTGGTGGGCGCGGATGTGGCGGGGACTTGTCTTGAGCCTGGTGGCACTGGGGAACAAAAGTCCGTCGAGTTCCAGCAGGTGATTCACTTTGCTGAAACCCAGTCGCTGGGCCACTTTTTCCAGTTGATCCTCGAGGCCATCCAACACGAAATCTTCGGTGCGCCCGCAGTTTCGACACCGCAGATGGTGGTGGTGTTCGAGGCTCTCGCATTCGCGGTAAAGTGCGGTTCCGTCGGGGTTTTAATCGTTTCGAGCACCCCGTCTCCGGCCAAAGGTATTGAGGTTGCGATACACGGTGGCAGGCCGATTTTCGCACCGGTTGCTTGGAGCTTGGCGTAGACCTCGGCGGCGGAGAGGAAATCGGTTTTCCTGGTGCAGGGCACGGTGTACCAGTTCGAGCTGGCGGGTTTTGCGCTGCCGGGACGAGGGAGTGCGTGGGCATGCACCTGGGCAATCGCCGCCGAATCGCGGTGTTCGCAGGCGCTCATCCCCATCCTTTCACTCTTGACCCAGTCATTATAGGCGACGCCACCCGCCGCGACCTGTCCGGGCGAAACCTTGGTCTTCCTCGGGGAACGCAACCTCAGGTCCTCGACCCGGGAACGCAACCTCAGGTCCCTCGACCCGGGAACGCAACCTCAGGTCCTCGACCCGGCATCAGGCCAGCGCCACCACCGCGGCGGAACCGAAACTGAGGTCGACGCTATCCCAGGTCGGGGCGGAAACCGGCGGCGAAGCCTCCACGGAAGCGAGCCATCTGCGTCAGGCCCTCGGCCCCCGAACTCGTACCGTAGGCGGGAGAGGGGACCTGGCGACCCACCTGAGGCACCGGGGCGCAACCCGCCACCGACTTCGCATCCTGCCACGCCTGAAGCTTTGCCTCCGCTACCGCTTGGGCGGGGTGCGTACCCTGGCGCACCAGCTGCATCTGGCGAATCCAGAACTGGCCGTGCTCCACGCGCTTCATCAGGGTCTCGACCTCGGCTTCATCGCGGTTCTGCTTGGCTTTGCGGGCGTTATCCACGTGAATCAAGCCTTGTCGCGCGGCCTTCTCTACGGCTTGGCGGTCGCGGTGCTTTTGGGCTTCCTTGACTTCGCGCAGCTTGTCTTCCGCGCGGCGCTTTTCCTTTACATCCTCGGCTTCGCGCGCGGCCTTTTCGGCGCGCTTCGAGGCTTCTTTCTCGGTTAAGGCAGACTGTTCGGCGCGGAACTGCATGGCTAAAAGCGAGGCCTGGCTGGCTTGCTCGCGCAGCGAAGCGGCGGTTTCGGTGTCTCCCATAGATTCGGCCTGCACGGCTTGCTGGGCCAGCACCGTGGCTTTGGCCTCATAGGAGCGCGCTTTCGCCCCGGCAGCTTGCGGGTCGCGGGCACTTCCCCGACATCAGCGTCGAAACCGCGTTCTTCGCGGGTGCATTCGTAGCTTTGGCGGCTTTTTCGGCCAGTTCCTGGGCTTTTCTCTCGGTTTCGAGACGGAGGTCGAGACGATCTAAAGCGTCCAACACGGCGGTGTTTTCCCGTGTCAGAGTGCCGTTTTCTTTAGCGAAAGCGCGCAGCGAATCACGTTGACGCATCCCTGGCGTCACGTTGCCCCAAGATAGGGTGGTGCCCAAGCTGCCGACCATCGTTGCCCTCCGTGGCATAGTTAGCGAGTCATCTTCCTGACGACAATCATGACTATCGGCATGGGGTGTTCGAATCTGAGGATTTTTCGGGTGTATCAATTCTGAGATTTCTGTGAAAGTCGAAGTAAGGGCGGTATTCGTGGGGAAATGTGTGGAAAGATTGTGGGGGAGAGGTGGGGCAGTGGCGGTTTTGTGGTGGATGGGGTGGCCCAGGTCGAGGTGCGGAGGTGGATGGGGTGGCCCGGTCGAGGTGCGGAGGTGGATGGGGTGGTGAACTTGGGGTGGTCTCGGCGTGTCATTGCGTCCGAACACCTGTTCGATATATGGTTATTCACAGGTGGTCGCCTCGAGGGAGTTATTCACACCCTAAAGTGGAGGCGGTTTTTTGCGTCGCAGGTCCGACGTAGAGTCACCTTGAGGGCCTCGGAGAGGGGCTTCAAAACTAAAGGACCTGTTGTATCAGTGCGACGGAGAGTTGCGAGAGAAAGGCGAATAATGGCTACAGATGAACGCGTAAAAGCGCTAGAGACTGCCCTGGGACAGATCGATAAACAATTTGGCAAGGGCTCAGTGATGCGGCTGGGAGACAACACGGTGAATCATGTCTCCGTTATTCCTACCGGCTCCATCGCCCTGGACGTGGCTTTGGGAATCGGGGGCTTGCCCCGGGGTCGCAGTGTCGAAATCTACGGCCCGGAATCTTCGGGTAAGACTACAGTGGCGCTGCACGCGGTGGCGAATGCCCAGCGCAACGGCGAAATGCGGCTTTCATCGATGCTGAACACGCCTTGGATCCGGTCTACGCGGCAAAGCTCGGGGTGAACATCGATAATCTTTTGGTTTCGCAGCCCGACACCGGGGAACAGGCGCTGGAAATCGCAGATATGTTGATTCGTTCTGGCGGTTTGGACATCATCGTCATCGACTCGGTAGCGGCCCTGGTTCCCAAGGCGGAAATCGAAGGCGACATGGGGGATTCCCACGTGGGTCTGCAGGCCCGTTTGATGAGTCAGGCCCTGCGCAAGATCACCAGGGGCCCTGTCCGCTACCGGCACCACCGCTATCTTCATCAACCAGCTACGTGAAAAGATCGGGGTGTTTTTCGGTTCTCCGGAAACCACCACGGGCGGCAAGGCGCTAAAGTTCTATGCCTCGGTACGCATCGACGTGCGGCGTATCGAAACCCTGAAAGAAGGCGCCAACCCGGTGGGGAACCGCACCCGCGCCAAGATTGTTAAGAACAAGATGGCTCCGCCTTTCCGCCAGGCCGAGTTCGACATCATGTACGGCATGGGGATTTCACGCGAAAGGCGGCTTGATTGACCTGGGTGTGGAATGCGACCTGGTTACCAAATCTGGGGCCTGGTTTACCTACGGGGATACCCAGCTGGGTCAAGGCAAGGAAAATGCGCGTAAATTCCTGGCGAATAACCCCGAACTGGCTAACGAGCTGGAAAACAAGATTTTGATCCATATGGGAGTACGCGAAGACCCCAACGCTGTCCCAGAGGAAAACCAAGACAGCGGCGATATGACTGAGGGGCCGCAAATCGCTTTGGTTATGGATGATGCCCCGGCAGAAAAGGCAGCGTCGAAAAAGGCGCGGAAGGCTTCATGACTCTGCGACTGGTAGACCCCGGCGCTGACGAAGCCGCCGAGGTGGGTTTACAGCTGCTGGATCGACGTGCCGTTACCGAGGCCACCATGCGCGAATATCTGGCGCAGCGTGGTTTCGGTACGGCCGCCATCGAGGACGCCGTGGCGGCTTTCACTGCCCGGGGTTGGCTGGATGACGGAGATTACGCCTGTGAAATGCTGCGTCAATACGCTTTCAAAGCCGGACAGTCCAGGGCCAGACTGCGTGCCCAGATGGAGAAAAAGGGCCTGGATAAATCCCTGATAGAACAGGCTCTATCGCAGCTGGACCAGGACGAGCCGCAATGGGAATACGACAATGCCCGGCGTTTTGCCCTCAGCAAGTACGCGGGTAACTTGAGCGGCTTGGATTTTGGGGACCGGCAGGCAGTGGCCAAATTCCGCCAGAAAATCTGGCGCGGGCTGGCCTCTCGGGGCTTTTGCGTGGAAACTTGCCAGGGCATCGCGATGGAAATCCTCGACCAGGAGACGTGACTTATAGACTGCAGCTATGGATGCTGAATTGACAGATATATCCCCGGATTCGTCTTCTCAGGGGAAGGGGCTGGCACACCTCTTGCTGCAGCAGTGTTCCCGCAGGGGCTGGTCTCTGGGCGTAATCGAGTCCCTGACTGGTGGGGGCTTAGCTGCACAGATCGTTTCTGTGCCCGGTGCCTCCGATGTCTTCCGCGGGGGACTGGTCAGTTACTCGGACCAGGTAAAGATTTCCCTGGCGCATGTAGACCCCCAGTTACTGGCCCTGCAAACTCCTTATTGCGCGGCGGTTGCCCAGCAAATGGCCTTGGGTGCGGCCGAGCTGCTGGAGGTGGACGTGTGTATATCGACCACCGGGGTGGCGGGACCCGGCCCGGACCGAGGTATCGGGGCAGGAACCGTGTATCTGGGATTGGCTTATCCAGGAGTTGAGGGGGTTCCCCAGCGCTGCGCCACCAAGCTGGAAATCACCGGAAGTCGCAACGCGGTACGGAGCCAAAGCATCACCGCGGCCCTGGAATGGGCGCTACAGGTACTGACCGGGCAATAGCGCTCCGTGATGTTATCTTTTGTCCCGCCCCCTTTCGCGGCAAGTGGCACTTTTCCGCCGCAATTATTTAGGGTAGCTTAAGTTAGAGAGTTTTTCTGAAAGAGGCCAGTCTTGAGCAGTCACCCCGAACACCACGAAGCCGACCACGAGCATCATGAATCTGGACACCTGCATCACGCAGAGGCCCACGCCGGTCACCACGGACACCACCACCACGATGTTTCCCAAGTATCGATCAACCGTCTCTGGGTAGTTCTGGGGATTACCTTAGTGGTCTTCCTCGCCGAAGTTATCGGGGCGGTTATCTCTGGTTCTTTGGCCTTGCTGGCCGATGCGGGCCATATGCTGGTGGACTCGGCGGGATTGGCCATTGCCCTGGTGGTGGCGATTATTTCGCGGCGTCCCCGCAGCGACAGATTCACCTGGGGTCTGGCTCGCGGCGAAGTCATCTCCGCCGCTTTCCAAGCCGGTATGTTGGTGATGGTCTGTAGTTCTATCCTCACCGAGGCCTTCGAACGTCTCACCCACCCCACCGACATCGATCCGCTGGTCATGGCGATTTTCGGGCTGGTGGGCTTCTTGGGGAATCTGGCTTCGCTAGTTGCCCTGCTGCTGGTACGCAAAGAAAACCTGAACCTGCGTGCCGCCTTCTTGGAAGTCAGTGCGGATTCCCTGTCCTCGGTGGCGGTTATAGTCGCGGCTGGCATCACCTGGTACAGCGGCGAGACCCGCGTAGACATTTTGCTGTCTTTCCTGATTGCCGCCATTATGGCACCTAGGGCACTTTCCTTGTTGAAGAGTTCAACGGTGATACTCTTGGAGCGCACTCCCCAGGACCTCGATCTGCAAGAAATCCGGGACTACATTATATCCCTGCCGCATGTCTTGGACGTCCACGACCTGCACGTCTCTACCATTTCTTCCAAGCAGCTGGCACTTTCGGCTCACGTCACCATCGAAGATAGCTGCTTTGTGGATCGCCACGCCCTGGAAACCCTGCATACCATCCAGGAATACCTGGTCGCCAGTTTCCCCGTTTCTTTGACGCACTCGACCATACAGATGGATTCTGCGGCGCACCGCGACCACGAAGTCTTGCACCATCCTTGCTGAAACCGCCGTTTCTCAAGGAGCAGGCAGCAAGAAAGCAAGAGGGGCAGGTCAAAACGATGACCTGCCCCTCGAACTCTCAGAGGGAAAAAGACCCTTTCTGCCCAACTTTCGCTGCTAGAAAGCGAGGCTCTCGACTACCAAGCCGACCAAGAAACTTGCAATTTCTTTATCTGTACCGAAAATCCTTAGAAAAGGAATTAGGTAAGGTTAGCCTAACTTAATTCCAGGCTCTATGCAAGCCTTCAGCGTGGCGCCTGCATCTAGACATCCCCGACCCGGCCTCGCCCCGGAGCCGCACCCCGAACCTCGACCCGACCCCTAACCAAACACCCAAAGGCCACCACACCCCAGCTGTTTGGACAGATTCCCCGGCGGCGATATTATATTTAGGTAAGGTAATCCTTATGAAACTGGCAAAGGCGGTATGAAAGATGACGACTCAGAAGGCACAACCCACCACCCAAAAAACCACGCCCGCCACTTCACCACAGGGAGGGTTCTCTCCCCGACATCTGGTAAATATGGGGGTTTTCGCCGCCATCTATGTAGTGATTCTCTTTGCTACGGGGATGCTGGGAATCTTTAATCCCATCGTGCTGTTCCTGGGATGGGCCGTGGGAATTCTCTTGAGCGGTTCCGTGGTGATGCTCTATCTGGTGAAAACCCCAATCTTTGGCTGCATGACCATCCTGGGTGTCCTGGTGGGGCTGATTATGGCGCCGGCCCACGCCTGGTACATCTTGATTGTGGCTCCTTTGCTGGGAGTGCTGGCTGATGTCATTGTACGCGCGGGAAAGTACCGTTCCCGCGGTCTGAATATCTTGGCTTATGCGGTGTTCACTCTGTGGTACATAGTGCCGCTGATCCCCATCACTTTCGCCTCGGAAAGCTACTATCAGGACCTGTCCCAGCGCATGAGCCCCGAGTACTCCGAACAAATGCGGGCCCTGTTCCAGCCCTGGCTGCTGGGAATCTGGGGGGTGTGCTTCTTCTTGCTGGCACTTTTGGGCGCCTGGGTAGGTACCCGCCTGACGGTAAGGCACTTCACCAAAGCGGGAATCGCTTCATGACGCCACCCCAACCCCCTCGATCAATCCAACCCGGTCGAGGCTTCGGTCGGCCCCACTCTTCGCTACCTCACGCGCAGTCCTCGCACCACCCCCCTTAAGGCCTTCAAAGACCGCCACGGGTTGAACCTGGACCCGCGCACCAAGGTTTTGATTCTGATCGCGGTTAACTTCGCCGCTATGGGGCCGGCCTCGTTTACCCGAGTGCAGATCCTCAGTTTGCCGGTGGTGATACTGTTGGCCTTTAACCTGAGTCTGCGTGCCTGGTTGATTTACGTGATAAACCTGCTGGGCTGGTTTGGACTCTATTGGTTGCTGCTGGGAATCGGGGGTTCTTTCGCGGTGGCTTTCTTGGCTTTAATCGGGTATTGGGTCGCGCGCATGATGGTGGTTATCGGCATCGGAACCTGGGTGGTGGTATCCACCCGGCCCTCGGAACTGACCGCCGCGATGTTGCGGCTGCGTTTCCCGCGCGCCGTCGTGGTGCCCGCGGTGGTGATGCTGCGCTTTATCCCCACGGTTTTCCAAGAAATCAAAGCCATCACCGAAGCGCAGCGCCTGCGCGGGGTATTTCCGGGCGCCTGGGGAACCCTGACGCATCCGCTGCGCACGGTCGAGTACCTCTTGGTGCCCTTGCTGTCCCAGACGGCACGCATCTCGGATGACCTCGCGGCTTCCGGGATTGTGCGCGGTTTGGGGCGTCGCGGGCACCACACCTGCGTGACGCGCATCGGCTTTCACTGGATCGACGCCCTGGTTGCCGCACCGATTCTGCTCTATGTTATTGCGCTGACTGCGGGAGTGTGATCCCGAGTGTCAGATCTGCAAAGCCCACCCGTTATCAACCTGCAAGACGCGAGGTTTACGTATGCGAAAACCAGCGAAGCCGCAAGCCCCTACGGCAAACCGGTTGCCGCACCCATCCGGGCCACTTCGGTCAGCGCCCTGCAAGGACTGGATCTGGAATGCCGCCGAGGTACTTTGACCCTGTTGTGCGGTGCTTCGGGCTGCGGGAAATCCACCGTGCTGCGCCTGCTAAACGGCTTGATTCCACACTTTCACCCCGGCGAAGTTACCGGCAGTATCACGGTGGCCGGTAAATCCGTCCCCGATACCCCCATCTCTGCTCTGGGTCAAGATTGCGCCACGGTTTTCCAAAATCCGCGCACCCAGTTCTTTACCTCCGAGGTCCTCTCTGAACTGGCTTTCCGCGGGGAAAACTATGGGTTGGACCCAGAGGTCATCTTAGAAAACGCCACCCAAGCCGCCGCTCGTCTGGGCGTCACGGATCTGCTCGACGCGCGCCTCACTCAGCTTTCGGGCGGACAGCTGCAGAAAATCGCCTGTGCCAGCGCGCTGGCTTCGCGCAACCGCATTCTGCTTTTCGACGAACCCACTTCGAATCTCTCTGCCCAGGCCATCGAAGAATTCACCGCGCTGCTTCGCGAACTCTTGGCCCAGGACTATACCCTGGTGGTGGCGGAACACCGGCTTTACTTTCTGCGAGACCTGGCCGACCAAGTGCTGCTGCTGGAAAACGGCCGGGTCACCAGGCGTTTCACTGGCCAGCAGTTCTTTGCGCTATCTGATGAACAGCGCCGGGAGCTGGGTTTGCGTAAACTTCAGGCTTCGACCCCGGCGGACTTTACCCCTGCCCGCGTCGAGGTCACCCCTCGGGGCGAGGACGGGGTTTTGGTCCGGGGCGAGGACGGGTTGGTGTTGCGTAACCTGAAGTTTGCTTATGGGAAAACCCCGGTTCTCGACATAGAATCGGCGGTGATTCCAGCGGGGAAAATCACGGTTTTGACCGGGGCGAACGGAGCGGGGAAAACCACTTTGGCACGCCTGCTGTGCGGCTTGACCAAACCACAAAAGGACTCGGAAATCATCTTGGCCGGCCAGGCTCGCAAAGCCAAAGAACTCACCCATAGTTCCTATCTGGTGATGCAAGACGTTAACCGCCAGCTCTTCTCTGAATCGGTTGAAACCGAACTGGGAATCGGGGTAAAAGCATCGCTTTGCCCTCAACAGCGTCTCCAAGCCTTGCAAGCCATGGACCTCGAGGACCTCGCCTCCAGACATCCCCTGTCTCTCTCGGGAGGCCAAAAACAGCGTTTGGTGATTGCTTGTGCCATGGTGCAGCAAAAGAGCCTCTATGTTTTCGACGAACCCACTTCCGGGGTGGATTATCGACACCTCCTCTCTATCGCCGCCGAAATCCGTAACTTGGCAGATTCCGGCGCCACCGTCCTCGTCATTACCCACGACCCCGAGTTCATCGAAACCTGCGCGGATTACGTGGCCCAACTGCGGCCACTTTCATCTGGAGATTCGGGGCCCCAGATGCGGCTTTTTAGGGGCATGGCATAGAATATCCCGGTGACTGAAAAGCAAACTCGCAGCTATCTGGTGAAAACTTTGGGATGCCAGATGAACGAACACGACTCGGAGCGAATCGCCGGTCTGCTGGACCAGATGGGATATGTTCCCGTCACCCAGGTTCCCGAACACGCCCAACGCGCTACTCTCGCCGGGGACGGAGGCGCGGACCTCGTCGTTTTAAACACCTGTTCGGTGCGCGAAAATGCCGCGACGAAACTCTATGGGAATCTGGGACAGTTGGCCGATGTGAAGCGGCAGCGCCCCGGCATGATGATTGCAGTGGGTGGATGCTATGCCCAACAGGAAGGTCTGCGGATTTTAGAAAAGGCCCCGTGGGTCGATGCGATTTTCGGCACCCACAACATCGATGTGCTCCCCGCCTTGTTGCGCCGCGCCTCGCACAACCAGAAGCCGCGGTGGAAAGTGCCCGAAACCCTGCAGGTTTTCCCTTCGGTTTTGCCCGCGCACCGCAAACAGATTGCCTCGCAGTGGGTTTCGATTTCGGTGGGTTGCAACAACACCTGTACTTTCTGCATCGTGCCTTCGCTGCGGGGGCAGGAACGTGACCGCAGACCCGCAGAAATCCTGGCCGAGGTCGGGGCGGTGGTAGATTCCGGAGCCATCGAGGTGACGCTGCTGGGGCAAAACGTCAACAGTTACGGAGCTGGCTTTGGCGACCGCGGGGCTTTCGCGAAACTACTGCGCGCCGCAGAAAACCCCGGGGTTGGAACGGCTGCGCTTTACCTCGCCGCACCCCGCCGCCTTCACCCCCGACGTGATCGAGGCCATGGCGCAGACCCCCACGGTGATGCCTTCGCTGCATTTCCCGCTACAGTCCGGTTCGGACCGGATTTTGCGTGAGATGCGGCGTTCCTACCGTTCCGAGCGATTTTTGCGGATTCTGTCTCAGATTCGCCAAGCCATCCCCGAAGTCGCCATCACCACCGACGTGATTGTGGGTTTCCCCGGCGAAACCGAAGCGGACTTTGAAGCTACCCTCGACGTGTTGCGCGAAGCTCGTTTTAGCGCGGCCTTCACCTTTATCTATTCGCGCCGCCCCGGCACTCCGGCGGCGGACCGCGAAGACCAGGTGGATCCCCAGGTGGTGTCCGAGCGCTACCAGCGCCTGCTGCGTCTCCAAGAAGAGATTTCGACTCGCGAAAACGAGGCCTTTGAAGGTCGCGAAGTCGAGGTCCTGGTCGGATGGGAAGGTCGGAAAGACTCCGCTACGCAACGGCTTTCGGGACGCGCCAGGGATAACCGATTGGTGCACTTCGCGGTTCGCGAAGGTGCCAGGTGCGCCCCGATGACTGGTCACCGTCCAGGTTACGCACGGGGCGCCTCACCGCCTGGTGGCTGATTCCGCCTTGGAACCGGGGGAGTTTTCCGGGTACAGCCCACGCGCGCGGGGATTTGTGGCAGGAAAAATGTTGAAAGCTGACTCGGGGGCGGCGGGCGGGAAAAACCCTGTTGGGGATGCCGAAAACGCTGCGTGCCCTGGTTGGCGCAGCCCCTGCGAGGTGAGAGATGATTCTGGCTTTGGTGGGCCCGACGGCCAGCGGAAAAAGCGAGCTGTCGCTGCGGCTGGCCCAGGCGCTGGGCGCGGATGACCAGTTGCGCGCCCGCTTTCGGGGCGGGATAGAGGTTATCAGCGCTGATGCCTTTCAGCTTTATCGCGGTATGGATATCGGCACCGCGAAGGTCACTTTATCCCAGCGTCGCCAGGTGCCTCACCACCAGATCGACCAGTTGTGGCCAGACGAGGAAGCTAGCGTTGCTACCTACCAGGAAAAAGCCCGGGCCGATGTCTTGGAGATTCAGTCGCGACACGCCCTGCCCGTGGTGGTGGGTGGATCGGGGCTGTATGTGCGTGCCTTGCTGGATCAACTAAACTTTCCTCCCACCGACCCCGCGGTGCGCTCCCGCTGGGAAGAGCGCCTCCACGCCGCAGGCCCCCAGGCACTGCACCAGGTTTTGGCCCAGCTGGACCCGCAAGCCGCCTGTGCCATCAACCCGCTCAATGCGCGTCGTCTGGTGCGAGCCCTGGAGGCGATAGAGATTACCGGACAGCCCTTCAGCGCGAATCTGCCCAGCGGGGAATACTGGCAGGCCCAGACCCTGCAGTTCTATGTGACCCGGCCCGCCGCGGAACTGGAGGCGCGCATCGCCATTCGTTCCCAGCTGATGTTCGACCAGGGGCTGATGGATGAATGCCAGGCCCTGCTTGCCGATACCCGCCACCCGCTGGGGCTCACCGCGGCGAAAGCTACGGGGTATTCCCAGGCCATCGCGGTGTTGCGTGGGGAACTAGAAGTAGAACAGGCCGTGGCAGAAACGGCGCTGGCCACCCGGCAGCTGGCTAGGCGCCAGCATAAGTGGTTCAAACGCGACTTGCGGCTGCACTATCTGGAACTGCGCGACCCCAACGCAATCAACGCAACCAACGCAACCCTCCAAACCACCGCGCCCGAAACGGCCTCGACCCCGATGGCCTCGACGGGGGAAGGCACCGCACCCACCGAAAACACCGCGCCCACTACCTACACCCCGGAAGCGGCAGTGGCGCAGATTAGTGCAGTTTTGCGCGAATCCGCTGAGCCAGGTCCTGGGTAGTGTTGACCCCGGACATGATTTCGGTGTCCAGCTGGCAGGGGCTCAGTCCCTCGCCCACCGAAACCAGATAGTCGAATCGCAGGTATGGCAGGGGGTGTTGCCCCAGAATCGAAGCCACCCCCCAGGCCTCCTCGGCGTTGGACTGGTTCACGGCGGCGAAAAGCGGGGGGGAACCCAACTCGGTGGGAGCCTCGATCAAGGTAGAGATCGACATCCAGTTATCGTCTCCGAACAGGCGCACCACCGTGTCCTGCGCGGTGCCCAGCAGACGAAACACGCTGGAGTTGCGCCGGGTGCGCAAACCCAGCCGCGACAGGGATTGTGCGACTTCGGCGGAAGTCACTTCGCGGGTCAGGGAGTTGTCCGAGCCACCGACGGGGGTGCGCAGCAGGTGCTGTTTAGGCAGCAGGTGGTGGTGGAAAAAGTAGCGGTTCGAGGGGCTGGTCCAGTCGAAGTCTGCCTCGAGGCCGAGGGTGAAACGCTCCATCATGATTAGCGCCAACAAAATCCCGGCTTCGAGTTGCTGGGAACCCAGCCCCGCCGCGGTGTGGAGATTCGTCTGGGTGCACAGGTGGTAGTGCCCTTCGTGTTCGAAGCTGATGACTTTTGGCCCCACGCTTTCGCGGTTGTGGTGCGAGACGTAGGGCAAAAGGTCCGGCCCTTGGTCTACGCTGATCACCCCGCGCCACACCGAACGCATCCGAATCGCGTTGGCGCACAGGTCGATGTAGGTGGTGGAGGTCGGGTTCGAAACCATGATGGTGCGACGTGATTCGTAGATATCGACCGCATAGTGCCTCCCCAGGGTGTCCAAGGCATCGCACACGCGGTCGAGCGTCAGCAAGCGGGGGCGTTGCGCGGTCATCTGGGGCATATTTCAATCGTAGTGCCCAGGCGTGGTTTTCGGTGCTGAACTGGGAAGATGTTTTTCTCCGGGTCGAGGTTAGGTGGTTGCGCAGGGGTGTAGGGCAGTGTTCAGGGGCGGGGGTGAAGTTCGAGGATGCGGAAGCCCTTGGAGGAGGCAATCTTTTCGGCCCGCCAGCCGTTTTCATTCAGCCAGCGAGTCAAGGGGTCAGCACCCAAGTTCTTCCCCACAACCAGGTAAGCAGTACCGCTGGGCTTTAGGCGGCTGCGCCAAAAATCCCACATCTGGTGCAGCGCGGTTTTCCCGATGCGCACCGGGGGATTGGACCAGATGACATCGACGCTGGCCACGGGTATCCGGTTGGCCGCCGCTCCCGCCTCCAACACCTCGATGTTCTCCAAGTTATTTACCTGCGCATTGTGACGACACAGCTCCAGCGCCCTTTCGTTTACGTCCACGGCGAAAACCTGGGCCCGCTGACAAGCCTGCGCCAGCACCAAAAGCCAGCGGCCCCTCAACCGCAACCCACGTCAACCAATACGCCGCCGTCCTCGCCCCGGTCGCCGAAAAGCCGTAGGAGGTGCCACCTGTCGCAACAGAACTGGTACCTTTATCAAGCCGTCAGCGGAAAACACCCCCGCGGCGGTGCGAGATCGGAAAAGGGTACCGCCCAGAATCACCTCGAGATCACGGGCGTTTTCAGGGCCCGGCAGGTTGGGCAGCAAAAGTATTGTTGCGACACGGTTTCCTCGGACTTTCCACGCGCTGGCAGGGTACCTACCTAAAAATAAGCGGACACCGAGATAGAAACAACCGCGGTGAGCGCGGCGATGGTTATCCCCAGCATCGCCCGCCCAGAAACTGGGATTCGTGGTAAGAACCCCAGAATCGCGCCGCAGCTAGCCCGGCGGTGGTGATTTCCCCGACCCACGCCAGGGCGGTGGGTAGTTGCAGAGCGCCGGGCAGGATTTGCCCCAGTTGATCCTCGCACTATCACGGAAGTCACCAGCGCGGAGAGCACGAGAAATACATATAGAAGTCTTCGAGGAAGACACCACGCCTTCGGGGAAAGGCACCAGGATGGTGCTCAGCAACAGGATAAGAAAGACACCATGCACAGCACCGCCAGGTTGGCGACGAATCGCAACGTGGTTTGAGTGGCCCTAACCGGGCAGTGAGTTGAGTGGGGTTGGTGGGGTTAGTGGGGTTGGTGGGGTTGGTGGGGTTGGGTGAGTGCGGTGTGGAGCCGGGTTTGGTCCGGGTCGAGGTCCCCTGGCCGAGAGAATCTGCGGTGTGCGGGGACTTTGCGAGTGGAGGCGGTGGGCGAGGACGGAGCGGTGGGCGAGGACAGGCGGTGGGCAGGAAGCAGTTTCTAAAGGAGCAGGGGCGAGTGCCTCACGCAGGGTCTCGAGCACCGGGGGAGTTTTCGGGTTCAGGTCCTCAGGGGAGCCGAATCGAAGGGTCGCGCGCGGCGGCTTCGCGCAGGATTTCTTCGCCCGGACGCCAATCCGGGGTGTTGAACAAGGCGCGGGCAGTGGGACTGGAAGCCGAGTCGCCGGGAGTGGGAACCGGGGCGGTTCGAGGCAGAGATTGGCCGAATCTAGAGGATTTCGCCGCGGAGTCACTATCCGGCGGTGGGCCTCCATTTTCGTTTCGCGGCTTCGCGGTATCCTGATTACTCAAGCCTGGGACCTTCGATTGGGGTTTGGGTGCAGAGATTCTATCTCTAAATAAAAGGGGAGCGGTTTGAGCGCCGAAACACCGAAACAGCCCGGTAGCGAGGCGGATGCTTCGCCTCATTACCAGGAACAGCTGTGGCAAGACCGCTATGCGCTGGGCCGGGTGGAATCCATCGGTTCCGATATTCACGACATCTCCGAGGTCGAATACAGAAGGTCCGCTTGGAGCGCGTGGTGCTGGTGGAATCTACCAGCTGACCCAGACTCAGGCGGAACTTTTCTCTCAGGAGCTTTCCGCCCTGGCGCAAACCGCGGGGGCCACAGTGCTGGCGGGACTGCTGCAACGGCGGGAAAACCCCGACCCGGCAACCTTTTTAGGAAAAGGGAAAGCCCGCGAACTCCACGCCCAGGTAGAGGGCCTTGGGTTGCCGACACCGTCATTGTGGACCACAGGTTAGCCGCCTCGCAGCGTCGCGGTCTGGAAGATGTCGTGAAGGTAAAAGGTGGTGGACCGCACCGCGGTGATCTTGGACATTTTTGCCCAGCACGCCACCTCTCGGGAAGGCAAGGCACAGGTCGAGCTGGCCCAGCTGGAATACCTGCTGCCCCGCCTGCGCGGCTGGGGTGAATCCATGTCCCGACAGGCCGGTGGTCGCGCTGCCGGGGGTGAAGGTATTGGTTCGCGCGGTCCGGGTGAAACCAAGATAGAGCTCGACCGGCGCCGTATCCGCACTCGGATGGCGCGCTTGCGGCGCCTCTTGAAAGATATGGAGCCACAGCGGGAAACCAAGCGTTCGGCCAGACGCGCCGGGGGGATCCCCGCGGTGGCGATCGTGGGTTACACCAACGCCGGGAAATCCTCGCTGCTGAACCGGTTGACCGGAGCCGAAGTCCTGGTACACGACGCCCTTTTCGCGACCCTCGACCCCACGGTGCGTAGATGCAAAACCCCGACTGGGAGGGTCTATACCCTGGCTGACACGGTGGGATTTGTGCGTCGCCTGCCCACGCAGCTCGTAGAGGCATTTCGCTCCACTCTGGAAGAAACCGCCATGGCGGACCTCGTCATCCACGTGGTGGACGGGGCGAATCCTGACCCTCTGGGAGAGGTCGCGGCGGTGGACGAAACCCTGAAAGATATTCCCGGCATGGCGGATATCCCGGTCCTGACCGTGATAAATAAAGTCGACCTCGCCCCGGCACCTACCTTGGCTTTGCTGCGGCACGCGCTTCCTGGTGCCCTCGAGGTTTCCGCCCACAGGACGAAATCTCGCAACTCCAGGAACAGATAGAGTTGCGACTGCCTTCGCCGCGGCAAAAGGTGCGCGTCTTGCTGCACTGGCAAAACCTGGGGCTGCTGGAACGTATCTATCGCGAAGGGCGCCTGATCTCACGCGAAACCCGCACCGAGGGGGAACTCATCGAGGCCTGGGTGGATCCCGGATTGGCGATGCAGCTGCTGGACCAGGACCTGGGGTCAGGACATGACTGATTCGGCGCAACTCTCGCACACCGCCGCGAAGGTGTTTTCAACAGGTGGTGGACCTGCTACAGGGCGATACCCGCCCCGGACAACTGCAGATGGCCTCTGGGGTGCAGTCCGCCCTCGATGACGGCGAAAAACTCTTGGTCCAGGCCGGCACCGGCACCGGGAAATCTCTGGGCTATCTGGTACCTGCTTTGCTCTACGCTATCGAAAACGACACGGTGGTGGTGGTTTCTACCGCCACGCTAACTTTGCAGCAGCAAATCATTACCAAGGACGCCCCTCTGGCGGTAAACGCGATTGAAAAGGTCTTGGGGGTGGCGCCTCGAGTAGAGGTCCTCAAGGGCTGGTCGAACTATGTGTGTCTGCATAAACTCAACGGGGGATATGCCGGGGCTAATGACGACCTCTTCGCCACGATAGAAGACACTAAACGCCAAGAATTCATGGCGGGTCTGGCGGGTGGAGGCCGTGGCAAGGGCAGTTACGTCGCTCAAACCAAGCGACTCTATAAGTGGGCTCACGAAACCACCACCGGAGACCAGGACGATGCCCCGCGCAACATCGATAGCCGCACCTGGAAACAAGTTTCGATTTCCTCCCGGGAATGTATAGGGGAAAAATTCTCCTTCCGCAATGAATGCTTTCAGGTGCGGGCCGGGATAAAAGCCCAAAGTGCCCGTGTGGGTGGTTACGAATCACGCCATGTTGGGGATCGCGGCGGCCGGGCACCAAAACCCCCTGCCGGAATTCGATGCCTTGATTATCGACGAGGCCCACGACTTGGTGGATCGGGTTCGCTCCCAAGCCAGTGCGGAACTCAGCGCTGCTATGGTCAGTGCGGCGGGAAACATCGCCCAGCGGCTTTCTCTGCAAGGCGCCGAGGACCTGATTGTCCAGGGTCTGGAACTGCAACAAGCCTTGCAAGCTCTGCCGGATCGGCGCTATGAAACTTTGCCCCCTGCCCTGGTGGGGATTCGGGAACTCACCATGACGGCGCTGCGCGCAGCCTTGCGTTCTGTAGGGGAAAAGTCGCCCGGCTCGGGCACCAAGCAGGCCGACCAGGTGGCCCTGGCCAAAGGCAGCTTATCGGATCTGCTCGACACCCTAGAGGCCCTGAAACCTGATTCTATAGAGTCGGGCTATACCGTGGCGTGGGTTTCGCGGGGGCGTGAGGGGACTCCGAACCGCGGCTATATACCGCCCCCCTGGATGTGTCGACCAGTTTGGCACATTCTCTGTGGGAGGAACGAACCGTGGTGGCGACTTCGGCCACGTTGAAGCTGGGGGGCAGTTTCTCTCATATCGCCAGGGACATCGGCTTAATCTGTGCTCCGCCCGCCCAGTGCCTCGACGTGGGTACGCCTTTCGACCCGGCGAAACAAGGCATCATCTACATGGCCTCGGATTTACCCGCCCCGGACGAGAGAGTACCCGTGGGAGATTTTACGGGACCGGCTGGTGGAACTGGTACAGGCCAGTGACGGGGAACCCTGGGGTTGTTTTCTTCCCGCGCCAAAGCTGGGGGCCGCCGCTCAGGTGTTGCGGGAACGCACCGGTTGCCGATTTTTGCTACGGGGAAGGCACCATCGGTGGTTTTGGTCCAAGAAGATGCGCGAGGACCCCAGGGCCTGTCTGCTGGGAACCCCTGTCGCTGTGGCGGGGGTGGACCTGCCGGGACAGACCTGTAGACTGGTGGTGATTGACCGCATTTCCTTTTCCGGTGCCAGCTGATCCCTTGATAGAAGGCGCGCGGTGCGGCGGTGAGGAGCGCCTGGGAGGCAATGACTTCATGCAAGTATCGGTGACTCACGCAGCCCTGTTGATGGCGCAAGGTTCAGGGACGCCTATTGCGCACCGCCGCGGATCGCAGGGGTGGTGGCGGTGCTGGATTCGCGACTGGCCACCCAAGCCCTGCAGGAGAATTCATGCGTGACTCGATGCTGCCGATGTGGCCCACCACCAACACCGCGGTGGTGCTGAATTCTTTGCGTAACCTCAGCGCGCAACTCGAAGCGGACAGCTCAACAGCAGACGCCGCATCCCCGGACGCGGGCGCGCACCACACAACACCCAAAGACGCAGGCGAAGAAACCACAAAAGATCCGGCCTAGGGAGGTGGTTACTACGAGGCGCGAATCACCGTGACGATTTTGCCCAAGATAACCGCGCAGTTGCCTGGAATCGGGGCATAGTTCGGGTTGTGTGGCAGCAACCACACCTGTCCTTCGCGACGCGAATATTCCTTTACCGTGGCTTCACCATCTATCATAGCGGCGATGATTTCACCGTTCTGCGCTTCGTTCTGGCGGCGCGCACCGCCGAGTCTCCGTCACAGATAGCGGCATCAATCATGGAGTCACCGTGGACTTCCAGCATAAAGAGTTCCCCGTTACCGGTAAATCGACGCGGCAAGGTAAAGGTGTCCTCTACCATCTCTTCGGCGGTGATAGGCACCCCCGCTGCGATGCGGCCCACCAGTGGTACCGGGGTGGTTTTCCCGGTGTCGGCAAAGCTGACGGGGATCGAGGTGACTGTGGCGGGGGGAGTGTCTGTCGGGTTCTGTGCAGCTATGGGTTGTGCCCCTTCGGGAAGCTTTACGAATTCGAGGGCACAGGGGTTGATTAGGGACACGACGCAGATAGCCCTTTTCAATCAAGACTTCGGTGGTGCTGCACCGAGGAGGGGGAAGACAACTGCATTGCCGCGGCCAGTTCCCTCACCGAGGGAGGGTAGCTGAGTTCCGTGCTGAGACGGTAGAGAGTCTGGAGGACTTCGGCTTGTCTCTTGGTGAGCTTAGTCATGGCTGTTCCCTTCCCGGCCTATGAATTGGCCCCGAAAATTTGGAGCCGATTTTTCATTTCTGGGCACTTTGGCATCGTAGTGAGTGCGGTGCGAAGCCTCCCGAAAACATATTCGCACAAATGTTCGAGTTTTGGGATGACAACTCGCCGCAGACGGTATATATTATATGTACAGATGTTCGAACGAACAAGTGTTCGAAAGGAAGGAAGATTGAAATGACTGCGGTTTTAGCCCCCGTTTACAAGGATTCTGCCCCTCAAGGGCACGCGGTATCCACTCCGCAGTTGCGCCTGGTACACAACAGCGAGCCATCGCCTCTTCCCCCTCCGGCCGAAAATCGACTGAACCTCCTCCAGGAACTACGCGATTTGGCACCCAGCCACCCCGCGCTGCGTCCCTACTCCACTCCGCACGCCACAGCCGTGTCCAGCCGGGCATACCGTTTCGATCTGGAAAGTTGTTGCAGGTGGCACTCTTTGCGTTGGCGGCACTCGCGGTGGTTTTCGTTGGGATGCTGGTGGGCGCGTGGTTGGGTCCCGATATAGCCCAGGCGGTAGATTACCTGGTGCACACGGTGCTGCCGGGGGACACTCTGTGGTCCGTTGCCCAGGCCAATGCCGGCGCACTGCCTACCGATGAAATCTTTCCAGACTGGTGAGTCTCAATGACCTCGATGCGGCCTCGGTCTTGCAATCGGGACAGCAAATCTTGGTCCCGGTTTTCTGAGCCGGGGCTGGGGACATGTCTTTGACTCTGGCCCTGGGTTTGCCAAAGCCCCGGAATTGGCCTTACTGTAAGAGCACTACTGCTTCCGAGAAAGGCCGATTTTTGCACTGCCCTTTTTGCCACCACGACGATTCTCGGGTGGTCGATTCTCGTACCTCAGATGACGGCAGCAGCATTCGTCGCCGACGCGAATGCCCGAACTGCGGGGACGCTTTACCACTCTGGAAACCACTTTGCTCCTGGTAAAGAAACGATCCGGCGTCACAGAGCCCTTCTCTCGGGAAAAAGGTCATCGACGGCATGTCTAAGGCAGTACGGAGCCGACCCATCACTGCTTCGCAGCTGGCTTTGGTAGCCCAAGGGGTAGAAGAAACCCTGCGCCAGCGTGGCACCGCCATAGTCAATTCCGAAGATGTCGGCAAAGCTATCCTCGAACCTCTCAAAAAGCTCGACGAAGTGGCCTATTTGCGTTTCGCCTCAGTGTACTCTGACTTCAACTCTCTAGAGACTTCGAACGCGCCATCGCTTCGCTCAGAATTAATCACCTGATCAGGGTTCGCCATCGCTTTCGCGCACCAGGCGACGCTGCAACTTCCCCATGGCGTTTTTCTCGAGGGCACTGGATAAGACACGGAACGAGGCAGGGGCGTATCGCGGTGGGCGCTCTAAGACCCAGGCGTGAATCTTTTTCAGATCTAGGGGAGGCCCCGGGCTTGAGCACAATCAGCGGCGTGAACCTGTTCCCCGCAGGGCCCAGATCAGTCATATCAGGAATCCCCACCACCGCAACTTCCTGCACCTGGGGCATCTCTGCGATGGCGGCCTCGACCACCGAAGGATGAACATTAAAACCAGAGATAATGATGAGTTCCTTGCGCCGGTCACTCATCTTCAGTAGCCTTCGTTTTTCTTCTACTAAATCCCGGTGCGCAACCAGCCGTCCGGGTGAATAACTCGTCGGTTTCGGCCTGGTCGCGCCAATACCCGAGGAACAACCCGGGCCCTTGACCTACAGTTCGCCCACCTCGCCAGGGTGACATCCACCAGGTTTTCCGGGTCAGCCACGCGCACCTGGATAGAGGGAAAAGCGATACCCATATGCCCCAAGCGACGCTCGGCACCCATGGGTGAACCCAGGACGGTGGGGAGGTTTCGGACATCCCGCAGCCCTCGATGATCTTTCCGCCGGTAACTCCCTCCCCAGGTTTTGGCCAGTTCTTGTTTCAGCAGCATCGCCCGGAGATAGCGTAGCTAAAGGAACTTAAGTCAATCTTGGGATTCTCTATCGCGGCTTTGGCTGGGCGGTCGAAAATCAGGGGGACCGCCACGATGAAGCTTCCGGGACGACGCTTCTGTGCAGCCAGCACCGCTCCCAGTTGGAACTTCGGGGAACAGCACTGGCGGTACCACCCAAACCGATGCAACCGTTCGGGAAGCGTCAGAACCGAAGGCGTGGAAGAAAGGCAACACGCAGTACCAAGTTTCTTTGCCTTCGCGCAGCTTCGTCACCCAAGACACATTCGCCGCCAGATTCGTCGCAAGTTACGGTTAGTCAAAATCACCGCTTTGGGTTTCCCGGTGGTTTCCACCGGTGTACAGCTAACACCGCGGGCAAAGTCCGGGTCAATGCGGGTGATGTGGTTATAGGGCTTGTCCTGGTGCTTCAACAACTCGTTGAAAATCCTCAAGGCCTTCCTTGGGGTGCAAATCCAGCATCTGGTCGCGCGTTTCCCGGGCCTTCTTTACCGGCAGGCGCAGCGCCGGGCGGTTGTACCACGGCAGAGCCTTAGTCATATCGACCGAAAATCAGAGACACCCCTGAGGGGCTTTGGCTACCGGCTCGATGTTGGGCGATCTTTTGCCACCAGCGCCACCACGGGTTCGGCGTTCTCGAGCTGCCACTTCAGTTCGGCAGGAGCCGCCATCGGGTTGTGCAGCACCGCCACCGCGCCCAACTGCCAGCAGGCATAGAGCGCGAAAACCATCTGGGGGCAGTTGGGTAACACCACAGAGACCCGCGAACCGCGTTCGATGCCTTTGTCTCGCAGCAAGGCGGCGGTGTACTGGACCTGTTCCACGAGGTGGCGGTAAGTCCAGGTCGCCCCAGAAGAAATCAATCGCCACCCGCCTGGGATACTTGTTGGAAAATCCGTCGCAACACGTCGATTAACAGCTGGTCGGTTACGAGGGAATCTGTGGGGGGCACATCAGGGGTTAGCTAGGGACCGCATCCGCTTAGTCATCTCTGATTCTTGTTCCGGAGGGGTGTGCACATAGCGTGGCAGGTGAATCCCTGCGTCCGGAGCCAAAGGCAGCAGATCTATCGCTTCACTCAAAGCGGGTCCTTCCTGTAATCAGGGTCACCCCACCGACCCCGGTTCGGGGGCGAACAGCCCTAAAATCATGTGTTTAGACTAAATTTACAGTTGACCGATTGTTCCGGTGTCGCGAGGGGAATGCGTCAGAATCCATCGGCATGACGCGCAGTCTAATCGTCAGAGTCAAGGCGAGATATCGCCTCGACGGCCTGGGTGGGCAGCTGGGAAGAGATATCGCCCAACACTAGCCTACTTCCCCCGAGGTTGCCCAGAATCTGGCCCTCGACATTCGCCCAGTTTCAGCCATGATCTGGTTTACCTTCGCCATCACACCGGGGGTGTTTTTGGTGAATCAGCGCCATGCGGTACCGGGTCCCAGCGGTAGGAGCCATCGCCAGGTTCGGCATATTCACACTCATCACGGTTTCCCCGTCGCCCGCAGGAAACCAGTTTGTCCGAGACGAAACGCCCGATGTCTTCTTGGGCTTCAGGGTGGATCCCCCGATATGCGGGGTCAAAATGGTGTTGGAGCTTACCTACCAGGGGAGACACGAAGGGCTCGCCGTTCTTGTTGGGTTCTTCAGGGAAGACGTCCACCGCGCAACCCCCAGGTGACCCGAATCCAAGGCCTCGGCCAAAGCATCCACATCCACCACGAAACCGCGCGACAGGTTGATCAGTTTGAGACCCGGGCTTCATCATCGCCAGCTGCGTTGCCCCGAACATCCCGGCATTCGAGGCCCGCCCATCTACGTGCAGCGACACAAAGTCCGCGTCACGCACAGCTTCTTCAAAGAATCACGATTGACGGGCATTGCCGATCGGCGCTGCGCGCCAAATCATAGAACTGGACTTTCATCCCCATCGCCTCGGCCAGAATCGACAGCTGCGTGCCGGTGAGAGTGCCGATAATCCCCAGGGTCTTGCCGCGCACCTCGTGGGAGCCTTTGGCGGTTTTCTGCCATTCCCCGTGATGCATGTCGTGGTTACGCACCGGGATCTGGCGAGCCAGGAGAATAATCTCGCCGATAGCCAGCTCTGCCACGGAACGCGTATTGGAATAGGGCGCGTTGAACACCGCCACTCCGTGTTTGGCGGCGGACTTCAGATCGACTTGGTTGGTGCCGATGCAATGGGTCCCCACCGCCTCCAGTTGCGGACACTGTTCGAAAACCCGCTGCGTCAGGTTCGTCTTGGAACGAATCCCCAGCAAATCAAAGCCCTGTGCGGCTTTGATGACATCGGCTTCGTCCAGCGCGCCTTTGATGCGCACCACCTCGATGCCTTGGGCTTCGAACACCGGGTTAGCGGAAACATGGGGATCTTCAAGGAGCAGTACTTTGGTCATGGCTTCATCCCTATCGCGAAAAATCACAGCCCAGATTCCAGGGCCTGCGGGCATTCCGCCGGCAACTCCAGCTGTGTCACCACGTGGAGGCGCTTGGTGGGGCGGGTCAGCGCCACGCATAGGTCGCCCACGGATTCCTGCGCGAAACGCCCGGGGTCTAACAAAATCACCACGTCGAACTCCAGCCCTTTCGCGCTCTTGGCATCCAGATAGCAGCACTGGTCCTCGATCGGGTCACTCTGTTTCCAGTCCCAGCGCGCGAGCCAGCGGTCTCCCACAGGGGCTAATAACTGCAATTTTCCCCGAGCCTTGCCCCAAGTCTTGCTCCAGGCGCGAGACTTCTCAGCCTAACACCGCACCAACGGCCGCAGCCATACTCCTGTCCTCGCCGAGGGTCGTCGTTTACGTTACTGGTGCCGTCTCCCCCTTCGAGGTCCTCGCCACGGGTGGGTGCACAAGGCAGGCGCGTCACCTGGTAGCGAGTCAGCAGCCTCTCGCGCCAGTGGTCGCCACCGGCGAGACCTCGCCGTGGGCAGCCAAGACCTGCTGGGCTATCTCCATTAAGGACCTGGGGGTGCGGTAGTTAATGGTCAAAGTCTCCATAACCGGAGTGGCGCGGGTAGCAGGACCTAAAAGCTGCTCCCAGGTGGCGTGGTTAGGACGCGAAGATTGATTCACGTCACCGACGATGGTGAAGGAGCGCGAAGGGCGGCGACGCAGCAGCAGGTGCCACTGCATCGCAGTGAGCTCTTGGGCCTCATCCACCACGACGTGGCCCGTACGCAGGATCGATCCGCGCGGGCGCCTGCGCCGAGGGGCGACAGCTCGGTATGACCGCGCGAAAAATCGGCCAGCATCCTGGCATTGACCAGAGCCTCCGCCCAGTTGCATGGATTCGATCGCCTCCGCGGCCTGGGCGATTTCTCGCGATTCGCGCTCGCGCCGGGCCGCTGCCTGGTCATTGACCTCGGGGGAGGGGCCCAACAGTTCAGCCAGCTCATCAAGAATCGGCACATCGGCATCGGTGAAGAGCTGGCCTTTGGGACGGTACAGCGCCTGGATTTCAGCGGGGCTAAACAGGGTCTTGGGCCAGGCGACTCAGGTAAGCAGGATAGGCATAGAGCCGTTCCAAGAGCTGGGTCAGGGGTGGCCGGCAGGAAAAAAACGCGTTGAGGCGCGGCGCACCGTAGGGGGACTGGCGGATTTCTTCGCTCATCCAGGCTTCGTCTTCAGGATGGGGTTTTCCCCGGCATAGAGCCTGGTCAGTTCCCGCACCAGTTGGCGTGCGTATCCCATCCACCTGGCATTGTGCCCCATCCCCGCATGTTCCCCCGCCTCGATGGCTTCGCGCACACTGTGGGCGCTCAGATTCAACTTCACGTGGTCAGCTGCAGCTCCACATCGCGTCTGGGCGGACGCCGCAGGTCCGCCACCGCGCGTTTACCACTCGACCCAGCGCATATCGCCTTTCAGGTCAATCAGCCCCGGTGCTTCTGCCACCGTATGCAGCCCTGGATAGCGCTGACCAATAGTCAGATTCACCACGCGGTTTCCCCCAGCGCGGGCAGCACCCTTTCGATATAGCGCAGGAACACCTTGCTGGGTCCCACCACCAGCACTCCCTGGACTCCAGCTGTTCGCGATGGGCATAGAGCAGATAGGGCCGCCCGGTGCAGCGCCACCGCGGTTTTCCCAGTACCCGGCCGCCCTGCACCACCAGAAAAAGCATTGAGATCGGTACGAATCACCCGGTCCTGTTCGGCCTGAATCGTGGAAACAATGTCGGACATGTGCCCGTCTCTGGCGCTGGACGAGTGCCGCCATCAACGCGCCTTCGCCCTGCAGCCCGGCACTGTCCTGGGCAGCGCTGGGATCAGCAGTTCGTCTTCTACCGCCGACGCGCCGCAGCTCGGTAGTGATGTGGCGCCGGCGTCACCCCCAGGTTATGTCGGGCCGTGGCTTGGTAAAAGGCCTGGGCCGCCGGTGCGCGCCAATCCACCAACACCTGATGTGACAGGGTTTCGCCTAAGCTGTCTTCCCTACCGTTCCCCTGGGGTTTCGCCGGTTCGAGGTTCGGTTCGAGGTCTTGCGGGTGGTGGGTGGTAGAGGTGGGGGTTTCCTCGCGCAGCCCTATCCTCCCGATGTGGTAGTGCTGGGCCTGCGCGGACTTTTCCCCGACTTCGAGACTGCCGAAAACCAAGTGGTTCTCTACACTCTCTAGACGCGCCGCGTTATCGCCATAGTGCGCCGCCAAGGCGTCACGATCTGCCCGGGCCGAAGGGTTCGAAACCATCTCGGCTACAACTTTGGCCTGTTCACCGCGATAGAATGCGCGCTGTGCGTCAAGTAGCCGGTAAGCATAGTCAACAAAGCGCTGTTCGCTTTGGATCTCAGAGTTATTCCCAGAGTTTTGACTCGGTTTCGAATCGTCTACCATGGCCTCTCCCGCTTGAAAACTGGGTATCAATTATGCCCCCATCTGGCTGTGAGAGCGAATCTGTGCTGGGGCTTGTAGACTAGAAGTAAAACCAGAGGGGAGATTATGACTGCAGCAGATTCTTTTGTTGTTACCGGACGCAAACTTAGAGTTTAGCGCCGAGGTGATGCTGCATCATCTCCACGGTGCTATGGACGCGGGTCGGGCCGGTCGCGGAGTTATCGAGCATTTGCTCGAAACTCTGCCGGCAAAGAACATCGCAACTTTCGACTCAGACCAGCTTTTGGATTTCCGCTCCCATCGTCCCTGGCTCAGTTTCAGCGACTGGAAGTTCACCGAGGTAGAGATGCCCGAAATCCGCCTGGACCTCCTCAGTGATGACAAAGACCGTAATTTCTTGGTGCTGCACGGACCGGAACCCGATATTTGCTGGAATGGTTTTGTCGACACGGTTTTGGCCCTGGCGAAATCTCTGGGGGTAAAGAAAATGCTGGGGGTAACCGGACTTCCCGGCGCGGTACCCCATACCCGACCACTCCGGTGCACCTGCACGGGCACCGAGCCGCCGAACTGCCCCAGCAACCCGTCATGCACGGCGAGATGATGGTGCCCGCGGGCATGGACCAGTTGCTAGAGTATTCCCTGGGACAAGCCGGGATCGAAACTTTCGGCATCATCGCCGCGGTTCCCTACTATCTGATAGAGGGAGATTACCCCCCGGCCGCAGCAGCTTTGCTGCGCGCCGTGATACAACAAACCGGTTTGGAACTGCCTACCGGAGACGTAGAAGCTGCCTCGGCCCAGACCCTGACACAGATCAACCAGATGGTAGAGGCTGTGCCCGAAGCCGAACAGATTGTGCAGACTCTCGAAGAACACTTTGACCAAGCTGAACCAACTGCCCTGGTAGAGCCCAAACAGGGAACCTTTACCCACTGCCGACGAGTTAGGCGCGCGGCTGGAAAGAATTCCTGGCGCGCAATGACCGCCTGTCTCGCGGGGTGCAACTGGGTCGCATGGACACGGATTTCCAGCGTAAATCTCCCGGTGATATTTCTTCGCTGCGCGAAACTCCCTACGAGCGTCGCGACCGCGGAACCCCCCAGGTCCCGCCGCGCCCTCGCGGTCGTCATCGCGCCGAGGATTAACGAAAACTCGCGCCTGTTCGGCGCGAGCTATGCAGCTCAAACCAGTCAGCAACCCGATTGTGCCGGGCGGTTTCAGTGTTCCGTGCGGCGCCGGTCCCACTTATCTTCTTGGCGCTGCATAAAGGAAGCTTTTTGGGAGGGACGTGACTTGGCAGTTTTGGCCCCGTAGGCACCTGAGGTGGGAGATTTCTTGGTCATGATGATGCCGAAAATCGTCAGCATTCCGATAACCATCAAGATGAATCCCACCACACCCACAGCGGAACCAACAAGTTGCAAGCTGCCCAGCTGGGGAGTGAGGAACAAGCCGGTCAGCAAAGTACAAACCCCCAACAGCAGTAAGATCACGCCCAGGGCAACTTGGCGTGGGCGGGAGCGGCCACCCGGACCGGAACGCATCCGGCCGGCCAGATGCGGATCTTCGTCGGAGAGGTGTTCTTCCATCTGCGCCAAAACTTGGAGCTCGTAATCGGACAGAGCCATAAATCCTCCTTCGGCGCGAAATTTAGTGGAAACGCTTACAACACTAATTTAACCGTGTTTAATTAAGGTATGCAAGCGCTGACGCTGGGAATGTGGTGGATAGCAACACTGATTGTGGCTATCTGGTTGGTTTGGCGTGCCCGGCCCCAACACCCGACACGGCGCTATCGCACTCACGTCTTCATCAAACACGTCGAGGACTTGAGCCCAGACGATGTTTTGCGCACGGCGCCCTACGAAGTCACTTTGCTGATACCTTCCCTGGACAACCACGGGGAGCCAAAACTGTCTATCATCAACTCACCGTGACTCCACCTGACCTGCCGGTGGGGCACGCCCGCGAAGCGCAACGCAACAAAAGCTATCTGGATGCCTGGGCCGCGATTGGTGACCCCAGTGACCTGGTGTTTCACCGCCCCGGATTGTGGCGGATAGAACTCTTGGCCCAGGCCGGTCTGGTGCTATTCGCCCAGTTCGTCATGGCCGGAGCCGGTTTCTTGAACTGGAAAGTGGTGATGACTTCCAGCCCTTCACTGGTTTTCGTCTTCGCCCCTACCATGGCGGTGATTGCCTATGTTTTTGCCCTGGCGTTGTGGCGGGCTGGGCGCGAAGCCCTGGGACTGATTCGACTCAGTGCGAAACCAGTCACGGTTCCCGCCCGCATCACCGGGGTGCGACAAGTCGTGGGGATGCGTCCCGGACACGCCACCGCCTTCGAGGTTTCACTGATGTGGGCACCCCTCGATATGCCGGTCAGTTCGGGGTGATTCGCCTCAGTTCCACGCGTCGCTCCACCCGAATCCTGCTGCACAAACTCCTGGAAACCCAACTCCAAGAAGAAGTCGCGGGAAAGCTGCGGGTCCGCGGGGAACCTCCCGCCCCACCCCAGGCCCGCGCCGCCGTCACGGTACTGAACACACCCCAAGGCCCCCACTACCGTCAAGATCACCGCACTTCCCCCACCGACCCGCGCCACGACCCTCGACCCGAGAAAGTACGTAAAGCCGCCAAACGGGCCCGGGAAAAGCGCGAGGCACAACTGCAGGCGCAACGTGAGGCCCATGAAAAGTCCACCGCGCAGGCCCGCATCGAAGCGGCTTCCCCCGCGCAGCAGGGAGGTTGGGACGAGGCACTGCAAGAAGTCGTCCAGGCTGGGCCGCGCGCCTGGTACTATCCCCTCAACCCGGGGCGGGTGCACCTGGTAGGTTTCAGTGGCAGCCGTGCCCACCTGCTGCAGATGTGGGGTCGCTTGCTGATGTGGGCGGGAATCGCCTTGTTGATGGGACTGGCTTTCGCCCAGTGGGCCGTGCTGTACCCCGAAGTGATGTTCCCCAACCACCAGGTCCCACCCGATACGCAGATGCCGTTGGGAAGGTGGGAATAGCCAGGTGCTTCCAAAGCCCAAAAACCCCAAATCAGAAACTATTGTGGCCAGCCCGTGGGCTGAGTATATTGAGAAGCGAAAGCACCCCGGAACCCAAAGAACAGGACAGGGAATGGAAACTGCGGAAAAACTGCCGATCCCGATCGCCATCGTCGACGATCACCAGGTGATTTCCCTGGGGCTGGAAGCCTATGCGGAACAATGTCAGGATCTGGAGATGATTGGGTGGTACCCCACGGTGGATGCCCCTGCGCGAAGCGGTGGATCATTCGATTCAAAAAGGAACTGATTGTGGTGCTGGATCTGCGTCTCGACGACGGCTCCACTGTCAGCGGCAACGTCGAAAAGCTGCGCGAGGTCTGCCGCGGCGTAGTGGTCTACACCTCCGGAGAGGATCGCTATCTGATTCGGCAGGCCTGCGAAGCCGGCGCCTATGCGGTGGTGCATAAATCCGACAGTCTGGACGTGCTGGCCAATGCGATTCGCGGCGTGGCCAACGGCACTTTGGAGCCTTCGGTAGAGTGGGCCGGGGTGGTGGATTCCGATATGGACTTCATCCAAGAACTCACCAGTACCGAACGTGAAATCCTGGCGCTCTATGCCGCGGGAGAAACCGCCGCGGCGGTGGCGCACCACCTAAATATCTCCCAACACACCGTCAACACCTACGTGCGCAAAATCCGCAGTCGCTATGAATCCATCGGGCGCACCGCGGATTCCCGGGTAGACCTGTATAAACTGGCCCTTGAAGACGGTTTGATTCCGCGCGAAAACCTCTGAAGCCGAAACCTCCTCCATTGTCGCCTCTACCCGCCCCCGCCACGCACCTGGTCCTCTATGACCGCGACCTGAACCTCGACCAGGAAAACCTCGACGGCGCCCTCGACCTGCGCAAAGACCGCGTGGCGGAACTGCTGTCGCTGCGCGCCTACGTGACGCGCTGGGTGTGGCTGATGATTCTGCTGGTCGGGGCAGTGGTGATGTTGATCATCGCCCCGGAAACCATCCGACAAATCCAGCTCCAACCCCAGCGCATCAGCTGGCTGGTGACTTTCCCCGTGGCGCTGTCCTATGTGGTGAGTCTGCCCCTGGTTCTCTACCTGCAACTCTATGTGCGCTGGTTGGAAAAGGGGCGGATTTCCCTGGAAAATACCCGGGCCTGGGCCTGGGCCCTGCGTTTCCAAGCGGTGGCTAACGAAATCGTGCGCTTCAACGCGCTGATGCTGCTGTTCTATAACGTGGTGCCGCTGCTCTACATGGCGCTGGGCCAGCACTATTCCCTGTTGCTGGAGGAAAACAAGCTCTATCGCTATGTTCCCCAGATGTTCATCCTCTATACCCCCACCCTGATGGCGCTGTTCCTGCCTTTCGGCGCGGCGGTGGCGATCGGGCTGGCGCAGAACCTCTTGGCGGTTCCGGTGGCCCTGTCCGTGGCGGGGGATTCCTTGGATTCGGCCCTGGTGGATGCGGTGCACAACAGTTTCTTGGTGGTGCTGATCGTGTTGTTGATCAAGGTGCTGCTGGAGTACGCCGACCGCGTCGATTCCCAAAACACCGCCATCTACCGCACCCAGCTGCTGAGCTACCAGCTGCAGCTAGAGGACAAGGAACGCGAAACCCTCAACGCCTTGGTGCACGACAAGGTGATATCGGCCCTGGTCACGGCCTTGAATCCCTTGGTGGCCCCCCAGACGGCCGCGGATAACGCCGCTCAATCCCAGCGCCTACTCTCTCAAGTTGCCGCTGATTCCCCCACCAAGGTCGAGAATCTGGACAACATCGGCCAGTTCATCGAACTGTGCGTGCACCGCGCCACCCACATTTTGGCTTCCCATTCCCAGGACTACCGCTTTGAACTGGAGGTTTTGGGGTGGACTTTCCGCGGTCGCGGGGCGGGGAAGGAGAAAGCCGGGTCGAGGACGGTGTGGTCACCGCCGGGGCAGGGCCCCGCGAGGGTTTGCCGCCGCAGTCGGTGCTGCACGCCTTTATGCAAACCTTCGAAGAAGCGGTGCGTAACTGTGCCAAACACGCCACTACTGCCGCAAGCGACGCCTGGAGTTCGCCGTGGAGTGGCGCGGCAACCAGGTTCAGTCCCTTACCCTGCCACGTCATCGACAACGGACCCGGTTTCGACATCACCAAAGTTCCCTCCTCCAGGTTCGGCCTGCGACGCTCCATTCTGGGCCGGATGCGTGAGTATCGGGAGGCAAAGCTGAAATCACCTCTCAGCTGGGGCAGGGGCACCACGGTGAAACTCACGTGGAATCGTCCCGTCGAGGTGCTTCCCTCCCTCAGTGCTTCTCCCGGTCCGGGTCTGTTGCATCGTCGCCGTTTGTGGCTATCGGAAATCAACGCCAAGCAGCTCTTGGCCGAGAGCCGCGAAGTTCACACCTACTATCGCGAGATTCTTTCCTCGCGCCTGGGGAAGTTCATGTTGCTGGCCTTCGGCCTCGACGTAGTCTTTACCTTGATGGTGGTGTGGCCCCATTACACGCACCTCGGCTGGGGAGCGGCGCTGCTTTTCGGTGCCGTGGGCTGCTATCTTTTGGCGGGGATAACTGTAATCTTTAGCCGCGACTGGGGGATTTCTGCGTGGCGCGCCGCGGTGATGCAGCTCCTGGCCCTTCTCACCCCCGCAGCCGCGATGCTTTTCTGGCAGGACAAAGATTCCACCCAAATCACCCTGAGTAATTTCCTGGCTATCTTTCTGGGAAGGCCCGAAATCGAAAGCTCCAGCGGTGGCGGGGCGATGAACATGATTCTCTTTGTCCCCACCACCTTCATCGTCCTGGCGGCTTTCTTGCTGGCGGGCGGCAAAGTCAACTTCGCGCTGCGCCTGAGTCTCTTTAGCGCCGCCTCGTATCTCTTGGCTATTGTCTTCCTCAACATCGTGGTGCGTTTCGAACTGAGCCCCTGAGCAGGTCTGGGGATTCGCGTCTCTCAATCCCTACCCCCACCTTTGCGAGCCGTTGGTCTGATTCTGGTGGTGATGTCCAGCATCTTCATTGTTTTCGCCTCGGTTATTGCTACTAAACAGGCCCGCCAGGCCGAAATGATCACCCGAGATCGCTATCTGCAAGCGGTGCAAAAGAAACTGCACGACGAAACTGCCCCGCGGCTGCGTGCCCAGGCCATCGCTAAGGTAAAGGCTTTGGTAGATCCGGTTTTCACCGATATTCAGCTCGAGGCTTTGGAAGGGAGCCTGAGTTTTTCCCCGCAGCTCCTCTCTCGATGCCGGGCCCTGGAAGGGCGTCTGCGCGACATGATTCGTTCCTCGAAACTCGACGACGAGGAACTGGGGGATGCCATCGAAGCCGCGCGACTCCACGGGGTTACGGTAAGACTTCTAGATGATACGCCGCCGCATTCGGGGGCCGAACTGACGCATGTTTTGGATTGGGTGCGCCGCGTCGCGGTGCCGCTGTTGGGTGACCTGGCCGGGGAAGGTGGCGAGGACCTCAGCGTGGTGATTCGGGTCGCCTTGCGTTCCAGCGGTCCCAGCGCCACCGTGGTGGCGCGTCGCGGCACCGAGACTCTGTCTTTCAACGAGTACAAGTAAGTAAATTTCCCTCCACCGTTTTTTAAGGTGAAATTTCGCCATTTTTACCCCAGATATTTCCCGTTATTTCCCGAAATATGTATTATTGTGGATGAAAGTGGAGTAAAGTGGAGCCGGAAGGAGGGCAAGGCGGTGTTTCTGGGTACCTACGAACCGAAGCTGGATGACAAAGCACGTCTGATTCTGCCTGCCCGTTTCCGCGATCAACTGGCTGGGGGAGTGGTCATAACCCCCGGACAGGAACACTGCCTCTATCTGTTCCCCCTGGCGGAATTCGAACGAATCTACAACGAAATGCGCCAGGCTCCCGTCACTCACAAACAAGCCCGCGACTATATCCGCATCATGATGGCAGATGCCTTGGACCAGATTCCGGACAAGCAAGGGCGCGTCAATATTCCCGCCAAGTTACGCCAATATGCCGGTCTGGATAAAGATTTGGCGGTGATCGGGGTGGGACCGCGAGCCGAAATCTGGGATTTGGAGACGTGGAATCGCTATCGCCAAGACCAGGAAAAACGGATTCGCCGACATCAAGGAGGAAATCGTGCCCGGACTGCTCTAAGTACCTGGAGCCACCCAGGTGTCCTACCGGATTCTGAATGTACTTCCCCACAGGCAGACCTCGGTGGGAAACCTGGATGGCTCCCCCTAACCCCGCTGACCACTTTGCTTCCCCTACCTCAAACCTCAGACCCCGTCCCCGGGCCCGAAAACAGAAAACCTCAAAGATGACCGAAAATCAATGCCGCTAAAGACGTAGCGCATCTGCCTGTAATGGCCCAGACCTGCGTGGACTTGCTGGCACCGGCGCTGGAAGGTAAACCTCAACCGGTTTTGGTCGACGCCACCTTGGGACTGGGGGGACACAGTGAGAAGCTTTTGCAGGCTTTCCCTACGCTGCAACTGATTGGAATCGACCGCGATCCCCAGGCCCGAGCCCTGGCGGCGAAGCGACTGGAGGAATTCGCCCCTCGGCTGGAAATCGTGGCCGCCACCTACGGCCAGCTGCCCCAGATCTTGTCTCAACGCGGCCTCGAACAGGTAGATGCTATCTTGGCCGACCTGGGGGTTTCCTCGCTGCAACTTGATCAAGCCCAACGGGGCTTTTCCTATGCCCAAGCCCAAGCCCCCCTCGATATGCGCATGAACCTCGATTCGGGACAAACCGCTGCTGATTTCCTCAACTCGGCCCCGGCTGAAGAAATCAGCCGGGTACTTAGGGAATACGGCGAGGAGAAATTCGCCTGGCCTCTGGCCAAGCGGATCGTGCGGACCCGCGAGAATCGCGGGCCTCTACAAACCGCTGGGGAATTGGTGGAACTCATTAAAGAAACTATTCCGGCCCCGGCTCGTCGCAGCGGGGAATCCGTCCAAGCGCACCTTCCAGGCCTTGCGGGTCTATGTGAATAACGAACTGGGAGACCTGGCGGCTTTCCTTCCGGCTGCTCTCCAGGCGCTGCGAGTCGGCGGGCGACTGGTGGTGGAGTCCTATCAGTCCCTCGAAGACCGCCTGGTAAAGCGCAGCTTTGCCGCCGGGGTTCACCCCGAAGTGCCCAAGGAAGTGCCTTTGCCCGGTCCCGAATACGATCCCTGGCTGCGGGACTTGACCCGCGGTGCCTTGCGGGCCACTGAAACAGAAATCCGTGCTAATCCCCGCTCCCAGTCGGTGCGGATTCGCGCTGTAGAGAAACTTCGTCAACCCCAAAAATCAGTTAAGTAGTTACACCCAGGAGGAAACCTTGAGCACAGCAATGAAACTGGCACCCGCTACCAGGCGTGACCCCTGGAGCCGTCGCGGCCTGTCTGTCTGTTCACGCCCCACCTTGCATGTGGTGCCTTCTCTGCCTAAGCGTTCGAGCTCCTGGAGCATGGGGATTGCAGTGGCAGTGATGTTGGTGGTGGCGCTGCTGGTGCCGGTGGTGATAAACACCCAGATGGCCATGACTTCCTACCAGATGCACACCGCGGAACAGGAACTCAGCCAGTTGCTGGACCGACAGGCCGATTTGGTGACGCGCGCTCGCGAAGCCCAGTCTCCCCAGTATCTGGCCAGTAAAGCCGCCGAGATCGGCCTGGTACCGGCCGGGCCGCAGGGATACATCAGTTTGAAAACCGGCCAGGTGCAAGCACCCAGCACTAACTAAGGTCCTCGCGAAGAAGTCCACACCCGTCCTCGCCGAGGTCCCAATCTTAGGCAACCGCGCCGCCACCTGTCCTCGCCGGGGAATACATGTGGTTGGACCGGGCTAATCGGCAAGGTCTTGGCGTGGCCTGCCCCAAAGCCAAGGGCGATAGGAGAAAATGAGACAGTGTCTTCAGCTCGAAAGAATGCGATTGTTGCCTTTATTCTGGTCGCGCTGCTGATTTTCGCGATACGGCTGGTGATTGTACAGGTGGTGGAAGGCCCGGAACTGGCCGCCGACGCGCAACTGCAGCGCTCCAGGGTCTATACCATCAAGGCACTGCGTGGAGACATCTTGGATTCTTCGGGCAAACAGATGGCCACTACGGTAAAGCGCTATAACATCGGGGTGAACCAGATCAAGATCAACACCTACTACGAGCCGGTAGTGAAGGGCAAAGACCGGCGGGGCAACGAAATCGTAGCGCGTGACAAATACGGCAGGCCTCAAGTCAAGGCCTATGGACCCGCCGCAGCGGCGCAGAAACTGGCCAAGCTTTTAGATAAAGACCCCGCGGAACTGGGCGGAAAACTCACGGCAGAGAAACCCTCGACCTTTGTCTATATCGCCAAGGAAGTCACCCCCGAGGTGTGGCGTCGGGTTCAGGAGCTGGGGATCCCCGGGATTGAACCAGAGGAAATCACCAAGCGAATCTATCCCAACGGCAACGTGGCGGGCAACATCATCGGTTTCACTAATACGGACGGCACCGGCCTGGCGGGGCTGGAGCTGTCCCAGGATTCGCGTTTGTCGGGGGTGGACGGGAAAGCCAGCACCCAGATCGGGCGCAAAGGCCAAGTCATCCCCGTTGAAGGCAACTATCGCAAAGAAGCCGTCGAGGGGCAGAGCCTGCAAACCAGCATCAGCCTGGACCTGCAGAACTCGTGCCAGCAAACCGTGGCGAACACGAAAGCCCAGATGGGGGCCTATTCGGTGATGGCGGAAGTTGAAGAAGTTGGGACGGGACGGATTTTGGCGCTGTGCGAATCCGACACGGTGAACCCCTCCAAGCCCACCGATTCCCCCGAGGACTTGCGTGGTTCGCGAGCGGTTTCCACCGTCTACGAACCCGGCTCCACCATGAAGGTCCACACGATTGGCACCGCCATCCAGGAAGGCAAAGTCACCCCGAGCTCTACCTTTACAGTGCCGGCGGAGATCACCATGTCGAACGGACAGTCCTTCGTCGATTCCCACTCCCACCCCACCCAGAACCTGACCACCGCCGGGATCATCGCGGATTCCTCGAACACCGGCACCGTCCAGATCGGGGACCTGGTAAAGATTCCCAGCGCTACGAAAAGTACCGCGAACTGGGATTCGGCCAAAAGACTGGCGTGGAGCTGCCGGGTGAATCCAGTGGCATCATGCCTAACTGGGAGGACTGGGACGGGCGTCAACGCTACACCACGATGTTCGGCCAAGGTGTGGCGGCCACCCTGCTGCAGGTTTCCAGCGGCATGGCGACGGTGGCGAACGGGGGAGTGCGGGTCGCGCCGCATTTGATCGATTCCTGGACCAAGCCTGAGGGCACGGTAGAGAAAAAGCAGGTCAAGCAGGGAACCCGGGTGTATTCCCAGGAAACTGCGCGCGAGTTGCTGACCATGATGGAGGGTGTGGTCAGCGAAAACGGTGGGGCCAAGAACGCGCAGATAGAAGGGTATCGCGTCGCGGGGAAAACCGGTACCACCCAGATCTTGGCGCCCAACGGCACGCAGCTGGGCGCGGATGGTTCCTTTAGTGGGATTTTCCCGGCGAACAATCCCCGCGTCGTCATCACCGTGGTAGTGCACCGTCCCCGCGTTTCGATCTTCGGCTCGGTCGTGGCGGTTCCGGCCTTCAAGGAAATCGCAAACGCTACAATAAGGGAGTTGGGGATTGTGCCCACTTCGCAGCCGGCCCAGCTCTATCCAATGGGAGGATGAAGATGTCTGAGGATACTGATTTCGACGCTTTCGCGCCCGATTTGCAGCGCCTGGAGTGGGTGGATATCGCCACCGTCGCCCAGGCCGTAGGGGGGACCTGTTATGGTGCGTCGGGGGGCGAGGTTCGCGGTGCGGTTATCGACAATCGTCGCGTTCGCGGAGGCGAGCTCTTTATTTGTATGCCCGGTGCGCACGTTCACGGCGCCAAGTTCGCCGCCGATGCGGTGAGGCGCGGTGCCGCGGCGGTGCTGACGGATGCGGTGGGTTACGGGATGATTTCCGGGGTCGAGGTTCGGGCCATTGTGGTTCCCGACGTCGCTTCGGTGGCGGGCAAGGCCGCGGATCTGGCGTGGGGCAGCCCGCGAAGCAGCTGCAGGTGTGGGGGTGACCGGCACGAACGGGAAAAACTACCACGACCTATCTGTTACGCCACCTTTTGCATCGCCTGGGGCACCGCTCTGCCCTGGTCGGGACGGTTGAAGTAGCAGTGGGGAAACAATCCCAGGCGGCTAACATTACCACTCCCCAGGCCCCCGAGGTCCAGGCCGTGGCCGCGGTGGCGGTGCAGAATCAGGTCAAGAACTTCGTGTTAGAGGTTTCGTCCCACGCCCTGGGTTTGGGACGGGTCGATCCGCTGCACTTCGGCGTGGCGGGATTCACGAATCTGTCTCACGACCACTTGGATTTCCATCACAGCATGGAGGATTACTTTCAAACCAAGGCTTCTTTGTTTTCCTCTCAGCGTTCCGCGGTGCAAGTGATTTTGGTCGATGATCAGTGGGGCCAGCGCCTGGCGGGACAGCTGGAACGCGCGGGGCAACACAACTACGTCACGCTTTCCACCACTGGGGTTCAGGGCCGACTGGCAGGCGAGCATCACTCCTCTTGCCGATGGTTCTTCGCAGCTGGAGCTGCGAGCTTTCGACGGTAAAAGCGCCACGGTGCAAGTCTTGATGCCCGGTGCCTTCAACGCCGCGAATGCCGCCTTGGCGATGGTGATGGTGGTCAGTGGCTGTTCGCCTTCACCCCGCCAGCTCGACGGTGCGGTCTTAGCGTCGCCTGGCGGCCCACCCCATCCACGTAGATGTGCCGGGACGCATGGAGGTGATTTCCGAAGGTGGCACGAAGCAACCTCGCATCATCGTGGATTTTGCGCATAATCCGGGGCGCTGCGTTCTTTGTTGGAGGCTTTGCGGCCTTCGACTCCAGGGGCGTCTGCTGTTGGTCTTCGGTGCCACGGGGCAACGCGACACCGAGAAACGCCCGATTCTGGGGAAATCTGCGCTAATCGCGGATTACTTTTATCTGACCGATGACGACCCCCACGACGAAGATCCGCAGGCTATTCGCCAGGCAGTGCGCGCCGGGATTCCCCAGGGACAGGATAACTTCGAAGAAAATCGACGGCCGGGAAACCGCGATTCGCCGCGCTATAGCGGCCGCCCAACCGGGAGATACGGTAGTCATTGCCGGGCGTGGTCACGAGACAGTTCAGGAAACCGCCTCTGCGGCGATAAACTTAGACGACCGCGCTGTGGCCCGCGAGGCCTTGGCGCTGCGGTAGAGATACTTCTAGGGGTCGATTTTCGAGGAGTCAAACATTGATTGATATGACCATGGACGCCCTGCGTGCAGCCATCGGCTTGGAACCGGGCGGGGATTCCACGCGGGTTCACGCTGGGGTACACACGGACTCGCGTCTGATTGAAGCTGGCGGAGTTTTCGTGGCTCTGCCCGGCGAGAACACCGATGGTCATCGATTTTTGGGCTCGGTGGCGCGTCGTGGGGGGCGCGTGGCGATTGTCTCGATGGATTCGGCTGAAATCCAGGCTCAAGGCTGGGCTACCGACCAGGAACTCCAAGCCCTGACGCTGTTGCAAGTACCTGATCCCCAGCTGGCTTTAGGCCAGTTAGCTAAGGCGCATCTGCGTCAGCTGCGCGAAAAATCCGTAGCGGGTCAGGGCCACCTCAAGTTGGTGGCGGAATCACCGGCTCGGCAGGGAAAACCACCACCAAGGACCTCACTCGTCAACTTCTTTCCACGCTGGGACCGACCGTGGCTCCCCAAGCCTCCTTCAACAACGAAATCGGTCTACCTTTGACGGTACTCGAGGCCGATGCTGAAACCCAGTATCTCGTCCTCGAGATGGGGGCATCGAAACCCGGCGACCTGCGCTACCTCACCGACATCGCCCCCTCGACCTGGCGACGGTGCTGATGGTGGGAAACCGCGCATCTGGAATCCTATGAATCAGTAGAGGGCTGGCGGCCCGAAAAATCCGAGATTTTGACGAATCTGGGCCCCTAACGCGGTGGCGATCTTGAATGCCGATGACCCGCGAGTAGAGGCGATGAGCGGACGCACTTCAGGGCGGCTGCTGTATTTCTCGGCTCGCAAGTCTTCTCCGGTGCAGGCGACGTCGGTTCGCGTTGACCAGGATTCGCGAGTGTCTTTTCCACCCTGCAACTTCCCGATGGCCAAGCCGAAGTGAAGTTGCGCTTGATCGGGGCGCATCACCCTAACCAATGCGCTGGCGGCCGCGGCGATGGCGCATCTGGCGAGGATGAGCTGTGTGGACATCGCCCGGGTACTGAATGCAGCCACCCCACAGTCTGAACACCCGCATGAACCTGGTGCACCTGGCCGATGGGGTGGATCTGATTGACGATGCCTACAATGCGAATCCGGATTCGGTGCGGGCTGCCCTGGATGTCCTCAGCAGTATTCCCAGTCGCGTCGGGTCGTGGCGGTGCTGGGTGACATGCTGGAGCTGGGGCACACCTCCCTCAGCTGCACGGGGAAATCGGACGTTACGCGGCCTCGCTGGGAAATTCCGGTGATCGTCGGGGTGGGTCCCATGTCAAAGAACCTGGTGAATGCATATTCCGCCCTGAATCGTGAGGGAGAGTTGCACCACACCATGGACGAGGTCGCCGCGGGAGGTTGCTCCAAGAGGTGGTGCGTCACCGTGACTTGATTCTGATCAAGGGCTCCCACGGATCTAATCTGTGGAAACTGGCGCAAAACATCGAAGAAAGGGGCCGAGTTCGATGACTGCCGTCCTTTTGGCGGGATTACAGCGCTGCTGGTGACCTTGCTGGCTACCCCCGCCTACGCTAAATGGCTGGTAAAGAAGCAATACGGTCAGTTCATTCGCCAAGATGGACCCACCCAGCACCCTAACAAAGCGTGGCACTCCCACCATGGGCGGGGTCATCATCATCCAGGCGGTGCTGTTGGGTTGGGCCGGGGCCCAGTGCTGAACTGGCCATCGTGACGCATCGCTCCCCTTCGATTTCCGGGGTTTTTTGTTACTGTTCTTGCTGGTGGGGCTGGGTTTCATCGGCTGGTTAGATGACTGGATCAAGATTTTCCAAGCACCGTTCCCTGGGGCTGAACCCCACCGGGAAACTGATTGGCCAGCTGGCGGTGGCTTCGATTTTTCTCTGGTCTGGCCCTGGGTTTCGAAAAACTCGCGGGGACAGTCTCCCGCCTCGACCAAGATTTCTCTGATTCGCGACACCGGGGTGGATCTGGCTTTTCGCCGGGGTGGCCCTGGGGTGGTGCTGTTCCTGATCTGGGCGGACCTTTCTTGGTGGCGGCCTGGTCTAACGCGGTGAACCTGACTGACGGTTTGGACGGCTTGGCCACCGGGGTCTCTATCTTTGTCTTCGGGGGCTACACCATGATCAGCTTCTGGCAGTACTCCCAGTCCTGCTACAGTTCCGGGGCAGTAGAGGCGGCCTGCTATGCCCAGACCCGCGACCCGCTCTCCATCGCGGTGGTCTGTGCGGCCATAGTCGGGGCCTTGATTGGTTTCCTGTGGTGGAATGCCTCTCCGGCCAAGATCTTTATGGGCGACACCGGTTCTTTGGCTCTGGGTGGGGCCCTGGCCGGAGTTTCGATCTTCACCCACACCGAGTTCCTCGCCATCATCATCGGGGGTCTCTTTGTGGCGGAAGTCATGTCGGACATCATCCAAGTGGGCTACTTCAAGGCAACTCGACGCCGCATCTTTAAGATGGCCCCGATTCACCACCACTTTGAGCTTCTGGGTTGGAAAGAAATCACCGTCGTAATTCGTTTCTGGATCGTGGCTGGGATGCTGGCCGCGGGCGGTGTGGGATTGTTCTACTTCGACTGGGTAATGAGGGCCTCATGACTTCACAATTCGATCAGGCATCTATCGCGGTTCTGGGGATGGGGAAAACCGGGCTTTCTGCCGCCCAGGTTCTGGCTACCTTAGGGGCGCGGGTGACCTGTTATGACGCCTCGCCCGAAGCACTCGAAAAAGCCCGAGAGATACTGGGGAAACGGGTTTCTTACTGTTCCGCTACCGGGGTACAAGCTCAGGCCGAGGCCGCCGGTGGAGGGGCGCATTCCCTCTTTGTGGTTTCCCCCGGGATTCCACCCCACGATCCCCTCTATGCGGTGCCGCAATCCACGGGAGCCCCGGTGTGGTCCGAGGTAGAGCTGGCTTGGCAGATTCAAAGCGAAGGTCCTAACCACAACTGCAAGTGGTTGTGCATCACCGGCACTAATGGTAAAACCACCACCACAGGGATGCTGGCGCAGATGCTGATAACCGGGGGTGTGGTCGCCACGGCGGTGGGTAACTACGGTTACCCCATTGTCGAGGTCGCCGCCGAAGGTGCGGTGGATGCGCTGGCGGTGGAACTTTCCTCGGCGCAGCTGCACTCGACCCTACACCATGCAGCCCCTGGGCCAGCGTCTGGCTCAACTTTGCCCCCGACCACTTGGATTGGCACGGCAGTGCAGATGAATACGCCTGGGATAAATCCCAGATTTATCAGCGCGTTCAACACGCGGCGCTGTATCCGGCCACCGAGGAACTCCCACTAAGGTTTTGGTCCCACGCCGGCTACCCGCCGGAAAAATGCATCGGCCTGACCCCGGGATTCCCGGGCCGGGATTCATCGGGGTGATTGAAGACTTGATTGTGGACCGCGCTTTCGGTGAAAACCCCACGCATCAGGCCCTTGAACTGGGCACTCGCAGACCTCGCCCACCTCACGGGCGGGATCCCACCCACCGCCGCGCTCCTGGCTGACACCCTCGCCGCGGCGGACTGGCTCAGGCCTACGGCCTCGACCCGGCCTGGGTACAACGCGGAATGCGCGAGTTTGAACTGGAAAGTCACCGTCGCGCCTCGGTCACCACGGTGGAGACGTAACCCATATCGATGACTCCAAAGCTACGAACACCCACGCCGCCATGGCTTCGCTGCGTGACGTCAAAGACGGTACCGCAGTGTGGATTGTGGGTGGGGATCCCAAGGGCCAAGACTTCAACGAACTGGTTTCGGCGGTGGCGAAAAAACTGCGCGCCGCGGTGATCATCGGCCTCGACCCAGCCCCCTTCCTGAGGCATTTGCCCAACACGGCGCGGGAATCCCTGACGAAACGAATCGATCCGGGGACAATCTTATGGAACGAACCGTGCGGGCCTGCCAGGCGCTGGCTCTACTGGAGACACCGTGCTGCTGGCACCGGCCTGCGCCTCTTGGGACCAGTTTTCACAACTATGGCGAACGCGGTAACCAGTTCGCGGATGCGGCTTTGAAGATTGCGGAGGAACTTAGAGATGCTGAGGTCGGTACCCAAGCCCTGAGGCCAGTACCTCGTCCTCCCATACCGCTGCTGGCGCAAAGAACCCCAGCGCCACCTTAGCCAAGGCGGCCTCGACCCGGAGCACCACCACCGCAACCTCGCCAGCCACCGCAACCCCTGCAACCTCGGCCGGCGGAACTTCGCACCATCCGGCAAAGTTCCGCGGCGCGACTGCGCTCCGGGTTGCAGTCTTGGCGCGAACAACCGGTGCTCAGCTACTATCTGTTACTGGTGTGCACCCTGCTGCTCTTTATCATCGGCTTTTATCCTGGTGTTTTCCGCCTCCACTATCCAAGCCCTGGACAACAGGGGCGAATCCCTTCCGCGCCTTCGGGACCCGCACGGTGATCTACGTGGCTTCGCTATTCATCATGTTTGTGGCCTCGCGCATTCCCCGGATTCTATTTCCAGGGACACCGGTATTTCCTCGGGCCGCCTGCGATGCAGCTGCTCATCTTTTGTTCCGGGCCTGGCCGCCAGCGCGGGGGCAACGACTGAACTGGATCATGATTCCCGGTATCCGCATGACGCTCCAGCCCTCCAGATTCATCAAGCTGGCCCTGGCAGTGTATCTGGGGCGCGTCTTGACCGATCCGCGGCTGCGGGAAAACCTCTGGGACTGGCGCATGTGGCTGCGTCTGGTCGGGGGCCCGCGGTGGGATCCCTGGTGCTGGTGCTGCTGGGCAAAAGACCCTGGGCACCGCCATGGTGATGGCATCTTTGGTGCTGGTGGCGGTTTTCGCGGCGGGATTGCCGCTGAAGCATGCTGGCATCATCATCCTGGTGGGACTTTTCGGCGCCACTGTGGGGGTGCTTTCTTCGGCGAACCGCCGCCGCCGCGTCTTCGGTTTCCTCGACGCCTCCACCTCGGATCCCACCCGGGATCGGCTACCAACGACAGCACGGCCTGTGGTCCCTGGCACCGGCGGTCTCACCGGGTCGGCCCGGGGGCATCGCGGGAAAAATGGTCCCATCTTCCCGAAGCCGACGATCTACATCTTCGCCATCTTGGGCGAAGAATTCGGCATCTTTGGGGACTTTCCCTGGTGCTGGCCCTCTTTGCGGTGATGTGTGTGACTCCGGTGCGATCATGCAGCGCAGCGAATCTAACTTCCCCACCTTCACCGTTGCGGCGATGCTCGGCTGGATATTCGCCCGAGCCATCATCAACATCGCCGCGGTAATCGGCTTGTTCCCTATCATCGGGGTTGCCCCGCCGCTGGTGTCTTCCGGGGTTCCCTCGCTGCTGTCCATCATGGCGGTCTGGGCATCGCCGCGAGCTTCGCCCGGCGCGAACCCGGAGCCGAGGCCGCCTTGAAAGCCCGGTCGCCCCCTGCGCAAGTCCCAGGCCATCCTGGGAGGCGCGCCGAAACGGAGTAGAGTGAGGAATCGTGACTGATAACCAAACCGCGAATCATTCCACCCGCCCTGTAATCGCCTTCGCGGGGGTGGCACGGCCGGGACGTGAATCCGCTGCTTTCCACCGTGGCGGCCTTGCGGGAAACCGGCCTGGACTTCGACTGTTTCGTGCTGGGCACCGCCAAGGGTCTGAAAAGGACCTGGTTCCTGGCGCGGGACTCGAGTTGGTGACGATTGCGCGATCTGCCGATGCCGCGGCGCCCTTCTTTGATTTGGTAAAAGTTACCTTTTTCGTCTGCGTTCCACGGTTCGAGGTCTGAGCCATACTTTCGTCTCGCGCGGCGTGAGTTTGTTGGTGGGTTTCGGTGCTATGTATCGACCCCGGCTCACCTCGCGGCCCGCGCCCAAGGCATCCGTGGTGATTCACGAGCAAAACGCCCGCCCGGATTGGCTAATCGCCTGGGAGCGCGCTGGGCCCAGGCAGTGGATTGACTTTCCCCGGAACTCCTTTTGCGACGCGCCGCGGGCGTACCGAAGTCACGGGTTTGCCGCTGCGCCCCCGCCATCGCCCAACTGGCCCAACACCTTGCCACCCCCCAGGGCCGCGACCAAGCCCGCACCGCAGCGGCCCAATCTTTTGACTTAGATGCTTCCCGTCCCACGGTTTTTGCTGACCGGAGGTTCGCTGGGGCCCGCAGTTTTTGAACGAGACCCTGCCGGGGTGCTGGTGGAGCTGGAGGAAAAACCCCAGGTGATTCACCTGACGGGGCGCGGTAAAGACGCCCCGGTTCGCGACTTCGTCACCGCGGTTGGGGTGGAGGGTCGCTATCGCGTCTTGGATTACTTGGACCAGATGCATCACGCCTTGGCACTGGCCGACGTGGTGGTGTGTCGTTCGGAGCGGCCACCGTGGCGGAAAACAGCGCCTTGGGAATCCTCGCCATCTATGTACCCCTGCCACACGGCAACGGGGGAACAGGCCCTCAACGCCAACTCGGTGGTGCAGGCCGGGGTGCCCTGCCGTGTTTCCCAAGACCAGGTTGACGCCTCCCAGATGACGCAGTTACTGCACCAGATGCTCGATCCCGACCGTAACGCCCAGATGCGCCGTTACCCTGGCGGTGGGCACCACGCAGGGCGGGCAAAAGCTTTCGGCTCTGATTCGCAGCGTCTTGGATCGGGCACAGATCTAGAAAGGCTCAATGATGTCGCCACAAATCACTTTGAAAGACAGTTCCTCTGATTTGGCCAATGTTTCGGGGTCTCACCCGGTGGACCCCCTACGCGATTCTTCCTGGTCGGTATCGGCGGGGCCGGGATGAGCGTCGTGGCGCAGCTGCTGCACCAGCTGGGTTACCCGGTGGCGGGTTCGGACCGCGAAGAAGTCGACACTCTGCCCGCGCTGCGCCAGGCCGGTATTCAGTGCGGTGGGTCACCGTGCGCAAAACCTCGAGCCCGGTGATGTCCTGGTGGTGTCTTCTGCTATCCGCGCCGACAACCCCCGAATATCTGCGCGCCGTCGAACTGGGTCTGGAAATCTGGCACCGCTCCATGGCGTTGGCCTTTTGCACTCAGCGTCACCGCCTGGTGGCAGTGGCCGGGGCCCACGGTAAACCTCGACTTCTTCCATGATTTCCACGCGCTCTACACCGCTAACCAGGACCCTTCCTTGCCATTGGCGGCATCATCACGGCTTTCGGCACGGGGGCGCGCCTGGGTGGCGGTGACGCCTTCGTGATCGAAGCCGATGAATCCGACGGGTCTTTCCTGAACTATTCCCCCAGATCGAGGTCCTGACCAACATCGAAGCCGACCACCTGGACCACTGGGGTAGCGCCGAAGCTTTCGAACAGGCCTTCGTGGACTTCACTTCTAAACTGCGTCCGGGGGTAGCCTGGTGCTCTGCGCGGATGACCTCGGTAGGCGCGCCTGGCACCGCGTTTCAATCCCGCCGCTCAGGTGATTTCCTATGGTTTTGGACCGGCCCTGCCCCAGTCCGTCATCCAGGTGAGTCTCTCATGATCCCCGCCTGGGTGCGGGGTCCGGTAAAGTCTGGGTCGAGGTTCGCCGGCAGGGTTCCCCGGTATACCGCGGTGAGGTGCGCCTGGCGGTGGGGCGAACACATGTTGTTGAACGCGGGGCGGCCTTTGGGCGCGGCTTACGCTTTAGGGGTGGATTTGGGCACCTTCGTCGAGGGCTTGGCGACTTTTTTCCGGGGCGGCGCGCCGGATGCAGTTCCGGGCGAGGTCGAAGGGGTGCGAATCTATGACGACTACGGTCACCATCCCACCGAGTTAGCGGTAACTATGCGAGCCGCCCGCGACCTGGCTGCTCCGGCCGGCTCCTGGTGTGCTTCCAGCCGCATCTCTGTTCGCGCACCTACACTTTTTCTAAAGATCTGCCCAGGCCCCGGACCAGGCCGACCGGGTCGTTACTTGCGGGGTTTACGCCGCGCGTGAAGACCCGCTTCCCGGCATCAATGGCAACACTGTCTCTGACTCTGATGGGCGAAAAAGCCCGTTTCGTCGAGAATATAACGCCGCGGGTTTTGGCCGCCTTCCAGGCGGCCAAACCCGGTGACGACTGTTGTTCCCAAGGCGCGGGGTTCCATCACCCACGTGGCACACGAACTGAGTGAAAACGGCGTGGCGGGGCTGTGGGCCAAAGCACAGGAAGGTCCGCCGCGTGAAAGTTCCTCGTCCCACGGCGAGCGTGGTGGACCCCAAGACGATGCGCCCGGTAAAGAAAGTCGCGCCGCCAGGCCCTACGTCCTCGCCGGGCACTCCATGAAACCACCGCGACTACCCCAGAGACGGCCTCGACCGGACCCCGGCCCTGAAAGATTCGCCAGCTTTAAAACTCGCGCCCAGTCGGCGAAAGTCGACACGTCTTTCTTGGACAAGATGGAGGAACGCGAGCTCGCTGGCGCGTCAGGGCCGACGCCTGCGGTGGGCGGGAGTAGCCGGGCGGTTTCGGCCGCGTTGGGGCTGGCTTACGTGATTTTCTTTTCGCTTTTCGCCTATCGCATGTCGGACTGCACGGCCGGTGGGGGACAGTCCGTGGCCCCAAAACACCATCTGCGCCGCCACGGCCTCGCTGCGGGGAACCCCGCTGACGCGCCTGACGAGGACCAGGTGTCCCAGTTGGTGTTGCCAAAACTGCCGCAGCTGGAAAAATGTCACGTCAAGCGCGGTTCCTCCACGGTTTGAGTCTGCGGGTTGAAGGGCGCGTGGTGGTGGCGACTCTGAAGCGCAACGGCAAAGTGGTGGGGTTGACCACACTGGGGCGGTGCTGGGGTAACCCCGGAGATGTCGGTTGCCTTGCTTGGAGTGGACCTCGACCAGGTGCACGGTCAGGCCAAGAAGCTGGTCGAGGCCGCTGGTGGCGCTGGGCGAGATGTCTTCCCAGCTGCGTTCCCAGGTAAGAGAAAGTGGATTCCGATGACCCCGCTCCAACTCAGTTTCGCGCTGCGCCACGGGCGCGAGCTGGTCGATGAGACGCGAGGATCCGCGAAGAAATCGGAGTCGCCGCGATTTTGCTGGGGGTCAAAAGACGCCCGGATCATCGATGTTTCCAGCGGATCGCCCTTCGACCACAGAGGTCATAGAGGGTGACGGATGGGTGATCTAGCGGCACGCGCTTTTGCCGGTAGGAGAGTCGCGCGAGGTTTTTGCCGGGCGGGTCTTTCGATGTGGGTGAAAAGGTGCGTTTCGCCGACGCGGTGGCACAGCGCGACTGCTGTACGTCACCCCGGTGCGGTGGCGATTGTAGCGAGCAATACGTAACTGA
>BNJU01003596.1_pt1 | contig 130514 bp, 139 predicted proteins | sample 8539281 | NCBI WGS metagenome assembly BNJU01 (sample SAMD00202456, study PRJDB9452) | human saliva metagenome | isolation source: human saliva | place: Japan
GCCTCGAAGGAACAGGTGTTCTACTTCGTCGCTGCCAGCGACAACAAGACTCGCAGGTCTCTTGTTGAGGGGCGCGAGCTCTTGGCGACTTCGTTGACGCCGGCGGACATCTTGTACATCGCCCGCCAGCGTGGGGTCGCCATGCCCACCATGGTTGTGGAGAAGGCCCTGCCAGTCAGAGGGGCCTCCTCGTGAGAACCAACATCACCAAGTAACCCACACCCCATGCCCGCAGGCGCCCCAGGTTAAGGGACCAACAATCCCCCCTGGGGCGCTCGTATATGGGAGCTTTCGTCCCCATTTGCGCATCCGATTCAGGCACTATATGGTATACAGTGTCCCGATTCGGGATACTACTTCACTCACCAATCAATTCCAGATCCAGAAGGAGCAATCATGAACAGCAAGAAGATCATCGCGGCCCTTGTCGCTTTCACTGCCGCCGCAACCCTCGGTGCGTGCACCAACCCCGACAAGGCACCAGCCAAGCAGACCCCGACCCCCGCGGTCGCGCAGCAGCCCTCTGCACCGGCCCCCGCACCGGCTGCACCAGCGCCCACAACCCAGCAGGCCCCGACCCCCGCTCCCACGACGCCGCGAGCACCGATCGCCGCCCCGCGCACCACAGTCAAGACGCCCGTCTTCCCCTCTCAGCTTGGTCTGGGACGAGGCTCTGCCTTCTCCTATGGTGAGGGCTTCTACACGCAGGCCCCCGTCGGCGGCTTCGACATTCCCGCGTATGCCCCGGCATATGTCCCGGACAATACCGTGTCCGCCGACACGAGCCACGCTGACGCACAGGCCCGCTTCGCAGCCGCCCAGGCCGCACTCCTGGACGCGAACAACGCCCTGACCGACGCGCAGAGCCGCCTCTCTGCCGCTCAGGACGCGGAAGCTAACGCCCAGTCCGCGCTCGCGGACGCGAAGGCTAAGGAAGCCGACGCGAAGGCAGTACTCGACGCTGCCATGAAGGCTGACCCCCGCCGGGGCCGTCTCCTACATGAAGGCGAAGAACGACCTGTCTGCTGCGAAGGCTGCTACCGCCGCCGCCCAGAAGAAGCTCGACGACGCGAAGGCGGCGCTGGCCAACGCCCGCACCCAGGCCGACAAGGCCAAGGGCGAAGCCGACACCGCTCACGCTGACCTCGACAAGGCGAACACTGCCCTCAAAGGACGCGCAGGACCGCCTCGCCACCGTCATGGCCGACCAGGCCACCCGATCGCACGCCGCCGTCGATGCCGAAGCAGCCCTGGACTCCGCGAAGGGCGCGAACACTGACGCGCAGGCCAAGAAGGACGAAGCGAAGGCCGCTCTCGAAGCGTCTACCGCCTCCCTCAATGAAGCCCAGGCCAACCTCGACGCAGCCAAGCAGGCCGCCGAAGCCGGCGGCATCAACTGGGACGGCCTGACTGTCTCTGAGAAGCAGGAACTCGTCCGAGCGTTCCTCCTCCAGATGATGAACGACTACCGAGGGCAGTACGGTCTGGCACCGGCTCCCATCGGGGTTGACGTGCAGGCCTTCGCGCAGGCGCACGCCGACACGAACCCCGGGTTCATGGTCGGCCCCAACATGGGCGACTGGGACAAGACCAGCCCCAACGGACTGACCAACCGCCCCTACGGATCCCTGTCAACCGGCACCAGCTGGGAAGACAAGAATCCCCTCAAGGCAGCTCAGGACGCCTTCGACGCCTTCCACAGCATCCGCTCTGCCGACGCGACGATGCTCAACGAACGCATCAACGCGTTCGGTATCGGCGTTAGCGAAGACGGCCACATCGCTGTCGTTGGCCTCATCGCCGACGAGAACACCAAGGGAGCCTACACCTACGCTCCCACTGGCGTGGACGTGTGGGGCGGTAAGCCTGTCCCCACCGCCTTCGACCCGAACTACTCGCCCACGCACGCCTACCCCGCCTACGAGGGCGACGTGGAGACGAAGGAGGCCCCCAAGGTCTCCAAGATCGAGACTGCGGGAACCCTCACTGACCTCGAGGCCGCCCTCAACAGCGCACAGGCCACCGTCACCCGTGACACGGAGAACGTCGAGAAGGCCACCGAAGCCGCCGACAAGACCCAGGCTGACCTCGAGGCTGCTCAGACTGCGCGCGACCAGGCCGTCGCAGACCGCGACAACGCTGACCCCGCCGCCGCCCGCCAGGCCGTGACCGAAGCGTCCGACGCTCAGGCCAAGGCACAGGACAAGGCCACCCAGGCCGACGACTTCGCCCGCGAACAGGCCGAGCAGGTCGCACCCGCCCAGCAGGACGTCGAGCAGGCTACCCAGGCCGCAACCGAAGCCACGAAGGCCCAGGAATCCGCTCAGGAAGCCTATGACACCGCCGCCAACAACGCTGCGGACGTCGCAGCCGCCGACAAGGCTCTCACCGACGCACACAAGGGCACTGAGGACGCGCTCGCGGGCGTGGCTGACGCAGTTGCCAACCGTGTCGAGGCTGAGGATGCCGTCGCTTCCGCCCAGGAGAACGTTGCTTCCGCTCAGGCCGACGTGGATACAGCCGTGTCCGAGCTCGGCAACTGACGGGAGATTCAAGAAACGTCCCCTACCTTGGCGCGTTACTTCTGGGTCCGAGTGAAGTAAGTGCGTATCAAATAAGGCTACATAACCTACATTCGTAGGCTGTGTCGCCTTGTTTGAGTGCCGCCGTGTTGGTCCCCAGAGCGCCGCGTGTGTCCTGGTCCGCTAGTACGCTGGCCTCCAAGCGCGCAGCTTGTGCCCTAGCGGGGCATAAAGGAAGAATCACCTCCCTCGTGACTCGGTGGTGGTTCTTCCTTTTTGGCGTGGGCTTGCGTTTGGTTCTGTCCCTGCCTGGGTACTTCAGTGAAGCCCTGGCGGGCGGCGTCCTGAGCGGGGCTTGTGGCTTGAGTTTGCGGTTCTTCGCCCGCGTCACCAGCGCTTTAGCGACGCGGGGGACGGCTCGGGCGGCGATGTTGGCCGCGGCGTTCACGTCCCTGTCCATCGTCCCGTGTTCGGCGCAAACCGATAGCTTGTGGATAGGGTGGGTGACCCGTTGGCCGCACACGTGACACCGTTGCGACGTGTTCGCTGCGCTCACGGCCACGACCCAGCCGCCGTTCTGAGACACGTAGTGGGCGAGCCACTGGGTGAACTCCCCGCGATTCCACCTGCCGTTCTGCATCGTGTTCGCCACCCAGCTTAGGTCCTCCACCGCTACGACGGCGTTACCCCACTGGTGAGAGAGAGCAGCTATCTCTTGTGCGGCGAGAATCGCCAACTCGTGTTTCTTGCGGGATGCCGCCTCGCGGTGAAACTGCGCCTCATCCAGGGCAGACATGCGTGCTTGCCGCTGAGAAAGAAGCCTTCCGGCCTTCCGACGCAGGGCGCGGACCTGACGCTCCGACGCGCGCACGCTGTTCCACAGTGAGTGAACCCGCTGGGAGAGCGTCGTCTCATACACGACCCGCCCAGTCGCAGCGCTGCGCACAACCACGGTGGCGTAGTCGTTGATGCCCACATCTACGCCGATCACCCAGTCGCCAGAAAACTGAACAACCGGGTTATCGGTCACGACCGTGAAGACGAAAACAGGCTGACCATCCTGAACCCGGATGAGCGGCAGGGCAACTTTCCCTTCCGCGAACCGGGTGTTATCGAAGTCGAAGACCAGCCGATACCATCGCCCCTGAATAACCATCCTGAGCACGATCTCGCCACTGGTAAACGGGTCATTTTCGATGGCGGCGTATTGCTTATCCACGGTACCGAGGTTCACATAATCGCCACCATATGACGGTGCGGCCCCGTTTGCAGTGCGCTTCCACCCTTGGCTCACGTACTTGGAGCTTTCCCCGTTTACGGCCTTGATGCGTTCCTGCCATGAGCGGTAAGACGTGACAACGTTGTATTGCATCAGCCGCTCTTTACGCGACCTGCCAGTACGGCCAGACGCAAGAAAATCGGGCATAACCACGCCCGCCCTACAGCCCGCCACAGCGGGAACCGTAGCAGTAACCCGCGCCAGCTCATCACCTAGAGCCTCGTCGTTACGAACCACGTAGGTTGCGTAAGTCGAGAGGTCACGAACCTCAGACGCAAGCCCCGCCAAAACGGGCACACCATCTAGCAGCTCACCATTCAGGTCCAGGATGTGAGAAGGGCGCGCGACAAACGCCCTGTACGTCTGGTTCTTAGCCAACGCGACCCTCCTCCTGCCTTACTTGCCTTCTAGATTCTTGCTTACCTTATCAACAAGCTTGCGCTGTTGCTCCCAGCCTCTTAGCCGGTAGAACTTGCCGCTAAAGAAGTTAAAAGGGACATGAAATCTTCCATCTGCACTCTACATTATCAATTAGCCTGGGGCTTTTCTCCACCCCAAGACGCTTGTGATCCACTTAACCAGAATGTGGGTTCCTAACGGTTGCACACGGAACCGCACGCTGCTAAATTAGTCCATGTCAGGAGGAAAAATTCTCCGACTCCTGGCAAGTGTGATAGGGACAGCTGCCCGAGGCGACGACCTCGACGCTAATAAGCCTCGGGCAGCACACGCCGCTCTAGCTCAACTGGCAGAGCATCCGCCTTGTAAGCGGACGGTTGAGGGTTCGACCCCCTCGAGCGGCTCCACCGCCACAAACCAATGGCAGTGAAACTGAATACGGGGTGTAGCGCAGCTTGGTAGCGCATCTGCTTTGGGAGCAGAGGGTCGCAGGTTCAAATCCTGTCACCCCGACGGATGTCAACAAGAACCAAGTTGACATTGGGGGGTGGGTATCACCATCCTCGCGGCTGGTGGTTCCGGCCAAAGGCCCTGCGCATAAGTCAACGGTAGACCAGCGGAACATGCCAGTGCGACCCCGGTTCGACTCCGGGATGCAGGGCCAAACAATAAGGTTCTCTAACTTAATAGTGATCTTGTGGCGTGAGCGGCGTGGGCCGCACGGCATGAAAGAGTTGAAGGATGCGGGTTCGAGTCCCGCCACCCCGAAAGGGCCACCCCGCAGTGGGTGGAAACACGAGTACAGGGTATAGCTCAACTGGTGGAGCATCAACAAGACTGCCGGGGGCGGGTTCGACTCCCGCACGCCACACCTGGGCTTCTAGCTTAACTTGGGGCAACGCGTGGCCCCACCGGGGAAGCAACCCGCCGCAGTGTGGGGAAGATGAGGGTTCGAGTCCTTCGAAGTCCACAATGCGTAGCTCTAATCGGAAGAGCGCCAGGCCGTAGGTCCTGGAGGTTGCGGGTTCGAGTCCCGTCGCAGAGCGCGACTTGTTCGCGTGCGAAGGCAGCGAAAGCTAACCGTTGGGGGTTGATCTCCCCGGTGGATAGTCGGAACTGTTTTCGTCAGGGGTATAGTTCAGCCGCGATCCGTTCGATGCGCACGAATGGAACGTGTGGGTGCGACTCCCACTGCCCCGCCTATGGGCTGTTAGCGACAACTGGTAGAGCGCCTGTTTTGCAAGCAGGGGGTTACGGGTTCGAGTCCCGTACAGTCCACGGCTGTTCTCGTAAGAGATGCAGCTACCTAGCTGCTAGGTGTCCTCCGGGACTACCTAGCTTTACACAGAGAGAAGCAATCACACTGTCAGCCCGTCTTGCGGGGCGGGTTGGCGTGAAGCGCATTTGGCGGAATTTGGCAGACGCGCTGGATTTAGGTTCCAGTGCCTTTGGGCGTGTGGGTTCGAGTCCCACAATGCGCACGGTCACCATTGGCGATCCTCCTAAGCCAGGTAGTGTGAGGCTGCCTGGGCACCAAGGGACTCTGCTCCTCCAATGGTTTTGGACATCGGCCTGGGGGGAGTTAAACGATGTCAGCACGCATCCAAGGGCCCCACCTCACAACGGCGAAGGCCCCCGACCATCTTTTCTCTTCTCTGGTTGGGGGCCTTTCGTCATGCCTGGAGGTGTTTCTTGCAACCAAACGCCAGTGGCGCAGTGTCGCGCTCTAAGATGGGAGAGCACTCTCCCATGTTTCCACAGAAAGGAACACATTACCAATGAATCGTTCTCGCACCGTCGGGGTGGGGCTTGTAGCAGCCTTGTCTCTGGCGTTAATCCCCGCCACTTCGTTCGCCGCCCCGTCGCAGACGGACTCCTCGTCTGGGGATGCGTCGATCGTGGCTCCTAGCAACCCGTCCGTGTCCGAGGAGGATCGGGAAGCGGCTGACGCTCAACAGGCTGAGCTGGACGCTCGAGCAGCCCGCCCCGCCCCGCAGGTGCCTCCCGCGCCCGTGCCGTCAGCTCCTTCGACGCAGACCCCGCCCCTCGTCACCACGCAACCGGATGGGAGTGTCGGCAACGACAAGGTGCACATTCTGTCCCTGTCGGGCGCTGACTGCATCGTCGTGGAGTCGAACGGCCACTTCGGCATCGTGGACGCGGGCGACGATAACGACTACCCAGACGGGTCAGACCCCCGTTACCCGAAGCGCGCGAACATCGCGTTGTGGGGGCAGGAAGACCAGGTGCGCCCCTACCTCGACAGTCTGGGCATCAACTCCAGCAATCTCGACTTCTTCATCGGCACGCACCCCCACTCCGACCACATCGGGTGGGCTGACACTCTGATTCACCGGTACCACCCCAAGCACATCTACACGCCCGTCTACGACGACTCCTACTCGGTCAGTGATGACGTGAACCCGCTGTGGGACAACCAGAAGGTCTACGACGATCTCGTAGCCGCGGCGACGTGGGCTCAAGGCGCGTACGGGGCGACGTTCGACCAGCACGTCAAGCCCGGCCAAGGCGATCGCATTCAGATGGGCGACATGCTCGTCCAGATCGTGCCCCTGTCTCCTGGTGAGGAGTACGCGCACCCCGGTAAGCTCGCGAACACGAACCTCATCAGCTACACGGCAAAAATCACGGCCCACGGGCGCAGCGCCTACCTGGCCGCCGACCTCGAGAGCGGCGAAGGCAAGGAAGACTACGTGGCTGGCGTGGTCGGTCACGTGGACTGGCTGAAGGCCGGACACCACGGCCTGTACACGTCGAACAGTGAATCCTTCCTGAACACACTGTCGCCTTCCCTGGTCATGGATACTGGCTTCGAGTTCAGCACTCCCGATCGCCTCGGCCTGCCCGCGCTGAGGGGCCGCTACGAGTGGTTCGACGGCTACTCGATGCGCAACGCCGGCATCCCGGCCCTCGTCGGCACCTTCACGCCCGGCGGGATCACGCGCCCGCACCTGAACGTCGGCATGGGACACACGTTCGCATCGACCACGCCGCACACGTACTGGTTCTACGACGGTAAGCCAGCGGTCACACGCGGATGGTGGAAGGGCTTCTACGACGGCTGGCACTACTTCGACTCCTCCGTGTCCGCCGTCGAAAACGGGTGGGTCCAGGACGGAGGCTACTGGTACTGGATGAACGCCTCATCCGTGATGGCGACGAGCACCTGGGTTCACGACGGCGACAAGTGGTACTGGGTGGACGACGCCGGCCACATGGCAAGCGGCGGCTGGCACCGCATCAGCGGATCCTGGTACTGGCTCAACGGCAACGGGGCGATGGCTACAGGCTGGCTGCTCGACCGCGGCTCCTGGTACTACATGGGTTCGGACGGCGTCATGAAGACCGGGTGGGTCAATGACGGTACCGGATGGTTCTGGCTCAACCCCTCCAATGGGCGCATGGACGCCGGCGGCTGGCGTAACCTCGGGTCCTGGTACTACCTGGCTGGTAACGGGCGCGCCGTGGAAGGCTGGGCGCAGATCAGCGGCTCCTGGTACTACATGCAGCCCGGTAGCGCCCAAATGTGCACCGGATGGATCAACGACGGCACAGGCTGGTTCCTCCTCGCCCCCAGCGGCGCGATGCGCACCGGCTGGGTCAACGACGGCGACACCTGGTACTGGCTCGCCGGCAACGGCAGGATGGGCACCGGCTGGCTCCAGCAGGCCGGGGCCTGGTACTGGCTCGAACCCTCCGATGGGCGCATGGCGGTCGGCGTCGTGAGCGTGGACGGACGCCCATCCCAGTTCGCCCCATCGGGACGCTGGCTCGGCTACGCATAACCCCCCATCCCCGCTGAGGGGATAGATGAGCGCCCACCTCGACGACTTTGTTAGGGTGGGCGCTTCACTATGCCGAAGAGTGTGCTGTGCGAATATAATGGGGCCGTGGGTAGCGGCAACTACCCACACTTCCTTTGCAGAGGATTGAGTTTAGATTCTCGAAGATCGCCGTGGCCAGGGCTAGCACCGCCACGGCGATTTTCTTTATCTGATCGGCGCTGAACTCGACGTCGATTTCGTGCGGGTCATGATGGAAGCTCTCACCTCGTTCTATGACCGATTGTGCGGTAAGTACGCCACTAAACGAAGATACTGGGGCCACATGTGGTTCATCCAGCACCTAATGGCGCTGCGTGGGACTCTTCTTCGCTTGGAGATATAAACCACGCCCGTTGGATTACAAGACAACAACCTTATGGTCAGTAAGATAGAGGCTGTCCAACCCCAACAGTTAGTTAAGGGAAGTATGATCAACGTCAACACAGCACGGAGACGGGCTGCGAGTGCGCTGCTGGCAATGGTACTAGCCACTGTCGGCGTCGCTACCAGTTTCTTCGCAGCTCCAGCCCACGCCGAAGCCCCCGCAGGGTACTCACTCTCTTGGAGTGATGAGTTCGACGGCACCAGCCTCGACACCTCCAAATGGGGGTACGCCTACGGGTGCTTCGACCCGGCCCTGAAAACCCAGACCCACTACACCGACTCCCCGGAGAACGTTCGGGTCGCCGACGGTAACCTCTACATCACGGCTCTCTACTCCCCCACGCGGGTGAAGTGGAATAAAGAGACCCGGAAGATGGAGACGATCGACCGGACGTGCACGCGCACGGAGAACGGCAAGAAGGTCGAGTACCCGGCCCCCTTCACGTCGGCCATGGTGCAGACCAAGGACGATAACGGCGTCAAGTACTCCATCAAGGGCGACTTCTACGCCGAGGCCCGCATCAAGCTCCCCGAGAACGCGCCATCATCTTGGTCTTCTCTCTGGACTACAGGCGAGAAGGGCGACCCATGGCCCGGCAACGGGGAGGTTGACGTGTTCGAGTCGAAGGGCTGGGACGCTTCCTACCTCCAGGCGAACACGCACACGCCACGCCAAGGTAACCCGTCGAAGTCCGAGCAGCACCACGGCCAGCTCGCAAACGACGGCACCACCCAGACCCAGTTCCACACGTACGGTGTGGAGAAGACCGGGGACAAGATCACGTTCTACCTGGACGGCGTGCCCAGCCACGTCGTCAACTACAAGGACATCAAGGGCACCAACCCGTTCCTCGACGAGGATAACGGGATGATCCTGCGCCTCAACCAGATTGTTGGTGGCACCTTCCTGGCCTCGGACTCCGGCGACACCACGTACGTGGATGCCATCCCCTACAAGGACGCCTACACGGGCGCGGGAGCCAGCATGGTCGTGGACTACGTGCGCGTCTACAAGAAGGCCGCGAGCGCGGATCCTGCCCCAGTTGTCCCAGCCCCGACCCCGGAGCCGACGACTGAGCCCACCACCGAGCCTGCGCTGCCGACGGATCCCAAGCCTGCCGACCCGACCCCGGCAAACCCGACTCCAGTTGAGCCCACGCCAGCGAACCCCACGCCGGGAACTCCAGCTCCAGCTGAACCCACACCCGCCGACCCAACACCGGCTCCGGAAACACCCGCACCTGCTCCAGCTCCGACAGAGCAGCCCACCCCAGAAAGCCCCGCCCCCGCAGTCGAAAACCCCCGCACCGAGCGCAACAACACCCGCTCCAACCGTGGAACCGGCTGCTCCGGCAAACCCTACCGAGGGGGCCACTCCTGGTACCGACGTGGTGCATGGGGCCGGTCCCTCTACGTCTACAACTGGGACCGATGGAGCGGTTACTGGTGGGGCACTCCCCGCTGGTACAGCCCCTACCGCTACTACCAGTGGTGGTGACGGCACCCTAGCGAAGACCGGCGCAGACACCAACATCCTCGTCGGCTCACTGGCCTCGGTCACCGCAGGAGGCATTCTTCTTGCCATGCGGCGACGTAAGGCCCGCCAGTACGCGCGCTCCTAAGCGCCACCATCCAGAACGCCCCAGGGGGCCGCAGACACGCGCTGCACGCCCCTTGGGGCGTTCCCATACCCACCGACCTCTATGGCTCCCAGACGAGCCTCTATGAGAGGCACACAGGCTCCTATGAGCGCATTTCGCTAGAACACGGGCCCCTATGACATAGAGACCACCTCCTATGACATAGGAACGGGCCTCTATGAGAGGCTGCGAGCATACAGGATCGCCCCAGAGGGACAGTCAGTACGTTCCCTCTGGGGCGCTCTGCCGGGGGTTACTTGGTGATGTTGGTTCTCACGAGGAGGCCCCCTCTGGCCTGGCAGGGCCTTCTCCACAACCATGGTGGGCATGGCGACCCCACGCTGGCGGGCGATGTACAAGATGTCCGCCGGCGTCAACGAAGTCGCCAAGAGCTCGCGCCCCTCAACAAGAGACCTGCGAGTCTTGTTGTCGCTGGCAGCGACGAAGTAGAACACCTGTTCCTTCGAGGCACGTACATCGTCCATGAACTGCTCAAACGCTTGCTCCTCACGCCGTGCGCCGGCGCGCGGATCCCACATTCCATCGCTGCTGCGCTTGTAGCAGTCGAAGCTCAGCGCGTAGCAACTGGGTCCGTGAGTAACCGTGACTTTCACGGCCTCTTTTTCGCCGACGTGGGTGAGGATACTAGCTTCGTCAGCGAGTTTATCTTCCCGGAGGTCGAAGATGCCGGCCTCACCCTCGGGGCGCTGGAGATACGCGACTATGTCCCAAGTGATAGAGCGTGCAGCCTCGCCCTTAAAGATCACCGGATAGCTGAGGCCCACGTAATCACGCAGCCACGAGATGACTTCCTCAAAGGCATACTTGGAGGGCTTGGGGGATGCGACAAGCTCATTAACGTCCTCCACCCTCTGCATATCCCGCCCCGGATGAACCGTGCTCACCTTAGCGATGGTTTCCGCGATCTCGCGACGCGGATCCACAGGTTCATCATCCCCGAGGAGTTCACGCTCCCACTCAGCCAACTCATCAGAACCACTACCACCTGCAGCGGTAGCGGGAGCCTCAGTGTAGGGGATTGTGGGAGGTGCATCTTCTGTGACGGACTTTGTAGCGTCCTTGTCCAGCGGCTCTAGGGTTTCTGTTGAAAGCTCTGCGTTATCTAGCAGCTTGAAGAAGTCTTCAAGCCCCATACGCAAGTACTCCTCGTAGGAGATGTCCCTTTCGTTCAGCGGAACGTCATAGCCATTCCGCTCATCGAGCTCCAGAAGTTTGCGCTCGCAAGCAATGGAGATGCCTCGCTTAACTGCAAGTTCTCGAAGCAATGCGTTTGTTGTCGGCTGATCAAGCACAAATGAGAGTTCCGTATCATCCGGTGTTGTGCGCAGCGCAGAGCTTTCGCACAGTGCGCGTTGCTCATCAAACCTGGCGCGCAACGTAACGTCAGTAGAATCGATACAGTTATCAAATTGGGGGTGGACCCACTCTCCACTCACGTCAAGAGTGAGCACATATTTTGTGCCATCCTCCTTATTGGGTGCCGAAAGTTGCACTGCCGAAGCGGCGGACGCATAGTCCCAATCGAGCGTCAACGCCTTTCGGATCGGATTATGCATCCAGTACCCCTCGATGGGAATACCCACAATAAGGTCCATCGCTTCCTCGTGGCTAATGGCAGTTAGAGCTTCGATTGAATCCTCTCGCTTCTGGTAGTCGCGCTTAATGTCGCCATCCTTGAAAGGTGCAGGGTTCAGCTCTCGTTTGCGGATACCGCGAATAACCATGCCGTCGCCATCTTCGTTTTCTGACGTGCGGAATGCGACGTAATCGCGCGCCTCTTGAGCCTCCTTATGGAAGCGTTCCTTCTGCTCACCGAACCACCACGTGAGAAGTTCCAGCTGTTCGTACTTGTTCTCTGGGTAGAAGACTGATGTCCACCCCTGTCTGTCAGAGAAATACTCGGTTCGTCCGCTCTTCATTGAGTCATCATTGGCGATGTGGAGGATTGCATCAGCTGTAGATGCTAGAAGCGCCCGGACCTCAATAGGGTACGCATACACATACCCGCTAGAATCTGCTTCGCTGGAATTCGCAAGCAATATGCCAATTCCTTCAGGATTCTCAATGAGGATCTCTCCATCGCACTCAACAACGGGGATGCGAGCTTCCCATCCACGGTTGTTGAACACGCCTTTACGAGAAGCCGCGATGAGGGTGGCTGGATGGCCGTTGCTGGAAGCCGATCCTTTACGTTTCACCAATGAAACAGACATACGCCAAGGATGACGCTCAGTCATCGAGTGGAGAGCGCCGACAGCGCGACGGTATGCTCGTGGTGCCGCACGATACATGTTGACACGATCCTCTAGTGCCTTACTGTTCTTGTCGGAGTCGAGGAGTAGTGCGATGAGGCGTTGCATGGGGGTTACTTCCTTTCAGGTTGTGCTGCGTCGGGGCCGCGGGGAGACTGTTGAGCAGCGTTTTTCTGCTGTCGCGCCAGTCTAGAGCGCCTGGGTCAGAGCGTCAGGGTTGTATATCGGGGTTTCCCTTCTTTCCTTGGGTGGTTGGGTTGGTTCTATGTTACTTGCGGGGGCTTGTGTCTGGTGCACACATCCCAATAATTGGTTAAGTGGGTCACATATGCGTTAGTGTGGGGATCGGACAGGGGCGCACGTCCTCAGCGAACACCGCCCTACCTGCACCGTCCATGCGCCCCACAACCAGCACTCTCACGCCGAGCATCCGACGCATCAGCGGCACCGCGTGTTCGCGAACCCACACCTGCACGGTTCGCCCGCTCACCTCATCGACCAGGTAGAAGCCGCGGCCACGCACGTCTGCTGTGCCTTGGAGGACACCTGCGACACCTCTCACGCTTGCTCCTTGTTCGCGGGGAGTACCCAGATGGTGTTGAAGCCGACCCGGCCTGACTCGTGATCGATGGGGACGTGCATCCACCCCCACTGGCCTGTGCTGGTGACGGACGTCAGGAACGCTTGGGAGATGCGTGTTTCGTCGAGTTTCGACACGAGGTCCGCAGTGTCGGGGGTTTGGGAGTCCCAGACGCTCACCTGCTGTTGAGTGAGGGTGCTCAGGAAGCTCACGACGCGCACAGGCACGGGTGCTGTGGGCGTGGTCTTGAGGGGGAGGTGGAACCCTTCTGCGGGAACGTCGTCGGGGTAGCAATAGCCGCTGGGAGTGAGGGTCCAGTTCTGGCTGGCCATGAGGGGCGTGTCCTTCGTGGTTAGTTGGTGGGCGGGGCTGGGAGTTTGTCGTCGTAGAGGTCGTGCTTGTAGGCGAGGTCTTCGCCGGTGCTGAGCGAGTATTGGCCGCGCATGGGTAACCAGCCTTGGTTTCCCCACATGTCGATGAGGTTTGTGATGGCCCGGTCGAAGTCGCTGTTGTACTGGGCCCACAGGGCAATGGGGGCAGTATCGCGGTAGCGGGTCGTGAACGGCGACTCGCGGACGACAGACAGATACAGGGACGTATTGTAGGCGCACAGGGGGAACATGTAGCGTTCGACGGTTTGCGCGAGGGGCTTGCGGGACAGCATCAGCGTGTAGGGGACGATCTTGTCGAGGAACGTCTTAGGGATGCAGTACAGGAATGCTCCGTCAGGGTATTCGTCTGACTTCGGGGCTCGTTGGGCGTACTTGAAGCCGTCGGGCATGTTGTTCGCCTGCTCGGGTGAGAGTCGCAGGTTGACTTGCGAGGCGATGGAGATACTGCCGGACGGGCAGGTGACGGGTTGGGTGCCGGTCTTCTCGTAGTACTCGTTGTAGGTTGTGATCTCGAGGGGTCTGTCATAGCGGAAGGCAACACTACCTTCCAAGGGCTTTACAACCTTGGGAAGAGACACATCCCATGGCTCAGCAATGATGAACCGATCGGTCTTAAATATCGGAGATATATACCAGTTTCCGGGGCGTAGCGCTTCGAGGGTGGGTAGGTAGTTGGCGGGTCGGGACCGCTTGAACGCTTCGTAAGCGCACTTCTGTTTCTTGTCGTACTCCTCACCGTCGAACTCCGGCATTCCGAGGGGTTGCCCGTACATGGAGAGTTGCTGGTTGCTGGTTTGCTGGTAGGGACTAATCAACATGGCGGACGTTCCTGTCGTGGTCCTTTCGAGATGGTGAGCGGAGAGACATGATGTGAGTGCTCCTGCCCCTCCGCATGTGGGTGTTAGTTGGCGTGCGCCCACTCACTGAGGGTCATTACCCGCGACTTACGGGCGGTGGGGGCCGGCGTATTCAGGGCGTTGAAGTTCCGTGAGAGCACGATCCAACTGGGTTTGGAAGCGCGACGGAAGGGGAAGCTCGTCGGCGACGTATACGCACCCTGCGGGTAGGTCACGTCAAGGTCCGGGTCGTAGGTCTTGACGAACTCGACGATCTCACCAAGGGTACGGTAGATCTCCTTGTCAAGGGCCGGCATGTTCGGCATGACGAACGTCATGTCGAAGGGAGCAACGTAGACGGTTGCTGTCTTGCCGGTGAAGCTGATTTCGACGCGGATCTGGTCGAACCCAATGAGCTTGCCTGTGCGGGGGTCTGTGACTTCCCACTTCTTCCCGATGTACGCTGCTCGCTTCGACTCGGGGGTGCCGGCCTTGAAGGGGACAAGCCCCTTCAGGTCATTCTTGCCTGCGGGCACCATGTCGTGGAGCAGGAGGTAATGCTCGTCAGACTTCATGACGGCTGGCTTGTACGGGAGGATGGCCTCGCCGCCCTTCTGCTTCTGGCAGAGCTTCGTCCAGAACTCCTTGTGGGCGACTGTCACGTTGCCACCGAGCTCGGGGGTCATGCCGACGTACTTGTCGTATTCGGCGAGGTAGTTCCTGTAGACTGCGCTCAACCGAGTGAGGCTTCCGGGGGATACGAAGATACTGTTCGCCGTCTTGGTTGCTCCGATGGGGCCGTTGCTTTGGCGGGCCTGCTCGAAGGTGAAAGTTTTGATGGGGTCACCGCTATCGGGGTCAGCACCGTCATCGAGAGTGTCGGCAAAGAAGGGATACGACTTCACGTCAATGATGCCTTTGGACGTCTGCCACACGCCCTCCCACGTGGATGGGTTGCCCTTGAAGTGGAGGATACGCACGCTGTCCTCGTCGCCTTCGACCCATAGGAATGGGTTGGCGCGCCAGCCTTCGACACTGTTCCAGTAGCCGGTCATGTCCTCTAGGAGGAATGCCGGGTAGACGATGTTGGCATCGAGATCGGCGACGTGGAGGGCGACGCGACCGCCCTTGTGTTCGTACAGGAAGATCTCGACCTTGGAGGGTGTGCGGCCCGTGGGCCACTTGATAGGAGGTAGGGATGCCATTTACTTCTTTCTTCCCAGATTCCCCAGTGGTGTGGGGGTATTGGCTTTACGGGGAGAGCATCGCTCTCGTTGATACGGCGACGTTTAAACGAGCACCCCAACCACCCTACGTGAGCGCAAGGTGGTTGGGGTTTAGCTGAGGTCAGTGCTTCGCGATCCAGTCGCTTAGCTTGATGACAGAGCGTCGCGTGTTGAGGCGCTCGTCTGTTGACCAGGCGGGTGAGAAGACGGCGCACATGATGGCGTCGCTGTCCTTCGCAGTGAGGCGCAGGTTCGTCAGTGGGGCGTCGCGGTTGCCCGCGTAGTCGTAGACTGCTGCCGATAGGGCTCGGTAGACGAGCTTATCGAGCGCATCCCCCATGGGGACGGCGAAGGACCGGTCCCATGGCTTCACGTAGGCCTCGATGAGCTTGCCGCCCGCGATGGGAGACATTTCGATCTCGTCGGGCATGACGGAACGTCCAGCAGGGCCAAGGAGCCAGCGTCGCTGGATCGTGGAGAGGCGCTTCTTGAGGGGCGTGCCCTTCGTGAATGCGATGAGCTTGGTGTCCATTACGTCGGCGTACTTCAGAGCACTCTCTTCGAAGAGCTTCTGCGCTTCCGCGCCGTCTTCGGGGATCTGCTCGTCGCTGTCGAATTCGACGCCGCACCGGCGCGCCCAGTGCTCTGAGTCGCCGACCGTCCATGTGCCGACGTCGCGGATGAAGTCTGCCAGCCACTCGGGTGCGCGCCCGTAGTAAGCGTCGGGCTTGTGTGCGCCGCCCTGGACGGCCTTGGCGAACAGCTGGTCGAGCGTGTTCTCCACCAGTGATCCGGTCACCTTGTAGGTGTACGCCAGGCTGACGCGCCCGGTCTTGGGGCTGATCTTGGAGAACTCCCACTCTCCGTCCCACTGCTGCGGGTTACCAGAGAAGCTGGTGACGACGTATGGGGGCTGGCGGTCGGCGTCGAGGTTCGGGTCGTACACGAAGGGGTTCCGGTCGATCCCCTTGTTCTCGAGGTATGGGTCGATGGTCAGGAGGTTCGCGGGGTACTCCTTGCCGTCGGCGCGCACGATGGCCGCGTAGCTGGCTGCACTGCGGTTCGCCAGTATGATGGCCGCATGGTTGGGGACGCCGCTCATCGTTGGCCAGGCGATTGGGAGACGTCGGTAGGCGCGTTCCTGGGGAGTGGCGTCGTCGTCAGGGTCTTCTGTGCCGGCGTCGGTATCGGCGTCATCATTGTCGGGAAGCTCCCCCTCGTAGAGGGGGACGATCCTCTCTGAGGACATTCTTCCCTCGAACTCGACTGATGCGTTGGGGTGGCGTAGCTGGTCGAGATTGTAGGTGATCTCCTTGCAGGTGACGGTCTCGCCGGTTGCGAAGTCGTAGGCCTTGAGGGCGTACCCGTCGTTCACGTAGAACGTGAACTGGTTTGTGTCCAGGTCCCACAGGTACGACACTGCGTCTTGGGCGTGGTTGTGTGTCTTGATGAACTTTTCAGCCGACTTGCGCGTGGCGAATGCGCGGGGCGTCGCGTATCGATCCGACTTCTCGCGGCTTGTCAGAAGCTCGCCGTCATCGTTGCCGACGCCGAGGCGGTATTCCTTCCCGTCCTCGTAGTTGTGGGCTACGAGGCAGTAGCCTTCCATAGGGCCGGACTGGTCGTAGTACTTGTCGTCCTCGTCAGTCAGGTTGAAAGCACCGATGTGCTCCATGTTCGTGATGGTCTTCTTGAGGAGGCGCAGGAACTCCTCCTGCGTGTACCCATCCTTGCCCGCGTGTTGCAGCGCAAACTGGATGGTCTGCGCGATGTGGAGGCTCCATTGGACCGTCACGTGTTGGACGGTGATGAGGCCGGTGCGCTCATCTCGGGTGATGGTTGCGTGTACGCCTCGTTGTCCCATGAGTAGGGTTCCTTTCGTCGTGAAAGCGGTTGTTGTCTGTGAGTGTTGGTGGGCAGTCAGAGGATCACGTAACCGGGCGCGGTTGCGGTTTCGACGGCGACGACGCGGGGCATGTCGTGGGGCGTATTCCTGTGGCCGTGGATGATCGTGATGTCGGCGCGGGCCGCTGCGTCGTTGAGGGGCTGCGCGTAGTCCTCGTAGTTGGTCTTCCTGCGGTAGGTGCTGGTACGGTCGCTCGCGCCATTGGTGCACTCGATGGGAGTGAGCGTGCGGTCCTGGTTTGCCGTACCGCCAGTGGTGACGTAGCAGGTGCCGTGTGGTGCGTGGATTGTGAGAGCACAGGTGAGGTTGTTCAGATGGTTCAGGAGATCGCGCTTCTGCGTTCCCGTGCGGGTGATCGCCCCAATAGCCTGCTGGACGTCAGGGAACTCGCGGGGGTTAACAGCGCGAGTGAGGGTTTCCCGCAGAATCGTCTCATCAATCCCCTCAAGGAAGATAACGGCGTGGCCGTGCTGCTTGGCCTGGGTCTCGAAGTACTTGAGGATCTTCCACACCTGGGCGACGTGCGGGCTGTCGGCGAGTGTATCCCCGAGGAACACCCACGTCACGGCGGGCGCGCCCTTGATCTCATCCCACGCTCCCATGAGTGCCTTGCTGAGGGTTTGGGCGTCACCGTAGGCGCTCCCGATGACGACGATCCGTTCCCCTGGCTTCACGGTGAGCGCGCGCGTGTAGTGGCCGTTGATGGTGGAGCGCACGAAGTCGCGCATGGCCTCGAGGTTGGCCAGGTGCAGCCCGCAGTCGCGTTCTTCCCACTGGGCGGACACCCACATGCCACGTCCCGCGTACCGGCGGCACTCGCGGGTGCCTTCACGGACCCTCGTTGAGATCCTGAGAACGTCTTCTTCGGGCACGTAGCTGACGGTGCCCGCTCGCTTCGCGTTCTGCGCGAGGATCATGTCGTCGGTGGCGTTGCCTTGCATGTCGATGACGGCGACCTGGTAGCCGTAGGCGCGGGATAGGTCAGCGAGGTGCTGAAACTGTTGCAGCTCCGGGTTGGTCGCGTCGAAGAACACGTCACCGCCCTGCTCGAAGCGCGACCGCAGGGCGGACTCGAGGACGCGGGAGATCGTCCCTTCAGTGTCCCCACAGACGGACCTTCCGGGAACGCCGTCCCAGTCGGGGACGGGCATGGCGAACACGTCGCGGATCCCGTCGAGGGAGACGACTTGGCCGCGGGCCTGGTAGAGGCTGAGGAATGTGCTCTTGCCAATACCGGGCGCTCCTCGGACGATGAAGAATGTCCTCATGGTGTTCCTCTCTGGATGGATTGTGTCTATAGGGGCAGAGTGCCGTTAGGCGCTCATGTCAGTTGGTTATGCGGATCGGATGGTCAGGTCACGCAGATACTCGGATGCTGTTGCGATGTTGATGCCGGCCTTGCTGGCAGCTTCGCGTAGCGTGTGGAGCCTGACGCGCTGTAGGTGCTCTGACCTTTCGACAGGACAGCTAGGGCGGTTACCTTTGATGTCGGTAGCGATCTCAGTCTTTTGGTGAGCGTTGATGACACCGAGAGTGTGCAGGTGATGAAGAAGCTCCTCCATGGGTGCTTTGTACCTGCTGGAAGTGCCGATTACATCGCGTGATGTCCACGTGCTCCCGTGGGCATAAAGCGCGCACGGAGGCATGAGGAACGCTCTCCCGAAGTCCTTGGCCTCTTCAATCCTGCGCAGCGTGCCAACTGGTTCAGTGTCGGTGGCGTGCATAGCGAGGTGCCCTAGCTCGCTCGCGAGGGAAAACCGCTGTGCTACAGCATCCCGCCCTGTTTGCAGGAACACGTAAGGCACCCCCTCCCACATGAAGGAGAACGTGCTGACCTCTGCTTGCCCCTGGCCGAGAGAGAAGACACGCACTCCCACCGTTTCGAGGAGGCACATCATGCTGTGGACTGGCCTGTCAGAAAGCCCCCATTCCGCGCGCAGGAGCTCAGCTGCATGTGACGGATCGAGCACAATGTCTGCCACATCCAGGGGTTGAGGTTGCGGAAACCCTGCGTATCGGTTGAGGTGCTTGCTGAGCTTCACACCCACGTAGGCATACTCGAGGACGGCGGCGCGCACATGAGCAGGAAGCGATAGAGGAAGACTCGTCGCTTCGACAGGGATCCCGTTTACTTCGCCTGGCTGCATCTTCGCTACGAGTTGACAGCGGTTCCCATGCCGACGCTAACGTAACGGACGTGTGCGATCTGCTGGCCGTACATGATGGCGGGGTGCGCGAACCAGTAGCCGTCTCCCACGGAGATGGGCTGGTTCGGGTCCAGGCCGTAGGCTTCGCTTGTGTCGGGTCTGAGAATAGATCCGCTCCACTGTGGGCTGGAGGCGATGTTGACTGGGTTGACTGGCACGCATGTTGTGTAGCCGACGATGGTCCCGTCATCGGGGGCGACGAGCACGCCGCTGTGCTCGTGCAGTTGGCGCGTCCAGTCGTCTTTTGCTCCCTTTATCCACAGGGAGGTGTGCCAGGCCCAATGCGCCACGGGGAAGATGTCCGCACTCCTCATGTGGAGGACACCTTCCAGGAAGCGCCGTGTCTTGTCCCAGTGGTACTGGAGCTCGGGCGTCGGGCACGTGCGTCGGCGCGTCTGCGCGAAGATGGCGTAGCTGCTCGTGTCCTGTGTGAAGGCTGGGTGGTCCGGTTTTAGGTCTGCAATATACCCGGTGTGTCGAATCGCCTGCTGAGATTCTTTGGACAGGTTTTTGGGCCTAATATCCCCAAGCGGGATGTAGTGGGCTTCCGTCATGATGCTCTCGCTTTCTCGGTTTGGAACACTGTTCGGCGTGTTCGTGATAAAAAATATCATAACATCGCCCATGTGTGCTACTTTATGGGTATGCAACTACTCAACCTCACGATTAGCAATCACAAGTCGATCAGGGACGAGGCCACCATCGATCTGACATACTCGACGCTGCGTACTCTCAACCCGCCAGAAGGAACCCGGTGGGACGATCATCTGCACCACGTCGCAGGCATCTACGGCCCCAACGGCTCCGGGAAGACAAACATCCTCGAAGCCCTCAAGCACGTGCAGAGCGCGATCGCCACGCTCCTGCCCCTGGGCGCGAATGCACTCCCCTACATGCCCTACGACGCGTCGAAACCCACCGTCTACAGCGTCGAGTTCATCCACGACGGCGCACGCTACGAATACGCCCTCTCCCGAAACGCGGATGGCATCGCAGGGGAGAGTCTGCGTGTCGCCCGCAAGCGGTGGAACACCATCTACTGGCGCGACGCGCGCGGGGCCGTGAACGGTCTGAAAGGCCTCCCCCACGTCAACGTGAACGAGCTGGTCATCACTCGAGCCTCCCTCATGGGCGACCCGCAGGTGAAGCCCGTCCGCGATGCGCTCACGACCGGGGTCAACGTCTTCCGCGTCGGCGCTCCCTCAATGGAGGATGCGTACCTGCACATCGCCCGGCATCTCCTGTCGCGTCGCCTCGACACGACTGCCCTGAGTACGCTCGCGCAAATCGCTGACCTTGGCGCTACGAGCATCGAACTACACTCCCCCAAGCAGTCAGCGCGACCCGCGCGCCACACTCCGGCAGACAAGGAAGCCGTAGAGGTTGCGCTCGCGAAGGCCCTCCCCCACATTCTCGAGTTCCAGTACGGGGAGCGCACAGTCCCCCATACGGCGCTCTCGGCGTCCTCGGGGAGCATCATGTGGCTGGCCCTCGCCGCCGCAGCCGTTGACGCACTCACCGGCGGGCAGGTGCTTGTCGTGGATGACCTGACGGCCTCCCTCCACCCGGACCTTGGCCGCATCATCATCGACTGGTTCACCAGCCCCACCGCCAACCAGTCGGGAGCTCAGCTCATCTTTACGAGCCACAACATCGCGCTCATGGACATTGGCCGCGGCCCCATCCGCAACCGTGAGCGCATCTGGTTCACGGAGAAGAACAGCGCCGGGGCTACTGCGCTCTACCAGCTCTCCGAGTTCACCGGCCTACAGTCAGGAAGCAACATCACCAAGAACTACCTCGAGGGGCGATTCGGAGCCATACCCTACACGCTCCCCTCATTTATCTACAGCATCCTCACCGACTGACGACGGATATAGGAAGCGCCCCAAGGGTTCCGATCATGTTCCCTTAGGGCGCTTCTCTGTGTGCGCTTCAGCAGATGGGGGCGTAGTGGACGATAGCTCGACGGCCTGCGCGTGTCTGCCCGTCGATATATTCTGCGAGTGACCGGTCGTCCCACTGCCCACCGTCGGGGCTGACCCAGGTGTGCTGGCACTTCATATACTGGCGATCTTCGTAGGACGCCGTATCGGTTGGGCCTATGGTAATGATCAGCGTGCCCATGGGAAGGGTGCGCAGGTCGATTTCGCCCTGCATATCAGCGAATTCAATGAATGCGATGGCGGGCATGCCCTTGCATGAAGCCATGATTGGGAACCTTTCCTGTACTGCTTTACTTACTGAGCGTCCGTGTTCTGGTGTGCCGCCTCGTAGGCGGCGATGACAGTCGTGCCGAGACGGCCTCGCGCGGACTTGAGGTACCCCTTCTCGATACCCCACGCGCGGATCTCTGCCGCGTTCTGGCGCTTGGCGCGACCCGCTGCGCTGCGTGGCTTGCGGGTGGTAGTTCGGCGACCGTGCTTGATGTAGGGAGCGAGTACGACCTGGAACTCGTCCAGGTTCTCCTCAGACAGGTCGATGACGTACTGAGTGCCGCCGACACTGAAGTTGACGCTGGTGATGGCGGGCGTGCCGTCGATGTCGTCGATCAGCTCGGTGACCTGTGTTTTCTTGAGCATTACTGCTCCTTTCTATGAGGGCATTTCTTAATGCCCTACTGTAGCATTGCACGCATTACTGCGTCAATATTAAAAGCATTGCGAGACAAGGGAAAACCTCGCCTCACAAAAAAGGGGGGAGGCCCCGGAGAGTATTGCATCTCTAGGGCCTCCCTATTGGCTGACTGGCGTCAGTTCTTATTCTGGCGGCGACGAGCCACCAGGAGCGCGCCACCAGCGACGGCGAGCACACCAGCGCCAGCGATCAGGCCAGCGTCGGCACCCGTCTTAGCCAGCCCGCCATTGATGACGGGAGCGGAAGGCGCGGGGGCCTTGGGGGTCACCGGAGGGGTGTTCGGTGTGCTGGGCGTGTCCGGGGTGACCGGGGTGGTCGGCTCGGACGGCTTCGGCTCCGGCGTAACCGGGGGCTCCGAAGGCTTCGGATCCGGGGTCACAGGCGGGTTGCTGGGTTCCGGGTTCGGGGTGACCGGAGGAACGCTCGGCTCCGGGTCGGGAGTGACCGGAGGAGTAGAGGGCTCCGGCTTCGGGTCCGGAGTGGGCTGCTCGGGAGTGGGCTTCGGGTCCGGAGTAACCGGAGGCTCCGACGGCTTGGGCTCCGGGTCTGGGGTCGGCTTGGGGTCCGGAGTCACAGGCGGCTCCGAAGGCTCAGGCGTGGGCTTCGGATCCGGCGTAGGTGCCGGCGGCTCCGAGGGCTTCGGATCGGGCGTGACTGGAGGCGTAGACGGCTCCGGCGTGGGGGCCGGCGGCTCGGACGGCTTGGGGTCCGGGGTCACGGGAGGTTCCGAGGGCTCGGGAGTCGGCTCGGGTGTGGGTGCCGGAGGCTCAGATGGCTCCGGGGTCGGGTCCGGGGTGGGCTTGGGGTCCGAAGGCTTCGGGTCCGGGGTCGGCTCGGGCTCAGGGGTCACGGGCTTCTCGTCCTCACCCGTTTCCGCGCCGGACGAGCCCTTCGCTCGCCACGTAACGGTGGAAGAAACTTCCTTCCCATTGATCGTGGCAGTGTTCGTCATCGTCTTTTCAGACGTGGTGACCATGATGCCGACACGATTTCCTGAGTGCCGGTACCGTCGGGAACAACGAACGTGAGTGTCTTGCCGTCACGCTTCGACTTAGGCTTAGACGAAGGGTTGGCCCAGTCGCCGTGCTCCGTCGGAGTGGTGGAAACGCCCGTCTTGTATACGGCATCGTCTCGCCCCTCGACAATGGTGATCGTGTCGCCGGGGTTGCCCTGGGCCTGGACCCAGCACCAGAACTGGTACAGACCTTCTGGGCTCATGCCGGAGGCGGAGCAGAACTTGTGGTCTCCGTGGGTGACAGGTTCGCCCACGACTCCCTTGCCCAGGGAGATCGTGTGCTTGGTGCCGTCCACCACGATGTCTGTGGTGGTTTTTCCGACACTGTCCTTCGTAAGTGTGACTTCGAGCTTCACGAATCCATTCTTGATGGACCCATTTCCGCCCAGAACTTCGGCGACGTCCTCTGTGACGGTGCAGGTAAATGCATCGCCGGAGGCGGTGCACTTGCCGATCACCTTTTCAGATCCGTCAAGCGCGGTGGCCTTGAGGTCAACGCCGTTGAAGCCGTTTGGAATCTGCAAGCCTTCACCCAGGCCAACAGAGAAGGTTGCACCCTTCTCCACCTTGTCCCCCTCGTAGGTGACCTTGATGTTCAGGGGTGTGTGTTGACGGCGTACGTGTCGCCGTATGCGCCGTTAACGGTCGTGCTGGTGACCTTGATGCCTCCGGTTGCTGTGGATGTCCCAGGTTCGGAGCCGATGATTGCGTTACCGCCGTCGGAGCTAACGGCGGGCGTGTCGCTGGTCGCGTTGTCGGGAGCAGCGAATGTCGCTGCCACGGGTGAGGCGATAACGCCCATGGCCGCGAGGGCGAAGAGCGTGACGGCCTTCGTGAGGCGCGAGCGCTTCGTGAGCTTAGTGGACAAGATGTCTCCTTCTGTGTTGACGGAGGGGACGACTGCCCCCTCGCTCCGTGCTTTCGTGGAAAGCCTATATGTGCGCTGAGTGTTTTTCAAGCGCATTTTCTGGTTTTTGTTGGCACATTAGGTTGCGTGGGCCATGAAAGTGGTTGTTTTGCAACTAAAAGTGCGTCTTTAATGCCTTACTTGTGGTTGTCGCCACCCCGTGTTTTGGTGGAGGTAGCAACGTTTGCGCCTGTTGCGCAGATATTAAGCGACCTTACTTCTCATATTGGACGTAAAGCTGCTGGAAAATGCCTGGTTGCATTACTCGCATCCCGTACTTTGAGCGCACAATGTACCAGCCTTCCTGTGCGAGAACAGGTTCGGGGCCGCGCCTGCTGTTCCACACGTACAGTCCCCACGCGGAGGGGGTTTCGACGTAGCGGGTAGTACGCGGGAACCATTGGGCGATGAGGCGTGCGACGTGGGGGCTGGTGATTTGGACGGCTGGGTAGATCCAGTTGGAGCCGTAGCGTCGCCGCACCCAGTGCGCGCCGTCGATGGGTGGGAGTTCGCGTGTGGCGCGCACTGGTTTGGCTGCTTCGCGGGCTTTGTGCGCGGCTTTGCGTGCCGTGTTGCGGCGCTCGCGGGCTGCGGCTTGCTCGGATGGGAGCATAGCTGCGTTGCAGCGTGCTGCGGCGATGATCTGCTGCGCCGTCTGGGTGGACATGAACTGTCAGAGGCTCGTGTAGATCTTGTCGAACTCTTCGGCGCTCATATGCTGGGTAGAGACGGATCCTCGTAGGATGTAGGAGCCGACGGGCGCGAACGCATTGTAGCCCGTGACGCCCGTGTGGTAGAGGACGCCGGCGACGATGCCTTTGCCAGGAATGGCTACGCATCCCACTTCTCCACCGCACCATTCAGCGACGGCCTCGAGGGTTGCTTCGTAGATGCGGACTGCATCGTGGAGGGTTCCGTCGGGGAGCGTGAGCATGAACGGAAACATGTGGGAGGAGCTGTTGGTCATCGTTTGTGTCCTGTCTGGGTTTAGAAGGGTGCCCCGGTGGTGTAGGGGTCCGTCGTGTACTGAGTGTTGGGGCTGTAGCCGTTGTAGCCGTTGCCCTGCTGGTTACTGTATGAGGGGGTGGTCTTCTTGACGGTGGCCTGCTGGCGGCGCAAAGAAACGCTGACGTCGGAGGCGATGAGCTCGAAGCCCCTGACCTTCATGCCGTTCGACTCGTACTCCTTAGCTTCGAGCCTGCCGGTGACGGTCACGGTCATGCCCTTACGTAGGGACTCGACAACGTTCTCACCGAGTCCGTCCCACGCGGCGCACTGCATGAACAGGGTGTTGCCGTCCACCCAGTTGCCGGACTGGTCGCGGACTCGTCGATTGTCGGCGACGGTAAATGACGCGACGGGCTTGCCGGACTGGGTGTAGCGCAGCTCGGGATCGCGGGTGAGGTTGCCAGTGAGCTGGACGGTGTTGCTCATTTTCGGGGTTCCTTCTTGATGGGTCGTACGGTCCATTCCTGCTCGAACTCGTCTTGCGGAATGGGGGTGAAGATGGATCGGTTGCCGCGGTATCGGCGCACGATGTAGTCGCCGACGCGGGCGACAGTGGTGTCTGAGGTGATGGTGTTCGCGACCTCGATGAGGGCGATCTTGCCGCCTTCGGTTCGCAGCACACCGTGGCACCACTTAGCGACCTGGCGTAGGTTGTCGCTGGTGACCTGCATGGCCTCGGGGGTTCGCCTGAGCTGACAGGGGCGCGGACGGTCAGTTGGTGGTCTTCGCGTACCCATCTGGCACATCCTTTCCGGTGTCCAAGGGGACCTCCAGGGCTTCGTCGCTAACGAAGCCGAACCAGCCAACGAGGTCACTCCGTAGTGGCTGGCGCTTGTCTTTCGGGGCCATGAAGCGCAGGCCGAAGACAGAGACGCCTCTGACGGCGAAGCTGACAGCCCCGGCTCCGAGGAGCGGGAGCGCCGCGTTAACAGCGAGCTCAGGGTAGAACACTGCCGCGCACAGGGCCATGATTCCGCTACCGAAGCCGATAAGCCACGTGAGCGTGGAGACAGCACCGAGGGCGAACAGGAGGGTGCACAGCGCGCTGCGCACCGTGGTTTTCGCTACCTTCATCATTGCTTGTCCTCTCCTTTCTGGGTGAGTCGTGTGAGCGTGAGTTTCACGCCGGGTTCAGTGCCGTACCGTTTCCATACGTCCCAGTGGACGATACGGCTGTCGTCCTTGAGGATCCCGTTGCCGAGAGCGTCGCCGATTGCTCTTTGGAGCTTGTCGAGGTCGGGCTTGACGGCGGGGAGCTCGAACCTGGGGCGCTTAGGGGCTGCGAGATAGAACGTGGCCGTCACTTCGACTGGCTCGTCCAGGGGCGTGTCCCAGCGGGCCTTGTGTGCGGCGTGCTTAACGACGAAGGTGACGGCGGTGCGCCATGCTTCGAGCCTGCGGTTGTCGTGGACGATGACCGGCTTTCGGGAACCTTGGGGCGTGAAGCACCGGGTAGACCCCTGGGTCTCAGGCCTACCCGGTACCCACACGGTGATTGACTTAGGCAATGCGCTCACGCTTGCCATACACGAGCTTCCCCTGAGCCACCCACACGCCGCCGTGGGTGGTGGTGATCTGCCACCGGTCGTCGTCGTCTTCGCCGGCCTTGTTAAGGACCAGTTTGAAGCGCACTCCGCGCTCGCGGAAGAACCTGCTGATCCCGGCCAGTTCCGTGAGGAAGAAGTATGGGATGTAGCTGTCGTCCCATGGGAACTGGACCGAGATTCCTGTGAGTCGTCCGTCGGGGCCGTAGGTGAAGTCCCAAGCGAACATTAGGTAGATCTCGTTCCTGTCCCCTTCCTCAAAGGCGGCGTCGTGGGTGGCGATGTAGTCCCCGAGCCACTTCTCGAACATTAGTTCGTCTGACAGGGTAAAGGTCGCTTTGGACAGGTCTCCTGCCTCAAAGACGATGTCCGAGATCCAAGCCCTATAGCTCATCTGAGGAACTGTCCTTTCTGCTTGATGGGACCGCGCGCAGCGACGATCCACTCACCGTTCTTCTGGCGAGCGGTGATCGTGGATCCGTCGCGCAGGTAAGCGCAACCGTTACGTCGGTCGATGATTCGAAGGTCGCCCATGGAGATGTTCTCCAGGTGGGTGAGGGGGTCGGTGACGCGCTCTGCCTGGTCCAAGTGGAGCTGGAGCAGGGAGGCGAGCGACGTTGCCTTGTTGGTTGGTGGCAGGTAGGTGGAGTTCATTTAGTAGTCCTCTCTAAAGGGATCATTGCGGTAACGGTACCACTGTTTGGCGGCAACACATTACCCCTTATTGGTTAATTGGATCACAGAGCGTTTGCGCTTACCTCGCACCAAACAGCTCACCATAGTGCGCGAACTTAAACCAGCACATAGGGAAATGTTCCTCAAAGTGCATTTTTCGGCTATATATCAACCCTTTAAGGAAAGCGATGCGCGCTACGCGGCTCACTTCGCTCGGGTCTAGCCCCCGTGAAAAACGAGACCCAAGCGCTCAACTCGTCAACCTTTACTACCGTTTGGTAGTCAGTGTGAGGTGAGGTGCCAGCCCTTGCACTCTGGGCACCTGTAGTAGCGGCGTTCTTTACGTCGCGGGTTACGTGAACGCTGCGTGGAGGCAAGGGCGAGCTTCGCGTCGAACTCATTGCGGTACCGGATCTTGCGGGGCGGTTTCGTACACCAGCCGGTCTTGCCCCAGCGGAGCTTCTTCTTGCGCTTCATGGTCCCATCTTCGGCTGGGCGTAAGGATTGTGCGATTCGCGGGTTGAAGGTCATGGGTGTAGCTCCTTTGGGGACGAGAGCGAGGAGTAGCTCGGGAACGAACGCCGCCGTCGGATAGCTCCGACGTAGAGCGTTGAGAATATCCTCAGCGTTCATGATTTTTGGCGTGGATGGATCGCCTCTCCTTTCTTTCAGTAATCTGTTACTTGACGTTAATCGGTTCCCATTACCGCCGGGCAGGGACAAACCGCGACGCCAGTCATGCGGTAGTTGACCGGCGGGACTTCTTTGCTCGATGAGAGATACCTCTTGATGGCTGAGACAAGCGGCTCTGGCACGACAGCGGCGGAGATCGGCTTGTGGTCGGGGTTCCAGATGATCGCGTCGCCCGGATTCAAGTAGTGCAGGTGTCCGGGCAGGTGTCCGTTCGGCACTGTGAGTGCAAGGAACCTTGTGCCGTCAACGTTGTCCTTGACGCTGATGGGGACGCCTTGGGCGTTGAGATAGGCGGCGTCGGCTTCAGGCTTACGTGTGAGGATGTATGCGACAGCGTTCATGTTCTTCAGTTCCTTCCGTTGGTTGGTTGAGTGTATTCTGGCCAGCCCTCCTCGAGGGCGACTTGGCGTTCTTGCTGAAGGGCTCGCAGGATGCCTCCGGCTGCTTGCAGGGGGACGACCCCGTTGCCGAGGGCACGTAGTGTCTTCTCACGTGAGAGGCCCACGCCCGTGACATGTCCATCGGGTAAGCCCATGAGCCATTCGACGAAGCGGACAGACAAGCGGGGCTTGCCGCCCTCACGTAGGGGCGGTTCTGTCGGGGCTGGGGCTGTGCGTCCGGTGATGGTTTCCCAGCGTGCGACTGCTGGCGCATAGGGGCCGAAACTGTCGCGTAGGGTTCCTACTGTCTCGTGGAGGTTAGCCCCGTAGCCAGCGGATGAGTATGTGGCGTTGGTGGCCTGCGGGGTGGGCAGGAGGATGCCTCCGGTCATGAAGAGGCCTTCGCGGGCGATGATGCCGAGGTCGGTGACTTGCGTGCGGCCTGGCTTCTTGCGCAGGTGTGCTGAGGAACCTGGTTGCCGAGACAGCTCATTCCCTTTCCTTCCTGGTGGTAGCCGCCTTTCCAGTCTGATGCGGTTGGCGTGGGGATGAGAGTTTGAGGTGTTCGATCACGTCCGCTAACGTCGGCCCATGACCGCCCTCCCGGCGTTTCTCGGGTGGTTGGCTCCCACCGTTCGAGCCAAGGTTCGCCGTGGGGGTGAGCAACAACGAAGACTCGGGCCCGCTTGTGGGGCGCTCCGACGTCGGAAGCGTGAACAGTCGTCCACGTCGCGTCATACCCGATGCCGGCAAGGTCTCCGAGTACACGCCCGAGCGCTCGGAGAACAGGTCCGGTTGGCCGTCCTCCCATATGTCCCTGGTCGGGTTCCATGAGGCTAAAAGCTGACGCACTGAGCGCTCCTTGGACGTTTTCCCAGACAACTAGCCGGGGGCGGATAGCGGTGATTGCGTGGAACATGGACTCCCACAGGCCTGAGCGGGTGTCCTTGGTCATGCCAGCTCGAGCGCCGGCGAGTGAGAGGTCGGTGCAGGGGGAGCCGCCGCAGATCACGTCTACGGGTTCGACCTTCGACCAGTCGATGCGCGTGATGTCCCCGAGGTTGGGTACGTCGGGGTGGTGGTGGGCGAGGATGGCTTGGGGGCCGGGTTCGATGTCGCTCACCCAAGCGAGGCGTGCGGGGCCGAGGGCGAGTTGTACGCCGAGTTCGAGGCCACCGTTAATAGCCCGAGAACAGGCTACCGATCGTGTAGTTCCCAGGCAGATGCATCACCTCCGAGAGCGCATCGGGGAAGGTGGTGGTCTTGTCCTTCACGGGCGCGGCTGGCTCGACGGCGGGCGCGTCCTGCTCGGGGAGATCTGGGGCCTGGGCGGGTTCTTTCTTCTGTCCGGTGAGGGCCTTGTACTCCTCAAGGGTCGCGCAGCCCATGCTGATCATCTTGCGACGCTCGGACTGACGCGTGCCACCCCAGATGCCCTCGCAGGAGGGACCCTGGGCGAGCGCTTCTTTAAGGCACAGATCCTTGACGGGGCAGTCAGCACACACGCGCAGGGCGAGGCGCAATTCAGGGGTGTTGGCTTCTCCGCGCTCGGGGAACCATGCGTCGGGGTTGAGGGCTCGCGCGCACGCGCCCTTCTCGGTCCACGCTTCGGGCATGACGAGGGAGCTGACCGCTGCCTCGTTGTCCTGGCGGCTCATCGCTGCCCACCTGTTGCAGCGAGAGCAGACCACTGGTCGTAGGTGCCAACCGGGATGTTGAGGTGCTTAGCGACGGTGACGGCGATCGTGCTCATGGGGCTGGTCTCCCAGCCGGGCGTGAGGAGCACTCCGTCGCACTGGGTCAACATGCACAGGTTGGCTCGGTCGTTGGTGCCGTTGTCGGCGGGGTTGGCGGGTTCGTAGCCGAGGAGAGTGAGAGCGTCTTCGGCTGCGTAGGAGGTCTCACGCGTGTAGTCACGAGGTAGAGCGATGTAGATTCGCTTGGACATGAGTTCACCCCTTTCAGGTGGTGAGGTGGTTGGGTTATTTGGTGGGGATACGGTGGCCGGCGTCGTCGAGGAGGAACAGGCCATCCTTGTACTGGACGGGCACGTCGTGGGGGTCGGCGTATTGGGAGACCGCCCACCCGTAGTCTCGGGCTTCGCGCCTATTCACTTCGACGTGGCCGTGGCACCCCGTGGTGCCGGACCCGCATAGGACGATGAGGTTTGCGGGGCTGTTGATCGACGGGTCGTTTGTGCCGCCCATGCCGCGGGCTTTGCGGTGCTGGATGCTGGATTGGACGTAGGTGACATCCTTTCCGCACCTGGCGCACCGCCACATGTCGCGCCCGTATACGAGTTCACGGGTTTGCTGTGTGGGGCCGGTGCTAGTTCGCGCCGCCGCCGGGCTTTGCCGTTTCCGGCCAGCCTTCGTTCCACGTTTCAGGGTCATCGTTCACCTCGCTTCCCTGCGCGCTGTAGGACGCTTCCAGGTCCTCCATGTTGTCGGCGGGCGCATCGCCGTCGAAGGGAAGTTCGGCGGTGGGTTCCTGGACCGGCTTGGTCTCTGCTGCGTAACGCTGGATGCCGGCGAGGACGAGCGGCATGTCGTTCATGCTCAGGGTGTCCACATTGTCCACGTCTGCGCGCTCGTCGTCGAAGACGTAGGTGAGGATGATAGGCAGCTCTCCTTCGGCGATACCATGCTTCTCCATGGTGCGCTGGATCATCGCCATGGGGCCAGATGTGCCCTGCGGGTTCTGGGAACCGAGCGGCGGGTACTGCTCGGGGCGCTGAGACTCGTCGTAGAGGCCGTAGGACTCCTGCGCGGGGGCCTGCTGCTGCGGGGCGGGAGCCTGGGCCTGCTGGGGCTGGCGAACCGGTTCTGGGTGCTGCTGAGGGGCCTCCTGAGGCTGTGCGGGCATGTACTGGGTGTAGCCCTGCTGCGCCTGCGGGCGAGGCTGCTGCTGGGGGGCCTGCTGCTGAGGCGCGGGCGACTGCGGGGCCGGGACCTGCTGGGCTGGCTGACGCTGACCGGAACGGTTACCCGACTTCTTCGCCTGACGCAGGAGCACGTCGAGCACCTGCTCTGCTTCGCGGAGGTTCATGGTGTCGTATCCCCTGCCGGGGCGCACGTTGCGGCGCACGATTTCTGCGAACGCGCCCTCCGTCAGGTTCAGCACGTCGCGGCCCTTCTGGATGCGCTCGCGGACCTCGTCGATCTTGTCCTTGTCGCGCTCGTACTCGATCACGCCGATGCGGGCATTGACTTCCTCCAGCTCTCGCGGAGTCATGAGGGCGATGGTGATACCGGGGAGGGTCACGCCGTCGAGGACTTCGATGGCCTTCTCGCTCGACAAGCGCAGGCGGTCCATGTCGGCCTGCACCTGCTGGCGCATGTCTAGGACGCGCGAGGCTGATTCCTGCGTCTGGAACTCTTCGGGAACGTAGCTGAACCCGAGAAGTACTTCGGATGCTGCGTGACGGCACACCTCGCTCATGGCGCGGGCGGTGAGCATCGCCTTCGGGTACTGCATCCACGTGGGAGTAGATTCCCACAAGCCAGCGACGCGGGCCTTCTCCTCATCCCAGACGGCGACGTGCTCGAACTGGGGATCATCCTTGCGGATGATGACGGCGGTAGCCGTGTTGGTCTCCGGGTCCCACTGTTCGCGGAGCGTGTGGCCGGCGTTGCGGACTAGAGCGGACATGAGCTGCGCGCTCATGGCGGGCTTCACGTCCTTGTCGCCAATGAACGACAGGCCACGCAACGCCGTGATGAAGGGAACGTTCAGGTGCTTGGCGATCTGCATGAGCAGATACATGTCACCCGCGTTTCCCCGCATCTGGTAGGGGATGAGGGCGAAGGCCCGGGAGTAGATGTCCGCTTCGGCTAGATCGCGGCGCATTTCCTCCTCGGTGAGTGCCTTGTAGCCGGGAATCTCCCAAACGGGAACGGTGGTTTCCTCAGCCTTCTCAACGGCCTTGGAGGTGCGGGTCTTGGATGTCATGTAGGTAACCTTTCTCTACATGTTAAAGGAGTGTCAGGCGAGATCGTCCTTGAGTTCAAGCATCTCAAGGAGCTTGCGGACGGTGAGCTTATCGTCCACGAGGTGCTTGGCCTGCTCTTCGCTCATACGAACTGTGAGGGTCGCTGCATTGAGTGCCGTGTCGTCATCCATGCCGTCGGGCATCACGCCACCGGCCTGTTCGATGAGCTTGGCTAGGTTCTCCTGGGTCACGAACTCTTCGGGGAACGTGACGGTCGGCTGGGCGTTGTGCTCGATACCGTTTTCCTCGCACCAAGCCATGAATGCGAGGGCATCCACGATCTTGAGGCCGGTTCCCGGCTTACGGGAGGGCTTGCGGTAGGAGAGCGTGCCGGAGTCGCCGTGGACATCCGCGTCGATCTTGTAACCACCCTTCTGGGCGACTGCCGGGAACCGCTCATCCAGGTTGTCAAGGATGTACGTCTTGACGGGGCCTTCGGCGTTCTTCACGCGATCCTTGAGGAGCTTCGCGTAAGCCATGATGCGCGGGGCGAGGTCGTCCCACTTCTTCGACTTGCGGAGGACTTTAACTTCCTTCTTCGCTGCCATGTTGAGCTTTGCCTTTCTTGCGTGAGATTCGTGGAGGCAGTGTAGCCTCCGACGGGTAGTTTCGGGCATTGATGCGCGCCCCCATGATGAGAGCATGGGCGGCGCTTGCTCGACGCGCCTTAAGCGCGAGCTCTAGGCGGACGAGCGCTTCCGCTGCTGATGGGTCCACTGGCGGGGAGGGTTCTTCTTCTGTCACTGCTGGTTGGCCTTTCGGTTAATCTCACGGAGGACTGCGACGAGTTCGCGCCCCTGCGTGGTGAGGCGGTTGAGCTGGGCGGTGCGCCCGGTGGAGGTCTTGGCGCGCTTGGGCAGTGCCTCGACGTAGCCCTGCTTCTTCCAGTCGGACACGATGGTCCGAACGCGTGATGGCGTGAGTGTTGTGGTGAAGAATGCTTCTTCGGTCAACTCTTCGCCGATCCATTCGTCCTTCTCAATGACAATGAGTTCCGCGAAATGGAGCCACGACTTCGTGGCGTTCACAGCGAGGGCTGCGTCCCAGCTGGTGGCCGGGTCGGTGAGGCGTGCGCGGGCGGGTGTGGCGGTGGTCATTGGGGTTCTCCTTGTGTGTTGTGTGTGGTTGGGTTGTATGTGTTTGATTGTAGTTGTGGGTTGAGTTGGGTTGCAAGCGCCAACATCCCCCAAATTGGTTAAGTAGATCACAATGGTGTGGTGGTAAGAAAAACCCCGGAACCACCAACCAGCAGTTCCGGGGGCGAACCTCGCAACGATCACCGACCAGCCATTGCGCCTCGACGATCAGCCTCCGACGCGCACGCGAGCACACGCTTGAACGAGGCGTCCAGGTGCTTCATCTGATTCTCAGTGCGCTTCTGCACCCACGGGGTGAGCTGGCCGCTTCGAGCGAGCGCATCCATGTCTGCGCCGCCCTTCTCGAGGTCGTCAGCCCAAGCTCGCAGGACATGGGCAAGGTCTTTCTGCGCGTAGACCGTGTCGCGCGTGAGGTCGGTGGGACGCTTTCGTTTGGGGGTCATGGTCATTCCTTTCGGTTGGTTGGTTACGTGTGGTGACATGGGGCGGCACCCCTATCGTGTTGAGAGGAGGGGTGCCGCCGTTGGGTTCTGATTCCGGTTAGGACCAGGAGATGATCGGTCCCGACTGCGAGGTGAGAGCCTGCACAACCCCTGCTTTCGTGTAGGAACCGACGAGCTTCCCATCTACATCAAGAGCGTCTACTCTCTTGGACCCTTGGACAACGAAGTGCACGATCCCCGTTCCCTGCGCAAATGGGTGCTGCGAGTCAAGGTCAATAGTCCCACAGTTACCGCTGAGGACTCTACTGACTACGACGAGGCTTCTCCACCAGTCCTGTTGCGCGCGCGTTCCCATGTAACGAATGAGATTGCGTCCTGCGTTCGCGAACCACTGGGGCGGCACCACACTCAGGGGAACAGGGGCGCTGTTGCGAGTCACAAATGAGTCTACGTGAATCTTGTTCCCATATAAATTGACGAACCCGAGCACAGGCTCACCCGAGTCGAGGACAGCGAACGCTACATCGCCTTTAACGACGAACCTGCGAGTCGGCCCCATTCTAGCCTCGAAGACGGGGCGCACATCCTTTGTCGTAAAAGTCATTGGCATGTTTCCTTTTAGTCGGTGGTACAGGTTGCCAGCGCGTCGGCGAGTGCCTGCTTCTCACTGGTGGTCACTGTGAGAGCGTAGCGGCTCTTGATCTGCACCTGCTTAGAGGCGTAGGCGCAGGCGTAGGCGCTGTTGGGTGGCATCCACTGGTCTGCGCTCTTGGAGCCCTTGGCCATGTTGTCGTGGCCGTTGACGGCTAGGAGGTTGTCGGGGTCGTTGGCGAGAGCTTCACGATTTTCCTGGGTGAGCTTGTATGCGCCGGACTGCCAGGCGTTCTCGAGGGCGACAACATGGTCGATCTGAACCTTCGAGGCTTCCTTCTTGCTGAAGTCGATCCACTTGCCCGAATAGGGGTCTGCGAGTTGGCCGGCGATGACGACACAGGAGTTACGCATTCCCCTGACGATGAGGTCGCGGGCGAGGATGTCGTTCCGCGTGTCGCATCCGTTGTGGTCCACATCCTTCCAGGCGGGGCCAAACTGCTCAACACGACTGTATTTCTCGGGCGGGGTGGGGTTGTCGTTGACGGTCAAATTGTCGAGGTCGCTGAGAGAACCGTCAGGAACGACACCGGCGTCCATGCTGATGGCGGACTGGGCATCACTCTGATCTCTTTCCCGCGTGTGTCCCCCATGCCGGTATAAAAGGACCACGAATGCGATCAGCACAAAGGCTAGGAATACTGCCATAATCCGCGTTTCGAAGCGATCCTGCTTATCCTTATCGCTCATTATTCTTTTCCTTTCAGGCCCACGGGCTGACTGTGTGGATGAAGTGGATGGTCGGAATGAAGCCGCATAGGGCGTATCCGAGGATCCCGTTGATGGCCCATGCGCTCCAGTGGATCGTGAGGGGCACGTCGGGGTAACGGCGGAACATGTTCCACACCGTCACCATCATCAGCAGCAGCGCGAGGGCTGCGAAGCCGAAGTTCACCCAGGCGTGGATCACGTCGGGCACCTGGTAGGTGGCGGGAGTGAAGATCGGGTAGGCGAAGGCGGCGCTGATGAGCGCGACCGTGAGCGTGGCACTGAGGGTGTCCGCGCTGCGCTTAAAGACCGTGTCACCCATGAGAAGGACGGTGGCGACCATAAAGGTTGCGGACGCGACGAGGGCCGCGGCGAACGAGACGATGAGCGGCTCATTCATTGGCGTCTCCTTCCGAGAGTCGGGTTTCCAGGAACTCGACGCCTGCGGCCTGTTCCTGCGCGTGGTTCTGGGTTTCAGCGTCGAGGGTGTCGGCTTCTGCCTGGGCCGCGGCGAACTCTTCTAGTCGCTGCTGGCGACGCTCGCGGGCCTTCTGGCGCTGCTTCGCGCTCGTCATGGGGGTGGGCCACTCGAATGCCCCCGTCAGGTCCTTTTCCAGGAGGCTCGCGTCCGTGACGTCGGTGGGACGCAGGAGGATCGCGAGTAGCAGGACGAAGCCTACGACGATCCCCGCTGTCACGGTGTTCGCAGTAACGGCGCGTTCGGCGATCACGTTGAGGGGGTGAGTGACCGTGATGTCGTCGATCGCGACGGTCTCTCCCGACGTTAGGTGCGCTGTGTCTCCTGAGTAGGAGGAGATGAAAACGGTCCCGTGTTCCCACAGGACGGCGGGCATGTTGACCTTCGTCAGCCAGCCCGTGAACACCTTGCCGAGGACTGCTTCTTGCCGTGCTACAGCCCAGGCTGCGGGGCCGATCAGGCCCACGTAAGCCAGGCCTGCGAGGATGGTGGACCAGATGAGCGCGTTGACGCTCATGGCCGCAGCGTAGAAGCGGCGTCGGCGCATGTTTTCTGCGGCCTTACTCTCCCCAATAGTCATGGGTTCTTTCCTTTCGTTGCTTTCTGGGGCATAAGTAACGGGCACGTCACTATCTTCTCGACAGGGACATGCCCGTTCACGCTCTCGGACTAGGACTCGAACCTAGATGCCCGGAACCAAAATCCGGTGTGCTGCCATTACACCATCCGAGAATGACCGGGTTGTAGCCGGTTCTCTTTGCCGCTCGGGACACTGATCGTTGCGTTCTAGTTTGTTCTAGAAGCGCATGGTCTCGTTGCCAAGACCAGCTCCAAGTCTCATGCCACTGGTGGTTGGCTGCTTGGTTCGCGTTTCAGTGGGGTTTGCGTTGCCCGACGTGGTGTCGGCCCGGCTTGTGTCCCCTCCGCGCGCGTTTTGGGTCTCCGGGGCACTCCCGGCGACAGCGAAATTCCCCAAGAAGAGCGTCGCAGGTTTATTCAGTTGTGGTCGCTCCGGTGACAGGGCTCGAACCTGCAACCTTGGGATTAGAAGTCCCCCGCTCTGTCCGTTGAGCTACACCGGATCGGAGTAGTCCTACCGGGAGTCGAACTCGGGTATCCAGAGTGAAAATCTGGCAGGCTGACCGCTACCTCATAGGACCATGTTATTTAGTTGGTGGCGGCGGGACAGGGATTCGAACCCTGGGCACCTTTCGGTGCGACCGTTTTCAAGACGGCTCCGTTCGGCCTCTCCGGCACCCCGCCATGTTCAGTTCTTCACTGAGTGCCCCCACAGAGACTTGAACTCTGAACCCACGGATTAAAAGTCCGTTGCTCTACCCAGTTGAGCTATAGGGGCTTTGGTGGTCCTTTCTGGGTTGGGTTTTGGGTAAAAGAGGAACGCGAGAGCAAAAGTTGAGGCGAGTATGTGTTCGATCCAAATGTAGTAACTCGCTTCAGGCGCTTCTCGCGTCCTGCGGAAAGAGCGGGATTCGAACCCGCGAAACAGATTCCTCTGTTTACCTCCTTAGCAGGGAGGCCCCATAAGCCACTCGGGCACCTTTCCGGGGTGCTCCCCTGATCCGGGGCGGTTCAGGGGACGCTCTTAAATTATGTGTTGTTTGTGATGGGTCCAGTGTAGGCCGGGGTATTTTGTGTGCGCAACCCAGAAACTGGTTAACTAGATCACAGGCGCGCAGGGGTTATGCCCACCCGTCACATGTAGAGCATCTGCCACAACGACGCAACCCACCTAACCAGTGTTCCACTGATGAGCAAACCACCCAACGCTGCAACCAGCCCGGCAGTAGTGAACACGTTCCCCCACGTCGCCCACCGGCCTCGAGGTGGAGCTCCCAGCTCCTTCACACCCACTCGGCTCTGCGACTCATGATGCACGGTCAAGGATCCGCCCGTCACCGTCTTGAGAAGGGAGAACAGCGGGAACGTGAGGTCGAACAGGAACGCGAGGACGATGACGAGAGCGTACAGGAACAGGATGATGCCGATAATGGCTGCGCCTGTGCTGAACCCGTTTGACAGTTTGCTGTCTTGTTCGAGCTGGCGTTGCGCGATGATCTGGTCAACGTTGTCTTTCTGCGTGGTGTTCAGGTTCGTGTAGTTCGCGAACTTGAGGGTGTCTTTCGCGAAGGCGAGCTTGTCGGCTTCGGAGAGCTGGTGGTTTTGGCCGACGGTGCGAGGTGGCATGCCGAGTAGGTCGAGGTCGCTGATGATGCCGGTGTCGGTTGTGGCGGCTGCGCCGCTTTGGCTGCTGTCGCCTGTGGAGATGCTGGTGGCTGCGTCGTCGATGGTGGGGAGGTCTTGGAGTTTCTTGCCGTCGGTGCGGGAGAATTTCAGGATGGGGCCGATGCCGCCGGGGTATTGGGAGCGGTCGAGGACAGTGAGGGGTCGCCCGGAGTCGATCGTGTGGACGGTGTTGCCTTCCACGTAGTCGCCGGCGATCCAGTGCCGTCCGCCGCTGTCGGTTTGGACCATGAAGATGACGAAGTAGCCGTCGTTCATGGCTTGGCGGACGTCGTCTTCGGTGAACTGGTTGGCTCCGAGTCCCGCGCCGCTGGTGTCGCCTTGGACTTCGACGGTGAGTTGCCCGCCAGTCATGTTGGAGACACCTTGGGCGAAGCCTTCGGGGTTCAGCTGGTACAACCAACCCTCGTCGTTGAACGGACTGTCTTTGCCTGCCTGCATCAGTTTGATGGCTTCAGCTCGCATGTCGTTGACCGTGTAGGAACCGCGGGCTTTGACTCCCGCACGGAGTTCCACGAATGCGAAGGAGAAGTTACCGCAAGCAGCCGCGGCCATGTCGGTGCCGGCCTCTACAGTCATGCCACGCTCTTCGTTGGGGTCATACCCGAAGTCGCTGTCGGCGCACCACTGGCACCAGGTGGAGGGCTTGTCCTTGAGGTTGTAGTGGCCTTCACTGTCTGTGAATGCGCTCGCGGGGTGCGCGAAGAACGTGAGGATGAGCGCAAGGAGGAAGGCGAGGGCGACGGAACCCCGCCACGCTCGGTGGAGGCGGCGGGGTGCGCTGGTTGAGTTCATTACAGGTTCTTTCTGTATGGCTTGATGAGTGGGGTCTTGGCGACGGAGAGATAGATTCTCTCATAGTCGCGAGATCCTTCCTCGACTGCCGGTAGTGGCTGCTCACGGTAGGCTGCGCCGGCCCATTCTCGGCTGAGGATTGCGTGCGCTGCTTCGACTTCCTCACGGTCGAGCGGCTTGTTGAAGGGCGGGGTCGTGCGGATGATGGTGGAGGCTTCGGCTGCTGCGCTTAGGAGCATCCCGTAGGTGTTTCGGCGCGCTTTCGAGGGGTAGAGCGTGATACCAGGCCGGTCGGTGTGCGCGCGGCTGAGGTGCAGGTGCTCAGCCTCAAGGTAGCTGCGGGCGAGGTTGAGCGCTGCCTGCATCCGATCGGCGTAGCCAGCGAGGGTGAGGGTGACGTCGCCGGTTGGCGTGTTGGTGGCCACGCCAGCGATGCCGAGGGCCTGGCACATGTCCAGGATGCCTCGTGCTTGCACGGGGCCGCGCGTGCGGTTCGCGGGGACCGTGATCTGCTGCCGGGTCATTGTTTCGTCGAAGGTGGTGGCAGCGGTTTCGAGGATAGCGTGGACTTCTGCTGCCCATTCGAGTCGGCTGCGTGCTTCGGGGGTGTGTGCCTGGCGTGCGTTGCGTCGCGCGATGACGCTGCGTGGAGTGCTCATAGGTGGCTTAGCCTGTCTGCTCGGCTGGCTGCGGTCATGTTTGCTGCGTCGCCCTTAATGAGATTGACGTAGTGCATGGCGTAGCGGTCGTAGGTGCTGTAGGGGTCGTTGCCTCGGATTTCGGGGTGCGTGCTGCGTGAGGGCGTGTAGGGCGCTCGCGCGTCGGCGTACACGTCCCATTCCCCGTTGCGGGCGGCTCGATACCCGTCAACAGGTGTCTCTGCAATGGGTGTCTGGCCGGCTTTCTGCCTGACGAGCGAGTCAATGATTGCCCATACGCCGCGCATGGTCCCCATGCCGTAGTTTCTGAGCACGCTCTTGACGAGCATGGAACGCCCCATGGCGTACGCGGGATCACCGTGGGTCTCGTGCGCTACGAAGTCGTCGCCCGTGTAGGTGAAGGATCCGACGTTTTCGAGGTAGAACTCGAGACGCTTACCGCCTCGGGTGAGGGCGTACGCTACCCCGTGAATGTCGCGTTCGAAGCAGAAACCGGCGGCGATCGCGTCTTCTGCTGCTCGAGCGAGTACTCGTAGCATCTGCTGGGTTGGGGGTGCGCCTGTCCCGTCGAACAGGGGGATGCACTCCTTGGGGAGGTTGGCGAGGTAGTAGGGCGCGTTGGCGTCGCCGGCCTGAACCTCGATGGTTGGCTTGTTTCCTTCGGGGGTCCCCTGCTTGTAACAGGTGCGCAGGACATACTCCGTGTCGCCGCCTGGGCATGTGAGCGTCCAGTAGATTGGCGGCCACATCGACACTCCGGGGAGAGGGTTATCGTATAGGTCCTCGCGTCGGGTCAACGTATAGGAGTTGGCGTAACAGACCGATTTGAGGAGCGCCTGGATGTCCCAGGTCGCGTCATTGGGGTCGATTCCCTGGCCGCCGACCTCGTAGTCTGTGAGGACTTGCGCGAGTGTCTTGTAGCCTTGCTCCGTCATGACAACGGTGCGGGAAGTGACGTCGTCGCGGGCGAACAGGTTGAGGGATTGCAGGCCGTCGCAGGCGCAGTACTCGTAGCCTGCCGGGTCGTAGGGTGCCGAGTGTAGGCCCGGCACTCGGCGTGCTGCCATGTCGCGTAGGGCTTGGGCGCGCTCGATGGTCTGGTCGGTGGCCGTGAGGATCTTGTCGTCCTCCTGGTAGAGGGCGAATCCGGGCCTCTGAAAGTAGACCCATGTCCATGGTGTGGTCATTCGACTGTATCCTCCGTCGCTTCCTCATCCTCTAGGGCTTCGAGGTCTTCTTGCGCCTGCTTCTGCTGCTCCCAGAATGGGTTGCGCACAGGCTTGTACTTCCTGAGCGCCTTGCCGGTCTCCTCCTCAGCCTTAAGGATGATCTTCGCGAACTTGATGCACACGCGGAACATCGTCTGATCGTTGTCCGGGACCTTCTCGAACTCCTCCTTGGTCATGCCGATCTTGGCGTTGAAGCCGGCGAGGATGTGTACGAGGCCGTGGCAGCGCTGGCAGAGCGTCACGAAGTTGCTCATCGCGTCGGAGCCGCCCACGTAGACGCTGGTCTTGTGGTGTGCTTCGAGCTGGCCGAGGTGGACCATGGACGTGATGCCCTTGCCGTAGCCGCAGGCCTGGCAGGTGAACTCGTCGCGCGTGAGGATCGCCGTGCGTAGCTCCTTGGAGAGGGGCTTGCGGTCCTTCGTGTCCTGTACCGTGTTCTCGTCAACTTCACCGAACATGTCCTCGTCGTCGCCGCCCTCGAAGCCGACCTGTTCGGCTGCGTTTTCGGGGATGGGGTCGCCGCCGTAGTTGTCGTCGTCGATGTCGGTGTCGTCGGTGTCGGCTTCCTTGTTGAGGAGGTCGCGGACTTCGCGGAGTTCGTCGCCCATTTCGAGGAGGTTTTTGACTTCCTCGTCGCTGAGCGGCGCGTCTCCGGTGTCGTCGGCTGCGAGGTCGCTGGCTTCGTCAACGCTGGAGATTTTCCGTTCGTCGTCTCCTGCCGTGGGGTTTGCTTCCTCCTTGCGGAGCTTTTCGAGGGCCTTGTAGGAGCGCATGAGGTCTTTCTTGCCCGACAGGAAGTCCTCTGTCACCTCGGGGTACTCGGCGAGCATGACTTCCTTGAGGCGCATGGAGTCGCCCGCGTCGAGGTTGAGAAGCCAGTCGAGCATGGAGGGGGTGAGGCTGTAGGACTCTTCCATCACCTTCTGCATCGACCACTTCTCAGGCCACGTGTGCTTCTGGGCTCGGTTGAGGACCAGGTGCATGAGGTTGGATAGGTCGCGTCCAACCTCGGGGTCGTGGAAGGTGACGATGGCGGCGGGGATCTCGTCTTGGTTGTTCTTGAGGGACGCGAAGATGCGTCGCCACCCGTCGAGGACTCGGTAGCGTGGGCCCGCGTAGCCGAGCTCGTCGGCTTCCGCGCCGGTGGTGATGTTGTTGTCGGCGAGGAAGTCGGCGTACTCCGCAAGTGGGGTTACGACGACGGGGACGATGACACCCATCTCGCGGATGACGTTGAACAGGCCACTGTAGGTGTCGGCACGGTAGTCCTTGATGGGCTTGGTACCAACAACCTGATGCGGGCTGATGTGCGTGTAGCGGACGGAGTACGCGTCGCTCTTAACGGTCACCACGTCGTTGACGCTACTGATCGCTTCAACTGCTGCGCTGTCGAGGCCGTCTGTGTCGATGCTAATGCGGAAGGGAGTGGCCTCGGTGTCGGCGCTGGTTTCGTCGTCAGCGTCCTCGTCGAGGTCAGTGTCGCCGTCGTCGGGCGTTTCACCGTCGTCGGACTCAGCGGGGGCGTCGGTGTCGTCTCGTAGTGGGGCGAGCGTGAAGGTGGTGACGGGAGCCGAGGTCACGTCATCCTCATCTTCGTCGTCGTATTCGTCATCCTCGTATTCGTCGTAGTCGTCCTCTTCTGGGGTCTCGAGGTCGGCTTCGTCAAGGTCATCGGGGGCGGTGGCGTCATCGTCGAGGTCCAATACGATGGTGTCTTCTACCGTCTCGTCGAGGTCTTCGATGTCGTAGTCGTTCATGGTGTGATCCGTTCGATGGGGTGTAGGGGCTTAGAGGATGGTTTCGGGCTGGGGGTCGTCTTCGAGGCCGAAGGCCTTGAGGTACGTCCTGTCGATGGGGCGCTGCTCCTTGTACGTATCCATGAGGGAGTCGAGGGCGCTTTGTGCTTGCTGAAGGAAGGTGTCGGCGGTGACGATGAGCGCTTCGAGCTGGTCGCGCTGTTCCTGGTATTCGCGCTCGGTGAGAATGATGCCGTCAACGGGGGTCTCGGTGACCGTCCCGTCGGGGTTCGTGGTTTGTTCGATGTAGCGGCGCACAGCGCCTCCCTTCCTGTGGGAGCCGTAACCGGGGCTTTTGCCCTAGTTTTTTTAATGGTACCAACTGGAAGGGAGGCGGAAAGAGTGTTACACGCGGGCGTGGTGTATCGAGGTCGCGATAGCCGCGTCGATAATGACGGTTCCCTGCGGGGTGCAAGGGACCGGCCCGTAGGTGGTGTCAACGTAGCGGATGGTGCCACCTGGGTAGGCTTCGGTTTGTTCGAGGACTGCTGGGGTCCATGCGGGGATCGCGGTTCCCGTTGTTGTGTGGATGGTGGGGGCGAGGGTGTGGTCGTCTGCGGACCAGGTGAGTGTTTCGACGTGAGCCTCGAGGACTGGCAGGTCTGGGACGGTGGTCAGGGTGATGGTGTACTGGCCGCCGTTGACGGTGATCGTGACTCCGATGCTGGGCACGTCTCCGATGAGGTCACTCATGGTCTCGCGCATGTCTTCGACGGTGACGCCGGAGTCGTTGACGACGGTGATTGTCTCAGCGTCGCCTGCGCTCGCGGACGTAACTTCGAGGTCGATGGACTTGTCGCGTTGGAGTGCCTCAGCGCATTGCGCGATGAAGGTCTCGTAATGGGGTGAGCTAATGGTGACAGCATCACCGGCGGGCTTTGTCGTAGCGTCGCTCAGGTGGGTGCGGATCTGGACCTCGAGAGCGGGGTCGATGCCTTCACGGGGTCTGGGTTCTGGGATGTGGATGAACATGACGGTGTCTTTCAGCGGGTGAGCGCGCCGAGGATCGCGTTGCCGGAGGGGGCTGCAACTGATCGGGAGAGAGTGTCCCAGGGGCTTGTGACGACGGTGGAGGCGGGGATTGGGGCGTGTTGGGGGACGCGGAAGGAGAGGCCCTGTTGTGCTGCGATTTCGGCGATGGCGCGTAGGGGGAGCGAGTAGGCGGGGTAGGCGACACCGTTCATGGTGATCGTCTGTGAGCCGTTGACGCAGTAGTAGCCGAAGCGGAGCTCACCGCCGTCGTTGATTGCTTTTTCGAGGCGCTTAGCGAACGTTTCCTTGGCTTTGGTGCGGCTCTCCTCCGCTGCCGTGAGGATGTCCTCGTCGTAGAGGCCTCCGCACTGTTCGATGACGTTGACGGCGACGCTGTAGGCGGTCTCGAGGATGAAGCCTCCGACGACGGGGATGAGGACGAACGTCAGGGTGGAGGCGTTCGCGTTGGCGGTGGTGCGAGTGGCGACCGTCTTGTATTGGGGTTCCCAGATGAGGGGGACGGGGCCACTGGGGTTGCAGGGGAGGCCAAGTTGCCTGACCTGCGTGGGGTGTAGGAACGCCCATGAGCAACCAAGGGGGATGGTGTGGATGAACAGGGCGAAGAGTTCGGCGCATTGCTGGCCGTACTTGTTGACGAGGGTCGCGGCGAACTCAGTTTCGGTCTGGCGGGTCATGGGATGGTTCCTTTCAGGCAGTGAGGGCAATGACGATGTGCGCGAGCCAAGCTTGGATCACGCCCGTGAAGATGAGGGCACCGAGGGCGGCGAAGGCGAAGCAGACGGCTAGGACTCCGGCGACTCCGTAGGTGTCTTTCGGGCGCTCGTCGGCGGGTAGGGGCGAGTACTTGACCTGCCCGAAGGTCACGGTCTTGAGGGCAGAGAGCAGCGGGAACGCGAGGTCGATCAGGAGGGACAGGAGGATGATGAGGGCGTACAGGAACAGGATGATGCCGACGGCGGTGACCCATGTTCGAGTGGACTCAGCTGCTTCTCGGTTCCGTTCTTCTTCGAGCTGTGTTTTCAGGTCAGATGCGTTTGCTCGCTGCTTCGCCGTGAGCTGTGAGCTGTCGGCGAACGTGAGGGACTGGCCTTTAGCGATTTCGGGTTTCTTGGGCATTCCGGGGAGGGACCACTCGTCGAGTACTCCACCGCTCGTCGTCGAGCCGGATTGTGCGCTTGCTGTATCCGACTTCGCTGCGGGGTCGGTGTTGCCGACCTTCTTGAGGACTGTCGCCGCGTAGGAGGCGCGCTGCATGAAGCCGGCTTCGGCTGCGCCGGGGGCTTCCCAGTTCGTCATCCAGATCCACGTCGCAAGGTACCAGTTGTCGGTGCTCTTGAAGCCTTCGAGGCTTCCGAAAGAGTCGTCGGCGGAGGGGACGGTGCCTCCGGTGATGCCCCAGGTGTCGGCTTCGTTGAGCGCGTAGGAGGCCATGCCTCCATAAATGATGCTGGTGGTAGGCCAGCCGAGCCATTCACTGCGCCCGTCCGCGAGCGCGGCTTGGGTGGTTTCTTTGGCTTTGAGGCCGGCGCAGTTGGAGACGCCGTTGTAGGTGAAGAGGAGAGTCTGTCTGTCTCCGAGGGCCTGGTACATGCCACACGCGCCCGATACCGAGTTCATTGCGTCCACGTTGAAGTGGGACTCGCGCCAGAAGTTGCCGGCGATGGCTGCTGCTGCTTCTGCTGAGTAGCCTTCCGCTTTGGCTTCTGCGACCACCTGCTTGGCTGTCTCCTGCTGTTCGGCGGATAGGGTCGCCCAGTTCGCCTCAATGACCTCATCGGAGACGTTGGGGTTGGCTGGGAGAGCGTACGCGGGTGCCGGGGTGAGCGGCAGCATGACGGTGGCCGCGGCGATGAGAGCGAGGAGTGCTCGTCGGGCGCGTGTGAGCATGTGAGAGTTCCCTTTCGGGGGTTACTGGTGGAGCAGGCTTTCGGTCTTGCTGGCGATGTCTTCCTCAGGGGTGCCGTATGCGCTCCAGGCGAGGAAGCTAAGCGTTGCCCCAGTGTAGACCAGCGGGTTGTCGTAGTCGGCGAGCTTGCGTGGTTTTCGCCCGTCGCGGCTCACCCAGTACGTCCATAGGCCGTTGGTATGGGTTTCGGATCGTCTGACCTCGGTGTTCCCGGGGATGCTGCGAGCGAGGATGCGCAGGAGGAACGGGGTATCCCAGTCAATCGAGTCCTGCTCGAGTTCTTCGTCCCAGATTTCGCCGTACTCGTGACCTCGGTTACGCGCAAGCACGGACGGGGTGCGTCGGAGGATGAGGTCGAGGGTCTTGTCGGGCAGGTTCTTCATGTCGTCGGCGTGGAGGACGTATACAGGGGTCCTGCCTGACCGTGTGCGCACGGGGATTGTGTCCAGTGGCCAGACCTCGTTGACTCCGACTCTGATGTGGCTGTCTGACGGTAGGAGCCACGTGTTTTTCATCTTGCCTGGGCCGTTGGGGTTGTCGCGTGTTTTGACAACTTCGGCGAGCCCAACGTCCCCGTTGGGGGAGAGAACGATGACGTCGATGCTGGCTTGCATCGCTGACGCTGGGGACATGTGTGTGCACGCGTAGGCCACGATTTCGAGCATGGTGCTGGTTGATTGGGCGACGACTTCGCGTGCGTGTAGGGCTCTGGCAATCAGGTACGGGGGGACGGGCATCGTGTCGGGGTCGCTGAACGTGGGGTCGGGAATGGCGATCCAGACGGGGCCGATGAGTCCGTCGTATGCGTCAGTGAGGAGAATGCCCGTACCGGTGTTGTTTTGCATGTGGCATTTGGTGCGCCCGAAGTTGAGGGGCGGACGCGACCCATACTTACCTCGGTATGGGAAGAGCGACTTGTTGTTGATGCGCATGATGTCACCGTTGCTTCTGAATGTAGGCCAGGACTGCGTTACCGCTGGGCACGCCATTGAGGATGTAGTCGCCGAACTGCGGGGGACGTCCGCGGTTGACGCCGTATGCGCGCATCTGCTTCCTCATGATCTGGAAGTCGGTGCGCCCGTAGAGTTCGCAGCGCTCGTAGAGGTCTTCAACCGTGACCTTAAACGCGGGGATACGGGTGCCGTTGATGGTGACCGTGTCTCCCTTGTTGGTGGAGTAGATCGCGACGAAGACGTTGGTTCCTCGGGGCGCGTTTCCGAGCGTCGCGAGGTACTTGTCGAGGCGTAGGAGTTCAGGGGTCCTGGCCTCGGGCTGGCCGCCGTGAAGGTTCGGAGAATAGTCGCTGTCAAGGTCGCGCAGTTCCATGACTCGTCCCCCCCTGCCGACGTCCGATGAATGGTATCGGTGGGTCTTCACGATGGAGCGGTCTGCGACTCCGAAGAATGCGCTGTCGGTCGTGTGCACGTCCGTATGGTCGTCGTCGGGCAAGATCGCGTAGGTTACGCCGTGCGATGCCCTGAGTTCCTGGTCGAGGAGGGTGAACACGTTGACGTACGCGCTCCGGTGGTTGTATGCGATCCAGCTGAGTTCGTTCTGGCCTGGTGCCAGGCCGAGAGAGACATTCCCTGCTGGAGCATCTGCTCCGGTACGGGGGAGGATGGCGTTGAGCGCCCAGATCGGGCTATTGGTGATGATGCTGATGATGTTCAGCACGTCGATCACGGTTACGCCATCGGGCACGTAGACACCACACCTGGACGCGACTTCGGACAGTCGCTTCATGACTGCTGCTTCCCCGCCGCCGACGCTTGGCGCGGCGATCGCCTTTGCGAGCGGAGCAGACGCCGGGGTCCTGCCTTCTACGAAGGCGTAGACCTTTGTCTGCGCTGTGAACAGCTGGTGGCCGTCGGGGAGCGTGTAGAGGCCGAGGTCGAGGTCTTCGGCTGCATCAGCCCACACGGATCCTCCAGGTTCCAGGAGAGCGTCCATGAGCGGCCCGTTACCGTAGTCGATGTTGCCAGGATCATACTCGACAACGTACTCGTCGAAGCTCTCGTAGCTTCCGAGTCGGGGGATGAGTGGCACCCACCCGATCTCACCGTCGGTAGAGAAACGTGCGATCTGAGTGTCCTTGTTAATGATCGCCATGGTGGTGGTTCCTTTCGTGCGCGGACTGTGTTCACCGTATGAGCATCCGCTAGAGCGTCCACACGTCCTTTGTGGCGCTTGTAGCGACAAGGAGGCCCTGACCGTGGGCGAGCGGCTTGATGGTGCGTAGGTTTGTGGTGTAGCGCATGTCCCTGCCGGTTTTCTGGTTCATGACGTATCGGCTCGGCTCATCAAGGTGATCGGATCGGTCTTGTTCGGCGTACATGTAGGTGCCGTCGAGCTCCGACAGGAGGAACCCGCATGAGGGGATGCGTTCACCGTCCACGGTGATGTAGCTGTCGCGGGATGCTGATGAGGCCACGAACCGGACGACTTCGGTGTGTTGTGCGCGCTTGTGGATGGCGTTGAGGAAGGCGCTGAGGTTTCGCGCGTACACGTCGAGGCCCCCGGTGTGGGATCTCAGGTCGCGGAGGACGAACGTGAAGCTGTCGTCCGCGTCTTTGTGCCACAGGAGCGTGAGGCCGTTCTCGAGGTGGTGGAATGTGGGCCTGTAGGGAAAGCCGAACTCTTGGTCGGTCTGGTCGCGCGTGTCCAGAAGGTCCACGTGGAAGCGGGTTGCCGCATCGCCGCAGATGCGGACGGGCACGTTAGCTCCGTGCGTGTCGTGGAGGATGCGTGCGACGAAGGTGAGCACGTCTCCGGTCGCGTCGCCGAGCGGGTAAGGGCCTCCTGCTATCGCGTTGGCTAGGTCTTGACGTGTCGCTGAAGGCGGCGAGGTCACGACGTTCGCGAAGATCCTGAACCCTGTGCCGTAGCCACCCCCTCCGTCGTCGCCGCGGATCGTCGCGAGAGGCAGGAACCCGGGATTGCCGTCCACCATGACGAACAGGGTGTAGACATGCGGGTCCACTGCTTCATCGTCGCTCTCTTCGTCGATGTCGCAGGCGACGTGGGCGCTCATGATGCGCGCGCTACTGCTGCCCTGCTTGAAGACGTTGATGAGCTCATACCAGCCTGATCGGCTCCATCCTCCTACGTTGCCTTCGATCTCAAGGGTCGTGCCATTGTCGAGGGTGATGGTGTCGAACTCGTCGTCGATCTCCGTGACGTAGCGGCCTTGGAGGATGCGTGCGAAGTCGCTGCTTGGAGCGTAGTGCTCGATGAGTGTTCTTTCGACTGCCATGGTCTTTCGTTTCTGGGTTTCGGGTTGTGGTGATAGGGGGTGCGCCGTGTGTGCGCTTAGTTGTGGCCCCGGCCACGCTTGCGCATTGCCTCAATGGTGATGTAGACAGGAGCGCTGATAGCGTGAATGTGGCGGCGTACATAGCGTTGTAGCGCCACGAGTGTGCGGGTGTGGCGGGTGTGCCCTCAGCGTTGTTGGTGGGTGCGTTTTCAGTGTGGACGGTGGCGGGTGCGGTTGGTGCGCCCCCAGTTCTGGTGACGATGAGTTCGGGTGCGGCGGGCGTACTCTCAGCGTTGTTGTTGGTTGAATACTGTTCTTCCGAGTCTTGCAGGTCGCGTAGCAGGCGGGTGCTTGCGTATAGGATTGCGGCGCTCACTTGTATTGCCTTTCTTTTCTCATTTTCGTGGTGGTCGGTGGCTGTTTTTCTGGCGCGCGCTTGCGTGCTTGTGGCCACGAGGGCGTGCCACCTGCTTGCAGAGGTTGATGAGGTCATTCCAACCTGACCGGCACCATCCACACTCTTCGACCTTCGGCCTCATCGAGGCCGTCGCCGACCTCTGCGAAGTAATTGCCCTGAAGGATGCGCATGATTTCACCAACGGGCGCATAGTGCTCGAAGATCGTCCTCTCAACTGCCATGACGGCCTCTCTCAGTTCTGGGCTTCGGCTTGGGTGGTGATGTGAGTGGTGCCCGTGAAGGGGATGGGGGTGCGGGCCGTGTACTTCACGGAGCACTCGTCGGGGGTGTCGCCGCAATAGCGGGGCTGTGAGAACACGTAGCCGACAAGAGTGTCGGCTCCCATGTGGATGCGGCTGAGCGTCGCCTGGTGGACGGTGGGGTCCGGGGCGGCCCCGGAGGGCATGTAGGGTGCTACGACTTCCTGCGTCATGACGGTGGGCGCGTCCGCAGTGGGGACGAACAGGCCCATGATGTCGCCGTCGCCTCGTGTGAACATGACCTGGACGCTGGTTTGCCCGGCGTTGAAGGTCGCGTCGGTGAAGCAGTAGCCGGTCGCGTAGCATCGTGCGGTCGCGTCGGGTGCGAAGGTGATGTCGGTTTGGCCTCCGAGGCTGGCCTTGGGGGCTAGTCGAACGGGCGGCAGACTGGCGAGGGGTACTGCGGGGTCTGTTTCTTGTCCGAGGCGGATGTCGCCGACAACGCACGACCAGTAGAGCTGGAGGTCGCGGGTCTCGTACATTTCATGGCAGGTCTCGCGGTTTTCCTCGTAGTCGCTGGCCGTGTACGCGCGCGCCGTCTGCGTAGCCGCGGGCTGGGGTGCTGGCGTTTGCTGCTCAGGGGCGCTCCACACCCATGCGGCGACACCTGACGCGATAAGGGTGACGATGGCGACGAGGATGACGATGATGGCGCGCTTAGGTGATGGCGCAGGGGTCGCCTCGTCCTCAGCCCAGGTGGTCTCGAGGGCGGGCTGCACTGGTCGTTGTGGCGCTGGCGCGGCTCTCATTGCTTGGCCTTTCGTGGGGGATTGATGGTGATACGGGTGAGGCCCATGGCCCGCGCCTCGTAGTCGCTCGCGACGGTGCGGAAGTGCCCGTCTTTGATGACGACATCGCGCCACACGTCGGCGCTGATCGCGGCGTCCGGCCAGAGCATCGCGTACGTGTAATCGTTGGGCGCGTAGACTGCGTACCCTGTCAGGTCAGTTTGCGCGAGCGCGTCCTCGCTTCCGGCGAGACGCACGGCGTCAGCGTGGACTGCTGCGCGGGCTTCCTCCCTGTAGGAGTCGAGGCGCTGGAAGATGCGTAGGATCCGGGTTGGAATGACGGTGCGCATGCCTTGCTCCCAGTTGCGCACCGTGTACTCGTTTATGCCACATAGGGCGGCGAGGTCTTTTTTGCTGAGGTGTGCGCGTAGTCGTCGAGCGCGTAGTTCGCTAGCGGTCAGCTGCGACTCGTCGCGCGGGTCAGGCTTGATGGTCACTTCATCCTGTGGGACTCCCAGGTGGTCGGCGAAGAGTTCGGCGAGGTCGTCAGCGATCGTGGGGTCACCCGCTGACGTTAGGCGCTCCGACTTATCCCACTTCTGCCACACGGTGAGTCCGGCACGCTTGCGTGTCGTCTGAGTCCAGGGCTTCTTATTGGTGAGGTTCGTAACGAAGCTCGCGACCTGCGTGAGGTCGCCCGTATAGGTGCCGTTCGCCCACTTGAGGGTCAGTGTCATAGTAGTTCCTTTCAGTAGATCAGTAGAAGAGCACGTCGCGGATATGCGCGAGGTCCGCTCGTGTTAGTCCCGGTACGGGGTCCGTGCCGACGGTATGAATGCCGTCCACCTGCCCATAGCCGCGGGGGTGCTGGTCGTCCACCCACGCGATACGAGTGTCATCGTCGGTGAGGTAGTCGAGGATGAGGTCGTGAGCACGGTGGAGCTTGCGCTCCTGGCTGATGGTTCCGGGCGTGAGGTGCGGGAATAGGTTGACGGTCTTTCGACGCGGGAGGTGCAGGCCTACGGCTTTCACTGCTTTCATGCTCGCTTTTCCCCACGATGAGGCGAGGAGGATCTTGTCCGCGTCGCCGACGATGACGTTGAGGGCTTCGATCATGCGGGGCGAGTACCAGACATCCCCCGTGCCTACGAGCCCGCTATCGAGCTTGACCGTGACCAGAGTGCGGGCCCGATCCGTGTACGCCCCTTTCGCGGTTGGGGTGCCGGGAGCGAGGATGAACACCTCGTCGAAGTCGAGGGCGAGAATCGCTGTGTGCGTGGCCATGGGGAGCCTCCTTTCTGCTCCTCAGCGTATATCCCAACTTGGACTACTGCAAGTTGCAACGAGTCATTATTGGACTATATTTGTTTCCAACAAGTCACCACACGACACTACACAGGAGGAGAGGGCACACATGAGCGCGAACAGTAACCAGGAGGATACGATCTGGGAAATCGGGCTGGGTATGATGTGCAAGGTTGACATTGAGCACTTCCTCCGTCAGCACTTTGTCGGCAAGCAGTTCGCCCACGACCCGGACGCCCCAGATCATTACGCCGTATTCACCGACGGCACCGCCGTGTACGCGATCAATAGCGAAAGCGGAGAAAACTGCCCCATGAACATGCGCCACCTCGCCGACGCTGGCGTTATCGAGCGTGCATGGCACGAGGAAGAATACGTGGAAAGCTACCACAGCGACACATACACGCAACGCCTATACGTGCAGTTCGAGGGTGACAGTGCGCCCCACCTCATCGTCGAAGATACGTTCCGGCATGAGGATTACGAGGATTGGAACAGCATCTACCTCCACGCCCTTGATGAGGACGACTACTAACAGCCTCGAACAGAACAGCACAACGAGGCCCCACACAATCAGAAAGGACAGGCAATGCTCTACCCCTACCAAGACAAGCAGACCCTATGTGTCGCCCTCGAAGACACCGGGGAGGAGACGATCTCAAAGCCAGTACTGAACATCATCGCCTTCCAGCCACTACTCTACGTAGCGGTCATCGCACCCCTTTTTCTCTCCTACGCCGCCTACATGGTGCACGCAGTGGGGTTAGATGAGCCAGAAGAGCCTCTTGGTCAGAAGCGCTCGATACAGTACCTTCTGAGCATATTTCAGCTTCCGCCTCATGCGACCTGGACTCTTAGCATCCTTCCGCTTATGTGCGTAGGCCTCGCCACATTAGTCGCCATATACATGAAGCTGCGAACATACGCCGAGAGAGAGGATGTTGTTGGTACAACATATGCGCATTTTGCAACATTCACCCCTTTTATATTCCTTAGTTTCGCCGTCCTGTCGAAGATATTTGCTCCAGGAGACTTTCCGCTTTGGAACGTGTTGGCAATCTGCTTCGGTTCAATTCTCCTTTGGCCTCTTGCTTTGGTTGCGTATGTCATTTCATTCAAGTTCATCAAAAAGCCTTCAAGTTTTCAGACATGGGCGAATCGTTGCGTCATGATCCCCGCTTTCTTCTGCGCTGCCGCGTCTGTGCATGTGGTCTTGTCTGGCGACATGTGGGCTACTAAGTTTGTTGGCCCAATGTATGTGCTACTTGCTCTTTCGGTTGCTTGCCTTGCTGTGGAGTTGAGTGCGCAGGCTTACAAGGGGCGTGAGGTGCCAGTGTGGCGCTATAACGTAAGCGAGGTGATGAGCGGAGCGATTCTCCTGATGTATCTCACGGACACCTTCTTCGGCTGCCTCCCGCTCCTACTCAAGTAGATCGCAGAGACCAAACGGAAGCGCCCCTCCCCTGATGTTCAGTGGGGAGGGGCGCTTCGCGTATGGGGCGAGTTTAGGACGCTGCTTTGACGGCTTCGTGCACGCCCTCTGGGATCGTTTCGTAGAGCACTCCGTCGGCGTAGACGATCATGTCGCCGGGGTAGGTGAGATTGCCGTACTCTCCGTAACAGTCCAGGATGTCGATGGCTGGTTCCATGCCGGTTCCATCGAGGTGGCTGGCGCAGATTTGGCAGGCGAGGCCTTCACGACGGAGCGCGCCGAGATCCCGGCCCATATCCTCGCCCATGATGTAGTACGAGTAGCGCAGGTGCGTGAATGGGGCACCTGGGGTGGCCTGGCGTGCTGCTTCTACGTCGCCTCGGGACAGGTACCACACCTCATGGGTGTCGGGGTCCCAGACGAGCGCGTCGCCGCCGTCTTCCTCGGTGTCGTACCCGTGGGCCTGGTCGTAGAAGGAGAGTCGGGCGTCATGTCCGCTGACCCACTGGGCGGGTAGGCCGCGGGCGGTGAGCTCTGCTGCGAGGTCGTAGTCGTCGGGGACGGTTGCGGGGTCGGGGATGATGTAGGTGTTCAGCATGGGATGGCTCCTCTGTGGTGGTGTCTGGCGACGAACTCGGTGGCTCTGATCTGATACTCTGCGATCATCTTTGAGACATCGTGGGGTTGAAGCTGGGGGACCGGAACTCGTCCTGTGTAGCGGAACTCGATCTGAGAAGCTCTCTTCTGATGGGCGGTTTTCACTCGCTGCAGGACAGGCCGATTCGGTCACGCATGGCGTACAGGTCATGGACAGTGAGGGTTTAATCGGTGACGGTGGGCATGATGGCGTTACTTTCCTAGGTGAGGGTAGGGGAAGTCGTACTCCTTTTCCTCATCATCGGCTGGTAGGTCAATGGGTTTGGGCCAGGGTAGCGTTGTGGAGAGCATCCAGACTGGTTTCCAGCCTGTCGGCACGGGCGGGTCGTTGGGGGCTAGGTTCAGGGGGTCGTTCATTGGATATGTTCTCCTTGGTGTCTTGGCGGACATCACAACAGTCCAAATTGGCTGATGCGGTCTATGAGAAGAAGGGCAATTAGTAAGAAGTAGCAGATTTCTAGAACGACAAATAGGATAAGCCGAACAATTTCAGGACGAGCATACTTCCACACTGCGCGCCTTATCTGACGCGCATCGTTCATGCGTTTCATTTCATCCTTGGGGCCTTACTGCTCGTTTTCTGCATGGGCTTCACTCCTCGCGCGTCAAGCTCTGTCTTGCTTGTGCTTCTCTTGAAATAGTGTACACGTGAACAGCAGGCTCATGAACGAGATGAGCCACGCGGTAGCCACTCCATAAAACCCATATGCGTCACGTATGAAGAACACGCCTTGCACGACCAAAAAGGCAGACGCTACGAAAGTCCCGGCCATTAGGGCGATAGCAATGCACACCTCAACCAACCCCAGTAGGAACTTGCCAAAGCCTTCCGCGAGCGTATTTTTCTTAGTCATGATCCGTATCATCTTACCTGATCGGACTTCGGGTCATCAAGCGCAGCAAAAATGCAGAGGCGAATGCCAATAAAAGCAAAACATGCCGCACAAGCGGCAACCCTTTCTGGCACATCCACGTGGTTCCACATGAAAAATACAGCCGCCGCAAAAACCACGCTCAGCACTGCCGTTTCGATTGCGAGGACGCCGCACGCCCAAACCCCGTACTTTTTGTATTCCCTCAATTCTTTTAGCTCTGTAGTTTCAGCCGTGTTCCACGTGCGAACGACTTCCTCACTGATGACGTTCATGTCGGGAGCGAGTGCCGACTTCCTGATGAGGCAGTATTCGTCGGGAGCGACCCTAATGAAGGCATCCCTGTCGAGGTGCCAGTTGTGTTGCTGGAGGTATTCAACCACCTCGTTGCGGTTGCAGACTGTGGCCTCGACGAGGCCCCTTCGAGCGCCAATGATGACTTTCTTCTGGATGGTCATGACGTCTCCTTTTCTGGGTTGGGTCTTGATTTGGTAATATAGTCCATTTCAGACTTGTATACAAGTCGAGTGTCCCGGCTCGGACTTCGCGTGCCTGTGGTGGGTAACTGTGCTCCTACCTCTGCGCGTGCCCGAGTGATGCACAGTCGTTACTCTGTATGTACCGGCATTCCATTGAGTGCAACAGACTGAACTGGAAGGACTTGTACTGTGAAAATTGAGGATCAGATTCGGCATCTACTGCGTTTGGCTGAGGATCCAGGCGCATCTGCCGCTGAGCGGGAGTTGGCGGCCGCGCGAGCTGAGAAGCTCATGATGAAGTATCGGATCGAGTCGCTTCCCGACGTGGACTCGCCTAGGGAAGATGTGCAGGTCATTACGGTCTACGTTAAGGGTGGGCACAGTTCACTAGGGCCTATGCACACGATCGGTTTGTCCAGCTTGGCGAAAGATTCTCAGCTGCTCGGCTGTCGTTCAGAACGGGCCTCGGGGGAGCGTGGTCACGATTGCTGGCGCTGCGGGCGACTTGGCGCTCCTGAGCGAGCTCTTCAACTCGACGCTCACTCAGTGCAATGTGGGTCTTAAGGAAGCTCTGCGAGGGAGGACTTTCTACTCACAGTCTGATCGATTTCGTTTCCGTCGCGGGTACACGCTGGGGTTTCCGCGGCGTCGCTAATCGGGTGCGCGAGGCCGTGAGGGAGGAGGCGTTGGGGACGTCGAAGGAGCTGGTTGTTGTGGGGCGCGCGACGCGCGCTGAGCAACGTATTGCTGAAATGTTCCCGGAAGTGCGCGTGAGCAGGAGTCGCGTGCAGCTTGACCGCGACGAGGTGAGCCAGGGCGAGGGGGACGGCTACCGAAGTGGCGTCGGCACCCCTTCTTGGCAAGGTGTTGATGGGGGCCGGGTGGCGATCGGTCGGTAGGTGTGGGGAGGTGGAGGTATTTCCACTGTTTTCCCGCATCGGACTTAAGGCGCGCGTTGCTACGGACGGTTCCCTGATCGGCGACTGATCGCATACGAAAGCGGCCCGGCGTTCCCCATGGTGGGGTGCCGGACCGCTTCGTTGTGCTTGACAGCTATCTGCCGAGCGTGTAGATCACGGTAGCGACGAGGCTGACGAGGAGTAGGACTTCGGCGTAGCCGGTGAACTCCCACCACCAGCGAGGTTTGGGGGCCTCGATGTGGAACTTGCGGACGAAGGGGAGCGTGTTCCATCGGCTGTGTTTGGTGATCCAGGATGCGAGCGCGAGGATCGCTAGGAGGGTCAGGATGAAGCACATGCGTGGGTGGAGGAACCAGATTGGGTCGATGAGGACTCCAGCGGTGGGGCTGTAGCCCGCGCTGCCGGCGTGGGAGGAGACGAGGGCAACGATCGCGCCGTCTGGGAGCGGGTTAGGGATCGCGGTTGTTGCGTCCTGTGGTGGGTGCGCGGCCAGCACGGCATCGTTGATGCTGATGGCTCGGTTCACGTCCGCGAGCGCGAACGAGGCCATGATGCCGCTGACGATGCCGACGATAGCGAGGAGGGGGCGGATGAGTCGTGCGAGGCCGTGGAGGATGGTTCCTCGACGGGGCGCGCCGCGGTGCTTATTGCGGGGCTTGGTCATGCTCGGGTGCCTTTCTGGGGGTTGACTGCCCAAACGCTTTGGGATTCTGAGTAGATTGTAACGTCTCCGCGTCCTCCTTCTCGGTGTTTGAGGATGCGCGCGCCGTAGGTTTTGGCGGCGTAGAAGAAGTAGTGGTAGGGGATGTAGCCGCCTTTGAGGCTGATGTGGTCTCCGTGGAAGCCGCAGACTTCGGAGAGGAGGAAGTCGGTGGCCGGTACGCGCTTGCCGTTGACGGTGGCGGTGTTGCCTTTCAGGGCGTAGCCGGTGACGAAGGTTTTGATGGGGTTCTTGGAGGCGCGTACTCGTTGCGTGAATGTGTACAGCTTCGCTGCGTATGCCTCTGCGCCGTTGGCGAGGTCGCGTAGGACGAGGGATACGCCGTCTTCCATGTCGGTGAAGTAGAACAGGGTTGCCTGCTTGAAGCCGTACCATTGGCCCTCGTAGTAGGGGCCGTGGGATTGTTGGTACCTGGAAGAGGTCAGCTTGTGGAAGAGCTGAGCTTCAGGGCCGGTGATGCGTAGAGGGGAGTCGAAGCCGCGTGTCTGTAGGAGCGTGTAGGCGACAGCGTTGAGGAGGGCTTCGCGGCCTCGGTTGTCGGGGATGGGCGGGAGTGGGTGTTTGCCTGCGATGGCCTTGATGATGTCCTGGGGCGTGACTGTGGGTGGCGCGGGGCGGGGCTTAACGGTGGCGGTGAGGGTGAAGCCGGTGCCGTAGTATCCGTTTCCGTCGTCGCCGCGGATCGTCGCGAGCGGCAGGAACCCGGGATTGCCGTCCACCATGACGAAGATCGTGTAGACAGAGGGGGCGTCCTTGTCATCTTCGTCGTAACCGACGTAGGCGCTCATGATGCGGGCACGCCGGCTTCCCTGCTTGTAGACCTGTTCAAGCCAGTACCAGCCGCTTTCACAGCCGCCACACCCATCGTTGCCGTAAATGTAGAGTTCCGTGCCATCGTCGAGGGTGATGGTGCCGTCGTCGATGCTGGTGACGTAGCGGCCCCGGAGAAGTTTCGTGTAGAGGCCGGCGTCGCTGCTCTGGTTCAGCGTGATTTCTTGGGTGGTCATGGCAACCTTTCTGATGTTGGTGAGCTGGACGTCAGGAGATGAGGAAGTTCGTGACGAGGGCGAACAGTCCAATGGCGATAAAGGATCGCCCGTCATATTCGTGGGTTTCACGCTCCCGCTGTACGAGGAGCATCCAGGAGCCAAGAAGGCATGGGACAACGCCCATCCCCGTAATGAGAAGCGTGTAGTCAGAGGCCAACACCTGCTCATCCGTAGCCCCTTCTAGGAGTGCGCCCAACAAGTAGGCTGTGCTGAGGGAGACAATGATGGCCATCGCTCGAAAGAAGTACAGTCTGGCGCGTTGCTCTTTGCTCAGGTTCTTTCGTTTCCTCCATAGGGAGGGAGACGTGAGTAGGAAATGCCATGTTTGGCTTACGTACAGTCCACTGATGACGCAAAGGAGGAGGTACTGGGGGTTCATGGTGCTTGTTCCTTATCGTTGTGGGCCGACGGTGGCCGGGTCGATGCCGGTGATGCGTTGGAAGTGCTCGTCACGCTTCTGGCGTAGACGCTCCTGCTTGCGGCGTTCCTCTACTGCTTGCAGGCTCAGCTTGCGCCGGACTGCTTCGACAGCCGCCTGTGAGGCGCAGGGGCGTTCCACGTCTTTTGTGCTGGGGGGTTTGGTGCCTGTTGTCAGCTGTCGTTTGTGTCCCGCTTCGGGGATCATGGTTACGAAGTCGTTTGCTGCTGCGAGATACTGAGCCTTTTTGCGAGCTGATGGGAGAGCTAGCGTGGGCTGGTTGAATGAACCTGCCTTCAGGCTCGCTTCTGTCTTGTTGAGGATGTCACGCCAGGTGACTTCCTTGTTTGTCTCGTAGTATTTGTCAGCGCGTTCAAGGGCCTGCCTGCCGTATTGGTCGGCTGCTGTGTCGCTGCCGCCGCCGGCGATGTGGTCGTAGAAGACCTTCGTGTAGAGGAGTTCCCGCTCGTAGGGTGGACGGAAGTCAATGGCAATGCGTGAACGCTCTAGCCAGTCCCTCACGCGCTTACGGCGGGCTTCGTCGATGGCTTGGTTGAGTACTGTTGCACTGATCTTGTAGGAGCCGTACTTGCCTTCACCTACCGCTACGAAGGCTTCTTGGAGGTTCTTGTCTGTGGCGCAGGGGAGGATGAGTTCTGCCCAGGATGCGACGAGCTGCTGGAACTCTTGTTGGCTGCTCGGTTTTGAGGCGAGTTGGTTGGCGTCGATGGCTCGCTTCATGAGCTTCGCGAGCGTCTCGTAGGAGAAGTTGGACATTGGATGCTCTTTTCAGGGGATCAGAAGGGGATGCGGTTGGCTGCGGCTTCTGCGTAATCTTCTTCAGCTTGGCGAGCGTTGAGTGCGGCAATGCCTCGCTGGTACTCAATGAACTCCTCGGCGGTGCGGAACCCGTGGCTCTTGTAGTACATCTCCGTGCAGGCGGCGTCGAGGTTGCGGAAGTATTCGGCGTCCTCTGGGGTACGAGCAACGATGCCGCCGCCGCTGTAGCCGTTGTAGCCATAGCTGGTGGTGTCTTCCTCGTACTCATCCTCCCAGCGCTCCTGGTTGAGCCAAGTACTGGGGTGCAGAGTGTACTGTTTAGGCTTGCCAGCACGGTGCTTGGCGTAGGCGTCTGCGGCCTCAATGAGTTCGGCAGCAGTCTTTTTTCCTGCCTTGAGTACTTTCTTCCATGCTTCGAACGCCGGCTTCCTGCCGACGTGGCGAGGGAAGACCTCGTAAAACTTTGCGAACTCCTTCTCACAATCACCTTCACTGTTTCCCTTGGCCTTCACGGGAGCCTTGGGGGTGGCGATAGCGAGTTCCTGGGAGGCTGGGACGTCGATCAGGGTGTCCGAGGGGGTTTCGTCTTCGACGATCTCCACGTCGATGATCTCAGCGTCGATCACGTCGTCGCCAGCATGGTCGCGGACGATACGCTCAGCGCGCTCCTGGACGCTCTCTCCTGCCGCTGGAGTCACGGACACCGTGGATGTGTTCTCCACGTCGGTAGGGCACCAGTTTGAGCCGCCAGGGATGGTGGTGGTAGTAGGCCATGGACCAGACGAGTCGTCGGCCAGTTCTGGAGCGTTCTGCGCATCGTCTTCAAGATCCGCACCATCGCCGAATAGGGGCTGCAATCCCTCATTCGAGGTGGTCTCCTCGAGTGGTTCTTCAACGGGTTTCGTCGGGGAACCCGCTGAGGAGGAAGCCTTCCAGAGAGTCCTCGTCGTAGTCGCACGAGCAGTCCTCTTCGGGGGCGAGGCTTTCCTTCACTTGCTTCGTGGTGAAGCGTGTGGACTTCCATCCTGTCGTGTTCAGGTGGCTGATGCGCGCGAGAACAGCGCTATCTGATGCGCCTTCCTTGATTGAGTGCTTGTAGAGGTCGTCTTCCATGCCACACGCTTCAATCACGTCTTTCTCGAAGAGGGCTTCGATGTTGAGGAAGTAGATGACGTGACGACGGCCTGTCCTGTCGGTGAAGCGTCGGCGTTCGAGTGCCCGCTTCACTTCGAGGGAGTCCAGGGCCGCGGAAAGGGTGGTCTTTCCGAGCCTTGACCTGTTCAGTAGTGCATCCCAGGTGGGGGTGATGGTGTCACAGCCCCAGTAGGAGAGCAGCGTTGCGTAAGCCAGGGCTTCTTTGGTGCTGAGCTCGATCTTTACGAGACTGGGGTCCAGCAGCGCAGCTTGCGCATTGCAGACAAAGTAGCTGCGGATGATGTTGCCATACGCCATATCGTGCGTTATCCTTTCCTTGTTTGTAGATCTCTTGACCGCTCAGGGTTTGTTATCCGCCCTGAGCGGTCACTTTTTTCCTTCGAGGGGTTCCAGTCGCCACGGTTCGCCCTTCTTGGTGGAGACGACGATCTTCTTGCCGCGGCGCTTGAAGTATTCTTCCGCGTTTGCGTAGTTCTCGCGCAGGATCTCGTTGCACCAGAACTTGAAGGTTTCGACAGTGTGCCGCATCCCCGGCTCGACACTGGCCTTGCGCAGGCCGATCTCGTTGAAGACTTTCTGTACGTCCACGTAGAACACGTTGCAGAGTTGGATCTTGTCGTTGACGTAGTTGTGCTCCTTGATGACTCCTCGCTGGAGAAGAGAGTTACGAGCCGCAACCACCTCGTCGAAGGTCAGCCCGGTGAGGTCCATCATGTCCTGCGGCGTGAGGACGATGTGTGAACGGTTCCACTGGGAGAAGAAGGCTGCGAGCCACTGGCGTTCCGTCATCGAGAACTCTTGGGCGAGTAGGTGTGGGAAACAGGCACCCGACCGCGCCACTGTAGTTGTTGTAGTCCCGGATGATGCTCGGGTCCTTATCGTCGAAGCCCTGGCCTCGGATGAGGCGCACTTCCTGCTGTTTGGTGGGCATGGTTCACGCCTCCTTCGCGTTTTCGAGAGCCTTCATGCTCTCTAGAGAGTTAACGCTCCCCGTCGTGGGGAGGCCTAGCAGGTTGATCGCCTCGGGGGTGAGGAGGTCTTCCCAGTTGATGAAGTACCGGTACCGGGGGGTGGGTTTCGCTGCCCTTTCCGACGTTCAGGCGGAACAGGACGCCTTTATCCACCAGCTTCGTGAGCATGGCCTGGAAGAAGCGGATCTTGCAAGGACGCAGGTCTGCGCTTGCTACCGGGGTCCTGTGAGGCGTGAGATTGATGAGCTCCTTGTTCGCTCGGCACAGTTCCATGAGGTCGAAGAGCACCTGCTGCTCTCCCGTGCGCAGAGGCCTTGCGAACTCGCGCTTGTAGGAAGAAGCAGCCAGCATGACACCCCATCGGGTGATGCGGTCGATGTCCATTGTGCTGTCCTTTCGCTGTCTGGGTTAGCTTATGTGTAAGTGTGCGCTTTTTTGGCCTTGAAGTCAAATCCATCTTGCTCGTGTCTCTGTCTCCACAGGCGCGTAGCGGCTGTGCTACCCAGCTCGACCACAGCGACAGCGCGGCCTCGGATCGGCTTCGTGGGGGACTAGAGGGGGAGTATCTTTCTATAGCTTTTATCTTTCTATTGTATTCGATTCCTAGTTGCGAACTGGGCTGACTCCGTTTCGCGAACTGGGGTCCAGGCTCTTCTGGAGGGGCCTCGAGGCGGTGTGGACCCGATTCCGTTTCGCGAACTCGCCCCCGTCTGAATGTGACATACCAGCCTATATGCCTGTAGAACGTTTAGGGTTTCGGGGCCTTTTCGTCGCATATGGCCTGTCCAGTTCGTGCGCATGTGGGTTTTTGTGGCATGATGAGCACATATCCACCTCCGGGTGCGCCGCTACACTCCTGGCGGCCCCCACGGTGGACACTCATAGCCCAGAAGACCGAACCCCGCGCCCCCCATCGTGGGGGTAAGGAAAGAATACTCATGTCGATCACCGTCTACTCCAAGCCCCGCTGCCCCCAGTGTGATGCCACCTACAGGAAGCTCAACGCTCTTGGCGCGTCGTACGAATCAATCGACGTCACCCAGGACGATGAATCCCTCAACCTCATCAAGGGACTCGGCTACAGCCAAGCGCCTGTCGTCGCAGTCCGAGGCGAGGGCGGCGCTATCCTGGAGACCTGGGGCGGGTTCCGCCCCGACCGCATCAAGAAGGTGGCGGCACTCGTCGCCGCCTAACCCCCAACCCCTCAACCAAGAAACAAGAAAGGAGACCGCCATGCAGGTCTTTCTTACGTTCGTGTCCTTGCTGATTGGAGTAACGGCACTGTTCATGCTCGGCTTCGCCACTGGCCGAGCTTTCGAGAGCAAGCGCATCCGCAAGGAAAACAGCGGCGACATCACCGCCGCTTCCACTGGAGGAGTCGTCTCCGACTGGTAACCACCAGTCCCCCACAGACCGCACCCCCACCCCGATACGCCCCCGCTGGGACCACGTCACCTATTGCCACCAGGTGACACAACCAGCGGGACAAGCGCTCGATGGGTGGGGGTGCCTCTTTTTTACGGGCACCATCCCGCCGACACTAACACTCACGTACTGAACCCCTGCGTAACCACAACGGAAAGGTAGAGTCCTCGTGACCACCTACGACGACACGATCAAGGCCCTCGGAGGCCACTACATCACCGACGGCGACGGCACTGACTACGGTGCATGGACCCCCAACACCGTCAAGACCCTCATCATCAGCAACGACGGCGTATACGTGGAACGCCACGGCAAAACGAAGGGCGAGCTCACGCGCGCCGCCGTGAAACCGTCTTCCACGTCGAAGTCTCCGCTGCGCGCCCTCTCCCACAAGCAGTTCGGCGCGCTCGAAACCATCGTCGCCCCCGCCAAAATGTTCGAGGGAGTCAACGTCCAAGCCATGTTCAGTGAAGGCGTGCGCCTGGGCGGCTACTACCAGATCCCCGACGACATCATGCCGCCCATCGAGGACATCGCCCGGAGCCTGCGCCTCGAACGCGAAGCCTACCTGTCGAGTCACCCCGGCGCGAAAGCCGACCCGCGCCCCCCTTATCCCCGACGCACCCGAAGGCGCGCGCCTAGCTCTGGCCACCGACTTCGCCACCCACGGCCACTACACGCAACTGCGCCCCTTCGCGCAGGTCGTCGAGTCCTACCAGCTCGCCCCCAACGTCTACGCCTCTGACCAGATCGGCGGCACCCTCGAGATCTACCTGTCCTCCCTCAAAGCCCCCAAGCGTGAGCAGATGCGCGACGACACCACAGTGGACGCGCCCGCCCGCATCCCCACGCCCGACGAGGACGCCCCTGGCGATGACCTCGCCGATCGCCTACGCGACTTCGAGGCCAGCCCATACAAGACCGAGATCCTGGGCCTCCTCGAGGCCAGCCTCAAAAAAGGCGAACCCTACACGGCGGCCATGGCATCCCAGTGCCGCGACCTCAGCGCCCTCGACACACAACCAGACTGGTGGCCAACCCTCGCCAGCCACAAGGCCCTCGCCTCCAAGGTCAACTCCCGCAGCCGCGGCGTCATCCTCGACGCAGCCAGCGACAGTCGCTCAGCAGCCCTCTACCTCGCCTCCCTCCCCAAGGACACGCGCAAGGGCCTGGGCTTTGAGAAGATCCCCAGCGACATCACCATCGACAAGGTACTCGATGCACTTGCAAACGAGGTCTCGAAAGATGCCATGATCTTCTACCAGGGCCAGATCACCGCCCGCGCAGAAGGCGTCCTCAAAGAGTACGACCGCATCTTTAAATCCGGCTACAGCGTCCTCCAGCCCGCCGGTGTCCTCACCTGCGACGAAGACGGCCAGGGCCGACTCATGGCACTCTCCTCCGACGGGCGCGCCTACCAGCGCACCCACAATCTCATCCTCCTGTGCCTGTGGGAAAAGGTGCAGGAAACACTGCACTAACCCCCATGCCAACAAGAAACATCAACGAGATTGCCGAGATCCTAGTAACGGGACAGGATCGACAAGAGAAAAAGTACCCTGACAGCACGCGCTTTTACTTTCCCTACAAAATGCTCGAGTACGCTTTCGGACGCGAGTCCAACGACGGCGCACAAGACCTCTATCCACGCCACAGCGACGCATCCTCATGGGACACCTACCGCGAGCGCGAAGTCAAGAAGAGCCTAGAGGCCATGCTCACTACCGTTGTGCGAGCTTTTCTTCAGCATAAGGCGGAGGGGCGTACGCACCATGATCCGACCCTCATGAAGGAAGTCACTAAAGCACTGGATAGTATCTGCAAGGCCATGACGACGTGCGTCCTCGTCTCCGCCTACGACAACTCCCCGAGCAACATCCCCGTCAAGGTCAAGGTCCGAGTCCTCACCCCTTACGAAGGATTCAGCGAGAACATCGTCGAGCGCGCCATCGTCGAAGCCCTCGGCTTCGCAGGCGGGACCACAGCCCAGAACTACGACCCCATCAGCGACGGGATCTTCTGGGAGTTCCGGCACGACATGGACAAGGTGCTCGCCAACGCCTCCCCCGTGTGGGCAGGCAAGATCCTCGACGCGATGCAACGCCAGGGCCGCAAGCCAAACGCCAACAACATGATCCTGGGCATCGGCCTCGACGACGACGTAGTGACCACCGGCAAGGAAATCAAGGAGTTCAACGATCACACCAGCCACGGAATCTTCGCGGGCTCCCGCTCCGGTAAGGGCCTGACCACGCAGCAGATCCTCGCGATGCACCTCATCGCCGGCATCGCCCCCGGCCTAGCCGACAACAAACCCGACATGGCCTCGCTCCTCCTGTCGATCAACCCCGACGCTTTCGTCGTCAACGGCTCGAACATCGCCTGCAACCCCGAAGAGGGAACGGACATGTTCATGCAATACACGGCAGCGAAGGTCGCCGAGCTCCAGGCCCGCGCCCGCATCCCCGAGTACCTGAACAAGAAGAACCTCGCGTGGGCACCCGGCTACACCGGCACCCTCGGCACCATCGTCTACCTGCGATACATGATCCTCGCACTCGGAATGCTCGCAGCCCGCACAATCAGCCCCGAAATCGCTAAACAACTAGGCGGAAAAGACGGTATTTGCATCGTGTTCGACGAAATCAGCAACACGAACCAGCAGATCCAGACGTTCTTCCAGTCCAACATGCAAGGCCACATGTGCTACACGAACTACGAGTCAGAGTGGGCCGCTTGGGAACAGTCCGGCTTCGACGACAAGAAGAAGCCTAAGCAGGACGTGAACGAAGGCGAGATGTGGTTCACCAGCATGTACTTCATGATGCGCAAATCCTTCGAGAAACTCTCCCAGCTGCGCAACGCCGGCTTCAACAACGCCGAAGCCAAACGCTCCCGCGTCTTCATGATCGGCCAGGACCCGGTCAACCCCGTCACCGACCTCAGCCAGTTCTTCCCCGCAGGCAAACCACTCAACGCCAGCACGAAGAACATCCCGATCCCCTTTAAGGAGGCAGACAACTTCATCTATTCCTACGCATCCATCGGCAAGACCGACGTGCTTATCGGCCACCACCCTGGACGCAACTACCTCAACCAGCTCACCCCCGGCTCCTACGCCTCGGACAAGCTGTCCTCCACCATGCGATGCTTCGCCTACATCCCCGGATTCAGCGGCGACAACATCCACAAGATCATGAACGGCGACGAGGCTATCGCCCGCACCGCCACCTACCTGCGCCCCGGCCTCCTCTTCGCCGACGGCAGCGAAGACGGGTACTGCTGGAACAACTCCATCTCCTACATGAAGAGTGCAGGCGTGGACGTCGAAGCCGTCCGACGCGACGTATCCACCGACACCGGCGAACTCGACCCCGCGCTCGGCTTCGAGGGCTACCTCGCGAAAGCCGGCGTCACCCGCGAGCAAGCCGCGGCCACTCTCCAGAAGCTCTCCGACGCAGCGAACCTCACCGTCCGCAAGCTCGGCTACGAGGGCACCTGGCAAGAATGGGTGTCCGACCTGCGCCCCCAGTGGATCGCCTCCGTCGAGGACATCTACAACGTCTTCCAGGGATACGAGTACGACCCCCAGTCCGTCACCCTGTTCCGCCGCGTCTACCCCGAGGCCTTCGAGTCAGAAGACACCAACAGCGGCTTCGCGCTCGCGGGCAGCAGCGGGGAAGAGTGGGACATGGACGACCTCGCCGCCGACGGGGAACAGGCCCCGGCCCCCGCTGTTCCTGCGACGCCCGCTAAGGACGAGCACGCAGCAGCTCCGATCCCCGAACCGTCGGCGGACGGCCCGGAGCCGATCGCGACCGCAGTACCGACCCCACCCAAGCCGGTTCCCCCCGTCCCACCGCCGCCACCCATGCCGCCGGCCCCCACCGTCCCCGACATGGACGACACCACCGACCCCAACGCCGACCGCATGGCCATGCCCGACGAACCCGACGCCCCCGCAGCCACATGGGACTACTCCACCAGCCCCGTGCGCCCCACCACCGGCGGCGGCTACGAGTTCAACGTGAGCACCCCACGCACCATCACCCCCACGGAGATGACCCCCGACGCAGTACAGGCAGCGCTGTACGCCGACATGAACGAATGGGCCGGCACCTGGGCTCGCGTCAAGCGCGTCGGAGTCGTCGGCGAAACCGTCATCATGAACGGCGTCGCCTACCGCACCCAGGTAACCGACGACTGGCGCAACAACCAAGTCATCCCCCCGTACATGACCGACGCGATCCGATCCTCCAACATCGCGCCCATCATGAACTGGACCGTCCTACGCGAGATGCCCAACCTACGCCGACTGTCCTTCGACTCCTGGGACTTCTACTGCTCCTACGTCTGCCCGGACCTCGGCTACAAGCCCGACTCGTCGATCTCCCAGCTCTTCGCTGACATGCCCCTCCTCCAGCACATCAGCATCGAAGGCGAAGAGTTCGACCGCCAGACCTGGAGCACCATCAACGGCACACCGTCAGGCGTGCGACGCTACGACGAAATGCAACGAGCCATGTCCGTCGCAACGCACATCCTCTCCGCCGGCCAACGCAACGCCAGCGAGTACACGCGCAAGACCTGGCAGCGCACCGACCTCGGAGGCCTGAGCAAGACCTGGCGCATCACCGCAGGCCTCACCGGCACCCTCGCCATGGGAGCCGCCAACGTCGCCTCCAGGGGCGTACGAAGCCTCGCCTCCATGATCGGAGGCGGCATCGCCAACTACCGCCAGCAGATGAAGAACAAGGAACAATCATGACTCCCCGCCCCAACCCCCGAGACCTCAAGCTCCTCGGCATAACCTCCACCGCCAGCCTCGCCGACCTCAACCGAGCGTTCCGCGCCCGAGCTCGCACCCTCCACCCCGACAGGGGCGGCGACCCCCGCGACTTCCAAGAACTCAACAACGCCCACAAGCGCCTCAAGGAAGCCCTCGCCCGCCCCGTCCTCGTCCACGACCGCCACCCCCTGCGCTACACCGTGCGCAACAGCTGAAAGACCCCCGCCATGTTCTTCATCATCACCGCACCATTCCGACTCCTCTACAGGGCACTCGGCATCGTCCAATCGATCCTCTCCCTCCTCCTACTCGCCGCCACCATCTACCTCGTGACCCTCTGGCACCCATGGGCCACCGCCTACGTGCCCGATGGCATCGCCGGCCTTGGCGAGTACACGGCCACCACCACACAGTGCATGGTCGAGAAGTCATGGAGCGACCTCGACCCCGTAGCCATCGCCCAGATCCGCGACACCCGCTCCCTCGTCAACATCGCACCCGACGACCTCGCCAAGATCTACTCCCACGCCACGGAGTGCTCGCACTAGGTCTTTCCACTTCAACAACTCGGCCCCTCGCTCATAAGCACGAGCGAGGGGCCGATCCTTACGCTCACACAAGGAAAGAAGTACACCTAGCGCCACATCCACGTAGCACTAGGCGACATCCAGGCACACCCTCATGACATCCACGTGTACCCTACGTACTTCTTGGTACTACCAGAGGGCATATCCACACGCGAAATCGGGGATAAAGGGTACACCAGTCGAGATAAAGGTTGTACCTACCTAGATAGTGGTTACACCTAGGGGTAGGTCCACACGTGAAATCGGAGATAGAGGTTGTACCTGTCGAGTTCCACGTTAACCCTACCGACATCCACGTTAACCCTGCATAGATAAAGGTTGTACTAGAGGGGGGATAAACACGTGAAATCGGAGATAGAGGTTGTACCTGTCGAGTTCCACGTTAACCCTACCGACATCCACGTTAACCCTGCATAGATAAAGGTTGTACTAGAGGGGGGATAAACACGTGAAATCGGAGATAGAGGTTGTACCTGTCGAGTTCCACGTTAACCCTACCGACATCCACGTTAACCCTGCATAGATAAAGGTTGTACTAGAGGGCATCCGCACGATGCGGGGGGAGACCAGCACGAGAGTAGCGAGACCAACACGGTGAGGTCGGAGTTCCGCACGGGAAGGGGGTAGGTCATACCGACAAGCGCCCGGTAGGGGTGCAACTGGACAAATCCCGACAAAAAGCCTCATTCTCGCCTCTCGCCTCACCGGGTCGACACACCTCTCTACACGCCTCCACAGCCCCCTCGGCACCCCACCTCTGTCTCATTCTGCGACCCTCCGCTCGTCAAAAGTGATGAAAAATGTTGATCGTGAAATGATGGTTTCAGACATCAGTTTTGGTCCACGCGCACCTCCAAACCGGCTGCGAACCCTTCCAGGAGGCCAAAAACGCCGCCAGCAAAGGTGCGTGGACAAAAACCGATGATTTTTTCTACATCGACGATCACCCCCTCTAAACGGGGGTCAGGAAGGGAGCATCGTGGCGCGGTTCTACACACAACTAACGAGGCTTGTTTCGGAGGCTCGCACCCTGTCCGCCGACGCGCAAAACCTCATCGACCGCACCGTCGTCTACATCAGGGGCGCGTCCTACCGGCAAACCCGCCTCTACCCGCAGGCAATCCGGCTCCGTATCCCCGGCACCCCCGACGGGGCGCTCACCCATAAGGGCATGAGCTACGAGGAGATCGGCAAGCACCTAGGCCGCAAAGAGACGACCGTGCGCCTCGAAATCGCAGCCGGGCTGCGTGAAGTCGAGACCCGCCTCGGGAAAAACTTCCTCACCCTCATCACCACCGACACCCCCGACTCCCTCGCAGCCGCCGCCCGTACCCTCGACCGCGCCGTCGCCCGCGACGCCGGCACCGGGAGCCTCGAAGACTACTTCGACGCCGAGTTCATCGCCCAACTCAAAGCAACGACCGACGGCGTAACCCCCACGTCCTCGCCAGACATCGACCTACTCCAGCAGGCCCTCATCTACGCCATGCAGTTCTCGAAGGTCCGCATCCACGATGAACTCCACGCTCTCGACGCCGGCACCCTCGCCTACGTCGCCGCGCTCATCACCGGCACCGGCGGCAACGCCAACGACCAATACCGATTCGCTCAAAAGCTACGAAACGAGGCCACTAAGTGACGAACCCACAGACCCAATCTCGACAGGCGCTCCCCTACAAGCAGCAGTGGGAGGCCCTACTCCACACTGAGAAGCGTCCCAACAAGCGCGCCACCCTCACCCGCGAGGAAGACACGACGACCATCACTGTCTCCACGGAGCCGAAGCTCACCGACGCAGCCACCGTCGCCGCCTACATGAGCGGCCTCGCCCACTGGGCCCGCACCACCCCCACCCCGCGAGCGCTCATCACACCCCCGGTCGCGCACGTGAAAAACCGACGCATCTTCCAGCCGCTCGCGCTCCTCCTCTGGCAACTCAACAACCCCGACATCGACATCGACACCACACAGGCGACCTACCGGGACATCGACTACCTACTCTGGCAGGGAGTCACCCGCGAGCTCGGCACGTTCCGCCCGGCGACCGTCGAAGAGAAACGCGCCGCCGCCTGGTTCACTACCGGAAGCGTCGTCGTCGTCCACTCGCGCCTCTCCACCGCATCAACCTCCGGCTCCTACCCGCGCCTCACCGGCTGTGCCCTCGCCGTCGTCCGCAACGACCCAGCCACCAGCGACCAGCTGGACCTACAGGCCTGGCCGATCAACGGCACCATCGAAGACTCCATCACCGACGTGGCCAGCATCCCCCTCGCCGACAGGTGGAAGTACACCGACCTCCTCAACCCCCCACAACCTCACGACGTCTCCTACCATCTCGCCGACTGCGCCATCGGATACCTCGGCTACCAGGAGCCGTACATGATCGAACCCATCGACCAGACCAACACAGTGCCCGCAGTCGTCACCCGCGATGGCCAGCTCACGCCCACTATCCTGTCCGAGGTAGACCTCACCTACTGGGTACTCTCCCAGCACGGCATCGACTTCGACCGCGAGCGCTTCCAGACTGAGAATGCCGAAGCCCTCAACGGCCAGCCGCCAGCCTGGGACACGCACGGCGAACTCCCACCACCCGACCTCGCGAAACGAGTACAGCTCGAAGCGACGCAACATCTACCCGTCGAGGAGAATGAATGAACCTCCGAGAACTCATGGCCTCCACCCCGTACACGACGGTCCACGCCCCGCGCCGCGGCTACGTCGCCTACTCCACGCGCAAATGCTCCGGCACGGAAGTCGAACGTGTAGCCAACATCAGCCTGTGCGACCATCCGTCTCTCGCCCGCCTGCGCGCACTCGCCCACCTCGCCACCATCCCTCTACCCGTCTACAACCGGGAAGGTGCCCGCACCGTCAAGAAGGACGACTACGCTCTCCACTACGACGACGGCCATGTCCTCGCCGTCACCATCACCGGCCCCAGCTCGAGCAACGGCACCCGCAACGCCGAAGCCACCCGAGGCCTGGCCTACGACGCACTCATCCTCGACGTGACCACGCAGAAACTCCACCCGCATCACGACGGCTCCTACACGTGGGCCAACATGCCGCCCACAGCGCGCCTCCACTACAAGGACCTCGGCCCCCACGCCGCAGTCACCTCCTACCTCGAAACCCTCAACGCCGCCCGCATCCCCGCAGCCCTCCACCACCCCGCCGACGGATGGAGCACCAACCGCTCCTGGATGTACAGTCTGTATCCGCACGTCCTCGACGTACTCGTCTACGACGTCGCCCAGCGACGCGCACACCTCACCACCATGACGAAAGGCATCAACTAGTGAAGTACGCAGGTAAAGAGCTGACTCTCGAGAACTACCGGGCGATCCTCACCGGCTACCCCCTCGACATCCTCGACGAGGTACGTAGCGCTATCTTCGACGGCACCCCGATCATGCCCTACATCGACCGAGACCCCGACGACCTCCACCAGATCCGGCTCGCCATGCTCGAGACCATTCCCGAGCCATTCTTCGTGCTCCCCGCCCCCATCCTGCGTATCGTCCGCAACCACGCCCACAACCAGGGCAACCTCAACAGCTTCCGTCCCTTCCTCAAGATGGGCCTGACCGTCCCCGTCCTCGCAGCAGTCCTCGAATGGACCAGACGCGGATACCCCACCGCCGGATGCGACTTCCGATACATGCGAGAAACCCAGCTCTCCCTCTACGAGAGCGCCCTCGCACAAGGCATGGACATCAAGCCCTACCTCGAGGCGACCATCTCCTCCGACACCGCCCTACGCTCCCTCCTCAACCTCGCTCGCCCCAGCCTCGCGCGCGCGGGCCTCAACGAGGAACAGCTCCACCAAATCAGCCGCGCCCCCATCCTCGCCGACCTACCCCTCACGCGAAACAGCCAAGCCGACACCCTCGAAGCACTCGCCAACCTGTACGCCACGCGCATCCCCGACACAGTTCCCGGCCTCATGCAACAACTCTCATCCCAGAACGAGGACGGCAGCTTCCAGTACTCCGGCACCCAGATCGCCCGAATCCAAGAAGGTTGGGAGAAGGGGACCCTCACCCGAGAACTCCTCATGCCGGGCCTCAGCGATGCCACGGTGAATGCCCGAGTCCTCGAAGCGAACGTCGCGAATCGGCGACACAAACGCTCCTAAACGCGCGCGCGGGCCATTTACCGATAAAATGGTCTAAACAGCGCACAAAACAACATGGAAAGGATGCGCTAGTGAGTGAGCAGAACCCGACCAAGGTGCAGGCGCGCCTGGTCATCGATTTTGGCAACTCGGAAACCCGAGTCGCCGTCCTTGTAAACGGGAAGAGCAGTCCCGTCACTATCCTCCCCAACGCTTTCGCGGCGATCGGGGATGACTACGTAATTCCCGACCAGTACGTCGCCGAGGAGATCAACGGAAAGCCCAACGAGCTCCGTTCAATCATCCTCCGTGCACCGCAGGGACTCGCAGCTGGGGAGCCGACGCACCTGTACGCGACAGGCCCCCTCGCCGACCGCGAGTTTGGCATGTCCTCAACCCGTCCAAACTCCGCCATTGCCACGAAGGCGCAGTCTGAGACAACATTGTGGAGCTTCCACTACGCCCTCTACATCGGGCGCGAGCTCGTCGCGAAGCTCCTACGCAAGAAGCCAGATGCCCTGGAGATCACCTGGGACGTGACGCTCCTCGCCCCGCCCAGTGAGACTGGCAAGGGCGATGTGTTCAAGAAGATCTTCACGCTCACGAAGAGCGTGGAGGTCGTTGCTCCCGAGCGCATCAGTATCCCCATCAAGGTTGGGGACGTGTCCGTCATCTCCGAGGGGTTGGCAGGCTTTAGTGCCACTGTCTTCACGCCCGCAGGAGGCACTGTCGCTGACTACGCCGACTGCGTAGAGGAGCCGATCATTGTGCTCGACTTCGGAGCGGGCACCTCTGATGTCATGTTCATCAAGAAGCTAAGCCCAATCACGTCCGCGTCTGCTTCATATCCCAAGGGCGGCAATGCCATCGCCTCCCTTGTTACTAAGTTCGTGCAGCAGGAATACGGTCGAGCACTCTCCCGCGAGGCCGCCGCAGAAGCAGTCCTCACCGGCACCATCCGGTCAGGCGCGAAGCGCAAGGACGTGACTGCGCAGATCAACGCAGCGCGCAACGAAGTCGCGGACGATATCGCGAACGGAATTAAAGGCACATTTGAGGCAAACCGCTTCGCACCCGACGAGTTCGCATACCTCCTCGTCATCGGAGGCGGCGCAGTTCAGGTTGGAGGAACAGAATCCCTGGCTGAGTCTGTTGTACGAAAGATCCGCGCTTTCGCACCCGACATTGAGCTGCTTCCCGTCAAGGATGGGACCAACCTGCGCACCCTCAACATTGAGGGAGCGATCAACTTCGCGCGTTTCGCGGAAAAGAACGCGAAGAAGTAACCCCATAAGCCCCTCCGCGCCCCACCGTTCACTGGCCTCTGCTCACCCAGTCGAACAGGTAGGGGCGCGGAGGCCCCACCACAGGAAGGAGCCCAGCATGTTCAAGGCCTACTACTACGGCCTCCCCGCCTCCGCGGTGAAACTCGCACGCGAGGGCTTCGCCCAAATCTACGGGGCCGAGGACGTCGTCGAACTGTCGGAAGTACCAGCCGCCAACCTCAAGCTCCAGTCGCACAGGAGCGCCACACGCAACGACGTGGTGGCCTTCATCGTCCCCGACGGATACGCGGACAACGGCCAGGTTGCCCCTAGCATCGTGAGCACGGACAAGTACATCGCGTACTCGACTGACGCGCGCCTCGTCGAAGCCCTGAACGCTCGAGGAGCCAAGCTCGACGCTCCTACGGGAGAGCAGCCGCTAGACCCCGCCGCCCTCATGCAGGCGCTCGCCACGCTTGCAGCCGCGCAAGGCGCTAACACGGTGGCTCCCCAACAGGCCACCCCGACTGTCGCGCCCGCCACCGCATCCACCAACGTGGACGTTGCTCGTCTACAGGCCGAACTCGACGCGGCGAACCGGAAGCTCGCCGAACAGGAAGCACTCCTGAACACACGCGCGTCCGAGAGTGACCGCATCGCCGCCCTCGAAGCTGACGCGACACGCCTCGCCCGAGAAAAAGCCGACCTCGAAAAGCAGGTCATGCACGGCGGCAGCGACGTGGAACTCCGCAAACGACTCACGGCCTTTGAGCGGAGCCCGTTCGCGCGCCTCGACGCGTTCTCCAGCGCAGACTCCATCCTGACGCTGAGCCTGCCGACGATCGCGACGCTCTCGCCGACGGTCGTCAAGAGCCTGCACGTGATCTTCCCCGGCACCGGAGGGGCAGTCAAAACGACGTACAAGCTCATCCAGAAGTACGCCGCCGAACTCGCGTACAGCGGACCCGTCTGCATCATCGACCTGAACGTGGACAGTCTCATCGACTACCGCTTTGGCACCAACGACGTGACCGACGGGCGTAATTGGCTCACCAAAGGCACCGGCCCCGTTCCCTACACGGACACCAGCGTCAACCAGGTCAGCTTCATCACCATGGGCGCACGCGCCTACATGAACGACCTCACCTACCTGCTCGTGGACTGGGCAGCTCGCCTCGCACAGGTCGCCCGCGACGGCAAGCAGATCATCCTCGTCGGCCCACCCGCCAACAGCATGGTCGCCCGCGTCCTCTACATGGCGTTCGCAGCCCACAAACTCCCCACCGCCATCATCGACGGCGACATCCAGTCTCTACGCGCGACCCTCATCAACCTCAGAGGCCTGAACCCTCAGCCTCGAGCCCTCATCTACAACCCCTCGCCAGCCGGGCAGGCTCAGCAGTTGATCCAGTACATCGCTAGGTCAGTTGCCACGAGCGTTGTCCACGAGGGAGATAGGCTGACCGATGTCATCGGATAAGAAGTACACTCTGGTCGTCAAGGGTCTCCCGGAGGACATCTACGACGACGTGATCCGCCCGTTCACTAAGGAACGCAAAGCTTCCTCTCTCGTTAGTGCACTGCTGGCCGCCTACCGTGACAACGATGAGGTACGTCGTGTCGTCAACATGATGCTCGGCTACGAGGAGGACTTCGAGCGCGCCCAGCTCCAAACCGCCCTGGACGAAGCGCAGCAGGAGAACGAGCGCCTTCAGTTCATGCTCGACTCACTCACCATACGCACGCAGCAGGGGCTGAGCTACTTCGAGCAGGTTGCGCCCGCGCAGCCGCAGGTCGTCGTACAGGCCCCACAGCCACAGCCCGAGCAGAGCGACCGTATCGACAAGCTCGAATCTCTCATCCAAGACCTACTCAGAACCCAGCAAAAACCATCAGAACCTCAACAAGTTCAGGTGGAAACAACCGGTTCTGACGAGGAGAGTCCGTGGGCGTTCCCCACTGGCGACAACGAGGACGACTTTGCGCCCCGCACCGACGACACCCCCGCGCTCCCCACAGCGGACGACCCCGAACCCGCCCCGGAGCCAGTGGACACGGCGAACGCCGTAACATTCTTCGGAAACCTGATGAACTAATGAACTAACCAGGAGAGGAGACAAGAGTGGCTTCCTGGGACACCAACATCAACATCCCCACGCAGAACAACACGCCCGCACAAGGTCAGGCCTGGGACTCGTGGGGGTCGCCCGCCGCACCTGCAACGCCAGCCAAGAAGAAGCGCGGAAAGAAGAAGCTCCTCAAGCGCACTCTCATCGGCCTAGTGCCCGTCGCGCTGATCGGCACCTACTTCGGTGTCATCGTCCCCCCGGCGAAGAGCCTCCCCGAGGCCGCTAAAGGCACCTCAACGTTCGTGCCCTACATGACGGCCCTCCACGACTTCAACATCGACGGTCTCAACGCAGTTATCGACCAGTCCTGGGTTGCGCGTGAGTACGACTACCTCAACGGCAATGAAGCGCGCACCAACGCAGTGCGCACCATCCTCGCTACCGTCACCTACCAGCTCCCCGAAACCGGGCAGCTCACCTGGACGGGCCAGCCACACCGCAACCCATTCACCTGGAAGCCCACCACCGCCCCCTCAACTCTCAACAACGGCGAGAACGTGGACTTCAAGCTCGTAGACTACACGGCGGTCACCCTCGACAAGACCGGCGTGAAGGACGCGCTCGCCAAAGCGAAGCTCACGTCGATCAGCGACGTGGAGTTCAGCCGCAAGGTCACCGACGCTTTCGCTACCTACATCGCAGCGAACGCCGCCAACCTCCCCACGACCACCGTCAGCCGACCCCCCATCATGGACTGCACCGGCACCGGCCTCGGCTCCTCCTGCCGACTCTCCAGCGGTGAGGACGTGTACATGGATGACACCCTGTTCGCGTCCGAGAGCTTCCGCAAGCTCCAAGACACGTTCAGCGAACTCGCCGTAGACGCGCTCGACCCCGAACACGCCACCGCCACCACGCGCGACGACTCCGACGACACAAAGAGCACCCGCAAGTACGCGGACAACTACTACACCGAACCCAACTGGATCGGTGCGCACGCCCTCACCAGCGCGGGACAAGACGGCTCCCTCCCCGACACGAGCACACTCCCGCGAGTCGGAGACGGCACCTTCAACGCCCCCGCAGGCCTGAACACCCCCGTCGTCGTCAAGACCAGCGACGGCACCCCCATCGAGGTCACCCTCAGCGCCTTCCTCACCGGCCCCGACGCATTCCGCGCCATGAGCCAAAAGTCCGCGCAGAACCGAGGCTTCGTCGAGTCCAGTGAAGTGCAGTACGCCTTCTACACGTTCAAGGTCCGCAACCTCGGCACCGAGACCATCACCCTCACTCCTGACGACACCCTCGTCGATGCCACGCGCAACCCCTACACTCGTACGGGCACCGTGTACGGCCTCACCAACAGCCTCACCCTCAAGCCAGGTGAATCCGGGACGCTCGAGTCCTGGACGTCATCCACGCGCCTCTCTGAGCTCTACCTCATCTGGGGAGCCTCCTACGACCGGGCCACCAACCCGATCTGGTTCCGAGTCCTCGCCGGCAATCCCTCCAGTGGAAAGTGAACAGACCATGACTATTACCCCAATGACCGCCGTCCCCGCAGCGCACGCACAGCAGCTAGGCCTCACCCCCGTCGAAACCCTCGAGGGGAAGATCGCACTCGAGGGCATCATCAACGTGTGGCGCGCCTTCATCCGCGAGGGAGGCGACTACCGCACAGCGACCGGCATCGTCACCAACGGCCAAAACGACTTCTGGGTTGCCGTCGCACCCCCGCAGGACAACCCGGCCTTCAACCTGTGGTCTTTCATCATGCCGAAGGTCGCCCCGCACTGGGCGGCGCTCGCCAACGGAGGCCCACGCCTCGTATCCCCCAACCTGTCGCCGGTGACGCTCAGCCAGATCGTCATGCCTGCAAACGGGCCGCTCGCAGCTATCGGCACCCCCGACGCGCTCGCAGCAGCCCTACGCGCGCCAATCAAGGACAAGGCCATCAGCCAGCCCGGTGTGACCGACTTCGGGATCACCACTCATCAGGGACCTGTCCGCAAGTCACTGTTCGACCCCGCACCCGCTGCTCAGCCGACTGTGCCAGCCGCGCCGCAAGTCACCGTGCAGCCAGAAGAAGACGCGCTTCCCGACCTGGTCCTCCCAGAACCACCTGCGCCCGTAGCCCCCGCGCCGACGCCGGCACCCATGCCTGTGCCCGTCCAGGCTGCCCCGGCCCCGGCCCCGGCCCCCGCACCCGCTCCCGCTCCTGCTCCTGCTCCTGCGCCGGTCATGCCACCTCCAGCCCCGGCCCCCGTCGTCGAAGCACCCGCACGCCCCACACCTGCACCCGTCGCTCCCACGCCCGTGACGTCAGTCGAAACCAGCGAAGACGACATGACCGGCTTCTTCGACGACGACGAACCCGAGGCCACGACCTACAGCCTCCACAGCCTCACCACGGAGGAAACCTGGCCGATCCTCACACGCCCCGTCATCATCGGACGCTCCTCCATGCGCAGTGAGATCAGCGTCAGCCGCGACAGCAGCCTCAGCCGCAGCCACGCGCAGATCTACGAGCAGGACGGACAAGTCATCGTCACCGACCTCGGCTCCAAGAACGGCACACACATCGGCTCACACCGCATCCAGCCCCACACGCCCACGATCGTCCCCGACGGCGCGCTCCTACGCCTCGGCCACGTCGCCTTCAACGTCGTCAAGGAACAGGCATGACCACCATTCACACGATCACCCACCGCAACCAGCGCAAAGAGAACCAGGACACCTACGCCTGGGCCACCTTCACTGCCGACGGTAAGACCGGTGTCCTCGCGCTCATCGCCGACGGCATGGGAGGAGTTGCTAACGGCGCGCAAGCCTCCCAAAGCGCCGCCCGCATCTACATGGACGCTGTCAAGGCTGGCGACATCACCGACGACGCCCTCGTCGAAGCAGTCGCCACCGCCCACCAGCAGGTCGCTCGCACGCGAGGTGGCACAACCCTGACCCTCCTGCGCCTCTACGACGGCCAGTACTGGATCCTCCAGATCGGCGACTCCCGCGCCTACAAGATCCCCGCAGGTACCCTCGAGGGCACTCAGATCACTGAGGACCACTCAGCCCTCAACGACTTCAAGCGTCGCGGAGTCACCATCACCCCCGACATCGCGGGCAGGTACGCCAGTCGCATCACCCGCGCGCTCGGCCACCCCAAAGCCGACGGCCACACCCCCGACACCTACACCGGCACCTACCAGATCGGCGACACGTTCCTCCTGTGCTCGGACGGGTTCTGGCATGCTTACGAAGCCGTCGGCAACAAGCTCGACGCTCTCACAGAAGCAGGCCTCGACGACCTCGCGACGCGCGCACAAGCAGCGGGGGAGCAGGACAACATCACTGCTCTACTCGCCTCAACGGAAGGACTAGCATGACGAACCTACGTGAAAAGGGCTCAACCTTCGGCAAAGGGAACCGCTACGTCATCAGCTCCGTACTCCACGACGGCACATTCAGCCAGGTGTATGGAGTTTCCGACGCGAAGAACGGCAAGCTCGTCGTCCTCAAAGAGGTCGCAGCCCCCGTCCCCGACCCTAAAGGCCGTGGCAAAATCGCTGTCGATAGCCTCAAGCGCGAAACGCGCCTCATGCAGCCTCTCGATCACCCAGCTATCCCCCGCATCCTCGACGTTCTCGACCACACCGACAAGCCGGGCGGCAAGTACTCCGTCCTTATGGACTACATCAGCGGCTACGACCTCGCCGTTGCCGTCAAGCACACTACAAAAGGCCGGTTCAACGAGCAGTTCCTCGTACCCAAGATGGTGCAGGTCGCCACCGTCCTCCACTACCTCCATACCCTCCCCTCGCGCATCCACCCCGGCCCCCTCGTTCACCGCGACATCAAGCCGAAGAACATCATGTACCAGAACGGCTCCATGGTGCTCATGGACTACGGCCTCGCCGAAGTCATCACCCCCGACAACCAGATCAACACCCACAACCTCGGCACCAAGGGCTACGCGCCCCCCGAGCAGATCACCAAGGGCACACCGCTCGACATCCGCAGCGACATCTACAGCTTCGGAATGACGATGTACCACCTCCTCGTCGGCGAACTCCCCGCATCCGACCACAGGGGCATCCCCACAGGCCCCGTGGACGCGCACGCAGCTAACCCTGAAGTCAGCCGCGCCCTATCCGACGTGATTGCCAAATGCGTCGCCCTTCGCCCAGACGACCGCTATTCCTCCATGCTTGAGGTCATCGCTGCGCTCAACACCTACAAGACCACTGACAGTCGCCACCGAGCTAAGCACCGCAGACACATCCGCACCGTCGGTGCGCTCGCAGCAGCAGCCCTCATCATGTCGATCGCGTCAGCAGGTACCTACACCTACGGGGCCAACGCCGACGCGAACTCCTACGCAGCGCTCACCAGCGCCGCACAAAAGGCCGGCACCGTCGAAGCGTGGGAGCCCGTCATCAACGCGCGCCCTGCCAACATCGATTCCTACTTCGATACGATCACCGCAATCAAGCAGGGGGACGGCAGATTCACCTCCGCTGAGGAAGCCGCCTTCATCCCCCTAGTCCGCGACCATATCAAGGACATCCAGGAGAATCCGCGTTACCCGGAGCTCGCGTACCAGATCGGTGAGCTCTACTGGTTCTTCTACGCCAGCGACGCGAACGCCGACGGCCTCGCCCTCTCTGCCCCCTGGTTCAAGGACGCGATCAGCGGTAACTACAACGTCGAACAGGCGAGCGCCCTCTACAACATGGGATCGTTCAACCGCGACATCGCCTCCGCGATCCAAACCAGCAGCGATACCGGCATGTACCGCGCCTACTGGAACAACCTCACCAGCCTCAACACCGACAACTCCGGTGAAGTCGTGCAGTTGCAGCTCCTCAACTACATTGTGGACTGCATCAACAACTACACGTACAGGCTCCGCACCGACGGCGTACCCAAAGCCGACGTTGATGCGCAGCTCGAGCGCGCGAAAGACTACCTCGCTCAGCACCCCAACCCGACGCTAGGCCGGCCCGCTGAGCTATCAGCCCAGCTTTCCGCGAAGCTCGACCAGTCCCGCACCCTCGTTGACGCCGTGTACGCAGCCGAAGGAGTTGCCAAGTGATGACCGCATTCACCGCCACAGCGATCGGCCTCGCAGTCGTCGCCACCCTCCTTTTTGTCACCGCCGTCTCCTTGTTCTTCCAGTGGGATATCCCCACAGCCTGGAAGGAATTGAAGGGCCAAACCTTCACGGATACAGTCGAAGCGCTCACCAAAGTTCTTTCCAGTGAAGGCGCAGTCGAGAGCTACCGTAAGCTCGCAGCTCTGTCGCTCACGGAAGCCTCCCCTTTCAGCAACCAAGAAAGAAACGACGGCACACTCGACAGTGACAGCCTCAGCAGCAGCCTCAGCGGAGACCTCACGGATCCCGAACCGCTGACACTCCACCAGGAGTCCGTACAGGAAGCTGACGTGCGCGAGAAAGAGCGCCTAGCGCGCAAGGCTGCCGCTCCGCAGGCGATCAAGCCCGTCGAGAAGAAGCCGCGTCCGCTCCCCACGCCGGTCAGTCTTCTTCCCGACGTGCCCGCACCCGCGCCGGTCGCGAAGCCAGCCCAGGTCGCAGGCCACTGCGACGTGGCAGAAGAGGCAGATACGGGCTTCTTCCCAGACGAGAGCGAAGAAACCACAGAAGAAGCAGACACAACCTTCTTCGAGGACACCGAGATTCCCACCGCAAACCTCACGCCACAACCACCCGTAGAGGCAACTGACCCGCTCAGTCACGTAACCTTGGTGTCAGAAGCTCACAGCTGGCAGTAAACCGTTGCGTTCTAGTTTGTTCTAGAAGCGCATGGTCTCGTTGCCAAGACCAGCTCCAAGTCTCATGCCACTGGTGGTTGGCTGCTTGGTTCGCGTTTCAGTGGGGTTTGCGTTGCCCGACGTGGTGTCGGCCCGGCTTGTGTCCCCTCCGCGCGCGTTTTGGGTCTCCGGGGCACTCCCGGCGACCTTGATGTTGACCGCAGCGTTCAAGTCACGGTCAATGGACAGGCCGCACGCATCGCAGTGGAACACGCGCTCGGACAGGGACAGTTTGGCTTTCACTGCCCCGCACTTCGAGCAGGTTTTGCTGCTTGGGTACCACCTGTCGATGACGTGTAGTGTCGCGCCAGTCCTGGCGGTCTTGTATTCGAGTTGTCGGCGGAACTCGCCGAAGGCAGCGTCCGACACGGCCTTGGCGAGGTGGTGGTTCTTGGCCATGCCCGCCGCGTTTAGGTCCTCGACGCTGATCTCCGAGTAGGTGCGGGCCAGCCGCGTCGTGAGCTTGTGCATCGCGTCGCTACGTTGGTTCGCCACGTGGGCGTGGAGGCGCGCGACCTTCGCCCTGGCCTTGGCGCAGCGCTTCGAGCCTTTCACCTTGCGGCTCAGGGCCTTCTGCGCGCGCTTCAACCGACGCTCCGACTTCCGCAGATAACGCGGGTTCTCGATGACCGTCCCGTCCGAAAGCGTAGCGAGCGTCTTGACTCCAAGGTCTACGCCGACAGCCCCGCCCTTCGGGGCCCGCGTCACCGGCTTGTCGTCGCGCTCGACCGTCAACGATGCGTACCAACGACCAGCACGACGTGAGACAGTCATACGCAACACGCGCGCGTCACCCACACGGGACGACACGTCCTCCATGCAATGCACGCGGCCAATGCGGGGGAGCTTCAACCCGTAGGGGTCGCGGGCTGTGGGGGCGGTGAACCCCGTGGAATACGCGAACCGCATGGTGTGGTTTTTCGTCCTGAATCGGGGGAATCCGACGCGCTTCCCTTTGCGCTGGCCATTGCGGGACTTCACCCAGTTCGACAACCCCTGAGCCAGGTCGCGCAGCGCCATGCTGTAGGCTTCTTTGCTGTTCTGGCTCCACCACACTACGCCCGTGGCCGGGTTGACGGCGAGCGCGTCCTTGTTCGCGTTCCACCAGCGGACCAGCGAGTAGAACGACCAGTCGAGCTTGTCCCCGGCCTCGATGCCGGCCTTCACGTGGGCGAGCCCAGCGTTGAACGCAAACCTGGCCGCGCCAGCGTGCGACAACATTAGCCGCTCCTGCGCAGGAGAAGGGTCCAACGCCACCTTAACGGCCTTATAGGAGCTCATCGCGTGAGAGCTTCCAAGGCCTGCTGGGCACGGCGTGCAGCTGACTTGCGCCCGTACAGGCGAGCACAGAACGAGGTCAGCACCTCGGTCATGTCGCGCGCTAGGTCGTCGTCGAGGTCGGTGTCGTCTACGACGATAAGCCTGCGACCGGATGCTTCGAGCGCGCTTTCGATGAGGCCGGCGTTCGCGCGGGCGAGCCGGTCTCGGTGCTCCACGATGATCGTGCCCACGGTCGGGTCAGCTAACAGGTGGTTGAGTGTGCGGCGCTTATCGTCCACGCCGGAACCGACTTCGGTGACGACCTCGGGCGCGGCTACGCCCATGCTGAACGCGAACGCTTTGAGCCTGTCGGCCTGCCGTTGCAGGTCATCCTTCTGGTCGCCGGAACTAACCCTTGCGTAGCACACGACCCTACCCGCGTTCGACGTGGCGGGCGCAGTCTCGTATTTAGGGTCGTGGACGATGATCGCGCCGGTCGCAGTGCGCTCGAACGGGACAGGCATAGTGCCCTCACGGCACCACCGCCACACTGTTTGCGGATGGAAACCCTCACGCTCAGCCCACTCTCGAATACGCATAACGTGTAGTATAATGCGCATAAGTCTACGAATGCAAACGCTGCATACAGTAATTTAAAAACCCATCATCGGAAAGGTTCAAGAATGAGTCCCCGAAAGACGACCAAGACGACAGTGCGCATCGCCGCCCTCCTAGCATTCGCCACAGCCACCACAACGATCGCTCCCGCAGCGCTCGCCACCAACGCTTTCGGCACCACGCAGCCAACCGCCGCAGTCGCGCCCGCCGCCGTCACCGCAGCCCCCGCACCTACAGCGTCCGTTGACTTCGACCTCAGCAACTACAGCCAGACCCGCAAGTGGCGAGGCACCGCCACCATCGCCCCACAGTCCGGCGCGACGATCACCAGCGTCGAAATGCGCCGCTACGACGCTTCCGGCACCCTCACCGCAGCAGGCCAGGGGACAGCGGGCGTGAACCAGCTCCCCGCCGACATCACGGCCCCCACGCGTGTCGTCTACATCGTCCACACTGACAAGGGCGTGTACGCTGCGGGCTTCCTCGCCACCAACGTCGGCGCAACTCCCATCACCATGACCGGGGTTATCCCCACTGACTCTGGCGCGCTCGCGCTCTCGGATGGCTCCTACAGTGTCGGTACCAGCCGCATCCCCGCGTCTGGCACCCCCACTGCCACGTGGGACAACACGGTCTTCACGCTCGGCGCTCACACCGTCGTCGGTGAACCGTCGATCACGGCCATGACGCTCGATCCCGCCGAAGGCCCAGCCTGGGGCTTCTATACGACTCTCCCTTCTCTCACGGCGACGATCAGCTCCGACACGCAGATCGTGTCCGCCACGACCGATGAGGGCTACCCGGTGACCGTCAGCGGTACCACCGCCACCATCAACCTGTCCGGCAAGCCCAGCAAGGCCACGCTGCGCGTCACTGACGAGTTTGGCCGCACCGCCAGCCAGTCCATCAACGTCCCCTACGATGATGAAGGCCCGCAGTTCTCCAACCTCCGTGCGACCGGCGGCCAGGTCAACGCATACGGCGACTACGCCACAGCAGGCACCGTGACCATCAGCGGTACCGCCACCGACAGCCCCTCGGGCGTGTACTCCGTGGAGCTCGTCAAGGACGGCGAAGTTGTCACCACCCTCAAGCGTCAGGGCGGCAACTTCACGTTCTCGATTACTGAGGCTGGCACCTACACGGTGCAGACCATGGACGAAGCCGGCCTCACCAACGAGGTTGGCCTCAGTGCCTTCACCGGCGGTGACACGGACGTGCTGGCAATCGACTCCACCATCCCCACGCTCACCGTCCCCGACGCGATCGCCAACGCCCAGACACTCGGCGACGGCCAGTACTGGCTCACCTCCGCGCCCACGGAAGACCTGACGTTCACCTTCAGCGACGACCAGGAGCTCTCCCCGCGCGGTATGAGCCTCATCTTCGACGGTCGCCCCGTCACCCCCACCCGCGTCGCTGATAACAAGTACTCGTTCACGATCCCCGCGTCTGAGTTCACCGACGGTACGCGCCACCAGATCGACTTCTACGGCGCAGACCGCGGCCTCCACCGCACCTCTTGGGCTGGCACGATCTCAACGTCAACCAGCCAGGCCACCATCAACGCCATTGTCCGCAACAGCGGTGACATGAATGTCACCCCTTACGGCACGTTCTCCCGCACCCCCATCCAGGTGCAGCTCACCCCCCAGGGCGGTGGCGGCCTCGCGCAGACCTACACCGACTCCAGCGACGGCATGACCGTCTCCCCCGACGGTGTCGCCACCATCACCGGCAGTGTCAAGGACCCCACCGTCACCGTCACTGACCCCCTGGGTCGTTCCCAGACGCTCCACGTCGCAACTGCGCTCGGCTGGCCGTCCACGTTCGCAGCCGTGGACACGCAGGCCCCCACCATGACCACTGACGTCACGGCTACGGACGGGACTTGGTTCTCCTCCACCAACGGGGCAATCACCAGCTTCACCGCCCACGACGACAACGGCATCGCCACAATGACCGCCACCGTCAACGGCACCGACGTCGCCACCGTGAATCCCAGCGACAAGGCCGGCGAAGCTGCAACCACCGGCACAATCGACGTGGACTACTCCAAGGTCGCTCGCGCAGCTGACGGCTCCTACCAGGTCACCATCACCATGACCGACCTCGCAGGAAACGTCAGCGCCCGCCAGTACACGTTCTACGTGGACGACCAGGCCCCGACGATCACGAACTTCATTGTCGTCAACCCCACGTACGCGCCGGGCAAGACCATCAACGGTTCCGACCGGTACGGCCTGTTCGTCCAGGGAGCCACCCGCATCAAGGTGCAGGTCTCCGACCCCGCCCCATCGTCGGGCCTGGGCACTGCGCTCATGACGTTCTACACGCCGTCAGGCACCGTCATCCGCACCGAATCCGCGCCCATCAACTCCGGCGTGGCAGAGTTCGACGTCCCCAGCGGCTTCAAGGGCTTTGTTTCCGCTACAGCCACCGATAAGGTCGGCAACGTCAGCGACAGCCAGCGCCCCGACGGCCTCGTGTCTGAGGACTCGAATACGACGATCACGAGCACTGATCTATCTGTCGAGCTTGGCACCCCTGCTGCAACCAACAGTGCGGGCGTTCCCCTCTACAAGGACGCCGCGTCTGGCACCCTCACGGCTACGGCCACCCAGTCCGGTATCCGCACCCTCACCTGGGGGTACGGTGACACGACCCTGGGTACGGCAACCGTCTCCCCTGACGGCCAGGTCGATAACCCCGCGGTCCAGGTGACCGCCACCGACAAGAATCTCATCACCGGCGCATCCGTCCCCCTGACGCTCGCCGGTGAATACCCCGCCCAGGACGTGTGGATCCGCGTCGCCGACAACGCGGGCTACGAGGCTGAAACGCGCCGCACCATCAGTGTGGACGCAACCGCTCCCGAGCTTACGGTCACGTTCGACCAGACCAACCAGTCCGGCTTCTACAACACCGACCGCCACGCAACCGTCACCGTCCGTGACAATAACTTCGACCCGGGTAGCCTCACCACCACCGGCCTTGCCGGCACGTGGGGCACCTGGGTCCACTCCGGCGACACCTGGACGAACACAATCACGTTCGCCGACAACACGGACTACGACTTCACGCTGTCCGCAGCCGACATGGTTGGCCACGAGTCCAACACCTTCACGTCGGGCCGCTTCACCGTGGACAAGATCGCGCCCGTTGTCTCCGTCGCCTGGAACACCACCGACGTGCGCAACGGCAAGTACTACAACCAAGTGCGCACCGCCACCATCACCGTCGTCGAAGAGCACTTCGACCCCGCCCTCAACCAGCTCACCGGCACCGGCAGCATCAGCGGTTGGAGCAGCGTCGGATCCACACACACGGCGACCGTGACGTTCCCAGAGGGAGTCCACACCTTCGGGTTCCACACTACCGATCAGGCAGGCAACCCCAGCAACGAGGTCGCCGAAGGCGAGTTCATCGTCGATACCACGAAGCCAGAAATCAACATCAGTGGCCTCACGAAGGGCACCGCCTACTACCAGCTGCCCACCGTCGGCGTGACCTACAGCGACACCAACGCGGACCCCAGCAGCGTCACCGCCGTCCTCGTGGGCCGCAAGGGCAACGTCTTCAAGCCCGCAGTCACCGGCGGCTACCTCGACCTCTCCGAGATCCCCGAGGAAGCCAAGTACGACGACCTCTACACACTCACCATCAAGGGCGCGGACCTGGCCGGCAACGACCAGACCGCAAGCGTTGAGTTCATCCTCAACCGCTACGGCTCCAACGTGGACGTGACCGGTACCAACTACCAGGGCCGCTACCTCCAAGCCCCCGTGGACGTAGACCTCGAGGAGACCACCGTCGAAGCCCTCAATGAGGACAAGACCGACATCAAGGTCACCCTTGACGGCGCACCGTACCCCATCGCACCCGCGCTCCAGTCCACGACCCGTACAGGCGGCGATACAAGCGATTACGTGTACGACTACCATATCGACAAGGCCGCCTTCCAGGAGGAAGGCACCTACCTCATCCAGGTCATCTCCCAGACCGAGGGAGGCCTCGACCAGGTGAGCCGCCTCGGCTACAGCTTCGTCGTGGACTCCACGAACCCCGAGATCCAGGTGTCCGGCATCCGAAACGACGCCGCCTACCGCTCCGAGAGCCGCGACTTCACCGTCACCCCACGAGACATGACCACCGTGACTCTCGAAGCCCAGGTGGACGGAAAGACCGTGCAGCTCCTCTCCGACGAGAACGGCGTCTACACGGGCACCCTGCCTCAGTCCACGAGCGCGCACACGGTTGTCCTCAAGGCCACCGACATGGCGGGCAACGTCACCGAAACGACCATCAGCGACGTGTACGTCAACGCCTCCACCTTCGGCCAGGTCATCAACTGGCTACGCCACCACATCCTCGCGACCAGCGGCGCAGGAGCAATCCTCGCAGCAGCCGCAGCACTGATCGTGTGGGCGCGCCGACGCAAGAACACGAACTGACCAGAGCGCCGTAGTTCAGGGGAGGGCTGCCGCATTCGCGGTGGTCCTCCCCATGTTTGAGGATATCCACACGGCGCAAATGGCAGATCAACACGATGATTCTGTTACCATTATCCAGGAACCTACAGAAGGAGTAATAAACAATGGCACCAACCCCCAGGAAGCGCACACAGCGCGTGCTGGCGGGGATCGCGGCAGCGGGATTCATCGCTGCTGGCCTGATCTCTACACCGGCACTGACTCCGCCAGCTCACGCGGAAAAATCACCAACCGTGAACATGCCAACGTTTGCGCCCGACGTATTCTACGTATACGTCAAAAAGGGCGAGTACCTGTGGTACAACTTCCAAGGCCGTCAGCCCTCCTACGTCCTTGACGGGGACGGTAACGCGGTCAATATGACCACGTGGATGGGCGGCATGGCGTCCCCCCTACGCCCCCCGAGACGGCGTCTACCAGATCGGATACGACCCGTATATCGACCATGACAACCGGTACGCGAGCAACGACCAGTTCGCGTGGAACGTCCAGGCAGTGGACTCGAGCAATCACACGATCCTTGGTCGCGTGTGGGCCGACAAGGTCTTCATTGGCCAGCGCTTGTCCTTCGACTGGGACAACCCAGCCACCCCGAAGCCTGATTCGGTCGGTGAGGTCAACCTGGTCGCCGTCTCGCCTACCGGCTACCGGTACCAGGTGAACGCTAAGGAGTATGGCGGTATCCAGTCCGTCATCGCCGCCACGTCCTCTGGCATCAACAAGGTCGTCACGAAGGATGGCCAGGACTACTGTGAGCCGTCATACCAGTCCTACGACGACTGGGCTATCCGCGACGGCTCCGGATACGACGCCTACGCCCCCAACGGCATCGAAACAGATACCTGGGTGAAGCACTACCGCACCAACTACAAGTGCGGCGAACGCTACAAGCTGTTCTTCAGTACACCCGCCGCCGACATTCCCGAGAGCATCCTTCCCACACCCCAGGCGCTCGGCACACCCACCGTCGAGCTGAAGGACCTCGGCAACCACAAGGCCCAGGCCGTCATCACCGGACTCGATAAGTTCGCAGCATACACCTTCAACGCCGCCGGGAAGGAAACCACCGTCCAGGGCAAGACGAGCGTCACCATCAACATCGACGCCGACCAGGCTGTGAACTGGTCTCTCAAGGCGGCCTCCAGTAACGAGCTGCACCTGATGATGAGCGACGTCGAAATGCTCGGCGGCCTCACCATCAAGGCACTCAACGGCCCCACAGCAGGGGACGCAACGGTCTACTGGGACGACACCAGCCTCACGTCGGGCCGGTACGTGGAAAACACGACTGTTCCCACCAGCGCACTCACGGGCGTGAACTCGGATACGGCTACTGGCGTTCACGGGTGGAACTCCAACAACGTGAACCCCATCCTTCACCGCGAGTACGCAGTTGCGGAGAAGGCCACGTACGGCGACGGTCGTATCATCGACACGTGGGCCCGCTCCGGCGAAGCCCGCGAGTGGTCCGGCTCTTTCATCCCCGAGACCCCATCCATCTCGCTGGTGAAGACTGTTACTGAGAAGACCTACGGTGATACGGACACGCAGCTCCACTGGACCTACACGGCCACCAACACGGGCAACGTTCCCCTGACGAATGTCCACATCATCGATGACACCTACGACGGCGGCTATACGGGCACCGACCCCGACACCGTCAACGCGATCACCAAGACCTGCGACACTGTCCAGCCTGGTGACACGTGCACGTGGGAGAACATCGTCAGCCCCCTCGTTGACGCTGACTTCCCCGATGCCGGCAAGACCGTCACCAACACGGCAAAGACCACGGGCGTCAGCCCCGCAGGCATCACGGTCACGTCCGATCCATCCTCGGACTCATCGACCTACGTGCCGGCCAAGCCTGCGATCTCCATTGAGAAGACCGTGGACAAGCCAGAGTTCCACTCCGGCGACAAGCTCGCATGGACATTCACAGTCACGAACACCGGCGACATCAGCCTGCACGACGTGGCCGTCGTCGAGGACTCCTACAACGGCAACACGCCCCTGTCCGACGTGTCCTGCCCCGACACAACGCTCGCAGTCGGCGCATCCATGACCTGCACAGCCACCTCCGACACCGACGACACCGACATCCGCCGCGGCGACGTCACGAACACGGCCCACGCGACCGGCATCTCCGATGGCCGCAACCGCAACGTCGAGTCCGACCAGTCAACCGCCAAGTCGATCGGCAAGGTCACGCCAGTCACCGTCATCCCGCAGCTGCCCATGACCGGCGGCACCGGCATCGTAGTCATTGCCGGCATCGCGATCATCGCAACGCTTTCAGTTGCAGGCATGACCATCGCATACAAGCGTCGCTCCACCGAGAACGATGAGAACTGACCCCCAAGGAAAGGAACCTGTCTTGAAGAAGACGACCACCACCCGGTACGCAGTCGCGTCCGCGACTGCAGCCCTCGCGCTCGTGAGCCTCATGGGCGCTGGCATCGCCAACGCGGCCCCCAGCCCCATCCTCGACGGTGGCCCCACCCAGGGCACCATCAAGATCCACAAGATCAAGGGCGTCGAGTCTGGGACTCGCGCTGACGGCACCCCGCTGTCCGACCAGGCCCGCCAGGCACTCGGCGAACCCCTCGCCAACGTCACGTTCGACCTGTACAAGATCGACGGCATCGACGTGCACTCCACTGCGGGCATGGCCATCGCAGAGAAGGCTGCGGACATCACCATCACCCCCGAGATCGTCGCCTCCGGCAAGCTGACCATCGACGGCAAGGACTACACGTTCTCCAAGACGACGAGCATCACCACGAACGCCACCGGCGACGCATCCGCGACCGTGGACCTGGGTGTCTACATCGTCAACGAGAACCTGACAACCTACCCCGGCGATGCTTCCGCGATCACCCCGGCAGCACCGTTCCTGGCAATCATGCCGCAGACCAATCCGCGCAACCACGCTGACTGGCTGTACGACCTCGACGTGTACCCGAAGAACACGGAGAACTCTATCGATAAGGTCGTCAAGGACGGCAACGCCGGCACCCAGAACCAGGATGGCTACAAGGTCGGCGAGAACCTGACTTACACGCTCGCCTCTACCATCCTCGCGGGCGACACCAACGGCGACGGCAATATCACCGGTGCAGACCTCGGCTACTACTACGTCGAGGACACCCTCCCCGAGGGGACGAGCTACACCTCAAGCACCGTCCAGGCCGGCACCACACCCCTTACCGAGGGAGCCGACTACATCGTGAGCCAGAACGGCAACAAGATCGGCTGGTCTGTTACGGAAGACGGCCTGAACAAGCTTGCTGCGAACTCTGGCAGCAAGCTCACGATCGACATTGTTGCCCGCGTGGACGCCAACAACGTCACCGGCGAGCTCAAGAACCAGGCGTGGTTCATCCCCTCCAACGCCTGGCTCGTCAACCACGGCAACAAGCCCGGCACCCCCGGCAACACGCCTCCCGAGACCCCCAACAAGCCACCAAAGTCGCCCGAGGTTGTCTCCAAGTACGGCGACATCATCCTGAAGAAGACGGCGACCGACGGCACCGTACTCGCGGGCGCAGAGTTCAAGGTCTACCGCGCCACGGGCGGTACCGTGTGCGACGCTGCCGCCGTCTCCGGCGACCCCATCGCCACATCGGCCCCCACCGACGCTCAGGGGTTCACGAAGGTCGCTGGCCTTCAGCTCTCCAACTGGTACAACGGCGCAGAGCAGACCAACCTGCACTCCTACTGCATCGTCGAGTCCAAGGCCCCCGAGGGCTACAACCTCCTACCCTCGCCCGTCAAGTTCGACCTGACGGTTCCAGGCGAGGTCACGGACCTAGCAGCAGCGTTCGCGGATCCGCAGCGCGACGTGAACACCACCGATGACACGGGCGGCTCCCGCACCATCGTGGACACAAAGAAGCCGCTTCTCCCGTTCACGGGTGGCGCGGGTATCGGCGTGATCGGTTCTGCCGCTACCGTCATGGCTGGCGCGGCTGGCTTCTTCGCCCTCCGTTCTCGCCGTAAGCAGGATGAGACTGCCTGACGGCCCCTCTCTTCCACCCCATTTTGAGGCCCCGCGCTGACCGGCTAAGCTGCGAAGCGCGGGGCCTCCCCGCACCACAAAACAGACACGCAATACAGGATAAACGGCGATAATTTAGCCCAAAAACCATAGGCAGATGATATTCTTTGTATGGTAATGGCGATACGGAAGGAACGTCTATGAAGGCAGCAACCATGCGACGCTTCGCAGCAGCACTCATGCTCGCCGTCGCGCTCATGCTTGCCTACCCCACCGTAGGTACCATCTGGGAGAACCAGCAGGCACGTGAAGCCGCAGCCCAGCAAACCCAACAGGCCGAAACGCTCAAGCGTCAGCAGCCCGAGAAGGTCGCGCAAGCTCTCCTCGACGCGCACGCCTACAACCAGTCCCTCATGGGCGTTCCTCTTGTTGCTGACCCCTACAGCGCCACGTCGAGTGAGCACGACGCAGCCGCCTGGGACAACTATCTCCACCAGCTCGCCGACACCGACGTAATGGGGCGCATCCGAGTCCCCGACGTCGGAATCGACCTACCTATCCACCACGGCACCAGCGACGAAGCCATGCGCACCGGCGCAGGCCACCTCTACGGCACAGCACTCCCCGTCGGCGACACAGGCGCACGCCCCGTCCTCTCCACCCACACTGGCCTACGTAGCGCCACCCTCTTCGACCGCCTCACCGACGTGAAGATCGGAGACACGTTCTACGTGGACGTGTACGGTGAAACCCTCGCCTACAAGGTCACCCGCATCGACGTCATCACCCCCGACCAGATCGAAGCCCTCGCCCCCACGCCCGGCAAAGACCTCGTGACCCTCATGACCTGCACCCCCTACGCAGTTAACTCCCACCGCCTCCTCGTCACCGGCGAACGCGTCCCCTACGACCCCGCAACCGACCCCGCGCCCACCGCCGCCATCGCAACTGCCAACCCCGTTGACTTCATCCTCAACACGATCACACCCCTGCCCTGGTACATGCGCCTCATGGGAGTCGCATCCCTCGGCGCTCTCATCACGGGCGTCGTCATGGCGATCCCCAAGAAGGAACGTTCACGATCGCAGGTGAACGTATGATCAGCGCCGACACGCTCGAAAAACGCACCGTGAGTGCCTTGTCCTACTTCGGGCTCTACAAGCTGCACCTCGTGAACCTCTACCTGGCCTACGCGCAAACACAGCCGTGGATCCTCAACAAGCGCGAGCTGCACGACGTGGTACGCTCCATCATTCCAACCCTCAGCTGGAAACTCGACGGCACTGCCATCGCTACAGCAGCCCACTACCGGCTCGTCTACGCCCTCATCAAAGACGACCCCTTCATCGCCGACGACGATAAGCAGGTCATCTACGACGCATGGCAGGCCCTCCGCTGGCGCACCCACCTCATCGACCTGCAGGTCAACCAGGAAAACCTCAACGCGGACAGTCGCCTCGAACGCCGCAAGACCAACGCCCCCAACTGCCGGTGGGTCCTCGAGGCCCGCACCTTCGGACAGGGGATGCTCGCATTCCACACGTGGTGGGAGCACCCCGACGTTCAGGAACTCTTCCACAACACCATCGGCACCACCACCCCCATGATCGAAGCCCTCAACGCGCTCCCCACTGGCTTCGACATGTGGGTAGCCCTCGACGGACAGTTCTCTACTGGCCAGCACACGCCCCTCACGGACGCGTCCCTCGACTGGATGCGCACCCACGACGGGCAGCCCTGGCAGCAGTGGGCGTGGGAGCACTTCGCCGACGACGATGCCCCCCTACCAGCGCGCCTTGACGAGAACGAGTGGCGTTCGCGGGGCGGATGGTGGACCATCGACCCCGCCCTAGGGCGACAGATGGTTGCCTTCCCCGACGAGTACTCCACCCTCGAACCCGCTGACCTGTTCGCCCGCCCGCCGTTCATCGACCTCGGACTCGCAGGCCCCCTCACCTACGGGGATAGCCTCCCCCTTCACCTTAACGGCGACGCCATCAGCATCGACGACCCCGACCTCGCTGGTCTCCCCTCGTCAGTGCCTCTCCCACCGTTGGACCAGATCATCGTCGAGCACGCCTCCAAGCCAGGGATTACGCACGCCGCCCCCGGCCATATCGTCGCTTACACGATGGAACCAAATGCCGCCCTCGAGGAGTACTCCAATGACCTCTACTAGCATCAACCGCACCGCACTGCGGGTCTTTGTGGGGCGCGGCAAATCTGTCGCTCTCCGCGGCCCTCAGAGCATCCTCTCCGGCCCCGTCATCCCCACGCCCACCGCCTTGCAGCCGTCGGCAATGGGGCCAGCCGGTCCCGGCAGCACGCCTATCTCACCAACGCCAGAAGCCGCTAAGGATCCCCGCAACCGACCCTACGGGCACGACAACGCAGCCCTGCGCTCAGAGTTCTACTACGTCGCCTTCCAAGACCAGGCGATCGACCCCGGCAGCTTGAAACACATGGCCCCCGCTGAGCTCCTGCCAACACGCAACCCCTCCACCTGGTACGCGCCCGCCCTCAATATCCTCCACAACGCCCCCTACGCCTCCACCTACACGGACCTGTTCTCGTGGGTGGATCTCATGGAGCCAGCACTCGCTATCGACGCTGACCTACTCCAATGGGCCAAGCTCTCACCCCAGGGCAAGCAGAAGGCGCTCTCCACCCACACGCGCCGCCTGCGCGCCCTCATGAATGCCGGCCTCCGCGTCGGAGTAGTGCGCGAAACCCATGCGACAGGCACCGTGAACCTCGACCTGTCCGCCTACAAGCGCCAGGGCTACTCCTTCGCGGAATGGGCCGAGAACATGGCCTCCGGCAGCGCCCACATCCCCCTGCCCCTCATCGTCGCGATCCTCAACGCGCACCCCGACTTCACTACCCCCCAGCAGGTGATCCTCCACCTGCAAACGCAGATGAGAGTGAGCGACCTGTGATCGACGACTACACGGCCCTGTGGGTCGCCCCCATCAACGACGTAGGCCTCCCCGCGCGCGCCGCCGAACAAGAAGGCCCCCACGCCCTCGCCGAACTCGCGGAAGCCCGCGACATCCTCACCCCCGACCCCGCGATCAACCCGAAAGCTGTTCTGCGCCAAATCGCATGGCGCAACTACGAACAGGCATGCAGGACCGCACGCCGCTACGGCCCCCTCAGAAAGGACACCCACAATGGACAACAGCGATGACTTCTGGGATCTCCCAGCCGCCCCCGAGGACACCTACGAGACGACGGTGCTCCCCACCACAGACGACGAGCCGGCTCCCGAGGTCGAAAAGAAGCGCAACGCGCGCACCGTGATTCTCGGCAGCGTCCTGCTCGCTCTCGTGGTAATCGTTGGCCTCGCAGCAGCGATCGGACTCAAAAACTGGCACAGTACCCCCGCCACCGAGGAGACGACGGCCTCGACGCCGCAGGCGACCATCGCGCCAACGATCCCCACACAGGACGCAACGATCGCCCCGCAGGCTACGCCCACCCCGCAGGCCGCGGCAACCACCCCCACAGCGCCCTCCACACAGCCTGCTCCAGCAGTGATCGACCCCGACACGCTGACATTCGCATCCGTGAAGCAAGCTCGCGCTGTCGTCATCAGCAAAGACATCACCGCAGTTGACGGGCAGCTCGTCTTCACCCTCCGTATCGCCCTACCCGAAGGCAAGCAGGGCGGCACATACGCGTACACGGTCACGAAGAGCCAGTACGACTCCTACGAGTCAGGGTCCCTCATCGACCTCCAGTACCGTGTCGATCAGGATGGGCGCATCGCCATCGTCCGCTAACGAGCGGCGTACACACCACGAAGCGATCCCATAGTGAATAATGGAGATAAACACGCAAGAACTATCTCCGCACGAAAGACACCTCATGCCAACACCAATCATTCCCCCACGCATCGCCCGACCAAAGGGCATGACAAAACACGACGTGCTCAAACACGTCGAAGATACCCCCGCCCCGCAGAGCCTCAAGGCAGTCGCGGACGAGATTTACCTAGTCGCTCTTATCACGGATCCCTCGAAGGTGATCCCCGGCAAGAAGAACCCCGACGGTACGCCGCAGCGAGGCACTGTCGTCGGCTACAGGTTCCACACCAAGGTGCCTCTGCGTATCCCCGACTTCGGGACAGGGGACAAGTTCCGTCGCGACGCATACGCAGTCGAGGACCCCACTCGCTACAAGAACATCGAAGCGGGCACGGACTTCGACCTCACGCGAGGGGAACTCGCCGCGTTCGCGGGCAAGGTAGGCACGCGCATCACCGGCCAGAACCCGGACATCGACCAGGAGCAGGCCCTTCTGATCGAGGCACGATGGGGGCGCGGTTCCTCCCCCGACAGTCGCCCAAGCGCCGTCCTCCTACGCCCCGACACCCAAACCATGGGCGTCAGATCCCTTATCGGCCTGTACCCGGAGATCCCTGTCCTCAACTACGTCCAGACAGGCGGATACGAGGATGATGAGCCTCAGTACTTCAAGGCTAAGGGCTACAGGGCGCTGCGCCCCGAGTTCGAGGGGACCAAGTTCGCGCCACTCGGCTATAACGCTGCCGACAATCCCCCCGTTCCGAAGAAGAGCCGAGAACAGAAGAAGGCCGAGGAATCAGCGAAGCTGTCGAAGCTGTTCTCCGAGCTCTACCCCGATAGCGGCGACTGACAGAGCAAGGCCCGCGCCCGCACGGTCACCGACGCTCTCACACCACACCCATCAACCGTATCGACCGTAAGAAAGAAAGGAACGTCGTGAAACTCGCTCCCGCGATCACCCGCACTGCGCTGACGTGCGCGCTCATCGTCGCCCCAGCCGTCACCGGAACAGCAGTCAGCGCCGCCCTCGCCGCCCCGACGCAGGGCATCGTCGCCACCTACGACAGCGACGCAAACACCGACACGCCCGCCCCGCAGCCCACGCAAGCCCCCGGCACCGTCCAGCAGGGAACCACCCAGCAGGGCACGACGCAAAACCCAGGCCTCACCCAGCAGCAGGGCACACAGCAGACGCCCAACCAGCAGCAGCCCACACAGGGCAGCAACGGCCCATCCAAGCCGCAGCTTGACGTCACCACACCAGGTACCGACCCCCTGATCAAAACCGACCACTCGAAGGACAAGGGAAAGTGGCTGCCAAAGTGGAGCGACGACGAGAGCCTTAAGCGAGGCGCAGAGAGCGCCCACCCAGCCGCAGCCCTCTTCTCCTTCATTATCGGCTGGCTGCTAACTCTCATGATCTCGTTCTTCACGCTCACCAACATGCTGGGCCTGTTCTACGTGTCCGTCAGCGTCGGATTCATCCGCACCATCCTCTCGGGCGGCATGTACGGCAACGGAACCGGAAGCCAGTCCGGCGCGAACTCCATGGGAATGGGCATGGGAATGGGTGGCAACCCCAACGGTGGTGCAAAGGCGCAGGGAGGCTGGCTCAAGTCCATGCGCGTCGTTCCTGCCGCAGCTATTCAGGCTGTCGAAATGGCTGAGTCCGGCGAACGCGGAGGACCCTCTGGCAACCAGATGGGCACAATGATGCCCGGCAGCTTCGGAGGCGCACCACAACAGGTCGGAGGCAGTGCGAAACCCATCACGCCGATCCGCTACTACCTCCAGAAGCAGGCCTGGGAAATCGTCTGCCTCGGTATTGCGATCATTGTCTTGATCCTCTCCCCGGTTCTCTTCGATACCGGCATCGCCTTCGGCAACGGGATCAGCCAGATCATCTACTGGCTGACATCCCAGATCTTCTAACACGCCAACGGGGCGGCGCTATCCACCGTTGCTTAGCGGAGTGGCGTCGCCCCCTCACCCGCCAGAAAGGAAGCCCATGGGCGCATTCAAGGACGCATTCACAGCTCGCTTCATGCCCAACAGCCGCCGCCAGGCCACCGAAAGCGCGCGCGTTTCCGCATCCACAGCAGACGCACTCCTCACCATGCTCAAGGAGCACGTCCCCACCAACGGAGACGTCCTAGAGTTCGACATCATCCGCGCTGCCGAGGAAGCTGCCGTTATCCAGGCCATGTCCGACCCCAAGATCATGGCCACGTACAACATCTGGCAGGACGCGGAGGTGCGTACCAAGTACTACGCCTCCATCAAGACACTGGAGTTCGCATGACCGTCAGAACACCACGCATCCGACAGGCGGCGGAAACCTGCCAGGTCAGCCACGCACTCGCACACGACATCATCACACGGTACGGGGAATGGACAGCCAAGCAGGCGACCAGCGCTACCCAGCCGACCACCGTGAGCTACCTCGGCATCGTCGAGTTCTCCAACGGCACCCCCAGCTACGGCCTCAGCGAACGCCAACCCCTCGAGGCCCAGTACGCCGCCTTCGCAGCTGAGTACGGGTACGACATCGAACTCGCACGCACTGTGCTCGCCGCATACGCGAGCACCATCACCCGCGAGCTCGCCACGTCGGGACGCCGCGCAGTCCTCCGCGGTATCGGCGTGCTGCACGTCAGCGACACCGGGAAAGTCCGCTTCAACCGGTCAACCGCCGTAGCCAAATGGGAAGGCACCGACACGACGTTCCGCACCTGCGTCAACCCCGCCTTCCGTCAGCGTTTCAACGACCTACAGGAGGCCACAGCCTAATGCAGGGAGCAACCCACCGCGCCGGAGGCGTAGCAGCATGCATGATCGGCTACACGGCCCTCGCAGCGCACCACGCGCCGCTCATCGAAGCGGCCCCAATCGCCTCACTGGTCGTCCTGTACCCGTTCGCCCTGTGGGGGTCCACAGCAAGCGACCTCGACCACCACCCCGGCAGCGTGTGGGATGAAGTGAAGCTCATCGGCGAACGATCCGGCCACTCGATCCCTTCCCAGGATCCCGTATCCAGGACTATCAGCCACATCCTGCACCTCACCAAGCCCCTGCGAGGCGTTTTCCCTCGCAAGTCACGAACAGCTCAAATACTGAGTATCCTTGACTGTCGGCATCGCTCGTGGCAAACCCACAGTGAGCTGCCGTTCCTGCTCCTCCTCGGAGTTCTCACACAGCTCGACCCGTTTACAACCAACCTAGGGGAGGCACTCACCCAGCTCGTACTCACAGGAATCATCTTGGGCCTCATCGCCCACATCACCCTCGACCTCCTCACACCCGAGGGACTGCCGTTCGCAACAGGACTCTTCATCAACCGAGTGATACTCAGAAAGAAGGTCCTACCCGAACGGATCAAAATCATCCCTCACATCAAGCCCAAAGAAAAGGGCAAGCCCGGCTTCTTCTCCACTGGTGGCACTTGGGAGACGAAGTACGTGTTCAACATCCTGCACGCAGTCAACCTGGGACTCCTGGGCTGGCTGATCTACAGGCTATGGATCGCCCCGCACACATCGTTCCAGATCATCTGAATCGACACAGAAAGAAAACCGAAGAATGAACCTCTCCCCACGTCTGGGCAAGGGCCGAGCAGCGATCGCAACGCTATGCCTCGCCGTCGCCCCAATCATTGCCACCACAACCGCTGCTACAGCGGCCCCCGTCACCGCGCCCGCGAGCGCGTCGATCAGCGTCACAGCAGCAACGGGCGCGCTCCCCGCAGCAGACGGCAACGGCGCTGGCAACGCCACACAGGAAGCCGACAAGGCCCTACGCACCACCGTCGCTAAGGACCTGGCTGGTAACTCCTACCAGCTCAGCGGCGGCGGCACCGTCAACGGCTCGGACATTATCAAGCCCGAGGGCACAATCAACCAGGCGATCTACTCGCAGCTGACGTCTTCGGCGCAGAGTCAGTTTGCCAACGACCTGATGGCCAAGACCGACTCCTACACGGAGCCGACCGCTCAGGACTACACGCCTTCTCTCGCCAAGTCCTCTGGCGTGAGCACGGAAACGAAGCAGAACTGGTTCAAGGAGCTCCGTTCCAACTCGGGCCTCGGGTCCAAGATCCTGACTGCGACTCTGTCTCGCGGCGTGTATGCCGACCTTGACGGTGGCGCGCGCTGGTTCGCACCATTCAGCGGCCCGCTGTCTACCTTCCTGGGTTTCCTGGCCATCCTTATCCTGGCGGGTACGACGATCTCCGCAGTCATCGACCTCGCCTACATCACCATCCCCGCCTTCCAGATGCTCTCCGACGCCGTTGCCAACGGTGGCGGCGACGGCGGTAATGGAGCTGGCGGTGCGCTGCGCAAGGCGAGCGCCAAGATCGTCTCGACACAAGCCAGAAAGGCCGTCGAAGCTGAGGAGAACGGCCAGAACGCCGTCTGGTTCTACTTCAAGAAGGCGTTCTGGAAGTACCTGGCCGTTGGCTTTGCCCTCTGCTTCCTGGCCTACAACCTCATGTGGAGCCTTGTCGGCACGGCCATGGACCTCGTGACCGGAGCCCTCTTCTGAAACTCTCGAGGGCAGGGGAGTACATGCCAGCTCCCCTGCCCTCGTCACTATCCGCAACACGCACACGCTCACGCAAAGGCAATTTGACCCAATGACCCCCACGCAGACACTCGCAGGACCCCGCAAGGCGCTCCTGATGCTCCTCGCTACCCTCGTCGCGCTCATCCTCTCTGTCGGGCCAGCCTTCGCGGACGACAACGTGCGCGCAACCACATACATCGCCAAGAACGACGTCAACATCTCCGCCATCGTCACCGAAGCGAACCGGAGCCTCAAACTCCCCCGAGATCATGGCCTACGACGCCAAAGAAGGATCCGTCAGCTTCGACTTCACGACGTACAACAAGCTCGACAACAAGGACAAGCAGACCTTCATGCAGGCCGCACTGTCGGCCACCAGCAAGAGCGGCCTCGGCGGGCAACGCAAGTCCAAGCTCTACTCCTTCATCAGCCAGCAGGACGGCAAGGTCTCAGCAGCAGTCAGCAACCTAACGACAGACGCATCCGCGAACTTCTACAGTGCTATGGCGCTCCTCAAGCCCTTCACCGGCCCATTCAGTACCTTCCTGGGGGTCGTCGCGATCCTCATTATCGTTTTCGTGACGACGAGCCTCTTCATCGACCTGGCCTTCATCGCGATCCCCGTATTCCAAGTCGGCGACGCAGACAAGGGCATCACCCGCAGGTTCATCTCCTCCGCAGCACGACAAGCAGTGCGTGAGGAAATGGACAGCAACAAGAGCGCCTTGTGGATCTGGTTCAAGCGGAGAGTCTTCGTCATGGGTGGACTCGCCATCGCGTTGATCTACCTCATTAACGGCAGTATGTATGAGATCATGGGGTGGTTCCTCCAGGTCGCCGGAGTGAACTAAGAAAGGTTGAGCAGATGAAGAAGATTCGCAGCGTTATGAACGCGATCGTGCGCCGCATCAAGAAGGCAGTGCCCCGCGTCGTCATGTTCGTCATGGCCCTCGTCGTCACGAGCGGCGTTATCCTCGCCCCCGCAGCGTTCGCAGCCGACGAGAAAACCCCCACAGGCGGTAACGCCACGAGCCGTACCGCTGCGATCATCAACCTGGCGAAGAACCAGAAGCTCTCCGACACTAATGCGTCTTCTCTCAAGCCGGAAGAGCTTCGTATCCTCGGCACCTTCGCCTCCAATTTTTATGTTCCCTTTCAGAGCCAGTTCAACTACAACGGCTCAATCATGCAGAAGGACGCCGACGCTCGCGACGCGACACAGAAGTCCGTGTCCAGTGCCCTACAGTCCACCGTCGGCATGAGCGCCGACTCCGCCGACTCGGTTGCCGCCTACATCATCGGCAACGTCTGGCAGGGCAGCGTGGACCTCTCCTTCGCATACAGCGACAGCGACTACTGGGACCAAAACGCATCCTGGACCGTCAACGACTCCTACCCCACCGACTGGCGTTCCTTCGTGCGCATGGTCACAGGTGGAGACTCCACCGAAGAGAGCTACCGCTACTTCGGCGCTGACGACCCCGCACGTAAAGCGAAGTGGAACGCCCTCGTCTACCAGGTGAACGGCAAGACCATTCCCGCGTTCATCTGGGATCCGCGCGGCGAGAAGATCACCCCTTCCACTGCCGCCCTCTATCAGGCCCTCGCCATGACCGACCTCGGCAACGGGTACGGCTCCAGCCTGTTCGACCTGTCCGTCGCCGACGTCAACTTCTCCAAGAGCGAGTCCGACGCGTACGGAGAAGGCATCGACGCCACTGCCGCCACCAAGGCGCTCAACGACTCGGCCCTGGAACAGTCCACGTTCTCAGGGAAAATGGCGATCAGCCCGTTCGGCGATATCGTCTACCGCGGCCCCAACCACACGTGGGTCGCGATCCCCGCGTCCATGAACCCCAGCACATGGACCAAGGTCGATTCATCAGGCACCAGCTACGCTCCCGGTGCAGCGTTCAACACCGTCAGCTTCCAGAACCTAGTCCTGTCGAACCTCTCGTGGCAGATGCGCACGCCATGGGAGGAAACCAGCACCTATGACCACGGGTACGCGATCGACCGCATCGCAAACAGCCTGAATTCCGCTGATGACACGTACCGTCCGCTCGGCGCGTTCTTCGGTAAGGCGCAGCCAGGATCTGCCAGCGATACGACGGCCAACGACGGCTACTTCTCCGACTCGTGGAGCGACCTCAAGGACAAGCTAGAGAAGCAGGTCAAGGACAAGTACAAGAACGCCGGCCTCGCCTCAGACTCAGGCGTTCATAACATGTTCGGCGACAACAACCAGAACACGATCCCCCTGATGCGCACCTGGACCCCCCTGTACCAGTCGGAGGATAAGTTCATCAAGGATGAGTGGGTCGGAGCGCACAAGAACAAGGCCGCCGAGTCCATCTACGTCGTCAACAAGATGGTCGTCCTCGACGACATCCAGGCATTCAAGGGCGACGTGCCAGAAGACGGCATGTACCAGGACGCGATCACTGCGCCCTCCGGCGGTGTCTTCGCAAAGGCCGGCAACCTCGACAAGAACACGGCCGCGAACGCCTGGCAGAAGGCCCTCGACCCCGCGTCGAACCTCGCCCAGACCGCCGCATCGATGCCCAAGCCCACCGCCGTCAGCCTCTACGCCAGCTACGTCATGGCCGCATTCGGCGACAGCAAGGTGAACCAGAAGATGGGCTGGAAATATAACGCCGCCCTCCCCACCGTCAAGTCCGACGTGAAGCTCGAGGCCGACCCCGCGCAGGTGAAGAACGAGAAGGCCGACGCGATCACCAACTACCTCTACTTCATCCTGAACCCGAACTGGGAGTACACGGCCTACGCGTCCCAGCTCATCACGAGCAAGATCTCTGGCCTGCTCATCCGCTGGCATGACGATATGACCGGCACCCAGGCAATCAGCATCGTCCAGGGCACCACACGCTACACGGGATTTGCCGGCTACGTGTCCACACCCAACCTGCACGACCTGTCCTGGACAGACACGCTGATCCGCGTCTACAACGACCACGCTGTCTACCTGCTCCTCATCATCCTCATCATCCTGTGCGTCTACGCCGTCATGAGCATGATGAGCTGGAAGCAAGCACTCGGCTCATTCGCCGTGTTCGTCGTTATCGCCCTGTCGATCTTCCCGACCATCAACGCGGTCGTGAATACGGCGAACCGTTTCAGCAACGCCGTGTACAGCCAGAAGTTCACGTACTGGGCCGTCATCACACACCAGACGTACGCCACGGAGATCGACAAGGCCGCAGCAGGAGACGACTACTCGAACTACCTGCAAACCGTGTTCAACAACAGCGCCGACATGGGAACCTTCGTGTCCGACGGCACCGACGGTAAGGCCAACTCGATCAGCAACCGCGGCGGCGAAAACATCCTGCTCAAGTGGCAGTCCCCCAAGAAGCGCACCGCCGTCGAATACGGCAAGGACCTCGCCAACGCCACACAGAACAGCCCCAGCCTCGCCAAGCTCCTCAACAGCGCCTCCCAGCAGGCATACGGCGGCGAAACCTACCTCGACGACCCGAACTCCACGTACCTGTACCGCTCCTACGTGGACATCTCCAACTCCTCCCGCTACACCTACCTCGGCGTAGCGGCCCGAGGCGACGGCAAAGCCACCGTCAACACCGACCCGGCCACCGATAACTGGCCACAGGGACTCAAGGACAGCTACAAGAACTACAAGGCTGACCTCGACACCTACATGGGGTCCGGCTTCGCGAATCGCCCCACCGGCGACTCTAACCCAGCCACCCTGTCCTACATCACGCCCATCCTGTCCAGCAAGATCGTCGCCGACCACTTCGCCGACGTGAACAAGCTCGACAACCTGTCCTACAACGATCACGTGGGCATCCCCGGCGGCGCATACCAGTTCAGCCTCGGCACCTACACGCAGGGCAAGTCCGCGCGCGAACAGATCAAGACCGCCAACCCCGCCGGCTACAACCCCGATAACGAACCCTACACGGACGCCGACTACAACGGCCTGGGGGCCTTCGCGCTCGCATCTGAGTCCCCGTACTACCACTTCTCCTGGTACACGTACGATCACGGCCTCTCTGCGAAGAACAGCGCGTCCGGCGGCTACAAGGACATGCTCCTGAACAAGCCCAACCAGGGGTTCTTCTACAACAACGCTTCCGGGGAGAACGAGGACGAGACCGCCGACAATGACGGTGAGCTCAAGGACTACCTGGGAATGAAGGAGTTGTTCACCTACACCATCCCTTACCTCAAGGCGGCTAACAACGTCGTCGTCGAGTACGACAAGCGCTACAGCCTCAAGACCTACCCGAACCTCCCGTTCGAGCCAGGCCACGACTCAGAGTTCCGCGACGACCCCGAGAACCGCCAGAAGTACTGGCAGAACGTCAACGTCTCCCAGCTCGCCAACATGCACTCCGCCTGGGTTGACCAGCTCTACGACGCCTCCTACGCCAAGCAGCAGACGATCCGCCACAACGGCAAGACCTACACAATTACCGACCCCCTCGACCCGGCCTCCTACCCCGAAGAGCGCCCCATGGTGTTCTCCCCGTCCGAGATGAACGCCTACGGCCTCACCAAGTCCGACCTGACGAGCGTCGAATCGCGCATCATGAGCGTCCTCGAGAACAGCCGCAAGCCGTTCAACGAGATGCTGAACTACTATTCCTTCCAGGACAGCGTGCTCAACAGCGCGACCTCGATGCTCACCACGTTCGAGTTCAACCGGGCCTTCTCCGACACGGAGTTCTTCGGCCTCAAGCAGGGCGTGCAACTCTACCCGCAGTCCTACGAGCTCAAGAACTTCTCCTACGACTCCTACCTGCGCCTCATCCTGTCGAACAGCCTCCAGAAGGATGCCCTCGAGGCCGGCGACTACAACTTCTACAAGCAGGTCACGCAGGAGTCCTCCATGACGACTTCCGTCATGCTTATCATCACGGACTTCCTGAGCATCTACGTGGTGCCTCTCCTGAAGTACGGGACGCTCCTCGCGATCGCCGTGTGCGCCCTCGTGTTCCTCCTCGCCGCCGTCTTCCAAGCGACCGACGGGAAACTGGTCTCCAAGGCGTGCAGAGCGATCCTCCGGCCCCTAGTCATGTTCCTCCTCATTACCCTCGGCATGACGTGGGGTATCAGCCTCCTCATGGGTGATCCCGTCGATGGAGTGACCGGCCAGCTCAGCTCATCCGTGCGCCTCGGCGACCCGGTGTTCGCTCTCCTCGCGATCTGCGCGCTCAACATCATCGTGTCCCTCCTGTACTTCCGCACCCTGCGGGGAGTGTTCAAGGACGTTCGCCACTACGCCACGGCTGCGTACAACAGCGTCTCCGGCGTGTTCGGCAGCGCCCTCTCGAAGATCGCAGCAGTGGGCGGCATCGGTGCAGCAATGCGTCACGGCTTCTCCAACGTCGTTGGCGGCACCGTCAACGCGGGCCAGCAGATCGCACAACGTGGCCAGGATAAGAAGGCGCAGGAAGCGCAGGCCGAAGCCGCTGCAACCAGCACGCGCCAGAAGAAGATCCAGACAGCACAAGCCGAAGCCGAGATGCAAGAAAAGCTCGGACGCTCCGACCTCGCCGACAAGATCCGACGCGACGCACTCGCCGATACACCCCAGTCGTCCGAGAAGCAGACCCAAAGCACTGCCTCCAGCATCAACTCCAAGATCAAGGCAGGCGCTAAGAAGCTCGTGGGCGGCAAGAGCTCAAAGGGAAAGGGTGAGCGTGGTGCTTGAAGCTGTCAAGGTTGCGTTGGATCCTTCTCCTGCGCAGGAGCGGCTGCTCTTGTCTCATGCTGGCGCTGCGAGGTTTGCGTTCAACGCGGGTCTCGCGCATGTGCAGGAGGCTATTGAGGCCGGCGTGAAGCCCGAGTGGTCTTTCTATTCGCTGGTTCGCTGGTGGAACGCCAACAAGGATGCTCTGGCCGTGAACGCGGACGGCACCCCGTGGTGGGCCGAGAACTCGAAGGAAGCTGCGAACACTGGACTTCGGTCGTTAGCAGCAGCCTTGTCGAACTGGGCAAAGTCTCGCAAGGGCCAGCGCAAAGGGAAACGCGTCGGTTTCCCCAGATTCAGGGCGAAGGACCGTGCTACGCCGCGTTTCGCGTACACGACTGGCAGGTTCGGCCTGATTGACGGTGATCCGAAGGCGCTGAAACTCCCGCGCATCGGCAGGGTTCACTGCATGGAGAACGTCGCGGCCCGAGTTGGTGACGCTCGCGTGCTGCGCATGACCGTCTCGCGTCGCGCTGGGCGTTGGTACGCTGCGCTGACCGTCGAACGTGACGACAAGCCAGTAACGAAGCCGCCGCGGGGCGGTGCCGTCGGCATCGACCTTGGCATCAAGACCCTCGCCACGCTCTCAGACGGGACCGTCATCAGCAACCCTCGCTGCCTTGCAGCCAGTGAACGGCGATTGAAGCGCGCGCAGAAGGCCCTGAGTCGCAAAACCCGTGGCTCGAAGCGGCGGGCCAAGGCCAGGGCGAATGTTGCTCGCCTCCACGCCCACGTCGCAAACCAACGGGGCGACGCGATGCACAAGGCAACGGCCTGGCTTGCCGGAACCTACTCGGAGATCTGTATTGAGGATCTGCATGTGGCCGGCATGGTGAAGAACCACTGCCTCGCTAAGGCCGTGTCGGACGCTGCGTTCGGCGAGTTCCGCAGGCAGTTGGAGTACAAGACTGCGCGCAGCGGGGCCGCGCTGCACGTCGTGGACCGTTGGTACCCGTCCAGCAAAACATGCTCGAAGTGCGGGAGAGTGAAAGCCAAGCTCTCCCTCGCTGAGCGCGTCTACAGGTGCGAACACTGTGGCCTCGTCATGGACCGTGATCTGAACGCCGCCATCAACATCAACGTCGCCGGGAGTGCCCCGGAGACCCAAAACGCGCGCGGAGGGACAGTAAGACGGGGCGGCCAACCTGGCCGCGCAACGCGAGTCCCAGTGAAGTGCGAACCAAGTGTCGGCGGAAACGTCGTGTCAGACTTGGAGCGGGTGCCCGCAAGGACACCCTGCAAGCTACAGCAAAGTAGTTTGCAACGGGCGAAGAAGGGGGACCAGAAGTGATTCTCTCCTTCCTGCTCCTGTGTCTGTCGATCTCCCTCAAGATCGTCGCCCTCACTGCTCGCGTCGGCCTCAACACCGCCGTCGCCACAGCAGACGCAGCCTCTAAAGCCGCCCTCGAGGGGACAGCGAAGGCGACGAGCAGCGAAAACAGCGACACCACCAAGATGGTGCGCATCGCCCGACAGGCAACCCTCGGGGCAATCAAGTTCGCAGCCCGCGCCGTCGATGCGCTCCTCAGCCTCGTCATGGTGGGCTGGGTGACCGTCCTCGCGATCTTCGCTATCTTCGCGCTCATCATCGCTGGCGGCGGCTGGTTCTGGCTCACCAACCTGTCCGATAAGGTCTCCCCCGAGGTCATGGGCATCGGCAACAGCAACGGGGGCACCACCGTCAGCGCAGCAGCCGCAGTGAACGCCTACGACGGCGGCAACGGTGTCCCCACAGTCGCCGCATCCCCCAGCCAAATCGGCCCCGCCATACTCGCGAACGCCAAGTACGCCATGGCGAACCTCCCCGCACAGGGCTACTACTCCTACGACTGGGGAGGCCGCGGCCCCAGTGGCTACGACTGCTCTGGCTGGGTCAGCGCCCTACTCCTCATGTCCGGATGGACCATGGACGACTCCGGCAACCCCGTACAGCTCGGAGCCGACCAGGACCGCATCGTCGTCGGACAGTCATCCTCCGCTCAGGTCACCAGCCTCCTATCAGCCAACAGCGCCTTCTTCGCCGCCCACGCCACCCCCTACAACGGCGACGAATCAGTCCTCACCCCCGGCGACATCATCACGGGCCCCGGCCACGTCGCCATCTACGTCGGTGACGGGTGGATCGTCCACGCCTCCGACTACGGCGCAACAGGCCTCAACGTCTCCCCCGACGAATCCTCCGCAGCGACCCACGACGTCGGCTTTCAGAAGGGCTACCTCAACCAGTGGGTCACCGGTTACATCCACTTCGGATAACACGCGCCCCACATACCAGCCTTTACCGTCAAAAACACAGTAAAATAGAGACATGAATGAACGAAGCGATATGCGTCCCCAGGTAGGGGATGAGTCAATCTCCATCCCCCTGACGCTCGACAAGCCGCAAGTGAACGGCAAAGAGCGGTGGCGCAACCGCCTCTACATGGCAACAGGCGCGGGCGCAATCGCCCTCTTCCTGGACGTCGCATACATGATCGGCTCAGGCGCGGGCCTCGGAGCCAAACTGATCGTCTGCATCGTCCTCATCCCATCGGTCGCGTCGCTCATCATCCGGCACATTATCCTCGAGGAACGCGAGTTCCGAGCCGACATCATGGAGCAACTCGCCAACGACTACCGGATGGCGCTCAGCAACCTCTGGGGTATCTACCGCATCGAAAGCACGCCTCCCTACGTCTGCTACTTCAAGACCGGAGGACGTATGGGAATCTTCATTCACGCCAACAAAGGTTCCCGCGTCGGCAACGACACTCCCCAGGCGGTGTTCAACCACTACGAGGGGTACGCGTACGCGATGCGCGAAGCCGGCAGACGCGGCATCATGGTCGCCCACATCGACTACATGGGCAGCATCGGCAAAGACGAGCGCATTGAAGGACTCAACGAAGACCTCGCTAACACCGAGAACACCTCGCTGCGCAACGATGTGCTACGCCCAACCTACGAAAACCTCGCAGCCCTCCAGGAACACGCCACCACACCCGGTGACGTGTTCCTTCTAGCCACCACCAAAGGCACCGGCAGCTACGAGGATCTGCACGAGGCAGCAATCGCTTTCAAAGCGGCACTGTGTGGAGAAGCCAACTGGGCATCAGCCTCCTACATGCCCCCGCACGAGATCGGGGCCCTCGCGAAGAAGTACTTCGCACTCCTGACGTTCTCCGCGTCCGACGCGATCCGTCAATCCACGGGCCAGGTCAACTACAGGCGCTTCCTGCGCCCCACACGCATCATCCACGCCGACGGCACCACCAGCCCCGTCCAGTAACGGGCACTCGAAAGGTTATAGAAACGTGAAAAAGGCCATGAACATCGCGCTCATCGTTGATAGGGCATCCGCAGACGCGCTCCTCCGCAGCGTCCGCAGCCAGGTCGATTCAAACTCCTACGAGGTGTTCAACTCCGTCGTAGAACTGAACGGACGCTACTCCAGTACCGACGCGAGCAGCATCGGCATCGATCGCCTCATCATCTTCGATGGTGATACCACGCTTGGTACCGGCGGCATTCTGGACACCAACCTCCAGATCCTCAACATCTTCCTCGGCAAAGCTGAGAAGATCGAGAGCATTGCCCTCGTGAAGAAGGCGCGCGAGGATCGAATCAGCCAGTATCGAGCAAACGTCAACCACCCCCACAGCCTCGTCATCCCGTTGGCAGACAACATTAAGGCTTCCTTCCTCGCGGACCTCCTCACGCTGCCACTCAAGGACATCGCCGACACCTACACCAACACACACATCGTATCCCCCACACTGACCTCGCAGCCCATCAGCGACGACCGCACCTACAGCGCCGCCAGTGCAATCCCAGACGGCCTCCTTAGCCTCGGTGCAGCAGGTGCAAGCCATGCGGACACCGGCTTCTTCGACGACGAAAACCTTACCGTCGAAGACCGCCTCATCACCTGCCCCCCACCCCAGCTACGCGACTTCCACCCACTCAGCGAGCATGCCCCACAGCTCACCCCATCGGCGAACCCAGACATGCCGATCTTCCGCACCGGGGCCCGCGTCAACGCCGTCCTATCCGCTGACAGTCAGCAGACGGCCATCTACAGCGCCGCACTCGCGGATGCCTACGCCCAGAGCGGCCACACCGTCCTCTACATCGACCTCCAGTCAGGCGATCACCCGATCCTCGCGTTCCTAGAGAACCCTGACGGTTTTACAGCCACCAGCCCGTCTATGAAGGGGAGTTCACCATTCCTCGACGGCGGCATCTACTTCATGTCGAATGGGGCAACAGAGGACAAAGACACGAACCTTGACGACCTCGAGGCCGTCATCCCATTCATCTCCCACTTCGACTACACGGTCGTTGATGTTCCCCTGGAAGCAACCGGGAAGACGGAGGCATTCCTGACTGCCCTCAACGACGCGCACCCCACCCAGGTGCACTTCCTAGCCTCCCAGGATTCCCCAGAAGGGTTTGCGACCCTCCTGAACACGATCTACGACTCCGACCAGATCAGCAACAAGCTCTGCCGCCTGCTCTCCAAGACGGCATGGCTGCACCCAGGCGGCGCGAACCCGCACACCCTCGACTTCCTCACTAAGGTCGCCTCTCGCATCGTGTGGGACCGTGACCCGTTCATCCGCCAGATCGAAGCACTCACAGGGGCGCAGCGATGAAAGCCCTCATCTCCAAGACGATCCAGCCAGACAGGTTCCCTGACTGGCTCATCGCCGCATCCATCCGCGACTTCCTCGCGACGGCACCGAGCGCTCTGACCGTCGAAGCCGTCGTCATCCACGACACGGAGGAGGACGCTCCTGAAGCGATCGCCGCTCTCAAGGATCCGCGACTGCAAGACGCGCAGCTTGTCTATATCAACGATGAGCCAGACACAGCACTCGCCATGGCCATCACCGGGCTGAACGGCACGATCTACGCGGACTCCTACCTCCTAGAAAGCCCTGACATACTTGAGGGCATCCTGACGTCGGGGACCGACCTCATGCTCGCCGACGACGTATCCGGCGACAAGAACATCCTCCGAGCGTTCCACGAGTCAGTCAGCGAGGGGAAGAATCTGCCGAGTGCGACCCTCAAGATCGTCGCTCAGTCCTCGTCCAACGTCGTCGCAGCATACGAGCGCTCCGAAGAGGAACGTCGTGAGCAAGCAGAGGTGTCTGTCGGGATCCTCAACGACATGAACATCAGCCTTGCAGACCTCAAGACGTATGCGCGTAACTCCAAGGCTGCGCTCGCAGCAGCTCAAGCTCAAATCAATAGCGCTCACGTGGCGGGAAGCGCGGGTCCGCGCATCACGAACTTCCCCCCGGTCAACTACCAAGGGAACAAGCCCATCTACCGAGTCAAGGACCTCGGGCATATGAAGTACCTGACCAGCTTCATGCTCGGGCTCCGAGACTACCTCCAGGATCGACTCAACATGCGACCCCGCCTCATCTTCATCGAGTCCCCCTCCGAGGTAAACCACACACACTACCGAGAGTTCACCTGGGTTGACGACTCCATGTCCGACGGTGACCCCGCGCTGCACGCCCCTGTGGTCTTCACGAGCAAGCCCACCGCGGCACTCCTGCTCGACAAACTCATTAAGGACAATCGCTACAACGCGGTCATCTGCGTGGACCGTACAGTGCACAGTCACTCGCACATGGTGATCGGCAATGCGTCTCGCACGGTGTACGCAGCGAACGGCCTCAGCTCTATCGCAGGCTACGTCAACTTCCCCCTGGAACGACTCATCACCTCACACACCCGCTACGCAGGCACACTCACCTACGTGCCCATGTTCACCCAATACCCAGACAACCCTAATCGACGAGTCAGCTCCTACGCCCAGCTGACCAGCCAGTACGAAGCCCTCATGGAGGGTTTCGGCAGCGTGGCCACCCGCTCATAAGGAAACAGACACAACCATGACCACGGCAGTAACGAAAAAGAAGACCAACCCGATCGTGCGCCTCCTTTTCGGAGGCCGCATCCACGAACCCGGACGCCCCAAGAAAGTGGGCCGCTGGGACCTCATGAACCGTATCGCCTGGTACCACCTATGGGCAGACGTGTTCACGACGAACAGTCAGATGCGGGACTCGCGCACATTCCCGGAGCGCGACTACAACCTGTACACGAACAACCGAGCTGTCTTTTCCGGCAAGGACAACCTCGTCGTCTTCCTGTCCTTCGACGGGTACGGCACTACGCTCCCCATGCAGTTCCGCGCCGAGATGCGCAAGCGCCTCCACCCCACGATGCGCATGTTCTTCATGGACTACAGCATCCCCACCACGATCGACTGGGAAGACCCCAAACTCAAGGCACTCCTACGCAATTACAAGAACACTGCTGAGGAGAACAAGGGCCTCGACAACAACGCCTTCGAGTACCAGAAGAACCGCACCGACCTCGCACGCGACCAGTGGCGCGAAGAGAGCATCGTCTACCTCTCCAACGCAACCAGCGCCGACCGACAGCTCGAGTTCTTCGAGTACCGCTGCCACGCAATCGTCATGGGCATCCGCGGCGAAGACTTCGACGAATCACTCGAAAAGATCGAGCAGTTCTGCACCCGCAACGGCATCACCGTCAACCGCGTCGTCCAGCACCTCGCCGACTTCACCGCCGCGTTCTCCCCATTCAGCATGGACCACAGCCGCAAGTCCTTCGGTCGCGTCGGAAAGAACGTGTTCTCCGACGAGATCATCGCCCGTTTCACCGGCTACGACCAGGGCCGCATCGGCACCCACGGCTCCTACATCGCCCGCGACGTGAACTCCGGCTACCCGGTCCTCTACAAGTTCCGTGAAAACGACGTGGACGCGGAAAACTTCGTCGTCATCGCCGAAACGGGTGGCGGCAAGTCCTTCTTCGTGAAGAACCTCCTCAACGAGCTCATGAAGTACTCCCGAGTCCGACTCACTATCAACGACGTGGAAGGCGACGAGTACACGCCTCTCGTCAGCTTCTACGCCAACCACGACTCCTGCCTCATCCTCAACATGGCTGAAGGCCAGGGCAGCTACTTCGACCCCGTTGAGATCATGAGCTCCGGCGACCTCGCAATCGACGCTGAGAACGGCACCTACGGTCTGGGCGTGAACTACACGCTCTCCTACCTCAGCGCCCTCATGGGATCCCACCTCCACACCTACCAGTGGGCCGAAAGCATCCTCAAGAACGCCATCAGCGTCGTCTACCGCAACGCGGGCGTGCTCGGCAACGACGCGCACACCTGGAAGAACAGCAAGGGCCTCACCCTCTACAGCGTCTACCAGGTCATCAAGGACGGCCACGAAGCGCTACGCAGGGGAGCCGCCGTGGGCGACTACCGCGCCAGCGACGAGGACTACATCAAGTCCCTGACATTCGTGCGCGCCCAGCTCGCAGAGTACTTCGAGCCCGACGGCTCCCGCGCCAGCGTCTTCTCCAACCGAGTCTCCACCGAAGACGTAGCCAACGCCCGCGTCGTCCTATGCTCCTTCGGCATGAAGTCGAAGGCCACCGTCATGGTGGACGAGGTGCAGCTACAGCTCTCTCAGCTGTCCGCAGCGTCGATCCACCACGTTCGCTCCCTGACCTGCAAACGCGAGGGCAAGTTCAACGTCACCGTGTGGGAAGAGCTCCAGCGTTGGGCCGAGTTCCCCAGCGCCGCCGGCATCCTCGGTACCGCCATCACGGGTGGCCGCAAGATGGGCGACATCAACCTCATCATCAGCAACCAGCCCTCAATGTTCATGGACGCAGGCTCGAAACTCAAGATCTTCGAGAACGTCCAGTCGGTCGCTATCGGCGCGATCCGCGACGCGAACGTCCGCAACGAAATCGCCGATAAGCTCAGCATCAGCTACCTCAAGGACGAACTCACCATGCTCGCCACCGCGACCAGCAAGACGTCCGAAGATGGCCCAGAATCGCCCTACAAGCGCGCGTTCGTCATCAAGCTATCCACCGGAGAGGTTACCCTGGGAAAGGTAGTACTCCCCGACGGCATCGCACAGTCCGAACTGTTCAAGACCGGCTCTGTCGAAGCAGTCGAGGACACCGCCATTGAGGAGGCCTCGACTGGCGTAACAGCGTTCCAGGATCCCGACGACGTCCAACGCCAGATCGACAACCTCCTTCAACAGGGGCCACCGCTACGCCGACGCTCGCGACGCGCACAACAAGCCGCCGTCGAGCCGCCAGCAGAAGCAGCTCCCGACTCGGATGGCTGGGACTTTTCGGCCCTCCTTAACTAACCAGCTAGACACACACTAGGGAGACAAAAATTGAAGGTTACTGCCTCCTCCTCCGGCCAGAATCGCCCACCACAGCGTCCGCAGGCCCCCACGTCAGCCCCCCGACCCGCGCCGCGCCCACAGCAGTCCGTAGTGGCCGGCAACATGGGTGACGAGGATGAAGACCTCACCTTTTTTGAGCGGGTCATCAGGTTCGTGCGCACCAAGTGGAAGATCATCCTCCCCGTAACCCTCGTCCTCGTCATCGCCGTGGGCTACTGGTTCTCGCACTCAGCATCATCCGCGCGCGCGAACGAAGAACGGGTTCGCGCCCTCGCTCAGTCCGGCTCCTCCCCATCCGCGTCTGAGTCTGCGGGCCCCGACGGCGTTGACCAGCTCCTCATGAACCAGCAGCCCAGCCTACGGGAGAAGTACGGCACCCCGAAGCCTGGGTTCATCTGGGATGTGGACGGCACCCTCCTGTCCCTGGGCAACCCCGACACCCCACCCGACGAGGTTGCCTACGCCTACCTGCGTGCTCTGAACACGCTGGACTTCACCACCGCCGAAGCGAGCTCACGTCGATCGTCCGTCACGACAACCTACGCGGACTTCTTCGACACCGACACGGCAGCGAGCACCGACTACAAGGACCAGTACCAGCGCGACCGCTACCGCCTCGGCCTCCTGTCCCTACAGGTCCAGTCCGTCACCCGCGGCGCGAACTTCTCCACCGACAAATATGTCTACACAGTGCGAGCCAAGATGCTCGACTTCACCAATAAGACCTTCTGGACAAAAGATCGCGACACGATCTTCCAGAACCTCCGCGACTACAACAAGGGCGAGAGCGACACGAGCAAGGGCGACCAGTACGTCTACACGTACGTCACGAACGCCTACCAGCAGGCTGTCGATCACCTCCAAACCACCGGCCCGCAAGAAGGCGACGCTCCCATGCGTGACGTGACGTTCGACCTCACCGTCCAGCGCTACCCCGCACAGAACAGCGGGTGGCTCGTCTCCATCGACAAGGATCTGGACAACCTCCTACGCAACACCGACGGCGTTGACGTGGCAACCTACATCCGCGAGCAGTACAAGGACTCAAACCGATGATCTGGTCCATTCTCACCATGCTATTGATTCTGAGCAACGTCGCAGTCCACTCCCTCAAAGACCTCGACGAGAAGTACCGCAACGGCTTCCACGCAATCTCCTGTATCGTCGCAGTCGTCGCCTTCGTCATCGCTCTCATCACAGTCCGCTAACTCACAGAAAGGCCTAACGGTTATGGCCATCCCCACCAACGGCGACGACGCGCTCGCACGCTTCAACGCCCGCAACCAGGAACCTGAGTTCGCGCCCGGCATGGGCGATGACTCAGTTTGGGGAATGGACTCCGGACCCTCCAGCGCCCCTGCTCTGGATCCCTTCGGTAGTTCGTCGCGCTCGTCCTCCTTCGACAGCCCGTTCGGCGGCGGCAGTAAGGACCCCTTCGGGTCCTCCCGCTCCGGTTTCGGTTCGTCTTCCCCGTCGCCGTTCGGAGGCCCGTCCGCTGACCCGTTCTCCCCATCCTTCGGCCAGCAGGGTCCGCCGCCCGCGTCCTTCGGCCAGTCAGGACAGCAGCCGCAGACAGCATCAGAGGCAATCAGCCAGGCTGCGCATCAGGCAGCGTCGAAAGCTGGCCGCAACTCCTACGAGTTCACGAAAGCCGCCGTAGTCGCAGCAAAGAACCATACGGCGGCGTCCGTGAGCGGCATGGGCGCTACAACCATGAAGACCAGCGGCGTCGTCTCAGTAGCGGGCGCGGGCATGTGGCTCCTGTCGAACTTCCTGCCGGCACTCACCGTTGGCTACTACATTCTGGTCGGTGCAGCCGTCTCCGCCCTCGTCGGTATCGCGACCTTCGCTGGCGGTTACCTCATTGACCAGAAAGACGACGTGCGCGAGCAGCTGCGCCGCCCGGCCCCCGAGCCAGAACCTGCCCCCGTCTCTGAGCCTCAGCCCCTTCCCGTGTTCGACGAGCCAGAACCCGCGAGCGCCCCCGCCCCCGAGCCTGAGCATGAATCGGACAGCTGGGACTGGAGTGACCTCATCCCCGATGAGGAACCAGTCGAGGATGTGGACTACGAGGCCCTCGAGTCCGACCTCGAGAACCTGGACATGAAGAAGGGCACCCAGACCCGCCAGTTCATCTACGAGACCCTAACGAAGGGCCTGCCGTCGATCAGCCCTAAGTTCGCAGATATGCGCAACATCCGTGAAGGCGGCGCAGAGTGGGCGATCTGGGCTGAGCTCATCCGCGACGCAGCCAAGCAGGTCGGCACCCGCGAGGATCTCCTCCCAGACCTCAAGGACGCCTCCGAGAACCCCTTCATGTTCAAGCTGACGATCAGCCGCACCCCCCGCATGAAGACCCAGGCAATCGCCGATGAGGTCGCCAACATCTACAAGTACGACGACAACGGCAACCTCGAATACCCCAACGCCTACGCAACCAGCGCCGAGTCCGGGTCCCGCGCGTTCATCAGCATCTACAAGGGAACGAAGATCGACATGATCTCCCTCGCGGACATGTACGCATCGTCCACCGACGCGCAGAAGTTCGTGCGCGACCCCAAGAACGAGATGCCCGTCGTTATCGGCACTACCGGCGACGGCAAAGTCGAGTACGTGGATCTCCTCAAGGCACCTGCCATCGTCGTCTCCGGTGAACCTCGAAGCGGTAAGTCGTGGATCGTCAAGCTCATCCTCAACCAGATGTGCGCCTACATGAGCCCCAACGACCTGCACCTGTACATCGGTGACCCGAAGAACCAGATCAGCGAGTACGCCAACTACAACCTGCCGCACGTGCGCCGCAAGGAGTACACCGTGGACTCGGTGATCGACATGCTCCGTTACCTCGTCAACACCGAAGCCCCACGCCGCAAGAACATCATGCGGCAGTACGGGTACGTCAACGTCCTCGAGTTCCGACGCGACCACCCCGAAGTCGCTTTCCCATTCCTGTACGTCGTCCTCGATGAGATGATGTCCCTCGCCAACGCCATGGGCAAGGAAGACGCTCGCGAATACCGTGAGCTCATCGAGCGGTTCGTGTCCGAGTTCCCGGCCCTGGGTATGCGCGCCATCTTCATCCCCCACCGCGTGAAGAACGACGTGATCCCCAAGAGCGTGTCCGAGCTGATCTCCGTGCGCATCACCGCGAAGTCAGCCAGCGACGCGAGCGCCGCCGAAAACCTCGGCCTGAACTCGGCCAGCGAGTTCCCCTACAAGCTCTCCAACGCCGGCGACGTGGCGGTACGCATCGCCGACATCAACGACGGCGTACCCACGTACCTTCGAGCAGCAGTCCTCGCCCCCGACACGAAGGGCATGGAACGCCTCGAGTCCTACATTGGCCGCTACTGGGACAAGCTCGACCCCGCGCGTCCCACCGAAGAACCAGCCGCACCTGCAACCCCGCCAGCCGCCGATCGCTGGCAGCGTCACGCAACCCCGTTCGGACGTCCAGAAGAACCCGCACCAGCACCCGCGCTGGCACCCACGTCGGCACCGGAGCCTGCGCCGGCACCTCGTAAGACCGGGGGGAAGCGCCGTAGAAGCTCAGCAGCACTGTTCTCGCGCGTCAAGGACAGGAACATGATGGACGAAACCCGCGAGGAGGGAGGTCCTTCAATCCGCGGCGCGTTCAGAGACAAGGCCCCAGAAGAGACTGCGGACGTCGTGGATACCATCCTGGAAGAGCCTGCTGTTGTCGAAGCACACGATACGCCAGAACCAGACACGCGCGATGAGCGGACTGGCGACAAGTGGGAGGTCGTGGAAGAGCCTCCCGCGTTGAGTCCCGAGGAACCTGCGTTGACTCCCGAGGAAAGCGCCAACCTCGACAACGAGTCCTTCTGGGACACCCTCTAGGAGACGTGAACCATGATCCTGGACATCGACCCCGACGTCGCACAGCAGCTCCAAGCCGCCCAAACCACCTACCACCAGAACCGGGTGATCGGCACCGGCGACTACGAAGCCCTCATGCAGGAGATGTTCGACGAGTTCGAGCAGACAGAACGAGAGCAAGGCTTCGCGTTCCTCTCCCACCCGCGCCCAATCACTCCGGCCACACGCTCGGAGTACATCGAGCCACTACGACGAATCCAAGGCGAAGCACCCCTGACCGGTGATGCCCTCACGGCTCTCGTCAGCAGCTTCCCCGACTCCGAACTGGAGGCCATGAGTGTTGATCCTAACCGTCAACGGCCAGCGCCAAGTACTCCCAACCGGAAGGCCACCCGCAGCCGCGTCACCCAGACCAAAACGACGAGCAGCAAGACCCCTCGCCGTGACGCTAGCAGCGATCGCCGCCGTCGCACTCAGCAAGCCCCACAGAGCACCGCAGGACGCACCAAAGGCTCAGTGGTAGCGTCGAAGCCCGTTCGCGCCACACACGCGCCTACAGGGGCCGTCACGGAGTCCGTGTACGAGGCCCCCGCCACCATCAGCGAGTTCCTACGCGCCCACCCCGGCGCGACCTATGAGGACATCATCCGATACTTCCCCCGCGCCGTCGTCGAAAAGCAGATCCGCGTCGGCAACATCGTCAGCAGACAAGGACGGCTCTACCTATGAGACCCGAGATCACGCGCGTGAAGATCACCCACATCCCCGACGAAACAGCACGCGGGTTCCTCTGCGAAGCAGCCGCCTACATCGGTGACTTCCTCGTCATCACAGACATGCGCCTCATCAGAGAACCTGATGCGACCTACAGTCTCCGGATGCCCTCACAGTACAACCCCTCCAAAGGGCGACGTTACGAGGTCTACCACCCCATCAACCGGGACTTCTACACCGCCCTACGTGACAGCATCGTCGCCGAATACGAAAGCACGAAAGGCACTCGCCCATGACGCACTGGTTCACCAGCGATCTGCACCTCGGCCATGAGAACGTCGCCCTCGTGCACCGTGGAGCTCGCAGCGTCGAACAGCACGACCAGGCTATCGTCAGCAACCTCCTACGCTGCCTCCAATCCGGGGATGACCTCTACGTCCTCGGCGATCTCTCGCTCGGCAGGAAACGCGACGTCGATCATGCTGTCGCACTCCTGGCCCCAGTGTCTAAGCGTGTCGGCTACAGGCACATGCACCTGATCCGCGGCAACCACGACCCGAAGGCCAAGTGGGCGACACAGCGCCTCGCGGAAGTGTTCTCAACGATCACCGATACGATGGTCCTCCAGGTCGCCGACATGCCGCCGCTCATCCTGTCACACTACCCGTCCACGCAGGTCGCCAACACGGTCGCCCGCACGGGCGTCCCCGCCGGATGCTCGTCCAATGCCTTCGACCCGAAGGTGCTCTACGGAAACTCCCTAACCCGCGCCGAGACGCACATCCTCCTCTACGGCCACACCCACGACCAAACGCCCACCCGCTCCGAATGGGGATGCTTCGACGTCAACGTCGGAGTAGACGCATGGGCCTATAAGCCCGTCAGCCTCGACCACATCCGCGCTCACACCAACCTCTGAAAGGAACCCGTGCATGACCACCACGCTCACACCCCTTACGCCAAACCGACTCGCCCACATGAACGCCACAGCGAACCGCGCCTACGAGATCGCCACAACCATCTTCGGGAAGACCGAAGACCAGGCGCGTCAGCTCTACATCCTGGGACTCCTGCACGACGTGGGCTACGCCTTCGACCCGGCTGACCACGCCCACGCGGGCGGCAGAGTCCTTGCCGACCTCGGGTTCACGACGGATGCCGTCTACGACCACGGAGACCCGAACGTCGGCGTCATGGACGACGAACTCCTGATCGTCAACGCCGCCGACATGACGACCTCCCCAACCGGCGCACCCATGCGCATGGAGGACCGCCTCCGCGACATCGGCGAACGCTACGGGGCAGACAGTCCGCATCTCGCGTGTGCGCGCGCAGTCGCCGACCGCATCAAGCACGAGCTCGTCAAGCGAGGCCTACCAACCTCCTGGCTCTGACCCCACGCCCCCTGCCGGCACCCGCTCTGGGAACGGCAGGGGGTTTCCCATTCCCTAAACGTGTCCACAATGAGCTATTCCCCGTGAATTTGCCCAAAAATACGATAAACTATAAGGGTAACAACAATCCATAGGAAGGAGTGAGCCGGTGCCCCTCATCACCGAGGTCGCCAAACGCCTACACAGCGTCGCCCCCAAGCTCGCATCAGCACTCCCCGCGCAGTGCCCGCGATGCGAGTGGCCCCTCGCGTCCAGAATCGACCTCACGCTCATCACCTGCGTGAACCCGCGCTGCCCCGCGAAGGTCGAGGAATACGCCTACCACGCTGTTCAGGGGATCGGTGCTACGACCGTCAGCCCTGATGACGTGCACAGGTACGTCGAACAGGCCAAGACCCGCAACCCGCTCTCGATCCTCAATGTGCAGGCAGGGAGTCTCCTCTACGAAGGTGCGGACCCCGCGCTCGCGGACGACATCAGCGAAGCAGTCGCAGCAGCAGATCTGACGCCGGCTGAGTTCGTCGCCCTCCCGCATCTGCCTCACGTTGGTCGCGATGAAGCTGAAGCGCTATTCGCTGACGACGTGCCGCTCGAGCGATCGTACAAGCCCATCAAGGACGGTGGAGTGCCCTACGTGCAGGCCCGCCTCGCGATCCCCAACGACACAGTGTCCCTACACGCTGGGCGCGTGTACGAGACCCTCCTCGAGTTCGAGGTGGACATCGTGGCGGCCTGGAATCAACTGGAGGAGAAGTGACAACCCCCCGTAAGGCACCCCGTAATCTCATCAGCGTCTATACGAACGCTGCTGGGCACACGTGCGTCGCTTTGTTCGTCAAGGGCGTTAAGGAACCCGTTTGGTGGCGCACGTACCGCCCCTCCGACGCGGAGAACGTCAGTCGCACCGGGGAACTCCTCAAGAAGCTGACCCTCGCCCTCCCGGCGCTCGCGAAGAAGGTCCAGTACCCGATCATCTTCCAGGTGCGCTCCCCCATCATCGCGCGCATCCTCTGGGAAGGTCATCAGCCTGAGAAGTACCGGAACCTGATCCGGCCCCTCATGTGGCAGGGCATCGACCGCCTTCCCCAGCCCGTCGTCGAAGTGACGATCAGGGCCAACCCGAAGGCTAAGGCGCTTCTTAACGCGCCGCGTGAGCCAGATGAATATGTCAGCATCATGCCCGACCAGGCAGACAACAACACAGAAAGGTAACCCACAACCATGTCAACCCCCATCAAGCAGCTAGGAGCTGCACTCAAGGGCTTCTACACGCAGGCCCTTGACTTCGACACGCCCATGAACAGGCGTGATTACTGGACCGTCGCAGGCTTCTACGCCGCCACGACGGCAGTCGTCTGGTACTTCTGGACAACTGCCGTCGTCTTCATCGCGACAACGCACGGAAGTATCTTCCGCACCCGGCATGAGTCGATCATGACCGCAGTGCCGTGGCTGATCGGATTCTCAATCTGGCTCATCATCCAGACGTTCCCGTTCCTCGCGTCAACAAGCCGCAGGCTCGTTGACGCGGGCTACAACTGGGCGCTCATGTTCCTGCTCGGGGTCCCCGGCGTTAACCTGTTCGTCCTCGCTGCGTGCGCGCGCCCCACGGCCACCAACGCTACTTCGGCGATCGGAGAATGACATGGAACAGAACGACTCCACCGCCTACAACCTGGACTGGTTGAAGGACTTCCTACGCGAGCAGCGCCTCGCGCAAATCTCGAAGAGCGCAGCGTGAAATACTTCCCTCGCGTGCGTCGCCCCAGTCACCACCAGGTCTGGGGCCTCTTCGCAGACATCGACACCATCGCCAAACACGTTGACGTGCCAACCGTCGAGATCGTCACCAGCTTCCTGGCGAACCCAGACAAGGCCGTGAAGCTCAACGCCGCGGCCTACTCGCGTACCGTCGCAGTCAACGCCGGGCACAGGCAGCGCAGCATGTGGCAGCGCGACATTCCCCTCTTGACCGATCATGCCAGCGACGGTAGCCCCCTTGCCGTCACGGCATACGGGCTCACAGAGCACGAGCTCATCAACCGAGTCCCCGACGCGTACAAGCCCGATCGTCATTTCGGCATTTACGACGAGGACGCGGAACTCGCCCGCGAAATACAGGCCCTCACTGAACAGTACGAGCGTGAAGGCGTGAACCTGACCGTCATGATTGAGAATGCGTTCATTCACCCGGCGGCAGCAAACAACCTCTGGGTGTTCATCAGCAGGCACCCCGAGCATCGAGGACTTATCACCCGCTACCTGGGAGCCGTCAACGCCCCGACAGAAAGAGAGACACTATGACCCCTCAGCGCATCCAACGTCAACGCACTCGCGGATGGAAAGCCCCCGCCGGGGCCGTCTACGTCGGCAGGGGCAGCATGTACGGCAACCCGTGGAGGGTGGACCCCTCAGCAGCGCCACAGCCGGGGATCGTCGCCACCCATGAGGAAGCCGTCGCTCTGTTCACCAAATGGCTGCGCTCCACGCCAGACGGGCAGGCAGTTGCACGCCAGGCCCGTAAGCACCTCGCCGGACACGACCTCATGTGCTGGTGCCCAAGCAACAAGCCATGCCACGCCGACGTGCTCCTCACCATTGCCAACCCGCAAGCCGCCCAACCTGCGGTCCACATCGTGAACGCAGTTCGACGTGAAGATGCCGACTACACGGCCTTCTTCGTCACCGAAGCGTCCATTGAAGAACTCGCAGAGACGTACTACCAGTCGTTCACTCTGAACCGTGACCAGCACGGCTACTACCTGTCCCTCGGCCACAACACGGGCCTCATCGCGCGCCCCGGCACCGTGATCGTCGAAGGCCCCCACGGGTGGGGCGACTGGGAAGTCGTGACCATGGACGAGTACAACGACCAGTACGAGACGGTAGGAGACGCACAATGAGACTCCCCCGCAGCCCCTACAAGCGCGCAGAAGCCGCCATCGACTCCTGGGACTACGAGAGCGAAGAAGGGCAGGAGAAGGCCCGCACCGCAGCCGTGTTCACGATTCCCGCAGCCCTGGTCCTCCTCGTCGTCGTCATCGTCGCTATCGTGATGCACCTGGCTGGCGCGTTCGACCCTGAGCGCGACGCATACCAGGAAGCGCAATCCCATGTCGAAGACATCACCCGCCGGTCGGAACGAGGCCTCGATAAGACCCGCACCGATAAGCCGGCCAACGGTGACACAACTGCGTGGACGCTGTTCCCCTCGCTCCCCGACGGTGCATCCTGGAACGCCAGCAACGTCGCCTACCACGACACCTGCCTCTCACAGCGCAAGCAGGTCCAAGACGCGCTCACCAGCCGCTACCAGTATCTCAAGACCGGCATCTACCCCGTCGCCTACGCGCCCACACTCACCGACACCCCCACTGACTGCCCCGCCAGCCTCGATGGGTACGTGTTCCTCTCTGACGGCGCAACACCCGTCCTCTACGTCGCCCACATGAACGCCGGAACCCCCGACGCGGACAACGTGACGAATATGGTCACCGCCAACGCCTCCATGGCCGCGTGGGAGGCCATGTTCCGCAGCCGCGACGCGGACAATCACCTCCAGGTCCGTAACCTCCCCGACGGGTGGGACATGACGGCCCTCATCTACCCGTGGAGCCAGACCCCCGCCACGCCTGTCGCGTCCATGTTCGACCTCGCCACCCTCGGCGCATCCCCGACCCTCTACGTCGCCGGCTACCGCACCCCCAGCCAGCCCGACGACAACTACCAGGCGGCGTGGGCGGCAGCGACCGCCAGCAGCTCCGGCCCCAACCACACGCCCCCGCCCGTGGTTGTCCTCGACGCAGCCCAGGCGAAGCTGCTCTTAAACGGCCAAACCACCTGGTTTACGACGCTCCACAAGTAAACCAGATAGAAAGGACATGCCCACATGCTGCGCAACGTCATGATCGACACCAGCGTTGGCCCTCTTGTAGGTGTCACCAACGGGAACGGGGTCGTCTACGTCAACGGCACCCCGCACGCGCTCGCCATCTACACGACAAGGTGACCATCCCGTGCGTCATCCCTCCGTCGGGCACCGTCGTCCGAGTCCCCGACGAATATCAGCCACTACCGGAAATGATCCCCGGCATCCCTGAGACACTGAACATCAACCACCCGGACCAGTGCGTCGGCCTCCCGAACCCGATTCCTGGCGTGTTCATCATCGTGTCTCGCGTCGCCGCCGAAGCACTCAAGATCTACCACCGCCCAGACATCCGAGTCCCCGGCGAACCCATCCGTAACCAGAGCGGCATCCAGATCGGAGCCGTCGGCATCTCACACTACGCCTGAAAGGAACCCCCATGTACCCCAACCACATCCCCCACAATCATCTTCCGCTCGAAGAACTCCTCAACGTCAAAGTACAGAGAGGCTACAGCAATAACCCGCAGCGAGCAGGCATCCAATGGGAAGGCCACGACGCGAAGCCCGAAACCGACGTCCGAATCCTGGACGCCTCCTACAGTTTCATTCTGACGTGGACGGACCTATTCAAGATCGGCACCCCACGCGACCTCGGCCTCACCGACCTCCTCTCCGAGTGTTTCGACCCCGGCAAGCAGTACTCGTACTACATGGACTTTGCGTACCCGAACTCGGTGATCATCACCGAAAAAGGAAGCATTAATGCGCTCATGGTTAACCTCGACGGCTCCATCGTTCATGCGCCCGACATGCGCAAGATCATCAATGACTTCCATGTCATCGACGACTACGAGATGACGTACGCGCCGTTCAAGAAAGCAGGTGCCGTAGACGGTCGGGCGAACGCTGCAATCTTCGTCTCTCCCGACACCCTCTCTGTCTCACACCTGCGCGCAATCCTCACAGAGGAAGCCTCTGTCATGGGGCTTCTCATCTCCCAGATCCGCGACTACCACACCCTCCAGCTGGGCTACGACGACACCTCAGCCTGGCTCAGCCACTCTGGGAAACGCCCCCACACACGCACCAACCCCACAGGCCTCTACATCAACAAGGCCCGCTCGAGCGTCCTCCTCACAATTGGCCCCAACGGCGAAGGAGAATGCCCCGCATACACAGGAGAGCACGCCCGACCCACGCGCTGGGCTGAAAGCATCCTCAACTACGGCCTCGAACGGGCCATCAACGGCCAATACGGAAACAGGTACCCACGATGAGCAACACCAAAGACACTGAGATCCCCTACGTGGACGCAGCAGCACTCGCCCCCTACTGGCGCGAAAACACGCCCATCTGGGAAGGCGACCCCACCAAGACCTACACCTGGTGGTGCATCAACGCCCACACGTTCAGGACCACAGCCGTGAACGCCTACAAGATCGTCCTCGAACGAGGGCAGCTCATGTGCCAGGCCTGCATCGACGGCCTCCCCGTCCCGCCCGCGTCGTTCGACTCCATGGGCTACAGCGTGGGAGCGTGGTGACTCATGGCTGGCTACGCCGATGATTTCTCGATGAGCAACAACGCCATCGACGCATACGACCGCGGCCTGCGCCCCCGCTCCAAGTGGACCAAGGCTGACATCTTGGACGCGCTCCCCGCGAACGCTCGAACGTACCTACAGCTCGACGAGTACCCGCTCGAGTTCCTGCGAGAGTACTTCCTCGAGGTCGAAGAGTGGCACCACACCTCGAAGCACTACAACCGCACGGACTTCTGCCGCCCCAGCATCGCCCACTGGTCCACCAGCACGCCAGAGGACGTACAAAACCTCTACATTGTCTGGCTGCAACGCCAGAAGAAAGCCCAAGCAATGAAAACCACAGACACACGCAAGGTTCGCGTTACCTACACGCACTGGATCGACAAGCACACCCACAAGACCGTCACCGAGTACGCGCTCGTTCGCGGATCCTGGATCTACACGCAAAGCGGTCTACGCAAACGCGCCGACGGCACCAACATCCGCGTTGATGAGACCTACAAGCGCGCCCCCAGAGGGACAGCACAGATCTTCCAGGAGATCGAAGCCGCATGAACGGCGGTGGAGCAAACGGCGCGAAAGCAGGCGCACAGCCAGTAGATGACTACTACGCGAACAAGGTCCGACACCACTTGCAGAACAAGCTGCGTATGACTGACGCGGACCCTGCTCCTGTAACCGCTTGGGCCGAGGCCGTCGGTAGGGCATCCAAAGCAGAAAAGCGCGTACTTGAGCGCCGCAACATCGAGCATCATGGCGTACTGGTTGATGGAGACGGGACGATCTGCGGATACACGGAATCTGCGCCAAGCGTGGACGAGCTAGGGCGCGTGACGTGGGATTCATACACACTCACCCCCGAGACGTGCACGGCAGCTGGTGTGCCTCCCACTCGGCGTGTAAGCGTTGGGCGCGGCTATTGGTTCTCCCACCCGAACCTTGCGGACGGAAAGACGCTCGCTCACGTGACATTCCCGGAAGTCGGTCTGGGTTCTGCGCGTGACGAGCAGGGGCGGATCAAGCGTTGACAGTGTGCGTGACGGTGCGTCGGCTTAGGGATGAGCGACAGGAAGAATCGATTACGCCCATCCTGTCGGCGCGCCTATGCTCCCCACCCCCCCCGCAGGAGCTATACAGGTAGCATCCACGTACCAACGAAGAAAGGAAGGGCCAAAGAACATGACGAAGCACGAGCTCGTCGCACCACCGATCGGAACCATCTACCGGCTAAGCCACATGAGGCACTACACGCGCCTACGCGAGGACGAGTACTGGCAGGTCGAACGCCGCACCGAAAAAACCGTGTGGCTACGCCAACTCGTCACCAACACCGCAGGAGAACCCATGCTCGGCATGATCCGCACGGACGTTCCTCTACGTCAGTGCCGAGTCCTCCAAGATGCGTGCCTGTGCATCCACAAGGGCGTGTACGCGGACCTGTACAACGACATCTACCGGCCCGGCCAGTAGAAGAGGGAGCTACGAGACCATGCCTCACATCAGGGACCGGTTCACTCTCCCCCCAGTGGGGACGATCTACTGGTCTCCGGTAGCTGAGCGCGCTTGGAAGGTCGTGAAGCGCGCCGAGAAGACGCTCTGGCTCCAAGAGCTCAAAGTCGCTCACTCGAGAACCGCATCCCCGAAGATCGACACCTCAACCGTGATCGGGGAAGTAATCATGCGCCGCATCGACAACACGGGCAGCATCCGCCCCAACGCGAACACCCGCCTCCACCCGACAAAGGACATCGTGTACAAGCCTGAATAGGAACCTCTCATGAACAAGCTCAAGCCTCTCATGCCGGTTGAAGCGATCGTCCGCGTCTATGATCCGCGTGAATGCATTTACTACTACGAAGTTGTGCGCAGCGCGCCGAAAACAGTCTGGCTGCGTCAAGTGACAACCGTCGAAGCGTTTGTCCTGCGCACCTTTGACTTCGCTCGCATCCCCGTTCAGGGTGGCTTCGTTAACGACACCATCATCCCCTGCCGCCTCCACAAAAATGGCGGTCTCTACATCAGAGGTCTCCAAGTGCACCGCTACCATGGCGAAGTCCACGACCCTAGATACGACAACTAACACCCCAAGACCAACGAAAGGAAACCCCAATGGCTTCCACACCCCCTACCGCCCAGCTCGTACCCGTCGGCACCATCCTCAAAGCAGGCGACAAGTACTACGAGGTCGTCCGAGCAACAGCCAAGACGATCTGGGCTAAAGAACTTGAAACCGACACGTTCCGAGGTGTCGGCGGGATCTGGCATACGCTCCCCGTCAGGGGAACCTACGTGAGCGATAAGACGCTGATGCGCAGACAAAGCCCCATCGACCGATCCATCCATTTTGGCGTCCACAACGCCTACATCTACCAAGGCTCCGTGAGGGAACGTAATGGCGTGTAGCTGTTAGCTCCAGACAAGCGGGGTCTTGAGTGGACTGGTTAGTCGTTTGGCGTGTATGATCGGTCTGGCGGTGACCCCTTGGGTTCCTTCCGCTTTCTGGGTTATGGGCCGGCCTGAACCTCTCCGTGTGGGTTTGGGCCGGTCCTGTTTTTGTCTCTCCCCCTTCCTCCCCTCATGTGATCCACTTAACCAATTTGGTACATAAACACGCTTGCGCGCAAGATAAAACCGACTAAACTACCAATCAACACCAGAAAGCAAAGAAGGAGAAGCAAATGCGGCAAGCATACGCATTCGTAACAGGAGCCCTCACAAGCGCCCTCCTACTCATTGCCCTCCTCATCCACCTGACCGCCGTTGGTGATGGAGGCGCGTGGGACTACTGGATCGGCGTCTCCTTCGGCGTTGTCGGCGTCGCATTCGTTATCGCCAGTGCGACATGGATTTCAGTGGGGAGCCGCCAGAATGCCCACCGCTGACACCCGCGAAGTTGCGGAAGCCACGACGCACACCGTCATTATCGGGGCCGGCCTCCTTGACCAGGAGATCGCCTGGCGTTACGATCGGGCCCCACTCGCCCCCGCAGCTATCGACGCTGAACGAACGATCCTCGGCGCGTACGCGGACGCGGAACTCGACGGTGACCCCCTGCGTTCCCCCGCAGACCTCATCATTCTCCTGGGAGCCGCGGCAACTATCCTGCGCGCCGAGACCACGGCTCTCGCAGGAGAGAATCACTACCAGGTGCTCACGCGAGCACTCAACGCCTACAACGCCGACAACGGCAGCACCGACGACTGGAACACCTGGCGCACCCCCAGCGCTACGCCAGAAGCCCGCATCGACTCGCTCGTGCGCATCATGGCCCACACTCAAGCACTACTCAATCATCGGTAAAAGGAGGAAGCATTGTATCGCATCGCTGTCGAAGCGCGCCTCACCGGTCCCGCAGCGGGGATGGAAGCTGCGTGACAGATCCTTGCGGACTATGCAATTAACACGCCTGAGCAGCTGCGTCCGAATGGGGCCTACAGTTGCGTCGAGCACGCCCTCAAAGAGGTCGTCTTGAACGGCGGCAAAGGGAGCGCCGAAGCGACGACCCGCAACGTCAATGGTGCGACTATGGAAGTTGACAATACGCTCAGCAAGAAGGAGTTGACTCCACTCGCGAGTTTCGCACAGGACCTCCTTGCGGCTACCGGCTGTACGCTGGACGTGGCGATTACGCAGGTGTACGGGTCTGGGCCATACACGGTCAGTCACGTCGTGACGCACATAATCCACCCGTCTGTGGAGAAGCGTCACCGCACGCTCAAGGTGAGTGTCCTGACCCCGCCTACTCTCGGGTTGGAGGGCTGACGTGGAGGCGGCGAATGGGAGCTTCTACGTTACGTTGTGGGACCGCCACACGGAGGGCCATATCAACGTGCGCGATGAAGGCGCTATGCGGGAGTTCCTTGAGGACTGGTTCCAGGACGTCCTCCCCAAGGACGCTCACGCGCGCCACTGCATCGACACCCTCGAGGAGTGGGCGCAGTCCCCACGCTTCGAGAAAACTCCCGAAGTCGTCGCCGCGGAAAACTACCTCGAGGTGGCCGCCCAGAAGCGTCTCGCGCGCCCATCAGTCCTCCTGGCGCTCCCGCGAGAGCCGTCCCGCGCAGACATCCACCTCATCACCGTCGCCGACAGTGAGGAAGCCGTGCAAGAGGCGTGCAGGATCTTCGGGCAGGATGAGGCCACGTCATGCTTGGCCTACATTGAAGCCGTGGACGGGGGCAAAGCCATGGACAGGGTGCGCGAAGCCGCCAGGCGGGAAAGCGACAAGATCACTGCCCTCAGTGTCATCTTCGACGGCTTCACCCGCACCCACCAGGCCGCACACGAGGAACACGAGCTGCGCCTCCAAGCCGTCCGCGAAGCGCGCCTCCTCCCTCCTCCCGTCATCAAAGCCCTACGCGAAGCGTCAGCCACTCCCATGGCCGTGTGGGCCGACCTCATGGGCGCGGGCTCCACGCGCGACGCGGAACTGTGGGAGGAAGGGAGAACCACCCCATCACCACAGTCCTGCGAACGCATGTGGGCACACTGGCACGCCTGGGTCCGCGCCAACGCCCCACTGCTGGGCATCCCCGAAACCAGCATCGAAACGGCCATCGCCAAACCACCCCTCCTACTGCCAGCCGCCACACCCGCGCGAACACTCACACAGTACGCACTCATGCTGCACGGACAACGATTCACCATCAACCCCGGCACTTAACGTTGATTCCACGTCGGATCACATAGAACGGAAGCAAACCGAAAGGAAGCACCATGTCAACACCAGTTTTTGTTCCATCAAGGAAATAGAAGGTTCCGTGAAGGAATCGCTCCAGACGCGCGACTACGTCATTGTAGCTGGCTACAGTCACAGGAAGCACAAGTATCGCTTCTGCTTTTCAGAGGAAGAGGTGGAAGAGGATGCTGTCGTCCACATTAAGCCCGCCAACACACATGGGAGCGCGCTAACAAAAAAGAAGGCCATGGAAAAGCTCTTTCCAGAAGCGCGCATCATCGAAGAAAAGTGGAATAACGCCTATAACTGTGCGCTTTCTGCAACTAATGGAGACGACGATTCTGTGGATCTGCGCCGGGAGGTTGCTCGCACGATCCTCAATGGGAATAATACTAGGTCTAATGCGAGAGCCATGGACCCATTAGGGTATGAGTGGGAGCGTGAAGTGCGCACTGAAACTGCCTTTCTCTTCCATAACAAACCTTTCGGCAAATACCCGTTTGAGGAGGTTCTGTTGTGGATGCACACATTTGTGGAACGCGGTTATCCGGTGATCTTCAAGGGTGATGCTGCACACTACATCATTGAGAGCATGGTCGCGTACCTCAAGCGCCCCAAGAAGAAGACTGGAGCCTTCGACCTCCGGGCGGACAAGCTCGCTGACGGTATCAGCATCCTTACGCGCACGGATGAGGGTGTGAGAGCCGAGGTTACCGTTGGCCCTGATTGCGTGGCGTTGAGCTTCGAGGTGATTGACGCAGTACTGGCTTCTACTGCGGAGCGCAAGGGGCGGGTGTTCGACCTGTTCACTAGCGATGTTGCTGCCTCGAAGGAATTGCT
>BNJU01005620.1_pt1 | contig 130378 bp, 185 predicted proteins | sample 8539281 | NCBI WGS metagenome assembly BNJU01 (sample SAMD00202456, study PRJDB9452) | human saliva metagenome | isolation source: human saliva | place: Japan
AAATCAATAATTTCTTCATACATTTCCTTCAGATCTTGATCAATCTCAGACAAAATCCTTTTGCAACTTACTCCAAAATATCGTCCTTCTTCCAAATCAACGAATATATCGGAAACATTATTTGGTGATATCTCAATATTTTCTTTAAATCCTTTTTCAAATCATCCAAACTCTGATTTGGAATTCCAAACATTAAATCTATCGTAATATTATCAAATCCTGCTTTTCTCGCATCTTTAAAAACTTGGTTACTTCCTCCACTATACTGTCTTGATAAATTTCAAGACATGATCCTGCGCTCTGAATACCAATACTCAGTCTATTTATCCCAATTCCCTAATTTGCTTCCAATTTTTCAAACGACTTATCATACAGATTCAACTCCAAGTTATCTGAATTACTGCTATACTTCAACCTCTTCCGTATCTGACGCAACATCTCTATCGACAACAACGATGGCGTTCCACCACCAAATAAATCATCATCATACTCATATTTTGGATGCATCGTATTTTCCTTTGTAAATAATCCGTATGACTACAGTATTCTCTCTCCATTTTTTACAAACGTATAAAGTCACAATACTCGCACTTTATCACAAAAGGAATATGCAAATATGTCGCATCTATGTTTTCGTTTCAGTCATTTATTTTTACCTTTTCTTTAAATTGCTTGATATATTTTACCATATGTGAAACGTAATTTCAAACTTTTTTGAAAATGATAGTGAACTACTCCCTTTTAAAGCAGGGAGCTTCTTCAGGAAGTACCTGCTGCACTGGCCAAATATGTTGCAAGCTCTTCAGGTGGTTCCTACCCTGTTTTTATTTCTAATATTTCCTTGTTTCTTTAATATCTTTTATATTCCAATTTGCGTGTAATCTCTATCAATTTTAATTCCTAGCACTCACATTTTCTTCTTTCAGTAATTTCAGTTTCCTCTTTAACATTTTCTCGCATTTACTGCAAGTCGATAGTGAAACCATGTCTATCCTTCAAAATTGTTTCCTAAAAACATCAGCTTTATGCTCAAAGCGTCCTCAAAACATTCCCCATCCATTATCTCCTACACTTTTCCCAAAAATTTATTACCTGGCTCATCCTTTTCGTATTCAAAATCCTCGACAATCACACAGCATTATGTTCTTTGGACAATGATAATTTATGCAATGTCTTCGACAATTTTAATATATTCATGTAATTTTTGATATTTTGCTTTTTGTTTATACCAATTTTGAGCTTCCTTTTCTCGATATTGATTTCTGTAGTTTCTTCAATTTTTCTCCATACATCCTAAAATATCTTGGATAATCCATATGGTTTCAGAGCTGACCAGATCATTGATTGAAAATCAAGTCCACCACTTTATCATTACTTGGTATGAATTTCTTTTCAAATTCCGTCAAAGACAGTAAACATAGTAATTTCCATTGCATTTGTCAATGTTATGACTTTATCTTGTAAATCTCTTTGGTATTTCTCTATGATATCATTTAACTTTCAATTTTGTGGCACAAATCAAATATTTATTTTCCTCAATTCGTATGTGAATTCTTCACGCAATTTGTCGGCATTGTCAACTTTTAACATTATTCTTTTTAGATGGACATCGAAACTTTTGCCCTCTGCAGAGAAATTCGTAAATGATCGTTTTGACCGTTGACATTAGGCATTTGCGAGTCTGAACTGCATACTTCTTTTAGAGTGAGTTTTTCACTTTTCAAACTAGCTGGGTGTAATTATTTTATTTTTCCAGTTTTCTTCGCATGATATTTATTCGCAGTATGCGAAAATCGTGTTGTAAACAAAACAGACATTGTCAAGTGCATGTTTGTAATAATTCCCTGAGTCTTTGTTTGGATAGATTTCTGTATTTGAATACTTTCAAATTATATTTCATGAAAATTACGCTCCTTTTTGATTTTGGAATAATTATTTTTAATTCTTTTAGAAACTCTTCGATGTTTATATTAGTATTTTCAGAATTTGTATCACACAGATGTATCCTCCAATACACAATTCATCTCCCACTTGTAGAAAGTCGGAGACTTGCTTGCTATCTTTATTCAAAATAAAATTGAGAAAATATTAAATATTTTAAAAGGAATACAACTCCCTCTCTAACCTTCTTTTTTTAGTTATTTAAGTTCAAATTCAAACGATTTTTGATATTGTACATTTCAAAGTTTCTGGATTTTTTACTTTTACTCTTATTTTACTAGCAGCCTTTCTTGCTTCTTGTTGAAAAATTGCACTTCCTCCTGAAGCCGAAATCACACTAACAGAACCACTACTATTGAAATAAAACTTTTACTGAAACAGTAACAACTCCTTTATTCCCAAGCCTTCGTGCTGCAATAGGATAACTTAAATTCGGATTATACGAAACTGTAAAATCTTTTTCCCTCATTACAAACATTTATGTTTTTTTCTTTATCTTTTTCATTATTTCTTTTCTGTTCATTATCATCATTTTTGCTAGATTTTTTGCTAATTTTTTCTAAATTTCTTACCTTTGAACTACCACTATCTTCAGCTTTCCTATTAATATTTCCTCTGTTACTACCATCTTTTCCACTGTTACCGTCATTACCTAATTTCTTAACAAAAGAATCACTTTTTAACATTTTTATTAACACCATCTCCATGATTCCCAATTTCTTCACTAAAAATATTAGTTCTTGTCTTATTAATATGAGAATCATTTTGATTATTTCCAACAGTATTTTTCTGAAACATTTTTTTGAAATATTTGTAGGTGTTGATGTTGTATCTACCGCCTTTTTCTTTTTGAAACTACTTTCACATCCTCATTTTTTTGCAAAACTTTTTCAGTGTACTTAATTTCCTTCTGATCATTCAAGTTACTAATTTTTCTTTGAGTTAGATTCAAATCTTGAGTTTGAAATTCCATCATTTTGTGAAATTTCTATTTTCTCAGAATTTCTAATATTTTTTTAGTATTATGAACATCCTTCACTCTCTCATTATTTACAAATTTGTCATTTACAGATTTATCATTTTCCTCTCCATTATTTTTTTATTTCCAGCCACTCCTTCTGGAACATCTGAAACATTTGTAAACACACTTTCACTCAAATTTACCGTCATTGGCTCATTTTTGCTTATTTTTCTTTTTCATTATTATTTGAAACATAATAGGCTACAGGAATAAATAAAAGCCATAACGTTTAAAAACAATTGAAATTATATAAAATTTCATTTTTTCCCTTTCTTTAACGCTTTAAACAGATTTATGAAACAAACTCACTTTTTCTAAAATTCATAACTTGCTCCAATGTAATAAGTTCGTTCATCAGCTGGTGAATACACTGTACTTCTTGTAAGAGGATCTTTCCCTTGAGCAACATTGTATTTTTTTATTAAATACGTTTTTTTACTCCTGCATTAAGTCCAAATCCATTTTTTTATGTTTATATTTCAATCCTAAATCTGTTGTAGAATATGAAGGTATTTTTTTCATTGTAGGTATCCACTGAACTTGAGTAATAATTTAAGTTAGCAGTCGTTCTCAAACCATCTGCTATTTCATAATCAAGTCCTAATGTAACTTTTTGTAGATGGAACTCCTGGTATTTTTTTGTCCATCTTTGAAATTATAAGTTGTTGAAGTTAATACGTCATCTCCAACTTTTTTTAATTTTTGGCATTTACATATGTAAATGATTCATTTACTCTCAATTTACCTAAATATTGTTCAGCAAATAGCTCTACACCTGTTCTTTCGGTAGCTTTAAATTATGGAATGTCCATCTTGCTGTACTTGGTCCTCCCAACACTCCGTGATCCATATTCAAGTATATTTCGTTATTTGTTCGTGTATGAAATGCTGTAGCACTTACAAATGAATTCCATAACATATCTTTAAATCCTACTTCATACGTATTAAATTTTTCTGTTTTTAAATTATTTAAAGTATAATTTCTAGCTCCTGGTGCATAATCAACAAATTCTGTTGCAGCTGGTGATCTAAATCCTCTTTCATATTTCGCATAAACATTTCCTGTATCAGAATATTTGTAATTAAGTCCCACTTCATAAGCACTATTACTATCTTTTCTCGAACCGTGCATTTCTCTTGCTGGAATAGTTACAAAACCTCTTCCCCCAGGTATCGGCATTCTTGTAGACGGAACTTCTTTATTTGTTTTATATTCTGCTCTTTCAAATCTATACCCTGCTGTCCCTTCTAAATTACCAACAAGTTTATGACGCCCTAACAAATAAAATGAATTCGTTTCTTTCGCTAAATCAACATTCATAATTGGTGTTCCAAATATAGTTTGTTCTCTACTTCCCTTATGATTAATGTAGTTATATCCAAAAATTATATTCCCATTTTTCAAGTCCATAATTTCCCTTAAAATTAATTCCTTTTTTATTATCTTCAAATTTCGTTTTAGGCATTCCATACATAGTTTTATTTGTATCCTGTTTATATCCTGTCAATGACAATTTCAAATTATCAGTAACTTTTCCTTCGTATCCCAAGCTATACTCTTTTCTATTAACATCAATATCACTCAAAATTCCAGGCTGTCTTCTATCACTCAAAAGTTGTGATTTTGTTAAATCTGACGCCAATGTTTCTTCTGAATCATATCTCGACGCTTTAAATTTCAAACTATGATTATCTGTTATATTATATTTCAAACTCCCATTCAAATATTCATTTGCTTCTTTTGAACCTCTTCTATAACCTTTTCCATTAACATTTTCATATCCTAAATCAATAATAACTTTATTCCCGTAATTGATTCCTGCATCAAATCCTAATTTATTTGTCCCATAAGAACTATTTTTGATAATAAACTTTACCATAAGCTCCTTCTTTTGTTCTATCTTTTGTAATGATATTTACAACTCCACCTCGAGTTCCACTTCCATACAGAACTGTTCCTCCACCATTTATTATTTCCACTCTTTCTACATCATTAACAGATATTGTATTTAAAGGAATATACGCATGAGAAGTGTCAATCGTATCCATCGCAACATCCCCATCAATAAGTATTTTTTTACCGAAGAAACTGCTTTAGAAATATTCGCACTTGTCCCCAATCCAAATCTACCTTGCCCTCTAATATCTACTGCTGAACCAAATCCAGTTTGAGTTATATTAATTCCTGGCGCCTGTTTCAATATATCTTCTACCGTATTATATCCTTTTTCTTTAATATCCTCTGATGTAATAATAGTTACATTTTTTATCTGATTATCAACATTATCACTAAATCCTGTCGCTGTCACAACTGTTTTTTCAAGTTGCCCTTCATATTTTTCCCTCTGCATATAAAGATAAACTAGCTAAAATTAAACTTAAAATTGTAATTTTTTTAACATAAACTCTATTCTCGCATGACATCAGTATTTTTTTGCCACGCTCTCCTTTCTCTATTTTTATTATTTATCATTTTTTTGTATATTAAGACTAACATTTTTTTACATTTTTCATTACGTAATTTCGACATTACTTCTACAATATATCCATATTCAAGATGCTCATCCGCCGTCAATGTCACATTTTCAAGCATTTCTTTAGGTAATTTCAAAATTTCACTATGAATATTCTCTTCTGAAATTTCTTTAATATCATTACCCATCTTTAAAAAAATATTTCTTATTTCTATTTACTATTATTTCTGCCTTCGTTTCTTCCTTCTTATCAAATTTAGCATCTGATTTTTGGAACAGAAAGTTGAAATTGTGAATATTTATTAAATGTTGTAGCAATCATAAAAAAATATTAATAACATAAATATAACATCAATAAGATTAAGCATTGATATCTCTGCATTCTGTCTACTTCTTCTATTAGAAAATTTCATTTTTTATTCCTTTCAATACTTTATAATTCTATTTTTTCACTCTTCCCATAATATGCAAAGCTGCCCTCTCCATTTCCAACGCTATTGCATCTATTCTTCTATTAAAGTAATTATAAAAAATTAAAGAAGGTATCGCTACAATTAGACCAAACGCCGTAGTATACAGTGCCTCAGATATTCCAGCTGCAACTATTTTTGAACTTTCAGCACTCGCAGATAACGCCGAAAACGATGTTATCATTCCCGTTACTGTCCCAAGAAGCCCCAACTGAGGTGCCGTATTTACAACTGCTCCTAAAAGCCACATTCCTTTTTCCAATTTCCCTGCTTGTGCCAAAACAGCTTCCCTTATTATTTCTTCAAGATACTCCCTCTCTGATTCCTCAATCTTATCCAACTCCAAATCTATATTTTCCATCGTTTTTGTAACAATTCTAGAAACCGAATCTCTTTTTGGTTTTACAATTTCGATAATCTTTTTCCTACTTTCTGTTTTCAACGCTTTAAACAGTTGTTTCCTATACTCTTTTGTAAATTCCCTCTCTTTCGTAGAAAAAATCCATAATTTTTCTAAAATTACTGCAACTCCACAAATAGAAGCCAGCAGTATTCCCCACATAAATATTCCACCTGCGATAAAATAATGTAACAACATCCGTTTTTCCCTTTCTATAAATTATTTTTGATAACAATAATATTTTATATCAAAAATTTATGTTAGTCAAATATTTTTTTATTCTACCAATTTTTAAAAAAATAAAAAAATGGAACTGCCAAATTAAATTGTACAAATAATAAAAATTCCTGTTATCCTTACAACTTTTTTTAGCAAGTTCCACAACTTTTTTTAAAATTTATTCTAAAAATTTATCTAAATATTCTGATTTCTATTCTAAAAACAAAAAAATCTTTTTACTATTACTTAGCAATTTATCTATAATAATTATTTTTTTCAGCTTCATTTCTTCTAATTTCATCAGAAATTTTTTTCTATCAATTCGTCTAAAGGAAACCCACCACGCATTGAAATCATATCAAGTGTCGCAACTTTAGACATTATCATATATTGAATTGGATCAAGCAGTTTTCTTGTATGTCGGCGATAATGTTGGCATAAATTCTCTTATGTAGGGATATTTATCTATTATTTCTCCTATTACTGTATTTTTCTGTTAGTCCATAAGGATTTTTATTTTCTTCAAAATCTTTTTCATTCTCTTGATTAATTTCAGATTTTTTAGGTTTTTCCCAAGTTACAAGCGTTCTCTTTCCTTCAAGACTTCTTATTCTCGTAACATCTTGCATCATCTCAAGAACCCCTTTAAATGTACCATTTTCATCTCTCACAGCAACATAATAAATATAAATAAATTTCCCATTCATTTCAAGCCAAAAGTCAACTTCATCTTGCTCATTATTTCTAAATGCATCAATTATTTCCAAAACCGAAGCGACACTTTCTCTCGGATGACAGTTTTTAACATCTCTTCCTATAACTCCTGCACTTCTAGGAAAAATTCTATGTTTTGTATCAGTGTAAAACTTAACAATCTCATTCTCATCTACAAAAAGACAAATCTACTGGCATATGTTGAAAAAAATCAAATTTATTTGCTCCAAAGTAAGTTTTTCCTTGCTTAACATCTAACACATCAGACTTTCCTCCACCTGTATTCATATTATATTTTTGAAAAGAAGCCCAGCTAAATCATTCATAAAATTACCTGTTTGAGACATATTTTTCATTCAAATTTTTCATTTTCCTCAGCTTTTTTTCTTCTTTTTTCTTAGGCAAAAATCCTTTAGGCTTATCAATCAAGAAATATCCTATCTCATCATCTCCACTTCTCATATTCCTAAATTCTTCCTCAGTAATCATTTTAAGTGAAGTTGGAAATAAGATTTCTTCTTCCTTATGCATTATATCCAACGTCAATTCCCAAGCAATTTCCTGTTTCGCATAAAATTCTTCCATTTTATCTTCCATTAACAGTTTTCTAGCCTCACTTATATTATCCCTAACCGCATTATCAAAAGTCCACATTATTCTAGACGGTCTGTCAAATCCTTTTTCTTTCTAATATTGAAAAATAATTGATGCTGTTTTTCTAGCCAAATGTGTCAAATTAAATGTATAAAGTTTATCGTAAAACTCCAGCCATCTATTTTTTATAAATTTCTTATTCAATTCTTCCTTCATTTCAGCAATCAACTTTCTAGCCGCTTCATTTTCTTTCAAATAAGTTTTTATCGGATGTCCCTCAGGCAACGAAGAGTCCTCTCTTTCAATAATTTCATCAAACAAATCAAGCACATCATTCATCTTATCATGGACAGTCGCATCATCAAATCCTAAATCTTTTATTTTTCTGCTCAGAATAGGCAAACTCAGCAGGAGTTATCTTTTTATCTTTAAAAGTCTCCCTTATCAATTTTTCTCGTAGTCTCTACATCAACATTTCCTTCTATATAATTTTTTTCTTAATTTTTCGTCATTTTTCTCAATCAAATCAAAATTTATATTCAAATGATCCTTCATATTTGCTTTTTTTCCATAAAAACATATCACCTCATATTTCGTTTCTTCTAAATTCAATTTTAAAACTATCATAAATTAATTTTTGTTTAAAAAAATATTTGACTATAAAAATTTTTCTTTTTATTCTATCATGTTTTTTTATTTCTAAAACGTGTAACTTATGGTACATTTTTTTCAAAAAAATATTTTTCCATTACAAATAAAAAAACAGGAAAATCATTCTCGCTACAAGAAATTTCCCTGTTTTTCATCTATTTATTTAATTCAATTTTTTTACTCAATTTTATAAACTTTGTATAAAAATTTTTATTTTCTCTAAGTCTATCAAATTTCTCAAAATATTTACTTCAAAAAAAATTATAATCCAATAAATTTAGAAAAATTCTTCCATTGTTTTATCAAGTTTAGCTTTGACATTTTTCGTTAGAATCTGCATTTACGCTGAAATAGAATTTAATTTTTTTGGTTCAGTTCCAGATGGTCTTGCTGTAATAAATGTATTATCTTCAAGCACGAATTGTAATACATTTTCTTTTGGTAAATTAATTTCTTTTTCTTCACCAGTTTCCAAGTTATGTTCTTTGTGTGAGAAGAAATCTCTTTTAATTTTTAATTTTTCTTACCAAGCAATTCATCTTTAACATTTTTCTCTCAAGTTAGACATCAATGCTGCCATTTGTTCAATTCCGTCTTTACCTTTCAATGTTACTGATTTAATTCCTTCTAAATAATATCCGAATTTTTTTCATATAATTTTTTGCAATTCTTTGTAAATAGAAGTTCCTTTTGAGTGGTAATAAGTTGCCATTTCAGAAATAACCATTGAAGTTACCAACGCATCTTTATCTCTTGCATGAGTTCCAATCAAATATCCGTAACTTTCTTCAAATCCAAATAAATATGATCCTTTTTAATTCTTTATTTTCAAATTGTCTAATTTTTTTGTCCAATATATTTGAATCCAGTCAATGTTTTCATAACTCCAACATTTTTAGCAGGTGCAACAACATCAATCATTGGTGTAGAAACAACTGTTGTAATAACTTGTGCATCAGCTGGAATATCTTTTTTGTAATTCAATAAATATTGCAATAACAATAATCCTACTTGGTTTCCGTTTGGATAATACCATTCATTTTTTTGTCATCTCTTATCGCAATACCGATTCTATCAGCATCTGGGTCATTTGCCAAAATTAATTGTGCTCCAATTTCATTTCCTAATTTTGTTCCCAATTTAAATGCTGCCACTTCTTCTGGGTTTGCATAAACTACTGTTGGGAAGTTTCCATCTGGTTCAATTTGTTCTTTTACAACTTCAAAATTGTATCCAAAATCAGATAAAATTCTCTTCATTGGTCTTCCACCAGTTCCATGAAGCGGAGTATAAACAATCTTGAAATCTTCTTTTCCTGGAATATCTGTATGTATAGTTTGTTTTTTAATCGCTGCTATATAGTCATCATCAATTTTTATGATCAAGTTGAATAATTAATCCTTTTTTTCTCTTCCTTCTTCTTCAGAAATAACTTTTTATTTCTTCCAATGTAGAAATTTTATTTACTTCATCAACAATTGCTGGTGCATGTGGGTCAACAACTTGTGCTCCATCATCCCAATAAACTTTATATCCATTGTATTCTGCAGGATTATGAGAAGCTGTAACAACAATTCCTGACATACATCCTTTATATCTTACACCAAATGACAATTCAGGAGTTGAACGTAAACTTTCATAAATATATGCTTTAATTCCATTTGCAGCCATTACTCTTGCAGTATTTAGTGCATACTCTCTCGAACCTATTCTACAGTCATGAGCAATTATGATTCCTTTTTTTCTTTTTGCCGCTTTTTTTCATCAAAACTCAACATATAATTTGCAAGTCCTTGAGTTACTTTTTCTAATTACATATTTATTCATTCTATTAGTTCCAATTCCACGAACTCCTCTAATTCCACCAGTTCCAAAACTCAAATCTTTGAAAAAAATCTATCTTCTATTTCTTTTTCATTCCCTGCAATGCTTTTTCAATTCTTCTCTGTCTTTTTTTCGTCAATAGCATCTGAATTTAGCCAATATTCGTATTTTTTTCTTTGTATCCCATAGCAATATTTTTCCTCCCATATTTTTTTATTCTAACTAAAAATTTCCTTCTATTATAATTTTACCACATTTATTAAATTATACAACCTCTTTTTATAATAAAAATAAAATTTTTTTTATTTTTTTGTAAAAATTGATAAATTAAATTTTTTTACAAAAAAACTGTTTCATAAATTTCTCATATGAAACAGTTTCTTACAATTAATTAATCTGATATTCTTCCAAACTCATCGGCTCGTTTTTTTGTATTGCTTTTTACTTTTCAAAAAAACACATAATATATACATTTTTTTACAATATGATTTCTTATTAGAATAATCCTGGAATACTTACTCCACCAGTAACTACTTCCATTTCTTTCTCAGCCATTTCTTCAGCTTTATCTAAAATCTCATTAATAGCATTTACTATTAAATCTGATACGATTGTTGAATCATTTTTCTTCAATTGCATCTTTTAATACATCTAAAAGAAATAGATAAATCAACTATTTTCTTTTGACCATTTGCTTTTACAGTAATTCCTCCACCTGCTACTGAAGATTCTACAAATTTATCTTTTTAATCCTTCTTGGATTTTTTTAACATTTCTTGTTGCATTACTTGAGCTTGTCTAATTATATCTTGTTGACTTCCTCCAGCTGATTTATTAGCTCCTTTTTATTTTTCTAACCATATTTATAATTCCTCCTACGAAATTCATACATTTTATTTATAATATTTATTTATTTTTATATATTTCACTAATTTATATTTAATATCTATATTTTTTTATTACTTTATATCATTTAATTTATTTACAAACTAAACATTTTCCCCTATATAATAAAAAAATGGTGGAGAGAGAAGGATTCGAACCTTCGAAGGCTGAGCCGGCAGATTTACAGTCTGATCCCTTTGGCCACTCGGGAACCTCTCCACAACATTATTAAAATGGTGCCGCTTGTCGGACTCGAACCAACCACCTACTGATTACAAGTCAGTTGCTCTACCAGATGAGCTAAAGCGGCTAAATTGTTAAGCACCTTTGTACTTTTAAAAAATTAATGGCGGAAGTGACGAGACTCGAACTCGCGACATCTTGCGTGACAGGCAAGCACTCTAACCAACTGAGCTACACCTCCATAATGGTGGTCACAACTGGGCTCGAACCAGTGACCCCCTGCTTGTAAGGCAGGTGCTCTCCCAACTGAGCTATGCGACCGTTTCTTGATTGGTACGGCCTAGGGGGATCGAACCCCTGTTGCCAGGATGAAAACCTGGGTCCTAACCACTAGACGAAGGCCGCACACTTTAAATTTTTTTATTCGTTTATTTTTTTCTTGCTTTTCCGTTTCCTCTTACGGACAAGAGATATAATATCATAATTCAAAATAAATGTCAACACTTTTTTTGATTTTTTTATTTTTTTCAAAAAAAACTTTTTAAAAAAACGTATAAAAAAACATACTTTTGAAATCAAAAATCACACTTAATATACTCAACTCTATTTAAAATTAAACTACTAAAAATTATATAAATTTTTGGAGTTGAATAAAATAGTTATAGCTTTTTTTGAGTTCAATTTTAAGGTAGTTTTACTATAATATACCAAAAAAATAATATCAAAAAAATACTAATAAAAAATTAAGAGTAGAAAAAAATTCCACTCTTAAAAAGACATTTTTTTATTTTTTTAAATTTTTTTGTCGTACTTGATTTAATCATACATCATTAATTATTGTTATGAAAATAACCAATCTAAATATGCTTTTTGTATTTTTTTCTGTTTCAGAATTAAGTCTTTTCGCACTTTTTAGATTTTTAATAAAGCGTTTAATTCACTTTCTGAAAGCATTTGAAAATCAGTTCTTTCATATTTTTTTACCTTTTTATTTCTGTCCCTGCACTAAATACATAATCAACTGTAATGTCATAAGAATCAGTAACTGGTGTATTTTTGATTTTTTTCTACTGTTTACATAATCTTTTTTCCAATTTTGTAACTTAATACAGGATATTTTTTTCTCTGTCGTAAGATTTCACATTGTCAATTGGTGTGTATGAAATTCTATTTGTTTCCAACAGGTACTACATTGACAAGATAGGTGAACTACTCCCGCTTTTAGAAGCGGGAGCTTCTTGGGAAGTACCTGCTTTTGCTAGCCAAATATATTTACCAAGCTCTTCGGACAGTCCCTGCCCTGTTTTCTTTTATTTCCTAATATTTCAACATTTCTTTTCCAATATCTTTTATATTCAGTGCCGCATTGTAATCTCTATCAATTTCAATTCCACAGCACTCACATTTATAACTTCTTTCTGATAATTCCAGTTTCTCTTTAACATTTCCACATTTACTACAAGTTTTCGACGATGGAAACCACTTATCTATCTTCAAAAATTGCTTTCCTAAAAACATCAACTTGTACTCAAGCATCCTCAAAAACATTCCCCATCCATTATCTCCTACACTTTTTCCAAAATTTAATGCCTGGCTCATCCCTTTCATATTCAAATCCTCAACAACCACTGCATTATATGTTTCAGACAATTTTTTCGACAATTTATGTAGAAAATCTCTTCGGCAATTTTTGATATACTCATGCAATTTTGATATTTTTCGCTTTTTGATTATACCAATTTTTTTAGAAAATTTCACTTTTCTTGACAATGACTTTTGTAATTTTTTCAATTTTTTCTCCAATATCCTAAAATATTTTGGATAATCAGCTCTTTGGTTTTCAGAACTGACAAATAATTTAGACATTGAAAAAAATCAAGTCCAATCACTTTATCATTACTTGGCATTTTTTTGAATTTCTTTTTCAAATTCCGTCAAAACAGAAACATAGTAATTTCCATTACTGTTTGTCAATGTTACTGATTTTATCTTGTAATCCTTCGGTATTTCTCTATGATATTTTAATTTTAACTTTTTTTCAATTTTGGCAAAAATCAAATATTTATTTTTCCTCAATTCGTATTGAATTATTCACACAATTTGTCGTGTAACTTTTTAACATTATTCTTTTTTTAGATTTGAATCTTGGAAACTTTGCTCTCTTTTGAAAGAAATTCGTAAACGATCGTTTTACATTCAATTGAGCATTTGAAAGTGCTAGACTGTCTACTTCTTTTTAGAAATTGATTTTCACTTTTTCAAACTAGCAGGTGTAATTATTTTTATTTTTTTCCAGTTTCTTCATAAAAATTTATTTGCAGTATACAAAATCGTATTGTAAACAAAACGAACACATCCAAAAAGTCTTGTTTATCAATAATTTCTGTTCCTTATTTGGATAAATTCTGTATTTGAATGCTAAATTATATTTCATAAAATTACACCTCCTTTTTGATTTTTGAATATTATTTTTTTAATTATTTCTATTCGATATTTTTATACAAAAAAATTGTATCACAGGTATATCCTTTTTTTCAATTTTTTTACAAAAAAAGCAATTCATCTCCCACTTATAGAAGTCGGAGACTTCTTGCTATCTTTTTGTTAAAATAAATTTTTTTCATAATTTAAGCCTTCTTTCTTTTTTTGATAATTTTTTTACCATCTCTTATAGTCTTATAAATCCTGATTTACTCGACATTTTATTTTTTTATTATAACATATTTTTGATAAATTCGTATACCAAAATTTTTTTATATTTAATTACCTTGATTTTTTTCAAAATATTGCTATTTTTAAAATTAAAGTGCTATAATTTTTTTATCATTTAAAGGAGGTAATTTATGAAATTTTCTGATTTCTTAAAAAGATTTTTTTCTATTTACTTTAAAAAGAAACTTATTCTTTTTTTCTTAAAATTAATGTTGTTTTTTTAATAATTTTTTTATTTTAGGGGTTATCGGTAACTTCTATAATAAATTCAAAAATTAAATCTGAAAGTAAACAAAAAAATCTGATTATGTGTTATTTAATGTTTCACAAATTAGTGAGGATAAAAGTACTTGGAGCATCATTTTTTTAATGATAAATACAGTATTTCTTATTCTGATTTGCTGAATAGTTTGGATAGAATAAAAGATGATAGAAAAGTAAAAGGGATTATAATTGATTTGGATCAAACTAACTTATCATCGAGTAAAATTGAAGAAATTTCCAAAAAAATGGAAGAATTGAAAAAAAGTGGTAAAAAAATATATGCTTATGGTGCATACATAGAAAATAGTAACTATTCTTTAGCTTCTGTTGCAAACGAAATTATTATGACACCATCTGCTTCAGCTAGTCTTTCGTTGATTGGTTATCAGTATTCTGATTTGTATTTAAAAAAATTTATTAGATAAAATCGGAGTAAATATGGAAATTGTTAGAATTGGTTCTCATAAATCTTATGGAGAAAATTATACTAGCAATCAAATGTCGCCTGAACTTAAAGCTGATTTAACGAGAATTTTTGAAAATAGATACAATAATTTTGTATCTAATATTGTAAAAACTCGCAAAATTAATAGAGATTCTATTAATTCTGATATCGTAAATGGAAATACGGTTAATATGTCACCATTTACTGCTAGAGATAAAAAAATTTAGTGGATAAATTAGAAAGTTATCAAGATTTTATGGCTAGATTGGGTATTACTGATAAAAATATTTCTGATATTTATGATTATTATGATAATAATGTTAAAAGACACTGAAATTAAAGGAAAAAAACGGTACTATCGCAGTTATTTATGCAGAAGGTTCGATTGTTTATGAGGATAATGGAACTCAAAAAAATATTATTTCTCCAAATAATATTTCTGAAAAAAATTAGTAAAGCTCTTGAAATCAAGAATTTACGTGGTATCGTTTTAAGAGTTAACTCTGGTGGTGGATCAGCACTTGCTTCAGAAATTATTTATCAACAATTTTCTAAAAGTAAATGTACCAATTTATGTCTCAATGGGTGATACAGCTGCTTCTGGTGGTTATTACATCTCGATGGTTGGTTCGAAAGTTTTTGCTGATAAGGCTACAATTACTGGTTCTATTGGTGTTGTCTCAATGATTCCTAAATTGTACAATGCACAAAATAAATTTGGTGTAACTTCAAATTCTATTTCAAAAGGTAAATATGCTGATATTAACGATAGTTTTACTCCTTTGTCCGAAGAATCGAAAGCAAAAAAATTTCAGCGTCTATGAATGAAACTTACAATGAGTTTAAATCGAGAGTTATTAAAAATAGAAAAAAATTAATGATGATAAATTGGAAGAATATGCTCAAGGGAGAATTTGGCTTGGAGATGAAGCGAAAAATATTCGTTTAGTTGATGATATCGCTTCTCTTGATGAAGTTATAAAAAGAATGGCTAATGATTTAAATTTAGGAGATAGTTACGGTGTTAGTGATATTTTTTGTTGAAGAAGATTTCTCTCAAAAAAATTAAAAAGCGTTATCAGCCTTTGTTTTGGAAAAAAATTCAATATAAAATCACAAATTAAAGAGACAATTCCTGAAAGTGAAAAAAAGTATTTGAAGATTATGAACTTGCTACAAAAAAATGTTAATAAACCTTTATATTACTTGCCTTATAGCTTGAAAATGTATTAATTTTTATTACATAAAAATTATAAACATTATCTCTTTACAAAAAAATTCGATAATCTAAAAAAATTAGTTTTATCGAATTTTTTTATTTCTATTAATTTCAATTATACAAATAATTTTGATAATTCTTCCATAAATTCAATATCCGTAAATGGTTTTGATAAAAAGGCTTTTGCACCAGCTTCTTTTCCCATTTTCTGATAATTTGGAAACATCATCATTGTACTACAAAGCATAACTTTCGCATTTTTATCGTATTCTGTTATTATTTGAGTCGCTTTTTAATCCGTGAACTTTTGGCATATTAACATCCATAGTCACAATATCTGGGTTGTGCATTTTGTATATTGTTACCGCTTCCAATCCATCACCAGCTTCATACACTTTGTATCCTTGTTCTTCTAGTATTTCTTTTATTTCTGCTCTAATAAAAGGAGCATCATCCACAACTAATGCTACTTTTTCCCATAATAATTCCTCCATATTTATTAATTTTTAATATTTATTAACCTAATTCTAGTTGAAAAAAATAATATTTTTTTATAAAATAAAAAAATTGGACTTAATCAAAAATCCAATATTTATTATTATATTACAGAACCGATAAATAATCTACTAATTCTTTTTTTCAATTTCAGTATTGTATTTTTCCTGTTCTAAAGTTATATTTTTATATCTTCAAATTTTTTTCTGGTTCTTCTTCCATCATTTTTTTACTACTTTTTGGAAATTCTGACAAGAAAATTTCATCTGTATCATCTGTGTATCTTATCAATGTAGGAATTCTTTCTATATTTCCATATTTTTAAATCTTTTGCATCCTCTTTTTGTTTTTATATTTAATTTTAATATTCGGATTCAATTCAGCAAATTTTTTTGCATAAACGCAATTATTGCACGACAATCTGGACAGTAAACTTGCGCTACTGCTATAATTCTAATTTCATTATGTATAGTTTTAATTTTTCTTTAAAGTTTCGTCTGAAAAAGTAATTTTTTTCCATTATTCTCAATTGTTTTCTTTCATACTCCTCATTTTGGTCATACTTTAAATAATCATTAAATGTTGACATATTTCTATCACCTCTTTTTAATTTTTTTATCTTTTTGATAATTCGATATAGATACATTATAAACTAAAATATCAAAAAAATAAAGTCCTTTATCGCATTTTTAGCTACTTCTAGAGTTTTTTTCTAAGCCTATAATAATTTTTGAGTTTTTTTCTCACCTTTTTTTCCGTAAATAATTACCAAATCCTTTTTTTGTATTGATTAATCTCAATCTCCAAAAATATTCAACTTATTTTTGATAAATATATGAAAAAAATATCATTCAATCTATCATTTGGCACTATAACAAAAAAATTCTCCTCCATTTTTTTCAATAACCTTTTTATCTCCAAAGTTAATTCTTCTAAATTCAATGTAATTTCATACTTACTAATTTTTTTCTTCTTCAGTGTTAGGCATTTTTCCCAAAATTTGTTTTTCATGTAAGGCGGATTAGAAAAAAATATAATCATATTCTCCTTCAAGTTCCTTCACATCTGAAAAAAATCGGAATAATTTTATCCGTCAACTCATTATTTTTTTAATATTTTTTTCTCAAGATATCTAAAAATTTTTTTCTTGAATTTCCACAGCATCAATCTGAGAAATATTTTTCCAAATCAGACAGCAATATTGAAATTATTCCTTGTCCAGCACCGATTTCTAATGCTTTTTTTCACATTTTTCTCTTTTTTTCAAAAATATCTTTTTTTAATGAATTTTTGCTAATAATAAAGCATCATTTGTAATCTTTAACCCTTCATCTTCAATTACAATTTCTTTATTCACACTCTCTAATTTTTTTCGATATAAGCCATCTTTCTCCTATTTACCAGTAAATCTCTCTTCCATATTTTTCCAAATGCACACAAAATTCTACCTTCATCATTTGATTTTATTTGATAAAACTCCACTCTCTTTTTAAAAGTTTTATTCACTTCTTTTTACCAATTCCCTAAAGTCCAAACGATTTTTCAGCAGTAAAATAAAATATCAATTTACTTTCATCAAAAGTATACTCACCTATAACTAAATTCATTTCAGGTAAAAATTCTTTTTCACGATTTTTTTACACTTAAAATAAGCTTCATCCGCTTTTTTTATCTAAATCCTTCAATTTTTTTCAACTTCTGAATCGCTTAATTTCCTTTTTAACCTCTCTTATTTTGACTTCATCTCTGTCTTCGTTATCCTCTTCAAGTTTTTTATCTGTTGTCCCCAAAAACAATACCAATTTGCTCTCCCCTTATTGTGTCTACTATTACATGGTCTCCCTTTTTGTAGTTTTTTTCATCATTTATCAAAAAGGATAAACTTTTTTTGTTTTTTTCTAAATTTAATATTCATTATTTTTCATAATTCTCAGAAATTTTTTTAAATTTCGTAACCTCCTTCATTTTTCCAAAAAAATTTTTTTATTAAAATTTCACTTTAATTTCTTCTCTTGCCATCTCATTTTGCTTTAAACAACTCAATATTTTTTTGTAATTAAACATTCCTGCAAACAAATTTCCTGGAAACATTTGTATAGCTTGATTATACTCTGTTACTGTATCATTATAAAACTGTCTAGCAAATCTGATTTTATCTTCTATTTCCATAAGTTGAGTTTGTAACTTTTCAAAACTCGTATTTGCTTTTAATTCAGGATAAGCTTCAGATATAGCAAAAAAATTTCCCTAAAAGTTCATTTAATTGATTGTTTGCTTCCATTTTTTTCTTCTGTTGTAATCGCTGACATATATTTAGTTTTCGCATTTGAAATACCTTCAAGAGTATCTTTTTCATGTTTAGCATAACCTTTTACCGTCTCAACCAAATTTGGAACAAGACTAAATCTATTTTTGCATTTGTACGTCAATTTGACTCCAAGAATTTTTTTACTCTATTATCTAAAATTACAAATTTATTTTTTTGTAAATTATCGCCAATATAGCTAAAATTACAATAATTCCTAGTATTATTCCTATTATTAACATTTTTATCCTCCTAATTCTTTACAGAATTTATAAAAAAACTATGTAAGCTAGAAAGCTCCTCCACCACCGTGTGAACCTCCTCCACCTGATGAACCTGAACTAAATCCTCCACCTCTTCCAGATGAACTAGAAGATCTGCTAGCAGCTACAGCACGACTTGCTTTTTTTCGTTTGTTTTAGTAACAAAATTTTTCCAAATTATCAAATGAACTATGAAATTCTCTATTAAATACAGGAGAATACACAAAACCATTCGCTCCATCAACATTTTTTTAACTAATCCTGTATCAAGTGCTTTTTTTATACGCCTTTACTACTTTTTTTAGACACACCCTAATGCTATCGCATATACAAAGTATTGCTCCCAAAGATACACTGATGTTATTTTTTTGCTTCTTCTAACTGAGAATAATCTGATAAAAAAATTTTTTTAAATGCCTTTCCATTTTTTTCTAGCGTCAATCAATTCTCTTTTTGGAATTCTAACTACACCAATCACACTAATCAAAATTACTTTTTAAAAATTACTGCAATTAAAATTAAATATGGATTTCCTTCATTACTTATTAATAAAGATAATCTCGAACTTGACATAAAAAAATTATCGAAAATAAAATAAAGAACATCAAAGTAACACTTCCAAAAGTTTCATAGTTTAATTTTTTTGATTTATTTCATTTTGAATCATTGATTTCCAATTTTCAAATTTTTTTAGCAACTTTTTAAAGGAACTTTATGAAAAAAATCCAAAACTTTTTTTAAATCTACAGACTTTCCATCTCCAAGATCATTTATATAAATTTCCACCAATAATTTCTCTTGCGGACTCAATTTTTTTCTATATCTCCAGTTAAAGTTATTACAGTCCTTTTATTATCATTATTAAGAGTTAAAACTTTTTTTCTAATCAAATCAACAATAGTTGCTAAAATCGCATTTTTTTATAAATATTTTTTTGTCATAAATCCAGCAACAATCGCAGGTGAAAAAAATCATCTGGCAATTCTCTCAAATATTTTTCCAACTATTTCTTTTTGATTTATTTTTTTCTTCTAAATGCCCCAAAAATATACAACATCATAAATCCCCAAATAGAAACTAATCCACCAAATAGAAAAATTTGATTTTTTTAAAAAGTTTATTTTTTTAGTTCGTTGTCTTTTTCTCTCATTATTAGCAGATTCTGCCAATCTTTTTTTCCATATTCAATAATTCTTGTTTCTCATTCAAATGAATTATCTTAGACTTATCATACTCTGAAAAAAATTTCAGGCTCCATTAAAATATGTGCTTCTAAAAAAATTTCCTGGAGTATAGTCATTCAATTTATAAATAACCGTATTCCCTGCTTTATCAACTTCTCCTGTAAGCGGTCCATGTCCAAAAAAACCAAAAATTTTTTTGAATTATCATAATTTTTTTCTCCACAGGAATTGTAATTTCAACAGTCACATGACCTATTCTTTTTCTGCCAATCTTGCCCAACCATCTTTCTATTTAATTGAGCTACATCATTATAAACTTTTATAGCTTCTGATAATTCATAAGAAAATTTAAAAAAATTCTAGTATTATTTTTTTATTTTTTTGAATAAAGTTTCAATCGATACACTCCATCATTTTTCCGTAACCTCAAAATTCGAAGCATTCACTTCTTTAAATTTATTTTTCTGGATAATTTATATCATTTTTCAAAAAAACTTTTTAAAGACTTTACGCCACCATATCCTTTTGCATCAATATCAAAATATACTCCATTTATATCGCCTATTTTTATAAGTCACAGCCTCATTTACAAAGCATCGAACCATCTTTTTCTCAAAACCGCTCTTACATCTAAATTTTTTTAATGCTGTAATTCGCCGAAAAAAACTTACAATTGAAAATAACAAAAAAAATAAAAATTCTCAATATATTTTTTTCATAAATCACCATCTACTTTCAAAACCTATGAACAAATTCACATCACTCAATTTCTAGAAACAAAATAATTTATATACTACAAAATTCACAATAATCCCCCTTCTAAAAAAACTAAAATATCCCTTCTCACTTATAATTAAATGATCCAATAATCGAATTTCTATTCTCTCAAAAGTATCCTTTAATTTCTGTGTTAAAGTAATATCTGATTGGGATGGTTTTAATGATCCCGACGGATGATTGTGAACAATTATCACTGATTTTGCATTGTAATCTAATATTTTTTTACTAATTCCCGAATATAAACTGTGCTTCTATCCAAAGTGCCTTTAAATAGTTCCTCCTCCTTCAAAAGCTCATTTTGCGTATTTAAAAACAAAACTTTAAATACTTCTATATCCCTTTTTAGTAACGAATACTCTAAATAATTCAATAGTTGTACATTACTTGATATCGTTATTTTTTTCATTATGAATTTTTTTATACAATTCCTTTTCCAAAATTTGAAATATCACTTTAAAAAAATACTACAGTTCTATCTGTCACAAAACTGTTTTTTTCTTCAATTCATCTTCAGGTTGCTTCAATAAAAGTATACAAATCTCCATATTTCCCCAATAATTCCTTCGCAATACCTTTTGCAATCCTTACGCACAACTACATATGTTAAAAAGTAATTCCAAAAATCTCATAATCATGAAATCCTGCAATCCCCGACATAAGAAACCTTTTTCCTCAAACGTTCCCTATGTCCAAATTTTTTTCATTTTTCCCCTCATTTTTTTCCCCCAAGTCATTATAAAATAATTTTTTTCTTTTTTAAAAAAATGGCGCACCTGTGAGGAATCGAACCCCAAGCCTTCTGATCCGAAGTCAGACGCTCTATCCAGTTGAGCTACAGATGCAAATTAATTATTTTTATATTAAACTTTTTAAAGAAAAAAACGGAGCTATCCATAAGCAAATTACAAATATTCGAATTTCAACTTATGGAAAAAAACTCCAAAATATAAATTTAGTAATTTAAAAATTATTATACTAATTCGATAATAGCTAATTCAGCTGAATCTCCTCTTCTTACTGCTGTTTTAATGATTCTTGTGTATCCACCATTTCTTTCAGCGTATTTAGGTGCTATATCATTAAAGATTTTAGCAACTGCTTCTTCATTTCTTAAGAAAGCGAATGCTTGTCTTCTTAAATGTACTCTTCTTGCAACATCAGTTGAAGCATTATATTTTTTTCCCTAAAGTTATTGCTTTTTTTCAGCGAATTTTTCTTAATTCTTTAGCTCTAGTAAGCGTAGTTTCGATTCTTTCAGCTTTTACTAAAGAAATTGTCATATTTTTAAGCATAGCTAATCTATGATCAGTTCTTCTACCTAACTTTCTATATGATTTATTATGGTTCATCTATTCCTTCCCTCCTTGATACAAAATTATATTATTCTCCGGCTTCTTCGCTTAAATCGTAGCCTAATTCTTTCATTTTTATCAATGATTTCATTTAAAGATTTTTCTCCCTAAATTTTTTTAATTTTTAATAATTCAACATATGACATTGAAGTTAAATCAGAAATTGTATTAATATTTGCTTTTTTTCAAAGCAATTATATGATCTTACTGTGAAATCTAATTCTTCAATTTTCATATCTTCAATATTATTTTTCTACTTCAGTATTAGTTTCTGTAGTTTCGTCTTCACTACCTCTAAATTTATTCATACTATTTCCAATATTAGTAAATGGTTTTAATATGAGCTGTTAATAAATCTACTGCATATGATAATGCATCATGAATTTCGATACTACCATCTGTAGTTACTTCTAATTCTAATTTATCATAATTTGTAACTCTTCCTACCATTGTATCTTCAACAGTATAATTAACTTTTCTAATAGGTGTATATATAGCATCTACTGCTAAATACCCTATTGGCCATCCTTCAGTGTCAATTTCATCAGAAACTACAAATCCTTCACCAGAATCTACTAAAAATTCCATATCAACTTCTCTATCGGTAGTAACCGTAGCAATAACTTGGTCTGGATTTATAATTTTCACTCCAGGCTCTGTTTTAATATCAGCTGCCGTTATAACTTTAGGTCCTTTAACAGAAAGTGTCATTTTTTTCTCACCTGGCTCATCTGCTTCTACTACTATTTCTTTTACATTTAAAATAATATCAGTTACAGCTTCTTTTACACCTTCCATTGTAGAAAATTCATTTAAAACACCTTCTATTTTGATTCCTTTTATGGCAGAACCTGGTATTGATGATAATAATATTCTTCTTAAAGCATTTCCAATAGTGTTACCATAACCTCTGTATAAAGGTTCTAGTATATATTTAGCTGAATAATCGCTTTCTTTTTTTCTTCTGTTAATTTAACATCTTTAGCTATTTTTTTCAATTTTTTTAACAAGCTAATTCATCTCCTTGGATTAAAAATATTATTATCTAGAATAGAACTCGATAATCATCGCTTCGTCGATTTCAAAATCAACAGCATCTCTTCCTGGATTTTTCTAAAAACTTTACCAGTTAAAGTTCCTTCTTCTAAAGATAACCATCCTGGAACTGTTTTTTTGTCCAACAGATTCTTTAATTACAGATAATTCTTTTTGAATTTTTCTTTAACAGTAATTACATCACCTTGTTTTTACTCTGTATGAAGCGATGTCTACTCTTTTTCCATTAATTAAAAATATGTCCATGACTAACTATTTGTCTAGCTTGTCTTCTAGTTGAACCGAATCCTAATCTATAGATTACGTTATCTAATCTTCTTTCTAAGTATTGAGTAATAATACCCCTGTTACTCCTTCTTTTCTTGTTGCTTCTTCATATAATTTATGGAATTGTTTTTCTTGTACTCCATAAACAAATCTTGCTCTTTTGTTTTTTCTCTTAACTGTGTTCCATATTCAGTTAATTTTTCTATTTGCATTTGGTCTAATATTTCTATTTGATTTTTTGTTTACTCCTAAAACACTAGGATCTAAACCAAGATTTCTACATCTTTTTAAAACCGGCTGTCTATCTCTTGCCATTTATCTATTTCCTCCTTAGTTTATAAAATTACGGTCTTCTCTTTTTAGGCGGTCTAGCACCATTGTGAGGTACTGGAGTAATGTCAACTATTCTAGTTACTTCTAATCCAGTCGCTTGGATTGATCTTATAGAAGCTTCTCTTCCTGATCCTGGTCCTTTAATTTTAACTTCGATTTGTTTCATTCCGTTTTCGATTGCAACTTGTGCTGCTTGTTCAGCTGCTATTTGAGCTGCAAATGGAGTTCCTTTTTTAGTTCCTTTGAACCCTGAAGTTCCTCCTGATTTCCAAATTACTACTTTTCCTTCTGCATCTGTAATAGTTACAACAGTATTATTGAAAGTAGAGTGTATATATGCTATTCCATTAGGAATGTTTTTTTAATTTTTTCTTTTTTGAAACTGCTGGTTTTTTAGCCACTTATGGTTTCCTCCTTAACTTAATTATTTTTTCTTAGCAACTGCCATTTTAACTGGCCCTTTTCTTGTTCTTGCATTTGTTTTAGTTTTTTGTCCTCTTACAGGTAATCCATTTCTATGTCTTAATCCTCTGTAACTCTTAATGTCAAGTAATCTTTTTTATATTAAGTCTAATTTCTTTTTCTTAATTCTCCTTCAACTTTATATTCTTCTACAAAGTTTCTGATTTGTGCTACTTGTTCTTCAGTTAAATCTTTAACTCTGATGTTTTTTTATCAACACCTGCTTTTTTTCTAAAAATTTTTGTTTGAAGTACTTTTTCCCGATTCCAAAGATATAAGTTAATGAAATTTCAACTCTTTTTATTTCTTGGAATATCAACTCCTGCTATCCTAGCCAAATTCGTTCCTCCTCATTTTTTTGATATTTTTTTAAATCTTCTTCAATATGCCCTTACATAAGTTTTTATAAGGAATAAGCTCTACAGCCAAACATACTTTTTACAATTTTTTACCTTCAATATCTTCTTTTATAATATAAGTATATCTAATAAAAAAATCTTTATAGTTTGTTTGTTGTCAATCTTAATTATCCTTGTATTTGCTTATGTTTAGGGTTTTTCGCATATTACTCTTACTTTTCCCGTGACGTTTAACGATTTTTACATTTGTCACAAATAGGTTTTACTGAAGCTTTTACTTTCACTAAAAACCCTCCTTTCAAATACTAGTTTATTTTTTTCTGTAAACTATTCTACCTCTTGATAAATCATACGGTGAAACTTCTACCGTTACTTTATCACCAGGTAAAAATTTTGATGTAATTCATTCTCATTTTTTTCCTGAGATATGTCCTAATACTTCGTGACCATTTTTCCAATCTTACTTGGAACATAGCGTTTGGTAAGGCTTCTAAAATTTCACCTTCCAACTCTAAAACATCTTGTTTTGCCATAAAAATCACCTCAGATCCTTTCAATTATAACAAAATTTTTTTAAAAAAATGTCTAGTTTTTTTGAACATTTTACCTTTTTCAAATTGCTAAAAAAATTTTTTTCTTTATTTGAAAAGTTTTTTTATTTTTAAAAAATTATGGTAAAATTAAATTCATAAAATCCAATTTTATCCATGTTTTTTTAATTATACGATATTTTTTGAGGGATTTGTCTACTTAAAAAAATATTAAAAAAACTTATATTTTTTTGCTAAATTTGTAAAATTATTTTTTTCTCCTGTCATTACAACTGGCATTGAATTATTAATATCAAATTTTGACTTATCAAATCCACCATAAATTTTTTTATATTTTTTTAAATCCTATTTTTTTCAAAATAGTCTTTTTAGCTCATCAAATGAGATGTTTAGAAGTATTTCTTCGTTTTTCTATTTCGTTATCGAGTATTGTTTTTGAAAATGATGTTATTTTCTTCATTTTAGATAATAGGCCCTCTCAAATTTTACATTTTTCATTTTTCAATTAATGGAAGATTTCCAAGAAAAATTATTTTTCATTTTTTTATTTTTTTATAAATTTTACGAAATTTATAATTTGAATTATTATTTTTTTCCACCAATATTTAATTGATTGTATGATTTTTTTCTAGAAATTCGTAGATTTCTTTTTTTGTCGTTTAAATGTGGCAATGCATTTCCTATATTTATTATTGTATCAAATTTTGAGAATTTATCAATATTTAGCATATTTTCATTTAAAATTTTAATTCCCTTTTCAGATGCTTTTTTTATAAGTCTTTCATTTAAATCAATTGAAGTCAAATCCATACCTTTTTTTCACTCAAATATTTTTGTCACTTTTTCCTGTTCCTGCTCCAACATCTAATATTTTTTTACCTTTTACTTCTTCATCCAAAAATTTTTTTCTGCATTGGTGACAATGGAAAAAAATATAGTCATGTTATCTGCAATTGTATCATAAAACTTTTTTTCATACTTTTTTTCATTTTCGATTTTTTTAACATAAACTCAGCTCCTTTTTTTAATTTTTATTTTTTTCAAATATATTATACTTTTTTTATTGATAAAAATGCAATGTTTCTCTTTACAAAGTTTAAAAAAATTTGCTATAATGTTTAGAAGTGAATAATACAGCCGTATTTTTTTATAACAATGACGTGCAGTATTATTTTTTTATTTTTTTAAAAATAAATAATTTATAGAAAGGAAAAATTTTTAATGACTTTAACGAAAAGAAAAAAAGACCAGAAAACAAAATGGGGACTATGCCCATTAATAAACTTATAATTAATATGTCACTGCCTCTTATAACTTCGATGTTTGTACAGGCTTTTTATAATATTGTAGATAGCCTTTTTGTGGCTAGAATTAACGAGGATGCTCTTACTGCTGTTTCGATGTCGTTTCCTGCTCAAAATCTTATGATTTCAGCTGGAGTTGGTGTTGGAGTTGGGATAACTGCTTTGATTGCTCGATATTTAGGAGCTCATGATGAAAAAAGGGATAACTCGTGTTGTACATAATGGGATTTTTCTTAGGGATTTTTAAATTCTATTTTGTTTGCACTTTTTTGGAATATTTTTGGCAAAATTTTTATTTTGAATTTCAAAAAGCTTCAGGGAATTATTGAAACATACGGAATCCAATATTTGAGTATTTGTTCTATTTTTGCGTTTTCAATTATTATGGAAATTACTTTTGAGAGAATGCTTATTGCGTCGGGGAAAACGATTTATACGATGATTACTCAAAGTACGGGAGCTATCATAAATATTATTTTTTTGATCCGATTTTTATCTTTTGGACTTTTTGGATTTCCAAAAATGGGAATTGTTGAGCGGCTGTAGCTACTATTTTTTTGGACAAACTGTAGCAATGTTTATGGCTTTTATATTTTTAATGTTGTAAAAAAATCATGAAGTTCGTATTTCTATTAAGAAATTTGCAGTGGATTTTTAAAACAATTGTTAATATTTATGAAATTGGATTTCCATCAATAGTTATGCAATCTGCAGCATCATTTATGATATTCCAGCTAAATAATCTTTTTGGCTTCGTTTTTCTACGACAGCAACAGCGGTTTTAGGAGTGTATTTTTAAATTACAAAGTTTTCGTTATCTTGCCAGTTTTTTGGATTGAATAATTCAGTTATTTCCATTGTTTCATACAACTACGGTGCTGGGAAAAATAAAAAGACTTTTTGGAAAACTGTGAAAAGTTGCGAATATTTATGCGTTTAGTATTATGCTTGCTGGATTTGTGCTTTGTCAGATTTTTGCCAGTCTCAAATTTTGAAAATATTTGATGCGTCAGACAATATGCTTGCGATTGGAGTTCCTGCACTTAGAATAATAAGTTTTTTTCATTCCTTATCGCACCTTTTTTTCAATTGTTTCAAGCGGGACTTTCCAAGCTTTTAGGTAAAAGGTACATTTAGTCTTATTATTTCACTAATTCGTCAATTAATTGTAATTCTGCCACTTTCGTATTTACTTTCTAGAATAATGGGAATGAAAGGTGTTTGGGTTGCTTTTTCCAATAGCAGAAATTGTTGCTGGAATTTTTGACAATTATTTATCTAAGAAAACTTTATAAAAAAATGAGATAATGAAGAGAAATATTAAACGTCATAGATAAAATTAGAAAAAAATAAATTTATAGAATAAAAAAACGGCCTTTTTAAAGGATATAATATCTCCCATAGAGACCGTTTTTTTATTAAAATATCTAACTTTTTAAAAATAAAAAGCTATCTCAATACTTCTAAATAATCACGTCATACATACTCATAAATTTATTTCTACAAAATTATATACATCCCTGTAGATATTAGTGCTAGAAGTGCTGGAATTCCTTGAATGTAAAATATTTTCTTATTAGATGTTATAGAACCATAAATTGCAGCACAAAGAACACAAGTCAAAAAGAAAAAAATGATAACTGATATCTAAAAAAATACCTGTTTCTGTCAAACTCCACAACAGTCCTACAGCAAGAAAAAGCATTATACAAACCTTGATTTGAAAAATAAATTTTTTTAACACGTTCATCTTTTTAGAAATTCTGAATCTAATCCAAAAAGCTTTTTTTGAGTGGTTTCACTTTCATTGAAAAAAACATTTCTAATACAAAAATATAAATATGTTCCAATGCTATAAATAACGTTAAAAAGTGCTGATAATATTAATAACAACATTTTTTTCCTCCTTTCTTTTGCAAAAAGCAAAAATTTTTTTAATTTTTTTCTAGTGATATGAAAAAAACTGTCTAAAAATAGCTCTATTTTTTTAAACAGTTTTTCATTATTTTTAGTTTTAATAAATTTATCAAAAAAATTTTTTTAATTTTAAATTCTAAAATAATTTAGTCGTTTACACTTAAAATAACTGGTTTTCCATCAATGATGGCGATACTATGTTCGTATTGTGCTGATCTTTTTTTCCATCTTTTTGTTACAGCTGTCCACATATCTGGCAAAATTTTTACTCTGTAAGTTCCTACATTTACCATTGGTTCGATTGTGATTACCATTCCATCTTCAATTTTTGCACCAGTTCCAGCTCTTCCGTAATTTGGTACCATTGGATCTTCGTGCATTTCTTTTCCACAACCGTGTCCAGCAAAGTCTCTTACTAAAGAGAATCCATATTTTTCAACATATTCTTGAATTGCAGCTCCGATGTCTCCTATTCTGTTTCCAGCTCTTGATGCTTCGATTCCAATTTCTCTTGCTTTTTCAGTTACTTCCATCAATTTTTTAGAAGTTTCGTCAATTTCACCTACAGCATAAGTTATTGCTGCATCTCCAAAATATCCGTCTAAAACTGTAACTGTGTCAATTGTCAAAATATCCCCTTCTTTTAAAATTTGTTTTTTGCTAGGAATTCCGTGTACAACAACTTCGTTTACAGAAATACAAGTTGCTGCTGGATATGGTGGGTAAGGTCTTCCAATGTCATATCCTTTTGTTCCTGGAATTGCACCTTTACTTCTTATAAAATCTTCTGATATTTGATCCAATTCGTAAGTACTAATTCCTGCTTTTATGTATTTAGGCAATACTTCTTCAAATAATTGTGCAATAATGTGATTTGCAGCTTTTTATTTTTTTATTTCATCTAATGTTTTTGTAAATTATCATTTTAATACTTCTTTCCTATTTTTCTAAAAATTTCAATAATGTCTTTTGTAATATTTTTCTAATCCTTGTGCACCGTCTACTTCATAAACTTTATTTTTGTTTTTTTATAGAAATCTAATACAGGTGCTGTTTGTTCATTGTAAACTGCCAATCTTTTTTTAACAGTTTCTTCGTTGTCATCTGCTCTTTGTTCTAAATCTTCTAATTTTTTTCATCTACTGGCGGATTATATTTAATGTGATAAATTTTTCCAGTCACTTTTTGATACTCTTCTTCCAGTAATTCTTTCAATAATTTCATCATCGCTTACTTCTAAAGCAATTACTTTATCAATTTCTTTTCCAATTTTTTTCATGATTTTGTCTAATTCTTCTGCTTGTGCAACAGTTCTTGGAAAGCCATCTAAAATGAATCCTTTTTCGCAATCAGCTTCTTGCAATCTAGCTTCTACTAATCCATTTACGATTTCATCAGAAACCAATTGACCTTGATCCATTAACTTTTTAGCTTCTAATCCAAGTGGAGTTTTGTTTGCAATCGCACCTCTTAAAATATCCCCTGTTGAAATTTGAGGAATTTCATATTTTTTGATTAATTCTTTCGCTTGAGTTCCTTTTCCTGCTCCTGGAGCACCAAATAATATTATATTCATTATCTTTCATAGTATGTTTGGTTGAAAACATACTCTCCTTTCTTTAATTTCTATTTTTTTAATAATTTTACCATATTTTTTTAGTAAATTTGAATTGCATTTTTCTTGATATTTAGATTACTAGACTTAAACTTTGCTTTTTATACAAAATTTAGTGTTTTTATCTCTAAATTATAGTTTTTGGATTATTTTTGACTAGACTTAAACTTTGCTTTTTATACAAAAATTTAGTGTTTTATCTCTAAATTATAGTTTTTTGATTATTTTGTAATATCCTTTTTATAAACTTATGATAAATCGTATCTACAACCACTGCAATCGCATTATCTCCTGAAACATTAGCTGCTGTTCCAAAACTATCTTGAGTTATATACAAAGCAATAAGTAACGTTCCTAATGGTCCTGCTGAATTAATTCCAACCATTCCTAAAAATGGTAATGCTGACATTATTGCTCCTCCTGGGGCTCCTGGGGCTGCTACCATTGCGACTCCTAGAGTCATTACGAATGGAACAATGATTGGTGAACTACTCCCGCTTTTAGAATCGGAAGCTTCTTGGGAAGTATCTGCTTTTGCTAGCCAAATATTTTTACCAAGCTCTTCGGGTAGTTCCTACCCTGTCTTTTTTTTTCTAATATTTTCAACATCTCTTTTTCCAATGTTTTTTTATATTCAGTGCCGCATTGTAATCTCTATCAATCTCAATTCCACAACACTCACATTTATAGCTTCTTTCTGATAATTTCAGTTCCTCTTTAATATTTCCACATTTACTGCAAGTTTTCGATGACGGAAACCACTTATCTATCTTCAAAAATTGTTTCCCTAAAAACATCAGTTTATACTCAAGCATCCTCAAAAACATTCCCCATCCATTATCTCCTACACTTTTCCCAAAATTTAATGCCTGGCTCATCCCTTTCATATTCAAATCCTCAACAACCACAGCATTATATTCTTTGGACAAATTTTTTTCGATAATTTATGTAGAAAAATCTCTTCGACAATTTTTTTGATATACTCATGCAATTTTGATATTTTTCACTTTTTTTGTTTATACCAATTTTTTTAGAAAATCTCACTTTTTCTCGATAATGATTTTCTGTAATTTTTTTCAATTTTTTTCTCCAACATCCTAAAAATATCTTTGGATAATCAGCTCTTTGGTTTTCAGAACTGACAAATAATTCAGACATTGAAAAAAATCAAGTCCAATCACTTTATCATTACTTGGCATTTTTTTGAATTTCTTTTTCAAATTCTGTCAAAGACAGAAACATAGTAATTTCCATTACTGTTTGTCAATATTACTGACTTTATCTCTGTAATCCTTTGGTATTTCTCTATGATATTTTCAATTTTATTCTTTTTCAATTTTGGCAAAATCAAATATTTATTTTCCTCAATTCGTATTGAATTATTCACACAATTTGTCGTATAACTTTTTAACATTATTCTTTTTTTAGATTTGAACCTTGGAAACTTTTCGCTCTCTTCTGAAAAAAAATTCGTAAACGATCGTTTTACATTCAATTGAGCATTTGAAAGTGCCAGACTGTCTACTTCTTTTTAGAAAATTTGATTTCACTCTTTCAAACTGGCAGGTGTAATTATTTTTATTTTTTCCCAGTTTCTTCATAAAATTTTATTCGCAGTATACAAAAATCGTATTGTAGACAAAACGAACACATCCAAAAAGTCTTGTTTATCAATAATTCCTGCTCCTTTATTTGGATAAATTCTGTATTTGAATGCTAAATTATATTTCATAAAATTACACCTCCTTTTTGATTTTGAATATTATTTTTTAATGACTTTCTCTTCAATATTTTTATACAAAAAAATTTTTATCATGGATGTATCCTTTTTTTCAACTTTAAAAAAAGCAATTCATCTCCCACTTATAGAAGTCGGAGACTTCTTGCTATCTTTTTGTTAAAATTTTTTTCTTAAATAAATTATATCATAAAAATTCTAATATCTCTAACCTAAAACTTATACAAAGTATATATTTCTTTATTTTTTTCTAAATATTAATTCTTTTCGCCACTTGTCTTTTTCCAACTAAAATGATATTATTTACTTTAACAATTTTAAAAAAAGTTAAGGAGAATAATTTATGTTGTATCCAATGCGTTTTTAAAAAAAGTTTTTTTATTGAAAAAAAGTCTGGGGAGGGACGTGCGTTTGAGGAAAAAAATTAAATATGCAATTGCCTAAAGATAAAGAAATATTGGAGAATCTTGGGAAGTTTCAGCACATCCAAATGGAATGGGAATTGTTGAAAATGGGCCTCTTGCGGGAAAAAAACTTTACAAGAAATTTATTCCGAATACAAAGATAAATTAGTTGGTGAAAAAAACCTTACCAAAATTACAAAGATAGATTTCCATTATTGATAAAATATTTAGATGTTAATGATCGACTTTCTATTCAAGTTCATCCTAGTGATGAAGTTGCATTAAAAAACATAATGAATTAGGAAAAGAGTGAATCTTGGTTTTATTATGGAAGCTAGTGATGATGCTACTTTGATTATGGGTATGAAAGAAGGCGTTACGAAAGAGGAATTTTTTTGAGAAAAACAAAAAGAAAATAATTTTTGAGGGATTGTTTAATGAAATTACTGTGAAAAAAAGGGCGATTTAATTGATATTGTGCCTGGAATGGTTCATGCTTCTTTGAAAGGGAAGTGTAATTTTTGCTGAAATTCAGGAAAAATTCTGATATAACTTATAGAATTTATGATTTTGATAGAATTCAAAATGGTAAAAAAAAGAGAATTGCACTTGGATGATGCCGCAGAAGTTATTGATTTTAATCAAAAACCTATAATTACTCATACAAATTTCGTTGGTAATGAAACTAGAAAAAAACGATTATTAGGAAAAAAAATATTATTCGATTGATAGAATTAAAGTTTCTGGAAATTTTGATGATGTTTGTCATGAGAGTATGATTATTTACTCTATTTTTAGAGGGGAAAGGTACTATTTCTCACAAAAAAATGAAAATGGAGAAATTATTTCGCTTGAAATTCAAAAAGGGAGAAAAGTTTGTTAGTGCCTGTAAATATTGAGGTTAAATTGAATGGAGGATGGAGATTTTGAGAACTATTATTGAATAAAACTCTACAAAAAAATGAAAAGGTGTGATATTATGAAATACAACTTTGATGAAATTATTGATAGAAAAAAAATAATCATTCTGTTAAATATAATGAATTGGCTAGATTTGGATTTGAGCATGGGAAAAGAGCCTGAAGACTTCATTCCTTTGTGGATTGCGGATATGGATTTTTAAAACTGCTCAACCGATTATTGATGCACTTGAAAAAAAGGCTCAGCACGGAATTTTTTTGGGTATGTTTATCGTCCTGACGAATATTTTTGAATCTTTTTATTAACTGGCAAAAGAAAAAGATTTGGATGGGAACCCTAAAAAGAGCTTTTGAGCTTTAGTATTGGTGTTGTGCCTACGCTTGGATCGTTGATAAAATTATTTTTCTGAAGAAGGGATACTATTTTGATTCAGCCACCTGTTTATTCAGAATTTTTACGATATTAGTACTGACAACAAAAAGAATTATTTTTAGAAAAATAAATTTAAAAGAAAAAAAATGGAGTTTTCACTGTTGATTTGGAAGATTTGGAAGAAAAAAATTGAAGCAACATCCAAAATTATTTATCTTTTGTAATCCACATAATCCTTTGGGGACATGTTTGGAGTCGTGAAGAATTGAAAAGCGATTGGAGATTTGTGTATAAAATATAATGTACCTGTCATTTCTGATGAAATTCACGCTGATTTGACTCTTTTGGGAAACCAACATATTCCAATGGCAAGTGTTTCAGAGGAAATTAGACAAAAATACGATAACTTGTACTGCTACTGGGAAAAGCCTTTAATTTAGCTGGTTTTGCAATCTGCAACAATTGTATTTAATAATATCGAAAAATAAAAACAAGATTTGATAGATTTTGGAAAGATTTGGAAGTTCACAGAAATAATCCTTTTAATTTGGTTGCAACTATTGCTGCTTATACAGAAGGTGAAGATTATTTAATTCAATTAATCGACTATTTGGAAAAAAATATTCTTTTCTTAAATGATTTTTATGAAAAAAATATTCCGTTAATTAAGCCTAATGTTCCACAAGCTACTTACTTAGTTTGGCTAGATTGCCGTGAATTGATGGAAAAAAATATAATTTGAATCAAGATGAAATTGGAAAAAAATTTATTTATCAAAAAGGCAAAAAAATAGGATTAAATTCTTGTCGTGCATTTAATCATGGTTCGAGTGGATTTATGCGTATTAACACTGCTTGTCCGAGAAGTGTATTGGAAAGAGCGTTAAAACAATTGGAAACAGCTTGTAATGAGTTAGAAAAGTAAATAATCTCAAAATAATTTTTTTATTATAAAGTATAAATTCAGCAGATTTTTTGAAAAAAAATCAAAAAAATTTATTGAGAGTGTCATTTTCAGAGATACTCTCTTTTTAATTTTTCTTTTTTTATCCTATAACAAAAAAACCTCCAAATAATATATATTTTTTTACTGTATATTATTTAGAGGTTTACACAAAAATTTTTACATATCTCTACAATTTCTTTAAAAAAATTTCTTAAAATAAATCATTTGATAAATTGAATGACATTATTTTTCATTAAATCTTTATTCTTTTTTAAAAATCCATTTGTGGAACCCATTCTCCATCAACTTTTTTTCAAAATAAATTTTCATATTTTTCTTGAGTATATTTCAAATCTTTTCTATCTAAAATTTTTACTAAACTCTTTAACTGTCGTATCCATAATGTTCCCAAAAAAACATCTTTTTAGTTTTGTATTTTTTTATCTAAATTTCCAAATTTTTGATTCAAAAGACTTTTTCAATTTCACCACTATAAGAATTAAAATCAGGCATTTTTCACAAATACTTCCACAACACCTTCATTCCCTTTTTTTGAGTAACTTTTTGTTATATTATAACTCATTTTATCATATGCTTTCTTGTAAAAATTTTTTTCAAATCATTATTTTTGATCTAATTGTAATAATGCCGGTGACATCTCTTTAACAAAACCTCTTAACTCCTTCGGCATTTCATTTATTGCTTCGTCAATATCGCTCTGAGTTAACTTATCGTATCATCTATTGCTTTTCTCTGATTTTTAAATCTTGCATAAATCTATCAAAACTAGCTCTAATCTCATTTTCTGCACTACTCTTTTTTTAGCCGAAAAAAAACTTAACATCGCAACCATTAGAAATAGTGAAACTACAATTTTTTTCATAAATTTTTCTCCTTTTTTTATTCTATATTTATTTTTCTAAAATTTTTCTAACACATATTCATAATATTCTTTATATTTCTTACCAATTTCTGTCAAATCTCTTTCTTTTCGCAAGTTCATACGCATTTTTCACGATTTCATCTAAATTTTTCCACTTCACCATTAACAACTTTTTCTCAATTTTTTTCTATAAATCCTGTATTATTTTTTTAGCTTTGAAACAGTTTACACCATCTTTCAACCATTTATTATAAACAGGAATATCTCTAACAATCAATGGCAATTGAGCAGACAACGCTTCCAGCACAACAATTCCTTCATTTTCCTCATATGTCATAAACAAAAATGCCTTCGCAGCACTGAATGCTCCAATCAACATATCTTTCTCAACATATCCAGGAAAAAAATCACATTTTTTAGGCGGATTTTTCAATTATATGCTGAATTTTTTTCGGCAACATCGATTTTTATACTCGACGAACCAAACCACATAAATTGATAATCTTTCCTTTTTTTCTGCAAGTTTCATAAAATCTTGAATACCTTTTTCTCTCAAACGGCAATCCCGCTGTAATCACCAACGGCTTATCAATCTTATATTCTTCCAAAAATTTATTTTTCAATTCTTCATTTTTACAAAAATTCTTCGTATCGACACCATTTGAAATTACCCGTATTTCCTTATCTTTTCTCAAATACTTCGTTTTAATTAAATTTTTTTGTATACTCGCTCGGAGAAATCAAATAATCTGCACTATTGTATAATATTTTTTGTCCAAAAATTTTATAATCGGTGCAATTTGATTACTAAATTTCACACTTCCTCTAAAATCTTCGTAAGTTGTATGCGTATGGTAAATTACTGGAATCCTCTTTTTTTCGCTTGTCGCAACACTTGAAAAAGATTTTTAATCCAATCGTATTTATATGCACTAAATCATAATCGTCTTTTTTTCATCCAAAGTAAATTCAACATTATTTGCTCCAAGGGCTTCTTTTTTTGATGATTTAGGGCTTGCCCAACGCCGGATTTGCTGAATAAATTTTTTTCCCCTCTGAAAAATAGTAAAACTTTCATCTGCATCATACTCCTCTATTGTTTTTTTGTATACTGCTTCCACTCTTTCACCAAATTTTTTTCAGATGTATAATCTTGTGAAACTCTAAAAAGCATTTTTTTATTATTTTTATCTCTAAATTCTTTATCTTCCTTCAATTTTTTTCAAATTAGTAATAAATTCTTCCTCATTTTTTTATAAACAAGTCCTGCTTCATTTTTTTACTAATAAGTCTTCCAAATTCAAATCATATCTCGCATTAACAGGCACTTCAGCCGCCATCGCCTCAACAAAAGTCAATCCTTGTGTTTCAGAAATACTCGCATTTAAAAATACATCTCCAATTTGATAGTAAATCGGAACATTCTCGTGCGGAACCTCTCCAACAAAAATCACTCTATCCAGAATTCCCCAAACTTTCAGCCTGTTCCTTCAATTTTATCCCCGATATCTCCAAAACTTTTTCCCAACAATCATAAATTTATAATTAGGATCATCAATTTTTTTGCAAACATCTCAATCAATAAATCAATACTTTTTTTCTTCAGCCACTCTTCCAATGTAAACACACAAAAAGTCAGTGTCTTTTATTTTATAATTTTCCTTGATAAACTCTCTATCTTCATCTGTATAATTTTCTCGATAAAATTTCTTAATATCAAGTCCCGTTGGAATGACATTCATTTCCTTTTCAACATCATACGAATACAAAATATCTTCAACTTTTCTTGTTGGAACAATCAAAGCGTTACATTTATCACAATAAAAATTTACTTATCGCAGCTGCAATTTTTTTTGCTTGAGCCACCATATGTCCTCTAAAAATGTAGTGTGTATAGTATTCATACAACGTGTGATAAGTGTGAACCAACGGTATATGTAATTTTGTCGCTACAAATCTCGAAAAAGTTCCAACTCCCCATTCTGTCTGCGAATGAATGATATCCAACTCCAATTTTTTTATCTTCTTAACAATTTTCGGCGAATACATCAATCCCAATCTATACTGTGGTGCTGGCTTAAACTCCACGCTTGGAATTCTCAATACATTTGGCTCGACAGTCGGTGCATCTGGATCAGTTGTCGTTATAATATAAACCTTATGTCCTCTTTTTCTCAGTTGTTGCTCTAAAGTTGTAATTGAGCTAACAACTCCGTTTACTTGCGGTCTATACGTATCAGTAAATATCCCAATTCTCATATCTCACTCTCCTTCTGGCAATTCTAAAAAGAATTTCCCAATTTTTCCCATTCTATAATCTTTTTAAAAGTCTTCTGGAAATAATTTCATAATTATGTTCATCTTGTTTTCGTCACTCCCAGCCTCTTCTCCAAAAATTTCTAAAAATTTTTGTGATTTTTCCAATTTATAAATTTCTTCTTTCGTCACAGTTTCACTCAAAGTATACGATTTTATCAAATTCTCTAATTTTTTTCCAGCTCTTTCAATCTATCAATAAATTTCAACGCTACTTGCTCCAACGGCAACACATTATCTTTAATCGATCCAGTTATCGACAAATTAAACGCTACTTTTTCATCCTCAAATTTAGGCCACAAAACTCCTGGCGTATCTAATAATTCTAGCTTATCATCTATTTTTTTATCCACTGTTTCCCCTTCGTAAATCCTGGCGTATTTCCTACTCTCGCTTTATTTTTTTATTCACAAATTTATTAATAAATTTCGATTTTTCCAACATTTGGAATCCCAACAATCATCGCTCTTACAGAAGTTTTCCTCAAACCTTTTTTTCTTAACTTTCTCCAATTTTTTTCATTATAAATTCTATCTGTTATTTTTTTCTCAATTCATTAAAATTCGTCCCTTTTTTTCCACACTCAAAGGCCACAAAATAATCTGAAATATGATTTTTCCAAGAAATAATTTTTCCCATTTTTTTAGCTCTTTTGCATCAATTAAATCAATCTTATTCAGAATCACAATTTTCTGTTTTCCCATTTGCTAACTTTGAAATATCAGGATTTTTTTACTAGATAAGGTATTCTCGCATCCAGAATTTCTATTACGATATCTATTATTTTTTTAAATTTTCTACAATCAGTTCCTTAGTTTTTTTCATATGGCCTGGATACCAGTTTATATTCATAATTTTCTCTCTTTCAATAAAATTTCTTCTATTTTTTTATCATTACAAAAAAATAATAAAAAAATGCTTTCAAAATAAATTTCCACTAATCTTTTGCTCTAATAAACAAAACGATTTCCCCTTTTATAGGTTTTTCTTCAAGTCTTTCAATTATTTCTGAAACATCACCTCGTATAATTTCTTCATATACTTTTGTAAGTTCACGAGTAATTACAACGTATCTTTCACCTAAATATTCTCGTATATCCTTCAATGTTTTCAAAATTCGATTTGGTGATTCAAGAATTACAATTGTTCTTTCTTCCTCTTTTAGTTTATTAAACAAAGTTTGTCTTCCTTTTTTCTTTGGCAAAAATCCTTCATACGCCATTCTTCTCATATCCAATCCTGATACACTTGCACCTGTTACTATCGAAGAAGCCCCTGGAATTCCAACAACCTTAATTCCTTCTTTCAAGACTTCATTTACAAGCTCATATCCAGGATCTGATATACAAGGCGTTCCCGCATCAGTTACCAACGCAATTTGCTTTTCATCCTTCAACAAATTAACAATATTCTGAATTTGATGAAGTTTATTATGCTCGTGATACTGGTATACAATTTTATCAATCTCATAAAATTTCAATAATTTTTTTGTAACACGAGTATCTTCTGCAAAAAAATGTAATCGACCTCTTTCAACGTTCTCAAGGCCCTAAAAGTTATATCCTCTAAATTTCCTATTGGCGTACCAACAACATAAAAACATAATTTCTCCCATTTTTCTAATTTATTCTTTTAAAAAAACTGTCTTGAACCAAAAAAAATTCTTTCTTAAATTCAAGACAATTTATCCAATTAATTACTATTTTTATACCTAATTTTTTTATTCATTTCTTGGATAGCTCTTTTCATTTGAACATCTCCAGCTGCAATAATTTTTTTAGCTTCTTCTGCACCTTTATCTTTTTATTAAGATATCTTCAATCTCTTTTTGTCTATTTTTTTATAGCTTGTTCACTATCATTTGCATAACCTTTTTAATGTCAATAATTCTTCCATATCCACTTTTTATATCAGGCGCAATCCCTTTTCCATGAATATAGTTCCCTTTCGGTGTGAAATATTGAGCAATAGTTAATTTTATAGCATCATTTGTTCTCAATGGTATAACTTGTTGAACAATTCCTTTACCAAATGTATTTTCTCCAATAATAGTTGCTCTCTTATAATCTTTTAATGCACCTGTAACAATTTCAGAAGCCGAAGCACTTCCTTCATTTGTCAATACTATTAATGGGAAATCTCCTAAATATGGTAAAGTTCTGTTGTAATCTTTTCTTCTTCCATCTTTATATTTCAAATAAACAATCAAATTATCTTTTACAAATAATGAAGTAATATCTTGAGCCTCTTGTAACGAACCACCTGGATTAGATCTTAAATCAAAAATCAATCCTCTCATTCCTTTTGCTTTTAAATCTTTTATAGCTTTTTCAACTTCTGTCCCAACATTATTTCCAAATCTCAAAAGACTCACATAACCAATTTTATTTTCAAGCATTTTACTTTCAACCATTTCAAGTTTAATTTTTAGCTCTTGTCATAGTAACTTTGAAAGGCTCTTTTCTACCTTCTCTTACAACTTCTACTTCTACTTTTGTATTTTCTTTACCTTTTAATAATTTTTACAGTTTCAGTAGCTGTCAATGGCAAAATATCTTTTCCATCAACTTTGGTAATTTTGTCTTTTTATTCTCATACCAACTTTTTTTCAGCTGGACTTCCGATAAACGGTGATACAACTTCTAATGGCTCTCCTTTTTTTCTTGCTTACACTCATTCCAACTCCAGTGTATTCTCCGTCCATATCTTCAGTAAAATCTTTTTAAATCTTCTGTTGATAAATATTCAGAATAAGGGTCATCTAATTTTTCTAATAACACCTTCTACAGCTCCTTTATACAACTCTTCTTTACTTGGCGTTGCAACATTTTTCTGCTATTTTTTTCACCTTTATCATTTTTTTATTTGTTTTTCGTTCCAACAAAATTAGTTTCAATAATATTAATTACATCTACTATTCTATTCAATTCTATTGAATCTTTTTGAATATCCTGCGCTTACATTTTTTTATCATTTACAGCTGATTTTATTACAGTTGTTGCTGCAAATAATGGTGCTCCTGCTAAGATAACTCCCAATACCGCTTGAAGCAATTTACTTTTTTTCATCGTTTCCTCCTTATTTTACGACTCTTTTTTATTAAAATTAACATTTTTTTGTGTTACTAACATTAAAAATTCGCTATTTCCTTTTGCTCCCTTTATTGGCGAATCTTTAACGCCTACTAATTCGTAACCACATTCTTTTTGAAAAAAAGCAATAATTTTTTTATAGCCTCATCGTGATATTCTTCTTCTTGAACAACACCATTTCGTCCTATTTTTCTCTACCCACTTCAAATTGTGGTTTTTACTAGCATTACAGCTTTTTCCATTTTCTTTTTAAAAATTTCTCAAAATAAAGGAATAACTTTTTGTTAAAGAAATAAAAAGATACATCAATTACAATATAGTCAACTTTATTGTTTTCAATATTTTTCTGGTGTTAAGTCCTTTATATGAGTCTCTTCTATCGAAACAACTCTGTCATCATTTCTCAATTTCCAATCCAACTGATTTGTCCCAACATCGACACTATAAACTCTTTTTGCACCATTTTTGCAAGGCACAATCTGTAAATCCACCTGTAGAAGCTCCAATATCCAAAACTAATTTATCATTAAAGTCTAATTCCCACTCTTTAATGGCTTTCTCCAACTTTAATCCACCACGGCTCACATACCTTAATTTGTTTTTTTATTCTTATATTTAATTTTTTTCATCATCTTTAAAGTTTGTCCCTGCTTTTTGTAACTGCTTGTTCGTTCACAATTACATTTCCGACCATGATTTCTCGTTTAGCCTTTTTCTCTAGTTTCAAACAATCCTCTTTCTACAAGTATTAAATCTAACCTTTTTTTCATACTCAAATTTCCTCTATCTATAATTTAAAAATCTCTTATTATTTCAATTTCTTCTATTCAAAAATTTATTTATTTGAAATTCTTGAAAGAAGAAAAAAAGATTCTCACTTATTTATTAAGAAATATATCCTTTATGATAAATCATATATCTTATATTTCTATTTATTTTTTTATTATTTAATTTTTTTATCCTAAAATATATCCTTTAAATAGTAACCCAATAATTATACCTAAAATACTTCCTACTAAAACTTCAATTGGAGTGTGTCCTAAAAAAATTCCTTAAATTGTTCGTTTATTATTTCTATTCCATCTCTTCTTTCAATACTTTCAATAAGCATATTCAACGCCTTAGCGTGTTTCCCAGCTTGTCTTCTAACACCAGTTGCATCATAAAAGTACAATTGAAGCAAAAACCATCGAAATCGCAAATTCTATAGAACTTGCTCCTTTTAGTATAAATACTCCTGTTACTAGCGACACTACTGTTGAGGCATGTGAACTAGGCATTCCTCCTGTTTCTAGAAGCCTAATCCACTGTATCTTTTTCCCTCGAAAAAGGGAGAAAAACTTTATAGAATTGTGCTGCAAAACAAGAAATTAAAGCTACATCAAGTAATCTATTTCCAAAGACAATTCCACCACTCATTATTTTCCTCTCTTTTTCTTTTTAAATTCATTAAATTCTGGTGTTATTTTTAGCATCCCTTCGCTTTTACTTGGCTTAAATAAAATCAAAATCTTACCGATACTATCCACAAAAACTGATTGAGTTTTTATTAGCAATTTCTGTCCCCAATTCTCTTTCCACTTCAACTGTAGAATTTTTGTAAAAATTTTTTTACTTTTTATTAATTCCCTTTTATTTATAACATCAAAATACTTTTTTTAATACATTTTCATCTATTCCATCTTTTCCAATTCTCACCATTGGATCTAAATTATGAGCTAACTTTTTTCAAAAAGCTCTTTCTTTACTTGAAAGTTGCATTTATTAAACCTCCATAATTATTGGAAGAATTATTGGTTCTCTATCTGTTTTCTTATTTAAAAATTCTCCCACTTTTTATTTTTTTAATTTTTGTTTTTACTTTACCAATTTCTTTTTATTTCTTGGCTTTCCAGATTTTTCTAACTCTAATTTTTATCAATTCTTTAGTTTCAGCCAATAAACTTTCTGCATCTTTGTTATATACAAATCCTCTAGTTACTAGCTCAACTTGTCTACTAAATTTACCAGTTTTTATATTGTGAAACCGAAATTATTACAATTCCATCATCTGCTAAATTTTTGTCTATCTTTCAATACTGCATTACCAATATCTCCAATTCCAAATCCATCAATTAAAGTTGCTCCACTTGGTACTCTTCCAACCGATCTAAATTTTGAGTTTGTCAACTCTAATTTCATTCCATTTTCTGTTAATAAAATATTGTTTGACGGTATTCCAACTGCTTCAGCTAATTCTTTATGTTTTTTTAAGCATCATATATTCCCCATGAACTGGCATAAAAGAATTTTTGGTTTTACAAGATTTAACATTAATTTTTTTGTTCTTCTTGGCATCCATGTCCAGAAACGTGGATTCCTACTACTTTTTTCAAAAAAACGACATTTGCATTTCTCTTCATCAATTGATTAATATTTTTTTATAAGCCGCTTTTTCATTTCCAGGAATTGGTGTAGCTGAAATCACAACTGTATCCCCTTCTCTCAACGAAATATGTTTATGTGAACCATTCGCTATTCTCGACAATGCTGCAAGTGGCTCCCCTTGAGTTCCTGTACAAATAATTAACACTTGGTTTGCTGGTAATGATTCAACACGATTTATATCAACCATAATTCCTCTAGGAATTTTTTTAAATATCCTAAATTTGAACAAATTTCAAATATTTTTTTACCATACTTCTTCCATCAATCGCAATTTTTCTACCATGTTTTTCTGCGATATTAATAATTTGCTGTAATCTGTGTACATGCGAAGCAAATGCCGCTAAAATAATTCTTCCTTTTGCTTTAGAAAACTCTTCTTTCAAACTTTCTCCAACTGTTCTTTCTGATGGTGTAAATCCTGGTATCAATGCATTCGTACTATCTGATAACAATAAATCTACTCCTTCTTCTCCCAATTGTGCCAATCTTCCAAAATCAAATCCTTCTCCATCAATCGGTGTTAAATCCACTTTGAAATCTCCCGAATGTAAAATCGTTCCAGCTGGAGTTTTTATACAAATTGCATAACAATCTGCAATACTATGCGTTACACTTATAAATTCAACTGTAAAATATTTTGAAATTTTCAAAATACTTCTTCCTTTTATAATTTTTTCTTTTGGTAATTTTGCATCTTTTCTCTCAAATTTAGCTTTTGCCAATTCTAGCGTCAATCTACCACCATACATAGGAATATCTTCTGAACCTAATTTTTGATACAAATAAGGTATCGCTCCAATATGATCCTCATGCCCATGCGTCAACAATAACGCCTTAATTTTATCCCTATTACTTTCCAAATAAGCAAAATCTGGAATAATCACATCTATCCCCAAATGCTCATCTTCTGGGAATGTTAATCCTGCATCCACAATAACTATCTCATCTTTATATTGAAACGCAGTCATATTTTTCCCAATTTCTTCTATCCCACCAAGTGGAATAATATACATTTTATCATCTTTCTTTCTCGCATCAAACTTCTCGTTCCTATTATTATTGTGATGTTTCGTCTTTTTATTCAGTAAATATTTAGAATTTACTGTATCACCTAAATGTTCGTCATTATTCATTCTTTTTCCTTTTTCGCAGCTGCCTTAACTCTATTTACTTTGGCAGAATTTTTTTAGAAAAAAATTTCTTTTTAAAAGGACTTTCTGATTTTTCTGCCCTTTTTTTCTTTTCATCTGACATTATTTAGCTCCTCCTTCTTTTCTCTTATTTTTAAATTATCTATTTTCTACAAAAATCTAAATTTTTTTCAATTAATTTTAATTTTTTTCGCTACTACTTTTTTTATTTTTTTATCATCTTTTTTTATCATTATTTTTTTCCATCTTTACCGTCTTTTTTTACTTCCATCGTCATTAACATTTTTTTTCAACACATATTTTTCTCTATATTTCAAGATGAATTTTCTTGCCATTTCTCCAGAAGCTACTCCTCCGTAACCTCCTCCTTCTACTAATGAAACGAATACAATTTGAGGATTATCTGATGGGAAAAATCCTGCAATCCATGAGTGGTTATCGCTAAATCCTGTATTTTGTGCTGTACCTGTTTTAGCTGAAACTGGATATCCATCTATTCTCAACAATTTAGCTGTTCCACCATATCCAACAACCGGTAATCTCAAAGCATCTTTTACTAATTTCAATGTTTTTGCACTAATATTCAATTTTTTAGCAACTTGTGGTTTGTTTTCTTCCACTTTTCCATTGTAACTTACAAATCTGTCTACAACAGTCGGTTTCATTTTTACACCGTTATTAGCTATTGTTTGATAAACACTCGCAATTTGCATAGGCGTTGCTAAAACGTAACCTTGTCCAATCGACATATTAATCAAATCTCCAGGCAACCAAGTTTGATCTTTTGCCTTTTTAAATCTTTTCTTTTTCCATTCAGGACTTGGCAATGTTCCTGCTAATTCCCCTGGAATATCTATACCTGTTTTTCTCACCAATCCCAAATTCTTTTGCATATTTTAACAATATTTTTGAATTTTTTTGCTTTTTTGAGAAAATACATAATAGTAGTATTTACTGATTCTTCTATTGATTTAGCAAAATTTGTTATACCATGTCCGTATTTATGTGAATCTCTAAAAATAACTTTCCCATATTTATATTGTCCTGTTGAATTTACTGTCGCATAAGGTGATACTCCAGATTCTAATATAGCACTTCCTGTTACTGCTTTAAATGTTGATCCTGGAGGGTATAATCCTGCAATTCCTTTATTTACAAGTGGTTTCGATGAAGATTTTGCCAAAGCATTCCAATCGCTATCAGAAATTCTAGAACTCAATAAATTCAAGTCAATTTCTGGACTACTTACAAATGTAATAATTTTCCCAGTTTTAGCTTCCATTGCGATAAAAGCTCCACTTTTCCCAGAAAAAGCATCTGTCATATATTTTTGTAAATCTAAATCAATTGATAAATAAACGTTTTTCCCTGCTGTACTTTCTGTCGAATTTACTTGTCTTACAGTGTTTCCTTTCGCATCAACTTCGACATTTTCCATTCCGTCTTGACCTTTCATTTCTTTATCATAACTTTTTTCGACACCTTTTTTCCCAATCAAATCGTTGTTTTGATAACCTTCATCCTTAAGATCTTTATATTCTTTCTCGTTAATCGGTTTTACATACCCAATTACATTAGAAGCAATATTATTTTTCAGGATAAAATCTCTTATTATATTCAACAATATCAATTCTATCAGTGTTATTCAATTTTTTTCAATCGCTTTCAACGCAACATTTTTTTATCCAAATCTTCTATAACCAATATTTTTTTATCAGTACCAACTCTTTGTTGTTTAAAAAAAATCTATCTAAAAGATAATCTGAGTGTATCCCGTAACTGCACTTATTTTTCTTAACATCCATTATCGTATCATATAATTTTTTTCAGCTACAGGTTTTTCTTTTCAGTCGACAATCTTTCAGAAATTTGTTGCTCATTCATATTTTTTTAAGCTGATTCAAAATTTCCATATCTTTTTGGTGTCAATGGTTTCGTATCTGTATGAATCAATTGATAACCAGTAATATTTTTTTGCTAATAATTTTTCCTTCTCTATCAAAAATTTGTCCTCTTGTCGCCTTTTACAACATTTGTTCTAATTCTATTTTGTAAAGCTCTCTCCTCGTACACCGCCGCATTCAAGACTTGTAATGTGAATAGTTTTGAAACTAAAATTAAAAAAAGCTATACCCACTACGGCAATAAATGCAATATATCGAGGGATTTTTTTCTCCTCTTTATCTAATTCTCTCATTTCCGTCCTCTTCCTTAAAAAAATTACATTTCTTAAAATTCTTCGTCGTCGTGGTTATTTACACCTTCATAAAAGCTATCTAATTGATAGTATTCTCTAGCATCTTTACTAAAAAAATACTAATGATAATGTCTCCTGAATCGATTAAAACCCAGTTACATTCATCTAATCCTTCCACATTTCTTATATTTTTCCAAACTTTTTTTAATATCAGTAGCTATTGCCTCAATATTTCTAGACGAACTACCTGTACACACAATCGAATAATCGAAAAAAATGGCGATTTTCCTCTCATATCGTAAACTTTAATGTCTTGTCCTTTTTTTGTCTTCAATAATATCAATAATTGAAGATACTTCTTTTCCATAATTTGTTGTTAAACTCATTCTCTCACTTTTCCTTTCTTAATATTTTATACATAATTTTTTTATTTGTGAATTTTTATCTCTATTGCTTAATAAAAAGCATTTTTACTTACTTATTTATAAAAAAACTATTCGCAATCACTCCTCCTAATACAATAGCCGCCGTTTCTGCTCTCAAAATTCTTTTTCCTAAACTCACTTCCACAGCTCCTACTTCCTTTAAAAAAATTCAACTTCTGATTCAGTAATTCCACCTTCAGGTCCAATCACATACAATATTTTCTTACAATTTTCATTTATCAAATTAACAACTGATTTCGCTTCATCGCTATTTTTCATAAGCAAAAATCACTTTATCATATTTTTTTCGTAATCAATTTCTTTCAATTTTTTTACAGGTGATATTTTTTTGTAAATTTTACTCCTCGACATTGCTTTTAATGTTTCCCTTACAATCGTATCCCATTTGTCTTTTTTTCTCATTAATTTTTTTACGACAACTCTTTCTGTTTGTAACGGAATTATTTCATTTATTCCAATTTCAGTTAGTTTTTTGTATTGCCAAATTCATTTTATCATTTTTCAAAATTCCCAACGCAATATCAATCTCAACTCCCTAGAGAATACTCATCTTCCTTATCTTCCAATATTTCTAGCAAAAACTTCTTTTTAGAAATATCTAAAAATTTTTGTCAAATATTCTCTTTCTCCATCGACAACTCTTAATTCATCGCCAACTTTAAGCCTAAAAAAACATTTTTGTATATGATTACAATCTGATTTATCATTTATTAAAAATCTCATTTTTTTGCTTATATTATCTTTTTCCGCTATAACCGTTAACAATCTCAACCTACCTTATTTACTCATTTTACAACTTTATTTTTTTCTAAAAATTTCTATTCTAATATTTTTTTCCAATCCTAAATGATTATAACCTAATTCTGTAACAACTCTTCCACGTGGTGTTCTTTTTATAAACCCAATTTTTACTAAATAAGGCTCATAAACCTCTTCCACTGTCCTTCTATCTTCACCTAACAGCAATGACAACGTTTCTATTCCCACAGGACCTCCGTTATAAACACTTACTATTGATTTCAAAATTTTTCCTATCTAATTCATCTAATCCTTTTTTTCATCGACTGCCAAAAGACTTAATATCCCATCAACACTCTTTTTTTATCTAGAATTCCCACACCTTCAACCAATGCAAAATCCCTAGCTCTCTTCAAAAGTCTATTCGCAATTCTCGGTGTTCCTCTACTTCTTTTCGCAATCTCTGTTATTCCTTCTTCATCATACGAAATATCCAAAATATTCGCTCCACGACGAATAATTTCCTTCAATTCTTCAATTTTGTAATATTCCATTTTATGCGTCACACCAAATCTATCTCTTAATGGCGTACTCAACTGTCCTGCCTTAGTTGTCGCACCAATCAAAAGTAAATTTTGGCAATTCAATACGAATACTTCTAGCTGATGGACCTTTCCCAATCAAAATATCCAATTCTCCATCTTCCATCGCTGGATACAAAATTTCTTCCACAGAAGTATTTAATCGATGAATCTCATCTATAAATAGAATATCATTTTCTTCCAAAGATGTCAAAATAGCCGCTAAATCTCCTGATTTTTCCAAAACTGGACCAGTCAGTTATTTTCAAATTAGCTCCCATTTCTGTTGCAATAACCCCTGCCAACGTTGTTTTCCCAAGCCCTGGAGGTCCATATAGCAAAATATGATCCATCGAATCATTTCTCATCTTTGCAGCCTTTATAAAAAAATATTCATTTTTTTCCTTTTAAATTTTCTTGCCCAATATAATCACTAAACGTCTTTGGACGCAAATTTTTTTGAATATTGTCCTCTTTTTAACTCTGCTGACTCCAATATTCTATCTTCATTCATTTTTTACACCTCATTTTTTTATATAACACCTAAAATCTAAACCTAAAAATTTATATTAATTTCTCAATTTCCAGATTGATTTACCTTTTTATCAATTCATTTTTTTCCTATATTTGTTTCAATAACACCATAAACAAAAAAATTGGAACACTGCTATTAATCCACCTAAAACTCCACCGATTATTTCTATATGTTTTTAACTCATTTTTTTGATATTGAAAGAATAATTTTTCTCGATTTCTTCCAAAGAAAAAAATTCTTCATTTTTTTCCAAAATAATTTCTTTAAAATCAATTTTTTTCCTTACCAATTTTTTTATCATTTCACTCAAAATTTCATCTTTGTTTTCCAATATCATATTTTTTTAAAATATTTTTTTATTTTTATCAACCATAGAATCGTTAATAATCATCTTCAATAATGGATTTTTTTCCAAAAATACTTTTTTTCAATTTTTTTCTTCAACTAATTTATCTAGTACTTTCTCAATCATTCCATCATCAAATTCAACTTCTTTCAACTTATTCTCAATATCGTCTACAGAAATTAATTCTTTTTTCAACAACATCTGCAATATTTTTCAGAAATCTCATCTCTTCTTTTTGGAATTAAACCTTGTATTTTTAAAAAAAGAAAAAAACTCATTTCTTTGTAAGGTCTAAATAATAATTTTATTGCTAAATAATTAGTAAACCAACCTATCAATGTCCCAACTGCTACCATCATTAAAAAAATTGTAATATCAAATGTTTCAATCTTCCCTCCAATTATCCTCGTCACTTATCAAAGTTTTTCTGATAAATTCATAAATATTCATTATATGGTATCATATTTGACCATTTTTTTCAATCTAAATATTTGTTTTTTACATTTGAAAAAAAGGTCAGATTTTTGCCCTTATTAATCTAACCTTTTTTTACATTTTTTTATTTTACAATTTCAATTCCATAATTTTTTTACATTTTTTTCGATTTTTTTCATCATCATCTGGAGTCAAATGAACTATGCAACCTTCGCCAACTACTTCAATATTTTCGTTTTTCAATTCTTCAATCCACATATTCATCCATTCACCAAATCCCCAGTCATACGATCCGAAAACACCTATTTTCTTCCCAACTAATTTGTCTTTTACTCTTTCGATATACTCAACTATTTCTGGTGCCACTTCTTCTGATCCTGTTGATGGTGATCCAAGTGCAACAAAATCTGCTTCTGCTAAAGATTCTTCTGCTGCTTCAACTTGACTTTTCACTACTTCTACTCCAGCACTTTCTGCACCTTCTCCAATTAAATCAGCCATTTGTTCTGTATTCCCTGATCCACTATAATAAATAATACTTAATTTTTGCCAATTTTTCGTCCTTTCCTTGAATTTGAATAACCTAAATTTTAATTTTTTTCAAATTCAATTTTTTTCTTTTTAAATTTTTAAAATAAATTATTTTGTTAATCTATAAGTATCTCTTGCAATTACCAATTCTTCTGCTGTCTCAATTTTTATAAACTTTAACTTTAGAATCTTTTTGTCGTAATTTCAACATTTCCTGGCAACCATTCTCCAGCTTTTTTTCATCATCTAATTTGATTCCTAAAAATGTTAAATCATTACAAATATCTCTTCTTACATAAAATGCATTTTCTCCGATTCCACCTGTGAAGGCAATAGCATCTATACCATTCATAGCTGCTACATACGCTCCAATGTAAGATTTTATTTTATAACAGAACATATCATATGCTAATATTGCTCTTTCATTTCCTTTTTCCATTTCAGACGCTAAATCTCTAAAATCAGAACTTGGTCCAAAAATTCCTTTAATTCCTGATTGTTTGTTCATTCTAGTATCGATTCCTTTTAAATCAAGTCCTCTTTTTTCCATTACATAAAATGCTGCGGCTGGATCAACGTCTCCTGTTCTAGTTCCCATCATAACTCCTGCCAACGGTGTTAATCCCATTGAAGTATCTACAACTTTACCATTTTGCACAGCCGAAATACTCGCTCCATTTCCTAAATGACAAACAATTATTTTTGAATCTTCTTTTCCTAACATTTCTCTTGCAACTTCACTTACATATTTGTGAGAAGTACCGTGGAATCCGTATTTTCTAACTTTCAATTCAGTGTAATCTTCATACGGTAACGCATACATAAATGCTTTTGGCTCCATTGTTTGATGGAATGCAGTATCAAATACAGCAACATTCTTTTTACCTGGTAATAATTCACGCATAACTTTTATTCCCATAACATTTGCTGGATTGTGAAGTGGTGCCAATGCTGATAATTCCTCTAAATTTTTCAAAACTTCATCGTTTACCAAAACAGAATCGTCATAATATTCTCCACCATGAACCACTCTATGTCCAATCGCATCAATTTCATCAACATTTCTTATAACTCCATTTTCAGGATCTTGCAATTGTTTTAACACAACATCAATCGCAATTTTATGATTTTCCATAGGTTCAGGTCTATCTTTTACAACAACACCTTTCACCAAATTTTTGTAAGTGAAAATCGGATTTGAAATTCCAATTCTTTCACACAATCCTTTTGCAATCGATTTTTCATTTGTCATATCTATTAACTCAAATTTTAAAGATGAACTTCCACTGTTTATAACTAATACTTTCATATTTTTCTCTCCTTATGCTACTTTTTTTAGAATTTTTTTACATTTTCAAAAAATTATTACAAGCTCCTCAAAATATAATTTTTATTGTTCTGATTCAACCACTGTTATCGCTACAACTTCTACGATATCGTCCACATTACATCCTCTTGACAAATCATGCACTGGACTTGCCAATCCTTGAATTAATGGTCCCAATGCTTTAGCTTTTGCCAATCTTTGTGTTAATTTGTATCCAATGTTTCCTGCATTTAAGTCAGGGAAAATTAATACATTTGCATGTCCAGCCACTTTTGAATTAGGTGCTTTTGAAGCTGCAACTTCTGGAACTATTGCCGCATCCAATTGTAATTCTCCATCAAATTCAAAATCAATATCTCTTTCTCTCAAGATTTCCATTGCTTCTCTAACTTTTGTAACCGATTCTCCATCAGCACTTCCCATTGTCGAGTACGACAAGAACGCAACTTTTGGCTCTTTAATTCCTGCTGTAAATCTTGCTTTTTCTGCTGCCGACACTGCAATATCTGCCAATTGTAACGCTGTAGGATTAGGAATAACTCCCGCATCTGAATAAACAAATACTCCATTATCTCCAAATTCAGTTGCATTCGTAATCATTATAAATGAACTCGAAACCGTTTTCAATCCTGGTTTTGGTCCAATAACTAAAATTGCAGCTCTCAACACATGTGCTGTTGGTGAATTTGATCCAGCAACCATTCCATCAACTCTTCCTTGTCTAACTAACATCGCTCCAAAAAATCTTGGATCTGACAACAAAATAGCTTTTTGCTGTTTTCAAATGTCATACCTTTTTTTCTCTTCTTTTTTCTCAATTGTTCTGCCATTTCATCTATTGTCTTACAATTATTTGGATCATAGAAAATAGCTCCTTCCAATGAAACACCTAATTCTGCAGCTTTTGCCTTCAATTCTTCTTCATTTCCAACTAAAGCAATTTTAGCTACACCTTCTGCCATAGCCTTTTCTGTCGCTCTTAACACTCTTTCATCTTCAGTTTCAGGTAAAATTATAGTTTTTTTCTAATTTTTTTGCTCTCTCTTTCAATTGTTCTAACAAGCTACTTACCACACAATTCAACTCCATTCTGTTTTTAGTTTTATTTATTAATTATAATATGCAAAAAAATTATTAATCTTCAAACATCGCTTCAACGAATTCCTTCGTATCAAATGTTCTCAAATCCTCAATTCCTTCTCCAACTCCCAATAAACTTAATTGGTTTCTCAAGTTCCGCCGTTATTGGGAAAATTATTCCACCTTTAGCAGTCCCATCAAATTTTGTCAAAATAATTCCAGTCAAATCAACAATTTCATTAAAAATTCTCGCTTGTTCAAGTCCATTTTGCCCTGTCGTACTATCAATTACAAGCAATGTCTCAAATTCATCTTGTCCAGATTGCTGTCTAATTATTTTATTAATTTTTTCCAATTCCTTCATCAAATCACGCTTATTATGCAATCTTCCAGCCGTATCCAAAATTACAACATCATAATTTTTGTTTCTAGCTGTACTCACTGCATCAAAAATAACTGCTGCTGGGTCACTTCCATGAGCTTGTTTTATAACTTCAACACCAACTCTGTTTCCCCATTCTTCAACTTGCTCAATCGCCGCAGCCCTAAAAGTATCTCCAGCTCCAATAATTACCTTTTTACCTTCATCCTTCAATTTTTTCGCAATTTTTCCAATCGAAGTCGTTTTCCCAACACCGTTAACTCCAACAACCAAAATAATATTCAACTGTCCCATCTTTCAGCTTCAATTCAGTATTTTTCCTTATTGTTATTAATCAATTTCTCTTTTAGTAATTCTTTCAACTCTTCATAAACTGCTTCCGAAGTTTTTCAATCTTTTTTTAGCAACCGATTTTTTTCAAGCTCCTCAACAAGTTTTTATCGTCATATTCATCCCAATATCTGATTGAATCAACAATTCCTCCAACTCTTCATACAAATCGTCGTCTATCGTCTTCCCAAGCAACATCTCTTTCAATTTTCCAAAAAAATCCCTTTTTCGGTGTCGCTAATCTATCTTTCAAAGGTTTCAATTTCGGTTTTTTTCCTTCGTTTTTTTCTGTCTTTTTATCTACTTTTTTTCCAAAGAACTATCAATATCCTTCACGATTTCCTCACTAATTTTTTGAAACCTCTTTTTTTATTTCCTCTTCAATTTGTGCCTTTTTTTCTTCTAATTCTTCTGCTACTTCCAGCTCTTTCTCAATCTCATCTTCTTTCTTCTTTTTCCTACCAAATTTAAATAAATTTTTTTAAAAGCCATTATTTTTTTATCCCTTTCTGCCTGTGATTTTTTTCCAAATAATCTGGTTTTTAAGTCAATAATATTTGTTTCCTTCAATTTTTTTCGTTAAAAAAAACATTTCTGTAAATGTCGTCGTACTAATTTTTCAAAGAATTATCCTCAAAAATCTTCACTTTATCTGCTATTTTTCTCAATAATTTTTTTCCCTTATAATTTAAAACTGCATCCCCAACTAAATAATTTTCCTTATTTTCAGAATTATTAATTTCCTCAATAATATTATCCAATTTTTTTACTTCATAATCTTTAATCTGTTTCAATTCAAATTCATTCTCTAAATTTTTTTCTGAACTTGATAAACTGCTGCATAAACTTTTTTTCTTTTCGTGAATCAATCAACGAATAAATTTTTCACATTTTCAATATCATTTTTTTATGCCTTTCAATTGATAAAAAGCCTGATATGCCAACGCATCCAACTCATTCACTTCAAAAAATCTCACATTTTTATTAAAAAATAAACCTTTCACGACTGCAATTGCTATTCTCACACCTGTAAATGATCCTGGCCCTATCGAAACAAGCACATTTTCCACTTCATCAAGCGTCGTTCCTGTCCACTCAAACAATCTATCAATTTGCTCCAAAATCGTAGTCGAATGAGTTTTTGCAACCTCAACCTTCACTTCTCCTAAATACTTTCCATTTTTATGCAACGAAAGTCCTGCCAATTTAGTCGTTGTCGTTATCGCAAATGTCAACATATTTTTTCTCTCCATCTTCTATTTGATAAACTGATACCTCTCGAGTATTTTCTCCATTATGATTAATTTCCACATAAATCGTGTCCTCTGGCATCTCGTCAATTATATTATTCGCCCATTCCACAATTACCACGCTATTTTCCTCACCGATATAATCCTCAAATCCAATTTCGTAAATCTCTTCAGAATTAATAATCCGATACGCATCAAAATGGTAAACCGTAACATCTCCACTCTGATACTCAATAACATAAGTAAAAGTTGGACTTTTTATATTTTCATTTATATTATATTCCTTACAAATCTTTTTCGTAAAAGTCGTTTTCCCAGCTCCCAAATCTCCAATAAGCCCAAGACAACCACCTTTTCTCAATTTCCTAGCCATTTTTACTGCCAGCTCATCTATTTCCTCAAAATTCAATACTTTTCCTATTCATCTCTCCCCTTTTCTATAAAAAAATCTATTATTCACACACTTATTTCATATGACGCTTACTTATACGCTTCCAATATTCTATTTATAATTTCCGTTGTCGAAATATTGTCCACAAATGACAAAATCTTCACTTCTCCACCATTTTTCTCAACAATTTTCGTCTCTGGCAAATCCTCTTTCTTGTAATCTCCACCCTTTCACATGAATATCAGGTTTCAATAAATCAAGCACTTTCTCAGGCGTCTTCTCATTAAAAAAATAACCGTATAATCTACAAACTTCGTACCCAATAGCATTTTTTTGCTCTATTTTTCCTCACTATTTATCGGTCGCTTATCTCCTTTATTCACCTTCACAGAAGCATCACTGTTAACCGCCACAACCAATACATCTCCCAGCGATTTCGCCTCTTCAAGATAAGTCAAATGCCCAATATGCAAAATATCAAACACTCCATTTGTAAAAACAACCTTTTTTTCCCCTCTTTTTTTAAACAATTCTATTTTTCTCTTTCATTTCTTCCTGCGTTAATAAATTATCTTTTAAAACTCATTTCTATCTCCAATCTTTACTTTCTTGCCACCAAATAGTAACAAAAAAAGACTTTACTCGCATTTTTTACTAAATCTTTCTAAAAAAATAATCGCACTAAATTATAACACATTTTTTTGTAAAAAGAACCGTCAAAAGACGATTCCCTTTTTTTATTTATTTTATTCTTACTATCTGTTGATGAATTTAACATTGTTAAAGTCAACGTTTTGGAAAAATAATTCAACTCTTCTGTTGTTGTATCTTCCTTGAACAGTTTCGTTAGTATCAACTGGGTTAGTTTCTCCTTGTCCAGTGATTGTTCCGTAAGAAATTGTATTTTTCAATCCGTATTCTTTTCAATAATCTAGCTACGTTTTTGAGCTCTTGCTACTGATAATTTTTGGTTATAAGCAGCTGCTCCAGTTGAATCTGTATGTCCAACGAAGTCGATTGATCCACCGTCAGCGAATTGGTTAATAATTCCTGCGATTGTTCTCAAGTCTGATGCTTCAGCTTCATTAGGTACTCTTCCATCAACTTTAAATCCTCTAATTACACATTTTCTTTCATTAGCTTCACAACTAAATGGTAATTGAATTGTATCTCTTGTATCAATATCAGGTTTTGGTGCTGGTGTTGGTTCTGGTGCTGGTGCAGGCACAACAACTGTTTTTTCTATAATTTTAGGTGATCTGTCATTTTTCAATTGACCGAATCTATATCCCACTCTTACACCTGCTGAATCAATGTGATCTCTATCTCTTTCATCAGTAGCTAAATTTTTAAATTTAACATCTGATCTTTCATAAATAGCTTCCAATGAAACTGGTCCAAATTCCGTACCAATTCCTGCTGCAGTGTATAACCCACCTTTAGCTTTAAATCCTGCAGCTTTTTCAACATTGCTTTCTTTAACAAAGTTGTACCCTGCTCTACCTAATAAGTATAAAGCATCGTTTCCATTTTTAGTAGTAATTAAGTTAAATTTACCTACTGCATAAACTGGAACAGTTCTTAAAACTTTCACTTTAGTTTCTTTATCTTTTAATTTAGATGAGTTGTTTGAGAATTTGTATTCTGATCCAACTCCCCATTCAAATTCACCTTGGTTATCGAAAAGATATTCAACACCTGCTGTAGGTCCTTTTACTAATTTTTCTCTTTTATCTCCAGAAATTCCTATTCCTGCTTTTAAATTCTCTGTAATAGTCATATCCACCTTTAATTTGCACTTCTGATGCAACAGCATTTAATGCTAATAAGGCAGTTCCTAAAATAACTAACTTTTTTTCATAATTTCCTCCTTAAAAATTCTTCTAAAATAAAAACAATTTCTTGAATTTTTCCCTAACTTTCCACTAAGATTATACTACATTTTTAAGCCTAAAATCAACACTTTTTTTGTTTTTTTCTGCTAATTTATTTCATAACCTTCGTTAAAAAAAGCGATATTTCTTGACTTTTTTTAGTCATTTTTTTATTTTTTTAAATTTTTTTCGAAAAAAATATTAAATATTTATCATTTTATCAATAGAATTCTCTAATTTTTTTCAATGTAGCAATTCTATTATTTTTTTAATTTTTTTATCTTCAACATTAATTATAACGTTATCGAAATAGTTATTAATTACATTTGCATTATTCAATAAAACTTGAATGTAATTTGCAAATTCTTCATTTTCAAGAAATTCAATTCATTTCCTAATTCAAATATTGCTTTTTCCTCGTCTTTTTTTCAAATAAGTTTTTCTGAAATTTCAGTTTCACCTTTGGTATCTTTAACTATATTTTTTTACCCTTTTTAATAAGTTAATTAATGTTTCGAAATTTTCTGTTTTTGATAATTCCAACAACACTGACAATCTGTCATTTAATTTTTACGATATTGTTTTCAAGGTTAATTTCATATGAAATCAAGTCTTTACTGTATTTTTTTCACCTAAAACATTTGATAATCTTTGTTTAAACAATTCTACCACATTTTCCACAACATTTTTTTATCCAACACTTTTTTTGTCAGCTGCAAAAATTTCGTAAGCCTTTTTCAACTAATTTTTTTCGTAATTTAACTCTAATTTAGAATCAATGCCACTTGAATGATTCCTTGAACTGCTCTTCTCAACGCATAAGGGATCTTTTTGAACTTGTTGGTTTTTAAACCTACTGAATAACAACCCTACTACAGTGTCGATTTTATCAGCAATTCCAGCTAATGCTCCTTCAATAGTTGTTGGCAAAATATCGTTTTTGGTATCTTGGCAAATAATGTTCAAAAATTCCAAGTGCCACTTCTATCTTCACCTTGTTTTTCAGCATAAACTGATCCCATAAATCCTTGTAATTTTGTAAATTCTTTTTCTGCAATTACATTCGAAACCAAGTCTGCTTTTGAAAGTTCCACTGTTCTTAAGATATTTTTCTTTTTCGCTCCATATCCCAATTCATCTGCCAAATATTCAGCGATTTTTTTACTTCTTTGCATTTTTTCGTAGATTGTTCCCATATCTTTTTGGAATGTAACTTCTTTTTAATTTTTTTCCACATTATCAGCAAATTTACCTTTTTAAATCTTCATCAAAGAAGAATTTTGCATCAGCAAGTCTTGGCTCGATAACTTTTTCATTACCTTTTTTCACAACTTCCGAATACTCAGGTGCATTTCTAATTACAATAAATTTATTTGTCAATCTTCCATTTGCATCTTTCACTGGAAAATATCTTTGGTGTGTTTCCATAGTTATCGTAATAATATCTTCTGGAAGGTCCAAATAATCAGGATTAAACTCACCTTTTATCGCAAAAGGATATTCCACCAAATTCACAACTTCTTCTAATAAATAATTATTGATAATTGCAACATCACCATCATTTTCACAATTTTTCTTTTTATACTTTTTTTCAAAAATTTCTGCTTTTCTATCAGCTTTTCTAGCAATTACACTATTTTTCTCAATTTTTGAAACATATTCGTCAGGATTTGAAATTTCAACATCTTGTGGTGCAAAATATCTCATTCCACGAGTTTTGTTTCCACCTTTTAATCCTTCAAACTCAAAAGGCAATACTTCTGTTCCAAGCAAAGTCACAAACCATTTTATCGGTCTTGCAAATCTAAATGTTCTATCTGACCATTTCATTGATTTTTCAAACTCGATTTTTTTAATAACATTCGACAATATTTCTGGCAACACTTCTTTTGTAGGTTTTCCAGCAATAAATTTTTCAATTGAAATATATTTCCCTTTTTCATTTTCGATAATTTTTACATCATCAGGTGTCGCTCCTTGTGATTTTATAAATCCTTCTCCAGCTTTTGTCAACGCTCCGTCTTTATAAGCGATTTCCACTGAAGGTCCAACACTTTTTTTATCCAAATCCGCTTGTTTTTCAGCAATATCTTTAACAATAATCGCCACTCTTCTAGGCGTACTAAAAGACTCTATTTCCTGAAAAACGCAATTCTTTCTTCTTTTAACTCTTTTTTTCCGCAATTTTTTTCAAATTACTTTCAGCCTCGTCTACATATCTCGAAGGCAATTCTTCTAATCCTATTTCAAAAAGAAAAATTCAATTTTTTTCACTCCTTTCGGTATTCACACTCTTCTTTTTTTATTTTTTTATAAATTTTCGTCCCAAAAAAAGAAGTAAAAAAAGACTTTATTTTTTTATTTTAATTTCTCATATTTTTCTTACAAATTTTTTTCCTCAAATTCCTCTTTTTGAGTAGGTGTGTACATTTTTTTGAAAACAGTAATTTTTTTAAATTTTTTTTCCAAAACCAAAGTCTATAATTCCATCTTCTTTATTATTTTTTTAGTTTGATTATAAATTAAATTTCCTATATTTGCAAATGATGAATTTTTTTCTTTATTGTAAACTAAAAATATAGTCAACATTTTTCAATTATTTCATTGAAATTCATTTTTTGTCACATCAAGTAATATAAAAAAATACTCCCTAATATTTTTTTCTTCTAATTCCTTCAATTTTTCAATATTAATTTTATTATTTCTATCAATTTGAAAATTAACATTTTTAAATTCAATAAATGTGTATTTTCCATTTTCTTTTTAAAAATAAAACATCATTTGTTTTTAATTTTTATATTCAATTTTTTTCATCTTTTTTTCCAAAATCTTGGTTCCAAAACTATCAAAATCAATTACTTTTATACTTTCGCATTCAGTCATATATTCTTTGTTGTTATCATCTTTTTGAAGTTTGTTTTTAAAGTAGAAGTATTATATTTTTTTAAATCAATCTTATTCTTCATCAAAATCACTGTCATATCTAATATTTTTCTAAATCTTGAAGCGGTCTAGCCATTTTTTTGTAAATCTCTCTCGTATTTCCCTGTAATATCCCTTATTACACTGCTATTTCCATTATTTTTCTGCCACATAATACTTTACACTTGTCATCAACTTTTATATTTTTTTCAGAAAAAAACTTCAATTGCACTCACAAAAATACGGACTATGTGTTGTCAATAAAATATGCATTCCAAACTCTTTTTGCAATAAAACTATCAATTCAGCAAATTTTAGTTGCCATTCTGGATGTAAATGAATTTCTGGTTCATCAAGAATTATTGTTCCATATTTTTTTCAAAGTACCATTTTGCAATAGAATTTTTTATAATTGCAAAAGTTTTTATTCCTGTTGAAATACTTTTTATATCTAATTCTTCTTCAGTATAATTTTGAGTATAAAAGAGTTCTTCCATCCATTCATCTATTTTTTAATTCTCCATCAATGATATCATTTAAACTTTTTAAAATCATATTTAATTCTTCTTCTATATTTTTTGAGTATAAATATTATCTATTTTTTTCTTTTTTTAAATATTTTTTTAAAAGCATTTCGATGATTTTTTTCATAATCAGTTACACTATCTAAAAGTCCTAATTCATCTAATATATATGGATTATCAATAAATGGAACTTGCTCATTAATAACAAATGAATCAGTATTTTTTTATTTTATCGTCGCTCGTCATCTCTATATTTATTTTTATCATTTTTTTATTTTTTTAATAAAATTTTTAGCCTTTTTCATTTTTTCATAAAAAAATATTTTTTTATTCGAGATCCAAACTCTTCTTTAAGATTCATTAAAATTATTTTTTTTCTTTTTCCACTTTCGTCATCTAATAAAGTTTTTTTCAATTTTTTTCTTTTAATACTATCAAAATTTTTTTACTTAATTTAGAATTTTTTTCTAAATCATCCAATTGCTTATTGTCCATAATTTTTTTACAAAATGTTCTAACTCTTTATTACTAAAAATATTTTTCCTCACTAAAAATTCTTTTTGACCTCTTCTTCTTTTTTTATTTAATATGATTTTATCTAAATTATAAAAAAACTATCAAAAAAATACTCACAAAATCTTTCCAACAGTACTCTTTCCAGTATTATTCTCCCCTGTAATAACAGTTATCCCATCAATCACAACTTCAGCATTTCTAAGTTTCCCAATATTATTTATCGTCAATTTCATTTACACACGCCTCCTTTCAAAAAAGAGTCCTCCTCCTTTTACATTCCCTATTTTTTCAACAATGGATATCCCAATTCTTTTCTTGCTGCCACAAATTGTTCAGCACACTTCTTAGCTAAATCTCTTACTCTTAAGATGTAAGACATTCTTTCTGTTGTACTGATTGCACCTCTTGCATCAAGATTGTTAAATGTGTGTGAACATTTTAATACATAGTCGTAAGCTGGTAATACCAAATTATGATTCAAGCAATTTAATGCTTCTTTTTCATACATATCGAATAATTGGAAGTGCATTGGCACATCGGCTACTTCAAAGCTGTATTTCGACATTTCGTACTCGAATTGGAATCTTCTTTCTCCGTATTTTACACCTTTTGTCCACTCTAAATCTTTTACATCATCTTTATTTTGTAAATAAAGTGCGATTCTTTCAAGTCCGTAAGTTAATTCTGATGGAACAATTTCAACTTCTAATCCTCCAACTTGTTGGAAATAAGTAAATTGAGTTACTTCCATTCCGTCTAACCATACTTCCCATCCAAGTCCCCATGCTCCTAATGTAGGACTTTCCCAGTTATCCTCTACAAATCTTATATCATGCTCTTTCGGATCAATTCCTAGTGCAACCAAACTTTCTAAATATAATTCTTGTATATTTTCTGGCGATGGTTTCATTATTACTTGAAATTGGTGATGTTGATAAACTCTGTTTGGATTTTCTCCATATCTTCCATCTTTTGGTCTTCTAGATGGCTCAACATACGCAATATTCCAAGGTTCTGGTCCTAATGACATCAAAAATGTATCAGGGTTAAAAGTCCCCGCTCCAGTTTCCACATCATAAGGATTCCCAATTACACAACCTTTTTTTCTCCCCAAAATTTTTTTGAAGAGTTAATATAATTTCCTGAAAAGTCATTTATCTCTATCCTTTCTCTTGATTTCTTTTTTTAAAAGTTTTTCTTAAATATAATATTCTCAAAATTAATGTTAAAAATAGCGAAGTATTTGATTACTTCATAACCTATTATACCAATTCCATTATCTGAAAATGGTATAAAATAATCATCAATTATTTTGTAAAATGTTGATTTTTCTTTTTTTCTCCATATTTTCTTATAATTTTTTTCTGGATTTTTTTCAAATTAAGATTTTTTTACTTTCAGTTTTTTTCTTTTGCCTGTTCTTCTGTCAAATGAAACAGCTGATTTTGCGAATTTATTATAAAATAACCAGAATTTTTTTATTATATTCAATTCTATTCTTTTCAACTTCTTTTTCTTCTAATAAAGAAACTAATTTCTCTTCAGCTCTTAAATTTTTCTAATACAGCTTCATCAAAATCATAAATATAACCAACCCAGTTATCTTTTATTTTATTTAATTTTTTAAATATCCCTTTATTTCCTAAAGAAAAAAACTTACTTCAGGAACAGTCGCATTATAATCAGTTGTAAGTAAATAACTTCCTATTTTTCAATTCTGTATTTTTCTTTAATTGGAAACCAGATATAGAAAAAAATTAATAGTAAAAATTAATAAAAATCCACAAATAATTAGTTCAACTAACACATTATTCTTAGAAAAAAATAAATAATAGTCAAAAAAATATAGTAAGTATTAACACTACAAGAAAAAAAGCAAGAAAAAAATCCATAAACAGCAGCAAAAAAATCACGCTATTTACCTCTTTTCATTTTTATATTTTTCTTACTAAATAATCAATAACAATAATATAAATCCCAATATGAACATACATATCCGCAACATTGAATACAAAATTCCAAATTCCACGAAAATCTATCATATCAATTACAAAAATTTCTAAAAATTCTGTCAATCATATTTCCCTAATGCTCCAGCTGCAACGATTGAAATACCAATTTTTCGTCCATTTTGTATAATTTTTAAAATTTTTAATTTCTGTCGCAACGATATAACCAATCAAAATTAGACTTCCTATCGTAAAAGATTTATTTTTTTCCTTGAAATAATCCAAAAATTCCTCCGTGATTTTCAACATAAGTTAAATTGAAAAAAATTTTTTTGATTATTGGGATAGAAAAATCCTATTTGTCCATGTGCTGCTTGATACATGGCTTGTTTTGTGATTTGGTCAATCGCTGCTAACACTACTAAAATCACTACGTATAACATCTATTATCCTTCCAGCTCAGCAAGAACTTTAGCACATCTTGGGTCTACATCTGGATATCTTTCATCTTTTCCAACTTCTTCGCTGTATTTCCAACATCTTTCACATTTTTTACCTAATGCTTTTGTTACACCGATTGAAATTCCTTCGATTTCACTTTTTTCTAATTCATCGTCTACAAATTTAGTTTGTGACACGATAAATAAATCAGAAACTTCATCTTCTGTGTAATCTTTTAAGAATGAATAATCATCGTTTGTGATGTTTAAAAGAACTCTTGCATCAAGCGAATGCCCGATTAATCCTTCTTGTCTTTGTGCTTCGATTTTTTTGTTTACTTCTTTTCTTAAATGAGCGATTTTTCCCCATTTTTTCGCTAATTCTTCATTTTTGTAAGCTGGATTTGGATCAATCCAAGATGCCAAATGTACACTTTCTTCATCTTTCAATGACGCAGGAATTCTTTCCCAAATTTCTTCAGCTGTAAATGACAATACTGGCGAAATTATTCTTACTAACACTTTCAACACTTCTGTTAACACAGTTTGAGCACTTCTTCTTTCAAGCGATTTAGGTCCTTCACAGTAAAGTCTATCTTTTACGATATCCAAGTAGAATGAAGACATTTCGATTGAACAGAAGTATGTAATTTCTTGGAATAAGTTGTAAAATTCGTATTTGTCGTAGTACTCAGTTGTTTTTTCTTTCAATTCTTCCAATTTATGCATTGCCCATTTATCAATTTCAAACATATCGTTATAGTCAACTTTTTCAGTCGCATAATCGAAATCATTTAAGTTACCCATTAGGAATCTAGCTGTATTTCTAATTCTTCTATACGCATCTGACATTTGTTGTAAAATGTTTTCAGAAATTCTTACATCTTCTCTGTAATCTACTGATGATACCCAAAGTCTTAAAATATCTGCTCCATATTTTTCAATAATATCTTTTGGAACAATTGTATTTCCAAGCGATTTAGACATTTTTTTCTACCTTGTCCATCCATTACAAATCCATGAGTTAAAAACTCTTTTTGTATGGTGCATCTTTTTGTACTTGCGATTGAAGTTAATAATGAAGATTGGAACCATCCTCTATGTTGGTCACTTCCTTCTAAGTACAAATCAGCTGGTCTTGGCAAGTTTCTTGGTACTAAAACTCCTCTGTGAGAAACTCCAGAATCAAACCAAACGTCCATGATACTTCTTTCTTTTCTAATTTCTATATCTTTTTAAGTTTAATTTTTTTCCAATAATTCTTCACCAATAATTTCTTTAGCTTCATATTTCCACCAAATATCAGTTCCTTCTTTTTTCACTAATTCGATAACTCTGTCCATAATTTCAGAATCGTAAATCACTTCATTTGTTTCTTTGTTATAGAATAATGGAATTGGTACTCCCCAAACTCTTTGTCTTGAAATTGTCCAGTCTGGTCTTGTTTCAATCATCGCATTAATTCTATTTTTACCCCATTCAGGCACGAATTCTACTTTTTTCAACGCATCTAACGCATTTTGTCTGATGTCGCTTTCATCTACGCTAATGAACCATTGTTCAGTCGCTCTGAAAATAACTGGTTTTTTACTTCTCCAATCATGTGGATACGAGTGAACGAAAGTTGTGTGATACAACATATGTCCGCTTTCAGTCAAGTCTTCAACAATCGCTTTACTTGCTTTTGCATAGAACATTCCTTCATATTTTCCAGCTTCTTTAGTCATATGCCCTTTATCATCTACTGGCGACAAAATTCCAATGTTATATTTCAATGAATAATTATAGTCATCTGCCCCATGTCCAGGTGCTGTATGAACTGCTCCTGTACCTGCATCTATTGTTACATAATCAGCATTCATTACTAACCCTTTTCTATCTAAGAACGGATGTTGATAATGAGTATATTCCAATTCTGTCCCTTTAAATTCTTTTAATAATTCATACGACAAGTCCAATGTTTTAAACACATCTTCAGCCAAGTCTTTTGCAACTACAAGATTACCTTTTTCAGTTTTATACAATCCGTAATCAAATTCAGGATGTAAGAATACTCCCAAGTTTGCTGGTAATGTCCAAGGTGTTGTTGTCCAAATTAAAATACTTGCTTCATCCACACCTAATTTATCAGTCAAATCTTTTTTCCCCTTCAAATTTTTACATAAATTGAATGAGAAGTTACATCTTTATACTCAATTTCTGCTTCTGCAAGTGCAGTTTCAGTAGTTGGCGACCAGTATACTGGTTTTAACCCTTTATAAATATATCCATTTTCATAAATTTCTTTTAAATACTTTTTAATTGTTCTGCTTCAAATTCTGGTTTTAATGTAATGTAAGGATTATCCCAATCTCCTAAAACTCCAAGTCTTACAAACTCTTTCTTTTGTTTTTCTACCCATTTCAAAGCATATTTTTTACATTCTTGTCTAATTTGAAGAGGAGTCATTGCTTTTGCTTTTTCTCCCAATTCTTCCATGATTTTCCACTCGATTGGAAGTCCGTGAGTATCCCAACCTGGAATATACGGAGCATTATACCCTCTCAATCTTTTTATACTTCAAAATTATATCTTTTAATACCTTATTCATCGCATGTCCAATATGAATATCTCCATTTGCATACGGTGGTCCATCGTGTAAAATAAAGAACGGATGACCTTCTTTTAATGATTTTTCATAAATGTTAGATTTTGTCCAATCTCTTAAAGTCAATGGTTCTTTTTTTGTGCTAAATTAGCTTTCATTTTAAAAACTTGTTTTTTTGGCAAATTCAGTGTTTTTTTGCATAATCTACCTTTCTCAACATTTTTGATTTTTCTGACATTATTTCCTCCTATATTATATTGATACCTCTTTTAATTCAATCTAAATCACTCAAAACTTTAAATTTATTCATTTTTTTAGCTCAATTTAAAAAGGTTCATTTTATTATCTTTTCTACATTATTTTTTTATTATATCACGATTTTACTGTTTTTTTAAATACGCTATTATTCTTTTTGTCGTTATAAAATAATAAGGAGATACTAGAACCTTTCTCTTCAATTCTAGTATTCTCCTTTTTTTAATATTTATTCAATCTCAAAATTTATAAATTAAATAAAGTTGATTATCCAAGCATTCCTGCTCCGATGAATGTTAAAATACCTAAAATAGCTGCATAAGCTATTGAATATTTAACAGTAAATTTAAGCATATCTCCTTCTTTACCCATTAATCCAACTGTTGAAGCGGCAATTGCGATATTTTGTGGAGAAATCATTTTTCCTCCTGTTGCTCCACCTGTACCAGCAGCAATATACAATGCTTTCAATGCATCATGCGATCCTGCTATATTTACTTGAACTCCACCGAATAACAAGTTAGATGCCAAGTCACTTCCTGTTACAAATGTACCGATAGTTCCTAAGAATGGCGAAATAACTGGGAATAATTTTCCTGTTGCAGCAAATCCTTTTGCTATACTTTCAATCATTCCACTATGTTTCATTACTACTGACAATGCTACAATTCCCATAATTACTACAACTGAAGGCAATTTACTTAAAATTGTTTCTTTTAAAGTTTCAGCCATAACTTTTGGTTTTACTCCTTGAATGAAATCCTGCAATTACTGTTGCAACAAATAATGGTGCAGCTGGTGCTAAAATCCATTTGAATATTACACTTGGATTTCCTTTATCTTTAAACCAAGTTGCTTCATGTCCTAAAGCAAAAATTGAAATTGAGTAGTTGTTGGTTCTAAAGCTTTATGAACAGCTTCTACAACTGGACTTGTTCCAATAATTAAGATTATCATTAAAATATATGGAACCCAAGCCATAAATGCATCTTTTTCCAGTAATAGCTTGACCTTTATTAGATTTTTGCACTTTCATCTTCTTTTAATAAAGATTTTTAGTAGCAACTATCATTAAGATCATTGCAAATAAACTTGATAAAATTGTTGGTAATTCTGCACCCATTGCTTTTTGCAATAAATGGTTGTGTTAAATAACCAATAATTGAAGCAATAACTACTGGTAAAATTCCTCTTCCAAATGCTGCGTTTTTTCCACCATCAATTTCTTTATTAGCCATTATTACTAAGATAAATGGTATAATACATGTTAATAATAATAATAATAATGATGTGTAAAATGCTGTTTCTCCTGCATTTAAATGAAAGTTTGAAATCATTGTTGTTACAGGTAATCCAACTGTTCCAAACGCTGTTGGTGTTGAATTTGCAATTAAACAAATTAAAGCGGCATTCAAAGGATTAAATCCTAATGAAACCATGATTGCTGCTGGAATAGCAACTGCTGTTCCATATCCTGCAATACCTTCTATAAATCCACCAAATCCCCAAGCTAATACTAACGCTTGAGCTCTTTTATCTGTCGAGATACTTCCTAACATTGATTTGATTGTTTCGATTTTACCAGTTTTTACTGATAAATCATAAGCAAACAATGCAGCAAATACTACGAAACCGATAGGCATCCATGCTGTCGCAAATCCTTCAATAATTGAAGCAATAACTCCTTGAACCGGCATTCTCCATCCCTGGCATAACAAAATTTAAAAATAATTGCCACTACTAAACTGGCATACGCACTAAACATTGCTGATTTCTTTAAGAATGTCAACAATATCAAAAAAATACAACTATTGGCACTAATCCAACTAAAAAAATTCCATTCCTGAACCTTCCTTCTTTCTTTATATTTTTTTAATAAACTAACACTTTGTACCGTTATATATTATCAAATTTTTTTAAAAAAAGTACAAATATTTTTTTCAAAAATTACCATTTTTTTATGATACTTTTTCATATTTTTTTATACTTTCTAATTTTTTTATAATCCCTTTTCTTGTAAGTCCAACTCTTCCTCTAACCTTATCTAACGAAAGAATTTTAACTTTTATAATTTGCCCAACTGATAACTCTTTTGTAGGATCAGCTACAAACTTATCTGATATTTCAGAGACATGAATTAAGGCATCACTTTTTAGCCCTATATCCACAAAAGCCCCAAATTTAGCAACATTTCTAACTGTTCCTTCTAAAACCATTCCTTCTTGCAAATCATCCATATTTAAAATATCCGATCTCAATAATGGTTTTTCAAACTCATCTCTTGGGTCTCTTCTATCTTTTAGCAACGCTTCGTAAACATCTTTTGCAGTTTGTGGTCCAAAATCATTTTCTTTTATAATTTTGTCCAAATCCACTGTTTTCAATTTCTGTCTAACTTCATCCAAATCAGATTTTAAATCGTCAACCTTACAATTTGCTTCCTTCAAAATAGTTTCAGCGATATGATACGATTCTGGATGGATTATCGTATTATCCAAAGGATTTTTACTATTAGGCACTACAACGAATCCTGCCATTTGTTCAAACGCCTTCGTTCCAAGCCCTTTTACCTTTTTCAATTCTTTCCTATCCTTAAAATCTCCATTTTCATGTCTATAGTCTACAAGATTTTTTGCTACATTTTTCTTAATTCCTGAAACAAAACTAAGTAATGCCCAAGAAGCCGTATTAATATTGACTCCAACATTATTTACAACATGCTCAATCGTTTGTTCCAATGTTTCATTCAATTTTTTCTGATTTACATCGTGCTGATACATTCCAACTCCAATTGATTTTGGATCAATTTTTACAAGCTCAGCCATCGGATCTTGAATTCTTCTAGCAATCGAAATCGCTCCTCTCGCCGTTACATCCAAATCAGGAAACTCCTCAATTGCAATTTTTGAAGCTGAATAAACTGAAGCTCCTGCTTCACTTACAATCAAGTATGACACAGGTTTTGACGCCTCTTTTATAACATTTGCCACAAAACTTTCAGTTTCACGAGAAGCCGTTCCATTTCCAATTGCAATAATATCAACATCGTATTTTTTTATGTAATCCAATATTTTTTTCTTTGCCATTTCAAGCTGTTTTGGATTATGCACTCCTTCAACCAAGAAAAGCACATCATTCACTTCATAAAATCCATCTTTATTGATAACAACCATTTTACAACCAGTTCTATACCCTGGATCTAATCCCATCAAAGTTTTTTTACTTAATGGTGGCTGTAATAACAATTTTTCAAGATTTTTCAGAAAAAAATATTAATTGCTTCTTCTTCTGCTTTTTCCGTGTATATGTTTCTCACTTCATTCTTAATCGATGGATAAGCCAATCTATCTAGTGAATCTTTAATAATTTCTTTATAGAATTCCACCAAATTTTTGTTCCCAAACAAAGTTTTCAAAAATGAAATCAACTACAAAATTCTCAGTTTTATCATCAATTTCAATATCCACTTTCAAGATTTTTCTCTTTTTCTCCTCTGTTAATAGCTAAAATCCTGTTCGATGCTGATTTTGAAATAGGTTCTGAATATTCGTAATAGTCTTGATAAACTCCATTTTCATCATTTTCTTTGTTTTTCTCAACGACTTTTGAAGTCAAAATTCCAAATTTTGAAATCTTTTCTCTCAAAAATTCTCTAATTTTTCACATTTTTCTGAAATGTCTTGTGCAATTATTAAATGCACACCTTCAATTGCCTTTTCAACCGTGTCAACTTCTTCATTCAAATACTTTTTAGCCTCTTCCTGAAGTGCTTCCAACGTCGTTTTTGGCAATAACGCAAATGTCGATAAAGGCTCCAATCCTTGTTCCTTCGCCACATCCGCTTTCGTCTTCTTCTTTTTCTTATATGGAAGGTACAAATCTTCTACTTCCTGTAATTTCTTTGCACTTTCGATACTTTTTTTCAGCTCATCAGTCAATTTTCCTTGTTCTTCAATCAACCTCAAAACTTCTTCTTTTCTCTTTTCCAAATTTCTGTAATAAGTTACTTTTTCTATTACATCTCTAATCTGTTCTTCATCCAAATTACCTGTAACTTCTTTTCTATAACGTGCAATAAATGGTACTGTTGCGCCTTCATCAAAAAGTTTTACAGTATTCTCGATTTGCGTCAGCTTAAATTGTAGCTCATCTGCCACACTACTTAAAAATCTCCACCTTTTTCCTCCGCTTGCAGATTTAAATTATACTCAATTAATCTAAAAATTTTCAATAACTAATGGTTAGTGAGTGATATTTTTTTAATTTAATTGACTACATTTTATAATTTTAATAACACACAACTATTATTTTTACCACAAATTATTGAAAAATGACTAGTTTTTTTCTAAATAATTTTTTTAATTTTCTTTGAAATTCTATTTTTTTCTTGCTAAACTCTTTCTCAAATGAACTCAAATCCATATTTTTTTCAACACTCTCTCAAGTAAAAAGTGGCAAATTTTTCAGGATTACAAGCAAAACATGGAATTCCAAGTGAAGCAATTTTTTTCCAGACATTTGTGAATCATAATAAGGTTTTCCATCTCCAGATATTGCTAAAAAGGCAAACTACTATTACTCCCGAATCTTTCATTTCTTGTAATCTTTTTAGCATTTCACCACGATTCCCACCTTCAATTAAATCAGAAATTAGAAAAAAATATCGTTTTTTTCGGATTTTTCAATATATTTTTGTACAATATTTAATTGATTTATTGATATTTGTTCCACCACCTAGCTGAAATCCGTATAGTAAATCAACTGGATCATCTGATTTTTCTGTCAAATCCACAATTTCAGTATCAAAAGCTACCACACGTGTTTTCAGTGAAGCTATACTCGCTAAAATACACGCCATTACTGAAGAATAAATTACAGATTCTCCCATAGATCCACTTTGGTCAATATCCAAAATGACTGTAAATTTACTCGTTGGATTAACGCTTGCTCTCTCAAAAAAATAATAATGCTCTGGAACAATTTTTTTTAATTCCCTGTTGTAATTTTTTATCCCTCTTCGTATCGTTGTTTTAAAATCTAAAGATGACGCAGATGGAATTGGCGAGTGCTGTTTCTTGTTAAGTGCTGCTCTAACTGCTCTTCTAATATCACTTTCCAACAATTTATTAATTTCCTCTACAATTTTTTTTATGAAATTTCTAACACTTTCTTTACTTTTTTGTGGAATTTGCTCTTTCAAAAGCATAATTGTTGAAGCAAGATTTATGTTAGGCTCTACTTGATCCAATATTTCAGGCTCAAAAAAAGCAATTGTTTTCAATCCACATCTTTCCATCGCATCCGTCTGAATAATTTTTCACCAATTCTTTATCAAACAAAGTTCTAACATCTCCAAGCCATCTACTAATTTGTGGATTAGACGGACCTCGCCCAGCAGAGTCTCCACCCATAAATTGTCCTGTCGGATTATAAATCGCATCCAATGCCTTATCCATCAACCAATCTTCCTCTGTAAAACTTGGAATAGCTTCTGAATCCATAGACGAAAATTCTTCTTCCGTATCTTTTCCAAGAATTAATCGCCAACGTTTTTATATCTTCTTTATAGTCCATTTTTTTCGCACCTCCTTAATATTTTTATTTTTTTGTCAATTACCTTATTTTTCAATTTTTCTTTTAAAAAATTATTTTCGATCAAATATCATCAAAATCAAATTCTTCTAATCCTGCAATTATTTCTTTCTCATTTTCTCCCAAATCATCATTTATTACAGCACTTACATCATTTTTTTATTCAAGCCCCATATTTCTGCGATATTTTTCGGCAATATCATGCTTTTTCATTTGAAGTAAAGTCAGCAAAAGCTCTTCTTAAAAATAATAATGCTCTTTTAAATTCTTCCTCATCTAAGTTTGAAATATAGTTTTGGAGTTTTTCCCAAAGTCCAAGTCTTGCAATTAAGGTGTAATGATTTTTCATCGATAGACCTTCAAACCAAGTTGCCCCTAAATCTGCGGGAACTCCCTTTTGATAATCTTTTTTCGACTTCTTTTCCAAGTACTTCATTATCAATTTTTCCAGCTTCCAGTAATATAGCCATTGCAAGTCCTGAAATTTTTGTATTTAAATCGTCTCTTTTTGAAATTTCTAAAAGAAGTGAATACCATCTTTCTCTATCTAAAAAATCATGATTTTCAACTACAGTATGCATTATCATTATACTTTTAGCTAGTTCTACCGCTGCATTATTGTCGCAAAAAGACTCGCTTGGCAATATTAAGCAAACTCTTAAAAAGAGTTGCTCAAGAATAGGAATCAGAACTTTTGTATCTAATTTTCTGATATCGCCATAACGAAGCATTAGTGATAAAGTCGACATTGTCTTGGCTATTTCATCAATAGGAACGTCACCTGTTATAAAATTTTGTAACGCTTGAAACGCTTTTTCTAGTGCTTTTGGCATTCCGCAATAGAAGGCATCTTTCACTATTTCTGCCATTTCTGACAATGTTTTTGCACCTTCTATTCTTTGCATCAATTCAAAAGCTGTTGCAAATTCAATTGTATCTCCTTTTAAGATTGTTTCCACAATTTCAATTTCTGTTTCTGGTTTCCATTGTAAAATCCATTCTTCTGCCCAAGTTGTATTTTCTTGGCGATTCCCAATAAGTTTTGCAAACGAAATATTCAAAACTCTCAATTTATGAAAAAAGAATGAACGCTCCAAGTCCATAAATGCTAATTTTTCTGATTGAACCCTTAATTTTTCCCTCAAATCTAATTTTATTTCTGTCGCTGTTAATGAACGATACTTTTCAAGTTTCAATTCCTTCAATAAATTATAAAAATCTGACTGTATTGACGTTTGAATAGCTTCCTTTGGAATACTTCCTATTTTTTTCCCAACTTCAACATTCGCCATTGCTAAAACTAGTTCTGAGTAGCTTCCGTGTGCCATACAAGTAATCGCTGCATCTTTTATATCCTTCAACGTCGGTATTTTCCCATCGTGCAAATTTGCCAATGAAGTTGCTAGATGGACTGCCTCTATAATTTGAGCTGACGATACCATATTTCCATTTTCCCTTTGATATTCTGCAATTTTACTTAAATACATATATGTCGCAAAAAGTGGGTCTTCTTTCTCTAAACCATTCCACAAAAATTCATAATACCCTGGCGCCTTATTTCCAGCTCCATAATTTGAATAAGTCGACAATTTATAGTAAGAATAAGGCATTAACGTTTTTTTAGATTCTAATTTTGGTAATTTTTTGATTTCCTTTTCAGTCAAAATCAATTTGCCACTTTCTATTCCTTCAACATGAAAAGCCCCAACAACCATAGCAATTTCATCTATTTTGTAGCCTTCTTTACACACATCAGAAACGACTTTACACATGTACGACTCTCTAATAATATTTTTCGCATCAGACACCGTATTTGATAAAGTCAACTCCCTCAAATGTTTTCCCATAATCTCTCGCTCCACTACGATATGCCTTATAATCAGAAGCCTGTTCCACTACTCTTTCCCAAAAGACTTCATCATCTGAATCTTCCGAATATTCATTAATTTTTCTATAAATGTAGGCATTCAAATTTTCCTCTGGATTCTCATCTAAATTTTTCTTTACACTTTCTACACCTAAAAAAATTGAAGATGGCAAATCACAAAATCTGCACTCTACTCCATTTTCCTTTGCCCACAAAATAGCTTGATATTCTGGAGAAAACTCTGCAAATGGATATACTATTGTCTGGATAGGCGCTTCTAAAGTGTAAGCCATTACGGCAATTGGCGGAACAATATTTTTTCCAGTAATTTCGCTAATAAGGTCATTAAAATCAGAAGGCCCTTCTATCAAAACGATTTTTGGCTGTATTTCATCTAAATAATTTTTCAAATAATGTGCTCCAGCTGGTGAAAAATGCCTAACTCCGAATATATTCGGTTTCCCTTCATTTTGTTTTTTCATTTATTCCACCGCCTTTATTTAGTAGCTTTGTTAAGTGCCTTACATTCTTTATAAAGATCCAGCCATTCTGAACCTCGTTTTTTCATAATATTTTCCAAATATTCTTCCCAAATTTGCCCATCTTTACTATCTTCTTTTACTACAGCTCCCTGCAATCCTGCCGCCAAGTCATAATCTGATATCTCTCCATCCCCAAAACTTCCAGCCAACGCCATACTATTCGCTAAAAGTGAAATAGCTTCTGCAGTCGATAACACATTTGCAGTCGGCTTTATCTTTTGTCTTCCATCTAACGTAACACCTTGACGCAATTCTCTAAATACCGTACAAACTTTTTCAATAACTTCCTCTTCAGGCAATTTCGCATTTAAATCCAAATTTCCTGCAAGTTGCGTAACTCTACTTCTAACAATATCTATCTCTGCTTCAAGTGTATTCGGACTTGGTAACACCACAATATTAAAACGTCTCTTTAACGCTGCCGACATTTCATTAACTCCCTTATCACGAGTATTCGCAGTTGCAATAATAGAGAACCCTTTTTTAGCTGGAATTTCTACATTCAATTCAGGTACACTCATTCTTTTTTTCTGACAACAAAGAAATCAACGCATCTTGCACTTCTGACGCACAACGAGAAATTTCTTCTACTCTAGCAATCGCCCCATCTTCCATCGCTTTTATAAATCGGACTTGGTATCAATGCATCTTTTGTAGGCCCTTCTGCAATCAACATCGCATAATTCCAAGAGTATCTAATTTGCTCTTCAGTCGTTCCCGCTGTTCCCTTGAATAACTCGTGTCGAATCTCCATTTATCGCCGCCGTCAAATGCTCTGACAACCAAGATTTTCGCAGTCCCTGGCTCCCCAATCAGCAACAATGCCCTATCCGTAACCAAAGTCGAAATTGCAATCTCAACCAATCTTTTTATTTCCAATATATTTAGGCGTTATCACTTTTTCTTCCAGCTTTTCCCTCCACAAATATATGTCAACACTGACTTTAGGTGACATTTTTCCATCCAGTAGGTATTGGATTTTTTTCCGCCTTAATTAACGCATCAATTTCATCTTGAAACATCTGTTCTGCTGTTAATCTTTGTAATTCTTCTTTTTAGCCATTTTTTTACAACTCCTTCACTTTCATTCCATTATTGAATTTTTTTCGCTTTTTAATTTTTTTAAAATTTCTTTTCAATCTCATATTCATTATATCGATACAATTTTTTTATAATTTCACCATCTTATCTGTAAGTTTATTTTTTTAGTACACGAACATAATATTGAAATTTCTCTTTGAACATTATATTTTTTTCATTTTTTGTCAGACAAATCCTATTTTTTTCAATCCTTCAACATATTCCTCAACATAATTTTCCAAATAATTCTTAACCCATTGCTGCTCTGTTCTCGCCATATATTCCATATTTTCAAACGGTTTTTTTCTAAAAAATTTATCCCACTCTTTTTTGACTCTCTCATCATCCATATACGCAAGACTTTCAAAAACTTTATTCTTCAATTTCCCACGTTCTTTTTTCATTAAATCTAAAAGATAATCAACGTTATCCTGATCATATACCAAAGCTCCAATTGCAACTTCTTTCACTTCTTTTCCACCATTTTCAACACAATATTTATAAAATTCATTTTCATCACCTTTACAAATATCCTCGATAATTTCCAATCGAGCAATCATTTCCTTTTTACCTTGAGGATTAAATCCTTCTTTCAATAGCGGAACTATCTCTTTCCCCTGTTTCTTTAACATTTTAATCATTAAATCTATAATTCCAGAATAACTATCATTAAGTCCGTTTATCATAAATTTTTTCACTCTAAAATCATTCACTATTTCAGGATTATCCCATCGCAATGTCGAATCAATAACTCTAAAACGACCACCGCCAGTTCCTTTAAATGCAGCAATTAATTCGCTCAACTCACTGTAATGAAGTTCTTGATAAAAATTTTCTTTTCCAGCAGTCGTTTCTATTTTTTGCAAATTATCACCTGAATAAGTTGTCGCTTGGGTACAAAGCACCGCATCAAGCAAAGCCAACAAATCTAATAATAAATCACATTTATCTTCCTCATCGTCTTCAATCAATTTTTGACCCATTTCATAAATTTGTTTAAATACTTTGGCAGCCGAAGCATACCCCTTCATCTGATCAACAGCTCTTTGTAAACGAAAATCATCTTTCACCAAATTTATCCCAACAATCGAAACATTTTCAAGCCTATTCTTCAATTCATATAACGGTTCTAAATTCATTTTTTCTCCTTCCTAAACTTCATTCTAAAATCCAAAACGAATAATTTTATCATCAGTTATGATACTTTGTGCTTGGGCATAAATATTTCTACCTTCATAAAATAATTTTACAAACATCACTTGATTTTTCCAAACATTCATTTGGCAAAAGTTCATAGAAATTTTCTGAAAATTCCTTGCTTTTTTTTATCTCTAAGCTCTATCATCTTTTGATTTTTTTATCAATTAAAATATTTTTTTCTTACCTTCTTCTTCAACAAACATAATTTTTTTCAAATTCTAGTAATAAAAGCCACTTCATTATTTGTCAAAATATTTTTTTAATTCATTTTTTAGCAATTTTTTTATAGCTTGATCTATACTTTTGAGCATGTTTTTTTATCTCTTTGTAACAAGAACTTTCAATTTTATCAAAAACTAGCAGCATCCCATCTTATTCTCTTATTAACTCCACCTGGATAAAAAGTTAATGTAGGCACCGTCAATAATGAAAAATTAGAATTTTCCTGCTTAATATATTTCATCGCCGAACGAGGTCTATAATTGGCAGTATATGACACTTCCCCACTCTCTAAATCAATCCAGTATCCACAATCTGTAAAAATCTTACTAGCCTCATCATAATTCACTTCAAATGAAAGCTGCACCAATCTCGCATTTTCTTTTTTTAACCCCAAATCATTCAACTGAGTTAACTTCCACACGCCTCCTAAATCCTCATACAACGTATTATCCGTCAATTCTGGATCATTCTTTTCAAGTTGCTCATTCAAAAACTCTCTACCTTTTTTCTCAATCGCCCTTAACTTTTTCAAACATTCTAAAGCCGTCTGATAATGTCCCTTATCCTGATCCTCTTTATACGCCTGAATTTCCAAAAGTAATCTTTGAAACAAAACTTGTGGTCCTGGCAAATAATAATCTCCCAATTGTTTTACAATATCTCGATACTCTGTAATCGAAACACTCCCCATTGCAGAAAGTCCAACTTTCAATAATTGCGAACTTATTTTTCTTTATCAAATCTAGCCCTTCAAGTTGCTTTTTTTAATTTTTCTTTGTTCTAGCTGATTTAGATGCTTTTTGAAGAAGTTTTTTTCTTAACTTCCTTTTCCTCATTCGCCCTTTTAGCCTTTAATTTTTCCTTTTTTTCTCTTTGCCCAAAATATCTTCTGGTATTTCACACTCCTCAAATTTTTTCCCTCTCAATATCTCAAATAACAAAGCTAATCCATGCTTACAAGGAAATTGTCTACTTGGACAAGTACATCGTGTAACAGGATTTTCTTCATCAATAAAATCCACTGAAACCGTATAATTCGATTTCCCACTTCCCTTACACTCGCCCATATACAAAGTATCGTCAACCGAACGCCACAATTTCAAAAATGCCCCTTTATCGCACAATTTTTTTGCATTTGAAATCGCCGAAGCATTCGGAGCCATAGCAAGAATTCTACTCTCCTCTAATTTCTTCACAATACAAACCTCCTTTATTTTTTTTGTTAAAAAAATTTACTCGATTTTTTTATTCAGATTTTTTTAATTCGTTTTAGGTTTATTATATCATAATTTTTTTTTATAAACTAAATCTTCCAAAAATTTCTTCCAAATTCTTTACATCATAAAAAGTTTTTATATGCTCTTTTGTAAGCGGCATGCCATCCATCCACTCAATACCATATTCATAGGCCCATTTTTTTTTCCGCCTTTCAGTAAGCAATTTATTAAGCAGTTCTTTCTGTGAATTCGTAACTTTCCCTTTTAATTCTATATCCCAGCTGTGAATATTATCTTTTCCGCCTCTTTTATCCTTTATCGCTTTCCCTTGCAATTCTTCAGCAGAAAAATGAGATAATAGTAGGGAAACTATCTTACTATTTACAGTTGGCAAGCCACTTTCTAAAATTTCTTTTATTTTCTTCACTTTTCCAACTTGAAAATTCATCTCCGGCTTTTTTCTATCAGTTCCTATAATATATATTCTTTTTCTCTCCTGCGGAACACCAAAATATTTAGAATTTAATACTTTCCACTCCACCTTATATCCCAAATTTTCCAAACTTTGAAGAATTGTACTCAATGTCTGTCCAATTGGTGATTTTTTATCTTTTCTATCGTGTATTACAAGTCCTTCAACATTTTCTAATATAAACCCCTTTGGCTTTTTTTCCTTTAAAATTCTTTCAACTTCAAAATATAATGTTCCTCGTGTATCTAGAAACCCAAGCCGCTTTCCAGCTGAAGAAAAGGCCTGACAAGGAAATCCTGCTAATAAAAAATCAAAGTCAGGTATATCTTTTTCATTAATCTTAGTTATATCTCCATGTATTTTTTCACATGAATTATTCTGTTTCAAGATCTCAACAGCATGTGGCTTTATTTCTGAAGTGAAAACACATTCTGACTCCAATTTCATTGATTCACATGCAAGTTCAAACCCTTTTCTTATTCCACCCATTCCAGCAAATAAATCAACAAACTTTTACTTTTTTTATTTTTCCAAAAATTTATTCTCCCATTTATTAAAAAAAATTTAACATATTTTTATATCTTTAAACATTAAATCTAAAGAACATAACATCCCCATCTTGCACAATATACTCTTTCCCTTCAAGCCGCATCGCACCTTTCTCTTTTGCTCCATTCCATCCATTTAATTCAATAAATTTATCAAATGAAACAACTTCCGCACGAATAAATCCTTTTTCAATATCCGTATGAATTTCACTAGCCGATTTTTGCGCATTTGTCCCTTGCTTAATTGTCCAAGCTCTGACTTCCTTCACTCCAGCCGTAAAATATGTAATTAATCCCAATAATTTAAATCCAGCACGAATTAATCTATTTAAACTTGGCTCTTTAATTCCAAGTTCATCAATGAACATTTGTCTTTCTTCTTCATCTTCAATTTCAATTAATTCAGCCTCCACTTTTGCCGAAAAAGTCACAACTTCGCTGTCATACTGTTTTGCAAATTCCCTAACTTTTTTTACATAGTCGTTTTCAGTCCCGCTTGTCAAGTCATCTTCAGAAATATTTGCTGCAAACATCATTGGTTTTACTGTCAAAAATTGATAAACTTTTATTAATTCTTCTTCTCTTTGAGTAAATTCTAAAGTTTTTAACAATTTAAATTCTTCCAAATGTGCCTTACATCTTTCAAGAACTGCAAGTAATTCCTTTCCTTCAGCGTTTCCGCCACGAGCCAGTTTCTGGTTTTTCTGAATTGCTCTTTCAACAGTTTCCAAATCAGCAAAAATAAGTTCCGCATTGATTGTTTCAATATCTCTAATTGGATCAACGCTTCCTTCCACATGAATAATGTTGTCATCGTCAAAACATCTCACAACTTGGCAAATTGCAGCCGTGTTTCTAATATTTGACAAAAACTGATTACCAAGCCCTTCCCCTTTAGAAGCACCTTTTACAAGCCCTGCAATATCCACAAATTCAACTGTCGCTCCAACTGTTCTCTCTGGATTAATAATTTTTTCCAATTCTTTTAACCGTGGATCTGGTACACTCACAAGCCCTACATTTGGCTCAATTGTTGCAAACGGATAATTAGCCGCCTCCGCATTCTGTGTTTTTGTTATCGCATTAAACAATGTTGATTTTCCTACATTTGGTAATCCTACAATTCCTATTCCTATCATTCTTTTTATATTTCCTTTCTTCTTTTTTTATAATTTATAAACTATAAAAAAATTTTTTTGTTTCAAATATTTATTTTATTTCTAAATTTATATAGTTTTTCAAATAAGTCTGTTTTTTTATAATTTTTTTCCAAAAATTTTTTTATCAATTTCCACTTTTTCCTTATCTGTCGCCTTAAACAGATAAGAAATATCATAAATCGGCACAATCTTAATTTCCCCATAGAAATCGAACACTTTTCCAACCAAATCCTTTATATCTTCATTTTCCTCATTTTCCAAAAGCGATTTAGTCGCCCTTTCTCCAACCGTTACAATATATTCAGGATTTATTAAGGCAATCTGCGCTATTAAAAACTCATTGCATTTCAAAATACTTTCCTGTTCAATCAAATTCCCGTGAGAACTGCATTTTGTAAGTGTGGTGAAATAACACTTTTTCAAGTCCAATTTTGAATATTCTAAAAATCTTCTAAAATACTTTCCATTTTTATCAGCAAGAAGCTGCTGCTTTATGTCTTCCTCTTCACTTACACTATCCAGCACAAACAACACCTGCGCCTTTTCATTCCCTTCTCCAACAATCGGATTAATTCGAGTTCTTTCCAAAATACATTTAGTACAGATGTCGATTTCCAATTTTAAGTCATTCCACATAACTTTTCCTTTATTCATTTTTTATATTTTATAAATTTCCGTTCCTTCTTCATCAATAACTTCAATTTCCAAATGACTTTTATTTTCCCGCTCCAAAATTTCATACAGCGAATTATATGCCAATTCAGGCGTATTGTTATCTTTGCTTATATGCATCAAATAGACTTTTTTTAATTTTTCATTAAGCACTTGAGCAATCAATTTTGATGCCTCTGCATTTGACAAATGCCCATTTCTCCCCTTCACACGATTTTTAAGTTCCCAATGGTAAGGTCCTGTCATCAGCATATTATAGTCATAGTTACTTTCCAGAACGATTACATCGCTATTTTTCAGATTTTCCTTAATAATATTGTTCACACATCCAACATCGCTAGCATAAGATAATTTCTTCTCTTTATACTCAAACGTATATCCTAAGCATTTTTTAGCATCGTGCATTACTTCAAAATTATTAATTACACAATCTCCGATTACAACTTTGTCTTCCCTTATAAAATTCAAATTCTTTTTATCAATTTTCCCAATCTTTTTCCCTAATAACGCTATAAGTCATTTCATGAAGATAAATTGGAATATCATATTTTCTCGACACAACTCCAAGCCCCTGAATATGGTCAGAATGCTCATGTGTTACAAATATCCCAGTTATATCTTCAATTCTCTTTTCAATATTATTCAATTTTTCCGCAATTTTTTTCCCGCTAAATCCTGCATCTACCAAAAATTTCTTATTCCCCATCTCAATATAGCTGGAATTTCCACTGCTTCCACTTCCCAAACTTGAAAATTTCATTATTTTTCAATCTTCTTTCTAACTGAGTTTTTATTTTTACTTAACCTTCAAACTCCCCGCTTTTAAAACTCTCAAATTCTAAATATTTGGCGAAATAGTTCCCTTCACTTCATCGTAAACCCATCCGCCTTTTTTATCCTTTTTTGTCACAATTCTATTGCTTTGTTCCCTGTCATCCTTTATACTTTCAGGAATTTCATAAATTTTTTTCACTTCCATAAAAAGTTTCAAAATTATATTTTCCATCTGCACTTTTCACACTTTTAAGATTATCTTCAAGCCCTGCCAATTTAGGATTTGCACCTGTCACTTCCTGAAATTTCTTTACTGCATTTTGCAATTTCACAGTTTCCACTTGAATATCTGCATTTATAAGTTTATCAACTTTTTCTTGAAAAAAAGTATAATAACATTAAAAAAATTGCAATAAATAAAACTATAAGAAAGACTACTCCTCGAAAAAAATAATCTTTCTAGTTATTTTTTTGCCCTATTATTCCATAATAATAATCATTATCGAAAGCCATTTTTCCTAAATGAAATTTAAAAATTTCATATTCTCCCTTCTAAAAATTATTTCTAGTCCATTTGTAAAATCTATAAACTCTCATTAACACAATTTTTTTATTTTTAATCTTGTGTACTTTTATCCACTTTTCAATATTTTTAATTCTTAAAAAAATTATTTTTTTATTCTTAAAAATTGATGGTCTCACAATCACTTTTACCTGCTTTGGAATTTCTAACTGTATCTTTAAAGGCCCTCTTTTAACGTTAATCCATCCAAGCCCCGCAATTGCCAGTTCCTCATTTTCTTCAATTTCAACTTCACAAGTTACAAATTCATTTTGAAAATATTTTTCCTTTTCATCCTTTTGTAAAATTTCAAAAAAACTCCCATTCAGCAAGTCCTCCACTCTTTCCTCACGAGTCACATGAAATTTCACGCTTTTTGAAGCATAAGCAGAAAAAATCGGCTTGCTTCCACTTTCTAAAAGCTCATTTCCCAGTACTTTAAATCTGCAGAAAGCATCAAACATAAACACTTGATTTTCTTCCAGTTTAAAAGTTTTTCTTGAAATTTCCCCCGCTGGCACAAGTTTCAATCCACTTTCCACGCTAATCAAATCAGAAATTCTCCCATCTGGAATAAGCCCAGGCGTATCAATTATCGTAATCTCACTATTTGGAATTTTATTGTTAATTGACTTTAAAGTTGTCCCTGAATATTTTGAAGTTGTTATTCTATTATTTCCCAAAAGTAAATTTATAACTGAAGATTTTCCAGCATTTGAAACTCCCAGAACAGTTGCCTTAACCTTTTTGTTTGGAAAAATATTTTTAATTTTTCTAATTATCCCATTTATTCCATATTTGCTTTTAGCACTAATAAAGGCAATGTCATCAGGCACAATATCCTCTTCAGCAAGCCTGTCCTTTATCCAGTTTGAAATTTCTGCCGGATGTATAAAATCAGGCATAAGATCAATTTTATTAACCAAAATTATTGATCTATAATCCCTCAAATAATCCAGAATTTCCTCAGTAAATGAACCTTCAAAGTCAATAATATCAAAAATCGGCAATATTATATCCGACTTTTTCACACTTTCATTTACTTCCTTCAGATAATCCTCCCTGCTAAAATTATTTACAAGATTTTCCCCATAATTCTTAATCTTAAAGCATCTTTGACAAAGCAAATCATCCTGCATCACAAATTTTTCCTCAGGAACATACCCCTCCTTATTTTTATCTTCAAACTGCAGCTCAATCCCGCAGCCACTACATTTCTTTTTAATCAAAATTTCCTCCATTTTCTTCTAAATCTTTTTAATTTAATAATATCTAAACGTCCAACGTCCGATAAAATAATTTCTTATTTCAAAAAAATAACAATTTCCAATTTTAGAATATTTATTTTATCAATTTTAATCTTCAAAATAAACTTATTCCTTAGATAACGGATGCGTACTCATATAAATATCCCGCAACAAAGATTTGCTCACATGTGTATAAACTTGTGTCGCAGCAATGCTGCTATGCCCCAGAAGCTCCTGCAAATACCGAATATCCACGCCATTATTCAAAAGTTCCGTTGCAAACGAATGTCTAAATACATGCGGCGTTATTTCCTTTTCTATTCCAGCCTCATGTGCATGTGCTGAAATCAGCCTTCTAAGTGAACGTGTCGTCAATTTTTTCCCTTTACTGTTTACAATAAGCACTTCCCTAGTATAATTAGCATACTGCTTCTTTTTTTCTTCAATATACTTTATAAGCCACTTTTTAGCATTTTCACTAAAGAAAGTAATCCGTTCCTTGTCACCCTTTCCAACAACCCGAATTTCCCGCTCTTCAATATCAATCATAAATTCACTTAAATTGATAAGTTCAATTGAACGAAGACCGCTGGAATAAAGCAGTTCAATAATCAATCTGTCACGAATCCCAGTAATTTTCTCTGTATTTATAACATGCCTTAAATTATTTAAATCATCTCGATTAATCACATTCGGCAATTCCTTTTTCAAATTTCGGGACATTTATATAGAAGCCTTATTTGTTTCAATAACTTTTATTTCCTGAAGATATTTAAAAAAATGTCCTTAATGCTGAAATTTTTCCTATTTATGCTTCTTTTTAGAAACAGGCTTTAATTTTGCCTTTTTATTGGAACTTTTTACATTTTCATCTTTTTTTCAAGCCTTTTTAGGAGAATTTAAATAGGCAATAAACGATCTGAAAGTCATCATTTCAATTTCCTCAAAATTATGAATTTCTTCATATTCCTCAAGATATTCCATAAACTGCAGCAAATCTCGCCGATAACCTCTAATTGTATTGAAACTCTTACCAAGAATAACCTCTTCATAATATAAAAATTTATCCACATACATTACAAGATTTTCATTTCTTCTAATTTCCTGTTCATCTTCATTATTTCCCTTTGTCAATTTATCATTTATATCATTTTCCATTTAAATTTCTCCAATTTTAATTTCTTAAAGTTCCTAATTTCTACAGTTGTTTACAAAAAAATCTATAATCCTGTTAATACAATTTTTTTATTTTTTTCTTTATTTTCAACTTTTAATAAAGCCAAATACTATTTTTTTATTTTTATAATACTCCCATTTAAAAAAACAGAAATCCTATTTTATATACAAAACCTTGATTTCTTGCATAACTAATTCACTATTTAAATGAAAAGTACTCGTTAAAACTCTTTACTCTCTATAATTGTCAATCAGATATAATAAAGTAATTAGATTTTCTATAAAAAAAATAAAAAAATTATAAACTAAATAATTTATCAAAAGCATTTTTTTGAAAGTTCTATAAATTTTAAAAGTTCAGCCTGTGTAAATGTTGCTTCTTCTCCTGTTCCTTGTAATTCGATAAATTCTCCCTTGTCATTCATTACAATGTTCATATCCACATCAGCCTTTGAATCCTCTTCATATTCCAAGTCAAGAAGTAGCTCATTATGCACTTTTCCGACACTTATTGCCGCAACTTTTGATTTTATCGGAATTTCCTTTAACTTTCCCTGATCAATCAGCTTTTCAACTGCCAGTTCCAAAGCAAGATAAGCCCCTGTTATTGAAGCCGTTCTAGTTCCGCCATCAGCCTGAATCACATCGCAGTCAATCATTACTGTTCTTTCTCCCAGTTTTTCCAAATCTATTGCTGCTCTCAATGCCCTTCCAATTAAACGCTGAATTTCCATAGTTCTTCCGCTAAGCTTTCCCTTTGCTGACTCCCTTTGGACACGTGTATGCGTAGCTCTGGGAAGCATGCTGTATTCAGCAGTTATCCAGCCTGAATTTGTTCCCTTTAGCCATCTTGGAATTTTTTCCTCAATTGTAGCATTACAAATAACTTTTGTATTTCCAAATTCGATTAAAACTGAACCTTCTGGATGAATAATATAATTTTTAGTCACTTTCACTTCACGCATTTCATCATTTCTTCTATTATTATTTCTCACATTTTTCTCCTAATTTTTTTAATTTCTTAGCCATTTCAAAAAAATCTATAAATTACTATTAATGCAACATTTATTGCTTTTCAATTCTTAACAAGGGGTAAAGACCCCTTGCCATATTTACTAAATTTTTAAATTTTTACAATGCCTATTTAATTTCCAGCTATTTTCCCTTATAAAGTGGAAATTTTTCTGTCAATTTGAAAACTTGTTCTTTCACTTGGGCAATTTTTTCACTGTCATTTATATTTCCTAAAACTGTCAATATAAACTGCGCCACTTGTCTTGTTTCATCTTCCTTAAATCCACGAGTTGTAATTGCAGGCGTTCCCTAATCTTATTCCACTTGTAATAAACGGTTTTTCAGGATCATTTGGAATAGCATTTTTGTTACAAGTTATTCCAGCCTCTTCCAGTTTTGCTTCAGCTAACTTTCCCAGTAACTCCCATTGGACGTAAATCTACAAGCATTAAATGGTTGTCAGTTCCGCCGCTTACGATTCTAAGTCCACCTTTTGCAAGTTCTTCAGATAAAACTTTTGCATTTTTTGCAACTTGTTCCTGATATTCTTTGTATTCGGGACTAAGCGCCTCTTTAAATGCAACTGCTTTTGCTGCGATTATATGAACCAATGGTCCTCCTTGTATTCCAGGAAATATTGTCTTGTCAATTTTCTTGGCAATTTCTTCATTATTTGTCAAGATTACTCCTCCACGAGGCCCTCTTAATGTTTTATGAGTTGTAGAAGTTACAACATCTGCATATTCCAATGGATTTGGATGAAGTCCAGCTGCAACAAGTCCAGCAATATGAGCCATATCTACCATTAAATATGCCCCAACTTCATCAGCAATTTCTCTAAATTTCTTAAAGTCAATTATTCTTGAATAAGCGCTCGCTCCAGCAACTATCATTTTAGGTTTTTCCCTCAATGCAATTTCCCTTACTGCTTCATAATCAATCAGTTCTGTTTCAGGATTCAGTCCATATTCAAGCCCAATATAGTTCTTCCCAGAAAAATTAATTTTATAACCATGAGTCAAATGCCCACCAGCGCTAAGACTCATTCCCAAAATCTTATCCCCAGCATTAAGCAATCCAACATAAACTCCCATATTCGCTTGAGATCCAGAATGTGGCTGAACATTAGCATATTTTGCCCCAAATAGTTTTTTCAATCTTTCAATCGCAAGACTTTCCACCACATCAGCATTTACACATCCACCATAATATCTTTTACCAGGATAACCTTCCGCATATTTATTAGTAAACACAGACCCAGCCGCTTCCATCACAGCCTTTGAAACAAAGTTTTCCGATGCAATTAACTCAATCCCCTCTTCTTGTCTTTTTTCTTCTTCCGTAATCGCATTATACACTTCCAAATCAACATCTTTTATATAGCTCATCTTAATTTCCTCCTAATTTTTATATTAAATTTTTTAATAATACTTTTTTATTTCAAAAGCAGATGTATTTAAATTTATAATTATTTCATAACTTGTATTTTTCTATAATTATAGTAAAGAGCTTTTACTAAATCATATTCAAACGGAGAATTTAAATCTCCATATTTTATACTAAGCATAGAACGTGCATTTAGCCCTGTTACAACTGGTCTTGTAAACCCGTATACAGTTTTATCAAAGATTCCTGTATCAAAAAACAGCTTTTTATCCACAACACCTCTTGCTGCACCTTCCATTGCCGCATCTGCCGCACTTCCAACTGCATCCCTAACAGTGCTTGGGCCTAATACCGGCAAAACTAAAAAAGACCCTGTTCCTATTCCATAATGCCCTAAAGTATCTCCCATTGTTTCAGGATCACTTTTTAGCCCAATATTTTTAGCAACATCAGTTACTCCCAATAACCCGGCAGTTGAATTTATCACAAATCTTCCAAGCGCATTTGCAGCTTTTCCAGGTTTTAACTGTAAAACTGAATTTACAAATGTCGGTATTTCCTTAAAATTATTATAAAAATTTGAAATTCCCTTTCTCACTGGTTTTGGAACGGCTGCCGCATATATACGTGAAGCCGGATAAGCTATCTTTCTGTCAAGCTGTGTATTAAGAGCATACATTCTTCTATTAAAAGGCTCCATAGAATCATTTATTCCAGTCAGCTGAAACACTTGACTTGATACAATGTAATCCTCATTCAGCTCTTCTAAATTTTCTGCTAATACTCCATATCCGTCCTGCTCAATTGCAATATACTTATTCAAATCAGATTTATTTTTCTTTATTTTAACATTCGTTCTTTCAACTAAATCAATATTTTTATCAGGTATCTGAGCCACTTTCCCATCTTCAAACTTAATAAAAAGATCATCATTTGCCTCTTTGCGGCTTTCCTCCAGGAACATTACAGTATCTTCATTTTTTATTTCCATCAGTTCAGCTTTTCCAACTGCTGTAATGGCAAACATAGCCCTCAAAGTATTAATAGTTTATTTTTCTTGCCATAATTTATTTTTTTCCTCCAATTTTATCTACCATCAAATTTGCCACATCCTTATGCCAAAGAGCTCCTGTATGACCTCCAAACGGTATTAATACTCTATTTGAAAATGTATTTTTTTATGTAATCCAAATCTTCTTTTTCAAGCAAAATATCATTTGTCGAAGTAATAAATACAATGTTTTTTTATTATTTCTATTGATAAAATCCTGACTGCTTCTCAAGTCAAAATCATCTATAAATTTATTAAAATCAAGATCAGGATATTTAAATTTTTTTCAAATAAGGATATAGAATTTCCTTTGCATATTCATCAAATGAAACCGACAGCCCTTCTCTAAATTCATTAGACACAGAATCAAATCTCTTATATGATTTTTTGTTTGAAAGTCTTCCAACAGCATTATTCCCGCTAAATACTTCTCCCGCGAAAGTCATATTTGCCGAATAAAATCTAAATAATAACCCTGTAAGTATTTCAAAATCCTTTTTCTCCAAGTCCCTAACTTCCCTAATGTAGTTGTCAAGCTTTGAAAACTCCATATCTTTTTATTTGCATTGATTTATCATAAATAAGTTTGCTAAATATTGTATCTAAATATTTTTCCAGGCTTCTCGCGTCATAAACTCCATTTTTTATCAAATATCCGTCTAGTTTTTTCGTTGCTGTCAAAATACTGATTGGCGAATTTAATAAAAGAGATTTTTCAATTCCAATTTTTCTATTATTTTTTTCATCCATTTCATGAATTAACAATGACTGAAATCCGCCTAGGCTGTAACCTCCAATATAAGTCTTGTCAATTTTCATTCCATCGCTTTTTTCCCTTAAGATAGCTTTCTGTATCAAATCGTACAATTGTGCAGTTTCATCTTTTATATATCCAGCATAGGCATTTTTACTTTGACTTACGATATAAGGCATTGTAGTAGGTGAACTGAAGTCAATTACATTATACCCTCTGTCATAAAATACATTTGCCAAATAAAGTGACATCCCGCTGTTATAAACTGAACCTGTTCCTGAAATTAAAATTATTAGCGGCGCTTTCTTGTCTTTCTGAGTCCAAACGCCATATTCATAATCCTTCCACTCTCTTAGTATTTCAGGAATTTTTTTTGTTGTGGTAAATTTCCTTACTTTTGGCCCCTTTGGATTTTTAAATTTATACTGCTGTTCTGCAGGCGTTCCAAGAACAGTCGCCATTATGGCACTTTCCTTATATGGATAATCACTCGCAATTTGCGATACATCCGTTTCAGCAAGTCCAATAGCTGAAAATGCAAGCATCATTATCAAGCCCAATATTTTTTTTAACATATTCCCAATCTATGTGAAAACTTTTTCACACTTCTCCTTTCCAATTTTCAAAAATTATACTTTTTTATTTATTTATATTTTATCAAAAATATCAAAAAATTTCCAGTAAAAAAATATTTATTAAATTACACATCCACCGAAACAATCTTAGTTTCCCCAATCTCCTTATTCATCGTAACTCCATACAGCCTATGCGATCCCTTCATCGTTTCCTTATTATGAGTTATAAGAATAAACTGCGATTTATTAATAAACTGATGCAGCAATTCAACAATCTTCTTCGTATTCTTTCATCAAGCGCCGCTTCAATTTCATCAAAAAATGTAAATGGACTTGGTTTAAACATAAAAATTGCCATTATAAATGACACTGCAAGCATTGATTTTTCTCCACCTGAAAGTAAAAGCAACGTCTGCTCAGGCTTATTTTTATATTTTACACTTAATTCCAGCCCAGTTGTAAGTAAATTTTCAGGATCTGTCATTTTTAATATTCCTTTAGCGCCATTTAAAATTGTTTCACACATATATTGAAAGTTTTTATTTATTTGCTCATAAGCCATAAAAAACTTGCTTGTAACTTCCTCTTCAATTTCCCTGATAAATCCAAGCAATGATTCCCTGCTTTCAAGCAGATCCTTCTTCTGTGCCGCAATACTCTGATATCGCTCATTTTCATGCTCATACTCTTCTATCGAAGCCATATTTACCGCTCCAATATTCATACGGCTTCTCTCATTTGAAGCTAATTTTCTCTTTATATCCGCAAGCTCTTCTTCGCTGGCAATTTCAAAATATTCTTCATCGTTCAAAATTTCATCATTTTCAAGTTCCTTAAATTCCGAAGTCTGAAACTCAAGTTCGCTGTTATTTCTAGTAATTTTCTCAATTATTTTTTCATATTCATTTTTATATTTCAGGATATTCATCTCAATTTCCTTAATTTCCGCAATTAATTTTCTTTCACTTCCTTCAACCTTCTGAATTTTCCTTTTTCTATTTCTTGAATTTCACCAAAAAAATACTCTTCCTATTTTTTTCATTTTCCCCAATTTCAGACTTTAATTTTGAAATTTTATCCATTAATTCACTTCCAAGCAAATCTTTTCCTTTTCTCAAATTCAATTAATTCAGCCTTTCTCCCTCAAAAAGTTTCCTATAATCAGCCTCAATTTCCCCAAACCGATTTTTTTATTATTATCAGTTCTGACTTTCAAAACTTCATATTCCTTATCAGCCACATTCAGTCTTTGAATAAATTCATCAATATTTTTCAAGTTTTTTTCAATTCTTCCTTCAAATTTTTCCATTTTTTTAAATTATTCTCTTCAATACACTTTTTCAATATTTTGAATCAATTCCAGATTTTTCCTTTATTTTTCGTTTCCTTCTCCAAAATAAACTTTCTGCTTTCAGAAATTTCATAGTTCAAAAGTATTAATTTCCCGCTGTTTCCGACTGAATTTAATACTAAAATCATCATAATTTTCATTAAATGACTGATAATCATTTTTAAAGTTCTCAAATAATTTTTCTTCTTCTTCCTTTTCTTTTCCAACTTTCTCAGCCTCTAAAACAATTTCCGATAATTTTTTCTCAAATTTATCAAGGTTTTCTTTATTTTCCTCAATCTCACCTTCCAGATGCTTCAGCTCTTTTTTTCTTTCCAAAATCTCATCTTTCCCCTTAAATGAATGTCCGCCAGTCATTCTTCCCCGAGAAGTAATAATATCCCCTTCAAGTGTGACAATCCTGTCATTAAACCCTTTTTTCAAAAGCTCTGTCCCAACTTCCAGATTCTCCACAACAACCGAATTTCCATAAACAAACTGAATAACTTTTTCTATATTTTCATTTACAAATTTTTTATCGGCTTTTACGATATTTCTTGCAAAGTCAATAATTCCATTTTTCCCCTTTGTATTTGAAATAATATTCTGAATTTCCTCCTGCGGCATCCTATTTTGAAAATTACTTTTTTGCAAAATCTTCTCAATAACAGGCAAATTTTCATTAATCTTTGAAACCCGAATATCTTCAACTGGTAAAAATGAAGCCCTTCCAAGTTTTTTTCTTTTTAGAATCTCAATACATTTCTTCCCAATTTCACTATCCCTTACAACAATATCCCGAAACATTCCGCCAGATAAAGTCTGAACCGCTTCCTCAAATCCTGCTGGAACATCAATCAGATTAACAAAAGCCCCAATTACTCCGTCAATTTTTTCATTCAAAATATGCTTCACGCTCTGGTTAAAAGTCTCATTTTTTTCAATCGCATTAGCAATAGCCTTTTGCCTAACCTGAAAGTTTTCAAGTTTATAACTGGATTCATTTTTTTTCTTATTAATTTCCGAATATTCTTTTCTCAATTCATCTGTTTTTTCATTAAGTTTCTGAATTTTCTGTTCCCTTTCAAATTTCTGCTTTTCCTTTTCCGATTTCTGCACTTCGTAAGCCTTCTTTTCCTGACTTATCCTGTCAAATTCACCTTCTAGGCCCATCTTTTCAGCAATTTGCCTTTTATTCTCATTCGTAGCCCCAAAAACTCTTTTCTCCAGATCCTCATTTTCCCCAGCTACTTTTATTTTATCAACTTCAAAATTAGAGTTTTTCTGTGTCCGCTCCTTCAATTCAAGCGCTATTTCGTCACTTTTTCCTTTTTCACCCCTTAACTTTAGCCTCCAATTCATTTTTTTCCCGTTCCTTTTTCAGCCAAATCTTTTGTCATAAGTTCAAGTTCACTTTTAGAATCGTTTAAAATTTTCTCCTTTTCCTCAATATCCTTTTCTAAAATCCCTTTTCTTCTAGCCTTCTCATTAGCTTCAGTTTCTAAATTAAATTTTTGATTTACCAATTTTTGAATATTCTTCCTTCAGCATTTCCAGATTTTCAAAAATTTTTTTATTTCTCTCATTTTTTTATTTTTTTCAAATTTTCTTGAAGTTCCACTCTAATTTCATTGGTTTTTTTCAAGTTCAGCCTGCTTTTTCAGAAAAAGTTTTTTTCTCCCTTTCCAGTTCTTCCCTTACTTCCTGACTTTTTCTCCTCATATTCATACTTCAGCGAAGTTTTCTCATTAACGCCATACTCTAAAACCATAAATTTATGAACATCAATCTTTTTACTATATTCTCTAAAAAGTTTTGCCTTTTCCTGCTCAATCTTCAAATAATCAACCCGATGCTTCAAATCCTTTTCCACATAATCAATCTTTTCAATCTCATTTTTCAAATCCTGCAACTTTTTCTCAGACTCATCCTTTTCAATCTTAGCTCTTTTTACTCCAGCCGCCTCTTCTATAATTTCCTTCAATTCCTTTGGCGAAGACCCAATAATTCTCTCCACTCGCCCTTGTCCCAATTATCGAATAAGCCTGCTTTCCAATTCCAGTATCCATAAAAAGAGTATGAATATCTTTAAGCCTAGATTTTTTATCATTGATCAAATATTCATTTTCCCCAGTCTTAAAAATTCTTCTCGTAATTTTAACTTCTGAAAAATCAATATCCAAATATCTATCTCCATTATCAATAATTAGGCTAACCTCTGCCATAGACTTTGGCTTTTTATTCTTCCCGCCAGAAAAAATAATATCCGAACTCTCCTTAGCCCGTATATTCTTATAGCTCTGCTCTCCCAAAACCCACAAAATCGCATCCAGAATATTACTCTTTCCGCTCCCGTTAGGTCCAACAATGGAAGTAATTCCACTGTCAAACTCCACAATAGTTTTATTTGCAAACGATTTAAATCCAGTCAGTTCCAATGCCTTTAAATACATCTTTTTCTCCTATTTCCTATCTTCCTTTTCCAAAAATAACAATCGTAACAGTTTTTAGCAATATTTTCATATCAAAAATAATGTCATGATTTTTTATATAATACAAATCATACTGCAGCTTTCTGTAGGCATCCTCAACACTTGCCCCATACGGATACATTACTTGCGCCCATCCAGTAAGTCCTGGCTTTACAGTATGTCTTAAATTATAGTACATAATTTCCTTTTCCAGCTGCTTTATAAAAAATTCCCTTTCTGGACGTGGTCCCACAAAGCTCATTTCTCCACGTAGCACATTCCACAGTTGCGGTAATTCATCAATTCTTGTAAGCCGCATAAATTTACCAAATTTTGTAACACGATTGTCATTTTTTGTAGCCCATTTTGGTCCGTCCTTTTCTGCATCAGTTGTCATCGAACGAAACTTCACTATTTTAAACGGCTTATTCCCTTCACCAATTCTTTCCTGAATAAAAAATACCGGCCCTTTTGACTCAAGTTTTATTATAATCGCAGCGATAATCATGATTGGAATTACGCAAACTCCGATTAAAAGTGCAAAAATTATATCAAGAATCCTTTTTGCCTTTAAATTGAAACTGTTATAATAAATTTCAAAACCTGTATTTTCCAAAAACCATTTTGGACTTAAATTTGAAACAGGCAATTTATTTTCATACATTTCATAAAATTCCAGGTAGTTATAGTATTGCATCCCGTTAAGTTTGTATTGCAGCAGCTTATCAACAAGTTTTGTATCGTATAAAAGATTGCTTGTAAAATCCACAATTATATCAACTTTTTTTATTTTTCACAAAGTTCTAATATTTTTTTGTTAAAACTTTTTAAATCTTTTTTCCCCCTTCAAAAAGTCCGATAATTTATACTGGCTGTCTTTTTTTATGCTCTCAAAGCAGATCATTTGTATATCCATTTTTCCCCAACAAATACGATTTTTTTCTTTTTCAGCCAGTCCAATCATTACAATATAGCGATATATAATTTGAAACATTGTAATTAACCCAAACAAAATTATCGCTTCATTCAAAAGAAATACTTTTTAAAAAAATTTTTGTAACCATCACAAGAATAAAATTAATTGCAATTATAATCGCAATATCCCTTAACTTATATCTTCCTGCCATATTATAAACATTTGCCACATAATAAATTACCATAGAACAAGCAATTACAACTACATTCGTAAATCCAAGTCCACGATTTATAAGCAGCAATCCCATTAAATACATCACAATCGTCAATATCCCAAATAAATAAGAATAATTTTTTTCATTCCACGTACCGCCATTCTAAATTACACTTCCTTTTTTTATTTTTTTAATAATAAATTTATCTAATAAAACTGTTCCATTAAACAAACAAAATTTCCAAATTATAATTTTTTTCTCCTTTCTCTGACAAGAAATCAAGATTTCTAATGATTATAAAAATCTATAAAATTCAATTAATGCAATATTTTTCAATTTTCCCTTAAACTTTTTTTACTGCAGATTCCTAGTTGCCATAAGTATTAAACCTTTTTGTAAAATTGCCTATTTATCCCCGTTACAAAGTTAGACAGTTCTTTTAATGCTTTGCTTGCAAAAAAAAGATAATGCAAATACTATTACAAATGCAGTAATTATATAAAAAAATAATTCATTCTGGATTTTAATATTCTTTCACAAAAAAATAAAAAAAATTGGATGAATTAAATAAATATCATAGGTTTTTCGCTGATATAGATTTTTACAATACTTTTTTACTTTTTGGAAAAAAACTTTTTCTCCATCAAAAATATTTACAAAAAAATCATAAAACAAAACTGTCGATCTAAATACACCAATCGAATGATAATCATAAAAATAGTCAAAAAAACTTTCCTATTAATTTTGTAAATATATACGTTAAAAAGACAGTTAATACAACTGTTATTAAAAAAATCATGTACTTTTTTTGCCACTTTTTCATATTTCAAAGGTTTTTTTCAAAATGAGCAGATAGCCAATCAAAAAAAGTATCCGAAGTATTGCCCAACTGGAGAATATACTTTTTATATTTTTCTTAAAAAAACTCACATTTAGAAATGGTACTAATAACCATAAATACTATCCATATATAAAACTAGATAATTTATACTCTTTTCTCTCACTTTTTTTACCACAACTTTTTCTCAAAAAAATGGCGTTATCAGATAAAAGTGACAATATCATATAAATATACCATAAATGATAGTAAACTTTACCTTGAAAAAAACTCTGAAAAAGAAAATTATGATAACTTTCCTTTTCTGGAAAAAAATTGAAAATTATAGTCTTTATAAGTTGATTTTCTAAAAAAAACTGAGAATAATTCATTATCTTTTCACATCTTTAAAAAAATTATTACAAATATAAAAAAATAACAGAGTATAAAAAAATTTTTGGAATAATTTTTACAAATCTCTTTTTAAAAGAAATATCTTTACATCTTCATCTTTTTCTCAATAAAAATCCACTAACCATAACAAATATCGGGTACGCATATTCTGCTAAGAGAATCTATGACATTTGCCATCATCCATCTATTTCCAGATATTTTACCATAACCATATAATTCACTTGCAACAATATGAATAAATAAAACCATAATAATTGCAATACATTTTAAAAATATCAAAAGTTAAAAAAATCTGTCCTTATTTTTTTATCATTTTATAGTTCTCCAAATTTACTAATTTTTCTCCAATAAAAAAATATAACTAATTTTACCACAGTTCAAGTTAATTTTTCAATCGTTTTTTTATCTTTATACATTTTATATATAAATGAATTTAGAAGCAATAATTATTCTATTCAAATTCTAAATTTATTTAATTTTTAATAATGTGATAAAAAAATTTTTTTATATTAAAAAAATTTGCATTTTGAATAAATATGGGTATAATTCTATTGAATAGTTTGATAATCAAAAATTTTTTTATAAGGAGGAATATACTATGAAAATAAAACTTAATAATATTTCAGAAACTATGCTTATTACTCTGTATATGCGGGCAACTGATGCTAAAAGCGAAAAACCAATTTTGAATGACAAAAAATCTGAAGAAATAATTTCTCAAATAGATTATGACTTCTCGAAATTTAAAAGTGCATGGGCTTCGTATTATGGAGTTCTTTCACGGGCGAAAGTGATGGATAATGAAGTAAAAAAGTTTATAACAAAATATCCAGATTGTGTAATTGTGTCGATTGGATGTGGATTAGATACAAGATTTTTACGAATAGATAATGGAAAAATAAGATGGTATAATCTTGACTTGCCAGAAGTTATCGAAAAACGAAAGCTCTTTTTCGAGCCAAACGAAAGAGTTACAGATATTGCAAAATCTGCATTTGATTCAGCATGGACAAAGGATATTAAACTGGAAGGGAAAAAATTGCTTATTATTTCCGAAGGTGTATTAATGTACTTTGAAGAACAGCAAATTAAACAGTTTTTGGAAATACTGACTGATAATTTTGATTCTTTTGAAGCTCAATTTGACTTGCTTTACAAAGGAACAGTTAAAATGAGTAAAAAACACGACACCTTAAAAAATATGAAGGCAAAATTTAGTTGGGGAGTAAAAGATGGAAGCGAAGTTGTAAAATTGAATCCAAAATTAAAACAGACTGGACTTATTAATTTTACTGATGAAATGAAACATCATCTTCCTGGCTGGAAAAAATTGTTTATTCCATTCTTTTACATTTTTAATAACAGACTGGGAATTTATACTTTTGAAAAAAATAAATTTATTTTTTTATTTATTTCCTTTTCTAAAATGAATGGAGGGATTATTATGAAAGAATTGAAATATTTGCTAAGTTTATCTGGTAAACATAAGATGAAGCTGATTTTTTTCAGCAATATTCAGTATAATTGGTACGACATTGTCTGCTGTGCCTTATCTTCTTGTGTATCAGATTGTTCTGGAGCTTTTTTTAAAGGCGAATATTGATTATTCAAGAATAAAAGTTCTGTGTTTTTTTATTACGATACTTTTTTTATAATTGTAAAAAAATAATTATGCAGATTTTTATCAGGGTATTTTTCACATATTGCGGCTTTTTCGATTTTGTACAAAATTCGAATTGACTTAATTGAACATTTGTCAAAGCTGAATATGGGATTTTTCAAGAAAAATATGACTGGAAAGCTGAAAAAGATTATTAACGAGGATATAGAAAAATTGGAACTTTTTATTGCACATCAGATTCCAGATTTATCTTCAGCTCTTGTAACTCCGATAATATTTTTGGGGATTATGATTTACTTTAACTGGAAATTGACACTTGTTTTATTTATTCCAATTATTTTGAGCATAATGGCACAGGGAAAAATGTTTCAAAGTTATGGAAGTCGTGTAGAACATTATTATACTCTTCTTGCAAACTTAAACGCTACTATTATGGAATACATAAATGCAATGAACGTTATGAAAGCATTTAACCTTACTGCTAAATCATTCAAGGATTATCGCGATATTACTCAGGAATATGCGGATTACTGGATTGAACTTACAGAATTAAGTGTTCCGTTTTATTCAATTTTTCTCTGTCTGACTGATTCGGGGCTGCTTTTCATTATTCCGGTTGGCGGACTTATGCTGTTTTATAATCAAATTTCAGTATCTGTGTATATTTTATTTATTTTAATGAGTACAATTTTTTTAAGCTCATTAAAGGCATTATTTGACTTGGCACACCATCTTTCTGCATTAACTAAAGGGCTAGGAAAGATTATGGAAATCAATGGGGAACAGGAGCAAAAATCTGGAAACACAAATTTCCCTTCTAATTTTTCAGGTTTTATAAAATATGAAAACGTAAATTTTGCATATAAAAAAATAAAAAAATGTTATAAATGACTTTTCCTTGGAAATAAAGACTGGAACCTCAACCGCACTTGTAGGGCCTTCTGGCTCAGGAAAAACAACGATAGGATTCTGCTTGGAAGATTTTGGGATATAAATAGCGGAAAAATAACTATTGATGGAACTGATATTAAGGATTTTACTTACACAGGATTGGCTGACAATGTTTCGTTTGTCTTTCAGGATACATTTATGCTTCACGATACTATTTTTGAAAATATAAGAATGGGAAGGGATTATTCGCTGCAAGAAGTGGAAAATGCGGCAAAAAAGGCACAAATTCACGATTTTATAATGTCCTTGCCTCAGAAATACGAAACTGTAATTGGTGAAGGCGGGATTAAATTAAGCGGTGGGGAAAAGCAGAGAATTTCAATAGCTCGTGCTATTTTAAAAAATGCTCCAATTATCGTGCTGGATGAAGTTACTTCCTACTCCGACATTGAAAACGAAGCCAAGATTCAGGAGGCTCTGCGTACTTTACTAAAAAGGAAAAACTGCCATTATCATTGCTCACAGGCTTTACACAATAAAAAATGCCGATAATATCGTTGTAATGAATAAAGGACGTATTACCGAGCAAGGTACTCATAAGGAGCTTCTGCAAAACAAGTCTGAATACTGGCATTTATGGAATTTATATAGCGATAATGATTTGATGGAAAATAAGGAAATTTAGGGGGTGCAGATAATGATTAACGATATTAGAAATATAAAAAAACTCTTGCTGGAAATAAATATAAAAAAATCTTAAAAAAAGCCAATATTTTTTTCTAACAATAGATGCTATATTTTATATGATGAACTACGCAATGTTTTTATTTTACAATTATTGATTTGATGAATAATAATTTTACGATGAAAAAGTTGATAATCTATACTTTTATTATGATTTTTTTGCAATTATTTGCAGATTTATATTAAATCGTATCGGATATACTGGGATTCAAAGTGAGGGGGCTAAAATTATTCAGGATTTGAGAATCAGGATGGGGGATCATTTGAGAAACTTGAATCTGGGATACTTTAACAGTCACAATATTGGGAATATTATTAATATTATGACAAATGATTTACAGGATTTTGAGCAGGTTATAACTCACAGCACATCAGAAATTATAAAGTTATCCATACTGACAATTTATCTTCTGTTAATTATATTTGCAATTTCTCCCCTGCTTGCCATACTACAACTAATAATCTCCCTGACTGGATTAATATTTGTCATTCTGGGAACGAAAAAAGGTGCAAAAATAGCATTGAAAAAAAAGCATACTATGGTTCACGTATGGTGGAATATATCGCTGGAATGGAACTTTTTAAGGCATATAATCTGACTGGGGAAAAATTTAAAAGACTAAAGGACAGCTTTAATGATTTGAAAAGAGAAAGTATAAATACTGAAATTGCTCTTGCCCCCTATGTTATAATTTTTCAGCTTATTACGGATATTTCCTTTGCCTTGCTTCTGCTTGTATCTACACAGCTTTTTATGTCTTCTTCCATTAATAAAGTTGAATTTTTTTCATACATAATTATTGGACTTTCACTTTCAAACGTGCTAAAAGCCTTTTCTACACAATATACTTTTATCCAATACTTGAAACTTGCCACAGATAAACTGATAAATGTGCATAATGAAAAGGAAATTTCCTATGAACTTGAAAAAGTTACTTTACCAAATTACAATATAAAATTCCAGAATGTAAATTTTTCTTATGAAAAAGACACCCCTGTCCTAAAAAATATCACTTTTGAAGCAAAACAGGGGACAAAAACTGCCCTAGTCGGATCGTCAGGCTCTGGAAAAACAACTGTTACCAGCCTTATTGCAAGATTCTGGGACTGCCAGTCTGGTGAAATTACCATTGGTGGAATAAATATCCAAAAAATATATCCTGAAGAACTGCTTACAAATATAAGTATGATTTTTCAAGATGTCTACTTGGTAAATGACACTTTTGAAAATAATATAAGGCTGGGAAAACCTAAGGCTGCAAGGGAAGAAGTAATAAATGCGGCTAAAAATGCCAATTGTCATGATTTTATAATGGAAAGCGAAAATGGATACGACACTATAATCGGAGAAGGCGGCTCTACTTTGTCTGGCGGAGAAAAACAGAGAATTTCAATTGCAAGAGCATTATTAAAGAATACGCCGATTATTTTAGTTGATGAAGCCACAGCCTCACTTGATGCTGATAATGAATACGAAATAAGAAAATCTCTCAATATTCTTACAAAAAATAAAACTGTAATTACAATCGCCCACAAACTCAACACAATAAAAGATTATGACAAAATCATAGTTATATCCGACGGGATAATCGAAGAAATTGGAAATCATAAGCAGCTTATGGAAAATAAAGGACGATATTACAAAATGTATACTGAAATGGAAAAGGCACAGTCAGAATTTGAATTAATTTAATATAAAAATATACCCAATCTTGAATTTTTTTCGATCAAAAATTTGGGTATATTTTTATTTTTATATCTCTAATTACTAATCTTTTAACAATGGATCCTTCTTCGTAACTTCAACTACCAATTTATGTAGCCCAATCAATGCTATCAAATTTGGAATTACCATAAGCCCATTAAACATATCCGCAAGTTCCCACACTAAATCAACTTTTTGTAGCGAACCTGCCACTATACAAGCCATTACTAAAGCTCTATAAACATTAAGTGCTTTTTTACCAAACAGATATTTCACATTTGCTTCTCCAAAGAAATACCATCCAATTATTGTGGAAAATGCAAAAAAGAATAATGCAATTGCAACAAATATTACTCCAAAATGCCCCAATACTGCTTGAAATGCTTGCTGTGTCAATGAAATTCCAGTTCCGTTCGCTCTTCCGTCTGCGATTAATATTACTAATGCTGATAATGTTAAAATTACAAATGTATCAATGAAAACTGTAACGATTGCAACGTGCCCTTGATCTTCAGGATTTTTTACTTTCGCAATTGCATGTGCATGCGGTGTTGATCCCATTCCAGCTTCATTTGAGAATAATCCTCTTGCCACTCCAAATCTTATTGCTTTTCTCATTCCAGCTCCTGCAAATCCACCTAAAACTGCTTTTGTAGAAAAAGCATTAACAAAAATTGCCTTAAATGCCATACCTGTATTTCCAATGTTTAGCAAAATAATGCTAACACATGTTACAACATATAAATTGCCATAATTGGCACAATTTTTTCAGTAACTGAAGCAATTCTTTTTACTCCGCCGAAAAATATAAACCCAGATAAAACTGCTAAAAATAATCCTGTCACAACTGTTGGAATATGAAAAGCATTATGAAAAGCGTCTCCTACTGAGTTTGCCTGAACTGCATTTCCCATAAATCCTAAAGCTAAAATACATGAAACTGCAAAGAATCCTGCTAAAAATTTAGCTGCTTTTCCACCGTTAAATAAAGTTTGAATATAATAGGCAGGGCCTCCTGTCATTTCTCCATCTTTTTTCTGTTTAAAAATTTGGCTTAATACTGCTTCTGAATAAATAGTAGCCATTCCAAAAAATGCACTTAGCCACATCCAGAATATTGCTCCAGGCCCTCCAGATACAATCGCTGTTGCAGCTCCTGCAAGATTTCCTGTTCCAACCTGTGCGGCAATCGCTGTTGCTAATGCCTGAAATGATGACATTCCGTTACTATCTGCCTTTTCTCCACTAAGGTCAAATCCACCTGTCAGCTGTTTCAGTCCAGTTTTAAATTCCCTAATTTGAATAAATTTCAATCTAAAAGTATAAAATATTCCCGTTCCAACCAACAATATAATTAAAATAACTCCCCAAAAAAATCCATTAAAATCCTTAATAATTTCCAACATTTAATTTTCTCTCCTTCTATTTTCTATATTTTGAATTTTAAATGAATGCAGAATCTAGGCTGTGTATTTCAAACAAATAACATTATAATTTAAATTTATTTAAATAAAAAGTCATCTTCTACTTTAAAATAAAGCAAAGACAACCTCTAAAAAAACTCTTTTTCATACTAAAAAAAGAAATATAAAATTATAATTTTTATATGTATTAGTCTCTGTTCTTTTACCTGAGAGTTTAGGGAAAATATTCCTTTGCTCCTTCGGTGCAGCCATTTAAGACCGTCTCTCCAGAGGTTCGTCCACTATGAGTCCTTTTTACCTGAAAGAGTCACTTCTTCGGTGTTTCAATTACATTTTTTTAATATTTTTTTCTAATATAATTAAAATCTCTCCTCATACCTTCATCCAATTTATTCACTTTTTTTACATATTATCATATTTTTTTAGTATGTCAAAAAAATATTTTTTTGATGTTTTTTTATTTAATAATTTTTTTATATTGTTAATAAACTCAAATCTTAATATTTCACTTCAAAAATAATCAAGCATTTTTTTCATTTCATCTTGTGCCATAAGACAAGTATCATAAAAGCCATCCCTTTTTCACTCTCATAATTTTTTTAACCCACGATAATAAAACATTTTATACTTATCTTCCAATATAAAAAGGCACAATATCATTTTTTTAGACATTCCTTAAACATTATAAGCCTTCCAACTCTCCCATTTCCATCTTGAAATGGATGAATTTTTCAAATTTATAGTGAAATCTATAATTTTTTTCAACAGTTATTTCAGTTTGGCTATTATAATTTTTCCAAAAAGCTTTTTTTCATCTTTGCCTCAACTTGTTTTTGGATTCGCAGTCCTATTTCCACCAACCGTGTTTGGCTTTTTGCTTATACTCGCCAACCTTAAACCAGTCAATTTGTGAATCACTCGTATTACTTTTTAAACAGAAAATGAAGTTTTTTTATATTTTTTTCAGAAAGTTTTTCATTTGCATGTTCAATAATAAAAGTCAAAACATTTAAAAATGATTTAAAGTTTCAATCACATCTTTAACTTTCACTGTTTCATTTTTCCGCAAAAAAACTATTTGTTTTCAAAAAAATATGTCTTGTCTGATCTTCTGTCAATGTACTTCCTTCAATATGATTACTATTATAAGCAAATTTAATTTGAAGATTATGATACAACATTCCTTTTTAAATTATTATTTTTTTCTTCAAGCAAAGTTTCCAGTATATAATTTTTTTCATTTATATTCCCTTTTTTTCATTTATAAATTTATTTACTTTTTCAATACCGCTCTAACTGCATAGTGCATAAAATAATAGATTGATTTTAAAAGCGGTAATTTTTCAATTTTTCGGTAAATTTCCCAACGCATTTTCGCTGTTTTAACTTTATTGCTTGAACGTGAATTATCAAGCACTCGATAATATGCCAAATTTTCCTTTAATCCATAAATTGTTTTCACATCCTTCACAATTTCCAGCCAAAGTACATAATCTTCATTTTTTTCAAGTTCTTTAAAATACCGCTTCCCAATTTTTTCCACATCATACATAACTGTCAGGCATCCCAAATAGTTATTCTTTAACATATCCGTATAGGAAATTTCAGGTTTTATAATAACTTCATTTATTTTTTTCACCATTTTTCCCTAACCCTCGTATATTCCGTACAACTGATGCTTGCATTTTTTTCCTTCATAAATTTTTATCTGCTTTTCCAACTTTTTCACTATGCCAATAATCATCAGAATCTAAAAAAATGCAATATATTTTTCCACTAGCCAATTCAATCAGAAAAATTTCTTCCCTTTACTACTCCCACATTTTTTTCAGTATTTACAATTTTTTTATTCTTTTATCCTTTTTCACAAATTCACTTACAACTGCAAGACTGTTATCTGTTGAAACATCGTTCATAATAAGCATTTCCCAATTTTCATAAGTCTGTGAAAGTACCGATTCTATTGTTTTTCCAATAAATTTTTCTGCATTATACATTGGCACAATTATTGAAACTTTTTCTTTTTCCATTTTCTCTCCTAATTTTAAGATTTTCTAGTCCTGTGGAAACTTAATCCCTGCCTCAATTCTAGCCTTTGTCTGCACTTCACTTACCAGCAGACTTTTTCCCAACTGTTTATAGCAAAATTCCAAGTCATTTTCATTTACTGCACGAATAAACGCCTTAAATTCAGGTACAACTCTGTCCTTTGAAAATCCATCATCAAAGCTTTCTGTCGTTCCATCATACAGTTTTAACGTAACTTTTCCAACAAGTCCTGGAGCTTCTTCACTTATAATTTTTCCTTTGCTTCCCTGAATTACGCCTATTCTCTCGCCTTCACTATCTTTTGCGCATACACACATAGCGTTAAAATTTTCATACTCCATCATAAGAACTCCGCTTGTATCAATCTTTCGCTCAACATTGGCATAATATTTCACTTTTTCAGGCTTTCCAAAAAGCCCTAGAACATAATGCAAATTATAAAGTCCTAAATCCATCAATGCTCCGCCGGCTTTTTGCGGATCAAATACAGGCAAAATTTCTCCTCTCTTAAAAGCGTCATATCTGCTGGAATACTGGCTATACTGGCTTTGAACAAGTTTCACATCTCCAATTTTCCCAATCCAGCCTTTTATTTTTTTATAATTTTCAAAATAAAGTGTCGTTATTGCTTCAAATAAAAACAGTTTTTTCTCTTTTGCCAAACCTGATAATTTTTCAGCTTCCTTATAATTAGTTGTCATCGGCTTTTCAACAATAACATTCAGCCCTTTTTCAAGCGCTTTTTTACAAAATTCAAAATGCAGGAAATTTGGAACAGCAATATAAACAGTATCAATTCCAAATTCACAAAGTTCATCAAAATCATCTGTAAAGTTTGGAATCCCATATTTTATGCAAATTTCCTCAACTTTGCCAATACTTGCCTTTGTCCCTTGCATACCCATAATTTCCAGCCCTTCCAGCTTCACAAGGCTAGGCAAGAACTCCTGAACAATCATCCCTGATCCAACAATTCCCAGTTTCATAAAAAATCCCTTCTTTCTTCATATTTTACTTGAAACTTATTCTTTTATTCTAATAAATAAATTTATTTTAAAATATTTTTTTCAATTCCAAATCTGCATAATCCCTAAATTATGCCTTTAAATCATCGTACTTCCCGCTTTCAAATTTTTTCACAATATAACTGCAAACTGGCACAATTTTATAATTATTCTCTCTTGCATATTTTACACCTGCTTCAAATAATTTCCCTGCGATTCCTTGTCCTCTTAATTCAGGTGAAACTACAGTTGACTCAAAAAATAATTTTTCTCCTTCTTTTCTGTAAGTTAATTTTGCAAGTTCATCTCCATTTTCTCCAAAGATGAAAAATCCTTCATTTACTATATGTCTTATTTCCATTTTTTTCAAACTTCCTTTCAATATTTTATTCTATTATATAGTAAAATCGTTTTCAAAAATCAAATTTAAAAAAATTTACAAATATTTCAATATCTCACGCTTATATTTCAATAAATTTTTTTCAGACATTATAACTTCTTCATTATTATAGCCTTTGTTCTGACTATTTTTCAAGTCAACATTTATTTGTGCAACAATTTTACCTGGACTTCCTGCCAAAATATAAATTCTGTCGGAAAGCAGTATCGCCTCATCAATATCATGGGTAATAAACAAAGTTGACATCTTAATTTTTTTCATTATATTTAAATACCAGCCGTGAATTTTATTCTTCGTTATTGCATCCAATGCACTGAAAGGCTCATCAAGAAGAGCAACTTTTCCGGAAGACAGATACGTTCTAAGTAAAGCCGCCCTTTGTCTCATCCCACCCGACAGCTTGCTTGGATACAAATTTTCCGTACCCTCCAGACCAAAATCCTTAAAATATGGCTTTGCAATTTCTCGTGCCTTTTTTTTATTTTCACCTTTTATAACAAGCGGAAGTGCTACATTGTCAATAATTCTCTTATGCGGCAGAAGCAAATCCTTTTGCAGCATATAACTTACTTTCCCGCATTTTCCAGTTATATTCTCTCCATCCATTTCCACATTTCCGCCATCAGGTTCTAAAAGTCCTGCAACAATATTAAATAATGTAGTTTTTCCAGCTCCGCTCACTCCCAAAATACAAACCAGCTCATTTTCATACAAATCAATTGAAACATTTTTCTAAAAACTTTTTTTATTTTTCAAAAAGAAATGGAAATATCTTTTTATTTCCAACTTTTTGTCTTTCTTCACTTAATATCTCCTTAATATAACAATTTTAGTTATTCGTAAAAATCTAAAAATTCCAATAAGCACAGCATTTTTAAATTTTCAGCTTTATTATTTTTCTCCACTATCTGACAAGAGGTCTTGATTCCCTTGATATTTTTCTATTTCAGATACTCGTTACTATACCCAAAATCCTTTGGTATTTCACGTTCCACAGCCTTATTTTTGTAAAGCCATTCATAAAATCCATTCCATCGGTTTCCATCAATTATTCCCCATTCCTTGGCATCTGCCTGATATTCTTTAGAAATCCATTTCTGACTAGCTGTTACTAAATTTATATCCAGTTCCGGAGAATTTTTTACCAAGATTTTTGCTGATTCTTCAGGGTTTTTTGCCGCATATTCATATCCCCTTTTTTATTGCCCTCAAAACTTTTTTCGCAATTTCAGGATTCGCTTTTAAGTAATCGTTATTTGCAATAATTACTGGGCTATAATAATCAAGTTCCTTTCCATAGTCACGTAATTTTAAAAAGTTTGTCTTTAGTCCTGCCCTTTCTGTTGCAATTCCGTCCCAGGCATAATAAACCCAGATGGCATCAATATCTGTCTTTAAACTGGCAACAACGTTTGTTACTGTATAGGGAATTAATTTTACTTTGGAAAAATCCCCGCCATTATCAGTTACTAATTTCTTCAAAATAGCCTGCTCAATATCATCTTCCCAAGTGGCATATCTTTTACCTTCCAGTTTTTTTGGAGAATCTATCCCTTTTTCCTTCAATGAGATAATTCCAGATGTATTATGCTGAAGAATTGCCGCAACAGCCGTTACTGGCACAGGATTTTCCTTTGCAAATGATTTTGCCAGCGTATCCTGAAAACTTATCCCAAATTCTGCCCCACCAGCTCCGATAAGCGCTGTCGTACTTCCTTCAGGCGGCTGCACAATTTCCACATCGACTCCTTCCTCTTTAAAATATCCCAGGTCTTTTGCCACATAAAGCCCTGTATGATTAGTATTTGGTACCCAATCCAGCACAATTCTTATTTTTTTATTATCTTTAGATTTCCCGCACGAAACAATAAGAATTAAGATTAAACATAAAATTAAGATTTTTGACACTTTTCTCATTTTTTTACCTCTTTTCAATTTTTATAACTTTTTTATAATTGTCTAAATTATTATAAAATTTACAAATTTAATTAATATTTTTTTATTTTCTATAGTTATCTTTCCCAAGTCATACACCATCTCTGAATTTTTTTTACAAAATACATAAGCAGCAAACTTATTCCGGAAATCAAAAAAATCACAGCAAACATCTTATCAAAAGAATATGATTTTCTAACTCTTGTCATATAAACTCCAAGCCCGTCATATCCGCCCAGCCATTCAGCCACAACTGCCCCAATTATCGAATATGAAACTGAGATTCTAAGACCTGCAAAAAAATATCCAAGCGAACTCGGCAGCTTCAAGTGAATAAAATTCTGAAATGATGACGCCCCCATTGTTTTTCAGCAAATTCAACATATCCTTGTCAACCGAACGAAATCCATCCAGCAGCCCAATCGTAATCGGAAAGAATGAAGTCAGTAAAATAAGCATAATTTTAGGCAATATTCCATATCCCATCCAGAGCACCAAAAGCGGTGCAATCGCAACTGTCGGTATCGTCTGCGTTATAACCAGAACAGGATAAATCATTTTATAGGCATATTCAAACCTATCCATAATAACCGCCACAGCAAATCCCAGAATTATTCCCAATCCAAGTCCTAAAAATGCCTCAATAAGAGTAATTTCTGTATGCTCCATAAGCAGTGGAAAATCTGAAATAAACGCTCTTACAACTTCAATCGGTGATGGCAGCATAAATTTTGGAATAATATTAATCATTGATAAAGTTTGCCAAATTATCAGCAATATTACAATAATAATACTTGGTGCAATTTTATCTGTTATATTTTGAAATTTTTTCATCAATCTTTAAAATATCTCCCTTCGGTTTGTAATTTATTTTTACATAAGACATTACGCCTTCTGCTCCTGCCTTCACAGCCACAATCTGACATTCCTTCACAATCTCCATAAGCTTGTCAAAATCTCCCTCTATCGTCGTTTCAAATGGAGCAACATTCATTTTTAACCCTTTGCTTTTAATAAATGCAATAACTTCATCGACAACTCTTACAATTTCTTCATTTCCCGCAACATTAGGTAGCACTTGAATTGCAACACTTGCATTAATTTCTTTTTTTCCCATGATTTACCATTCCTTTCCTTAATTAAATTTTTTTAAATTAAAATTTTTTTCAAAACAAAAAAATCCCCTTATCGTAAGGAGATTCTATATTTCTATAAATTTTTCTAAAATAATTTAAAAAGATAAATAAAAATAACTTTAAAATTATTTTTCTATTTTATATAAAATACTCCCTCCGACAGCATTACCTGTATCAGGTTATATGGGTTTAATTCTCAGCAAAAATTTTTGCTCCCCAGTATTTTTTTATTTCCCTATTTTTTTATTATTCTGTTTTTTTACATCTGCAAGATCCGAATACAATTCTTTTAGGATAATTTTTTTGTTTTGTCATCAATATTTACTAAATACCATTTATTTTTTTATCTTCAAATACCAAAGTTTTTTGATCTAATTCCATTTTTTGACCTTGAGCTGAAATTATACTTTTTGCAGGTATAATAGCATAATTTCTTCCAGCGCTTGTCTGCCCTGTCTTTACATTTTCCAAATCATATTCAAATTTTTCAAATTTTATTTTTTGCGCAGCATCCTTTAACAGCTGAAAGGTCATTTCCTTAGCCTTTTGCGGTGTTGTAGAAAGATGTTTTGCTTCCCATTCCCAAAGTTTTTCAGGCGCGCTTTCCATACTAGAGCTTGCATCTCCAGCCAGTGCATCCTTTGAAATTTTGTCAACCTTTTTAGAAACTTCAGGCTTTACTTTTTTCCACCATTCTTGCGCCAGTTCATTTTGTGCCTGCTCCACATTTCTGCAAATCTTTTCATCTTTCTTCTGTTTACACTTTATAGCTGTTTCTTTTAGTAATTTGTCATTCTTTTTCAAATTTCCAATGCTGTATTTATTTCCACAAGATGTAAAAATCATTGCTGAAACTGAAATTAGAAGTAATAATTTTATTTTTTTCATTTTCCCTCCAGAAAGTTTATTATAATTAATTATACCCTATTTTTTTCAGATTTTCAAAAATTTTTATTTTTTTATCAAATTATTTTTCCAAGAACTTCAATGCTTTGTCAATATTTGCCTCTTTTCCCTTCTTCAGGCACATATTCAATATATTTTACAGTATTATTTTCATCAAGAATTGTAAGCGCTCTTGTCAAAAGACCTTTTTCCTTTACAAAAAATCCATTTTGTATACCAAATTGATGATATTTAAAATCAGAAACTGCCTTTAGCCCATTAATTTCATTAGCTGTACAAAATCTTTCCTGAGCAAACGGAGTATCAACTGTTACCGAGTAAAATTTTACATTTGGATATTTTTTTGCAGCTTCATTCAGCTGTTTAGTTTGCAACGAACAAACCTTTGTATCAAGCGACGGCGCTGTGTAAATCACTTTTATATTTTTATCTTCAAATATATTTTTTTCATCCAGTTTTGAATTTACAACCAAAGGCACTTCCTTTATTTTATCTCCAACTTTTAATTCTTTTCCGACAATTGTTACTGGAACTTTTCCCATTGTGATTTTTTTAAATTGTTATCAGCTTTCAAGCTGTCCAAATATTGCGTATATTCTGCATTTTGTCCAGTTTTTGCATTTTCATTTTTCTGTTTTTGCTTTTATTTCCACAAGCAACTGCCAATATGCAATCGCTCCTAATAATAATATTTTTTTCATTTGTTCCTTCTTTCGTAATTTTTTAGTTATCTATAAAAGTCTAAAAATTCGATAAGCACAGTATTTTTTGACCTTTCTCTGTTTCCTGACAGAGAACTATTATAAATACTGCCATCAGTCAATCCTTATCACTTTTTTTATACTTTTTAATTTGTATATTCAATTATAATCCTTTATTCTTTGAAAATATACTAAAAATACAGTAAAACCTCTTTGAATAAAGACAAAAAGGCTTTTTACTGCAATAAAAGTTATTCTTTATTTTTTTCCAAAAATTTTTATCTGCCAGCACTAATGCTATCTTCTTTTTCCCCCACCATAAATTCCACAATCATACTTTTCATATCCACTTTTTTTATTTTTCCCACGTCCAAATTTTTTTATGCTTAACCACATCTCCAACTTTATATTTAGAATTGGCACTTAAAAGCAGCTTGAGAACTGCTTGATTTTTTTACCAAATGTTCCAAATTTATTTTTTTAGAAAATGGATTGAAATTCTCTACTTTTAGGTGTAAAACTTCTCGAAGTTTGCGATTTACTTTCCATATTTTTCTTCCAACATATTCCAGATTTTTCCTGTTTCATTTCATAGATAAATCTTGATGGTCGACGTGCGTTATCATCTTTTCCCCAGATTTTTCTAGAAGATGAATATGAAATAAATAATTCCTTTTTTGCACGGGTTATCGCCACATAGCAAAGTCTACGTTCTTCTTCCAGTTCTTCTTCTGGTGTATCAAAGGAAATTGATGGGAACAGTCCGTCCTCCATTCCAGCTAAAAAGACATAATCAAATTCCAATCCTTTTGAACTGTGAATTGTCATAAGTTTTACATAATTTTCATCTTCTTCCATTTCATCAGTTGCCGAACTTAATGAAATCATATCAAGATACTCATTTAAAGTCATATTTGGCTTCTGCTTTTCAAGTTCTGTAATACTGTTTAACAATTCTTCAATGTTTCTAACCCTGTCTTCCTTATTGTCTTCAATTGAATCAATATAATGTGTTTTTAATCAATATTTCATCAAATATTTCCTTAATTGACATCTCATCAAGATTTGAATAAATATTCTGCATCATATTGTAAAAATTCTCGTAATGCCAATTTTTGTAGCAGTTCTTACTGGAATTTCATCAATGTAGCGAAGCGCTTCCAGCATGGAAATATTTCTTTCATTTGCGACTTCCTGTATTTTTTTCCAGCGTCTTTTTCCCCCACAGAACGTTTTTGGAACATTAACTACACGATAAAAAAATTATGGTTGTCATTTTTTTATTATTCAAAAAGGCTTAAATATGCTAAAATATCCTTTATTTCCTTACGTTGAAAGAATTGCATCCCTCCATAAATTTTATACGGAATATTTGCAGCCAGAAGTTTTTCCTCCAGCACTCTCGACTGTGCATTCGTTCTATACAAAATCGTCATATCCTTATACTCAGCGCCATCTTTTTTCTTTTTTTTCATTTCCGTTATAATAAAATCCGCCTCATCAAAAACAGTCGCTGCATTATAAATCTTAATTTTTTCACCATCCGAGCCATCTGTCCAAAGAGTTTTCCCCTTTGAACTTTTGTTATTTTTAATAAGTTCATTAGCTGTATCCAGTATCTTCTTAGTAGAACGATAATTTCTTTCAAGTTTTACTGTAAATGCTTCCTTGTAATCCCTCTCAAAATTTAGTATATTATTGATATTTGCCCCACGAAATGCATAAATACTCTGGTCTTCATCTCCCACAACACAAATATTTCTATACTTAGCCGCAATTAAATTTATCATTTCATACTGGATATCATTAGTATCCTGATACTCATCCACCACAATATATCTATATCTTTCCTGTATTTTTTCCAGCACAAAAGCATCATCCAGCAGCTTTCTCGCATTTAAAAGCAAATCTGAAAAATCCATCGCATTATTTGACTTCAAAACTTCATTATATTTCTGATAAATCTCGCCAAAAAGCCTATTTGCAGGAATTCTCATATCAATTTCCCGCTCCAGCTCCTTAATCCCTATACCCTGCTCCTTCAATTTACTAATCTTATTTGCAAGTTTTCCTGGCTGAATGCCATCACTATCCTTAATTCCCATTTCTTTTTTTATTTTTGTAATAATCGACTTCTGGTCATCTACATCATAAATATTAAAATTCCGTCCATACCCAATTCTCTCAGAATAAGTTTTAAGCAATCTCACCGAAAACGAGTGAAACGTAGAAACAACAAGATTATTCGCCTCATGCCCAATAAGAGCCGCAGCCCTCTCCTTCATCTCCCTTGCCGCCTTATTCGTAAAAGTAAGTGCCAGAATATTAAGTGGCGAAATTCCTATCTCTTTTACCATATGTGCAATTCTATAGGTAACTGTCCGTGTTTTCCCGCTTCCCGCTCCAGCCAGTATCAATACAGGCCCTTCTATTTTTTCTGCAGCTTTTCTCTGCTCCTTATTTAGTTCATCTAAAATACTCATATTTCTCCTTTTATATAATTTTTATACTTTACATAAATATCTCGTCTTAAAATTCCAATTTTTTTAAATTAACTTTACTTTATATCAATAATTTCAGTTACATAATAACTATTTATAATTAAAAAAACTAAAAAAATAAATTTAAAAGTAATATAATTTTTTTCTCATAAAACTTCTCCCTATTCTTCATTTTTAATAATCTTCATCTAAAAATTCCTCTTCAGAAACTGTTGGCACTCCCAAAGTGCTTCCGTAAACTTCTACTAAATCTTCATCTACAATTTTAGCACCTTGTTCTTTTATATTTTTTTGAAGTTATAGGTAGAATGAATCCATCTGGTAAATTTTTGTAAGCTGTTCCACGCATTTGCATGTGCATTCTTAGTATATTATTATCTGAATTATATTTTTGCTTGAGCAAGAGCTGTAACAGGAATAAAAAAATAATTTTTTTCTAATATCATAATTAGTATCCACATATATATAGTCAAACAAAACTGTAACATTCCTTACAACTTTATCATCCACTCTACATAAAGCGGCTCTAAAAGTTGTTGTTCCAGTATATTCATCAACTTTATCAACTTTTGCTTTCCCAATTCCTAAGCAATAACCACTCATATTATAATTATCATCTTTAATATTAAACGAACTATTAGCCTGTGCCATAAAAGTTAATATAAAAATCCCTAACAAAATAAATTTTTTTCATTCCCAAATCTCTCCTTTCAAATTTTTTTAAAATTATTCTTAATTTCTCTCTCAAATTTTTAATCTATCGCATGAAATTCCATTGTTAAAGGATCTTTTACCAACTTTTTTTCAGCCCAATCCATTGAATCTGTTTTTAATTCACCTGTTTTCTTATTTACTTGATAACTGAATAATCGTGGCGCCACACTTGGATCTCCACCACATTTTTCATTATCACTGCGAATATCAAAATAATAATAATTTTCATCTTGTCCATCTGAAGCCATTATACAATTAACATTAGCTAAATTATGTTTAATTATTGATTTTTTCACTAATTGATATGCTTCCGCTGAATTGCCTATTAACTTAGTTTTTGGCATTTTTTTGTTTTCTTATATTTCCATCAGAAACTAAATCACTTTCTAAAACAATTTTTCCATTCACCATTAATTTTTTTCAAATACTAAATATGATGGATAATCTTTTTATTCCTTCCTTTGTCGTAACTTCCTTCACAAACTCTGCTTTTTACTTGTCTATCTGATATTTTTTTCCACTTCAATATTGCCCTTTAAAACCTGTCCATAAACTGGATTTTTTTCTCAAAAAAATTTCTTTTTGATCCCTAATATAATAATCCTTTGATACTGTTGTCTGATAATATTCAATTTTATCTGCCAATATTTTTTTCTAAAGTATCAAAATCCCCATTACTAGAAGCTTTATTCCAAATATTTACCATTTCCTTAATTTCATCTTCCGTTGTTTTTAGTTTCTAATTGGACATTAGGGAATACGATTTTTTTATTTATATTTCCAGTTCCCTGGCTTTTCTTCCCACAAGCAATTACACAAAAACAAAACAAAATAACAATCAATAATTTTTTTCATCCTCAAATTTTTCTCCTTTAAATTTTTACTATTAATTTCACATTCTCAAATTAAAAATCCTACAACTCCCGATACTTAACTTCCGTTATCTTCGATATTTTCTCAATAACACCATTTTCTTCCTTTTCTTCCCCAGCATGACTATTCCCATTCTTTATAGACAATTTCCTTTTAAATTTCAAGTCTGATTTTTTCAATAAATCAACTGTCAATAAAATCTGATTAAGCACACCTTTTTTTATTTTTTTGAAACAATAATAACTTCCGAATTTTTTTCTAAATTCACACATAAAGTCCAGAATACTGTAGCTTCCTTCCAGTTTTAACAAAAGCCCTCCAGTAATTCTGACAAAAATATAGTCATTTTCAATTAATGCCAAGTTTATTTTTTCACGTAAATTTTTCAAATCAGTTTTTTCATTTCCACTCATTTGCCCATTTACAACAATCGTTTTTATTTTTTTATCATCAACAAATTGCTCTTCATACATTTTTTCAACAAATTTCTTGCCAACGTTAATTTCTGTTCCAACAATAAAATATATTTTCCCTTTTTTGTCATTTCTATACCTTACAATATGGTGTCTGCGACATCTTGCCTCATAATTTTCACTTGCCCCAACCATAACCAGCGGATCGTCATAATATGCAGGCTCTCCATTGATAAGACGCTGGCTCGCATAAGCAGGCTTTCCGCAAACCATGCAAATTGCATGAAGCTTATCCACCTGATCGGCAATGCTCATCAGTTTCGGTACAGGCTCATAAGGCTCTGCCCTGAAGCTCATATCAAGACCTGCGACAATCACTCTTTTCCCATATTCCACATACTTCTTGCAAAAATCAACAATCTTTTCCCCAAAAAACTGTACTTCATCAATGCCAATCACTTCAGCATCAACATTTTTTTCCATAATTTCTTCCATCTGGGAAACATCGCTCACAGGATAGGCCCTGAAACTGTTATTTTCATGTGAAAATACTCCATTTTCCCCATATCTGTTGTCAATCGCATGTTTAAATGCAACTATTTTCTGTTTTGCATACTCTGCACGTCTAAGCCGTCTTATAAGCTCCTCGCTTTTCCCTGAATACATGCTTCCAGTAACGACTTCCAATGTTCCAATTTTAGAATTTTGTATCATTTTATCTTTCCTCTTTTTTTTATTATTGAAATATTTAAATAAATTACGTTTTTAAAAAGGGCTTTTGCCCTTACATATCTTTAATTCAGATTCTCTTATTTTTTATTTTGTCTAAATGAATCAAACATATTTTTCGCATTGCTGTATAAAACCTTAACTTCATAAGGTTTTACGTCAACTTGAATTTTTTTGTCAGAAATTGCATAATTTTCCTTTAAATTCAGCTGATTTCTATAAAATCCAAATAATTTTGGTACTTGCAACGATAACGGATATTCATCTGACCCGTTATTTACCACTATTATCATTGACTCATCTCCATCTGATATTTCATAGGAAATAAAGTCTGTATTTGGTCTTGCAGGATTTATATCACGTCCTTGATATAATTTTGCCCGTCTTTTCTGGTCATCTAGATAAGCTGTAATTTCTGAGTCAATACGTCCTTTTGTCTTTGGATCGCTATAAACTTCAAGTATTCTTAATTTCCCATTTTTAAATAAGTTTTTATGCTCTTTCCGTACTTTTAACAATGCCCTGTAGTGATTTTCAATATCAGGATTACTTTTTACAGGATATGAAATCCACTTTTGAACTTCATTTACTTCCACAACGCTCGGCAAACTTCTAAGCCTGTCTTTATATTTGATAATATTGTCAGTTTCATTGTCATAGGGTTCATAATCCTCCCATAACATAGGCTTTCTATTTCTAGGCGAATCTGCTCCCCACATTCCCTTTTCATCTCCATAATATATAATTGGCGTGGCAGGCAGCATCATTTGCATTGCAACTACTCTTTTTAATTTATTTACAGCAGTTCCATCGTAAAGATCTGGACGGATATTTAAATATCCTTGATCCGACTGGTTATTTCTATCATAAACTCTATTTGGATTTATCATTCCGCTAAAAATTCTGTCTGTATCAAGCGATCCGATAAACACTTGTGTCATATTAAAGCGATTGCTTGAATATCTGTTATAAATTTCATTTAATTTTGTTGCAAATTCAACTCCGCCAATACGGAAATTTGGATTAGTATTTACAGTATATTTTTATAATATTATTAATTATGTTATAATCTGCCCCGCTGTCATAAATTCCATCTTCAATATCTTTTGTAATGCTATTTGAAACTTCCCCTGTAATCAGCAAGTCTGGCTTATACTTTTTCAAATTTTCTGTAATATTTGCAATATATTCCTTATTTGCATTATCATAGTAAACATATCTTATTCCATCAATCCCGTCATCATAAATTTCCTTCTTAAATGTCCCATCAGGCCCTAAAATCCATTTTTTCATCGCATTTTCAATATAATTTCTAACTTCAGGATTTTTTAAGTCAAGCACAGTATCCTTCAAATACCAGTTTGAAAATTCCTTATTATTTATCGCAAAAAATCTGTTCGATGTAGTGTCAGCAGCCACTTCCAGAACCACTTTCAGCCCTTTCTGATGGGCCTTTTTCACAAGGCTAGCCAGTTTTAAGTCAGAATCTGTCCAAACCCACGTTTTTGGATCTAGCAAGTCTTCATCAAGCAAGTTTTTATCAGTTTCAGGATTAAAAATAAGCAAATTTAATTCCATATCCCCATTGTTATTATGAACTTTTGATTTTATGTCAAGCCCTTTTGACGTTCCAGTCTGCTCTATGTAGCCAAAATACGGATCAACGTGATTAAAGTAAATTGTGTCGTATTTATGGTTAGAAAGCGAATAAAATGGCGATGATAAAATTATATATTCTACACCAAGATCTTTAATATAATCAAGTTTTTCAATTATTCCTCTAAGTCTCCGCCATAATAACGTGTGTAATTTTGAACATCATTTAACGTATTTTCTTCCCACTCATTCTTTTCCTCATAATTACTATTCCATTCATTTAGCGAAAATTGTGGCTTTTCATTTCCGCCCCAATATGCCAAAACTAAATCTTTTTTTGATCTTCCTGAACGAATTTCTCCAGTAGGCTCAGCAAAGTCATCTGTCCCAAATTCGTTAAAAATCGCATCATTATCCACATCTCCATTTCTAAATGAATCAATGTAAATCTGGTATCCTACAGAACCTCTAGCCCATTCTGGAATTGTTGTTAATTTATTTGAACGTGAAAACTCAAATCTTTCTATGTCCTTTAGATTTTTTGAAATATTTCTTCCCATATAATATTTTGTCTTGTCATCTGTCAGCACAAAATAATAACTTGACACACTGCTTGGGATTTCAGCCATAAAAATTTCATTTCCACCATAGTTTCCAATTCCACGCATCAGCTTTTTCCCGCCATCATATACAACTTCCGCAGAATAAACATCATTATTTTTTGTTCTTAACATAATTTTCACATTATTCCCATTAAGCACCCTAAATTCAGTATCCTCTTTGTGAACTAACGAATTTAAGTCAATAATCCCATCATTTCTCTGACTGTATTTCAATGATTCATTTGATTTAGAAACATCTGCATTTTCATCTGCCGCATCAGTTTTATCATTATCATCAACTTTTTCATTTTCTTCCAAATTTTCACTATTTTTTTTATTATTTCTTTTCGCCGCACTAATCAAGTAATTCTCCTGAATATTCACAGTATCATTTACATTTTCGTGAAAATTCTCATTCTGTACAGAAGCTGAAAATGAAATAACTGAACTTACTAAAAACAGCAAAAGTTTCATCTTTAATTTAAAACTCATATTTCTCCTCTATTCATCTTAATTTCCCTAGCCGCAGCCAGGCAAAAAACAGTTATTCTTATATTACTGGTATTTTTTCCATTGTCAAACTGCTCTAAAATACTATTCTTAATTTCCCTAAGTGTAGCCCCAGTCGTTACAATATCATCAAGTATCAGAATATTTTTATTCCTAAAATCAATATTTCCAGAAATTTTAAAAGCTCCCTTTATATTTTTATTCCTGTCTTCCTCATTTAAAATTTCAGCCATCTTTTTCGTATTCTTAATCCGTTCAAGCTGGACATAATTAACCTTTAAAAAATTCAAAATTTCATCAACCTGATTATATCCTCTCTCATTCTTTCCTTTTCCTGCTGACAGGCACACTCACAACAACATCTATTTTTTCCCTTTTTAAAACATAATAAAACTCCTCTTTTACCAATTCAGCAATCAATTTTGCCATAATCTTCCTATGATTATATTTATAGGAATAAATCAATCTCTTAAATTCCCTGTTATAATCCCATACATAGTAAATATTATTTAATTTCCGCAATTTTTTTAAGCTGTTCAAAATATTTCTCGTATCCTTTGACACAATATCACACTCAACCAGTTCCTCCCCAGAAATTATATCCCGATTCCTAAACAAAATTCCTTTAAAATTAAATATTATTTCCCCAAAAACTTTAGACTGGATCTTCAACCTTCTGAATTATTTTGGTTGAGTACATTTCCGTATATCCACAGTTTTTACATATTTTCAAATAAAATGTATCAATGGCTATCTTTGCTCCAACAGCCTTTTTTGTAGGAATAGCCACCTTTTTTATTTCAAATATATCCATTCCGCATTTACAGCATTTTTCATCATTTCTCATATAACCACCTCAAAACGCATTTTTTAACCATTCAATATTTCCAGAGTCCTTACTTACTCCAACAACATCATACCTCACATTCCTATCCCAATTTTTTTTCAAAAGATAAACCTGCGAACTGGCAAGAATCCTGTTCTGCTTCTCCTCCGTTACCATCTCAATCGCCGATCCAAAAAAGTCATTTCTTCGATACTTAACTTCCACAAACACAAGCGTCTGGCTACTCTTCTCAAAAAAAATCAGATCAATCTCCCCAAATTTAGTATAAAAATTACTCTCAACAAACACAAGCCCCTGCAAAATCAAATATTCCTTCGCTACATTCTCATACTTAAACCCAACTTCCCTTTTATTCATTCTAACTCTCTTTTCCCCCTTTTTTGATATTATACCACAAATATCTATATTTATTCTTTTTAATATAATACCAATTTTTTTACTTTTTTTCAAGACTGGAAAAATTTTTCTCTTCTTTTTTTATTATTTAATTCTTTTTAATTTTTTTCCTTATCTTTCCACCCTAATCCACTTTCTTTAAATATTTCCTCAATTTTATTTATTTTTAAAAATTTTTTTAATTTCATCATCTGTCTATATCAAAAGAAATATAGTCTCTTTCTCTTTCATATAATTTGACATCTTTATAAAATTCTATTTCCTGTTATTTCCATCAGTAATATTTTTGAATATTTATTTTTTTGACTTTTTAAAATACTTTCTTTTTTTCATTGAATTTTTGACATAATTTATATGTTAACAATATTTTAAGTTTATATTTTTCTATTTTTCCTAACTTCATAAACACTTCTCCAATTATACTTAAAAATTTTTTTATTTGTCCCAATCCTATAACTAATTGTTCACTCAATTGTTCTATACCTGGCTCAGAAAATATTTTATTATACCAGTAGTCAGCTAATTTTTTATCGCCTAATTCAGAAGCTAAACTTCTTGCTATCGACATTGCTATTGCTTTTTTATTATTAGCAGGAATAGAGTAATATTTTAATGCCTGTCTTAAATCTCCTGCATCTTCATAAATCTCACCCAAATAAAAATTAGAATCAACATCTCCCCCATCAATTGCCATTTGAATCCATTTTTTAGCTGTTTCCACATCTCTTTTTTTCATCATAGTAATATGATCCAATATCTCCTGCTGCTCTTGCAACTCCTTTTTCATAAGCAATTTTATATTTTTCAACAGCTTTTTCATTTGATATATCTGAATACATTTTTGCTATTTCATAATAACCTTCATTATTAAGTTTTGCAGCTTCTAAAAATATTTTTTCAGCCTTTTCATAATCTTTTTTTTCAATAAATTTATTTGCTTCCTCTGTTAAATCAAAATACTGCTTTTTCTTTTTTTCCGTCCCAAGCATGTATTCAATGTCTTTTTTTCATATAATCTTTAACACGATAAATTTCTTTTTCTTCTAGTATTTGTTTTTTTGACATTTTTTTAGTTCTTCCCAATTCTTTTTCTTTATAATACACTTTTTGCAAGCAAAATAAATTGCTTGGCCTTCTTTTTTTATTAGCAGCCTGCCTTTAAATATATTTTTAGATTTTTTTCCTTATCATTTCTATTGTAATAAAACATCGCTAATGCATACGCAGATAAACCTTTATTATTCTTTATACCTCGTTTGTACCATTTTTTTCCGCCTCTTTCAAAAATTTTCTGCTTTCTCTTCCATTTCTCCTATAAGAGTTGCAGCTTCAAATACCTTATATTTATATGCTTGCTCGTATGCTTTTCTTGCCTTTCTTTCTTCATTTATGTCACTATACAACATTCCCAAATAATAATATCCTGTTTTACTATATTTCAAACTCTCTTCCAATATCTTTTTCTGCTTGTGCATAATCTCCTTCTGTTTTATATTTTTCAGAGATTAAAAGTAATTCATCAAACATTTTCATTATTTGTATAATTAGAGTCTTTATTTTTTTAAAATAAATTAATGCTATTAACACTAGTATTAATAATATTCCTGATACAGCAATTATATTTTTTTATTTCTCATAACGAGTAACTCCTAAATATTTGATTTTTCAGTATATTTTAAAAATTTTTTCAAATTTATTTCAGCTATTTTAAGAAATTCTGATTTTTCTTATCCATTTATATTTTTTTAAGATTTGAGATGTTAAATTTTTCTATTCCCGGTTCTGTAAGTATCCTATTATACCAATATTTTTCCTAGTTTTTTTCTTCTCCTAACTCAAAAAGCAATTTCACCTGCAGAAAACATTGCAACCGCATTCTTATTATTTGCCGCTTTTTGAATAATATTCATATGCTTTTTTTATATCTCTTGCATTATCGTATAATTCGCCCATATAAAAATTTGAATCAACATCTCCTCCATCAATTGCTTTTCTGTATCCATATTTTAGCTTTTTCTGTATCTTTGTTTATATAATAATATGATCCTATATTACTTGCTGCTTTCGCTATGCCTTTTTCATAAGCAACTTCATATTTCTTTATTGCTTCTTCTATTGAAATATATCTATACATTTCTGCAATTTGATAATAGCCTTCTTTATTTAATTTTGATGCTTCCAACAAAATTTTCTTCTGCTTTCTCATATTCCTCTTTGTCAATATGTTCGTTAGCTTTTTCTACTAAATCAAAATATTTATTCTCATTTTTCATTTCCAAGCATATACTCAATATTTTTTTCATTTCATTTTGAAACATATGTTAATTGAACTTCTTCTAACAATTGTTTTTTTGGTATTTTTTTATTCCTTTCCCTATTTTTTTCTTTATAATAAATTTTTTTGCAAGAATATAAATTGCCTCCCCATTCTTTTTCGCTCTGCAGATTTTTTTCTAAATATTTTTTTGCATTTTTCCATATCATTTCTGATTGTAATAAAAATTTCCTATAAGATAAAAAGAATACTCAAAATTACTTTTTTTATTCCTTCTTTATACCATTTCTCTGCTTCTTTAAAGTTTCCTTTTTCTTCTTCTATAAATCCTATCATGGAAGCCGCTTCAAAATTTTTTTCTTATATGCCATCATGTATGCTTCTTTTTGCTTTTTCCTTATCATTAAAATAATTTGCATACAATGCTCCTAAATAGTAATAACCTTTTATTTGCTATATCTTTAAACTTTCCTTTGTAATTTTTTTCTGCATTTTTATAATCCTCTGCTTCTATATGCTCATTAGCCTTTTTCAATTAGTTCTTCAAATTTTTTTATTGTCATTTTCTTTTTTTCTGCTGTCTTTATATAAAAAAATGAACATAATAATATTATAATAAAAAAAATAATATAAAAAAACCTCTAGATTTTTCTATTCATAATCATACCTAATCTCCTTTTATTATTGTTCAAGACCTTTCATCCTTTTTAAAAAAATATTTTTTTCTTTTGCTTCTTCGTATTTATTTTTCTTATCAAGGAATCTGCTTCATCAATTAATTCAAATTTTTTTATTTTTCATTCTCATTTCCTAACATCAAGTCTATTTTTAACATTATTTCATCATCTATTCCATTCATTTTATTTTTTTCCAAACATTTTTTTCCTTTAAGCTATGAATCTTACTCTTATTTTTTTCTCTGTAATAAATCGTCATAAGATAATATATTCCTTCGGAATCATTTCCATCTTCTGCTTTTTAACAAATATTTTTTTGCTTCCTCATAATATTTTTTTCAGCATTTTTATAATTACCTTCATCTCTTTCTACATCTCCTAAAGATATTAATTCCAGATATTTTTTTATTCTCATTTTTTTAACTCTATTTGTGGGTTTAGAGCAACTTATTATAATAAAACTTAATAACCATAAAAAAATAAAATAGTTAGCAAATATTTACTATAAAAATTTTTTTAATTTCCACAAAATCATAACTGTTCTCCTATTTTTCTAAACTTCCTTTTTAAAAAAAATACTATTTTTTTAAGATTTGTATTCTTATTTTATTATTTTCTCTTTTTCCCAAAAAAATTTTTTTCCTTATCTTTTCACTCTACTCCGCTTTCTTTAAATATTTTCTCACTTCCATCCAATATCTTCTTCAAAAACGTCTTCCTATGATACCTACAAGCCCCTTTTTCAACCAAAATTTCCCTATGTCTCTTAGTCCCATACCCCTTATGCTTCTCAAACTCATATTCAGGAAATTCCTTTGCGATTTCACAAAGTATTCTATCCCTCGTAACCTTTGCCACAATCGAAGCCGCCGCAATTGCAATCGACTTGCCATCCCCTTTCACAATGCACTCCTGCTCTCCTTCATACTCACGAATCAAATGATTACCATCAACTAGAACTATATCAAATCCAGATGTTCCCGTCACTTGGCTAATCGCACGCCGCATTGCCAGAAACGTTGCATTCAAAATATTCATCTCATCAATTTCCTTTTCTGAAGCAATCCCAATTCCCACAATGCAATTTTTTTCTATTGCCTCAAACAATCTCTCCCTTTTCTTTTCAGTCAATTTTTTTGAATCATTAATTTCCTGCAGCTCTGGAAAATCCTGAACCACAATCACAGCTCCAGCCACAACTGGTCCCGCCAAAGGCCCTCTCCCAGCCTCATCAACTCCAACAACAATTTTATTATATCTTTTTATCAAATTCTAGTAGTTCATTTTTTTATTTTCTAATTTTTTTCATCCATAAGTTTTTTTCCTCTATTTTTTTATAATTTTTATTTAACAAATTTATAAATAACAAAACTGCCTTTTAAAATATCCAAATTAATAATTTTTCAAGCTCCAGCCCACATTTTTTCAATGCCTTTTTAAAATCTTCCGGCAATTCTGCAATAAATTCCATATTTTCTTCTGTAATTGGATGTTGAAATTCCAGTTTATAGGCATGAAGCATTTGCCGTTTTTCACTGTCTGGCCTTCCGTAAACACTATCGCCTAAAATTGGGTATCCCAGATGTTTCATGTGAACTCTGATTTGATGAGTCCTTCCAGTTTCAATGTGAACTTTAACAAGTGTAAATTTTTCTGCCTGCGAAATTACCTCATAATTGGTAATTGCAGTTTTCCCTGAATTTAAATCATTTATTACAGTCATTTTCTTTCTGTCGTTTTTATCACGTCCAATTTGTGTTACAATTCTCCCGCTTTTTTGATTCAATTTTCCCTTCAAAATTGCAAGATAAGTTTTTTTCACAGTTTTATCATGAAACATTTGCGACAATTTCAAATGTGCCTTATCATTCTTTGCAATTATCAAAAGTCCGCTCGTATCCTTATCCAGCCTATGCACAATTCCTGGACGTATTTCCCCATTTATTCCCGATAAATCTTTAATATGATACAAGATTGCATTTACAAGCGTTCCCGAATAATGCCCATTTGCAGGATGAATAACAATTCCAGCCCTTTTATTAATAACCGCCAAATCATTGTCCTCATAAATTATTTCAATATCAATATTTTCAGGCTTAATCTCAACTGTTTCCAACTCTGGAATTACAACTTTTACCATATCATTTTTCTTCAATTTTATAAGCTGGCTTTTGTCTTTTTCCCATTTACTAAAATATTTTCATCTTTTATAAGCTTCTGAATCCGTGTCCGTGTCAACTCCAGCCTTTCTGACAAAAATTTATCAATCCTGCTCCCAGCCTCTTCATTCAAAACAACAATATTTTCCTCATTTTCACTATCTATTTCATCTTCAAATTTCATTTTCAATTTCATATTTTTCTTTCTTTTTCATTCATAATTATCTATTTTTTTCTTTCTTTTTATAATTTTTTTATTTTCCCAAAAATTTTCATTCCCTTTTAAAAATTTATCCCGTCAATACAATGATTGTAAATTAATTCCTTAATTTCATCCATATTATTAGTTTCATAAAATTTCACAAGCAATTCCAAAAATTCCTCCTGATATTTTATAGGAACTGAAATAATCCCTGCACCATTTTGAATCATCACCTGATTTGCCGCCATCATGCTTGTCCTTTTATTTCCATCATAAAAAAGCTGGCTTCTCATTAAATATAGCATTAAGTTTATTGCTTTTTCTGTTGCAGAATTTTCACTTTCTAAAATCTTGTTCAAACTGTCATTCACTTTTTCTTTATCAGGAATTTCAGGCTTCCAATCTGTTCCACCCATACTGACATCAGAAAATCTCAATTGTCCTGGGAAAGGATTTACATTTGCCTCTCCAATAAGTTGATTTATTTTACAGATATAATTTAAATCAACCGGATATTCAATATTTTTCCAAAATAAATTCCCACGAATGTTTCAAATTAACAATGGCATTTATATCCTTAACTTTCATATTTTGAATTCCCAGCCCTTGAAAAATCGTTTCAGTCTGAGGATAAGTCACAGCTATTCCTTCCAAATTTGCCGATTTCCAAATAGAATCTACTATATTCCTTTTTGCAACAAAAATATTTTCCTCCAATGTCATTTTATACTTGTCTTCCATAAATTCACTCTTTTTCTAAAAAAATTTTTTTCATCAATTTCTTAACTCTCATCATCACATTTTCTGAAAAATATCCATTTCCTCTGAATACCCTCGATTATGATGGTTCTTAGCCAAAATTGCTACTTCCTCATCAATTTTTTCCAACTTTTCAAAACTTCTTTGTGCATGATTTTGCAATTCTGTCTTAAATCCCAACTTTATGCAGAACTCTCGTTACAATCGACACATTCCCCTTCCCGCAGTCGTGCAGAAGTGCCAATTTCAAATACTTCTCATCATTTTTTTCAATTCTGTTTTTTTCTCACTTTTTTTATAAACTTCAAGCGAATGAAACTTATCATAATCTGACATTTCCAAAAAAATATTTTTTTCTCATTTCTCTGACAGCCTTTTTCAAAGCCTCATTCATATAAGCCCTATTAATCTTTGGCTTGAAAATATTCCATCGCTTTCCTAATAATATACATTTTTTTCCAACCTCTTTTACATATTTTTTTCAATTTATATTTAATTTTATTTTTTTAAATCTGTTCAATAGCACACAAACTTAAAATTTAACGAATATCCTGAGATTCCTTGCCCGGAAATAGATGAAATATATTCTCTATTTTTCTCAGTTTCTACATTTCCTTCACAACTATATCTCCAAAAATTTTCTTCAACTTCCTGATGTTTTTCCCATTTTTTTCCCAATAAATTCCCCTTTATCCTTCTTTTTCAACAAAAAAATACTGTAAAATAACTATTTTCTCAATTTTTCCTAATTTTAGCAATTTTCATCAATATTCTCTAACTCTTCGTTCAAATTATTTATTTTTATTTGCAGAAATCTGTTTCTTTTTCTAAAGCTTTTGTAATTCCTAGATTTTTCTTTTTCAAAATCTTTTCCCATAATTTTTATTTTTCTAAAAGCCACCAGTTCTTCAATATTTTTCCACATCAAAAAAATCTCATTTTTCTCCAACTCCTCTGAAAAACTCAACCTTTCTCCAATGTCAAATATTTTCCATCAAGTGCCTTGTCTTTTTATACCCTAATTTTTCTATTTTCAAAGTTTTTCATCATTTCAACTTTTTCAATATCAAACTTTGTGTTATTTAAAATAAAATTACTCATAATCCGCACCTGCTGCGGCAAAAAAATCCATCTCCCGCAAAATATAGATTACCATTTTCATATTTCACCAAAATTTCTCTTATGTGATTTTTTTAATTTTTTTCCCCTTTTCTGAAGTAAACTCGTAAAAATCCTTTTTCCTGACACTTTTTCACAAATCTGATTTATTCTCTCTTCATTATTTTTTTCACAAGATGTTTTTGGATATTCATAAATATAATATCTTTTTTTCAATCATCTGTGGAAATTCTAAAAATGGCAATGTTCTTACTATTTTATTAATTTTTCAGCCCTTCTATTTCCCAAAAATTTTAATTTTGAAAAATCAATAACATCTTTTGGAATTTATATAAAGAATATTTTCCTTTGCACTCACATTTCGCATCAGTCCTTCCAGCCTGCTGAATTCCTTTTGAAAATATTTTGATTTTGTTACTTTCCAAAATTTTTTTCTAAATTCTGCTTTTTACACTTTTTGTTTGGATTTTTCATCAAAAGATTCAAATTTTTGCCCATCATATTCTATAAAAAAACATGTATCCAAAATATTTTTGTATTCTCAAAATCCCTTATTAATTTATTCACTATTATCTCTCCATTTTTTTATTTCTTTTATTTTATAAAGTTCCCTGACATATTTTTTCCAATCTAATTTTTTTCATAATTCACATGCTTTACTTTATTCAATTATAATTGAATATATTTTTATCATTTTCTCCAATAAATGTATAGGTACTCTCCTTTAATTTAAAGTAAAAAAAAATCAATTTCTCTATTATTCCATGTTATACTTGACTTTATCAAAATTATTTTTAAAAAAATTTAGAGGTGATTATTTATGAAATCAGGTTATGAAATTTTTGAATGATCCTTTTTCTTAACAAAGGAACAGCATTTACAAAAGAAGAAAGAAAAAAATATGGATTATTGGGACTATTGCCAGCACAATTCCAAACGATAGAAAACTCAAGCGAAAACAAGTTTACAAACAATTTCAAACGAAAGATAAATTAATAGAAAAAAAGACATTTTTTTGATGGAAATTTTTTAACACAAATAGAACATTATTTTATTATTTATTTAATGAACACGTTGTTGAGTTTATGCCTATTGTTTATGATCCTGTAATTGCAGAAAGTATAGAAAATTACAGCGAGTTATTTGTAAATCCCTCAGAATGCGGCTTATTTGTCAGTAAAAGAACCAGAAAATATAGAAATAACTTTTAAAAAAATGCATCAAGTGATAGAAACGTTCGATTGATAGTTGTTACTGATGCTGAAGGAATTTTAGGAATTGGGAGATTGGGGGACTAATGGAGTGGATATTTCAGTTGGAAAGTTAATGGTTTATACTGCTGCAGCTGGAATTGATCCTTCTACAGTTCTTCCAGTTGTGATTGATGCAGGTACGAATAGAAAAGAATTGTTGGAAAATGAATTTTATTTGGGAAATAAATTTGAAAGAGTTAGAGGTGACGAATATTATAACTTTTATTGATAAATTTGTAAAAACAGCTGAGAAAAATTTTTCCCGGATTTGTATCTTCATTGGGAAGATTTTGGAAGATTAAATGCTGCTAATATTTTGAAAAAAATATGAAAAATGAAAATTTCAACTTTTAATGATGACATACAGGGGAACAGGAATTATTACTTTAGCTGGAATTTTTAGGAGCATTAAAAATTTCTGGTGAAAAAAACTTACGGATCAAGTTTATATGTGTTTTGGTGCAGGAACTGCTGGAGCTGGAATTGCTAAAAAGAATTTTTTTGATGAAATGATTGAACAAGGACTTTCTGAAACCGAAGCAAAAAGCATTTTTTTATTTAGTTGATAAGCAAGGATTATTGTTTGAAGATACAGAAGGATTGACACCAGAACAAATTCCTTTTGTGAGAAAAGCGTGATGAATTTGAAAATTCTGATGAACTAATAAATTTAGAAGCAGCAGTTAAAGCTATAAAACCAACAATTTTAGTAGGAACTTCAACGGTACCAAAAACTTTTACAAAAGAAATCATACAAGAAATGGCAAAGCATACCAAAAGACCTATAATTTTTCCATTAAGCAATCCTACAAAATTAGCAGAAGCATCTGCGAAAGGATCTTATTAAATGGACAGATGGAAGAGCTCTTATTGCAACAGGAATTCCATCAGATCCTATAGAATATAAAGGAATTGTTTATGAAATTGGACAAGCTAATAACGCATTAATTTATCCTGGATTAGGACTTGGAATTATTGCAACAAAATCAAGACTCTTAAATGATAAAATAATTTCAGCAGCAGCTCATTCATTAGGAGGAATTGTTGATACAAATAAACCTGGTGCCGCAGTACTTCCGCCTGTATCGAAATTAACAGAATTTTCTGAAACAGTAGCACTTGCAGTAGGAGAAAGCGTATTAGAACAGAAATTAAATAGAGAACCTGTTGATGATTTGAAAGAAGTGATTGAAAATACAAAATGGATTCCTGAATACAGAAAACTTTAATCACCTTATTGATTTTTCTAACTTTTTAAAGTAAAATAAAAATATATAAAAATATTAGGAGATGATTTTATGAAAATAGCAATGGCTGGAGATCATGCTGGATTTAATTTGAAAAAGGAAATTAAGCAATTGCTGGAATCACAAGGACATGAAGTTATAGATTTTGGGCCTTTTAGTGAAGAATCTTGCGACTTGCCTGATTTTATCTATCCTGCTTCACTTGCAGTAAGCAAAGGCGAAGTTGACAGGGGAATCTTTATAGATGGCGTTGGCTATGGAAGCGCCTTAATTGCAAATAAAATTTATGGTGTTTATGCTGCTGTTTGTCAAGATCCATTTTGTGCAAGTTTAGCTCGTTCTCACTCAAATACAAACGTACTTTGCCTTGGTGGAAAAATTATTGGTTCTGCTATTGCACAAGAAATTGTAAAAGCATGGATGACTACTGATTATTTGATAAATGAAAAAAAATATACAAATAGAGTAGAAAAAGTAATTGAAATTGCTGAAAGACATATAAGAAAAGACATTTAACTAAATTAAATCAATAACAAAACAAGGAGGGATTTTTCTCCCCCCCTTGCTGAATAAAAATCTATTTTACTTAATTTTAAACATAAATAGCATTAATAAATCGCCCTAAATCCAATTCCACCTCTAACATTGTTTCCTTTAGTGTCATATCCAGCATTTACCGTAACACCAAATCTTGTATTGTCAACTCCGATATTAAGGTCAAACTTACCGTTTCCACGTCTATCTTCCTTTTCACCTCTAACTCCGAACCAGTCAGCATCTGTATATCTTACTCTTGCCTTATTCTTACCATCTGCTACTCTTCCTAATTCATTTTCATATGCAGCTGATAATCCAACTGACAACTGTGTTCTTACTGCCATTGGTTGAACATACTTGAATTCTATTCCAGCTTCAGGTTTTACTGAGAAGTAGTCGTTTCCATCAACTTCTAATCTAACTTCTCCGTCATCTTCTTTTATGCTGCTAAATCTTCCATATTCCATTTTCAACGCACCATATGGTCTCAAATGAGTTCTTTCAGACATTCTGATATCATATCCTAAATCTGTCTTGAATGCGGCACCATAAGAAGTATAATCTCCTTTAGCATTGAAGATATCATCAACAACTAGGAATCTACGTTTCATTTCATTTCTACCTGCAAAAACATCTCCTGCAATTGTCCATCTCAATGAACCATTGTGATCCATGTAAGGTGACATTGTTTTAAAGATTCCTGCTTTTACCATAGTTTGATTTTCTCTAGATCCTCCGATGTCTTTGAATTTGAATCTGTTATTAACAGCTCCTGCATACCATCCAGAAGAATTTCCTAATTTAAGAGTTTCATCTTCGTGAACATAAGCTACTCCATAAGCATTACTTGTGTAATCAATGATTCCAGCTGTATCTGTATTGTATTCATTTCTCATACCAAATACTTTAATTTTGTTGTTTTGTTTAGAAGGATTTCTCCATTGATCGTGCAAGTATCTAAATTCTTTATCAAGTAGGCTTCCAGTTTCGTTGATTCTTTGTTGAACATTTCCGTATTGGTGTCCCATCATTTCAT